>QFCS01004851.1_pt1 | contig 593734 bp, 575 predicted proteins | sample 3576561 | NCBI WGS metagenome assembly QFCS01 | reverse complement strand
GGGCCAGACGCGATCAACAATGGACAGGGCGCGGCAAACCAACTCCAAAAACAAAACCCGCGGACAAAAACCTGCCAGCCCAACAGAAAACCCAACCCTGTCAGCCGTTTTGCAGCAGCCTGCTAGAGCATTTCCGGTGAAATCCGGTTCACCGGAAATGCTCTAGCTTTTTGTTTTAGCCGCATTATCCGACGCCGAAGCGATCCCGCTTCGGCTGGAAATGCTTTAGAGGATGAAATCGCCGGCTTTCAGGTTTATGCTAGCGTCCAGCGCAATCGAGAAGTCCACTTTTCCGTCACCATTGACGTCGGCCAATACGAACGTATCACCCGACCTCTTTTCATAGCGCAATTCGCCTGCTTTCTTGTGGAAACCGTCGGTCCCGATAAATTTGAACGCCTGGTCGCCGGCAGATTTGGTGTTGGCGTCGATGGCTCGAAGATCGATCCGGTCGCCCTGGCTACGGCTGAAATCCGTGATCACATCGGGCTTGTTGACCGAGGAATCGTGCCGCGACGAAAAGACGAACATGTCCGCGCCGGCTCCTCCCGTCAGTGTGTCGGCACCACGGCCTCCGACGAGGATGTCCTTTCCGGCACCACCGTCCAGAATGTCGTCGCCATTTCCGCCCAGCAGCTTGTCGTTGCCTCCGCCACCCAGCAGAATGTCATTGCCGCCGCCACCAGCCAGAAAGTCCGCGCCACCACGCCCGTCTATCCTCTGGGAACTGCCGTTGCCGAACACGGTGTCCTTTGCTGCGGAACCCGCCACGTTGCCGTCAGTGGTTACGGTGCGCACGATCTGCACGCCATAGACCCCGTTTGAACTGCCAACCTGTACCAACTCTTTCTTGCCGTCATTGTCGACGTCCATCACCGTCAGTGACAGCCCGGCATAGTCCATCAGGATTTTCGGACTCATCTGGTAGAACCGGTTGTTGCCGTCGTTGAGATAGGCCAGCACCGCATTCTCGTTTGCGACTTGTCCCACGATGTCGAGGCGGCCGTCCTGGTTCAGGTCAACGAAATGTATCTTGCTGACCCAGCCCTTGAGGTCCGGCTGGCTGTCGAAATGGATCTTCGTCGTGTCGACCATCTTTCCCTCTTTGCCGAGCGGGGAAAGGATCTGCAGGCTGGCCTTCTGGTAGAAGGGCTTGGCCTTCGTGCCGACGACAAGCAGTTCATTCCGCCCGTTCTGGTCGAAATCGAAGGTCTGCACATCGAGGCTGATCGTGTTCTTCGCGCCGAATGCTCCGTCGGGCACCTTCTGCTTTGACAGCGAGAACCTGCCCTTGCCGTTGTTCATCAGCATGGCGCTCGCCCCCCCGTCGCCGCCGAGGAACAGATCCATGTCGCCATCGCGGTCGATGTCGACAAACAGCGAGGTCGTGTAGGTGCTGGATCGATTGGCGATTTCAGCAGGCAGGAGCGACACCTTGGTGAATTTCGCAGACCCGTTGTTGAGCAGGATATAGGGGCCGCTTTTACCCCCGTTGATATTGCCGACAAAAAGGTCGAGGTCGCCGTCGCCGTCAATATCGGCTGTGGTGGCCGAATGCGAGAAGTCCTTGATATTCGGCAGCCTGGACGTGGCGTTGGTGAAGCCGCCATCCGCCTTGCCGAGTAGTAACGTGTTCTTGTGGCCAGGGAAGGGCGCGACGTCGTAGCCGTGATCGGCGATGAAGATATCGTCAATCCCGTCGCCGTTGAAATCGGCCACAACGAATTCACGCGCATGCACGGTCGAGCCGGCGACGCGTATGCCGGAAGCCTCGAAACCGCCTTTCCGGTCGTTGATCAGGGCGAAGACGGGAATGGACTTGTTCTCCAGTGGGAAATGGAGCGACGTACCGACCAGGTCCAGAAAGCCGTCGCCGTCGATATCCATCGGGATGATGTCCGAGACGCTGCCTTTGGCGCCCTTCACGTCGAGATACTGAATAGTGACAGGTCGCAGCATGATGGCCCCCCAAAGCAATCTGATTGCGCTTGCAAAAATCTAGGACGTCAAATGTCCGTCTTATGGTGTTCGAGGCGCAGTTTCTACCATTGGTAACGTGATTGTGTTGGGCGCATCGGGAGTAGAGCGAACTTGGCGGGCGCTGCCTGCCGGATCCAGAATTTCGCGCCCCGGATGATGTGCGCCCCTGCCTGAGAGCGGCGGCCTGCAGGCAGGCACGCGGCCCAGACGGGAGAGCCGAACAGAACCGTGAATTCCATATCGGTCCACCGGTCCCGCTCATCGACGGTCCGTTTCACCGAGGCGAACCTGAAGCCGGAAAAGATGTTTTCCGTTGCCTTGCCGGTGGCCACGGCCTTGTTCCCCACGGTGGAAAGAGCGGAGAAATGACGCCGATGGTCTTCCGCGTCAACGGAGGCTGTTTCTGGCCGTCCGGCAGCTTTTCATGGGCGCGGATGATCGCGTCGGGCGTGAAGTTTTATAGGCGGAAGCCTTGCCGTAGTGACAAGGCAAATGCTCTGCCGTTGCGCGGAATTGCCCGGCATCCGCCTGCCGCGCAAATCTGCCGGAACGGCTCTTCGGAAATGAAACATGCGTCCGCGCCGGACGATATTGGAAGGAGCTGCCACGCCGCTTCGCTCGCTCTTTGTAGCAGCGGTTTGTAGCAAAGCACTTCATCCCGCCGGAGGCAGCGCGAAGCACTTTAATGATTTCAATAAGTTAGGAGGAGAATTGGCTGGGGAACCTGGATTCGAACCAAGATTAACGGAGTCAGAGTCCGTCGTTCTACCGTTGAACTATTCCCCAGCAGGGGCGATGCCGGCTTGGCCGGTGCCTGTGAGGCGGGCTTATAAACAAACGGCGGCGAGATGCAAATGGTTTTTTCGGGAAAAATGCATAGGGGCCGGCTTGAGCGGGTTTCCGGCGCGGCGTGTCGCCGGCCCGTCATAAAAAGAATTTGGCGAACGGGCCGGGCGCTGGTAATGTCGCGGCAACGAAGATCGAGAGAGCGCCTGCTTGCAGCTTTGAAGCTTTGCGCGGCGCCATAGGCAGTAACGTGAACGACCCCGACAGCGGCGTGAAGCCGCCCGTTTCCGGGGCGCGAGATGCGGATGACGCGGGGCGGCCGAAGCGGTCGCGCCGCCGCAAGGGCAAGCAGAAGGGCGCGACAGGTCCCTCTGCCGCTTCCCTGTCCGCAGGCCAGGCGGCCGGTTCGTCCGGATCGGCTGAGCGCCCCAAGGCCACCGACGGTGGCGATACCGCGCGCAGGAATAAGCGTCGTCGGCGCGGCAAGGGTGCCGGCGGCGAGAACGTGCGCCCGCTCGCGCCCGTCGGCCAGCGGGAAGCCTCCCGCGACGACCAGCGCCAGCCGGAAGGCCGCAGGAACCGCCGCAAGCATCGCGGCAAGAAGGCGGGCGTGCGCCCCGCGCCGGCCTCCGTCGAGGCGGTCGCCCTCAATCCGGCGACTGAACAGGTGGTGGACGTGCCGTCCGTCGCCCATGCCCCCGAATCGCGCCGCGAGGCGCACTTTCCCCCAAGGTCGGCCGAGCGCGAGGGATACGACGCGCCGCTCTATGCCGCGCTCGACCTCGGCACCAACAATTGCCGCCTCCTCATCGCCCAGCCGACGCGGCCCGGCCAGTTCCGCGTCGTCGACGCCTTTTCGCGCATCGTGCGGCTCGGCGAGGGGCTTGCGGCGAGCGGCCGGCTCTCCGACGAGGCGATGGACCGCTCCGTCGAGGCGCTGAGGATCTGCGCGGCCAAGCTGAAGAACCGCAACATCCGCCGCGCCCGGCTGATCGCCACCGAGGCCTGCCGCGCGGCATCCAACGGCGAGGCGTTCCTGGAGCGGGTGCGCCAGGAGACGGGGCTCGACCTCGAGATCATCAACCGCGAGACCGAGGCGCGGCTTGCGGTGTCCGGCTGCTCCTCGCTGGTCGGCCGCGAGGCGAAATCGGTCGTGCTCTTCGATATCGGCGGCGGTTCCTCGGAGATCGCGGTCATCCGCATCGGCGAGAACCGCTCCAGCCGGCTTGCCAACCACATCACGCACTGGACCTCGCTGCCGGTCGGCGTCGTCACGCTGTCCGAGCGCCACGGCGGGCGCGACGTGACGCCGGAGAGCTTCGCGGGCATGGTGTCGGAGGTCGAGACCATGCTGGCGGGCTTCGATTGCCCGGGCGACGTCGCGCGCATGGCGCCGGAGGATTTCCATCTCATCGGCACCTCGGGCACGGTGACGACGCTCGCCGGCGTGCATCTCGACCTGCCGCGCTACGACCGGCGCCGGGTGGACGGCGTCTGGCTTTCGGACGACGAGGTGACGGCCATGCAGGCGCGGCTCCTGTCCTGGGATTTCTCCGCCCGTGCGGCCAATCCCTGCATCGGGCCGGACCGGGCGGACCTGGTGCTTGCCGGCTGCGCCATCCTGGAGGCGATCCGCAAGCGCTGGCCCTCGCGCCGCATGCGCGTCGCCGACCGGGGCCTGCGCGAAGGCCTGCTCACCGACATGATGGCCGATGACGGCGTCTGGCGCCGCGGCCGCCATCGCCGCAACCAGCGCGGCGGCCCCCGCAACCCGGCAAAGCCCGAAGGACAGGCGTCATGACCAAGCCCCCCATCGGGCGCAAGCTCGGCCAGAAGGTGAAGAAGGGCAAGCTGAAGGCTTCCTCGCGCCGCTGGCTCGAGCGCCATATCAACGATCCCTATGTGCAGCGCGCCAAGCTGGAAGGCTATCGCGCCCGCGCGGCGTTCAAGCTCCTGGAGATCGACGAGAAGCACAATATCCTGGCCGGCGCGCGGCGCATCATCGACCTTGGCGCGGCGCCCGGAAGCTGGTCGCAGATCGCCGCCAAGGTGACGGGCTCGACCGATGCCGATCCGCGCGTGGCGGCCATCGACTTCCTGGAGATGGACCCGCTGCCGGGCGTCACCATCCTCCAGATGGACTTTCTGGACGACGACGCGCCGCAAAAACTCATCGAGGCGGTCGGCGGCACGCCCAACCTCGTCATCTCCGACATGGCCGCGCCGACGACCGGCCATCGCCAGACGGACCACCTGCGCACCATGCATCTGTGCGAGGTCGCCGCGCATTTCGCCGTCGAGGTGCTGGCCGAGGGCGGCCATTTCCTGGCCAAGACCTTCCAGGGCGGCACGGAGCGTGAGCTGCTCAACATGCTCAAGCAGAATTTCAGGCAGGTCATCCATGTGAAGCCCGGCGCCTCGCGGGCCGAATCGGTGGAGATGTTCCTGCTCGCCAAAGGCTTCAAGGGCCGCAAGGCGAGGGAAGAGGCGGCGGAAGAGGACGCGGACGCCTGATGCTGCTCTACGCCACCGTCGGCACGAACGACCTTGCCCGCGCCGGCCGCTTCTATGACGCGGTGCTGCCGCTGCTCGGCTATGCCCGGCAGAAACAGGCGCCGGGCGAGATCGGCTATGCGGGGGAGGACGACGTGCGCTGCCGCTTCTGGGTGGTGGAGCCGTTCAACCGCGAACCCGCCACCTTCGGCAACGGCGTGACCGTCGCGCTCGTCGCTCCGACCCGCGCCTGCGTCGACGCCTTCCACGCCGCAGCGCTTGCCGCGGGCGGCACGGACGAGGGCGCACCGGGCCTCCGGCCGTTCCATGCGAATTTCTACGCCGCCTTCATCCGCGACCCCGACGGCAACAAGCTCGCCGCCGTGTGCGAGAGGGCGGAATAGGCGGCACCGGAGCCGGCGGAGTGAACCCTCCGGCCACGACGCCACCGCGGCTTGCCGAATAGCCGTCCTGGACCGCAGCCCCGAAGAACTGCAACAGTGTCGCCGGGATGTTTCAATCCACGCCTCCGCGAAGGAGGCGACCGCATCTCGGGCTGCAAGCCGCCTACGACGTCCAGTTTCAATCCACGCCTCCGCGAAGGAGGCGACTGGGTAGGTGTAGTGCATTGTTCGCGCTGGCAAAAGGTGTGAACGGGTGCGAACGGGCCGGGGGAGCACGGCTTTCGGAGCCTTTTGCGGTTTCGCGGTGCAGGGCGGGCGAGGGATTTCAAGGGGATGCGGCTTGTGCGAACCGGTCGGGGATTTGCGGCACGCTTGGGGTTCGCGCCGATTCGCGAGAGGAGCGGGGCGGGGTTATTTCACCGCCACCGTTTCCTCTTCCTGCGTCCTCATGCGGTGGCCGGAGACGGTGGCGCCGGCGTTCTTGGCCATGGTGAGGAAGGGCAGGACGGCGGCCAGCGTCAGGGCGGAGATGATCATGAAGGCGATCTGGAAATCGCGCAGCTCCAGCGGCGAGCCGGTCAGCGAGGTCTCGATCTCCAGGATGGCGCCGGCGACGGCCACGCCCAGTGCCAGGCTGATCTGCTGAAGCACGGCGCTCATCGAGGTCGCCTTGCTGGCGTCCGCGTCGGGGATATCGGCGAAGGACAGCGCGTTGACGCTGGTGAAGAAGAAGGATCGGGCAAAGCCGGCGACGAGGAGCACGCCGGCCATGAGCCAGAAGGACGTTTGCGGCGTAAAGAAGCCGTTCACGAAGGTGAGGACCGCCCCGCAGATACTGGCGACGATCAGCGTCGTGCGGAAGCCGGCGAAGGTCAGCACGCGCTTGGCGATGAATTTCGTGGTGATGGCGCCGATCGCCCCGGTGAAGGTGACGAGACCCGACTGGAAGGGCGAGAGACCGAAGCCGACCTGCAGCATCAGCGGCATCAGGAAGGGCACCGCGCCGACGGAAATGCGGAACAGCGTGCCGCCGATGGCCGCGGCCCGGAAGGCGCTGTCGCGGAAGAGCGTAAGGTCGAGCAGCGGCGTGGGGTGGCGGCGGGCGTGGCGCACATAGAGCACGCCGCAGAGGAGGCCGGCGAGCGTGGCGACGATGCCGATGACCGGCGGCAGGGCGGGCAGGCTGACGACCGAAAGGCCGAACATCGTGCCGGATGCGGCCACCGCGCTCAGGAAGAAGCCGAGCCAGTCCAGCGGCGGCGGCGCGGCGGCGCGGATATCCGGCAGGTGGATGCCGGAGAGCACATAGCCGGCGATGCCGACCGGCACGTTGATCAGGAAGATCCAGTGCCAGGAGAAATAGGTGGTGATGAAGCCGCCGAGCGGCGGGCCGGCGAGCGGGCCGACGAGCGCGGGGATCGACAGCAGCGCCATGGCGGAGACGAGTTCGGCGCGCGAGGTGCTGCGCACCAGGACGAGACGCGCGACGGGCGTCATCATCGCCCCGCCCATGCCCTGCAGGAAGCGCGCGACGACGAAGGCCAGAAGGCTGCCGGAGACCGCGCAGAGGATGGAGCCGACGACGAAGACCAGGATGGCGAGGCGGAAGACGCGCTTTGCACCGAACCGGTCGGCCATCCAGCCGCTGAGCGGAATGAAGGTCGCCAGCGACACCATGTAGGAGGTGAGCGCCAGCTTGAGCGTGATCGGCCCCACGCCGAGATCGGCAGCGATGGCCGGCAGCGAGGTGGCGATGACGGTGGAATCCATCTGCTCCATGAAGAGCGCGATGGCAAGGATGAGCGGAACGATACGGTTCATCAGCAGATCGGGGTCGGAGGTCCTCGTGCGGGTCCGCCCGTCTTCTGCGCTTCCCGCCGCGATCTGTCAAATGGCAAGACTTGGCCGCAAGGCGAAGGCTCTCCCGTGCGTGCCATCACAAGCCCGTGATGCCGCGTGGCCGGATCGTGACAGCGGGCCGAAAGGCCCCATGTCATCTTCATGCCGATGCCGGGCGCTATACCGGCAAGGCAATCTTTCACCGAAGAGGAAGATCCATGGGACACCATTCGACAATCTCGCGCCGGTCCTTGTTTCTCGCCGCCGGCATCGGCACATTGGCCGCGCCCCTGGTGCTGAACCGCGCCGCCGCCCTTGCCCAATCGGAAAGCGATGCCACCGACATGCGTGTTAGCCCCCTCGAGACGCGCAGCCTGAAGCTGGGCAGCTTCCGCGTGCTGACGGTGCGCGACGGCATGCGCGCCTCGGGCGCGCCGAACGAGACCTTCGGCACAAACCAGTCCGCCGAGGCCGTCGGCGCGCTGCTTGCCGAGAATTTCCTGCCAGCCGACAGCTTCGTCAACAGCTTCACCCCGACGCTGGTCGATACCGGATCGGAGGTCGTGCTGTTCGATACCGGCATGGGCGAGGGCGGCCGCGGGGCGGGCATGGGGCGCCTTCTCGAAGGCTTGAACTATGCCGGCTACACGCCGGATCAGGTTTCCGTCGTCGTCATCACCCATATGCACGGCGACCATATCGGCGGCCTGATGGAGGGCGGCAAGCCTGCCTTCCCCAATGCGCGCTACGTCACCGGCCGCACGGAATACGATTTCTGGGTCAATCCCGAGCGCATGGGCACGCCGGCCGAGCAGGGCCACCAGGGCGTGCTCGCCAAGGTGCAGCCGCTGGCCGAAAAGCTGACCTTCATCGAGAACGAGGGCGAGGTCGTGCCCGGCATCCGCGGGCTCGACGCCTTCGGCCATTCGCCGGGGCACATGATCTTCCGCGTCGAATCGGAGGGCAAGGCGCTGCTCCTGACGGCCGACACCGCGAACCACTTCGTGCTCTCGCTGCAACGGCCCGACTGGGAGGTGCGCTTCGACATGGACAAGGCGCAGGCCGCCGCGACGCGCAAGAAGGTCTTCGACATGATCGCCACCGACAGGCTCGCCTTCATCGGCTACCACATGCCGTTCCCCGCCGCCGGTTTCGTCGAGAAGGCCGGTGAGGGCTATCGCTTCGTGCCGGTGAGCTACCAGTTCGATCTGTAGAGCATTTCCAGCCGAAGCGATTTCGCTTCGGCGTCGGATAATGCGGTAAAAACAAGAATCCAGAATATTTCCGGTGAACCGGAGTTCACCGGAAATATTCCAGGATCGGGAATCAAAACGGCCCGCCACTTCCTGGGCGGGCCGTCTCGTGAAAGGGGTTCGCTCAGTAGCCGCGCATGTCCCGGGCGACGTCCTTCAGCATCACGACCATGCGGTCGCGCAGCTCTTCGTCGGGACAGTTGACGCCCGCCGAGCGGAAATCGGTGCGGATGCGGTTGAAGGCGCCGTCCGGCGCGCCGACGTCGGCGATCGCCAGCTCGCGGGCATAGGCTTCGCCGTCGGGGCGATGCATGGTGTTGGCGGCCCACAGGCCGAGCAAGGCGTTGCGGCGGGCCTGCGCCTTGAACAGAAGTTCCTGCTGATAGGCGAATTCGTTCTGGAGAGCGTCGGCTCTCTTCTTCAATGCGGACATCGTTATTTCCCCGTTTGCTTTGTTGCTGTTTTGCGCGGCCCTTTCTGTCCTGGCCACGCGACCGGTTATACACGCGAAGATTTAAAGGACCGGCAGCAGACACGGCTAAGAATTCGTCAATGCGGCAATGCGGTGGACCGGCCGCTTTTGCTATTCCCAATCCGTCATGAACGTGTTACCAGCCCTCGCCAACTTCCAAGAATTTCTTGCAAGCGACCGAGGCGGACAACTCCCAATGTTCCCCTTGGTGCGTAAGCTTTACCCTCAAAGGAACTTGGCCCATGGCGCGCATCATTGAAACGGCAACCGGTCTCGAAGCCCTGACCTTCGACGACGTCCTCCTGCAACCCGGTCACTCCGAGGTCATGCCGGGCCAGACGAACATCGCCACCCGCATCGCGCACGATTTCGAACTCAACCTGCCGATCCTCTCCTCCGCCATGGACACGGTGACGGAGAGCCGCCTTGCCATCGCCATGGCCCAGGCCGGCGGCCTCGGCGTCATCCACCGCAACCTGACGCCCGTCGAGCAGGCCGAGGAAGTCCGCCAGGTCAAGAAGTTCGAGAGCGGCATGGTCGTCAACCCCGTGACGATCGGCCCGGATGCCTCGCTCGCCGACGCGCTGTCCTTGATGAAGGCGCACGGCATTTCCGGCATTCCGGTCGTCGAGAACGGCGGCAACGGCAAGGCCGGCCGCCTCGTCGGCATCCTGACGAACCGCGACGTGCGCTTCGCCTCCGACCCGGCGCAGAAGATCTACGAGCTGATGACGCGGGAAAACCTCATCACGGTGAAGGAAACCGTCGACCAGCAGGAGGCCAAGCGCCTGCTCCACCGCCATCGCATCGAGAAGCTGCTGGTGGTCGACGGCGACGGCCGCTGCGTCGGCCTCATCACGGTGAAGGACATCGAGAAGTCGCAGCTCAACCCGAACGCCTCGAAGGACATGCAGGGCCGGCTTCGCGCCGCCGCCGCCATCTCCGTCGGCGATGACGGCTTCGAGCGTGCCGAGCGCCTCATCGAGGCCGGCGTCGACCTCATCGTCGTCGACACCGCGCACGGCCATTCGCAGCGCGTGCTGGAGGCCGTCGCCCGCGTGAAGAAGCTGTCGAACTCCGTGCGCATCATGGCCGGCAACGTGGCGACGTCGGACGGCACCAAGGCGCTCATCGATGCCGGCGCGGACGCCGTGAAGGTCGGCATCGGCCCGGGCTCGATCTGCACCACCCGCATCGTCGCCGGCGTCGGCGTGCCGCAGCTTGCCGCCATCATGGCCTCGGTCGAGGCGGCGCAGGCTGCCGACATTCCCGTCATCGCCGATGGCGGCATCAAGTTCTCCGGCGACCTTGCCAAGGCGATTGCCGCCGGCGCCTCGGCCGTCATGGTCGGCTCGCTGCTCGCCGGCACGGATGAAAGCCCGGGCGAGGTCTTCCTCTACCAGGGCCGCTCCTTCAAGGCCTATCGCGGCATGGGTTCGGTGGGCGCCATGGCGCGCGGCTCGGCCGACCGCTACTTCCAGGCGGAAGTGCGCGACACGCTGAAGCTGGTGCCGGAAGGTATCGAGGGCCAGGTGCCCTACAAGGGCCCGGTCTCGGGCGTGCTGCACCAGCTTGCCGGCGGCCTCAAGGCCTCCATGGGCTATGTCGGCGGCAAGGACCTCAAGGATTACCAGGAGAAGGCGACCTTCGTGCGCATCTCCGGCGCGGGCCTTCGCGAAAGCCACGCGCATGACGTGACGATCACCCGCGAAAGCCCGAATTATCCGGGCGCCGTCTGATCGTTCACCGCTTGCTGATATACCTTTGAATGCCCGGCTTTGCCGGGCATTTTCGTCTTCGGGGCCTCGCGCGAATCCTGTTTCGTTTTTCCACGCATGCGCTAGGATCGGTCGCCGGCAATCTCGCCGGTTTCACTGGGGGACAACATGAAGAAGATATTGGCTGGCGCCCTTCTGGGCCTGGGGCTGATCGCGCCTGCGCATGCGCAGACGGTCAATGCCGGCACCTACAATGTCGAAGGTACGAATCTCGACGGTTCCGCCTATGAGGGCACGGCGACGATCGAGCTGACGAGCGAGACGACCTGCTCGATCGAGTGGAGCACCGGCTCGACCACTTCGAACGGCATCTGCATGCTTTATGGGGATGCCTTCGCCGCGGGCTATGTGCTGGGCGACGCGGTCGGCCTCATCGTCTATCATGTGAAGGGCGACGGGTCGCTGGAAGGCGCCTGGACGATCAGCGGAAAGGACGGTTCGGGCACCGAGATCCTGACGCCGCAATAACCGCTTCTGCCTTCGGCTTGTCGCAATGGTCCTTTCCGGTTGAGGCTTCGGCCGCAAACCCCTAAACCGGTTCGAAACGACAAGCCGAAGGATTATCATGTCTCCCACGGAAGCCACGATCTGGCCGTTGATCGCGCATGTCGCGCTCGTCTTCTGCCTCTATCTCCTGCTCTCTACGCGCCGGATGCGCGCCGTCCGGCAGGGGCATGCCCGGCCGGAACAGTTCCGCGATAACCGCGAGGAGCCGGCCGAGAGCCTGGTCGTCAAGAATGCCATCGCCAACCAGTTCGAATTGCCGGTGCTGTTCTATGCGGTCAGTATCCTGCTCTACCTTGTCGATGCCGACAATCCGGTGACCGTCGCCGGCGGCTGGCTGTTCGTGGCGCTGCGCTATGCCCATGCCTATGTGCACGTCACCAGCAATCGCCTGCGCCATCGCCGCCCGCTCTTCATCGCGGGGCTGGCGGTGCTCGGCCTGTTGTGGGCCTGGCTCGGCGTCTGGCTCGCCTTCACCTGACCGGACGGTAACGCAGTTGTGTTCGGCAGGTTTTCGCGCGGGGCCTATCTTATCACGCGGAGAACCAGCCGGAGGATCCGCCATGGACAAGTCGCAGATCACGCAGGCGATGATCGACGCCTATGACGAATATACCCACCTGACGCTCGATCGCCGCCGTTTCATGGAGCGCCTGACGGCGCTTGCCGGCTCGGGAGCGGCGGCCGCGGCCATCGCCCCGCTGCTGGCGGCGAATTCCGCGAGCGCCGAGATCATCGCCGCGGACGACGGGCGCCTTGCCGCCAAGGATGTCGTCTATGGCGGCAGTTCCGGCGAGATGAAGGGCTATCTGGTGCGGCCGAAGGAGGCGACGGGCCCGCTCGGCACCGTCATCGTCATCCACGAGAACCGCGGCCTCAATCCGCATACCCGCGACGTCGCCCGCCGCATGGCGCTGGAAGGCTTCATCGCGCTCGCGCCGGATTTCCTGTCGCCTGCGGGCGGCACGCCGGACGACGAGGACAAGGCGCGCGAGATGATCGGCACGCTCGATCCGGCGGCGACGGCGGCCAATGCGCAGGCGAGCCTGCAGTTCCTCGCCAAGCTCGACGGGGCGAACGGCAAGGTCGGCGCCGTGGGCTTCTGCTGGGGCGGCGGCCTCGTCAACCGCTTCGCCACCCGCTCGCCGGAGCTGAAGGCAGGCGTCGCCTACTACGGGGCGCAGGCCGCGGCGGCGGACGTGCCCGCCATCAAGGCGGCGCTGATGCTGCACTATGCCGGCCTCGACGAGCGCATCAATGCCGGTATCAACGCCTATCGCAAGGCGCTGGAGGAGAACGGCAAGACCTTCGAGATCCACGTTTACGACGGCGTCAACCACGCCTTCAACAACGACACCTCGGCCGCGCGCTACGACAAGGCCGCAGCCGACCTCGCCTGGCAGCGCACGGTGGACTTCCTGAAGAAGAACCTCGCCTGAGCGGCCCCGCAGGGAGGCTAGGTCACCATCCGGGCAGGATGTTTCCGGACCGGTGCCGAGGCACGCGCGGAAACAGCTTTACCTCCGCCTCCGGCAGGTCGTCGACGGCGGCCAGCGGCGTGATGTTGTCGAGACAGGCGCTGATATGGCTGGTGATGGCATTGGACAGCGAGGGCGAGAGGCCCGGCCGCCGCATGATGCCGATCTGAACCGGCGCGAGCGGGGGAAAGCCGTCCGCCTGCGTCAGCACCTTCATGCCGGGGCGCAACGCCGATTCCGGCAGGACCGAAACGGCCATGCCCGCCATCACGGCGGCGGCGACGACGGTCGACGACCAGCTCGTGAACAGCACCTGGTAGTCGCGCCCGACGGAATCGAGCGCGGCGCAGGCGATCTGCCGCCACTGGCAGTCGCGCCGGCCGACGGCGAGCGGCACCGGCGCGTTCTCCGGCAAGGGATGGTTGGCCGACATGACCCAGCAGAGCGGCTCCGTGCGCACCACGTCAGACTGGCGCTGGCGGGGGTTGTGGGTGACGAGCGCGATGTCGAGCTCGCCCTTGGCCATCTTCTCGGCGAGGTCCACCGAGGGCTCGCAGACGATGAAGAGCTCGACATTCGGATGGGTCTTGGCGAACCGCATGATGATCTCGGGCATGTAGCGGTCGGCATAATCGTCCGGCGTGCCGATGCGCAACAGGCCCTCGAGGCGGTTGTCGTCGAAGGCGGCGATGGCCTCGTTGTTGAGGCGCAGCATCCGGCGGGCATAGTTGAGCAGGCGCTCGCCCTCCGCCGTCAGCCGGTTGCCGCGGCCGTCCTTCATGAAGAGCTGCTTGCCGATGCGCTCCTCGAGGCGTCGCATCTGCATGGAGACGGCCGACTGGGTCTTGAAGACCCGCTCCGCGGCCCGGGTGAAACTGCCGGTATCGGCGATCGCCACGAAGGTCTGGAGCTGGTCTATGTCTAGCGGAGCGGACATAACGATATCCATAAGATTGTTTGATTGATACTATTAGAAACATTCGTTGGACTGATCAATGGCTTTCTGCGAAAAAGCAAGTGTCGAACGAGTGACCTTTCCGCCAGGCATCGTTCGGCAGGATCTGCCGCCTCCCTCGACCTCCCGGCGACGGCTCTTCTTGAAAAGCGACTTTTGAACCGCCGCCCGACCCCTGTCGGCGGCGAACGATCACGGGTGCCGTGCGAAACCCCATCGAAGGACGATGGATCGCCGGGCCGGAAAGGAGAAATGCCATGCGCATGATCGACCGCAGACTGGAAATTGACAGCTTCGCAACGCGCCGCCCGGCCCGGAGCCTCTTCGCCCGCCTCCGCTATGCCGCCTACAAGCTTGTCCGCGCCTGGCAGAATCGCCGCGTGGTCAACCGGTTGAACGAGCTCGACGATCATCAGCTCTTCGACATGGGGCTGTGCCGGGGCGACGTGCAGAGCGTCCGCACCGCGTCCTTCTTCACCGATGCGGGCCTGCATCTGACGATCGCCGCGCGCGAGCGCGCCCGTCGTCACCTGCGCAGCGGCCGCATGGATTGATTTCCGATGGCGTCGCCCTATTTCCCCGGTCGACACCTGACTTCCCCGCAGGGTGAGAGCCAATAACCCTGCCGCTTGCCCGGCGTGCGACTCCCAAGGTCCGCGTCGGGCTTTTTCAAAGGATTTCCCGCCCGGCCGCTCCCGGCCCTCAGGACTTGCCGCCGCCCTCCGGCTGCATGCCGCCGCGAATGGTCTCGAAGATCGATTCGACGTTGCGTTGATAATCCTTCTGCATTTCCAGCCCGGTATCGAACATCGTGTTGACGGCGGCTTTCAGCGAATCGGCCGGGGAGGCCGCTTGTTCACTCGGCTTGCTGCCTTCCGCCGGCTGGCCGGCCATGCCCGCCATCATGTCCTGGAAGGCCTTGGCGAAGGGATTGTCGGCAAAGGGATTGGACGGCGCTTCCTTCTTCGTGCCGAAGAAGTCCCGGGCGGCCTGCGCGAAGGGATTGTCGGTGAAAGGGTTCGCCGGTTCGGGCTTGGGGGCCATGCCGGTCGCCTCGGCCCATTGCCGCATCATGTCGGCAAAGGGATTGGCCGGCGTCTTGCCCGCATCGGCGCCGGGGAAGAAGGGGGCGAAGGATTGCTTGAAGAGGCCGCCCATCAGCGCGCTCGCCATGACGGGCAGCATCTGCTTGTAGATGTCCTGGCCGATGCCGGTCATCTGCGCCGCCTGCGCGGCGATGGCGCGCGAAACCTCCTTGTTGCCGAAGAGATGGCCGAGAATGCCGTTGCCCTCGGCAAGCCCCTGCGGCGTGAAGGCCCTGCTGATGTCCTCGAAATATTTCGCGTGGTCGCCGGTGGTCAGCGCCGTCATGAAGGCGGCGAGATCGTAGGGATTGGCGGCGTTGCGCTTGAAACCCTCGGAGAAGGCCGGCATCAGCGCGGCGACGGCCTTGGCCGCCTGCTCCTGCGCCAGCCCGTATTGCCGCGCCATGGTCTCGACGGCATTGCCGTTCTGCGCCTGCATCATCATGTCGTAGAGCGAAAGCATAACGAACCCTTTCCCGTTGGCAGGCATGTGCCTGCACTATAACGGGAATTTCGGCCGCGCAAACCGCTTTTTGGCGTCGTGCCTCAGTACTGGTAGTCGGTGAAGACCGGCTCGACGGAGCCGTTCCAGCGGCCGTTGTAGAGCGCCAGCATGTCTTCGGCGAGCGTCGCCTTCTTCGCCAGCACCTCGTCGAGCGGCGCAAGGAAGATCGTCTCGTCGATGCCGTCGCCGTTGAGCCGTGCCCGGGCGGCGAGGCCCTGGCGGGAGATCGCGACCACCTCGCGAGCGACGTCGAGCAGCGGCTTGCCGCGGAAATCGGCTCTCAGTCCTTCGGCCGGCACGGCATTGCGCAGCGCCGTCACCTCCTCGACCATCCAGTCGCGCGTCAGGGCCTCGGCGGCGTCGAGCGCGCCGTCGTCATAGAGCAGGCCCACCCAGAAGGCGGGCAGCGCACAGATGCGCCGCCAGGGGCCGCCGTCGGCGCCGCGCATTTCCAGGAAGCGCTTGAGGCGCACGTCGGGGAACAGTGTGGAAAGGTGGTTTGTCCAGTCGCCGAGGTTCGGCTCCCAGTCGGCGATCTCGCCCTTCAGCGCGCCGGCCATGAATTGGCGGAAGGTGATGTGCGTGCAGTCGTGGTACTTGCCGTCGCGCACGACGAAATACATCGGCACGTCGAGCGCCCATTCGACATAGTCGATGAAGCCGAAATCCGGCTTGAAGGCGAAGGGGATGAGGCCGGCGCGGTTGTTGTCCGTGTCGCGCCAGATGTCGCCGCGCCAGGAGAGAAGCCCGTTCGGCTTGCCTTCCGTGAAGGGCGAGGAGGCGAAGAGGGCGGTCGCCATGGATTGCAGCTTCAGCGAGACCTGCATCTTGCGGCGCATGTCTGCTTCCGAGGAGAAGTCCAGGTTCACCTGGATCGTGCAGGTGCGGTACATCATGTCGAGACCCTGCGTGCCGACCTTCGGCATGTAGCGGGTCATGATGTCGTACCGGCTTTTCGGCATGCGCGGCGTTTCGGCGAAGGACCACTTGGGGCTTCCGCCCATGCCGAGGAAGCGGATGCCGAGCGGCTCGGCGATCTCGCGCAGCGTGGCGAGGTGCTGGTTGGATTCCTTGCAGGTCTGGTGCAGGTTCTCCAGCGGCGCGCCCGACAGTTCGAACTGGCCGCCGGGCTCCAGCGAGATGGCGCCCATGCCGGAGGGTTCGGCAAGGCCGATGATATTGCCGGCATCCATGATCGGATCCCAGCCGGTCTTTTGCTGCATGCCGTTCAGCAGCGCCGAGATGCTCGCCTCGCCGAAATAGGGCACGGGGCTGTTGTCGGCCGTAAAGAAGACGAATTTCTCGTGCTCGGTGCCGATACGGAACTTCTCCTTCGGCTTGTTGCCGGCGGCGAGGTAATCCGCCATGTCCGCGACGGTGCGGATCGGCGTCTGGTCGGTGGTATCACGGGCCATGGGCGTCTTCTTCTGAACGGATGGCGCCCGGGCGGAATGCCGGGCCTTGGGAGGGTGCTTGGACCGGAATTAGATGCGGTGCAAGCGAATTCCTTTCAAGGCAGATTCAAAAAAACCCATTCGACTTTTTTCGGAAAAGCGCTTTCTTGCGTTCCCGCAAATCCGTGCCGGTCCGCTCAGCGCCAGTCGCCGATCGCCGCCTGGATGACGGCCATCGCCGCGACCGCCGCCGTGTCGGCGCGCAGGATGCGCGGGCCGAGCGGAATGGGCGTCACGAAGTCGAGACCGCGCAGGAGCGTGCGCTCCTCGTCGGAAAAGCCGCCTTCCGGGCCGACGAGCAGTGCGAGCTTGCGTTCCTCGATGGCCCCGAGCGCTGCAAGCGGGTTCTGGCTGCCATGGCCCTCGTCGCAGAAGACGATGCGCCGCTCGCGCGGCCAGGCGGAGAGCAGGTCGTCGAGCTTTTTCGGCGGCATCACGTCCGGGATCGCCAGGATGCCGCACTGTTCCGCCGCCTCGACGGCATTGGCCTGCAGCCGCTCCAGGCTGGTGATCCTGCCCTGCACATGCTGGGTCATGACCGGCTGGAGCACGCCGGCGCCCATCTCCACCGCCTTCTGCACGATATAGTCGAGCCGGCCGACCTTCAGCGGTGCGAAGAGATAGTGAAGGTCGGACGGTGCCGGCTGCGGCCGGACCTGTTCGACGGGGGTGAGCAGCAGGCGCTTGCGGGTGGGGAAGGAGAGGGTGGCGTGCCATTCCCCGTCGCGGCCGTTGAAGAGCAGCACGGCATCGCCGTCGGCCATGCGCAGCACATTGGAAAGATAGTGGAAATGGTCCTTCGACGCCTCGAAGGCCGCCCCCGCGGCAAGGGTGTCGCCGACGAAGAGGCGCTGCATCCGGTAATTGGCACGCATGGTCGTATCTCAGGTGAAAAGCGCGTTGAGGGCAAGGAAGACGGCGGCCGAAAGGGCCGCCGAGACGGGCAGCGTCACGATCCAGGCCGAGACGATCGTCATGAAGTGGGAGCGCCGCACCAGATAGCGCCGGCGCGTCTCGTCGAGGTTCGCCGGCTCTTCTTCCTCGAGCGCGATGCGGTTGCCGCGGCCGCGGATATAGTCGATGCGGCGCTTCGAATTGCGCGTGTACCACTCGCGGAACAGGCCGACGCCGAAGACGGCGCCGACGGCGATATGCGTCGAGGAGACGGGGATCGCGAAGGCCGAGGCCGTCAGCACCGCGACGGCGGAGGACAGCGCCACGCAGAAGGCGCGCATCGGGTTGAGCTTGGTGATCTCGCTGCCGACGATGCGGATGAGGCGCGGGCCGAAGAGCAGGAGGCCGAGCGAGATGCCGAAGGCGCCGATGACCATCACCCAGAGCGGGATTACCGCTCCGCCCTCGACGCCCGAACGCAGCGCCGAGACCACGCCGTAGAGCGGGCCGACGGCATTCGACACGTCGTTGGCGCCATGGGCGAAGGAGAGCAGCGCCGCCGAACAGATCAGCGGGATACGGAACAGCGTTCGCAGCGACTGGTTGCGGTTGTCGAGCCCTTCCGCATGCCGCCGGACGATCGGCCGCGTGACGACATAGGTGGCAAGGCCGAAGCCGAGGCCGACAAGGAGCGACGCCCGGAACGAGAAGTCATATGCGCCGTTCGTGCCGCCATTGGCGATGAAGGCCGCGAAGGCGCCGGCCATGACCGCCACGAGCACCGGCACCCAGGTTTTCGCCGCGCCGATCTTGTCCTCGCGGTAGATGATGAATTCCTTGATGAAGAAAAGGAACGCCGCGGCGATCACGCCGCCGAGGATCGGCGAGACGGTCCAGCTCACGACGATGACGGCGATGGCATCCCATTGCACGCTGTGGAAGCCGCTTGCCGCCGCGCCCGCGCCGATCACCCCGCCGACGATGGCGTGGGTGGTGGAGATCGGCGCATTGGCGAGCGTGGCGATGTTGATCCAGAGGGCGGCGGAGATGAGGGCCGCCATCATCGCCCAGGCATAGGTCTCGGGGCCGGGGAAGATCGATCGGTCGACGATACCGAAGGCGACGGTCGCCGCCACGCCCTGGCCGGCGAGCAGCGCCCCGGCGATTTCGAAGATCGCGGCGATGACGAGGGCGACGCCCATGCTCATGGCGCGCGCGCCGACCGCCGCGCCGACATTGTTCGTCACGTCGTTGGCGCCGATGTTCATGGCCATGTAGGCGGCAAGCGCCGCCGTGATGGCGACGATGAGCACGCCGGGCGTGCCGGTGGCGAACGAGCCGGCGACCGCCATCGCGATCAGCAGGAAGACCAGCGCGATACCGACACCGGTCCACGAGCGCAGCACGAAATGCGTCGCCTGTTCGGTGAAGGTGAATTTTTCCAGGTCCTTGTCCAGCGTCGGCTTGTGTCGCTGAACCTGTGAATTGGCCATTCCTGCTGCTCCGTTGCGGAGCCCCGGGGGGCTCCCAGCCGACAGGCACTATCGCCTCAGGGCACCGGCGGCAATATGGCAAGGGCCGATCAGGGACGTTATCGGGCGCCGGGCGTGCCGTTCGGGGCGATTTCGGCCAGCATCGTGCGCTCGAAGGCGAGAATGAGGTCCTTGAGGCCCGGTTCCTGCACGCGGCTGGCGGCTTCCGGGCAGCTCACCCATTCGGCGCGCCGTTCGTCCTTCTCGGGGAAATTCTTGCTGAGGTCGTCGACGGCGAGCGGGAAGACGCGCACCCGGCACTCGACCTTCAGCCCGTGCGGCAGGCCCTTGAGATAGGTGTAGCTGCCGACCGGCGTGTTGCGGATGGTCCCCTTCACGCCCGCTTCCTCCCAGGCCTCGCGCGCGGCGGCCGCCGCGGCGCTCTTGCCGTCCATCGGCCAGCCCTTGGGAATGACCCAGCGGCCCGTGTCGCGGCTGGTGATGAGGAGGATCTCGATCGCCGGCGCCTTCTTCCTCACCCGATAGCACAGCGCACCATACTGCTCGCGGACGGGCCGGCGGAACATGAGATGGACGTCGCTGACGATGCGGTTGAGAATGTTCAAGGTCTTCTTCATTCCTCTTGTCGGGATATGCCGTTCGAGTCGGTTTAGCCCATCTTGCTTGCGCGGGATTTGCGGCGCAAGTCAGGCTTGCGGCGGAAGCCCGCGCTTTTGCATGCGCAATTGCGAAATCCGCTGCCATTCGCCGCTGCGCTCGGCCTCGCGGATGGCCGTGGCGATATAGTCCATATGCGCCTGGGCCGCCTTTCGCGCCGCCGCCCCGTCGCCGGCCATGATCGCGGCATAGATCGCCTCGTGCTGGGCGAGCAGATGGCCGCGCGCTTCCTCGGAGGAGAAAACGAGGTGGCGGTGGAAAAAGATCCCCTGGGCGAGCAGGCGGTAGCAGGCGCGCAGCGTGTGCAAGAGCACGATGTTGTGCGCCGCCTCGCCGATCGCGTTGTGCAGCTCGACGTCGGTTTCCAGTTCTGCGTCGAAGGAGCCCCCCGCATGGGCCGCGCGCATCGCCTCCATGATGCGCGTCAGCATCTGCCGGTCGTATTCCGTGGCGCGGCGGGCGGCGAGCTCGGCGGTGATGCCCTCCAGCTCGCGGCGATATTCGACATAATCCTCCGTCGCGCGCTGGTGGCGGGCGATGAGGTCGACGACCGGGCGGGAGAACACCTGGCCGATGATGTCGGCGACATAGGTGCCGCCGCCGTGCTGGCTGACCAGCAGGCCGCGGGTCTCCAACTCCTTCAGCGCCTCGCGCAATATGGGTCGGGAGACGTCGAGCCGCTTGGAAAGCTCGCGCTCGCCGGGCAGCCGGTCGCCGTCGCGCAGCACCCCCTCGAGCAAAAGGAGTTCGATCTGCCGCACGACCTCGTCGGCGGTGCGGCTGTGGCTGATGCGGGCGAAAAGGTCGAAGGCGGTGTCGGTCACGCGCGGAACACTAGCAATGCGGAGCGAAACTGGTCAACAATCTTGTCCAGTCGGCATGTGTGGACCTGCGTCAATGCGCCCTATCTCCAGGGGCCTGACATTTGTTAAGACTATGCTGTTGCACACGAGGGGACAGTGCAGACATGGCAAAAGGCAGCTTCGCCTTTCCGCAGGCGGCCGCGCGTGCGCAGGCGCTGGGGGAAATTCACGCAAGACCGTATGCGCTGGTGCCGTCGCCGCGCGTCATCTTCCAGCTCGCCTTCCTGACGGAGGGCGGCTCGGCGGTCGATCACGCCGTGATGGGGGAATTGTCGCGCTCGCGCGGCATCTCCCCGCCGGGGCGCGATGCCAGCCACCATGCGCTGAGCTGGGGGCAGGGCACGCTGCGCTGGGAGCGGCACACGGAGTTCTCGACCTATTTCTGGGACGCGCCGGCGCCGGACAAATTCGGCGGCGAGGTGCCGGTCCATCCCTTCGGCGACAGCTTCTCGCCGCCCGGCACGCTGATTTCGGGCATCCGCCTGGAGATCCGGCCGGACACGCCGGAAACCCGCGAGGCGATCTCCACCTTCGATCCGACCAGCCTCTGTTACAGCGAGATCAAGAACGGCCAGGGCGCGATCCTCACCGACTTCCGCCAGAACGGCGACGGGCTGACGCAGATCCTCATCATCGACCGCAGCATGACGGAGGCCGGGCGCGGCGCGCTCGTCCAGCGCCTGCTCGACATCGAGACCTACCGCACGCTCGCCATGATGGGCCTGCCGCTCGCCCAGTCGCTCTCGCCGGATATCCGCCGCATCGAGGACGGACTGACCGGCATCACCAATTCCATGAAGCAGCACGCCCGCGACAAGGCCGATACGCTGCTGACCGAGATCACCCGGCTCGCCGCCGAGCTGGAGGCCAATGCGGCGCTCAGCCTCTACCGCTTCGGCGCCAGCCGCGCCTATTACGGCATCGTGCAGGAGCGCATCCGCATGCTCGCCGAAACGGCGGTGTCGGGCTACGAGACGCTCGGCTTCTTCCTGGAGCGGCGCCTGGCGCCGGCCATGCGCACCTGCCAGTCGGTGGAGGAGCGCCAGGCGAACCTTTCGCGCAAGCTCGCCCGCGCCACCGCGCTGCTCAGAAGCTGGATCGACGTGGAACTGGAACAGCTCAACACCGGCCTGCTCAATTCCATGGACCGCCGCGCCAAGCTGCAGCTACGCCTGCAGCAGACCGTCGAGGGCCTGTCGGTCGCCGCCATCTCCTATTACGTGGTCGGCCTGTTCGGTTATGTCGCCAAGGCGGCGCACGGGCTCGGCCTGCCGATGAAGCCGGAAACGCTGACCGGCATCGCCGTGCCCTTCGTCATCGTCGGCATGTGGCTGCTTGTGCGCGCCATCCGCCATCGCCACGCGGAAGAGGACAGGCACTGAGAGGGCGTGCCCGCTTTCAGGTTGACAGGTCGCACTGGTAGCGCGGCACGCCGTCGGTGACGGCAAAGCCGGTGTCCCAGCCGAAGCCGGTCTCGTCCTGTTTCTCGAGCTTCTTCTTCGCCGCAAGGCCGCGCTGCGAAAACGCCGCCTCGGCAGCCTTCAGCGCGTCGGCGGGAAAGATGACGGCCTGGTAGCTGAAACCGCTGGCAAGCGCCGTGATATAGATCTCGATCTCCCTGACCGGCACGCCGCGCCAGGTGCCGTCCGTTACGGGCAGCACGATGTGCAGGTACTCGTCCTGCGGCTGCACGGTGGGCGGGCCGAAGACGGCTTCGTAGCCGGCAGGAATGGCGATCGCGCCTTCCTTGCGCGCAAACGCGTAGCTCGATTGCAGGAGGTTCGCCAGCGCGTCGCTGTAGTCGCAGGCGTCGTCGAACCCCTTGAGCAGGTCGTCGAGCGGCTGTGCGCCCGCCGCCGCCGGAAGCGCCAGCCCGATCATCGCCGCCATCATCGCCGTCCTGCCGATCATTGCCGGTCTCTCCTCATGATACCTCAGCGCTCCCAATAAGGCACGGGGCCGTAGAGATCGGCAAGGTAGTCGATGAACAGCCGCACCTTGACGGGCAGGAACTGCCGGCTCGGATAGACCGCCGAGAGCACCACGTTGCGCGAGCCCTCGTATTGCGGCAGCACCTGGGTGAGTTCGCCGCTCTTCAGCGCCGGGCCGACATCCCAGGTCGAGCGCAGCGCGATCCCCATGCCTGAGAACACGGCCTCGCGCACCACTTCGCTGGAATTGGTGTAAAGCTGCCCCTGCGGGCGATAGGTGACGTTGCCCTCCGGCCCTTCCAGCCGCCAGACGTCCTGGGTATGCGGCGGCAGGCAGACATGGGCGGCAAGCGCGTCGAGCGAGGCCGGCATGCCGTGGCGGGCGATATAGTCCGGCGATGCGCACAGCACGCGCCGCACCGGGGCGAACCTGCGGGCGACCAGCGAGGAATCGGACAGTTCGCCGATGCGGATGGCAAGGTCGAAGCCGCCGCCGACGATATCGGAAAAGTCGTCGGTCAGCATCAGGTTGACGACGAGTTCCGGATAGGCGTCCATGAACCCCTTGAGATTGGGGGCGATGTGCATGCGGCCGAAGGAGGTGGGGGCGGAAATCCTCAGCGTGCCGCGCACCGCGCCGGAGCGGCCCGAGACGAAGGCCTCGGCCTCCTCGATGCCGGAAAGGATGCCGACGATGCGGTCGTAGAAGCCCTGGCCGGCCTCGGTCAGAGAGATCTGCCGCGTCGTGCGCTGGAAGAGGCGGGTGCCGAGGCGCTCCTCCAGCCGTTTCACCCGCTTGGAGACGACGGCGGGCGAAAGGCCGAGCGCCCGGCCGGCCGCCGACATGCTGCCCATGGCGATGACGCGGGAGAAGATTTCGAGATCGCCGAGATTGGTCATTCCATCGCGTCCATTCTTGCCGAAGCGGAGAAAATGCTTAGCATTTGCACCCTGCAATAGGAAGTGGTAAACAAAACAGACCACTTGAGGCGAGAGGTGAAGAGATGGATCAGATCGGGTTCCTGGAGCCGCGGCCGGCGGTGCTGGCGCGCCGCCGCGAGATCGTCGCCGACCTGCTCGACCTCCTGCCGGAAGGTTGCCTGGTACACGAGCCGCGCGAACTGGTGCCCTTCGAGACGGATGCCTTCGTCTCCTATCGCCGCCTGCCGCTCGCCGTCGCTTTGCCGGAGACCACCCAGCAGGTCGCCGCCGTCCTCAAATACTGCCATCGCTACGGCGTGCCCGTCGTGCCGCGCGGTGCCGGCACCTCGCTGTCGGGCGGCGCCATTCCGCAGGAGGACGCCGTCGTCATCGGCCTTTCCAAGATGGCGAAGATCCTGGAGGTGGATTTCGCCAACCGCACCGCCACCGTGCAGGCCGGCGTCACCAACCTCGCCATTTCCGATGCCATATCGGCCGACGGCTATTTCTACGCGCCCGATCCGAGTTCCCAGCTCGCCTGTACGATCGGCGGCAATATCGGCATGAATTCCGGCGGCGCGCACTGTCTGAAATACGGTGTCACGACGAACAACCTCCTCGGCGTCAAGCTCGTGCTGATCGACGGCACGGTCGTCGAACTCGGCGGCAAGGCGCTGGATGCCGGCGGGCTCGACCTTCTCGGCGTCGTCTGCGGCGGTGAGGGGCAACTCGGCATCGTCACCGAGGCGACGGTGCGGATCATCGCCAGGCCGGAGGGCGCGCGGCCGGTGCTTTTCGGCTTCGATACGTCGGAAGAGGCCGGCGCCTGCGTTTCCGATATCATCGCCGCCGGCATCATTCCCGTCGCCATCGAGTTCATGGACAAGCCGGCGATCGAGATCTGCGAGGCCTTCGCCGGGGCGGGCTATCCGATGGACGTCGAGGCGCTGCTGATCGTCGAGGTCGAGGGCTCCGAGGCGGAGATGGACGCGATGCTCGCCAGCATCATCGAGATCGCCCGCCGGCACGGCGTCAAGGTCGTCAAGGAAAGCCAGTCGGCGACGGAGGCGGCGCTGATCTGGAAGGGCCGCAAGTCGGCCTTCGGCGCCACCGGCCGCATCGCCGACTATATCTGCATGGACGGCACGGTGCCGCTCGGCCAGTTGTCGCATGTGTTGCGTGGCACGGCGGAGATCATCGAGAAATACGGCCTGCGCGTCGCAAACGTCTTCCATGCCGGCGACGGCAACATGCATCCGCTCATCCTGTTCAACGCCAACGACCCGGAGGACGCCGCGCGCGCCGAGGCGGCGGGCAACGATATCCTGCGGCTCTGCGTCGATGCCGGGGGGTGCCTGACGGGCGAACACGGTGTCGGCATCGAGAAGCGCGACCTGATGCGCCACCAATATGCGGATGTCGACCTTGACCAGCAGATGGCCGTGCGCGCCGCCTTCGATCCGCAATGGCTGCTCAACCCGTCGAAAGTCTTCCCGCTCGAAGGGCGTCCCGCCGCATGACACCGATCCACGAACCGCTTTCCGAAGAGGCCGCCGCGCGCCTCGTCCAGGTCGCCGCGCTGTCCCGCACGCCGCTTGCCATCCGCGGCGGCGGCACGCGTAGCCTCGCCGGCGTGCCGGAGGGGGCCGAAACGCTCTCGACCCGCGGCCTTGCCGGCATCGTCGCCTACAATCCGGCCGAGATGACCATGACCGTGCGCGCCGGTACGCCGCTGGAGGTCGTTGAGGCGGCGCTTGCCGAAAAGCGCCAGATGCTCGCCTTCGAGCCCTGCGACCTGCGCGCCGCGCTCGGCTCCTCCGGCATCCCCACCATCGGCGGCGTCTTCGCCGCCAATGCCTCCGGTCCGCGCCGCTTCGTCGCCGGCGCGGCGCGCGACAGCCTCATCGGCGTGCGTTTCGTCAACGGCAAAGGCGAGGTGGTGAAGGCCGGCGGAAGGGTGATGAAGAACGTCACCGGCCTCGATCTCGTGAAATTGCTGGCCGGCTCGCACGGTTCGCTGGCGCTTCTGACGGAAGTCACCTTCCGCCTGCTGCCGGTTCCGGAAACGGCGGCGACCATCGTCGTCTCCGGCCTCAACGACGCGGAGGCCGCCGCCGCCATGGCGACGGCCATGTCCATGTCGGTCGAAGTCTCCGGCGCGGCCCACCTGCCGGAAAGCGTGCGCGGCCGGTTTGCCGGCGGCATGCTGCCGGACGGGGCGGCCACCGTGCTGCGCCTCGAAGGGCTTTCCGCCTCCGTCGCGGTGCGCAGCGAGAAGCTGGCGGCGGCCATGGGCCGCTTCGGCGCCGTGACGCATCTCGATGCGGAGGTGACGGCGCGCCTCTGGCGCGAGATCCGTGACGCCGCGCCCTATGCCGACGGCACGCCGCGCCCGCTCTGGCGCGTCTCGGTCGCGCCCACCGCCGGCCACCAGCTCGTCGCCGCGCTCCGCCTCGAAACGGGCGTCGATGCCTTTTACGACTGGCAGGGCGGCCTCGTCTGGCTGCGCATGGAGGCCGATCCCGAGGCCGCGCTCTTGCGCCGCTATGTCAAGGCCGTCGGCGGCGGGCATGCGACGCTGCTCAGGGCCCGGCCGGAGGTGCTGGCGGCGACGGAAGTGTTCGAGCCGCAGCCGGAGGCCGTCGTGGCGCTCTCGGCGCGCGTCAAGGCGAGCTTCGATCCGGCCGGGCTTTTCGTGTCGCGGCTGGTGGGGTGAGGGAATGATGACGATGTACGCCGTTCACCCCCCTCTGCCCTGCCGGGCATCTCCCCCACAAGGGGGGAGATCGGCTGGGGGCAAGACGGTGCCAAGATTCAATCTCCCCCCCTGTGGGGGAGATGCCCGGCAGGGCAGAGGGGGGTATGCCACGGCCCCGGAGGGTAACCGCTGATGCAGACCAACTTCACTCCCGAGCAGCTGGCCGATCCGCATGTCGCGACATCAGAGAAGATTCTCCGCAAATGCGTGCATTGCGGCTTCTGCACCGCTACCTGTCCCACCTATGTGACGCTCGGCAACGAGCTCGACAGCCCGCGCGGCCGCATCTACCTCATCAAGGACATGCTGGAAAACGGCCGGCCGGCGGATGCGGAAGTTGTGACGCATATCGACCGCTGCCTCTCGTGCCTCTCCTGCACGACGACCTGTCCCTCCGGCGTCGACTACATGCATCTCGTCGACCATGCCCGCATGCATATCGAGGCGACCTATAAACGCCCGTTCTGGAACCGGCTGACGCGCAACATCCTTGCCGCCGTGCTGCCCTATCCCGGCCGTTTCCGCTTCGCCCTGAAGGCGGCAAATCTCGGCCGTCCCTTCGCCGGCCTCCTCAAGCGCTTCAAGCCGCTCGAGCCCTTCGGCGCCATGCTGGATCTTGCCCCGCGCCGCCTGCCGAAGATGCCGGAAAGCGCAAGACCGGGAACGCATCCTGCAAGCGGCCCCCGCCGCGGGCGGGTCGCGATCCTCTCGGGCTGTGCCCAGCCGGTGCTGAAGCCGGAGATCAACGCGGCGACGATCCGGCTTCTGACGCGGCTCGGCGTCGAGGTGGTGGCGCCCGCGGGTGAAGTCTGCTGCGGCTCGCTCGTCCACCATATGGGGCGCGAGGAACAGGCGCTGGAGGCGGCGCGGCGCAATGTCGACGTCTGGCTCGGCGAGGTCGAGAAGGGCGGGCTCGACGCGATCATCGTCACGGCGTCGGGCTGCGGCACGACGATCAAGGACTATGGCTTCATGCTGCGCCTCGACCTCGCCTATGCGGACAAGGCCGCGCGGGTCTCGGCGCTTGCGAAGGACGTAACGGAATATCTTTCGACGCTCGACCTGCCACAGCAGGAGGCGAGGGGGCTGACGGTCGCCTATCATTCGGCCTGCTCCATGCAGCACGGCCAGAAGATCACCATGGCGCCGAAAGTGCTGTTGAAGAAGGCGGGCTTCGCCGTGCGCGATCCGGCGGAAGGGCACCTGTGCTGCGGCTCGGCCGGCACCTACAACATCCTCCAGCCCGAGATCTCCGGCAAGCTGAAGGCGCGCAAGGTGAAGAACATCGAGGCGACGAAGCCCGATATCATCGCCACCGGCAATATCGGCTGCATCACCCAGATCGCCACCGGCACGCAAATCCCGATCCTGCATACGGTGGAGCTCATCGACTGGGCCTATGGCGGGGAAAAGCCGGCCGTGCTTTCCTGAGGCTGTCACGCGCGGAACAGCCGCTTCGTCCCGGGATTGCTAGACAGGCGGCATTCCAGCCCCATCGGAGATGTCCATGCGCCGCCTCATGCTTTCGCTTGCCGTCCTGGCCGCCCTTTCGTCGCCCGCCTTCGCCACCGGCGGGTTCAGTTGCGCGGTGAAGGACGGGAATGTCGCTTTCGAAGGGGAGGCAGGCTTCAGCTACAGCCTCGGCGGCATCCTGAATTTCCGCGGCTCGATCGAGCTGCCGAAGGGGCTGGCGCAGAAGGGGCTCGACAGCAAGGTCGCGCTCGACCCGTCCTTCCTCACGCATCACTGGCTGCACGACGGCGAACTGCGCCTTCTCGTGCATGTCGAATCCGGCGAAGACGAGCCCTTCGCTGCCCTCGATTTCGTCATGCTGACGGTGGTCGACGCCGAGGGGTTGAACTACGAGGGCACCTATACGCTGAAGGTCGAAGGCGCCGACCTCGACGAGCCGATCCGGCGCGAGGGGAAGATCGCCTGCTCCGTCGGTTGAACGGAAGACGTCGGCACAAGGCCGGCGCCGAAATCACGCAACAGGTCAGCCTTGGAGCGCCGGAGGATAAGTCCGCCCGGTCTCTCCACCGTCATCCTCGGGCTTGACCCGAGGATCCACGCGCCATGGCGTGGCTTTGCTTTGTGGCATGGGTCCTCGGGTCAAGCCCGAGGATGACGGAAGAGGGGTTGGAGCAAGGTCTCACGTCAAATGACGCCGGCACAAGGCCGGCGTCCGGACGATCCCGCAGCGAGCGGCGGCTCAGCCGCCGAAGCCGAAGAGGTTGCCGAAGAAATCGACGCCCCTGTCGTTGTAGCTCACGCTGCCCTGGCGATTGCCGGGGCCGACCACGATGACCTTGGTGCCGATGTCGGCGCGGGCATAGAGATGCTCCACGTCCTTGTTCATCATGCGGATGCAGCCCGACGACATGTTCTGGCCGATCGTCCAGGGCTGGTTCGTGCCGTGGATGCGGAAGATCGTGTCGCGGCCGCCCTTGAAGAGGTAGAGCGCGCGCGCGCCGAGCGGGTTGTCCTCGCCGCCGGCCTGGGTGACGGGCAGGATGCGGCCCTTCTTGGCCTCGCGGCGGCGCATCTCGGCCGGCGGCGTCCAACTCGGCCATTCGGCCTTGCGGCCGACCTTCACCACGCCCGACCAGCCGAAGCCGTCGCGGCCGACGCCGATGCCGTAGCGCGTCGCCCGGTTCTTGCCCTCGACATAGTAGAGGAACTTGTTGTTCGTATCGACGATGACGGTGCCCGGCGCCTGGTCGGTAACGAAGCGCACCTTGGTGCGCTTGTACTTCGCCGCTACCTGCTTCTTGCTCGGCTGGGCGACGAGCGTCACGTCGGAGGCCGTCTCGACGCGGTCGCCCGTGCGGGCCGCGGGGAAGGCATTGGCCGCCGAGACCGGCATGATCGCCGTGGCCGCGACGGTCGCGGCCAGCAAGATCGATGCGTATTTCCGCATGGTATAGTCCCTCTCACTCCTGTAATTCTGCGAGGCTAACCGACTCTTGACCGATTTCAAGTCGGCTCCCGCGCAGTAAGACGATCGTGAGGGGGGATTTCTTCGGTCCCTTGTGGCCCCGATACCACAAAATCAGATCACGATGACCTTCGTGCCCACTTTCACGCGCTCGTAGAGATCGACGACATCCTCGTTGCGCATGCGGATGCAGCCGGAGGAAACCGCGTAGCCGATCGTCCAGGGCGCATTGGTGCCGTGGATGCGATAGAGCGTCGAGCCGAGATACATGGCGCGCGAGCCGAGCGGGTTTTCCGGGCCGCCCTCCATGAAGGCCGGCAGGTAGTGGCCCTTGGCGGCCTCGCGGGCGACCATCTCCTTCGGCGGCGTCCAGCTCGGCCATTCGGCCTTGCGGGTGATCTTGTGGGCGCCGGCCCATTCGAAGCCCGGCTTGCCGACGCCAACGCCGTAGCGCCGCGCCTTGCCGCCGTCCATGACGAGGTAGAGGAAGCGGTTGTTGGTGTCGATGACGATGGTGCCCGGCTTGTGCCCGCTCTCATAGTCGACGAGCTGCGGCAGGTACATCGGGTCGAATTTCGACTTGATGGCATTGCGCGCCGTGCCGGCCGCCGAAACCTGCTCGACGCGGACGGCGCCCTCGCGGCGGATGACGCGGCGCTGCTGCGCCTTCTGGCGCTGGATGATGCGGCGGGTGTTGACGGCCGGCTGCACGCCCTCGCCGGTGAGCTGCATCAGCCAGGGCGCGGTGAGGTCGGGGCTGACGATGACCGGCGGACGGCTCATGTAGCGGTCGTTCGCCTGTGCCGCGGTGGTGGTGCACAGAAGGGTCGTTGCAAGAAGGATTCGTATCAACATCGGACGTACTCGCTACTGATCGTGCCGGGATGCGCCGCGGGACCTGGAATGCAGCGCCGGTTCGAGGTGGATGCTTGCACCCCGCGATGAAGCGAATGGTAAACGGGCGTTCATTCGATATCGACGATGCCGATAAAGCTTTGGGTAGGGTTATTGCCGGCTTTCCAAAAGTGGTTGATAAGGAGTAAATCGGAACAAAAAGGAAACGGAGGGCGCGATGACGGCGAAGGGACTTCTGGAAGGCGACGACGGGCGGGTGCGCTGCGCCTGGCACGGCAATCTCGACGACTATCGCCGCTACCACGATGCGGAATGGGGCCACCCCGTCGTCAGCGACCAGCGGTTGTTCGAGAAGATCTGCCTGGAAGGCTTCCAGTCGGGCCTCTCCTGGCTCACCATCCTGCGCAAGCGCGAAGGGTTTCGCGCCGCCTTCGCCGGTTTCGATTTCGACAAGGTGGCGGCGTTCGGCGAGGACGACATCGCCCGCTGCCTTGCCGATCCCGGCATCGTGCGCCACCGAGGCAAGATCGTCTCGACGATCAACAATGCCCGGAGGGCGCTGGCGCTGCGTGACGAGTTCGGCACGCTCGCCCGCTACTTCTGGAGCTTCGAGCCGGGGCCGGACGAACGGCCGGCGCGGGTGGACTGGGAGACGATCGCCGCCAACCCGACGACGCCCACCTCCGTCCGGCTGTCGAAGGACCTGAAGAAGCGCGGCTGGACCTTCGTCGGCCCCACCACCGTCTATGCCTTCATGCAGGCCATGGGCCTCGTCAACGACCATGTGGAGGGATGTTTCTGCCGCGCAGAGGTCGAGGAGAAGAGAAATCGGCTCGAACGGCCATAATTCGGGGCTTGCCGTCACAAATATATCTTTGATTCTACAGCGAATCATGTAGCCTCAGGTTGAGCGGCAAAATCATAGATGGCAGGTTTCGGGGTCGGCATACGCATGCGTAGTCGCCGCGCGCCGCGTTGTGCTGAATGATTTGGCATGAGGGGGCAAATGGCGGCGAGCACATCTGAAACGGTCGAATCCCGCCTGGAAGGCTGGGCCTGCGACAAGGCGCAGGAGATCATGCTGCGCGAGGGCTTTCGCCTGATCCGGTCGGCACGAAGCGGCAGCAACACCGAAATCCGCGAAACGACGCTTCTGATGGCCCGGGCCATCGCGGCCTCGCTGGTCGAAGCCTCGGCCGCTCACCGGCATCCGGCGGCGGAATAGAAGCGCATCCATCGAAGGAAAAGGCCCGCCGGCATACCGGCGGGCCTCTGTCGTTCTGGTGGCGCGTTTACTTCGCGTTCTTCGCCAGCCAGTCTTCCATCATCCTGATCTCGCCCTCCTGGGCGGCGATGATCTCTTCGGCGAGCTTGCGAAGGCTTTCGTCCTTGCCGTATTGAAGCTCGATCTTCGCCATGTCGATCGCCCCCTGGTGATGGGCGATCATGCCGCGGACGAAATCCTCGTCCGCATTGCCGGTGAAGTCGATCGCCATGCCCTCATGCATTTTCGCATTGGCCGCGATGAAGGCCGTGGTGGAAGGGCTCTCCACCGCCGTCCCCTGATGGGCGGAATGGTCGGCCTCCTGGGCAAGGGCGGGCAGGGTGAAGGCGAGCGCGATGGCCGCGCCGAGAAACAGCGTCTTTGCGTTCATTGTCTTTTCCAGTTCTGAAAGATTGTCGAGGCCCGGACGCAAGGCGTCCGGATGATCGCGCGTCAGGACCGGGGAGGGGGATCGAGCGGCTGGAGGGCAAGGCCGGCGAGTTGCTGCACGGCGGCCGTGAACCGGTGGGACATGCCGATCCTGTTTTTCAGCGGCTGCGGCCCTGCCGCCTCGATGGCGAAACAGGCCGGGCAGGCCGTGGGATGCACGGCGGGGTTCGTCCTGTCGTGCTTCGCCTTGCCGTGCGCCGCGCCGGCCACCGGATGGCCCGCATGCATGCCGGTCTGCGCGGCATGCTGGGTTGCCGCGATCACCGGCACCCAGCCGGAAAGCACGGCGCCCAGAATGGCGAGGACGAACAGAATCTGTCTCATGGGGCTAGAGATAGGCAGGCGCGCGGCAAAAGAAAAGGGGCAGTCCGGTGTGCCCCGGCCTGCCGCTCGTGACGCCCGGGTGCTTCCGCCCTTGCCGCTGCCCGCCCAATCCGCTAGGGAAACCGCAACGGAAATACAGGAATTTCGGGTATCCCGATGAGCGAAAAGCAGAAAAAACCGCAGAAGCTGAAAGCCCGCCTGCCGCGCGGCTTCGTCGATCGTGATGCCGCGGATATCCGCGCCCTCACCGAGATGACCGCGAAGATCCGCGCGGTCTACGAGCATTACGGCTTCGACCCGGTCGAAACCCCGCTTTTCGAATATACCGACGCGCTCGGCAAGTTCCTGCCGGACAGCGACCGCCCGAACGAGGGCGTCTTCTCGCTGCAGGACGACGACGACCAGTGGATGTCGCTCCGCTACGACCTGACGGCGCCGCTCGCCCGCCATGTTGCGGAGAATTTCAACGAGATCCAGCTGCCCTACCGCACCTATCGCGCCGGCTACGTCTTCCGCAACGAGAAGCCGGGCCCGGGCCGCTTCCGCCAGTTCATGCAGTTCGACGCCGATACGGTGGGCGCGGCCGGCGTGCAGGCGGATGCCGAAATGTGCATGATGTTCGCCGATACGATGGAAGCCCTCGGCATCGCCCGCGGCGACTACGTGATCCGCGTCAACAACCGCAAGGTCCTGGACGGCATGCTGGAGGTCGTGGGCCTCGGCGGCGAGGAGAATGCGGCGCGCCGGCTGAATGCCCTGCGCGCGCTCGACAAGTTCGACAAGTTCGGCATTCCCGGCGTCCGCGAGCTTCTGGGCGCCGGCCGCAAGGACGAAAGCGGCGACTTCACCAAGGGTGTCGGCCTCGATCCCGCCGGCATCGAGCTCTTGGTCGGCGTGCTCGACACCTCGTCCTTCGGCGATAACCTCGAGACCGTCGCCTCGCTCGACAATCGCTTCGGGCAGAACGCCCGCGCCCGCGAGGGCGTCGAGGAACTGGAGCAGATCGCCAAACTCGTTGCCAGCGCCGGCTACGATGCCGGTCGCATCAAGGTCGATCCCTCCTGCGTGCGGGGTCTCGAATATTACACCGGCCCCGTCTTCGAGGCCGAGTTGCAGTTCGCCGTCACCAACGAGAAGGGCGAGAAGGTCGTCTTCGGCTCGGTCGGCGGCGGCGGCCGCTACGATGGCCTCGTGTCCCGCTTCATGGGCCAGCCGGTGCCGGCCACCGGCTTCTCCATCGGCGTCTCGCGCCTGATGACGGCGCTGAAGAACCTCGGCAAGCTCGGCCAGGACGAGGTCGTCGCCCCCGTGCTCGTCACGGTCATGGACGGCGACATCGAGAGCATGGGCCGCTACCAGCGCTTCACGCAGCAACTGCGCGCCGCCGGCATCCGCGCCGAAATGTACCAGGGCAACTGGAAGAAGTTCGGCAACCAGCTCAAATATGCCGATCGCCGCGGCGCCCCCGTCGCGATCATCCAGGGCGGCGACGAGCGCGCCGAGGGCCTGGTGCAGATCAAGGACCTCATCGAGGGCAAGCGCCTTTCCGGCGAGATCGAGGACAACGCCTCCTGGCGCGAGGCCCGCGTCGCGCAGGTCTCCGTGCCGGAGGCCGAACTGGTCGCCAAGGTCCGCGAGATCCTCGACGCGCAGGCCGAAGACCGGGCGCGGGCCGGCTGACGGCGATGAGCGTGCGGTTCCACCCCCCTCTGGCCTGCCGGCCATCTCCCCCACAGGGGGGGAGATCGAATTGTTGCACCGTTTCGCCCATCGTCAACGTACTACTTCGGGCAATGCCGATGCGTCTCGCCGATCTCCCCCCCTGTGGGGGAGATGGCCGGCAGGCCAGAGGGGGGTACGCCTCCCCGCGACCGGAGCGTTTCCCATGCCCCTGATCAACCTCCCCGCCTTCGCCCCCGATCTCATCGCCGACCTCGAACGCCTCGGCACGGAGCGGGTCGACACGCCGGTCATCCAGCCGGCCGAGCCCTTTCTCGACATGGCGGGTGAGGACCTGCGCCGGCGCATCTTCCTGACGGAGAGCGAGACCGGCAGGAGCCTGTGCCTCAGGCCCGAATTCACCATTCCCGTCTGCCTGCGCCATATCGAGACGGCGACGGGCACGCCGAAGCGCTATGCCTATCTCGGCGAGGTGTTCCGCCAGCGCCGCGAGGGTTCGAACGAGTTCTACCAGGCCGGCATCGAGGATCTCGGCGAGCCGGACGTCGCGCGGGCGGATGCGCGTGCCGTGCATGACGCGCTGACCGTCCTCATGAACCGCCTGCCGGGCATGGCCTTCTCCGTCGTGCTCGGCGACCAGTCCGTCTTCGAGGCGGTAGTGGCAGCCTGCGGCCTGCCGGCCGGCTGGCAGAAGCGGCTCGTCCATGCCTTCGGCAACCAGGCGCAGTTGCAGCGGCTGATGGACGACCTTTCCAATCCGGCGCGCGAGGGTGTCTTCGGCCCGGAGGTCGACCGCCTCGCCATCCTCGGCAGGCTCGACGACGAGGCGACGCTGATCGCCCATATCGACGCGACCATGGAGGCGACCGGCTATTCCACCAATGCCAGCCGCAGCCCGGCCGATATCGCCCGGCGCCTGCGCGAGAAGATGGAACTGGCCAACACGCGGCTCGATGCCCGCACGCTGGCGCTCCTCCGGGAGTTCCTGGCGCTGGAACTGAGCCTTGCCGAGGCCCCTGGGGCGCTCGCCGCCTTCGCCGGAAAGGCCGGCCTCTCGCTCGGCGCGGCGCTCGCGCGCTTCGAAAGCCGCGTCGCGGCGCTAAGCGCGACGGGCGTCGATCCGGCGGCGATCACCTATCGCGCCGCCTTCGGCCGCCCGCTCGACTATTATACCGGCCTGGTCTTCGAGATCGCGCCGGCCGGGGAGAGCCTGGTGCTTGCCGGTGGCGGCCGCTTCGACCGGCTCCTCACCCTGCTCGGCGCGAAGGAGCGTATCCCGGCCGTCGGCTTCTCGCTCTGGCTCGACCGGATCGCGGGCGTGAAGGGAGCTGCCGCATGACCGTCACCATCGGCCTTCCCTCCAAGGGGCGCATGAAGGAAGACAGTTCGGCCGTGCTCGCCCGCGCCGGCTTCTCCGTCGTCGCCGTCGGCAACGACCGCTCCTATCGCGGCCGCGTCGAAGGGCGCGACGATATCGAGATCGCCTTCCTCTCGGCCTCCGAGATCTCCCGCGAGATCGCCAACGGCACGGTCGATTTCGGCGTGACCGGCGAGGATCTGGTGCGCGAGGGGCTGGCGGAGGCGGATGCCCGCGTCGAGTTCTGCGCCCGCCTCGGCTTCGGCCATGCGGATGTCGTCGTCGCCGTGCCGGAAATCTGGCTCGACGTCGACACGATGGCCGATCTCGGCGACGTCGCCCAGGATTTCCGCGCCCGCCACGGCCGGCGGCTCACCATCGCCACGAAATACTGGCGCCTCACGCAGCAGTTCTTCTCCGGCAACCACGGCATCCAGCTCTACCGCATCGTCGAGAGCCTTGGGGCTACCGAGGGTGCGCCGGCCTCCGGCTCGGCCGATATCATCGTCGACATCACCTCGACCGGCTCGACGCTGACGGCCAACCACCTGAAGATCCTCTCCGACGGCGTGATCCTGAAGTCCGAGGCCTGCCTCGTGCGCGCCCGCAAGAAGGAACACGAGGGCGACGCGGTCGTGGCGGAGATCATTTCGCGGGTGCGCGGCGCGCTCTGATGCGTGCCGCCCCCGGTCGGAAAATTCCCGCACGGCCCTGACATTGCCTGGCGATCCGTCCTATCTATGAGGCCCACCCGCAAGGAGTCCCCATGGCAGACCTGTCGTCCTTCCCCGTCACGCAAAAATGGCCCGCAAAGAACCCCGATATCATCCAGCTCTATTCGCTGCCGACGCCGAACGGCGTGAAGGTGTCGATCGCGCTGGAGGAACTCGGCCTGCCCTATGAGGCGCACCGCATCGAGTTCGGCCCCGAGGGCGTCAAGTCGCCGGAATTCGTCTCGCTGAACCCGAACGGCCGCATTCCGGCGATCATCGATCCGGACGGCCCGGACGGCAAGCCGATCGGCCTCTTCGAATCGGGGGCGATCCTCGTCTACCTCGCCGAAAAGACCGGCAGGCTGATCCCGGCCGATGCCGCCGGGCGCTACGAGACGCTCGCCTGGGTCATGTTCCAGATGAGCGGCGTCGGGCCGATGTTCGGCCAGTTCGGCCATTTCCACAAATTCGCCGCCGACAAGGTCGCCAACAATCCCTATCCCGCCGAACGCTACCGCGACGAGGCGAAACGCCTGCTCTCGATCCTCGAAGACCGGCTGAAGGACCGCCGCTGGATCATGGGCGACGAATACACCATCGCCGACATAACGACCTTCCCGTGGATCCGCGGCGCGGATGTCTTCTATGGCGGGCGCGAGGCGCTGGGCTATGCGGAATTCCCGGCCGTGATGGCCTGGCGGGAGCGCTGCCTTGCGCGCCCTGCCGCGCTAAAGGGCCTCGAAATCCCCGCCAAGGCCTGACGCAAACGAAGAATCCGGCGGCGCGGCGATGAGTTGACGCCGCCGGTTCCGGCGCGCTACCTCTCGGGAAACAAGGACGGGATGGAAGCATCGTGACGGGAAGACTGGTTGTTGCGGGCGGCGGTCAGGCGGCCTTTGCCCTGGTTGCCAAATTGCGCGCGCTGAAGGACGAGCGGCCGATCACCATCGTCGCCGCCGAGGCGAGCCATCCCTACCAGCGCCCGCCGCTCTCCAAGAAATACCTGCTCGGCGAGGCCGATCTTTCCCGGCTGATGTTCCGCCCGGAGACCTGGTATGCGGACAACAATGTCGAGATCCGCCTTGCGACCGAGGTCACCGCCATCGACCGCGCCGCGAAGACGGTGACGCTCGGCGACGGCGCGACGCTGCATTACGGCGTGCTGGCGCTCGCAACCGGGGCCACCCCGCGCCGCTTGCCGGCCGAGATCGGCGGCGATCTCGACGGCGTCTTCACCGTGCGCGACTATCGCGATGCCGATCGCCTCGGCCTCGAAATGCAGGAGGGGCGCCGGGCGCTCGTCGTCGGCGGCGGCTATATCGGCCTGGAGGCGGCGGCGGTCGCGCGAGGCAGGGGGCTGCATGTCACGGTCATCGAGATGGCCGACCGGATCCTCGCCCGCGTCGCCTCGCCGGCGACCGCTACGATCCTCAAGGCGATCCATACGGCGCGCGGGGTCGACGTGCGGGAGAAGACCGGCCTCGTCCGCCTCATCGGCGAGAACGGCCGCGTCACCGGCGCGGAACTCTCCGACGGCTTCGTGCTGCCCGTCGACGTGGTGATCGCCGGCATCGGCGTTGCGGCGAACGACCAGCTTGCGCGCGATGCCGGGCTTGAGGTCGCAAACGGCATCGTCGTCGACAGCCATGCCCGCACCTCCGATCCCGCCATCTTCGCCATGGGCGACTGCGCGGTCCTGCCCTTCGAGGGCAGCCGCGTGCGGCTCGAATCGGTGCAGAACGCCGTCGATCAGGCCGAGGCCGCCGCCGCCGTCATTGCCGGCGGCGATGCGGACTACGTGCCGAAGCCCTGGTTCTGGTCCGACCAATACGACGTCAAGCTGCAGATCGCCGGCTTCTGCATGGGTTTCGACGACACCTTCGTTCGCCCCGGCCCGCGCGAGGGCAGCGTCTCCGTGTGGTATTTCCGCGCCGGCAGGCTGATCGCCGTCGACGCGGTCAACGATGCCAAGTCCTACGTGGTCGGCAAGAAGCTGATCGAGATGGGCCGCACGCCCGAGCGTGCCGCGCTGGAAGATCCGGCGATCGACCTCAAGGCTCTGACGCTCTGAACCTGACGTTACGTAGGGGTTGAGTGGCATTCTCGTCATGAAACGATACAGTTGTGCCGTTTCGGCTTCTGTTAAGCATGAACCGAGGTGGGATGCGGCCTTCCGGTATCGCCGTATCTGAATTCATGCATTCTTTAGGGTTCTCCGGCTGAGTGGGCGCACTTCGCAGCCCATTCCGGTGATCCTTCATGCTCCGCATCCTGACCTGCCTGACCGTCGAGCACGACCTTCGTCTCGTTCTGCTCGCGGCTCTCATCTGCTTCCTGTCCTGCTATGTCGCGGTCACGCTGACGCAGAGGGCGCAGGCTGCCGGCGGCATGGCGCGCAATCTCTGGCTGGGGGCGGCCGGCACGTCGAGCGGCTTCGGCATATGGGCGACGCATTTCATCGCCATGCTGGCCTACGATCCCGGCGTCGTCATGGGCTTCGACATGGAGCTGACGCTGATCTCGCTCGGCGTTGCCATCGTCGTCACGTCGATCGGTCTTGCGGTCGCCACCTGCATCGCCGGGCGAAGCGCCGCCATCGCGGGCGGCCTGCTGCTGGGCGCCGGCATCACCTCCATGCACTATATCGGCATGGCGGCGCTCGAGGTGCCGGGAACCCTTCACTGGGATTTCACCTATGTGGCCGCATCGGTCGTCAGCGCCGGCCTCTTCGGGGCGCTGTCGCTGGTCTTCTGCAAGCGCCCGCAGGCACGGGTCGGCGACCGGGCGCTCGCCACGCTGCTGATGGCGCTCGGTGTCGTCGCGCTGCATTTCACGGGCATGGCCGCGATGACGGTCACGCCCGGCCTGATGCCGGTGAGCGACGACACGATCCTGTCGGTGGGCCTGATGGCGCCGCTGATCGCCGTCGTCGCCTTCTCACTGCTCTTCACGGGGCTGACGGCCGCCGTCTTCGCCCGGCAGGCCGAACTTGCCGCCAGCGAAAGCACGCGCCAGTTCGCCATGCTGGTGCAGGGCGTCAAGGATTACGCCATCTACATGCTCGATCCGGACGGCCGCGTCGCCAACTGGAACGAGGGGGCCGAGCGCAACAAGGGCTATAAGGCGCACGAGATCGTCGGCCGGCATTTCTCGCATTTCTACGGCGAGGAGGAGCGGGCGTCCGGCGCACCGGAGCGAGCGCTGGCCATTGCCCGGCAGGAAGGCAAGTTCGAGACCGAGGGCTGGCGCTACCGCAAGGACGGCTCGCGTTTCTGGGCCAATGTGGTGCTGGACGCCATCTACGATGCGGGCGGCACGCTTGTCGGCTATGCCAAGATCACCAAGGACGTGACGAAGGAAAAGGCCGATGCCGACCGCCTCGCCGAGGTGACGAAGAACCTCGATCTTGCGCTGGAGAACATGTCGCAGGGTCTCTGCCTGTTTGATAAGGACGAGCGCCTGCTGCTCGCCAACAAGCGCTACAGCGAGCTCTTCGGCTTCCCGGAGGACCGCATCCGCCCCGGCATGACGCTGCGCGAGATCGTCGACCAGGGGGTCGCCGACGTCTTCGTCGACCCGGAGATCTGGAAGCCGCGGGCGCGCGACATGTATGCCCGCCGCCGCGCCGCTATCCTTGCCAATGACGGCGGCGTGATCGTCGAGAAGCTGTTGAACGGCGTTTCGGTGCAGTTGCGCTACCGCACGCTGCCGGACGGCGCCTGGGTCGCCACCTATGAGGATATTTCGGAGCGCCTGCGCTCGGAGGAGCAGATCTCCTTCCTCGCCCGCCACGACAGCCTGACGGGCCTGCCGAACCGCGCGAGCTTCAACAACCGCCTGGAGGCCGATCTCGATTCGGCGCGCCGTTTCGGCAGCAAGGTGGCGGCGATCGGCATCGACCTCGACAAGTTCAAGGAAATCAACGACACGCGCGGCCATGCGGCGGGCGACGAGGTTCTGACGACCCTGTCGAAACGCATGCAGGCCTGCCTTCAGGCGGACGAGACGGTGGCGCGCTTCGGCGGCGACGAGTTCGCGGCCGCCAAGCGCTTCGAGGATGTCGGCGAACTGCACGACTTCATCCAGCGGCTGGAGGCTTCGTTGCACGAGGAGATCCGCATCGACGGCTACGATATCAAGCCCGGTGCGAGCCTGGGTGTCGCGATCTATCCGCAGGATGCCGACAATCTCGAAGCCCTCCTCAACAATGCCGACCTTGCCATGTACCGCGCCAAGGACGCGTTGACGGAGCGGGTCTGCTTCTACGAGGTCTCGATGGACGAGGCCGCCCGCAGCCGCCGCCTCATCGCCAACGACCTGTGGCAGGCGGTGGAGCGCAACGAACTGCAGCTGCACTACCAGGTGCAGAAGGCGGTCAATTCCGGCGAGACGATCGGCTACGAAGTGCTGCTGCGCTGGCACCATCCCGTGCGCGGCACCATTCCGCCGGGCGACTTCATCCCGATTGCGGAAGAATGCGGCGCCATCCTGCCGATCGGCGAGTGGGTGCTGCGCGAAGCCTGCCGTGAGGCGGCCACCTGGGACAACGAGCACAAGATCGCCGTCAACCTGTCACCGGTGCAGCTCGGCAATGCCGATGTCGCCGACCTCGTGCACCGGGTGCTCCGGGATACGGGCCTCAGCCCGCACCGGCTGGAGCTGGAAATCACCGAATCGACCATCATCGGCGACAAGGAGCGCGCCCTCCAGACGCTCCGCCGCATCAAGGCCTTCGGCGTCACCATCGCCATCGACGATTTCGGCACGGGCTATTCGTCGCTCGAAACCCTGCGCGCCTTCCCCTTCGACAAGATCAAGCTCGACCGCAGCTTCATGAGCGAGGTGGAGGCGAGCCCCGAGGCGAAGGCCATCATCCGCGCCATCCTGGCGCTCGGCCAGACGCTGCGCGTGCCTGTGCTGGCGGAAGGCGTCGAAACGCGCAGCCAGCTCGATATCCTGCTCGACGAGGGTTGCGACGAGGCCCAGGGCTATTTCCTCGGCCGCCCGATGCCGGTGGAGAACATCCGCCCGGGTTCGGAGACGAGCGAGGCGGCCTGAGGCTCGGCAACGCAGAAGGGGAAGGCATCTCGTCGTAAACGAGGTCGCTGCCCCTTACTGCCGCTTGAAGCGCCGTCCCGCGAGGTCGATCTGGAAGCGGGGGAAGATGAAGACGCCGATGATGGAGCCGGCGTATTTCTCCTCGAGGCCCGTCGATTCCCCGACGCAGAACACCGGCTGGCGCGGCGCGCCGTCGAGATGGATGGTCGTGGAGAAGCAGAAGGACGAGGAGGAGGCCGCCGCCTGCTCGAAAAGCTCCAGCACGCGCGTGCGGTCGAGCGGCTCGTAGCAGCGGATGAGGTTCAGGAGGCCGCAGGCGCGCTGCGGCAGGCCGTGCGCCTGCGCCGCCTTGTCGCCCAGCGTGAAGAGGCCGTTGGAAAGATCGCCGGTCCAGCGCTCCGTCACGCAATATTGCGTGAGCAGCTCGTTGTCCGTCTCGTCGAACCCCATCGAGCCCGGCAGAAAGGGCGACGAGAGATCAGTCTTGATTATCTTGAACACCTACGACCTCAGGCAGTTGCTCGAATTTGGCCGACATGCCCCGCCCATGACGGCGCGAAACATGCTAAAAAGCAGCACCGGCTGACAACCATCGAAGCCCGCCGAACCACTTTCTCATGTACTGAACTGCGCCCGGCTCCGTCGTTGCTATCGGATCGGACGTACGCGTGAAGACCGCCGCTGACCTTCCTTGAGATCTGCCGACGGTTTCTCTGGAATGCTTGGGGATATCCGGCTGTACGAAAAAGCGGCTGTAAATCCACCCAGTTCCAGCGCCTGACCCCCTCGTGAATCTTTAAAGTTCACTTGGAGCGTCTTTATAGTTGGTTTTTTGATGCCATCAACGGCTTTTTGATAATTATTGTACAAATGGAAAAATTCTTTTCACGGAAACGATACAGGTCCTCTGTCGCCTCAAAAGCAAAAGGGCGGCCCGAAGACCGCCCTTTCCGAACTGAACCGGTTGGCTCAGATGTGAAGGCTTGCGCCTATCACATCATGTCCATGCCGCCCATGCCGCCCATGCCGCCAGGCATGCCGGCCGGAGCGTCCTTCTTCGGCAGCTCGGCGATCATGGCTTCCGTCGTGATCAGCAGCGAGGCAACCGAAGCGGCGTTCTGGAGCGCCGTGCGGACAACCTTGACCGGGTCGACGATGCCGAGTGCGATCAGGTCGCCGTATTCGCCGGTCTGGGCGTTGTAGCCGAAGTTGTCTTCGTTCTTGTCGAGGATCTTGCCGACGACGATCGAAGCTTCGTCACCAGCGTTTTCCGCGATCTGGCGAACGAGTGCCTGGAGGGCGCGGCGCACGATATTGACGCCGGCTTCCTGGTCTGCGTTTTCGCCCTTGGCGGAGATCTTCGTGGAAGAGCGGAGCAGGGCTACGCCGCCGCCCGGTACGATGCCTTCCTGAACGGCAGCGCGCGTCGCGTTGAGGGCGTCGTCGATGCGGTCCTTCTTTTCCTTCACTTCGACTTCCGTCGAGCCGCCGACGCGGATCACGGCAACGCCGCCAGCGAGCTTGGCAAGACGTTCCTGCAGCTTCTCGCGGTCGTAGTCGGAGGTGGTTTCTTCGATCTGGGCCTTGATCTGCGCGACGCGGCCTTCGATTTCAGCCTTCTGGCCGGCACCGTCGACGATCGTCGTGTTTTCCTTGGAGATCGAAACCTTCTTCGAACGGCCGAGCATGTCGAGCGTTACGTTTTCGAGCTTGATGCCGAGGTCTTCGGAAATGACCGTGCCGCCCGTCAGGATGGCGATGTCTTCCAGCATGGCCTTGCGGCGGTCGCCGAAGCCCGGAGCCTTGACGGCAGCGATCTTGAGGCCGCCGCGCAGCTTGTTGACGACGAGCGTAGCAAGGGCTTCACCTTCGACGTCTTCAGCGATGATGACCAGCGGCTTGCCGGTCTGGACGACGGCTTCGAGAACCGGGAGCATCGCCTGGAGGTTCGAGAGCTTCTTCTCGTGCAGGAGGATGAAGGCGTCTTCGAGGTCGGCGATCATCTTTTCCGGGTTGGTCACGAAGTAGGGCGACAGGTAGCCGCGGTCGAACTGCATGCCTTCGACGACTTCGAGTTCGGTTTCGGCGGTCTTGGCTTCTTCAACCGTGATGACGCCTTCGTTGCCGACCTTCTGCATGGCTTCGGCAATGTCGAGGCCGACCTGCTTGTCGCCGTTTGCGGAGATCGTGCCGACCTGGGCGACTTCTTCCGAGGTGTTGATCTTCTTGGCCTTGGCCTGGAGATCCTTGACGACTTCGGCGACGGCGAGATCGATACCGCGCTTCAGGTCCATCGGGTTCATGCCGGCGGCAACGGCCTTGTGGCCTTCGCGAACGATAGCCTGGGCCAGAACGGTTGCCGTCGTGGTGCCGTCGCCGGCGATGTCGTTGGTCTTGGACGCGACTTCGCGAACGAGCTGGGCGCCCATGTTCTCGAACTTGTCGTCCAGTTCGATTTCCTTGGCGACGGAAACGCCGTCCTTGGTGATGCGCGGAGCGCCGAAGGACTTGTCGATGACGACGTTACGACCCTTCGGGCCGAGCGTTACCTTCACTGCGTCTGCGAGGACGTCGACGCCACGCAGCATCTTTTCGCGCGCGGTGCGGCCGAATTTGACTTCTTTGGCTGCCATTGTGAGAACTCCTGAAGAGGTGTCAGCTGAATTGGAAAGGGGTTACCGGCAGATCAGCCGATGATGCCCATGATGTCGGCTTCCTTCATGATCAGAAGGTCTTCGCCGTCGAGCTTGACTTCGGTGCCCGACCACTTGCCGAACAGGACGCGATCGCCAGCCTTGACGTCGAGTGCGACGACCTTGCCGGATTCATCGCGGGCGCCGGAGCCGACGGCGACGACTTCGCCTTCCTGCGGCTTTTCCTTGGCGGTGTCCGGAATGATGATGCCGCCCTTGGTCTTGGCTTCGGATTCGACGCGACGAACGACGACGCGATCGTGAAGCGGGCGGAAGGTGGTGCTTGCCATTGTCTTATCCCTCGATCGAATGACATTGCGGATCACGATGTGGACCCGTTGGATGGATGTTAGCACTCCTTTATTATGAGTGCTAGCGATGCCGAGATAGGCGGCGGTGGGTTTGGAGTCAAGAACGGCGCCTCCAAAATATTTCGCCCGGAATGGTTACCGCAGCCGCCAGATGGGAGCGCCATCGCATGCCATCAAGACGGCGCGATGAATTTCCGGCAGTTTGCCGGTGCATGGGGCAAAATTGTGGGAAGAGGCTTGTTTTCTTGGCCTCGCTTTGCAATGTCAGCCGGGCTCGACCTCAAACGGGAATCCCTGATGGCTCACCGCATCCAATCCTTCCGCGACATCACGCAGCATTATGACGTGGTCCTCTGCGACGTCTGGGGCGTCCTGCACAATGGCGTCGAAGCCTTTTCCTACGCATCCGAAGCTCTGGCCGCCGCCCGCGCCGCCGGCCTTGCGGTCGTGCTGATCACCAATTCTCCGCGTCCGCATCCGGGCGTGAAGGTGCAGATCCGCGGCCTCGGCGTCACCGACGACGCCTATGACCGCATCGTCACCTCGGGCGACGTCACCCGCGCGCTGATCGCCGAGGGCCCGAAAAAGATCCATTTCATCGGCGCCGAAAAGGACCTGCCGCTGCTCGACGGCCTCGGTGTCGAGCCGGTCGGCCTCGACGAGGCGGCCATCGTCGTCTGCGCGGGCCTGCGCAGCGACGAGACGGAAACCGTCGAGGATTATCGCGCCGAACTGACGGCGCTTGCGGCGCGCAACCTGCCCTTCATCTGCGCCAATCCGGACCTCGTCGTCGAGCGCGGCCACCGGCTCATTCCCTGCGCCGGCGCGATCGCCAAGCTCTACGAGGACCTGGGCGGCACAAGCCGGATCGCCGGCAAGCCGCATCGGCCGATCTACGAGAAGTCCATCGCCGAGGCGCGCGAGGTCCACGGCGATTTCGACCTGTCGCGGGTGATCGCCATCGGCGACGGCATGCCGACCGACGTGCGCGGCGCGGAGGCCTTCGGCCTCGACGTGCTCTATATTTCGGGCGGCATCCACGCGCAGCACTATGTCGAGGCCGGCCGTACCGACGAGGCGAAGCTGGAAGCCTTCCTGAAGGATGAGGGCGCCCACCCGAAATGGTGGATGCCGCGGCTGCAGTGACGGAGACGGGCGTCATGACGGTGTTTCACAGGAACGAGACGAGGGAGCCGCTGCCGGAGCACCTGCGCGGCGGCGTCATCGCCATCGGCAATTTCGACGGCGTGCACCGCGGCCACCAGGCCGTCCTGCAACGCGCGCTGGAGATCGCGGAAGCCCGCGGCATCCCCGCGCTGGTGCTGACCTTCGAGCCGCATCCGCGAACTGTCTTCCGTCCGGAAAACCCGGTCTTCCGCCTGACGCCGGCGCCGCTGAAGGCCCGCATCCTCGAGGGCATGGGCTTTTCCGCCGTCATCGAATATCCGTTCGACCGCTCCTTCTCCGAAATGTCGGCGCACGATTTCATCGGCGCCGTGCTGATGGACTGGCTGCATGCCTCCGAAGTCGTCACCGGTTTCGATTTCCATTTCGGCAAGGGCAGGGAAGGCGGCCCGGCCTTCCTGATGGCCGCGGGCGAGGGCAACGGCTTCGGCGTGACGCTGGTCGATGCCTTCCGCGACGAGAACGCCTCGGTCATCTCCTCCAGCTTCATCCGCAAGCTGCTCGGCGAGGGCGCGGTGGCCGAGGCCGCCGGCCAGCTCGGCTACCGCTACACGGTGGAGGCCGAGGTCATCGACGGCCAGAAGCTCGGCCGCACGCTTGGCTATCCGACCGCCAACATGCAGCTCCCCCAGGAAGTGGAATTGCGCAGTGGCATCTACGCCGTGCGCTTCCGCCGCCCCGACGGCAGCCTGCACGACGGCGTCGCCAGCTACGGCCGCCGCCCGACCGTTACCTCGAACGGCGCCCCGCTGCTCGAAACCTTCCTCTTCGATTTCTCCGGCGATCTCTACGGCGAAATCTGCGCCGTCTCCTTCTTCGGCCACCTGCGCGACGAACTGAAGTTCGACGGCCTCGATGCGCTGGTCGTGCAGATGAAGCGCGACGAGGAGGAGGCGCGGGCGCTGCTGTCAGGCGTTTCGCCGCTTGGAGACATCGATCGGCGGCTCTGTTTCTGAGCGCGAACGGCGGCCTTGTCGCCGGTAAGTCGTCGGTAGTAGCCGGCAATATGTCGTCAAACCTTGCCCCACTCTCCATCGTCATCCTCGGGCTTGACCCGAGGATCCCTGCCCCACCCGCGGCTGTGGATGGTCGGGTCAAGCCCGACCATGACGGATGAGAGGTTTGCGATTTGTCGATAACCAGCGACGGCTTTGCCGCTGGTTATGTCTTTTCAAACGAGCGAAAACGCCGTAAGACCGCGCGCATGAAGCTCCACCGGCCGACCATCGCTCTGCGAATTAGTGGCCCGGCCTTCCGCGCGCTCTGAGCGAGGCCGGAAGGTCCGGGATTTCGGGCGTTTCGAAAACGCCCCCGCCGTCAGTGCCTGACACCATTTTGCGCGAAAAGACGATAGCCCTACCCATGACCGATACGCCCGAAAAAGTCGATTACTCGTCCACCCTCTACCTGCCGCAGACGGATTTCCCGATGCGCGCCGGCCTGCCGACGAAGGAGCCGGAAACGGTGGCCCGCTGGCAGCAGATGGGTCTCTACAAGAAGCTGCGCGCCTCCGCCGCCGGCCGCGAGAAATTCGTGCTGCACGACGGCCCGCCCTATGCCAACGGCAATATCCATATCGGCCACGCGCTGAACAAGATCCTGAAAGACGTCATCACCCGCTCCTTCCAGATGCGCGGCTATGATTCCAACTATGTGCCCGGCTGGGACTGCCACGGCCTGCCGATCGAATGGAAGATCGAGGAGAAGTACCGCGAGAAGGGCAAGAACAAGGATGAGGTGCCGGTCAACGAGTTCCGCCGGGAATGCCGTGACTTCGCGGCCGGCTGGATCAAGATCCAGGCGGACGAGTTCAAGCGCCTCGGCATCGAGGGCGACTTCGACAATCCCTACACGACGATGAACTTCCACGCCGAGGCCCGCATCGCCGGCGAACTGTTGAAGATCGCGAAAAGCGGCCAGCTCTACCGCGGCTCCAAGCCCGTCATGTGGTCGGTGGTCGAGCGCACGGCGCTCGCCGAGGCCGAAGTCGAATATGCCGATGTCGAGAGCGACATGATCTGGGTGAAGTTCCCGGTTGTTGTGAGTGCACCTTATGATGCCACTCCTTCCAGCCAGATGCCCGAAACGTTGGTTGGTACATATGTCGTCATCTGGACGACGACGCCCTGGACGATCCCCGGCAACCGCGCCATCGCGTTTTCGTCGCGCTACCCCTATGGCCTGTTCGAGGTCGAGAGCGCGCAGAACGATTTCGGCCCGCAGCCCGGCGAAAAGCTGATCTTCGCGACGCGCCTTGCCGATGAGGCGGCCGCCAAGGCGAAGCTTACCTTCAGGTTCGTGCGCGACGTCACGCCGGAAGAACTTGCCGCCATCACCTGCGAGCATCCCCTAAAAGACCTCGGCTATACGTTCCCGGTCCCCCTGCTCGACGGCGACCATGTCACCGACGATGCCGGCACCGGCTTCGTGCACACCGCGCCGAGCCACGGCCGCGAGGACTTCGACGCCTGGACCGCCAAGGCCCGCGAACTCGAAGCGCGCGGCATCTCGTCCAAGATCCCGTTCCCGGTCGACGACGCCGGCTTCTACACTGCCGACGCCCCCGGCTTCGAGGGCGCACGCGTCATGGACGACAACGGCAAGAAGGGCGATGCCAACGAGCGCGTCATCAAGGCGCTCATCGCGGTGAACACGCTGTTCGCCCGCGGCCGGCTGAAGCATTCCTACCCGCATTCCTGGCGCTCCAAGAAGCCGGTGATCTTCCGCAACACGCCGCAATGGTTCGTCTACATGGACAAGGAGCTTGGTGACGGCACCACGCTGCGCTCGCGTTCGCTTTCGGCCATCGACGACACCCGCTTCGTGCCCGCCGCCGGCCAGAACCGCCTGCGCGCCATGATCGAAAGCCGCCCGGACTGGGTGCTGTCGCGCCAGCGCGCCTGGGGCGTGCCGATCGCCGTCTTCGCCGACGAGAACGGCGAGGTGCTCATCGATGACGCCGTCAATGCCCGCATCCTCGCGGCCTTCGAAGAGGAGGGCGCCGACGCCTGGTTCGCCGAAGGCGCGCGCGAGCGCTTCCTGGGCAGCCGCGCCGGCGAAGGCTGGACGCAGGTCATGGACATCCTCGACGTCTGGTTCGATTCGGGCTCGACGCACACCTTCACGCTGGAAGACCGCCCGGACCTGAAGTGGCCGGCCGACGTCTATCTCGAAGGCTCCGACCAGCATCGCGGCTGGTTCCACTCCTCGCTGCTGGAAAGCTGCGCGACGCGCGGCCGTGCGCCCTACAACGCCGTCGTCACCCATGGCTTCACCATGGACGAGAAGGGCGAGAAGATGTCGAAGTCGAAGGGCAACGTCGTCTCGCCGCAGGACGTGATGAAGGAATCGGGCGCCGATATCCTGCGCCTCTGGGTCATGACCACCGACTACTGGGAAGACCAGCGCCTCGGCAAGACGATCATCCAGACCAATATTGACGCCTACCGCAAGCTGCGCAACACGGTGCGCTGGATGCTGGGCACACTGGCGCACGACACGGGCGAGGAGATCGCCCATGCCGACATGCCGGAGCTGGAAAAGCTGATGCTGCACCGGCTCTCGGAACTCGATGCGCTCGTGCGTGAAGGCTACGATGCCTTCGACTTCAAGAAGATCGCCCGCGCGCTGATCGATTTCTCGAATGTCGAGCTCTCGGCCTTCTACTTCGACGTTCGCAAGGATGCGCTTTACTGCGACGCGCCGTCCTCGCTGAAGCGCCGCGCCTCGCTTTGCGTCATCCGCAAGCTGTTCGAATGCCTCGTCACCTGGCTCGCCCCCATGCTGCCCTTCACGATGGAAGAGGCATGGCTGTCGCGCAAGCCCGACGCCGTCTCGGTGCACCTGGAACAGTTCCCCGTCGTCCCGGCCGAATGGCGCAACGATGCGCTCGAAGCCAAGTGGGAAAAGATCCGTGCCGTGCGTTCGGTCGTGACCGGCGCGCTGGAAATCGAACGCCGCGAGAAGCGCATCGGCGCGTCGCTGGAGGCAGCCCCGGTCGTCTCCATCGCCGATCCGGAGTTGCTCGCCGCGCTCGAAGGCCAGGATTTTGCGGAAATCTGCATCACCTCGGCCATCACGCTCGCCGCAGGTGAAGGCCCGGCCGAGGCCTTCCGCCTCGCCGAGGTCGCCAGGGTCGCGGTCGAGCCGAAGCTGGCGGAAGGGCAGAAATGCGCCCGCTCCTGGCGTATCACGACGGATGTCGGGACCGATCCGGACTATCCGGACGTTTCGGCCCGCGATGCCGCGGCGCTGCGCGAGATCGGTTTTCGACGCGCGGCGTAAACGCCGCCACCTGTTGACGGCCGGTGCTTTCCGGCCGTCGATATGCCCGGACGAATTGCACTTACGGTTTTCATCCGGTAAAGCTGCCTGAAATTGGCCGGATTTTTCCGCCATGGGACGGCGGCCGTGCCCGGGCCTTGGGGCGCCGGCCCTGCTGGAAGGGTATTCATGGGAATGACGCGAAATATTCGGGTGCGTACCGGCCTGATCGGTCTCTTGGGCGCGAGCTTCGTTCTGACCGGCTGCATGGGGCCGACCTACGGCACGGGCAAGTCCGTCGGTGAACAGCTTGTGGAGGACGTCGGCAACGCCGTCATGATCCGTCCGGACAACAAGGAAGCCAAGAACATCCGCTACCAGCCGCGCGGCGGCCTCGTTGTGCCGAAGGACGAGCTTGCGCTGACCACGCCGCAGCAGTCCGTTGCCGGCAAGGACAACCCGGAATGGCTGGAAAGCCCCGAGGACATGCGCGCGCGCCTGCGCACCGAGGCGGATGAGAACAGCAACAACACGAACTACCGTTCGCCGCTCGCCACGCAGGGCGCGACGAACCGCAAGCTTTCGGCCGCCGAACAGACGGCCGCCTACCGCGAGGCGCGCCGCCTGCAGATGGGCGCCTATGCCGACAAGCGCCGCTACCTGAGCGATCCGCCGCTGGATTACCGCCGCCTGCCCGAGGAGGCCCAGGCCGATCTCGGCGAGCCGGAAAAGGTGAAGGAGCGCCGCCGCAAGAAGGAAGCCAAGGCGGCCAAGCAGAGCGGTTCCGCCTGGTGGCCGTTCTAAGCCGATGACCCCCTATCGCATTCGTCCGGCGTCGGCCCTCGACGCCGCGACCATCCTGCGCTTCATCCGCGAACTGGCCGATTACGAGAAGGCCCTCGACGCGGTCGAGGCGACGGAAGAGACCATCGCCTCCTCGCTGTTCGGCGAAGGGTCCGTCACCCGCGCGGTGATCTGCGAGACGGCGGCGGGCGAGCCGGCCGGTTCCGCCATCTTCTTCAAGTCCTATTCTACCTGGCAGGCGAAGAACGGGCTCTACCTCGAGGACCTCTATGTGACGCCCGCCCATCGCGGCGCCGGCGTCGGCAAGATGCTCCTGCGCCATCTCGCTCGCATCGCGGTGGAAGAGGGTTGCGGGCGCTTCGAATGGAGCGTGCTCGACTGGAACACGCCGGCCATCCGCGTCTATGACGCGCTCGGCGCCGAGCCTCAGCCGGAATGGATCCGCTACCGCCTCGACGGTGACAGGCTGAAGACGTTCGCGGCAGGCTGATCAGCGCCGTTCGGCAAAGAAATCCTTGAGAATCTCCGCCGCTTCCAGGCCGCTGATGCCGGAATAGACGTCCGGCGCGTGGTGGCAGGTCGGCTGGGCGAAGAAGCGCACGCCATTGTCCACCGCGCCGCCTTTCGGATCCTCCGCGCCGTAATAGAGCCGGCGGATCCGGGCAAAGGAGATGGCGGCGGCGCAGAGCGTGCAGGGCTCCAGCGTCACGTAGAGATCGGCGCCGGCAAGGCGTTCCTGCCCGAGTTTTCCGGCGGCCGCGCGGATGACGGCGACCTCGGCATGGGCGGTCACGTCGTTGTCGGCCCGCGTGCGGTTGCCGGCGCTGGCAACGACCGCGCCGTCCATGACCAGCACGGCCCCGACCGGCACTTCGCCCCGCGCGCCGGCCGCGCGGGCTTCCTCGAGCGCGATCTGCATGAAGCGATTTGTCATCGGCGGCACGAATTCCTCTTAACCCCGGACGCCTGACCTGATAGGACACGGCAAAACGCAGGCAACACAAATGACATCCAAAGACAAGCCAAAACGGCCGGGCGCCAAGCCCGCGGGCCGCGATCACAAGCCGCGTGGCGCCGTATCGGCCGCCGCGGGCAAGAAATCCTTTTCCGCTGGCAAGCCGTCTGGCGGCAAGAAGCCGTTCGCGGACAAGTCCGCGCCGCGCGACGGCAAGCCCGTGCGCGCCGCCAAGCCGGCGCCGGCCGCATCCGCCGGTGCGGATCTCGCGCCGGAGCGCATCTCCAAGCTCCTGGCGCGCGCCGGCGTCGCCTCGCGCCGCGATGTCGAGCGCATGATCATGGAGGGCCGCGTCCGCGTGAACGGCACGGTGCTGGATACGCCCGTGCTCAACGCCACGCTGTCCGACCATATCGAAGTGGACGGCGTGCCGATCCGCGGCATCGAGCGCACGCGCCTCTGGCTCTACCACAAGCCCGCCGGCCTGGTGACCACCAATGCCGATCCGGAGGGCCGCCCGACGGTCTTCGAGAACCTGCCGGAAGACCTGCCGCGCGTCATGTCCGTCGGCCGCCTCGACATCAACACCGAGGGCCTCCTGCTCCTGACCAATGACGGCGGCCTCGCCCGCATGCTGGAGCTGCCGACCACCGGCTGGCTGCGCCGCTACCGCGTGCGTGCCCACGGCAAGATCGAGCAGGCCGATCTCGACAAGCTGAAGGAAGGCATCGCCGTCGACGGCGTGCTCTACGGCGCGATCGATGCGACGCTGGACAAGACGCAGGGCACCAATGTCTGGCTGACGCTGGGGCTTCGCGAGGGCAAGAACCGCGAGGTCAAGAACGTGCTCGGCGCGCTCGGTCTCGACGTGAACCGCCTGATCCGCATCTCCTACGGCCCCTTCCAGCTCGGCGAACTGCCGGAGGGTCATGCCCAGGAAATCCGCGGCCGCACGCTGCGCGACCAGCTTGGGCCCCGCCTCATCGAGGAATCCAAGGCGAATTTCGACGCGCCGCTGTTCGACCACGCCTCCGTCGATGCCGACGAGAAGCCGGCGCCGAAGAGCCGCAGCGAGGCCCCGGCCTGGGGCGAGAAGCCCGCCGGCCGGCGCGAGAAGCCGGAAGACCGCCGCGAGCAGGCCCGCGCCCGGCTCGACACCCGCCGCGACGACCGCTTCGGCGACAAGCCGCGTGACGGCGGCCGTGGCCGCGACCGCGACGAGGACCGTTTCGAGGCCAAGCCGAAGCGCGAGCCGGCCGTGCGCGCCCGCAAGTCGAATGTCTGGATGGCACCCGGCGCCCGTCCCCTTGCCGAGAAGAAGGTGGAAGCCGCCGAGGGCGTGAAGCGCGAGCCGCGCGAACGCCCCGAAGGCGCGCCGAAGACCAAGCGCTACGGCCGCACCGCCGAAGGCGCGCTGACGCGTTCGGCCAAGAAGTTCGACCCGGACCGCAAGGGCCCGGCCCGCGGCCGTCCCGGCGACGACCGGGCGGAAAAGCCGCGCATCCTGAAGACGCGCGACGAGGACGGCGAATGGATCCGCGCCAGCGAGCCCGAAGCGGGCGATCGCGGTGACGGCGGTTTCGGCCGCAGGCGCTCCGGCGCCGGCGACGAGCGCTCTTCCCGCGATTTCGGCGACCGTCCGCCGCGCGGCGACCGTCGCCCGCGTGCGGAAGGCGAGCGTTCCTTCGGGGGCCGCCCGGCCCGCGGCGATCGCAAGCCGCGCGCCGAGGGAGAGCGCTCTTTCGGCGACCGCAAGCCGCGTGCGGAAGGCGAACGGTCCTTCGGGGATCGCCCGCCGCGCCGCGACGGCGGCAAGCCGTTCGGTGGAAAGCCCGGCGGCAAGTCCTTCGGCGGCAAGCCGGGTGGGCGTCCCTCGGGCGGCAAGCCCGGTGGTGGCCGTCCGGCCGGCGGCAGCCGCCCGCGCGGCAAGGGGAAGTAAGCCGCCGTGCGCATCGTCGGCGGTGAATTCCGCGGCCGCGCGCTCGCAACGCCGAAGTCGGACGATATCCGCCCGACGACGGACCGCACGCGCGAAAGCCTGTTCAACATCCTCTCGCACGCCTATCCCGAAGCGCTCGACGGCACGCGTGTGCTCGACCTCTTCGCCGGCACCGGCGCCGTCGGGCTTGAGGCCTTGTCGCGCGGCGCGCGCGCCGCGCTCTTCGTGGAGCAGGGCGTCGAGGGCAGGGGACTGCTGCACTCCAATATCGAGGCGCTCGGCGTGATCGGCCGCGCAAAGATCTTCCGGCGCGATGCCACCGCGCTCGGCGGCGTCGGCACGATGGAGCCGTTCCACCTGCTCTTCGCCGATCCGCCCTATGCGAAAGGCCTCGGCGAGCGGGCGCTCGATGCGGCGGCCCGCGGCGGCTGGCTGGTCGAGGGCGCCCTTGCGATCCTCGAGGAGCGTGCCGATATTCAACCAGTCGCCGTCGATGGCTTCGACCCGCTGGAGGTCCGCACCTTCGGCGACACGCGTATGCATTTCTACCGCTACCGCCCTGGCTGATCCCTTCGCCGGCGCTGCCGCAACGAACCGGAGACCCGAGCCATGACCGACGCCCTCGTTTCCGCAAGCAAGCCGCAGGCGCACGGCCCGACGGTCGCCATTGCGCTCGGCGGCGGCGGCGCGCGGGGGCTTGCCCATATCCATGTCATCGAGGTTCTGGACGAACTCGGCATCCGCCCGGTGCTGATCTCGGGCGCCTCGATCGGCGCCATCATGGGCGCGGCCATGGCCGCCGGCATGTCGGGCCGGGAGATTCGCGAGCACACGCTCGCCGCCCTCGGCCATCCGAGCCGCATCATGAACCGCCTGTGGAGCCTGCGGCCCGCCCGCTTTGCCGACGTCGTCTCCGGCGGCTTCCGTGTCGGGCAGTTCAATCTGGAACGGATCCTGAAAGCCTTCCTGCCGGAGCGTTTGCCGGAAACCTTCGAGGATCTTTCCATCCCGCTGAAGATCGTCGCGGCGGATTACTACGCCCAGTGCGAATGCGTCTGTGACAGCGGCCCGCTCTTCCCGGCGATCGCCGCCTCCGCCGCGCTGCCCGCCGTCTTCCGCCCGGTGGTGATAGACGGCCGGGTGATGATCGACGGCGGCCTGTGGAACCCCGTGCCCTTCGATCATCTCCTCGGCAAGGCCGACCTCACCATCGGCGTCGACGTCATCGGCCGCCCGCCCGCCGGTACGGCCGACGTGCCCAACAGCATCGACAGCCTCTACGGCGCCACCCAGCTCACCATGCGCTCCATCGTCACGCTGAAGCTGGAAAAGGGCGCGCCGGATATCTTCCTGCGCCCCGACGTCGGCCGCTTCCGCGTGCTCGATTTCGTCAAGGCCGAGGAGGTCCTGGCCGCCTCCGCCGGCATCCGCGACGAGCTGAAGCGGGCGCTGGACGAGAAGCTGTCGGCGGCGCCTTAATTCAGGGATGCTAGCGATCGTCAGCGTCAACACGCTTTGCTTCGATGATCGAGAAGGTGCAATCATCAGCCTGTTGGCGCCGTCTTGCAACTTCTTCAATCAGCAGGTTTGCAAAGGAGGCGCCGGCTCCTAAGACAACCCATAGTGGCACGCCTATAGCTGTGCCGAGTGCGGCTATGCCCGCGCTTTGCCCGCCAAACAACGCGATGCCAGTCGTCGCTCCAATCAAGCCGAGGCGGCTTGTGCGGCTGCGATTGTCCCAGCCAGCTTCTTTCATTTTAAGTGCGACATTCTTCACTATAGGCCAAATAACCCTGCTGGACAACGTCAAGCTAACTGCCTGTCTGGCTTTGTCAAAACTGGACAGAGGTTTGTCACGAAGTTCAAGCAGGGCTTGGGCCCATTGATGTACTGCTTGTAGCTCGATTGGAGTTGCTCGCTCTACGATAGTGAGAGCCATCTTTCGGCTCGTATCGTCCGCTGAGCCGTTGCATTCTTCCGTCATTATAATTCCTGCTGTGTCGAATCGAGATCTTATACCAAAACTAGGCGCTCTCCTCCTCATCAATTTCCGCTTGTGCCAGTTTCTTCGGCTTGACCAGCGGCTCCGGCTTCACCGGCTTGGTGTGCAGCATGTGCCGGCCGGCGGCGAGGCCCTCGACGGCCTGCAGTTCCAGGCGGGCGAGGTCGCGGCGGCGGATGTCGTCGCCGATCGCCAGCGCGTCGTCGGGCTCCACGCCGAGTTCCTCCAGCGTTTCCCGGCCGAAGACGAGGGCGGATTCGAAGGTCTCGCGCACGTCGTGCTGCACGCCGCGCCCGCGCAGCGACAGCGTGTGCACCCGGTCGTAGGAGCGCACGAAGAGCGTGGCATTGGGATATTCCGACTGCACGAGATCGACGATGCGGTCCGTCGCCGCCTTGCCCTGGGTGCAGATGGCGACGATCTTGGCGCGCTCGATGCCGGCGGCGCGCAGCACGTCCTTGCGCGTGCCGTCGCCGAAATAGATGCGAAAGCCGAAGCTTGCTGCCTGGCGCACGCGGTCGGTCGAATGGTCGATGACGGTGACCTCGCGCCCGCCGGCAAGCAGGATCTGCGCGGCGATCTGGCCGAAGCGCGAGAAGCCGATCATCAAGACGTCGGCGCCCGCTCCCTCGAAGTCCTCCTCCATCTCCTCCTCGATATCCGCGACGATGAGGAAGCGCGAGAGCGCCGCGGCGAGCGGCGTCAGCGCCATGGAGATGGTGACGATGGCGATGAGCAGCGAGGCGAGACCGCCGGAGAAGATGCCGGCGGCAGCGGCCGCGGTGAACAGCACGAAGCCGAATTCGCCGCCCTGCGGCAGGACGAGTGCGATGCGCACCGCGTCGTTGTGCGAGGAGCCGGTGAGGCGGCAGAGGCCGTAGATCACGAGGCTCTTCACCAGCATCACGGCGGGCGTGGCGATGAGGATCGTCAGCCAGCTGGAGAAGACCACGTCGAGATGCAGCGACAGGCCGACGGCCATGAAGAACAGGCCGAGCAGGATGCCGCGGAAGGGCTCCACATCCGCCTGCAATTCATGGCGATAGGAGGAATCGGCGAGCAGCACGCCGGCAAGGAAGGCACCCATGGCCATGGAAAGCCCGGCCATCTGCAGGAGCATGGCGGCGGCCAGCACGACGAAGAGCGCGGCGGCGATCATCGCCTCGCGCGCGCCGGTGCGGGCGATCACCTGGAACAGCGGGTTGAGCAGGTAGCGGCCGGCGGCAAACAGTGCCGCGATGGCGCCGATGGCGACGAGGAAGTCCTGGAAGGCCGTCGTGGTGTCCTCCGGCGCCTGTTCGGCAAGCAGCGGGATCACCGCCAGCAGCGGCACGATGGCGAGGTCCTGCAGGAGCAGCATGGAAAAGGCCCGCTGGCCGTAGCGCGTGTTGATGTCGCCACGCTCGTCGAGGATCTGCATGGCGAAGGCGGTGGAGGATAGCGCGAGGCCGAAGCCGATGATCAGCGCGCCATCCCACCGTTCGAGGCCGAAGGCGAAGGTCAGGCCGGCGAGCGCAAGGCCGGTGAGGACGACCTGCGCCATGCCGAGCCCGAAGATGTCGTGCCGCATCGCCCACAGGCGCGAGGGCTTCAGTTCCAGCCCGATCAGGAAAAGCAGGAAGACGACGCCGAGTTCGGCGACGCCCAGCAGCTCCTCGCCGTCACGAATCTGGTGCAGGATCGGGCCGATCACCACCCCGGCGGCGAGATAGCCGAGAATGGTGCCGAGGCCGAGCCGCTTGAAGATCGGCGCGGCCAGCAGCGCCCCGCCGAGCATCATGAGGACCTCGTTGTAGGGGCTGTGGGTATAGGCCATGCGGAAGGGCTTTCTTCTGGTGGGACAACGGCGACGCGGCAAAAAAGGAACGACCTCCCTTGATGCCCGTGCCACTGCACAATAAATGGGGCAGCAAAGAAAGGCCAAGTCATGTCAGAGACGATCGATTCCGCAAGCCTTCTCGCGCGTGCCGGTGAACTCATCGACCGCGCCGTTCAAGCGGGGGCGGATGCGGCCGATGCCGTCGTCGTCCGGGGCCGCTCCTCCTCCGTCAGCGTGCGGCTCGGCAAGGTCGAGGGCACGGAAGCCTCCGAAAGCGACGATTTCTCCCTGCGCGTCTTCGTCGGCCGGCGCGTCGCCAGCGTCTCGGCCAATCCCGGCTTCGACCTGAAGGTGCTGGCCGAGCGCGCCGTCGCCATGGCCAAGGCCTCGCCGGAAGACCCCTATGCGACGCTCGCCGGCGAGGCGGATCTTGCGAGGGACTGGCCGGACCTCGAACTCTTCGACCCGACCGCGGTCTCCAGCGAGCAGCTGACCGAGGCCGCCCTTGCCGCGGAAGCCGCCGCGCTCGCCGTTCCGGGCATCACCAATTCCGGCGGCGGCGGGGCCTCGGCCGGCATGGGCGGCCTGGTGCTCGCCACCTCGCACGGCTTTTCGGGCGCCTACAGCGCCAGCCGCTTCGGCCGCTCCGTCAGCGTCATCGCCGGCGAGGGCACGAAGATGGAGCGCGACTACGACTTCGATTCGAGCCTCTATTTCGCCGATCTGCGCGATGCGGAGGAGATCGGCCGCGAGGCGGCCGCCCGCGCCGTGCGCCGGCTCAATCCGCGCCAGGTGCCGACGGCAAAGAACGTCACCGTCGTCTTCGACCCGCGCGTGGCGCGCGGCATTGCCGGCCATATCGCCGGCGCGATCAACGGCGCGGCCGTCGCCCGCAAGACGAGTTTCCTGCGCGACCGCATGGGTCAGAGGGTGCTGAAGGCGGGGCTTTCCGTTACCGACGATCCGCTGGTCGTGCGCGGCTCGTCCTCGCGCCCCTTCGATGGCGAGGGTGTGCGCGGCGAACGCCTCACGATGATCGAGGACGGCGTGCTGAAACACTGGTTCCTCTCCACCTCCACCGCCAACGAACTCGGCCTGAAAACCAACGGGCGCGGCGTGCGCGGCGGCACGGCGGTCAACCCGGCCTCGACGAACCTCGCGCTGGAACCCGGCACCATCGCGCCGGAAGACCTGATCCGCTCCGTCGGCACCGGTTTCTACGTCACGGAATTGATCGGCCAGGGCGTCAACATGGTGACGGGCGAATATTCGCGCGGCGCCTCCGGCTACTGGATCGAGAACGGCGAACTGACCTTCGCGGTCTCAGAGGTGACGATCGCCTCCAACCTCGTCGACATGTTCCAGCGCATCACGCCGGCAAGCGATATCGACCGCTCCTTCGGCGTCGCCGCGCCGACGCTCGCCATCGAAGGCATGACGCTTGCCGGGACGTGAGACCATGCCCAGCCCCGCCGCCGCCTGGACCGCTGACCTCGATCTCCTCATCGGCGCCGCGCGGCTCGCGGGGGCCCGGGCGCTTGATTTCTTCCGCAAGGGACCGGAGGTCTGGTGGAAGAACGGCGGTCGCTCGCCGGTGAGCGCGGCCGATTTCGCGGCCAACGACATCCTCAGGAAGGAACTGCTCTCCGCCCGGCCGAATTACGGCTGGCTGTCGGAGGAGACCGACGACGACGCCGGCCGGCTCGACTGCGAGACGGTCTTCGTCATCGATCCCATCGACGGCACGCGCGCCTTCATCGCCGGCAAGGACGTCTGGTGCGTCAGCGCCGCCGTCGTGCACCGGGGCCGCCCGGTCGCGGGCGTGCTCTTCGCGCCGGCGCTCGACGAACTCTTCACCGCGGCGGTGGGCGGCGCGGCGCGGAAGAACGGCCAGCCGATCCACGCGACCGATCCCGACACCGCTCGCCCGACGCGCATCGCCGCGCCGGAGGACATGGCGCAGGGCATCGACCGGCAGATGACGGGCGGCGTGCAGCGCATTCCGCATGTGCCCTCGCTCGCCTACCGGCTCGCCATGGTGGCGGACGGGCGCATCGATGCGACCCTGGTGAAGCGCAATGCGCACGACTGGGACCTGGCGGCCGCCGATCTCATCCTCGCGCGGGCCGGCGGCGCGCTCGTCATGCTCGACGGCGAGGCGCTGTCCTACAACCGGCCGACCGTCAGCCACGAGACGCTGGCGGCAGCCGGACTGTCCCGGCTTTCCGGGCTTGTGGAAGCCTCCCGGCACCTTGCCGGCCATTGACCTTTGGCGCGGAATACCGCAAACCCGTTGCCGAAATCGGCGTCATAAAAAGAGAGAAGACATGACCGAAAGCAAAGAACCGAAACAGCTCCTCCATCTGGTCTTCGGCGGCGAACTGACGACGCTGGCGGATATGCAGTTCCGCGATCTCAATGCCCTCGATATCGTCGGGATCTTCCCCGACTATGCCACCGCGCTCGCCGCCTGGAAGTCGAAGGCCCAGCAGACCGTGGACAATGCGCATATGCGCTATTTCATCGTGCACATGCACCGGCTTCTGGATCCGCAGCAGAACTGAGGCGCGTTTCCCGACACCGTTCCGCGCGGCAGAAGGCCGCGCCGAACCAGAGCCCCGGACCTTCCATGATCCCGAACGAGACGAGAGCCGCAATCAAGGTCACCTGCGCATGAGCCGGCGCCTCGCCCGTCTCGCGCTTTCGCTTTATCGCTGGGGCGGCGTCGCGCTCTATCCGATCGTCAGCCCCTACCTCACCTTCCGGGCCGCCAAGGGCAAGGAAGACCGCTCCCGCCGCCGCGAACGCTACGGCTATGCCGGCGTGCCGCGCCCGGCCGGGCCGCTCGTCTGGTTCCATGCGGCGAGCGTCGGCGAGACCAATGCGGTGATCCCGCTCATCAAGGAGGTGCGCCGCCGCGGCATCGCCGTGCTCCTGACGACGGGGACGGTCACGTCCGCCAAGGTCGTGCGCGACCGTCTCGGCACGGACGTCATCCACCAATATGTACCGCTCGACATGAAGCCGGCGATCAGCCGGTTCCTCGAATACTGGCATCCCGATCTCGCCATCATGGCGGAATCGGAGATATGGCCGATGACCATCCTGGAACTCGGCAAGCGCCACATCCCGCAGGTCCTCGTCAACGGCCGCATCTCGGATCGCTCCTTCCCGCGCTGGAAGCGGCGCCATGCCGTCGCCGACGCCATCTTCGAGAATTTCGCGCTCGTCATCGCCCAGTCGGAACTCGATGCCGACCGGTTCAGCACGCTCGGCGCCCTGCCGGTTCTGGTCTCCGGCAATCTCAAGGTCGATACGGACGCGCCGCCGGCCGATTCCGCCGCGCTGCGCGGTTATCTCGACCAGATCCAGGGCCGGCGCACCTGGGCGGCGATCTCTACCTTCGACGGCGAGGAGGCGGCCGCCGGCGAGGTGCATCGCCTCCTGAAGGAGCGCACGGGCCTGCTCACCATCGTCGTGCCGCGCCATCCCGAGCGCGGCGACGCCATCGCCGAGATGCTGGAGGCGAAGGGCCTGAAGGTCGCCCGCCGCACGCGCGGCGACGCCCTGACGCCGGAAACCGATGTCTTCCTCGGCGATACGATCGGCGAGATGGGCCTCTACCTGCGCATGACGGAGATCGCCTTCGTCGGCCGATCGCTGTTCGCCGAGGGCGGGCAGAACCCGCTGGAGCCGGCCATGCTGGGCTGCGCGATCCTGTCGGGCGGCAATGTGCAGAATTTCCGCGAGGCCTACCAGCAGCTCGCCCGCAACGGCAGCGCCAAGATGGTGCGCGACACGGAGATGCTGGCAAAGGGCGTGCATTACCTCTTGATGAACGACGAGATGCGCAAGCAGATGATCGAGGCGGGGCAGGAGACCGTGCAGGAGATGCGCGGGGCCTTGCGCGCCACCATCAAGGGGCTGGAGCCCTATATCAACCCGCTCACCGTGAAGGCGCGGCTGCATCCGCGCCAGACGTCCTGACGAAAGGCGCGCCATGTCCAGCCCAGAGACCATTTCCGGCATCCTCTTCGACAAGGACGGGACGCTGCTCGACTATGCCAGGAGCTGGGTGCCGGTGAACTACGAGCTGGCGCGCATCGCCGCCGGCGGCGACGAGGCGCTGGCCCGCACGCTGCTTCTGGCCGGCGGCATGGATCCCGACACCGGCTATGTCACGCCCGACAGCCTGCTGGCCGCCGGCAACACGGTGGAGATCGCCGAGGGGATGGTGGCGGCCGGCGCGCCCTTCACGGTGGAGGCGCTGGCGGCGCATTTCGACGGGCTCTTCGCCAATTCGGCGCAACTCGCCGTCGCCGTCACCGACCTTGCCCGGTTCTTCGCCACCATGCACGCCCGCGGCTACTGGCTCGGCGTCGCTTCCAGCGACAACGAGGCCTCGATCCGCGCGACGGCGAAACGCTTCGGCTTCGAGGACTACCTGCACTATGTCGCCGGCTATGACAGCGGCTTCGGCACCAAGCCGCAGCCCGGCATGGTGCTCGGCTTCTGCGCCGCCACGGGCCTCGAGCCGCACCAGGTCGCCGTCGTCGGCGACAACAACCACGACATGCATATGGGGCGCAATGCCGGCGCCGGCCTCACCGTGGCCGTGCTGACGGGCACCGGCTCGCGGGAATCGCTGGCGGACGCCTCCGACTATTGCCTTGCCGACATCACCGAACTCGTCCCGCTCTTCCCCGAGGCGGCGGTCGCGCGCCCGGCGGCGTGAGCTTTGAGGGTGGCCCCTCGTTCCGCTGCCGCGACCTTCTCCCCGCAAGCGGGGAGAAGGGACTTGTGGCAAGGCCGGGCAAAACTGTCCTTCTCCCCGCTTGCGGGGAGAAGGTGCCGGCAGGCGGATGAGGGGCGGGCCACGCTCCCACAACGCCGATGCCAATCCCCCCGGTTGATTTTCCGTAACTTCTCGCGTTTGCTGCGGGAAATCGGGTCGGGACGCCCGCGGGGGACGGAATGGTAAGTGAAGCACCACCTTTCTGGTGGATGAAACCCGATTGGCGGGCCTATGCGCTCTGGCCGGTCTCGCGCCTCTACGGCCTGATCGCCGGCCGGCGGATGCGCAAGGGCCGGCGCGCCGAAGTGACCGTCCCCGTCATCTGCGTCGGCAACTTCACCGTGGGCGGCGCCGGCAAGACGCCGACGGCGATCGCGCTCGCCCGCGCCGCCAAGGCGCGCGGCCTGAAACCCGGCTTCCTGTCGCGCGGCTATGGCGGCTCGCTCGATGTCACCACCGTCGTCGATCCGCATCATCACCGCGCCCGCGCCGTCGGCGACGAGCCGCTGCTGCTCGCCCGCGAGGCGCTGACCGTGATCGCCCGCCGGCGCATCAAGGGCGCGCGCAAGCTGGTGGAGGAGGGCGCCGACCTCATCATCATGGACGACGGCTTCCAGAGCGCGCAGCTCGCCTTCGACTATGCGCTGCTCGTCATCGACAGCCGCCGCGGCATCGGCAACGGCCATCTCGTGCCGGGGGGGCCGGTGCGCGCGCCGCTCGCCGAGCAGATGCGCCAGGCGAACGCGCTGCTGGCGATCGGCAACGGCAATGCCGCCGATGCGCTGATCCGCCAGGCGGCGCGGGCCGGCAAGGCGATCCATTCCGCCACCCTCGCCACCGTCGGCGCCGAGGACCTCGTCGACAAGGTCGTGATGGCCTGGTCGGGCATCGCCGACAACGAGAAGTTCTTCCGCACCGTCACCGAGACGGGTGCGCATCTCTATGTGACGCGCAGCTTTCCCGATCATCATCACCTCTCCGAGGACGAGGTGGCGGAACTCCTCGACCATGCCGAGGGCGTCGGCTATCAGCTCGTCACCACGGCGAAGGACAGCGTGCGCCTGGCCGGCGAGCATGGACGCGCGGGGGAATTGAAGGAAAAGAGCCGCGTGATCGAGGTCGAGATCCGTTTCGACGACCCCAAGGGGCCGGATGCGATCATCGATGCGGCGATCGTCAGCGCCCGGCGGCGCAAGCTGCACCGGCTGGCTGCGAAAGAGCGGGAAGGGAGTAGGCGTTAGGCAATAGCCAATAGGGATTTGACGCTGCCGCATCCCCAGGCAGTCCCTACTGCCTACTGCCTACTGCCTCTTCTGCGTCGGCAGCGCCCCGGCGCGCTTTTCGGCCTCCAGCGAGGCTTCCGCGCTGACATAGGGCTCCTGCCGCGCGACGCTCCAGTAGCGCAGTTCGTCGACGGGCACCGTCTCGCCGGTCATCGCGCAGATGACGTGCGCACCGGGCATCAGGATCTGGAAATCGCCGTCGAGATAGCGGATCTTCGCTTCGCGGCCGCCGCGTCCTTCAAAACGGTTCATCATCGATCTCAACATCCGTCTCATCGGGGGTCACGCACCGGCTGCGCGGCCAATACCGTGCCATATCCCGGCAGAGGTGAAAATTCCAGCTTTTTCGCCGGCGCCCGGCCGGTGGCAGAATGGCAATGCATGGCTCCGGATTCTTGTTTTACCGCATTATCCGACGCCGCCGCGATTTCGCTTCGGCTGGAAATGCCCTAGCTCCGCCCGAACAGCCGCTCGATGTCGGAAAGCTTCAATTCGATATAGGTCGGACGGCCGTGGTTGCACTGGCCGGAGCCGGGCGTCGCCTCCATCTGGCGCAGCAGCGCGTTCATCTCCTCCGGCCGCATGCGCCGGCCCGAGCGCACGGAGCCGTGGCAGGCCATGGTCGCGGCGAGGTATTCCAGCTTGTTCTTCAGCCCGCTCGCCGTGTCCCATTCGGCAAGCTCGTCGGCAAGCTGGCGCACCAGCCCGGCGGCGTCCATCTCGCCGAGCATGGCCGGTGTCTCGCGGATGGCGACGGCGCCAGGCCCGAAGCGCTCGATGCCGAGGCCGAGGCGGGAGAACTCTTCGGCATGGGAGACCAGCCGGTCGCAATCGTCCTCCGGCAGATCGACGATCTCGGGGATGAGCAGGGCCTGCGCCGGCACCGGCCGGGCATGCAGGGCATTGCGCATCGCCTCGAAAACCAGCCGCTCGTGCGCCGCATGCTGGTCGACGATGACGAGCCCGTCCTCGGTCTGTGCGACGATGTAGTTTTCGTGCAGCTGCGCGCGCGCCGCGCCGAGCGGGTGGCGCTGCGGCGGCTCCTCGTCGCGCGGCGCCGTGGGGGAAGGGGTATAGGTCGGCTCGCTGCGCGCCGAGGGCGCGGCGAAATCGGCAAAGCCTGTCTGCCGCTCGCTGAAATGCGGCGCCGTGGCGCCCGCCGTCTCGAAGGGGCGGTAGGGCGAGGCGGCCGGGCTCCAGGGCGCCGGCGGGCGCTGCGTTTCCGGCCGGAAGGCGCGCATCAGGCCGCTTGCGCCCGTGGTCGACGCCCGGTCGCCCTCGCGGGCCAGCGCCTCGCGGATCGCGCCGATGACGAGGCCGCGCACCAGGCCCGGATCGCGGAAGCGCACATCCGATTTCGCCGGATGCACGTTGACGTCGACCAGCGCCGGGTCGATCTCGATCGAAAGCACCGCGACGGGATAGCGCCCGTGCGGGATGGTCTCGGCATAGGCCGCGCGCAGCGCCGACCAGATCAGCTTGTCCTGCACCGGCCGGCCGTTGACGAAGGCGAACTGGTTGAGGCTGTTGCCGCGGTTGAAGGTCGGCACGCCGGCAAAGCCGGTGAGCCGCACGCCCTCGCGCGCCGCATCGATCTCGATGGCATTGTCGCGGAAATCGCGGCCGAGCACCTGGGCGATGCGGGCAAGCCGGTCGCTGCCCGTGGCGGGAAATTCCAGCGTCGAGCGGTCGGAGCCCGACAGCACGAAGCGCACATGCGGAAAGGCGATCGCCATGCGCCGCACCACGTCCGAGATCGCGGAAGCCTCGGCCTTCTCGCTCTTCAGGAATTTCAGGCGGGCGGGCGTGGCGAAGAACAGGTCGCGCACTTCCACGACGGTGCCGCGGTTGGCCGCGGCCGGCCGCACGGGCTCCACCTTGCCGCCGGTCACGCTGATCTCGGCGCCCTCGCTCGCCTGCGCCGTGCGGCTGAGCAGCGAGAGCCTCGCCACCGAGCCGATGGAGGGCAGCGCCTCGCCGCGGAAGCCGAGCGTGCGGATGTCGGTGAGGTCCTTGTCGAGCTTGGAGGTGCAATGGCGGCGGATCGCCAGTTCCAGGTCGGCGGGCGCCATGCCGCCGCCATTGTCGGTGACGCGCAGCAGCGTCTTGCCGCCTCCGGCCGTGGCGATCTCGATGCGTGTCGCGCCCGCATCCAGCGCGTTCTCGATCAGCTCCTTGGCGGCGCTGGCCGGCCGTTCGATCACCTCGCCTGCGGCAATCTGGTTGATGAGAGTTTCGGAAAGCTGCCTGATCGTCATGCCGCCATTTTCGCGGATTCGGCGGGGGCATGGAAGGGGCAAATCCGCTTATCCCGCCCTGCGGCGCGGGGCGGCGGAAAACCGTTTAATCAGGCTTTAATAAAATGCTGCCAACGTGCGGGGCATGCTTGTATGAACACAAGCCGGCCGGTTTCCCGGTGGACGATTTCAGCGTCGCTGGCCGCTGTCATTCCCCTGTCCGAAGGTGCAAGACGCACCGATCAGCATGTTCCCGGGAATGCCAGACAGGCGAGGTCTGCCACAATGAATGATGTAGCGTCGTCAGACGCGAACATCCGGCTGGGTATGTTTGAGGCCGCGTGCGATATCCTCGCCGCCGCCGTGATCGTCTACGACAAGAACGATTGCCTCGTCTTCGCCAGCCGCCAGATCCTGCGCTACTTCCCCATTCCCGCCGATGCGCTGAAACCGGGCACGCGGCTGCGCGACGTGCTCGGCGCCATCTTCGATAGCGGCGTGCGCTACGGCATCCCGCCCGAGCAGCGCCACAAGGCCGTCAACCGCGAGGAGTGGATCTCCTCCCGCATCTCCGCCCATTGGCGCGAACAGCACGACGCCGTCGAGCGGGTCGGCCGCGACCGCTGGATTCATTTCCGCAAGCGCCGCCTGCCGAGCGGCTACAATATCTCCACGCTCGTCGACGTTTCCGAGCAGAAGAAGCAGGAAGAGCAGTGGCGCTCGGACCTCGAGCGCATCGCGCTCACCGAGGAGATCCTCGAGACCCTGCCGTCGCCGGTCGTCGTCAAGGACCGCAACCTCACCTATATCGCGGCCAACAGCGCCTTCTGCGCGATCTACAATGCCAATGCCGAGGGTATCCTCGGCCGCTCGGTCTGGGACCTGGCGGACGCGGAGAACGCCGAGCGCATCGAGCGCTCCGACCGCGCGGTGCTGGAAACGGGCGAACCGTGCAGCCTGGCGGAGCATGTCATCCGCGCCGATGGCTCCGATCTCTATGCGATAACCCGCAAGTACCGGATCGGCGCGCCCGGCCATCATGCCATCGTGACGGTGATGGACGACGTGTCGACGCTCGCCGCCGGCGACAGGGTGGTTTCGGACGAAGGCGACGCGCTCCTTCGCGTGCCGGGCGGCTTCGTGGAGGCGCAGAACTGCTTCGATCCGCTGCGCGATGCGGAACGCCGGCTGCTGCTGGAACAGTTGAACGCCGACGAATTGCGGGCGCTCTCCGGCCGGCGCGTCCTGGTTGCCACGCCCAATCCGCGCATCGAGGAGATACTGGTCGGTGAATTCAAGGCGCGCGGGGCGGATTGCTGCGCGGTGAACAGCCTGCGCGAACACGACGCTTTCTTCGCCCTTGCCGCCAGCGAGGGGCTTTCGATCGACCTCGTGGTGATCGACGACAACCTGCCGGACCACGAGCGCATCCTTTCGGGCGGTCACGGCATTCCCATGCGGGTGATCTCGCCCGACGGTATCGGGCCGGATTTCATGCGCACGCTGGTCGAGGAGCACGAACTGCTCTCGCAGAACGCCTCGCCGCTCGGCGACATCCTCACGCCGGTGTCGCTCTCGGACGACTGGTACATCGCGACGGACATTTCCGTCATGCTGCCCGGCGCCATCGGCGATATCGAGGTGCTGGTCGCCGAGGACAACCAGATCAACCAATTCGTCTTCTCGCAGATCCTCGAGGGTATGGGCGTCTCGCACCGCATCGCCGAGAACGGCGAGGAGGCGGTGATGCTCTGGCGCAAGCACCAGCCGCGCCTCGTGCTGATGGACATTTCCATGCCCGTGATGAACGGCATCGACGCGGCAAAGGAGATCCGCGAGGCGGAGAAGCTGACGGGCATCCGCACGCCCATCGTCGCCGTCACCGCCCAGGCGCTCAATGTCGACATGCAGAACTGCATGGACGCCGGCATGGACGATTACATCACCAAGCCGGTCAGCCCCGACATGATCGAGGCGATCTATCGCCGTTACGCCGGCACGCAGCCGGAGAAATCTGTCGCATAGGTTGAGCGGGGGCGGTCAACTCCCCAGAATTGGGGAGGCCGGTGGGCAGGAGTGACGATCGTTTGCTATATTTTTGTTAACGGTCATGCCTCATCGTGGGACCATCCTCGGAGGTCGCGTGCAAGTACGGGAAATCATTGATGAAGTCTGCTGATCCTGCAGCGCTGGATGTTTCCCAGACCGATCTCCATGCGATGGCCTATACGGACCCGCTGACCGGGCTCGGCAATCTCTACCGGCTGCGCGACAAGGTGCGCCAGATCGCCAAGGAGCGCGAGGAGGACCCCGCGCCGTTTGCCATCGGCATCGCCAATCTCGACGGCTTCAAGCCGATCAACGACCTTTTCGGTCCGCGCGCGGGCGACGAGATCCTCTGCCAGGTGGCCCATCGCCTGAAGGCCTGCATTCCCGACGGCGCCACCGTCACGCGCCATGGCGGCGACGAGTTTGCCTTCGTGCTGCCGCTGGTCTTCGAGCGCAAGGGCGCGGAAAAGATCGGCCAGATGCTGCGCGAGGTGCTGTCCGCCCCCTTCGATCTCGGCGACCGCAATGTGCGCCTGTCGGCCTCCTTCGGTTTCGCCATCTTCCCCTTCGCCGGTGAGGATTTTACCGAACTGCTGAAGAGCGCCGACACGGCCCTCTATAGGTCCAAGCGCCGCGGCCGCGGCCAGATCACCGTCTATTCGCAGGAAATCGCCCAGGAGATGAAGCGCGCCACGCAGCTTGAGCAGGCGCTGCGCAATGCCATCATCGCCAACGAGGTGGACGTGCATTTCCAGCCGATCGTCAGCCTGCGCGACGACACGGTCGTCGGCTTCGAGGCGCTGGCGCGCTGGTGCGACGCCGATCTCGGCTATGTCTCGCCCGCCACCTTCGTGCCGCTCGCCGAGGAGCGCGGCTTCATCGACGCGCTGTCGGACACGCTCTTGCGCAAGGCGGCCGAGACGGCGCTGTCCTGGCCGAAGGAGCTTTTCCTCTCCTTCAACCTCTCCTCCGCCCAGTTGATGGATCCGAAGACCGCCTTCAACACGCTGGCGATCCTCAATCGCGTCGGGCTCGATCCGCGCCGGCTGGAGCTGGAGATCACCGAGACCGCCGTCATGACGGATGCCGACACGGCGCAGAAGATCGTCGCGGAACTGCGCGGGGCGGGCGTGCGTATCTCGCTCGACGATTTCGGCACCGGCCAGTCGAGCCTCGGGCGCCTGCGCGACTTCACCTTCGACAAGGTGAAGATCGACCGCGCCTTCGTTTCGCGCATTTCCAACGACAAGGCTTCCGAGCACATCATCAAGGCGATCGTCGCCATGTGTGAGGGCCTCGACCTTGCCGTGGTCGCCGAGGGCATCGAGGATTTCTCCGAGGCGCTGAAGCTGAAGGCGCTCGGCTGCGGCATGGGGCAGGGCTATTTCTACGGCAAGCCGCAGGATGCCGTGGCCACCATGCGTTTCCTGTCCGATCGCTATGTCAGCGTCGAAGGCCGCGCCGCCTCCTGAGGCGCCGTCTCCAAACAGGGCACTTCGCTAAAATTGTCGGCATTGGTTTAGCCGGGTGGCAAACAGCACGCGCTATGGTCGTTTCCACAGTGAATGTTCGTGAGGGAGCCACGGATGGCCAGCGTCAAGGAAATGCCCGTCAGGGCGAACAACCGTTCCAATGTGCGCATCTACGCGACGGTACGGGTGATGCACCAGGCGACGCGCGCCCGCGTCATAGACCTGTCGCCCAACGGCATGGCCTTCGACGTGGAGAAGCCCATCCAGGCCGTGCCCGGCCAGATGGTGACGATCGAGAGCGAGGAACTGGGCCGTCTCGGCGGCACGGTGCGCTGGTATTCCAACGGCCGCCTCGGCATCGAATACAAGCTGTCGACCAATGCGCTCGCGCAGATCGCCTCCTACTTCCGCTTCTTCCACCAGGAGGTTCAGCCGGTCCTGCGCCGCTGACGCTCAGGCCTCGCCGGCGCGGCCCAGCCGGCCTTCCTCCAGAAGCCAGTCCCGCACCCGCCGGGCCGGCCCGTTGAGTTCGCGCGAGCGCGGCCAGACGACGTAGAAGGCGCCCTCCGCCTCCAGCACATGGCCGCCGACGGTGACGAGCGCGCCCGAGCGCACCTGCCCGTCGATGAGGTGCCGCCAGCCGAGCGCGACGCCTTCCCCCGCCAGCACCGCCTGGATCACCAGCACGTAATCGTTGATGGCGAGGCGGCGCGCCTGCGCCGGGTAGCGCACGCCGGCGCTCGCGAACCATTCCGGCCAGTCGCAGGCCGACCGCACCGGCTCCTCCAGATGGATGAGCGGCAGTTTCAAAAGCTCCTCCGGCGTTCCCGGATAGCCGTGGTTTTCGACGAAGGCGGGGCTTGCCACCACGGTGATCACCTCGGGCGCCAGCAGCGCGGCATGGTAGCGCGGCCATTTCGCCGGATCGCCGCCGCGAATGCCGAGCGGGATCGGCTCCTCGTCGAGGTCGAGGTCGCGCACGCTGGTCTGGATGCGCAGGTCGATGTCGGGAAGGTCGGCGCGCAGCTTGGCGAGCCGCGGCAGCATCCACATCGAGGCGAAGGCGGTGGAGGCGGCGAGCGTCACATTCGCCTCCCGCCCCTTGGCGCGGATGTCCTCCGCTGATTTCTGGATGCGCGACAGGCCGAGCGTCACATCCGTATGGAAGCGCTCGCCCGCATCGGTCAGTTCCACGGCGCGGTGGACGCGGTGGAACAGCGCCACGCCCAACTGTTCCTCGAGATTGCGCACCGCATAGGAGACGGCGGCCTGCGTCATGCCGAGTTCGGCTGCCGCGCGGGTGAAATTCTGGTGCCGCCCGGCAGCCTCGAAGATGATGAGGCTGGAGGCGGAGGGCAACAGGCGGCGCAAGGTTTCCATAAATACAGCTTATCGCGTTCGTAAGTTTTTTCCAGCGTCACAAGGCGCCCGATCCCGCCTAGCCTCGCTCAGGATTATGGAGGCGGCAATGGCAGACGCAGCGACGATCGAAGCACCGGCACGCAGGGGCAGGACGCGGCCGGCCCGGCGGGAGGGCGCCGCCAAGGCGCTCGGCGTGCCCTATATCGTGCGGGGCATCCCGACCTACGACATATTGTCGGAGGAGAACCTGCAGAAAATCGAGCGGGCGGCGGACCGCATCCTTGCCGAAGTCGGCATCGAGTTCCGCGACGACCCCGATGCCCTCGATCACTGGAAGCGCGCCGGGGCGAAGGTCGAGGGCCTCCTCGTGCGCTTCGAGCCCGGCATGCTGCGCGAGATCGTCTCCTCCGCGCCCGCCGAATTCACCCAGCACGCCCGCAACCCGGCCAACAATGTCCGGATCGGCGGCGACAAGGTGGTGTTCTCGCCGGCCTATGGCTCGCCCTTCGTCATGGACCTCGACAAGGGCCGGCGCTACGGCACGCTGGACGACTTCCGCAACTTCATCAAGCTCGCCCAGTCGAGCCCCTGGCTGCACCATTCGGGCGGTACGATCTGCGAGCCGGTCGACATCCCCGTCAACAAGCGCCATCTCGACATGGTCTACAGCCATATCAGATATTCCGACCGCCCCTTCATGGGCTCGATCACGGCGGAGGAGCGCGCGGAGGATTCCATCGACATGGCGCGCATCCTGTTCGGCGCGGATTTCGTCGACCAAAACTGCGTCATCCTCGGCAATGTCAACGTCAATTCGCCGCTCGTCTGGGACGGCACGATGACGAAGTCGCTGCGTGCCTATGCCCGCGCCAATCAGGCGGCGGTCATCGTGCCCTTCATCCTCGGCGGCGCCATGGGGCCGGTCACCAATGCCGGCGCCATCGCCCAGTCCTTCGCCGAGACGCTGGCCGGCTGCGCCCTGACGCAGCTCGAGAGAAAGGGCGCGCCGGTCATCTTCGGCAATTTCCTCTCCTCCATGTCGCTGCGCTCCGGCTCGCCCACCTTCGGCACGCCGGAGCCGGCCATCGGCTCGATGGTGGTCGGCCAGCTCGCCCGCCGCCTCAAGCTGCCGCTGCGCTGCGCCGGCAACTTCTCCAATTCCAAGCTGCCGGACGGCCAGGCCATGCAGGAAGGGCTGATGTCCATGCTGTCGGCGGTGCATTGCGGCGCCAACTTCATCCTGCATTCCGCCGGCTTCCTCGACGGCCTGCTCTCCATGTCCTATGAAAAATTCGTGATGGATGCGGATCTGTGCGGCGCGCTGCATTCCTATCTCGCCGGCGTTACCGTCGACGACAACACGCTGGCCATGGACGCCTTCCTGCAGGTCGGTCCCGGCAGCCATTTCCTCGGCTGCGACCATACGATGCGCAACTACCAGACAGCCTTCTGGGACGCGACCCTGTCCGACAACGAGCCCTTCGAGAAATGGAGCGAGGAGGGCGGCTCCACCGACATGGCGACCCGTGCCAACCGGCAGTGGAAGAAGACGCTTGCCGAATACGAGGCGCCCCCGCTGGATGCCGCCATCGACGAGGCGCTCTGCGACTACATGGACCGCAAGAAGGCCGCCATGGCCGATGCGTGGTACTGAGGCGTTCCAAAAGCACAAAGAAAAACCCGGTGGCGCAGGGATGTGCCACCGGGCTGGAGATCAGAGGGAACCTGCCGGATTATTCGACCGGCTGGGTGGTGGCCGGAGCCGTGCCCGTATCGGTCGTCGACGAGGTCGTCGAGGTGTCGACCGGGGTGTTGGCCTGGCGTTCGGCGACCTGCTGGGCCGTCGTCTTGAATTCTGGCGCGGCCTGCAGGCTTTCGGCGGTTTCGCTCGTCGTCAGCTTGACGTCGTCGGAATCCGGAACCTGCGTGATCGAGATCTTCTCGAACGGCACGGCGACCCATTTCTCGCCGATGCCGAGGAAGCCACCGACACCGACGACGGCTGCGGTGATGCCGCCGTCCTTCTCCATGATCAGGTCGGAGATCTTGCCGATGCTTTCATCCGCACTGTTGTAGACGGCCTGGCCGAGATAGGTGTTGGCGCTGATCTGTTCCGGCGACTGGGCCGTCAGATAGTCACCGCCGGCGGCCGGAGCCTGGGCCGTGTCCTCGGTCGGGGTCGTTGCCGGGGTCTGAGCCGTGTCCTCGGTCGCCTCGCCGGTTGCCGGCGTCTGGGCCGTATCCTCGGTTGCAGGCGTCGTCGGGTTGGCGGCGGTGTCGTCGGGCGTGGTGCCCGTGGCGTCATCGCCGGTCATGCCCGGCTGCTGCTCCATGGTCTGGGTCTCGCCGGCAGCAGGCTGGTTGGTGTCCTGCGCATAGGCTGCCGGGGCGATGGCCGCGCCGAGGAAAAGAGCACCAGCGGCAACGGAAGTGAGAAATTTATTGGTCATCGTGAACCTGCCTTTCGTCTCGTTGGCATCAAGGTACGGCAGGCTTGAAAGGGCCGTCCGCACCGTCTGATGGACAAGGAACGACGACCCCCGGCTTTGGTTCCGATGAAAATTGCCTTCTTTTTGATTGCGGCCATGCATTTTTGACGCCGGGAGCGGATGCAGGGGCGCAGCCCGCTCCCGGCCGGGCCTCACGTCAGAGCGCGAATGCCGGCTCGAAACGCCCCTTCACCGAAACGCCGAGCTCGAAGGTCTGGCCGGCATCCGGATCGGCAAGGCGCCCGGCCGCATCCATGCCCTGCCAGGCGGACGTCACCAGGAGCCGGTCGGCCTTCTCGCCGATGAAGGCGGGGCAGCTCGCCTGCGACGCCGGCACCAGATGGCGGGCGATCCTCGTGCCGTCGGGCGTATAGACGTCGACGGCGTTCGCGCCCCAGCGCGCGTTCCAGATCAGCCCCTCCGCATCGCAGACCGCGCCGTCGATACCGCCGGGCGTGCCCGTCTCGTCGCTGAGTATTTCGGGCGTGCCGGTGGGCAGGCCGGTCTTCGGGTCGAGGGCGACGCGCATCAGGTGGTTGACGTCCGTATCGGTGAAATAGCCGATGCTGCCGTCCGGCGAGAAGCAGATGGCATTTGGGATAGTGATGTCGGAGAACAGCTTCGTCACCGTCGTGCCGGCAATATGGTAGATCGCGCCGGAATGCTTCTCGGCGCTGCGGCCCATCGTGCTTGCCCAGAGCGCGCCGGACGGATGCACGCGCCCGTCGTTGGAGCGGTTCTGCGCCTTGTCCTCCAGCGTCACGAAGGGCGTGAGGGTTCCGTCGGCAACCGAGCGCAGGAAAAGCCCCTGGTCGGACACGATGAGCTGGCGTCCGGCATCGACGACGGCCAGCACGCTGCCGAGGAAAGGCAGGGCATGGGTCGCCTTCGTCATGGTCGCAAGGTGCAGTTCATGCAGGATGCGGCCCTTGATGTCGAACCAGTAGGCCTTGCCCGTCGCCGGGTCGTAGGTCGGGCCTTCGCCGAGTTCCGAGGTCACCGCGCACAGGATGCGGCCGGTGAAGGCGTGGGTCTCGCTCATTTTCCGCCTCCGTAGACCGCGTCATAGGCTTCGATCGTCGCGCGGGCGCGGCCGCGCACCTCGTCGGCGCCCATGCCGGCCTTGTAGAGGCTGGAGCCGAGGCCGAAGCTGCGGATGCCGATGGCGGCATAGTCGGCGAAGTTCTTCTCCGAGACGCCACCGACGGCGGCAATCTCCAGTTCGGCCGGCAGCACGGCGCGGATCGCCTGGATGCCGGCCGGGCCGAGCACGCTGGCGGGGAAGAATTTCAGCCCCGTCGCCCCGGCGCGGGCGGCGGCGAGCGCTTCCGTCGGCGTGAAGACGCCGGGCATCGTCACCATGCCCTTGGCGGCGGCGGTGGAGATGACGTCGGGCTCGACATTCGGGCTCACCATCAGCCGCCCGCCGACATCGGCCAGCCGCGCGACATCCGTGACGGTGAGCACGGTGCCGGCGCCGATCAGGCAGCCTTCCGGCGCCATCTTCACGGCGGTCGCGATGGAGGTGAAGGGATCCGGCGAGTTCAGCGGGATCTCGATGGCGGTGAAGCCGGTCTCGATCAGCGCGCCGACGACGGCCTCCGTCTCGCTCGGCTTGAGGCCGCGCAGGATGGCGATCAGCGGGTGTTTCATCGGGGGGAAGGGGATGCGGGTCATCGGTTCAGCTTTCTCGGGAGCGGGCGGATTTGGTTGCGGGTATATTCAGAGGGACCAGAGCGCCTTGGCGCCCGCGGCAAGGCCGTTGCGCACGGCGGCGTCGGCATCGATGACGACGGGCGAGAGGCCGGCGGCGGCAAGGGCTTTCTCGTAGAGCGCGCCGAGCCCGCCGGACACGACGAGCGCAACGGGCGTGCCCTCGGCGACGAGGGAGAGGGCGCCGGCGATCTCCAGGCCGATCAGCGTGCCCGACAGGCGCGCCTTGGCGTCCACCGGCGAAAGCCCGGCGATCAGCGAGCCGGCGCGCACGGAGAACATCTGGCTGGTGGCGAGCGCCGGATTGGCCACCATGCGCGCCACAGCGGCGCGGAAGGCGTCATTGTCGCCGGCAATCGCCCCGGCATCGGCAAGCGCGTGGCTGAGGATCGTGTGCGTGGCGATCGCCTCGAACAGCTCGCCGGTCATGAAGGTGGAGAAACCCGTGACCCTGCCGCCGGAAAGGCGCACCCACTTGCTGTGCGTGCCGGGCATGCAGACGAGATGGTCGCCGTCGCCGAGCTCAGCGGCCGCGCCGAGAAGCTGGGTCTCCTCGCCACGCATGACGTCGGGCGCGGCGGCGTCGCGCTGGGCAAGGCCGGGCAGGATGCGGATATCGGCCGGAAGGCCGGGAACGCGCACGGCGGCGGCGGGAATGTCGGCGAGCGCGGCGGGCGTGTCGAGATAGCCGGCCTCGACCCAGCCCTGTTTGGCGCCGGCCATGCCGCAGACGAGCACCGGCAGGCCGGCGGGCGCCGAGACGGCGGCAAGGTGGCTTTGCAGCACCTCGGCAAAGCCGGTGCGCGCGGCGGTCGTCATGCCTTCGCCGCTACGGCGCTCGGCGAGCACGCCGCCGTCCGTGCCGATCAGCCAGAGGCGGAAGCTGGAAGTTCCCCAGTCGACCGCGACATAGGCGGGGGCGGATACGGGTGCGGTCATCAGAGCATGCCTCCATCGACGATGAGCGTTTGTGCGGTAATGGCGGCGGAGGCGTCCGACGCCAGGAAAAGACAGGGGCCGACCATGTCGCCGGCGACGAGCGAGCGCTTCAGGCACTGGCGGGCGATGCCGCCGGCCACCGCCGCCTCGTCGATCCACAGGCGCTTCTGCCGCTCGGTCAGCACCATGCCGGGCAGGATGGCATTGACGCGGATATTGTCCGGCCCGAGCCGGCCGGCAAGCGACTTGGTGAGGCCGACAATACCGGCCTTGGCCGTCGCATAGCCGGGAAACTCACCCATGTTGAGAAGATAGGCGATGGAGGAGAAGTTGACGATCGCCCCGCCGCCGGCCGCGCGCATGTGCGGCACTACCGCCTGGGCGGCAAAGAAATGGTGGCGCAGGTTCACCGCCTGGTTCTCGTCCCAGGCGTCGGGCTCCACGGTCTCCAGCGCATGCCGGTCGTCGCGCGCGGCGTTGTTGACGAGCACGCCGAGGCCGCCGAGCGCGCCCGCGGCCTCCTCGACCGCCCCGCGCAACGCGGCGATATCGCGCAGGTCCGTCCTTATATAAAGAGGCGTGTGCTCGACCGTGCCTTCAAGCTCGCAGACGAGATCGCGGCTTTCCGCCTCGGCGATGTCGAGGAAGGCGACGCGCGCCCCGGCCGCGGCAAAGCCGCCCACCAGCGCCGCGCCGATGCCCGAGCCGCCACCGGTGACGAGAACGCCCCGTCCCGCAAGGTCCGGATAGGAACCCGCCATCGCCACTCTCCTGCAAAATATTCCATTATTTGGAACTGAGTTTGATTATTCGGAATTATTCCGTTACCCTGCCGGCCTGTCAAGGGATCACCAGGGGGCTGCGGCAATGGCGAACGATGGGGACGAGGCGGGCGGCACCGGCACGCTCGGCAAGGCGATGGCCGTGCTCGAGACCGTGGCGCTGGCCGAGCGGCCGATGCGCTTCACCGAGGTGCTTGCCGTCAGCGGCCAGCCGCGCGGCACGCTGCACCGCCAGCTCTCCCATCTGGTGCAGGAGGGGCTGCTGGAGCTGCGCCCCGACCACGCCTATGTGCCGGGCCTGCGCCTGCTCAAGCTCGCCTCCGCCAGCTGGGCGCGCAACGAGTTCCGCGCCGTCGCCGCCCCCTTTCTGGAGGCGCTGCACCGGGAGACCGGCGAGACCGTGCATCTGGGCGTGCTGCGCGGGCGCGAGATCATCTATCTCGACAAGGTGGAGAGCCGGCAGGCGGTGCGCATGAATTCGCAGATCGGCAATGCCTCGCCGGTCTATTGCACCGGCGTCGGCAAGGCCGCGCTCGCCGTGCTGGATGCCGATGCGCTCGACGCCGTCCTGTCGGGCCTGGAGTTCCGCCGATTCACGCCGCAGACGATCGCGAACCGGCCGGCGCTTCTTGCGGAACTGGCGGGGATCCGCGCAAGCGGCATCGCCTTCGACCGGGAAGAGCACGAGCCGGGCATCCGCTGCGTCGCCGCGCCGATCTTCGATGCCGGCCGGACGCTGGTAGCCGGCGTTTCCGTGACGGGGCCGGCCTATCGCGTCGGCGAGGTCGAGCTCGATGACTGGGCGCCGCGCGTGCGTCATGCGGCCGGCGCCATCATGGCGGAATTGTCGGCCCGCCTCGGTCCGCAACGATAAGTCGAGGGGAAAGGCCCGCAAATGATGGCATGGTTGTCTTATGGCCCCATTTTACGGTAAATTAGAAAATCGCGCTGGACGCGGGGTGGGGGCATCATTAGCTTCCCTGACGACCAGCTGAAACGTTGCGTCGCCCGCCGCGAACTTGAGGCGCGGTTCATCGAATATACTTGCACTGGGATACGGGGGTTCCTGAGGCAAGCAGTGCATTGTGACGGCAGTTTTTGCCGCACGGGCGCGTGCGTGCTGAAGGAAGATGATTATGGCGGATCGATTTCACACGGCCTCTGCACAGCTCCGGCACCGGTGGGAGCCGGGTTCCGCGGGCCTGGGCTCGCAGGAAGATGTCGCCGAGACGCTGAACGGCCTTGCCCGGCACTACGGCTTTCGCGGCTATCTTCTGATCAACGTGCCGTCGGAAACCTCGACCGACTTTTCCTCCAACGTGCTCCTGACGTCCTGGCCGGACGAAATGCTCAAGACCTACGACCATGCCGGGCTGATCTTCGGCAGCCCCGTCATCGAGCATCTGCGCCAGAGCACCAATCCGTTCGCCTATGACGCGGAACGCACGAACCGCCGCAGGGTCGACGGCAAGGCGGCGATCGCCGCGGGCCTGTTCGAGCGGCACGGCCTGTCGCGCGGGGCCTATTTCCCCGCGCACAATTCGGCGGGCCTGCGCGGTGCGCTCGCCTTCGGCGGCACCCGGGAGGCGCTGAACCCGCGCGAGATGGCCGAACTCAACGCGGTCGCGAACCTCATTTTCACCGAGGTGATCGAACTGCGCGCCGGCCGCCGGCAGAACGTCTCGCTCTCACGCCGCGAGATCGAGTGCCTGTCCTGGGCGTCGGCCGGCAAGACGAGCGTGGAAATGTCGGAAATCCTCGGCCTCTCGGAATATACGGTCAATCATTATCTCAACCGGGCGACGCGCAAGCTCGATGCCGTCAACCGGGTCCAGGCGGTCGCCAAGGCGATTCGCGCTGGTCTTTTGAACTGATGCATAAAAAAACCTTGCGACTTTCTGGATTGCGTGCGGTTCCGCTCCAAGTGCTCAAGGCTAAGAACAAAATTGCGGGGAACCATGACGGCTGACGAAACAGGCAGTGCCGATAACCAGCTACGGGACGAAGGCAGCGAGATCGCCGCTCTCGAAACGCAGTTCGATATCGTGCGCTATATGCGACGCAAGTGCGAGGAATACGGGCTCAAGTTCTTCATCGTCTTCAACCTTCCGGGTTTCGAGGCGGAAAAGCTGTCGGCCTATTCCATCGTCAGCAACTGGCCGCAGGAAATCCTGGCGAAATACGACGCCCTGCGCATGGTTCGCCACAGCGCCGGCATCCGCAAGCTCCGGCTCACCACGGTGCCGTTCTCCTACGACATGCGCGAATGGATCGGCGAATCCTCCGAACAGCTGGATTTCGCCGAACTGCTCGACGTCATGACCGGCCACGGCATGCTGACCGGCCATTTCTTTCCGGTGCACGACGCGCTCGGCAACCGCGGCGCCATCGTCTGGGGCGGCGAGAGCCCGACGATCGAGCGCGACGAGCGGCTGATGCTGCAGATGATCTCCGTCCACCTCTTCAACCGGCTCGCCGAGATCGGCGCGGCCTGGAAATCCGGGCAGGTCGTGCTCACCGAACGCGAGATCCAGTGCCTGAGCTGGACGGCGGCGGGCAAGACGAGCCTGGAGATCGCCGAGATCCTCGGCCTTTCCGAGCATACGGTGAACCACTACCTCAACCAGGTCACCCGCAAGCTGGAGGCGGTCAACCGCACCCAGGCGGTGGTAAAGGCCATTCGCCGCGGGCTGATCGCCTGAGCGCCAGCCGAGGCTTTCGGTCGCGGCGAATTCGTTTGGCGCGCGCCTTTCCGTGCACTATCTACGGGATATGGGCAGCGGCCTGACGCCGCGACAGGGTGATCGAGGGTTTCATGACGGATGTGAGCAAGGAACAGGTGCTGGAACGGTTGCGCACGGTGCGCGGTCCCGACATGGACGGCAACATCGTCGACCTCGGCCTCGTGTCGGATGTCTTCATTTCCGACGGCAAGGCCTATTTCTCCATCACCGTGCCGGCCGAGCGGGCCCGCGAACTCGACCCGATGCGAGCCGCCGCCGAACGTGTCGTCAAGGAGATTCCCGGCATCAACGCCGCCATGGTGGCGCTGACGGCGGACAAGCGCGCCGCGACCGGCCCGGCCGCCGCCCGCGCGCCGAGCCCGCCGCCGCCCGGCCGCGGCGAGGCGCACGGCCATGCCGGCCATGCCCATGCCGCCCCCGGCCAGCCGGCGCAGCGCGCGAAGTCCGGCATTCCCGGCGTCGGCGCCATTATCGCCGTCGCGTCCGGCAAGGGCGGCGTCGGCAAGTCCACCACCTCCGTCAACCTCGCCCTGGCGCTGAAGGCAAACGGCCTTCGCGTCGGCATCCTCGATGCCGATATCTACGGTCCTTCCATGCCGCGTCTCCTGAAGATCTCCGGCCGGCCGCAGCAGCTCGAGGGCCGCACGATCAAGCCGATGGAGAACTACGGCATCAAGGTCATGTCCATGGGCTTCCTCGTCGACGAGGAGGTGGCGATGATCTGGCGCGGGCCGATGATCCAGTCGGCGCTGATGCAGATGCTGCGCGAGGTCGCCTGGGGCGATCTCGACGTGCTCGTCGTCGACATGCCGCCCGGCACGGGCGACGCCCAGCTCACCATGGCCCAGCAGGTGCCGCTCGCCGGCGCCGTCATCGTCTCCACCCCGCAGGATCTTGCCCTCATCGATGCGCGCAAGGGCCTCAACATGTTCTCGAAGGTCGAGGTGCCGGTGCTCGGCATCGTCGAGAACATGAGCTATTTCATCGCGCCCGACACCGGCAACCGCTACGACATCTTCGGCCATGGCGGCGCCCGCAAGGAGGCCGAGCGCATCGGCGTGCCCTTCCTTGGCGAAGTGCCGCTGACCATGGATATCCGCGAGACCTCGGATGCCGGCACGCCCGTCGTCGTGTCCAATCCGGAAGGGGCGGCGGCCAGGACCTACCGGGCGATCGCCACCCGCGTCTGGCAGGAACTCCAGGCGCTCGAGGGCAAGGGCGCCCGCGGCGCCCCGGCCATCGTCTTCGAATAGCCGGATCTGCCGCGCCCGGCGACGTTGCCCGCCATGCTCTTGCTTTTTATGTTGCGCCGCGCAATATGCGCGGCCGACCGCCAAGGGCGGCGTCCAGTCAGGAGTTGAGCGATGGTCCATTTCGGAGCCATGCGCCGGTGATCACGGCTTTCCGCCCCAACGGCGAGGCACGCGCCCTGCCGGCAGAAGCCGATCCCGAGGCTGGCGATATCCTTGCCGGCGCCGTATGGATCGATCTGCTCGAACCCACACGCGCGGACGAGGCGTTGATCGAGCGTATCCTGTCGATAGAGGTGCCGACGCGCGACGAACTGAAGGACATCGAGCCGTCGAGCCGTCTCTATACCGACGGCAATGCCGCCTATATGACGGCCTCGCTGATGGTGAAGGCGGAAAGCGACCTGCCGCACCTGACCGACATCGCCTTCATCCTCACGCCCGAGCGGCTTCTGACCGTGCGCTATGCCGAGCCGCGCTCGTTCTCCCTGTTCAGGAGCGCGATGCACCGCATTCCCGGCGGCTGCTCCTCGCCGACGGTGATGATCACCCGGCTCCTGGAGACCGTCGCCGACCGCACCGCCGAGATCCTCGAAATCGCCGTGGCGCGCGCCGACATGCTCTCGCTGGAAGTGTTCGGCGACAAGCGGCATCTCGCCCGTCGCCCCCCGCGCTACCTGGAAGACCGCGTCGTGCAGGTCTCCGCGCTCCATCGCCTCGTCGCCAAGACGCGCGACAGCCTGACGTCGCTCTCACGCGTCCTGACCTTCCTGCACGGCCTGCCGGCGCTGCAGGCCGACCGGGAGAGCCTGGAACTGTGCCGCACGGTGACGCGGGACGTGCAGTCGCTCTCCGAGCATGCCAATTTCGTCGCCGGCAACATCACCTTCCTGCTCGACGCCTCGCTCGGCCTCATCAATCTCGAGCAGAACGCCATCATCAAGATCTTCTCGATCGCCTCCGTCGTGCTGCTGCCGCCCACGCTGATCGCCTCCATCTACGGCATGAACTTCGAGTTCATGCCGGAACTGCACCTCGCCTACGCCTATCCGCTGACGCTGGCGGCCATGGTGTTGTCGGCGGTCCTCCCGTTCTTCGTCTTCCGCTGGAAAGGCTGGCTCTAGGCCTGAACATCCCATGCAAGCACATGCCGCTAGCGCTCCGCATTCCCGCAGCAGGGCGCGCACGCTGTTCCTTCTCGCTCTCGGCTCTGTCGGCGTCGTCTATGGCGATATCGGCACCAGCCCGCTCTATGCCTTCCGCGAGGCGCTGCGCCCGGTCGCCGGCGACGGCCTTGTGCGGGCGGAGGTGGTCGGCCTCATCTCGCTGATGATCTGGACGCTGACGGTCATCGTCACGCTGAAATACGTGCTCTTCCTGCTGCGCGCCGACAACCACGGCGAGGGCGGCACGCTTTCCCTGCTGGCGCTCCTGACGAAGACCGCGGGGCGGCACGCCACCGTGCTCTTCTTCATGGGGGCGGCCGGCGCGGCGCTCTTCATAGGCGATGCGATGATCACGCCGGCGCTCTCCGTCCTGTCGGCCGTCGAGGGCCTGAAGCTGGTGACGCCGACGCTCGGCGACTATGTCGTGCCGATTTCCGTGGTCATCCTCGTCATGCTGTTTGCCGTGCAGTCCTGGGGCACGGCGGCGGTGTCGAAGTTCTTCGGGCCGATCACCGCCCTCTGGTTCATCGTCATGGGCCTCGGCGGCATCAACCATATCAGCGACGACCTTGGCATCCTGGCCGCCTTCAACCCTTATTACGCCGTGCTCTTCATGTACAATGAGGGCTATGTCGGCCTCGTCGTGCTGGGGGCGGTCTTCCTGACGGTGACGGGCGCCGAGGCGCTCTATGCGGACCTCGGCCATTTCGGCCGGCGGCCGATCCAGTGGGCCTGGTTCTGTCTGGTCTTCCCGGCGCTGACGCTGAACTATCTCGGCCAAGGCGCGCTGGTGCTCGCCCATCCCGAGACGATCGCCAACCCGTTCTTCCTGATGTTCCCGAAATGGGCGCTGCTGCCGGTCGTCATCCTCGCGACCTTCGCGACGATCATCGCCAGCCAGGCCGTCATCACCGGCGCCTTCTCGCTGACGCGCCAGGCGATCCATCTCGGCTTCCTGCCGCGCATGGAGATCTTCCACACCTCGGAGACCCAGACCGGCCAGATCTACCTGCCGGGCGTCAACACGGTTCTGCTCTTCGGCGTCGTGCTGCTCGTCTTCATCTTCGGCTCCTCCGAGGCGCTGGCGACCGCCTACGGCATTTCCGTCACCGGCGCGATGGTGGTAACGACGGTGCTGGCCTTCGAATTCCTGCGCAAGCGCTGGCGCTGGACGCTGCCGGCCACCGTCGCCGTGCTTTTGCCGCTCTTCCTGCTCGAACTGACCTTCCTCGGCGCCAACCTGCTCAAGGTGCACGATGGCGGCTATGTTCCGGTGATGATCGCCGCCGCCGTCGTCATCCTGATGTGGACGTGGACGCGCGGCACGAAGATCCTGCGCGAAAAGACCCGGCGCATCGAGGTACCGCTGCCGGCCTTCATCAAGTCCGTGGAAAAGCAGAGCGCGCATGCGCCCGTGCAGGTCACCGGCACGGCGATCTTCCTTACCAGCGATCCCGATTTCGCCCCCGCCGCGCTGCTGCATAACATCAAGCACAACCACGTCCTGCACGAGCGCAACTTCATCCTGACGATCAAGACCGCCAACACGCCGCGCGTCATTCCGGCCGAGCGCTTCTCGGTCGAGAAGATCTCGGAGCGCTTCTCGCGCATTGAAATGCATTTCGGCTTCATGGAGACGCAGAACGTGTCCCATGCGCTCGGCCTGATGCGCAAGGCGGGACACAAGTTCGACATCATGTCGACCTCGTTCTATCTCGGCCGCCGCAAGCTGGTGCCCGATGCGCAATCGGGCATGCCCATGTGGCAGGACCGGCTCTTCATCGGGCTCGCCAACATCGCCACGGACCCCTCCGACTACTTCCGCCTGCCGACCAATCGCGTGGTCGAGCTCGGCTCGCATGTGGTGATCTGACGGAAAGGCGCAGGGCGCCGGCTTTTGTTTTGCGGCCATCGGGCGTTTAGGAAATCGAAGTGCTTTTGTGGAAGCGTGGAGCCACGGGAAGGATGGTTTCGACGGAAGCATGCGCTGCGCGCAAGTACCGGGCACGGCGCGTTCGGAAGGCATGTGCGTCCTTCGATAATGGCTGGAAGGTGGCCCTTGTTTACGCAGCAGCAATTGATGTCGATCCTCTCCTCCCTTCCGGATCCCGCTTTCATCCTCACGCGCAGCGGCCGCTATGCGGCCGTGTTCGGCGGCAAGGACCTCAGGCACTATCACGACGGCAGCGGCCTCGTCGGGCGCAGCATGTTCGAGGTGCTGAAAGCGGAGAAGGCGCAGTGGTTCGCCGCCGAGATCCACAAGGCGCTGGAAAGCGGCGTCCTGCATATCGTCGAATACGAACTGAGTGGCAGTGACGTGAAGGGCGCCGGCGATGGCCCGAGCCATTCCATCTGGTTCGAAGGCCGCGTCCAGGCGCTGAGCTTTCCCGTGGAGGGCGAGGCCGCCGTCGTCTGGGTGGCGAGCAACATCACCGAGAAGAACGAGACCCAGCAGAAGCTGCGCCAATTGAGCGAAACGGACGCCCTGACGGGGCTGTACAACCGCCGCAAGCTGATCGCGACGCTGGATGACCGCCTGGCGGCCTTCGAACGGGAAGGAGCCCCGACGTCGGTGCTGGTCTTCGACCTCGACAATTTCAAGCGCCTCAACGACGAGATGGGGCATCATGCGGGCGATGCGGCCCTTGTGGAGATCGCACGCCTGTGCCGCCAGCATCTGCGCCAGAGCGATGTGGTCGCCCGTTTCGGCGGCGACGAATTCGTGGTGGTGATGCCCGGGACCCATCGTGGCGATGCGCTGGCGATCGCGGAACGGCTGCGCGCGCACGTTCCCGTCAGCCTCATGCAGGCTCTGCGCTACGAATCGACGATCAGCGGTGGCGTCAGCGCGTTCGACCCGCCCGACCGCTCGTCCAGCGATATCCTGAAACGCGCCGACGAGGGACTGTATCTGTCGAAGCGGGCGGGCCGCAACCGGGTTCTGGCCCTCTGAAGTCCGCAGCGCCGGCGCCGGACCCCGGCGGGATGTCGCGGTGCGCCCCACTGTCCCATAAAGGCTACTGCACGCTTTCGCCGTCCCGCCGTCATTTGGGAGTCCCCCATTAAACCGACATTAACCATGCGGCTCGTATGGTTAATACAGACGGGATTGGTGATGAGCCTCGCGGCTTCATTCCCCCTGACAGCGAGCCGTTTCGGGCCCGTGCTTCGGCGCGGCAGGCTCCCATACAGTCAGTTTCGGGCAGGAGGACACGCCATCGACAAGGGCGGTGCGCCTGCGCATGCGTGCGGAGTAACAAGTTGCGTAAGCGTAGCATTCGTCATGCCGGGGCCGGACGCTTCCTCGCGTCTCTGAAGCGAGAGTGGAAAATCCCCCTGGCCATCGGCCTCGGCCTCGTCGCCACCTTTCCGACGCCTGCCGCCCATGCCGATCTTGCCGCCTATCTCGCCGGCCTCAACCGCAAGGGCGGCAACCAGACCCTGGTTCTGACCCGCTCGCCCGCCGGCTCCATCCACGAGGTCGAGATTGCCTTCGCCGACGCCATGACGACGGGCGGCATCGAAAGCGGGGCGGGCGTGGAACTGCCGGGCGGCGTGACGGCGGCGCTGCGCAGCGAGCACAAGGGCAAGGGTGGCATTCCCGACGAGGACCGCGTCAACCGCCGCGACAAGAAGGGCCGCATCATCGCCGTCCTGCCGGTGACCCCGCCGAAGGGCTTTGCCGCCGGTTCCATCCTGGAGCGCACCAGCTTCCTGCTCTCGCCGGCCTTCGACACCGGCCAGCGCATGGCCTTCGCCAAGCCGAAAATAAAGGGCAAGGAAATCGAGATCGCCACCGCCTTCTACAAAAAAGAGCCGGTGCGCGAAAATCCCGGCGTCTCGCCGATGATCGCAAGCCTCGTGACCAACGACAATGCCGACGTGCTGGCGACCGCCTATGCCCGCGTCGAGCCGGACTATGCCCGGGAATCGCCGTTCGATTCCATCATGAAGCCGAAGAAGGAAGCCGGTCGCTTCGTGCCGGACATCGCGCCGGACGATCATGCCTGGGCCGCCACCGCGCTGCCGGCGACGGTCTTTACCGCCAAGGAGCAGAAGTGCCTTGCCGAAGGCATCTATTTCGAGGCGCGCGGCGAGGAGGTGAAAGGCCAGGCCGCCGTCGCGCAGGTCATCCTCAACCGCGTGCGCAACCCCGCCTATCCGAGCACGATCTGCGGCGTCGTCTACCAGAACGAAAACTGGCGCAATCGCTGCCAGTTCTCGTTTGCCTGCGACCGCATCCCCGACCTGATCCTCTCGCCCTGGCACTGGAAGACGGCCAAGGAGATCGCCATGGCGGTCACCGCCGGCAAGATCTGGTTCGACGATGTCGGCTCGGCCACCCACTACCACGCGACCTATGTGAACCCGCCCTGGGGCCGCACGATGAAGCGGGTGGCCAAGATCGGCAAGCACATCTTCTACCGCACCTATGGCGGCGGCTGGAGCTGAGGGGCGGCTGTGGTGAGTCCGCGCCACAGCCTTCGCGATTCCCGGCGCGATCGATCACGCTGACGCGAGATTCCTGCTAGCTTATTGATTTTCCAGTAAAAAAATGGTGTTGCGCAAAGCTTCGCCATGCCTTGACTATGCCGGCACCTAAAACTATGTTGCGGCCGACTTCGAAAGGGGTCGGATGTGGCTTGAATCCTAGCCTGCAATATGTCCGCAATGGGGCGAAAGCCTTGGCGGAAGAAAGACAGGAGCATGCCATGGCCGACGATCGAAAGACAAGTCTGGAAGATCGGCTGAAGCGCCTGGACGCGGAACTCGCGGAACGGCGCAAGGACGACGGGGCGGAAAAAGCCGCCGAGGCACGGGCATCCGAGAGTCGCAAGGGCTACGCGGTCGCCATGAAGCTCTCGAGCGAGTTCGTCGCCGCCGTCATCGTCGGGGCGCTTCTGGGCTATCTTTTGGACCATTTTGCGGGTACAGGGCCGTGGGGGATGATCGTTCTCCTGCTCCTCGGCTTCTGCGCCGGCGTTCTGAACGTCATGCGCGCGGCCGGCATGGTGGCATCGCCCCATCCGGTCGACAGGCTGGCAGGGCGGGAGCCCGGCAAGGCCGGCGGCGGGCGAGACGAGACCAAACCGAGGGATGGCGCCTGACGGCGCGGTCCCGTTCATGGGTGACTTCCGCCGCAAGGCGGGCAAGCGAGAGAGATAAGCGGTGTCCAACGATCCGACCCATCAGTTCCTGGTCAACAAGATTGTTCCGATCGAAATCGGCGGCATCGATTTCTCGTTCACCAACGCCTCGCTGTTCATGGTCGCCACCGTCGCGGCCGCAGCCGGCTTCCTCTATTTCACGACCGGCCAGCGCGGCCTCGTTCCGAGCCGCATGCAGTCGGTTTCGGAAATGTCCTACGAATTCGTCGCCTCGATGCTCCGGGAAGGGGCGGGCAGCCACGGGATGAAGTTCTTCCCGCTGGTCTTCTCGCTCTTCATGTTCGTGCTGACGGCGAACCTGCTCGGCATGGTGCCCTACTTCTTCACGGTCACCAGCCAGATCATCGTCACCTTCGCGCTGGCCATCCTCGTCATCGGCACCGTGATCGTCTACGGTTTTTACAAGCACGGCTTCGGCTTCCTCAAGCTCTTCGTGCCGTCGGGCGTTCCCGGCGCGCTTCTGCCGCTGGTCGTCTCGATCGAGGTCATCTCGTTCCTCTCGCGCCCGATCAGCCTCTCGATCCGTCTTTTCGCCAACATGTTGGCGGGTCACATCACGCTGAAGGTCTTCGCCGGCTTCGTCACCTCGCTCGGCGCGCTCGGCGCCGTCGGTGTCGCCGGTGCGATCCTGCCCCTTCTCATGACCGTCGCCCTGACCGGTCTCGAATTCCTCGTGTCGTTCCTGCAGGCCTATGTCTTCGCAGTTCTGACATGCATGTACCTCAACGATGCCGTGCATCCGGGTGGTCACTAAGGAAACAGTCGCCGGCGCCCTCGGGCGTCGCTCATAAGCCGCAACAACCCATTCAAGGAGTTCAACATGGAAGCGGAAGCAGCAAAGTTCATCGGCGCAGGTCTTGCCACGTTCGGTCTCGCCGGCACGGCTCTCGGCCTCGGCAACATCTTCGGCAACTACCTGGCCGGCGCTCTGCGCAATCCGTCTGCTGCCGACAGCCAGTTCGGCCGTCTCGTATTCGGCTTCGCCGTTACGGAAGCTCTGGGCATCTTCTCGCTGCTCATCGCTCTCCTCCTCCTCTTCGCCGTCTAATATCGGCCGAGGACTGGACCATGGCCTCCGGGCCGTGGTCCATCGTACGTTCCGTACAAGATCTGAGAGTGCCCCCTGGAGGTGAGCATGTCCGTGACCCCGGCATCGGCCGAGTCCACCCCTTTCGAAATCGCCCAGGCGGAAACCCCTGCGACGTCGCATGAGACGGATACGCATGCGGCCCAGCCGGCCGGCGAGGTGCACACCGAAACGGGTGTGGCACATGGCGACGAGCACGCTTCGGGCGTCTTCCCGCCGTTCGACCAGACCACGTTCGCATCGCAGGTCCTGTGGCTGGCGATCACTTTCGGTCTGTTCTACCTTCTCATGTCGAAGGTCGTCATCCCGCGCATCGGCGGCATCCTCGAGACGCGCCATGACCGCATCGCGCAGGACCTCGACGAAGCCTCCCGCCTGAAGGCGGAAGCCGACGCCGCGATCGCCGCCTACGAACAGGACCTCGCGACCGCCCGCGCCAAGGGCAACGCGATCGCCTCGACCGCCCGCGACGAAGCCAAGGCCAAGGCCGACGCCGAGCGCGCCAAGATCGAAGCCTCGCTGCAGGACAAGATCGCCGGTGCCGAGACCCGCATCGCCGAGATCAAGGCCAAGGCCCTTGCCGATGTCGGCTCGATCGCCGAGGAAACCACGGCAGCCCTCGTCGAGCAGCTTCTCGGCGCCAAGGCCACCAAGGCCGAGATCGCTTCCGCCGTGAAGACGGCCGCGGGCGAATAAGGAGGACACCATGGCATTCGACGCAACATTCTATGCCTTTGTCGGCCTCCTGCTGTTCCTCGCCCTCATTGCCTACCTCAAGGTTCCGGGCATGATGGCGAAGGGCCTCGACGCCCGCGCGGAGAAGATCCAGAACGAGCTGGCGGAAGCCAAGCGTCTTCGCGAGGAGGCCCAGCACCTGCTCGCCGAATACCAGCGCAAGCGCAAGGATGCCGAGGCGGAAGCCGCAAGCATCGTCGCCGCCGCTGAACGCGAGGCGAGCGCGCTTACCGCCGACGCCAAGCAGAAGACCGAGGAATACGTCGCCCGTCGCACGGTGCTCTCCGAGCAGAAGATCCGCCAGGCCGAGGCCGACGCGATCAACGCCGTGCGCGCCGCCGCCGTCGACCTCGCCGTCGCCGCCGCCGAGAAGGTCATCGCCGCCAAGGCCGATGCCGCCACCGGCAAGGCGCTCTTCGACAACGCGATCAGCGAAGTCAAGACCCGCCTGAACTGAGCCTTCGGCACAGCATGATTTGAAAAAGCCGGGCGAAAGCCCGGCTTTTTTGTTGCCCGCATGTCGGGAAAGCCCGCTCAATCCCGACGAAGCGGCCGGAAGCTCATGCGGTGCAGCCGGCAGGGGCCGATGGCGGCGATGGCCTTGCGGTGCACCTCGGTGGCATAGCCGGCATGGACGGCGAAGCCGTAGCCGGGATAGGTCTCCTCGGCGCGGGCCATCATGCGGTCGCGCATCACCTTGGCGACGATGGAGGCGGCGGCGATGGAGAGCGAGCGGGCATCGCCCTTGACGACGGCGCGGCCCTCGCAGGCAAGGCCCGGCGGCACGTCGCGGCCGTCGGCGAGGACGAGCTTCGGTGCAACCTCCAGGCCGGCAACGGCGCGGCGCATGGCGTCGAGGCTCGCCTTGCGGATGTCGATGGCATCGATGCGGCGCGGCGAACTGGACGCGACGGAGACGAAGGCCGATTGCATGATCCGCGCGAAAAGCGCCTCGCGTCGAAGGGCGCTGAGCTGCTTGGAATCGTTGAGCCCGTCGGGAATATCATCCGGATCGAGCACCACGGCGGCGGCGACGACGGGGCCTGCCAGCGGGCCGCGGCCGGCCTCGTCGGTGCCGGCCACCGGCCAGATGCCGCGTGCGCGGGCGGCGGCTTCCATCTGGAAGTCCGGGCCCTCGGGCAGGTCGAAGAGAAGGCGGGAATCGGAGGATGTACGGGACATGCGGCGAACCTCGCACATCCATCCGATTCCCTGCAAGTCCCCCGGCAGGAGGCGGACGCCGGAGGATTGCCGGCATGCCCCGGGGAAAGGCAAACCGGAAGGACGGGCCGGGCACGGATGCCCGGCGGTATTCCCAAAGCTCTACAGCAGCGAGAGCTGCACGCCGCTGCCCGAGGGCGGCACGAACTGGTCGCAGGCAAGGCTGCGGCGGGTGCGGGTCAGCTCCAGCCGCTTGGTCGCCATCTCGAAACGGCGGGCGATCTGCCAGGCATAGGGGCCGGCACCCTTCATGCGCTTGCCGAATTCGGCGTCGTAATCCTTGCCGCCGCGCATGGAGCGCACCAGCGACATGACGTGGCGATAGCGGTCCGGGTAGTGGCGCAGCAGCCAGTCGCGGAAGAGGGGGCTCACCTCCAGCGGCAGGCGCAGCAGCACATAGCTCGCCTCCAGCGCCCCGGCCGCCTTGCCCGAATCGAGCACGCGCTCGATCTCGTGGTCGTTGAGGCCGGGAATGATCGGCGCCATCATGATCGCAACGGGAATGCCGGCCGCAGAAAGCGTGCGGATGGCCTCCAGCCGGCGCGGCGGGGTCGCGGCGCGCGGCTCCATGGTGCGGGCCAGCTTGCGGTCGAGCGTGGTGACGGAAAGCCCCACCCAGGCAAGGCCGCGCGCCGCCATGCGCCCGAGGATGTCGATGTCGCGCAGCACGAGCGCCGACTTGGTGACGATCGAGACCGGATGGTTGGCCGCGTCCAGCACTTCAAGGATCTGCCGCATGATGCGCCATTCCTTCTCGATCGGCTGGTAGGGATCGGTGTTGGTGCCGATCGCGATGACGCGCGGTTTGTAGCCGGGCCTGGAAAGCTCGCGCTCCAGCAGCTTCGGCGCATCCGGCTTGGCAAACAGCCGCGCCTCGAAATCCAGGCCGGCGGACAGGCCCATGAAGGCATGGGTCGGCCGGGCGAAGCAATAGATGCAGCCGTGCTCGCAGCCGCGATAGGGATTGATCGAGCGGTCGAAGGGGATGTCAGGCGATTCGTTGCGCGTGATGATGCTGCGTGGCTTTTCCACCTGCACCTCGGTGCGGAAGGGCGGCAGCTCCTCCAGCGTCTGCCAGCCGTCGTCGACGGTCTCTCGCGTCACCGGCTCGAAGCGACCGGTGAAGTTGAGGCCGGCGCCGCGGCCGCGGCGGCGCTCGCTCTCCACACGCATGCCCGTCTCGGCCATCAGCGCTTCGGCAACGTCTTTCGCATGGCCGGGCGCAAGAGCGCCCTGCCTGAGGCTGGCCAGATCGTTCATGAGTGTCTCCGCCGGGGACAGGCCCCGATTCAATGACTATATTCCTATCGTGGAAATGAGAACAATGCAAGAACAAAATTCGGGACGCCGGAACTGCGGATGCGGGCCGGCTCGGCTGCGGGAGGCAGTGGAATTCGATGTTGCGATGCGGTATGGGAGAGCATGCTGACAGTCATCCTGGAATGCCGCGACAACGAGGCGGAGCTTGCACAGACATTGGCGGCGCTGGTCTCCGGCGCGGTCGAGGGCATTGTGCGCGATGTGATCGTGCTCGATCACGGCTCGCGCGACGGTTCCGCGGCGGTGGCCGATGCCGCCGGCTGCCGCTTCCTGACGGAGTGGGACATCAAGGATGTACTGGGCTCGGCCCGCGGCGACTGGCTGCTGCTGCTGGAGCCGGGCGCGCGGCCCATGGCGGGGTGGGTGGATGCCGTCGTCGACCATGTGGCGGTCAACCGCAATCCGGCGCGTTTCCTCGCCTCGCGCAGCCATCGCCGGCCGTTCCTCCAGCGCCTTCTGCGCCGCCCGGCGCCGCTGGAGCAGGGCTATCTCGCCAGCAAGCGCCAGGCCCTTGCGGCGCTCCGCCCCGGCATGACGCTCGCCGGCATCGCCACCGGCGCCGGTGTTCGCCGGCTCGCGGTGGAAATGGTGCCGGCCTGGGCGGTGAAGGCCATGCGGGCGGAAGCCGGTTGAACGCCTCCGCCTGACGCCGTCAGAGCAGGAAATCGCCGCGGAAGGCGCTGGTGAGGTCGGAAAGCGCGATCTCGAAATCGGCCGCGCCGTCGCCGTTGGTGTCGCCGGCGACGATGCCGTCCGAAAAGCGCAGTTCGCCCGCCGTGCCGGAAAATCCGTTCGCGCCGATGAAGTCGAAGGCCTGGTTGCCGCCGCGCCCGGCATCGGCGTCGATGTCGCGCAGGTCCACGCGGTCGCCTTCGCCGCGGTCGAAGTCGAGGATGACGTCACGGCGCGCGCCGACGGCGGATTCGAGCCGGCCGTTGAAGTCGAAGCGGTCGGCGCCGCTGTCGCCCTGCAACAGGTCCATGCCGCGCCCGCCGACGAGCACGTCGTTGCCGCCGCGCCCGGCTATCTCGTCGTCGCCGCCAAGGCCTTTCAGGACATTTCCGACGCCGGAGCCGGCAATGGCGTCGGCGACCTTGGTTCCGGTGGCGTTCTCGATGCTGATGAGGCGTTCGAAGCGGTTGGCGCCGGTCTGCGCCAGGCCCCCGCCGAGGTCGATGGCGACGCCCGAGCCGCCCAGCACGTTGTCGTCGTCGCGCGGGATATAGCTGATCGAATCGATGCCCGAACCGCCGTGGAAGGTGTTCTGCTGGCCGACGGAGAAGAAGGTGTCCTTGCCGCTCTCGCCGAAATAGCTGCTCTTGAAGGTGCTGACGACGATCTTGTCGTTGCCCGTTCCGGCCTTGACGATATCGGCGCGCTCGTTGGCGAAGGAGCCGAAGCCGGTGCCCACATAGGTGTCGCTGCCGGCGCCGAGCAGGATGACGTTGCCGTCCTCCTTCATGTTGACGACGCTGTCGTTGCCGCCGCCGGCATCCACCTGGTTGCGGCCGCCGAAATCGTCGGTGCGGTTGAGGATGATGGTGTCCGCGCCGCCACGGGCGAAGATCGTCAGTTCGGTGTTGTTGATGCTGCCGCCCTGGACGATGCGGTCTGCGCCGTTGGTTCCGTTGATCGTGCGTGCCATTGTTCTCTCCTCAAATTCGTCGGGGTGGGAAAGTCATAGAGGCGGAGCGGGCGACGCGCAGTCTCCCGGGGAACAGGTCAGCCGGCCGTGCGCTTCAGGTGTTCGTCCAGCCGTGGCATGATCTCCACGAAATTGCAGGGCATGTGGCGATAGTCGAGCTGCGCCTTCAGGATGCCGTCCCAGGCGTCCTTGCAGGCACCGGGCGAGCCCGGCAGCGCGAAGATGAAGGTGGCGTTGAGAACGCCGCCGGTCGCGCGCGACTGGATCGTCGAGGTGCCGATCTTGTCGTAGGAGATGCGGTGGAAGACTTCCGAAAAGCCGTCCATGCGCTTTTCGAACAGCGGCTCCAGTGCTTCCGGCGTCACGTCGCGGCCGGTAAAGCCCGTCCCGCCGGTGGTGATGACGACGTCCACCGCGTCGTCGCGCGTCCAGGCCTCCACCGTCGCGCGGATGGCGGCGACGTCGTCCGTCACGATGGCGCGGCCGGCCAGCCGGTGCCCGGCTTCCGTTATGCGTGCGACGAGCGTGTCGCCGGAACGGTCCGTGTCGAGGGTGCGCGTATCGGAGACGGTGAGCACGGCGATGCCGACCGGAATGAAGGGCCTCGTCTCGTCAATATGCGCCATCGTCGGTTCCTTCAAGCGTGCTTGTGGCGGCGAAAAACCAGTGCGGATGCCGGCGCGAGAGTGACGCTGCTGCGTGCTCGGCGGCCGCGTCCGTCTCGTATAGCGCAAAGCAGGTCGCGCCGGAACCGGACATGCGCACAAGGGCGGGACCTGTTGTCTCGAGGCTCCCGGCGATCGCGGCGATCTCCGGGCAGAGCCGGCGGGCAGGGGGTTCCAGGTCGTTGCGCAGGCTCGCAAGCGCATCCGCCCAGCCGCCGCTCTTTCCGCGGGCGAGCGGCGGGTTGTCGCGCGAGGCGAGCGCCTGGAAGACGGCCGGCGTCGAAACGCCGACGAGCGGATTGGCCAGCACCATGGCAAGGGTCGGCAGGGCGACGGGGGTGATTTCCTCGCCGACGCCGCGCGCCAGCAACGGCCGGCCGGCAAGGCACATCGGCACATCCGCGCCGAGGCCGAGGGCAAGCGCCTCCAGCGCTCCGCCGGGCAGGGTCGCCCGCCACAGCTTAAGGAGACCGCGCAGCGTGGCTGCGGCATCCGCCGAGCCGCCGCCGATGCCCGACGCGATGGGCAGGCTCTTTTCGAGATGGATATGCACCGGCGGCGCCGCCTGCCCGCATGCGGCGAGCGCCGCGCGCAGCCGGTCGCGGGCGCGGGTGACGAGGTTGTCGCCATCGGCTGAAAGCGCCCCGCCGAAGCGGCCGCTGAGGGTGAAGCGGTCCCCGGCCGCCGGCGCAAGGCCGATGCGGTCGCCGAAGGCGGTGAAGGTCACGAGACTGTCGAGGAGGTGGTAGCCATCCTCGCGCCGGCCGGTGACGGCGAGCGCGAGGTTGATCTTGGCCGGGGCCGGCTCGACGAGCGGGAAACCCGACAATGCGTCGGCGTCAGCCATGCGGCGTCAGGACTTGCGGTCGGCCGCCGTGCCCTCGGGCGAGGGGTTCTGCACCGGCTTTTCGTCCTTGGCTTCGGCGGAGGCCGGCGCGGTCTTCTTCAGTTCGGGCAGGCCGTTCTCGATCTTCAGCTTGATCTTGGGGATCTCCGCTTCTTCCGGCTTCAGGCCGAGCGCGCGGTTCCACTGGAAGGTGGCCTCCAGCTTGCGGCCGACGCGCCAGTAGGCGTCGCCGAGGTGATCGTTGATCGTCGGGTCGCCCGCCTTCAGCTCCGCCGCGCGCTCCAGCTCCGCCACCGCGTCGGAGAAGCGATCGAGGCGATAATAGGCCCAGCCGAGCGAATCGACGATGTAGCCGTCGTCCGGCTTGATGCTGACGGCCCGGCGGATCATGTCCAGGCCCTCGTCGAGGTTGATGTTCATGTCGACCCAGGAGTAGCCGAGGTAGTTCAGCACCTGCGGCTGTTCCGGGTTCAGTTCCAGCGCCTTGCGGAAGTTCGGCTCGGCCTTCTCCCACTCCTTCAGCCGCTCATAGGCGATGGCGCGCTGGAAGAAGATGCTCCAGTGGTTGCGCGTGGGAACCGGGCCGATGGCCGCGACGGCGCGATCGTAGAGCGCGGCCATCTCCTTGTAGTCCTTGGCATCCGACAGCACGCTGCCGAGCGCGAGATAGGAGCGCAGGTCCGCCGGATCGGCCTCGATCAGCTCCTGCAGGTGCTTCTTGGCCTCGGGTACCTTGCCGGTATCGGCAAGGTTCAGGCCGAGCTGCAGCTCGGAAATGCGCCGCATCGGCGATTTCTCCGGCACGGCGCGGTAATATTCGATCGCCCGCTCCGGCTTCTTCTGGTTCTCGGCGAGCCCGCCGAGCAGCACCAGCATGTCGTCGCTGTCCGGGTCGAGCGCGCGGGCGGCCTGGAGATAGAGCGAGACGATGTCTTCCGCGCCGTCGCGGTTGAGCGCGCCACCGATCGAGAAGAGCACGGCGGCGGCGCCCTGCGCGGCGGTGCGCACCTGCTGTTCCTGCTTCTCGCCGGCCTCGATGCTCTGGCGCAGCGCCTTCAGCGGCGCATAGCTGGTGATGAAGCTGTCGCCGACCGAGATGGCGTCGAGCGCCTTCTGCTTGTTGCCCTCATGGGCTTCGAGGCGGGCGAGCGCCATCACGGCGCGGATGAAGGTGTCCGGCGCGGCGCTCGCGCCGTTGCGGTCGAGGATGGCGTCGTTGAGCCGGGCGCGCGCCGTCGCCTTGTCGCCGGCCGCCGCGGCCAGCGCCCCGGCATGGTAGTTCTTGAAGATGGCGAGCCAGTCCGGCCCCTCCATGCCGCCGATCAGCTTGAGCGCTTCCTTCGACTTGCCGTCGCCGAACTTGGCCCAGGCGAGCAGGAGGTCGTTCATCATGCGGTCGAGGTCGTTCGGGCCGTTATAGACGAGAATCTTCTCGGCGCTCTTGTATTCGCGCTTGCGGATCGCCTCCATGCCGCGCACCACGGCGGTGATGCGCTCGACGGCCGGGTCGTTGCGCAGCGCGTCGGCGAGTTTCACGCCCTCCTCGAAATCGCCGTTCATCAGCTGCGTCACCATCAGGCGCTGCTTGACGTCTTTGTTGGTGGGGTCGAATTGCAGGGCGATCTTGTAGAGCGCGACGGCGGTCTCGTATTCCTTGTCGAAATCGGCCGTGCGGGCGGCCAGGAAGGCGCCGGAGAAGGTGTTGACGCTGAGCGGGTCGAACGGCGTCTCCTCAGCGGCGGCGGTTGCGGGCTTTTCCTCCGCGCGAGCCGCGGGAGGGCCGGCGAACGCGATGCCGGCCGCGATGATCGCCACGCCGGAGAGAAGCCGAAGGAGAAGGGAATGCCGCATCAAAATGCCTTTCGCCGGAAACTTTGCCGAAGCCCTGTGTGGGGAATGCCGTGACCAATCCGGTCGCGATCGCGCCCAAATCAATCACGGACTCATGACGGCAGAGAATGGCTTTTTTGGCGCGGTGCGGCAAGAAAATCCTGCCGCCCCGATTTCGCGGACGCCGTCAGCTGACGCGGGCGATGGAGAAGTCGATGACCTCGAGCAGCGCGTTCTTCCAGGGCGAGGCCGGCAGCGGCGCCAGCGCATCGCGGGCGATCATGCCGTAGTGCTGGGCGCGGGCGATGGTGTCCGAAAGCCCGCCATAGCGGGTGATGAGCCCGAGGGCGCGCTCCAGATTGGCGTCGTCGCTTTTCCCGCCCTCGATGGCCTCGCGCCAGAAGGCGCGGTCTTCTGCCGTGCCGCGGCGCCAGGCGAGGATGACGGGCAGGGTGATCTTGCCCTCGCGGAAATCGTCGCCGGTGTTCTTGCCGAGGTCGGCCGCCTTGCCGCCGTAGTCGAGCGCATCGTCGACGAGCTGGAAGGCAAGGCCGAGATTCATGCCGTAGGATTTCAGCGCGTTGCGCTCGGCCCGGCCGACATTGGCGATAATGGGGCCGACTTCGGCGGCCGCGGCGAAGAGCGCCGCCGTCTTGGCGCGGATGACTTCGAGATAGTCGTCCTCGGTCGTTTCCATGTTCTTGGCGACTGAGAGCTGGAGAACCTCGCCCTCGGCGATCACGGTGGCGGCGGTGGACAGCACGTCCAGCGCCTCCAGCGAGCCGACCTCGACCATCATCTTGAAGGCCTGGCCGAGCAGGAAGTCGCCGACGAGCACGCTCGCCTGGTTGCCCCAGATCATGCGGGCAGTGGATTTGCCGCGGCGCATATCGCTCTCGTCCACCACGTCGTCGTGCAGCAGCGTCGCCGTGTGCATGAACTCGACGCTGGTGGCGAGCTTGACGTGCTGGTCGCCGTCATAGCCGAACAGCGCCGCCGCGGCGAGCGTCAGCATGGGGCGCAGGCGCTTGCCGCCGGAGGAGATCAGGTGGTTGGCGACCTCCGGGATCATCGCGACGTCGGAGCCGGCTTTCGACAGGATGAGCTGGTTCACCCGCTCCATGTCGGCCTTCGTGAGATCGACGAGCGGCTTCACCGATGCCTGTTTGTTTTTGCCTTCTTCAAGCGGTATCACGACGCCCAAATGCCCGGACTCCTGTTCATTTTTGTTGAAAGACAATAGAAAGCGGGGCTTCCTGCGGCAAGAGGCGAATTGTCCCGCCTTACCAATTATGGCTGGAAAACGACCGGAATGATCGAATTGATCCGCACCAACGACGCCGTCCTGCTCTCCTTCGCGGAAAGCCTGATGAAGGAGGCGGGAATCCACTGCCTGATCGCCGATCAGGCGATGAGCATCCTCGAAGGCTCGCTCGGCATGCTGCCCCGCCGCTTCCTGGTGGAGAGCGACCGGGAGGACGAGGCGCGGCGGATCCTGACGGATGCGGGGCTTGCGGCGGAGCTGCGGGCGTGAGCGGGCTGGTTTTCGCAGTGAAGGCTGCATTCGGAGCACCCCCCTCTGCCCTGCCGGGCACCTCCCCCTCAAGGGGGGAGATCGACTTGGGGCAAAGCAGTGCCACGATCCAATCTCCCCCCTTGAGGGGGAGATGCCCGGCAGGGCAGAGGGGGGATGGCCAAGCCCGCCCCCGTGCGCAGGGGACGGGCCACTCATGAGCGTCACCGAAACCGTCGACGCCTTCCACCGCGGCCGCTTCCACGTCGTCCAGCCGAAGGGCATCGGCCATCGCTCGGGCATGGACGCCATGCTGCTTGCCGCGCTGGTGACGGGCGAGGGGCCGATGCGCGTGGCCGATCTCGGCGCGGGGGCGGGGGCTGCCGGCCTTGCCGTCGCCGCATGCAACGAGAAGGCCGAGGTGCTGCTCGTCGAGCGCTCACCGCTGATGGCCGGCTTCGCCCGCAAGTCGGCGGCGCTTGCGGAAAACGCGGCCCTTTCCGCCCGCGTCGAAGTACTGGAGGCCGATGTCGGTCTCGCGGGCACGGCGCGCGTAGCGGCGGGCCTTGCCGACGAGGTCTTCGACCATGCCATCATGAACCCGCCCTTCAACGACCGTATCGGCAGCCGCACGCCGGACGCGCTGAAGGCCGAGGCCCATGCGATGGAGCAGGACCTCTTCGAGCGCTGGATCCGCACGGCGGGTGCGATCCTGAAGCCGGGCGGCCAGCTCTCGCTCATCGCCCGGCCGCAATCGATCGCCGAGATCATCGCCGCCTGCGGCCGCCGCTTCGGCGGCATCGAGATCACGGGCCTGCATCCCCGCCCGGGCGAACCGGCGCTGCGCATCCTCGTCACCGCCATCAAGGGCTCGCGCGCGGGGCTTGCGCTGCGCATGCCCCTCGTCATGCACGAGCCCGGCCGCCATGCCTTCACCCCCTTCGTCGACGACCTCAACAACGGCCGGGCGCGCTATCCGCGCCTGTCGAAACCCTGAATATTCCGTGATTGCCTTGCGTTTTCGCCCGCCGTGCATACATCAGCCGGGCAGACGAACAGGAGACAGGATCGCGCGATGGCCGGATTTTTGAAGACGCTGGTGCCGAAGAGGTTCCGCAAGGAGGGGGTCGCGATCCCGGTCGTCCGCCTGCAGGGGGCGATCATGGCGGCGGGCAGCCAGTTCCGGCCGGCGCTCAATCTCGCCAGCGCCGCGCCCGCTCTGGAGAAGGCCTTCGCCTACAAGGAGGCCCCGGCCGTCGCCATCTCCATCAATTCGCCGGGCGGTTCGCCCGTGCAGTCGCGGCTGATCTTCCAGCGCATCCGCGAGCTTGCGGCGGAGAAGAACAAGCGGGTGCTGGTCTTCGTCGAGGACGTGGCGGCCTCCGGCGGCTACATGATCGCGCTCGCCGGCGACGAGATCTTTGCCGACCCGACCTCGATCGTCGGCTCGATCGGCGTCGTCTCGGGCGGCTTCGGCTTTCCGGAAATGCTGAAGAAGATCGGCGTCGAGCGGCGCGTCTACACGGCCGGCACGAACAAGGCGATCCTCGACCCGTTCCAGCCCGAGCGCGAGAGCGAGATCGAATATCTCAAATCCCTGCAGCTCGAGATCCACCAGGTGTTCATCGACATGGTGAAGGCACGGCGCGGCGCGAAACTGGCCGACGACCCCGATCTCTTCTCCGGCCTGTTCTGGACCGGCGGGCGCGGCGTGGCGCTCGGCCTCGTCGACGGCCTTGCCGACATGCGCGCGGAACTGAAGAAGCGCTATGGCGAAAAGACGCGGCTGGAGCTGGTCTCCGCGCCCAAGGGGCTGTTCGGTCGCAGGGCGCCCGGCATCGGGGGGCTTTCCGGCGACATGGCGGAGCGTATAGGCTCTGCGGGCGTCGCCGCCGTGGCGGGCCTTGCGGAAGAAAAGGCGCTGTGGGGCCGTTTCGGCCTTTCCGGATAAGGCGCCGGCCGGATAAGGCGCCGGCCGGATAAGGCGCCGGGAAAACAAGGGGAGGGGCGATGGCCCAGATCATCTTTCTGCTGTTGGTCGTCGGCCTTGCCTGGTTCGGCTATCGCAAGTTCGTGGCCGATGCCGAACGGTTGAGCCGGTTGCGCAAGCGCTCCGAAGAGGAGCGCCGCACCGGCGCGACGGGCACGCTCGTCAAGGACCCGGAAACCGGCGAATACCGCGTGCGCCGCGACGACGACTAGCGCGATTCGCGGCAATCTCGACAGGCCGGGGGCCGCGGCACGGCTGTGTGCCAGCGCGGGACCGGACGGCGGGCCGCGGCGTGCGGCTCCGGCACATTAACCATGCTCCGTAAGGTTAATGCCGGATATAAGCCTTGCGGCCGCCGGCCGGCGTTGCCGCCGCGGGCGGGAAGGCCGATCTAGCGGGTCAGGGGCGCCACGAGGGCGGCCCGGCAGTGAACGGAGAATACCCAATGGCCTCGCTCGACCTCGACCGGATCCGCACCATCGTCGTGACGGGTGGCGCCGGCTTCGTCGGTTCGCACATCGTCGACGATCTCCTCGCCCACTGCCCGAATGCGCGCATCCGCGTGCTCGATGCCTTCACCTATGCCGCCGACATGTCGCATCTCGACGCCGCCTTCCGCACCGGCCGCGTGACCTTGCAGGAGGGCGATGTCGGCAATCTCGACCTCGTCACGGAAATCCTGAAGGACGCCGACCTCGTCGTGCATGCGGCCGGCGAAAGCCATGTCGAGCGCGCGCTGTCCGTGCCGGAGCGGTTCACGCTGGCCAATGCGCTGGGCACGCAGGTCCTGGTCGAGGCGATGGGCCGCCGCCGCGTGCCGCTGATGATCCATGTCAGCTCCGCCGAGGTCTACGGCGCCGGCAACGGCCAGCCGGTCGGCGAGATGGCGCCGCTCCTGCCCGATAATCCGCTCGGCGCCTCCAAGGCCGCCGCCGAGATGCTGATCGCCGGCCTGCGCCGCTCCTTCGATCTCGATATCCGCGTGCTGCGCCCGGCCAACATCGTCGGCACGCGCCAGAACACGGAAAAGCTGCTGCCGCGCTTCCTCGAGCTTGCCGCCGTCGGCCGGCCGCTGCCGGTGCATGGCGACGGCCTGCAGAGGCGCGGTTTCGTCGCCATGGCGGATTTCTGTTCTGCGCTGCGCGCGGTGGTGACGCGCGGGGCGGAGAATGCCACCTACAATGTCGCCGGCGAGGATTTCCTCGATATCCTCTCCATCACCCGCCTCGTGCTCGATGCCGTGCAGGATCCGGTCTCCGGCGTCGGCCTCACCGCCGGCCGGCCGGACAATGTCAGCCGTCCGCCGCTCGACACGCGGGCGCTGAAGGCGCTCGGCTGGCAGGCGGAGAGCACACTTCGCCGCGAGCTTCCAAGGCTCGCCGCCTGGTACGGCGCGCGCATTCCGGGCGGGCTTCGCCGCCAGGTGCGGCCGGTGCCGGGCCTTGCCCCGCAGCGCGTGCAGGCCGTCACCCAGGCCGCCGGCTCCGGCCTCTTCCGCTCGCTCGAACGGCATTGAGGGGGAATAGGCATTAGGCAGTAGGAAGTCGGCAGTAGATTACCAGTGCCGGTCATTTTCTTCCCTACTGCCTACCGCCTACTGCCTAACGCCTCCCCATCCCTTGACCCCCAAGGCGCATCGTGGCACCAGTCCGGCACCTTTCCAAGAATGCCCGGACGAAACCGATGACCACTGCCGCCCTGCCTGACCACATGAACCCGACGCGCTCCTTCCAGGCGCTCATCCTGACGCTGCACAACTACTGGGCGGACAAGGGCTGCGCGGTGCTCCAGCCCTACGACATGGAGGTGGGCGCCGGCACGTTCCATCCGGCGACCACGCTGCGCGCGCTCGGCCCCCGCCCGTGGCGCGCCGCCTATGTGCAGCCCTCGCGCCGCCCGTCCGACGGCCGCTACGGCGAGAACCCGAACCGCCTGCAACACTATTACCAGTACCAGGTCATCCTGAAGCCGAACCCGTCGAACCTGCAGGAGCTCTATCTCGGCTCGCTGGCCGCCATCGGCCTCGATCCGCTGCTGCATGACGTGCGCTTCGTGGAGGACGACTGGGAAAGTCCGACGCTCGGCGCCTGGGGCCTCGGCTGGGAATGCTGGTGCGACGGCATGGAGGTCTCGCAGTTCACCTATTTCCAGCAGGTCTGCGGCATCGAATGCGCCCCCGTCGCGGGCGAATTGACCTACGGCCTCGAGCGCCTCGCCATGTACGTGCAGGGCGTCGACAACGTCTACGACCTCAATTTCAACGGCCGCGAGGGCGCGGAGAAGATCACCTATGGCGACGTCTTCCTGCAGGCCGAGCAGGAATATTCCCGCCACAATTTCGAATTCGCCGACACGGCCATGCTGCACCGCCACTTCATCGACGCGGAGAAGGAATGCCAGGCGCTGCTTGCCGCCGGCGCGCCGGGCGACGGCAATGCCTTGCACAAATGCGTGCTGCCGGCCTACGACCAGTGCATCAAGGCCAGCCATGTCTTCAACCTGCTCGACGCCCGCGGCGTCATCTCCGTCACCGAGCGCCAGAGCTACATCCTGCGCGTGCGCACGCTGGCCAAAGCCTGCGGCGAGGCCTTCCTTCTGACGGATGCCGGCGGCGCGAACTGGGCCGGCAACGCGGCTTGAATCCAACCGGGAGGAACGACATGGAAAAGGTAGCGATCATCACGGCGGGCGGCAGCGGCATGGGCGCTGCGGCGGCGAAGCGGCTGGCGGCGGACGGCTTCAGGATCGCCGTCCTGTCCTCCTCCGGCAAGGGCGAGGCGCTGGCGGCCGAAAGCGGCGGCTTCGGCGTCACCGGCTCCAACCAGTCGAACGACGACCTGAAGCGTCTCGTCGACGGCGCGCTGGAGCGCTGGGGCCGCATCGACGTCCTGGTCAATAGCGCCGGCCACGGCCCCCGCAAGCCGATCCTCGACCTCACCGACGAGGACTGGCATACGGGCATCGACGTCTATTTCCTCAATGCCGTGCGCCCGACGCGCCTCGTCACCCCGGTCATGCAGAAGCAGAAGTCCGGCGTGATCATCAACATCTCCACCGCGTGGGCCTTCGAGCCGAGTTCGATGTTCCCGACCTCGGCGGTCGCGCGCGCGGGCCTTGCCTCCTTCACCAAGATCTTCGCCGATACCTATGCTGCCGACAATATCCGCATGAACAACGTGCTGCCCGGCTGGATCGACAGCCTGCCGGCGACCGAGGAGCGGCGCGACGGCGTGCCGATGAAGCGCTACGGCACGAGCGAGGAGATCGCCGCCACCGTGGCCTTCCTCGCCTCCGACGGCGCCGCCTACATCACCGGCCAGAACATCCGCGTCGACGGCGGCATCACCCGCTCGATCTGAGATTTGCCCCCACCCTAACCCTCTCCCCGCAAGCGGGGCGAGGGGATTTGCCTTGCAAACGGGCATTGGTTGGGGAAACCGGCGCGGCACATCCCCTTCGCCCCGCAGCCAAGGAGAAGGTGCCGGCAGGCCGGATGAGGGGCTAAGCATCCCCGAGAGCCTTTTCCATTCAAGCCAGCGTCGAAACCTTCACGCCGAGTTCCCAGACGGGCTTCAGCGTCGGCATCGCGCCGGTGGGAAGCTGGCCGGCATAGGTCTGGAGCGCCCGGCGCACACCCGACGGACGGTCGACCGCGGCGCCCATCGTGTAGGCGAGGAAGAGGGCGGTGAAACCGAGGACGTTGATGGTGAGGACGAGGGCTTTCATGGCGGTTGCTTCGAGGTTCGCGTTGTTGGTGACGCGACTATCGACTAGGACGCGCCGCCGCGCGGTTCCCCGGGTGACAGGGGTGCCTTCGGGTGGACAGACGCCCTCCATCGTCCGGCGACCCTTGACCTTTCAGCCCCATCCCCTTAACCCGCCAGCAACGAAGGACGGATCGAGGGTATGGGCATGAAGGTTCTGTTGATCGGATCGGGCGGACGCGAGCACGCCCTTGCCTGGAAGCTGGCGCAATCGCCTCTCCTGGAGAGGCTCTATGCCGCCCCCGGCAATCCCGGCATCGCCGCCTGCGCGACGCTCGTTACGCTCGACCTCGACGATCACGCCGCGGTCGCCGCCTTCTGCCGCGAGAACGGCGTCACCTTCGTGGTGGTCGGGCCGGAAGCCCCGCTTGTCGCCGGCATGGCCGACGTGCTGCGCGCCGCCGGCATCGACGTCTTCGGCCCCTCGGCCGCCGCCGCGCAGCTCGAAGGCTCCAAGGGCTTCACCAAGGACCTCTGCGCCAGGTATGACATCCCCACCGGCGCCTACCAGCGCTTCACCGATGCCGCCGCCGCCAGGGCCTATGTCGAGCGCGAGGGCGCGCCGATCGTCATCAAGGCGGACGGGCTTGCCGCCGGCAAGGGCGTGACCGTCGCCATGACGCTCGGCGAGGCGCTGGCCGCCGTGGACGACTGCTTCGACGGCGCCTTCGGCGCGGCGGGGGCGGAAGTCGTGGTGGAAGCCTTCCTCGACGGCGAGGAGGCGAGCTTCTTCTGCCTGTGCGACGGCGTGAACGCCCTGCCGCTCGCCTCCGCGCAGGACCACAAGCGTGTCGGCGACGGCGACACCGGCCCCAATACCGGCGGCATGGGCGCCTATTCGCCCGCCCCGGTGATGACGCCGGAGATGGTCGCGCGCACCATGAAGGAGATCATCGAGCCGACGATTCGCGGCATGGCCGCCGACGGCCACCCCTTCCAGGGCGTGCTCTTTGCCGGGCTGATGATCACCGCCAAGGGTCCCGAGCTCATCGAATACAATGTGCGTTTCGGCGATCCGGAATGCCAGGTGCTGATGATGCGGCTGGAAAGCGACCTGCTGCCGATCCTGCATGCCGCCGCGACCGGCCGGCTCGACACGGTCACCGCCGCCTGGCGCGATGCGCCGGCGCTCACCGTCGTCATGGCCTCGAAGGGCTATCCGGGCGCCTATGAGAAGAACACGCCGATCCGCTCGCTGCCGGCCGACGACACGGCCAGCATGGTGTTTCACGCCGGCACAGCGCTGAAAGACGGCCAGCTGGTGGCGACGGGCGGGCGCGTGCTCAACGTCACGGCCGTCGCGCCGACGGTTGCAGCGGCGCAAAAGGCGGCTTACCAGGCGCTCGACCGGGTGGAATGGGACAATGGCTTCTGCCGCCGCGACATCGGCTGGCGCGCCGTCGCCCGCGAAAAGGCGTAAGACCGGGCGGGAAAAACGCCGGGTCGTTCAAATTTTACCATTTCCCCTGACGGGGCCGTAACCGGCAGGCGCTATTCTCCCTTCAACGATAAGGGAGAACCGTTGATGCGTACCCTGCTGCCGACCTTCGCCGTCATGCTTCTTGCCGCCCCCGCCTTCGCGGGTTCGATCGAGCCCCTCGCCGACGCGTCGTCCGGGGGCTCCAGCATTTCGACGGTCCGTTGCGACGATTGCCCGGCGCTGAAGCCGAAGCCGAAACACGCCACCTACCATGTTGATGCCATCGACCCCGGCACGCAGAAGGTGGAAATCCGCGAGGAGAACGGCGAGCGCAAGATCTTCCGCACGGAGGCCTGGATGGGCGGTTCGCCCGTGCTCTTCGTCAGCAAGGCGCCGGCGGAGGCCCATCAGGCCGCCGAGGCCGAGAAGCCCGCGGACGAGAAGGCCACGAGCCTGGAAACCGTCGATGCCGGCGCCCGCACCGGCGCGCTGGACGAGGCCGCGGCTCACACGACCGTCACGGCCGGCATGGCGACTTCACGGGAGTTTGATCCGGCAGGGTTTGAACTTCGGCGCAACTGAGCCCATATTGACAGGGCCCTGCCTCTCAGTCCCTCCAGGCTGACGGGAATCCGCCAAAGCGGACGTTTTGCGCCCCTGACCTCAAGCGGGGGCGCAGGCGTATGTGCTCCCCCTCCTCAAGGCCCGACCTATCCCGCGATCTTGGAGAAGTCCGCGACCGTGCCCGTGGCCGCGCGGATGGCGGAGAGGAGGGCGAGGCGGTTGGCGCGGATGGCGGGGTCCTCGTCGTTGACCAGCACGTCGGTGAAGAACTGGTCGACCGGCGCGCGCAGCGCCGAGAGGGCTTCCATGGCGGAGCGGAAATCCTCCCTGGCGGCGGCGGCGGCGGCGTCCTTCGTCGCGGTCTCCACGGCGGCGTGGAGGGCCTTTTCGGCGTCGAGTTTCAGGAGATCGGCCGAGACGGCGCCTTCGACGACGGTGCCCTTCTTCTCCTCGGCGGCCAGAAGCTGCGTGGCGCGCTTGGTGCCGGCGAGAAGGTTGCGGCCGTCTTCCGAGGTGATGAAGGCCGTCAGCGCCTCGACGCGGCGGGCCACCATCAGGAGGTCGTCGGCCTCGGGCGTCAGCACGGCGTCGATCAGGTCGTGGCGCGCGCCCATGTCGCGCAGATAGACCTTCAGGCGGTCGTGGAAGAAGGCGACGAGGTCCGCATCCTTCACGACGGAGCCGAGCGGCAGGCGAATGTTCTTTTCGAGCAGCATGCGGATGACGCCGAGGGCGGCGCGGCGCAGCGCATAGGGGTCCTTCGAGCCGGTCGGCTTCTCGTCGATCGCCCAGAAGCCGATCAGCGTATCCAGCTTGTCGGCGAGCGCAACGGTGAGGCCCACCTTGCCTGCGGGCACGCGGTCGGAGGGGCCTTGCGGCTTGTAGTGGTCTTCGATCGCCTCGGCGACGGCGGCGTCCTCGCCCTGGAGCGCCGCATATTTGCGGCCCATGATGCCCTGGAGTTCGGGGAATTCGCCGACAGCCTCGGTGCGCAGGTCCGCTTTCGCGAGCACCACCGCCCGGTCGACCAGCGCCGCATCGGCGCCGATGACGGGAGCGAGTTCGCCTGCAAGCTTGCGGATGCGCGTCACGCGCTGCCCTTGAGTGCCGAGCTTGGCATGGAAGGTGACGTTGAGCGCGTCGAGCTTGGCCATGCGCTGGTCGAGCGGCTTTGCAAGGTCGAGGCCGAATTTCTCGGCCGAGGCCTTCAGCGTGTCGAGGTCGGGCAGGTTGCCCTGGTCGCGCAGCCAGAAGTGCTTGGCGTCCGAAAGGCGGGCGCGCACGACCTTGCCGTTGCCGTGCACGATCTCCTTGCCGCCGTCCTTCGCCTCGATGTTCGAGATGAGGATGAAGTGGTTGGAGAGCGTTTCGGCGCCCGGCTTGCGGGTGACGAAGCATTTCTGGTTCGTCTTGATGGTGAGGCGGATGATCTCCGAGGGGATCGCCAGGAACTCCTCCTCGAAAGTGCCCATCAGCACCTGCGGCCATTCGACGAGGCCGGAGACCTCTTCCAGGAGGCCCTCGTCCTCGACCAGTTCGAGGCCGCTCGCAAAGGCGATGTTGTTGGCGTCCGTGGCGATGATCTGCTTGCGGCGCTCGGCGTCGAGCACGACCCGAGCCTTCTCCAGATTGGCGACATAGTCTTCGAAGCGGCGCACGGTGATCGCCTCCGGCGCATGGAAGCGGTGGCCGTAGGTGACGTTGCCGGCGACGAGCCCGCCGACCTCGAAGGGCACGATACGGGTTTCCTCGGTCTCCGAGCCGAAGGTGCAGACGATGGATTGCAGCGGGCGGACCCATTGCAGCGAACCGGGCCTGGCGGAAGCCGCGCCGGAGCGCATCGGCTTCGGCCAAGGGAAGTTGCGGATGATGCCCGGCATCACCCCGGCGATGATCTCGTCGGCGGGGCGGCCCGGCTTGACGATGTGGGCGACGTAGTAATCGCCCTTCTTCGGGTCCGAATGGACATGGGCCTCGGAAACCGAGGCGAGGCCCGCCTTGCGCAGGAAACCCTGGATCGCCTGTTCGGGGGCGGAGGTCGTCGGGCCCTTGATGTCCTCGCGCACGTCGCTCGAGCGGGCGTTGAGGCCGCGGATGTCGAGCGTCAGGCGGCGCGGCGTCCAGTATTCGCGCGCACCCTCATAGGTCAGGCCCGCATCCACCAGCGCGTCGGTGACGAGCTTCTTCAGGTCGCCCGCCGCCTTGCGCTGCATGCGGGCGGGGATTTCCTCGGAGCGGAGTTCTAGCAGAAGATCGGGCATGGGGGTCACTGACTGATGGATTTTTCGACTGGCGGGGACTTAGCAAGCCTTCGGCCAAATGTCATCCGTCCAAACCCGAAAAGTCGGGCCGAAGCGGCGATCGCCTACCAGCCGCCGCCTCCGCCGCCACCCCCGCCGCCGCCGGAGGAGCCGCCGCCTCCACCGGAAGAGAAGCCGGAGGAGGAGCTTTTCGGCGGGTCGGGCAGGGAGGCGGTCATGGTGCCCGCCATGGAGCCGGCAAAGCCGCCCATGCGATCGGAGAAGCGGCCGGAGGAGAAGCCGTCGCCGTGATACCAGACGGGCTGGTAGGCCGCGGCTGCCGCACCGGCCGCCGCGGCGGCGGCAAGCCAGCGGCCGAAGGTCTCCGACCAGGGCTTTTCGACGCCGAGCGCCACGGCATAGGGCAGCAGGGTCTCGTAGTGGCGCGGCGACATGTCCGGCGCGCCGGCCATGTTCATGCGGTCCTTCTCGGCAAGCGTCAGATATTGTCGCAGGCCTTCGATGCCGTCCATCATCTTGCGGCCGAGCGGCGTCGGCGCGCCCATCAGGAAGAAGAAGACGAGATTGGTAACGACGATGCCGCCGACGGCGGCAAAGAGCGGCATCTGGCCGGCCGCCGCGCTGGTGACGAACAGCGCGAGGATGACGCTGCCGAACACGGTAAGGAAGACGAAGCCGACAAAGGCGATCATCGCGACGGCGAGGATGCGCGCGCCGAGCGTTTTCGCCCGCCGGAAGTTCTGCCCCAGCGCCAGCGCGAAGATCGACACGAAGACCGAGGCGAAGACCGGCAGGATGACGAGCACGATGCCTTCCTCCGGCAGCGAGCCGAAGATCAGCAGCGCCGCGAGGCAGACGAGGGAGAGCAGGATGCCGCAGATCACCTGCGGCCAGTTGGCGAGGTAGTACTTGTAGCGGTGCTCCTTCTCCATCGCCTGGCTGAAATCGTGGCCCAGCGACTGCACGCGCTTGCCGTTCGACTTGTCGATAACGAAGGTGCTGCCCGCCGCGCCCATGGTCTTGAGAAGGGCCGCCTCGCCGGTCGGCAGGGTCCCTTCGAGCGGCTTTTGCGTCCGGGTGACGGTGATGGAGGTTTTCAGGTCCTTCAGTTCGACGAGGCCCTTGACGGCAAGATTGAGGAAGGCGGCGGAAATCGCCGTCCAGCCCTGCCGGCCGAACCCCTTCTCGTCGATATAGTTGACCAGTGCCGGCGATATGCCCTCCGGCGCGTCCCAGCGCGGCACGACGACGCCGCGCGCCGGGTCGCGGCCGACGGAGAGCCACGCCCAGAGATAGTAGCCGACGACCAGCACCAGGCCGCCGAAGGCGAGGAAGAGGTTGCGGTTGTCCTTGAGGAACAGCGCGCGTTCCTCCGCCGCCGTCGGCCGGGCAATGCTGCCGGCCGGCATCTTCACGCCGATCGTCAGGCCCTCGTTCGGGCCGAGCGCGCGCGTCGTCTCGAAGGTCGCCCGCTCGCCCCGGTTCTCGCCGCGCGCATCCTTGCCCGTGGCGCCGAGCGGCCCGGTGAAGACGGTCAGTTCCTCCGCCCGCACGCCCGCCGGCAGCGTCACCGTCGCCGTCGCCTTCTCGATTGGGAAGGCCCATTCGGTGCCGGTGACGTTCCAGAACAGTTCGTCATGCGTGTCGAAGAAGCGGATCTGCCGCGTCGTCTCGTAGGTCAGGCGGTATTCGTGGAAGCCCGGATCGAGCAGCACGTCGGCCGAGCCGAAATAGATGCGGATGCCGCGGCGGATGGTTTCCGTGCGGTAGGGCTCCGCCCGCCCGTCACGCTCGACGCTCAGGATCTTGAAGCCCACCTCGCGCTCGCGCCCGCCGGCATCGACGAAGGTCAGCGGGAAATCGCGGTAGATGCCGCGGCGGATCCGGTTGCCCTCGGCATGGACGCGGATCGTTTCGGTCACCGTCAGGGTGCCGTTCTTCGCGACGGCGATGTCGGAATGGTAGCGGTCGAAATATTCCTCCGCCCGGGCAGGGCTCCCGATCAGAAGGCAGAGCCATAGCGCCAGGAGGACGGCGATCCGCATCATGAGGGGCTCCGGGATTAGAATTTTACGGTGGGCACGGCCCGGTCGGCCGGGTTCTCGATCTCGAAATAGGGCGCTTTCAGGAATTTGAAGAGGCTGGCGACGAGGTTGGAGGGGAAGCTCTCGACCTTGACGTTAAGGTCGCGCGCCGCGCCGTTATAGTAGCGGCGCGACATCTGGATCTCGTTTTCCAGCGTCTCCAGCGTCTCCTGCAGTTCGGCGAAGTTCTGGTTGGCCTTGAGGTCCGGATAGGCCTCGGCGAGCGCGAAGATGCGGCCGAGCGCCTGGCTGAGCAGGCCTTCGGCCTGTGCCCTCCCGGCCACGTCGCCCGCGGGGACGGCCTGCGCCCGGTTGCGCAGTTCCACCACTTTTTCCAGCGTGTCCTTCTCGTGCGCGGCGTAGCCCTTCACGGTCTCGATGAGGTTGGGGATGAGGTCGGCGCGGCGTTTCAGCTGCACGTCGATGCCGGACCAGGCCTCCTCTTTCACCTGGCGCGCCTTGACGAGGCTATTGTAGAGAATGATGGCGTAGAGAACGACCACCGCCGCGATTGCCAGACCGATCATGAAAGTCTCCGCTCCTTCTTTGTCCCGGGAGCGACCTTAGCATTCGCATCGCCGCAGGAAAGCCCCCGCGGCGGGACAATCGGCTCTCGTGAAAACGCCGCGCACCCTACAGCGTGGCCGCGCCCTTTTCCTCGACGGTGCGGCCGAGCGTCTCAAGCTCGGTGTCGATCAGGTGGACGTCCTCGTACCAGCCGTCGTCCTCCACCATGGCGCTTTCGGTGGCGGCGCGCTGGAGGGCGCGGGCCTCGGTGCGCAGCTTTTCCAGCTTGGCGATCTTCTCCTTGCGGGAAAGGCCGGTGTCGTTGCGGATTGCCTGCAGCTTCAGTTCCATCGTGCTGACGGTCATCGGGAAACTCCTTGTTCGTTCCTCCGCAAAACGCCGGCAAGGCCGATTCGTTCCTCCTCTCCACCTCGCGGATGGTTAGCAAAGCGGTAATGAAACGCGGCTAATGTTCGCGCAATCGAAGGTTTCGGCGGCCCGTGGCGGGCCTGCCGGTGAAGCGAGGATTTGGTTTTGCGTATCCGTGTCTCGACCGCAATGACTGCGGCCGCCCTCCTTGTCGCGCCCGTTTCCGCCCTTGCGGGCGAGGGCGGTCATTTCTGGTCCGGCGACTGGTATCTGAAGGTCGGCGCCGCCGGCTTTGCCGCGCCGCGCTACGAGGGGGCGAAAAAGTACCTGTTCCAGGTCACGCCGATGATCTCGCTCGGCAAGGCGGGCAGCACGGTCCGCTTCTCCTCGCGCAACGACAACCCGTCCTTCGCGCTGATCGACAATGGCGGCTTTCGCGCCGGCGCGACGGGAAAGCTCGTCATGCCGCGCGACGACGACGATTCGAAGGACCTGCGCGGCCTGACGCCGGTGAAGTTCGGCGGCGAGCTCGGCGCCTTCGCCGAGGCCTATCCGACGGACTGGCTGCGTGTGCGCGGCGAGGTGCGCCACGGCATCCGCAGCCATGACGGCATCGTTGCCGATATCGCGGCCGACGCCTTCGTCGACGTTCGCCCGGACGTGCGCGTCTCGGCCGGCCCGCGCGTCACGCTCGCCTCCAACGACTACATGGACACCTATTACGGCGTGAAGCCGAACCAGGTCGCCAAGTCCGGCCTTGCCGCCTACGACCCCGACGGCGGCATCCATTCGGTGGGCGCGGGCGCGGCGATCACCTGGCAGGTCAACGAGAAGATCGAGACGAGCGCCTTTGCCGAATACAAGCGTCTCGTCGGCGACGCGGCGAAATCGAGCCTCGTCAAGCAACGCGGCGACCGCGACCAGGTGCTGATCGGCCTTTCGGCCACCTACCGGTTCGATTTCACGCTGCCGTGAATCCTTTCGACCCGCGCGCGTGGGTGCCGGCTTGACCGGCACCCTGCCGCTTGCCATCAAGGCGCATGATCAGTTCTCCGTCCGATTCCGGCCGCGTGGCCGACGCGCCATCCCGAAACTGGGTCTACCGGGTGCTGCCGCGCGCGGCCTGGCCCTATGCACAGCTCGCCCGCTGGGACCGGCCGATCGGCTGGCAGTTGCTGCTGCTCCCCTGCCTCTGGTCGGCGGCGCTGGCGGCCAATGTCTCGGCGGCCATCGGCACCTTCGATCTTGCGCGCTTCGTCACGCAGCTTTTCCTGTTCTTCGTCGGGGCCGTCGCGATGCGCGGCGCCGGCTGCACCTATAACGACCTTGTCGACCACGAGATCGACCAGGCGGTGGCCCGCACCCGCTCGCGCCCGCTGCCTTCCGGCCGCGTTACGCGCCGGCAGGCGAAGGTGTTCATGGCGCTGCAGGCGCTCGTCGGCCTCCTCGTGCTCTTGCAGTTCAATCTCTTCACCGTCGTGCTCGGCATCGCCTCGCTGGCCATCGTCGCGATCTACCCCTTCGCCAAGCGCTTCACCGACTGGCCGCAGTTCTTCCTCGGCATGGCCTTTTCCTGGGGCGCGCTGATGGGCTGGGCGGCGGAATTTTCCGAGGTGTCGGTCGCCTCGCTGGCGCTCTACGTCGCCGCCATTGCCTGGACCATCGGCTACGACACGATCTACGCCCACCAGGACAAGGAAGACGACGCGCTGATCGGCGTGCGCTCCACCGCGCGGCTCTTCGGCGAGCGCACGGGGCAGTGGCTCATCGGCCTCTACGGCCTGACGGTCGCGCTGGTCGCGCTTTCCTTCTGGCTCGCCGGCATCGGCATCGTCGCCTGGCTCGGCCTCGCCGCCGCCGCCGCCATGCTCGCCTGGCAGATCGCCACGCTCGACATCGACGATCCGGAACAGTGCCTGGCGCTCTTCAAGTTCAACGGCGTCGTCGGTCTCTGCCTGTTCCTCGCGCTGGTCCTTGCCATCCCCTTCGCCTGATCAGCGGTGGCGCGGCCCGCGCGAGCCGGTCTGCGGGCGGTCTTCGCCGCGGCGCAGCGTCGTCGGGTGGAGGGCGATCTCGAAGCCGCGGCGCGGCGGGCGGACGCGGTCGACGGTCGTGCTGTCGACGGTGCGGATGCGGCCGAGGAGGGTGGTGAAGAACTTTGCCATCGTGATCGGTCCCTTGCTTTGCGTTCCCCGGTTCGAACCCGGTGTGTTGAACGCTGTTTCCCATGCCGGGCGCGGGAAAAGTGTTCCGGAGGGAACAGGCAAGGGCATACGAAAAAGCCGGCCGCAGGGAACGGCCGGCTTTTCCGGAGGTCATGCTGTCATCGCAGGCTCAACGCCGGGCGATGATCTCCCGGCCGTCGATCTTCATCTGCACGCCGAGCTTGCCCGTGGTGCGGCGCACGAGGAAGCGCGGGCGGCGGTCGGCGAAGTAGGAATGGCGGCGGCGCGGCTTGGCGGGGCGGCTGCCGACCGTCAGGTTGTCGTCGAGCGGCCGGGCGATGCCGTCGGCCTCGACCATCAGCATGGGGATGCGGTAGGCCTCGGCCCAGCTGCGCCAGTCGGCGGCGATGTCGCACAGGTCGTGCGCCACGAGCAGCGGGATGCACAGGTCCGGATCGTCATGGTGCAGTTCGAGGGTGACGGTCACGTCGCCGTTGCCATGGTCGATGGCGCGGGCGGCGACGCCCTTGAAGGCGCGGGCCGGCAGGGCGATCGAGAGCGGCAGGCCGCTTGCGGGCAGGACCTTGCGCAGCACGGCGCCGCGTTCGTCGAGCGTGATGGTGGCGTCGGTTCCCTCGGCGCGCAGCTCGAAGGTCACCTGCTGCGGGAAGCGCCTGGGATCGAGCCGGAGCGTGGTGCCGGCCCAGGCCGGCTTGGAAACGGTATTCAGCATGTCTTTCGCCCTTGTTTTCCTTGAGAGCCGGTGTCCGGTCTTCCCATCGGGACTTTTCGTCCTCTGAGGGTGAGAATAGGCGCGCCCCCTTCCGAGCCGCTTAAAAATCGCGGTTAAGAAAACTTTGCGGTTCCTGATGGTTAGCAAAACCGCACGGGCTAGGGTTTAGGAGAGGTGAACGCCTGCTACAGGCCGGGACAAGCCTCGCGCGCGAGAGTGGCCCCGATCGGCCCGCCCGCTTTGTCGAAAGAGACCTCTTCCATGCTGTCCACCTACACGAGCTACAACCTCATCACGCGCGACATGCTGGTGTCGCTGGACCGCACGGCGAACGAGACGGTCACGGCCCGCGAGGCGGCGTACTACAAGGAAAACATCGGCAAGGTGACGACGGTCGACGAGTTCCTCGACGACTACCGGCTCTATTCCTACGCCATGAAGGCCTATGGCCTGGAAGACATGAGCTATGCCACGGCCTTCATGCGCAAGGTCCTGGAAAGCGACCCGTCGGACGAGAGCAGCTTCGTCAACATGCTGACGGATTCGCGTTACCGCGAGTTCGCCAACGCCTTCAGCTTCGAGGCCTCCACCGCCTCGGCGCAGACCGAGGTGCAGCTCGACGAGGTCATCGGCCTCTATTCGGCGACGGCGGCCAATGCCGGCGCGGCGATCAAGGAGGAGACGCGCTACTACAATGCCGTCATCGACACGGTGACGAGCGTCGACCAGCTCCTGAACAACGAGCGGCTGCGCAGCTACGTCTTCACCGCCTTCGGCATCGACCCCACGACCTGGTCGCGCCAGACGATCCGCGGCGTGCTGACGAGCGACCTCGACGATCCGGACAGCTATTTCAACACGCAGTTCACCGACAAGGCGACGGCCGCCCAGGCGGCCATCACGACCGCCAACGCCGAACTGGCGACGCTGGATGCCAACGCCGACGCGGCCCGCATCGCCGTGCTCAAGGCGGAAATCTCCCGCCAGAACGCCGTCATCGCCAATGTCGAGAAATACGGCACGCTCGTCAGCGCCTTCAACTTCTCCACCGATGGCACGGCGGCGGCCGGCACGGTGCAGACGGCCGCCCAGAGGACCAGCACGAACGAGCTTTACACGCTCTCCAATCCGCGCGTGACGACGGCCGCCGCGGTGATCCACAAGGACTATTTCGAAAGCCGCATAGGCAGCATCACGACGGCGAGCCAGCTTGCCGCCGATCCGCGCATGGTCAGCTATCTCAAGGTCGCCTTCGGCCTCGACAAGCTGTCGGTCGTCAGCTCCACCATCACCAATATCCTGACCAGCGATCCCGATCCGGACAATCCCGACAGCTACATCAACAGGTTCGGCGGGTCGGACAAGGAGGCCTATTTCGCCATGCAGGCCGCCTTCAACTTCCAGGAGGACGGCACGCTGGCGGCGGGCGACGCGGCGCAGACCGCATCGCAGACCGCATCGGTCACGGCGGGCTACCTGACCCGCTACAACGACAAGGACGACGAGGCGGACGAACTGGCCATCAAGCGCTTCAAGGGCCAGATCGGCGCGGTGAAGACCGTGAGCGACTTCGTCGGCGAGGCCACCGTCTACGACTTCGCGTTGAAGGCCTTCGGCCTCGATCCGTCCGCGGTCTCGGCGCTGACGATCAAGAACGTGCTGAAGAGCGACCTCAACGATCCCAAGAGCTATGTGTATCAGTTGAAGGACGAGCGCTTCGTCGAACTGGCCAAGGCGTTCAATTTCGGGGCGGACGGCAACATCACGGCGCCGAAGCTGGCGCAGTCCGAATCCGAGATCCTCGTCATGTCGCGCGCCTATGTGACGGCCAAGTCCCGTTTCGGAACGGAAGATGACAAGACCTTGGCGGAGGAGGAGGCGAAGTATTACTCCGTCCAGATGCAGACGGTCGAGAATGTCGAGGAATTCCTGTCCGATCCGCGCCTCGTCGCCTTCGTGCTGACGGCCAACGGCATCGACCCGGAAAGCGTCGATGCGGAGTTCATGGCCAAGATCTTCACCTCCGATCTCGACGATCCCGACAGTTTTGCCAACCAGCAGCCCGACCGCGCCTATCGCAAGATCGTCGCCTCGTTCAACTTCAACGCCGAGGGACAGGTCGAGCGGCAGGACGATGCCGACATCCAGTCGCGCCGTGGTATCTACCAGACGATCGACAGCTACCTGCGGCAGAAACTGGAAGAGGACGCCGGCAACGACAATGCCGGCGTGCGCCTGGCGCTCTATTTCGAGCGCAAGGCGGAAACGGTGACCAGCCCCTACGACCTCATCGCCGACGAGGCGCTCTTCGAGGTCTTCAAGGTGCTTTACGAACTGCCGGACGAGATCGCCAGCGCCGACATCGACGCCCAGGCCGACATGATCGAGCGCTATCTCGACCTGGAGGACCTGCAGGACCCGGAAAAGGTCTCCAAGATGATCGTGAAGTTTTCCGTGCTCTACGATCTGGAGAACCAGACCGTGACGGACCCGGCCCTTTCGGTGCTCACAAGTTCGGGCTCGGCCGGCATCAGCGCCGATCTCATGATGTCGCTGGCGCAGTTGCGCACCGGCGGCTGAAGGCTCAGCCCCTGACGACCTTGCCGGGATTCATGATGCCGGCGGGGTCGAAGGCGCGCTTGACCCTTGCCATCAGGTCCATCTCGATCGGCGCGCGCACCGCCGCAAGCTCGTCGCGCTTCAACTGGCCGATGCCGTGCTCGGCCGAGATCGACCCGCCGTAGCTCAGCACGATGGCGTGCACGAGATCGTTGATCTCGCGCCAGCGGCCGAGGAAGGCGTCCTTGTCGGCGCCGACGGGCTGGGAGATGTTGTAGTGGATGTTGCCGTCGCCCATATGGCCGAAGGAGCAGATGCGCGCGCCCTCGATGGCCTTCATGACCGCCGCGTCCGCCTCCGCCATGAAGGCCGGGATGGCCGAGACCGGCACGGAGACGTCGTGCTTGATCGAGCCGCCCTCCGGCTTCTGCGCCGGCGACATGCTCTCGCGCATGTGCCAGAGCGCCCGGCGCTGCTCCTCGCTTGCGGCGATCGCCGCATCCTCGACCAGCCCCGCCTCGATGCCCTCGGCCAGCAGCGCCTCCATCATGCGCGTCGCCGTCTCGGGCGCGTCGGACGTCGAGATGTCGACCAGCACGTACCAGGCGTGCCGGCCGGCGAGCGGATCGCGCACGCCCGGAATGTGCCGCGTGGTGAAATCGACGCCGAGGCGCGGCATCAGTTCGAAGCCGGTAAGCGCGGTGCCGCAGCGGCTTGAGGCGCGCTCGAAGAGAGCGAGCGCGTCCGCGACGGATTTGAGCCCGGCGAAGGCCACCTCGTGGCCGAGCGGTCGCGGGAAGAGCTTCAGCACCGCACCCGTGATGACGCCGAGCGTGCCTTCCGCGCCGATGAAGAGGTCGCGCAGGTCGTAGCCGGTATTGTCCTTCTTCAGCCGGCGCAGGCCGTTCCAGACTTCGCCGGTCGGCAGCACGACCTCGAGGCCGAGGCAGAGCTGGCGCATGTTGCCATAGGCGAGCACCGCCGTGCCGCCGGCATTGGTGGAAAGGTTGCCGCCGATCTGGCAGGAGCCTTCCGAGCCGAGCGACAGCGGGAACAGCCGCTCCACCGCCTCCGCCGCGCTCTGGATCTCCGCCAGCACGCAGCCGCCGTCGGCCACGATCACATTGCCGACCGGATCGACGCCGCGGATGCGGTTGAGCCGGGACAGCGACAGGACGACGTCCGTCGCCCCTTCGCGCGGCGCCGCGCCCCCGACATGGCCCGTATTGCCGCCCTGCGGCACGATGGCGGTACGCGTCTCGGTGGCGAGCGCCAGGATCTGCGAGACCTCCTCCACCGAGCCCGGCCGCAGCACGAGCGGCGACGTGCCGTGATAGAGCCCGCGGCTTTCGACGAGATAGGGCGCGATATCGCTGTCCGCCGTCAGCGCGTGGGCCGGGCCGGTGATGGCGGCGAAGCGGTCGATGAGGTCGGGGGAAAGCGTCGCCCGGGTCATGGCTCTGTCCTCGTTGGCGCCGCGCCGCAAGGGAGCGGAAGCGCTTGGATATAGTCGGAGCGTGTCAGCCGCGCGGGGCGGCGGCGCGCTGCAGGCGGTCGTTGATCGCCTCGCCGAGGCCGTGCGCGGGGATCGGCGAGAAGGCGATGGAGCGGGCGCCGGTTGCGTCCGCCCGTTTCATGTAGCCGAAGAGATTGGCGGCCGCCTCCGCGAGGTCGCCGCCGGGGCTGAGGTCCAGCACCAGTGCAGCGTCGGCCTCGCCGGGCAGTGCCGCGCCGCCGAAGCGGATCAGAACTTCGCCGGGCGCCACGTCGCGCGCGTCGAGCCGCACCGGCGCATCGGGCGCATAGTGCGAGGCGAGCATGCCCGGCGCCTCGATCGCCGCGCCCGCCTTCTCGTTGCGCATCACCTTCAGGCCGGTGACGCGCTCGACCTCGGCGGCATCCAGCCCGCCCGGCCTCAGCAGCCGGATCGTCTCGCCCTCGACCTTGAGGATGGTGGATTCCAGCCCCACGACGGCCGGCCCGGCATCCAGAACCAGCTCGAGCTTTGCGCCGAAATCCCCGGCGACGTGCCGGGCGGCGGTGGGGCTGATGCGGCCGGACGTGTTGGCGCTGGGCGCGGCGAGCGGCCGGCCGAAGGCCGACAGCAGGCGGCTGGCAAAGCCCCTCGGCACGCGGATGCCGATCGTGTCGAGCCCGGCGCGGGCGAGCGGGTGGATGGTGCTTTCGGGCCGGATCGGCAGAACCAGCGTGAGCGGTCCCGGCCAGAAGGCCTCGGCGATCGCGCGCGACACGGGATCGAAGACCGCGTGCTCCTCCGCCATGGCAAGGTCCGCCATGTGGCAGATCAGCGGATTGAAGCGCGGCCGGCCCTTCATCTCGTAGATGCGGGTGATGGCGAGCGGGTTGGTGGCGTCGGCGGCAAGGCCGTAGACCGTCTCGGTGGGAATGGCGACCGGCACCCCCCGGCGCAGCGTCTCGCAGGCCCGGGCCAGCGCCGTTTCCGCATCCGTGCGCGTATCCACGATATCCGCCATGTCGTCCTTCCTTGTCCGGGCTTCCTTTACAGGGCTTTGCCGGCAAAAGCCAAGGGCCCTGCGTTTGCCTAAAATGCGAGCGAACGGATTAGACCGGCCGAAAGCGGCGGCTGCTATGAGAGGTTGAAAAGTCACGCAGCGGGTCCGCATTGATGGCACACAAGAAATCCTCGACGACCGATATCGCCCTGCGCGTGGCGACGGCGATGAAGCAGATGGGCATCGACGGCCTGCCGCGCAATTACGAACTGGTCTACGAGGCCTATGCCGGCTGCAATCCCGATCTGGTGCGCGATTTCATCGCGCTCGGCAAATACAAGACGCAGGCCGCGCTGGACGAACTGGGCCGCAAATACCTGCCGCACCAGCACGAGGCTGGCGTGCTGCAACGCTCGGCGGGCGCCATCAGCAACGAAATGGCCAATTTCATGGACTTGCTCGGCCAGGAGCGCACCTCGCTGTCGGACTACGGCCGCTTGATCGGCGAAGCCTCGCAGGTCATCCGCGATGCCGGGAGCCTCGGGGAGGGCGCGCTCGGCTCCTCGCTCGAGGCGCTGCAGCGCGCGACCGAACTGCGCGTCACCCACACGGCGGAAATGGCCGAGAAGGTCGCCGCGCAATCGGCCGTCATGGACGGCATCCAGAAGGAGATGGCGGAATTCGAGGCGATGAAGTTCATCGACCCGCCGACGCGGCTCGGCAACCGCCGCGCCTTCAACAAGGCGCTCGCCCGGGTCTATGCCAATCCCGGCCTGCCGATGCTGTGCGGCGTCGCCATTGCGGAGGTGGATGCCGAGCGGCGCTTCTCCGCCGGGCAGATCGAGGCCCTGTCGGATCACCTCGTCGCCTTCTACGGCGGCCTCATCCGCCAGGCCTTCCCGGCGGGCGAGCTTGCCGTGCGCTTCGACGGCCTGCGCTTCGGCTTCCTGTTCCACACCGCCGACGAGGGCGAGGTGACGCGGCTGATCGACCTCCTGCGCGCCGCCTTCCAGACGGTGGCGCTGCGCGATCCGCGCACCGGCCGCAATCTCGGCCACCTGACGCTTTCGGCCGGCATCTGCATGGCGGACCGCGCCGACAGCGCGCTCGACCTTGCCTCGGCCTGCGAGCGGGCGCTGGCGGAGGCGCGGGGCGCGGGCGGCGACCAGGTCGTCGTCTACGGTCGCGGCGATGAGGTGCCGGCCGGCAAGGAATGGTTGATCTACCGGCCGGCCTGATGCGGAAGAGGACGGGGCCTAGAGCGCCCGGATGACCTTGCGCAGCGCCTCGTTGCGTGCGCCGAGCATCAGCACGTTCTTCATGGCGAGTTTGGGGTCGTCGGTGCGGAAGAGCACGCCGTTGCCGCGCACCTTGCGGTCTATCTGCAGCCGGCCTTCCTCTTCGGCCGGCGTGATGGCGACGGCGAAATACATGCGCCCCGCCTTCTTCGATATATCGGCGAAGAACTGCTCCTCCTCGCCGATCTCGGCAAAGAAATTGGCCATGTAGAAGGCCCATTGCACATTCTCGAATTCCGCGAAGCGGGAATTGGCGACGGTGATGTGGCAATAGCCGAGATGCGGCGTCTGGGCGAGCGTGCGGTGGAAGATCAGCTTGGGAAAGCGAATCGACTGGTGGAAGCCGTTGATGCGGTCATGCGTGACGTTACCGGCATTTTCCAGCTTGCGCCCGGTGCGTTCGGCCACCTCCTGGTAGGTGAGGTACCGCTTTTCCGTCGGGCTCCAGGTAGAGTTCCGGTCGATGCGGCCGGTGCGCAGGAATTCGGTATGGGCGGCCGGCTTCGGCTGGTTCACGCGCTTGTAGGCGACCGCGTCGTAATAACGGAACTTGGTTTGCTGCACGCGCCGGCACTCCATCCTCGCGACCCGATGCGATGAAGTTTATGGAAACGGCGTTAAGCATTCCTTTCCGCGCGCGCGCCGTTTTCCGTGAGGCCAGGTCCGCCGGGCCTCAGAAATCCTGGTAGTTCAGCGGCGTGACCTCGACCAGGCGGCGGCCGAGCGCGGTGGTCGTCGTGCCGTTCGCCATGATGCCCGCGCGCACCTCGGCCGTCACGGCGAGGGGGAACGACGCCGCGCCGGCGGAGGAGAACGTGACGGCGCCGGCCGTCTGCGCCCCGGTGCCGGCTTCGGCTTCGGCCCTCACCGTCGCCTTGAAGGCGCCGCCCGCCGGAATGGAGGCGGTGAGCATCCCGTCGATCGCCTCGAAGGGCTTTTCCGGCACGAGATCGCCGAAGGCCCAGGCCTTGCCGAGCGCCGCTTTCGTCATCGGGGCCACGTTGACGTCGATGTCGGTGAGCGCGCCCTTCACCCGGTAGGGGCAGCGCCTCTTCGAGCAGTTGACGCCGGCGGAAAACTGCCAGAGCGCGTAATTGTCCCAGTTGCCCATCGGGAAGGCGTCCTCGATGCCGGGCTTGTAGCGGGCATACCAGAGCGGCAGGCGCGAGAGGATGCGGTATTTGTCGCGGTTGAGCGCGATGAACCGGGCGGTCGAATGGTTGGTGTAGAGCACGGGATAGCGGCCCGTGCGCGTCTTGATATGGCCGGCGAAGACCTGCGCATCCTCCAGCGACATGTAGGCGTCGGGGTCGATCCCCTCGATGTCGAGCACCATCATCTCGTCGTCCTGCGGATTGGCATAGTCGAGGAAATGGTTGGCCTGGTCGACCGGATTGCCCGGCCGGGCGAGGTGATAGGCGCCCCACAGCAGGCCCTTCGAGCGGGCGAGCAGCCGGCGCGTCTCGTAGAGTTCACGGCTTACCGCATATTTGCGCCACATGGTCTTGCAATGGGCCACCGTGTCGCCGCCGTGCTCGCCCTTGCAGCTGAAGCTTTCCGGCAGGCCGTCGGAGGCCTTGGAGATGAAGCCGGCGATGCGGGTGTCGGAGAGCATCTCGGACCAGTCGATCTCGTTCAGCTCGTAGGCGTCGATGACGATGGCGTTTTCGGGCTTCTTCCACGGCTCCACGCTGGCCGCGCCCGCCGGGAAGGGCAGGGTCGCGAGAAGAAGAAGGGCGGCCAGGCCGGAAAGATGCTTCGGGTTCATGGACGCTCCTCGTTCTGCCGCGCCTGCGCAAGCGCGCATGGTGGGCCGATCATGGTTAACGAAGGGCTAACGCGCACAAAAACCCGGCGCGGAACATTGAATCGCCCGCGATGAGACCGCATATGGAACGAAAGGGACTCTGGTGCGTTTCGCGTTCAAATTGCCGTTCGAGCAACAGTCGAAAGGCACCGTTAGGGAGAAATGTCATGAGATTTGTCAACAAATGCCTGGCCGTGGCCCTGTCGGCGCTCTTCGCCGCCACGCCGGTCGTTCCGGCGGGCGCCATGCCGCTCGGCGTTGCGAAGGTGCAGGCGAATGCCGCCGGCGGCAACGACGTTCAGCTGGTTCGCGACGGCGAACGCCCGTTCTGGCTGAAGCGCAATTTCCGCTTCGACGGCAATTCGCGCGACGTGCGGCGCAACTACAACCGCATGAGCACGCGCGAGCGCAATCGCCGCATCGAGCGGACCTGGAGCGGCGACCGGCGCTATCGCCATCGCGACCGGGATGTCGGCTGGCGTGACCGCGACGACCGTCGCGGCTGGTATCGCGGCCATCGCGGCTACCGCTACCAGCGTCCGGGCTACCGCTACCATGACGGCTTCTGGTTCCCGCTGGCCGCCTTCGGCGTCGGCACCATCATCGGCGGCGCGATCGCCAACGACCGGACCTATGTCGGCGGCGGCAGCGCGCATGTGAACTGGTGCGCCAACCGCTACCGGTCCTACAGGGCTTACGACAACACGTTCCAGCCCTATAACGGGCCGCGGCGCCAGTGCAACTCGCCCTATAACTGACGGGCGTGACGATAAACGTGCCGGACGGTCCCCCCGGCACCTGGAGCGGGCTGACCGGTCGACGACCGGCCGGCCCGTTTCCGTTTCGGCCTGCCAATCTGCCCGGTGATCTGCATTGACGTTTACGTAAAAATCAATACTCTGTCCGCCAGCACATCGCCCGCCGAAGCGGCGGCCTTGAGGAGGATAGAGATGTACAAGGCGCCGGTCGAGGAGATTGCGTTCACGCTGAAGCATGTGGCAGGCCTTGCGCCTGCGCTCGAAGCCGGCCGTCTCGGCGACCTCTCGGACGACCTCGTCGATGCCATCCTCACGGAAGCCGGCCGTTTCGCCACCGAGGAGGTGGCTCCGCTCGCCGCGATCGGTGACAGGCAGGGCGCCCGCCTCGTCGATGGCGCGGTGAAGATGCCCGACGGCTGGCCGGCGCTCTACCGGGCCTGGGCGGACGGCGGCTGGAATGCGCTGACGGCCTCGCCCGATTTCGGCGGCCAGGGCCTGCCGCACATGCTGCATGTCGCCGCGCTCGAAATGTGGAACGGCGGCTCCATGGCCTTCGCGATCGGCCCGACGCTGACGATCGGCGCCGTCGAGGCGCTGGCGGCGCACGGCTCGGATCACCTGAAATCCACCTATCTGCCGAAAATGGTGTCGGGCGAATGGATGGGCTCGATGAACCTCACCGAGCCCCATGCCGGCTCGGATCTCGGCGTGATGAAAACCCGCGCCGAACGGCGCGAGGACGGTACTTACCGGCTCTTCGGCCAGAAAATCTTCATCACCTATGGCGAGCACGATTTCACCGACAATATCGTGCATCTGGTGCTCGCCCGCCTGCCGGACGCGCCGGCCGGCACACGCGGCATCTCGCTGTTCCTCGTGCCCAAATTCCTCGTCAATGCGGATGGGTCGCTCGGGGCGCGCAACGACGCCTACTGCCATTCCATCGAACACAAGCTCGGCATCCACGGCTCCCCCACCTGCACGATGATCTATGGCGACGGCCGCTTCGGCGACGAGGCGGGCGCCATCGGCTGGCTGGTCGGCGAGGAGAATCGCGGCCTTGCCTGCATGTTCACCATGATGAACAATGCGCGCCTCGCCGTCGGCATGCAGGGCGTGGCGATCGCGGAGGCGGCGACGCAGAAGGCGATCGCCTATGCGAAGGAGCGCCGGCAGGGCAAGGCGCCCGGCTGGCAGGGGGGCGACATGAGCCCGATCATAGAGCATCCCGACGTCGCCCGCATGCTCCTGACCATGAAGGTGCTGACGCAGGGCGCCCGCGCCATTGCCTATGCCTGCGCCCACGCCGTCGACATGGGCCACGGCGCGGAGGCGAAGCACTGGGCCGAGCGCGCCAGCCTGCTCACCCCCATCGCCAAGAGTTTCGCCACCGATGCCGGCGTCGACGTCGCCTCGCTCGGCGTGCAGGTGCATGGCGGCATGGGCTTCATCGAGGAGACGGGCGCGGCCCGCCTCTACCGCGACGCCCGCATCGCGCCGATCTACGAGGGCACCAACGGCATCCAGGCCATCGACCTCGTCACGCGCAAGCTGCCGCTCTCGGACGGCAACCACCTGCGCGGCTTCATCGCGGAACTGCGGGAGATCGCCGCGGCGGCGAACGTGCCGGCCCTCGGCGAAACCCGCCCCCGTCTGGAGGCCGCCATCGCGGACCTCGAAGCGGCGAGCGAATGGCTGCTCGCCACGCTGGCGGAAGGCCGCCAGGCCGAAGCGCTCGCCGGCGCCACGCCCTACCAGCGCCTCTTCGGCCTGGTGCTGACCGGCGCCTACCTCGCCAAGGGCGCGCTCGCCGACGGCGGCGACGGCCGCAACGGCGAACGCGCCGCCCTCTGCCGCTTCGCCGCGGAAAACATCCTCGGCGAGACGACGGCACTGAAGGACCGGGTGATGACGGGCGCGGCGAGCCTTGCGGCGGCGCGGGTGGTGCTCGGCTGAGATTGAAGGTTGCCCCTCACCCTAACCCTCTCCCCGCAGGCGGGGAGAGGGGACGTGCCCGGCGAGGCGGTGATAATTCAGGAAAACAGAGCGGCATGCCCCTTCGCCCTGCTTGCGGGGAGAAGGTGCCGGCAGGCGGATGAGGGGCAGACGCCCGAGGAGACGACCATGACCGACCATATCCTGATCGAGCGCCCCGGCACGGCCCCCGGCGTCCAGGTGATCCGCCTCAACCGCCCCGACAAGAAGAACGCCATCACCCGTGCCATGTACCGGGCGATGACCGAGGCACTTATCGCCGGCGATGCGGACGAGGCGGTGCGGGCCACCGTCTTCCTCGGCAGCGAGGGCTGCTTTTCCGCCGGCAACGACCTCAACGATTTCCTGGCCTTCGCGCAGGGCGGCACGATGGGCCGCGAGGTGGTCGATTTCCTCCATGCGCTCGCCGGCCACGGCAAGCCGCTCCTTTCCGGCGTCGACGGCCTGGCGATCGGCATCGGCACGACGATCCACCTGCACTGCGACCTCACCTATGCCTCGATCCGCACCGAGTTCCGCACGCCCTTCGTCGATCTGGCGCTGGTGCCGGAGGCGGCCTCCAGCCTTCTCGCCCCGCGCCTGATGGGCCACCAGCGCGCCTTTGCGCTGCTGGCGGCCGGCGAGGGCTTTTCCGCCACGGCCGCGCGGGAGGCGGGCCTTGTCTATGCGGTCGCCGAACCCGCCGCAGTGGAGCGCGACACGCTCGCCGCCGCCGCACGCCTCGCCGCCAAGCCGCCGAAGGCCCTCGCCATCGCCCGCGCCCTCATCCGGGGCGACCGCACGGCGGTGGCGGCGCGCATCGACGAGGAGGCGGCGCATTTCGCGGCGCAGTTGAAGAGCCCGGAAGCGCGGGCCGCCTTCGAGGCCTTCATGGCACGCTGACGCAGGCAGCGGCTGCGCCCGATTTATGGTTCGTCAATTTTAAGAGTACCTTAAACACGTTTTTCTATTGTGCGGCATCTCCGGCTTTCGCCCGGCGGCCGCATGACGTGGCCGATCTCCGCCTTCCGGCATGCCGTTCAGCATCACGCGCCCGCCCTTTCCGGCGCGGGCGCCCTGGGGACACCGTTCCATGGCCAAGCGCTCCAATCTGATGACGCGCATCCTCGTCGTCGCATCCCTCGTCGTCGTCGCCGCCTTCACCGGCTTCTCCCTCTATATCGACAGCCTGCAGCGCAGCGTGCTGACGAAATCCGTCGAGGAGAGCATCGACAGTTCCGGCAAGCAGGCCGCCCAGAGCATCGCCAACTGGCTGAATGCCCGCGTCTCGCTGACCGAGATGGCGGCCAACGCCGCCGGCAAGGCTGTCGATACCACCGGCATCGAGGCCGTGCTGCAGAACGACGTGCTCGTCGGCCAGTTCATGACCACCTATGTCGGCGACGAGACGGGCCTCTTCACCATGTGGCCGCAGTCGCAGATGCCCGAGGGTTACGATCCGCGCCAGCGCCCGTGGTATCAGGATGCCGCCAAGGCGAACGGCAGCGTCCTGACCGAACCCTATATCGACGCCTCCAGTAACGACCTGATCATCAGCGCCGCGACGCCCGTCAGGCATAACGGCAAGCTGCTCGGCGTCGCCGGCAGCGACTTCTCGCTGAAATCACTGGTCGACATGGTCAATTCGGTCGATCTCGGCGGCGCGGGCTTCGCCTTCCTCGTCAGCAGGAAGGGCGAGATCCTCGTGCACCAGGACAAGGCGCTCGTCACCAAGACGCTCGCCGACGCCTTCCCCGGGGCGACGCCGGCCATCGGCGGCGGCATCACGCACACGACCTATGCCGGCAAGCCGGTGCTCGTCTCCTTCGTGCCGGTCACCGGCCTGCCGTCGGTCGAATGGTATCTCGGCTTCACCATCGACAGCGGCGTCGCCTATGCGGCGATCGGCCAGTTCCGCATCGCCGCGACGATCGCGACCATCCTCGCCGTCGTCGTCATGATGGGCTTCCTCGCCACCGTGCTCTCCCGCCTCGTCGTGCGACCGGTCAAGGACATGACCGCCGCCATGGACAAGCTTGCCGCGGGCGATGTGCGCACGGACATTCCCGGCGAGAACCGCAGCGACGAGATCGGCCGCATGGCCGCCGCCGTCGCCGTCTTCCGCGACAATGCCATCGAGCGCACCCGTCTTGAAAACGCGGCGGAGGAAGGCCGCGTGCTCTCCGAAAGCGAGCGCCGCGAGCGCGAAGCCGTCAAGGCGCGCGAGGCCGGCGAGATCCAGCATGCCGTCGAGGCGCTGGCGGACGGCCTCGGCCGGCTTGCCGACGGCGATCTCGCCCACCGTATCGACGCGCCCTTCGCCGGCCATCTCGACCGCCTGCGCACGGACTTCAACCACTCGCTCACCAGGCTGCATACGGCAATGACGACGGTCGGCCAGAACGCCCGCGCCATCGACGCCGGCGCCACGGAGATCCGCTCGGCCGCCGACGATCTCGCCCGCCGCACGGAGCAGCAGGCCGCTTCCGTCGAGGAGACCGCCGCCGCGCTGGAGGAGATCACCACGACCGTGAAGGATTCGACCCGCCGCGCCGAGGAGGTCGGTTCGCTCGTGGCGCGCACCCGCCAGGGCGCGGAAAAGTCCGGCGAGGTGGTGCGCCGTGCCGTTACGGCCATGCAGGGCATCGAGAAGTCCTCGCACGAGATCTCCAACATCATCGGCGTCATCGACGACATCGCCTTCCAGACCAACCTGCTTGCCCTCAATGCCGGCGTCGAAGCGGCGCGCGCGGGAGAGGCCGGCAAGGGCTTCGCGGTCGTGGCGCAGGAAGTGCGCGAGCTTGCCCAGCGCTCGGCCAATGCCGCCAAGGAGATCAAGGCGCTGATCACAACATCGGGCGAGCAGGTCCATGCCGGTGTCTCGCTCGTCGACGAGACGGGCGCCGCATTGGAGGCCATCGTGCGCGAAGTGCAGGAGATCAACGGCCATGTGAACGCCATCGTCACGGCCGCCCGCGAGCAGTCGACGGGCCTGCAGGAGATCAACACCGCCGTCAACACGATGGACCAGGGCACCCAGCAGAACGCCGCCATGGTCGAGGAACAGACGGCGGCCAGCCACGGCCTCGCCGCCGAGGCCGGCGCCCTCAACGCGCTGCTCGCGCAGTTCAAGCTCGGGCAGGGGGCAGGCCACGCCGCTGCGCCGTCGCGCCGCGCGGCATAAGAATTCCAATCGGCATTTTCCCGCGCCGGCCTCCTGCGGAGGCCGGCGTTGTCATGCGTGGCGCATTGTTCTAACGTGTCAACAAATATCCGTTGACGAGGTGCCGTCATGACGATCACCACCCTATCGAGCCGGGAATTCCAGCAGAACGCCAACAAGGCGCAGAAGGCCGCGCAGGACGGTCCCGTCTTCATTACCAACCGGGGGCGGACGGCCCATGTCCTTCTGAGCTATGAGGAATACCGCCAGATCACCGGCGGTCGCCGAAGCCTCGTCGAGGCGCTTTCCATGCCTGGTCTCGACGAGACGGAGCTGGACATTCCCCGTAGCGGGGCGCTGCCGCGTCCGGCCGACCTGTCCTGATGTTCCTGCTCGACACGAATGTCCTCTCCGAAACGCGCAAGATCGGCGCCGGAAAGGCGAACGCCAATGTCGTCGCCTGGCTCTCCGCGCATGATGCGGCGACCTGTTTCGTCTCCGCCATTACGCTGATGGAACTGGATCTCGGGATCCTGCTGATGGAGCGGCGTGATCCGGTGCAGGGCGCGCGCCTGCGCGCCTGGATGGAGAACCATGTGCTCCCCGAATTCTCCGAGCGCACCGTGCCCGTGGATAGGAGCGTCGCGCTTGCCTGCGCGCGCCTGCATGTGCCCGATCCGCGGCCGGAGCGGGATGCTTTCATTGCGGCGAGCGCGCTCGTCCATGGCATGCGGCTCGTCACCCGCAACGTTGCGGATTTCGCGCCGATGGGGCTCGTGCTGATCAATCCCTGGGATCCGATCTGAACGCCTACTTCTCCAGCACTGCCACCGCCTCTACGTGGGCCGACCAGAGGAACTGGTCGATGGGCGTCACGACGCGGATGCGGTAGCCGGCGGCGGTGAGGATCGCGAGGTCGCGGGCAAGGCTCACGGGATTGCACGAGACGGCGACGATGGTCTTGACGCCGGAGCGGGCGAGCTCCTTGCACTGGTCCTCCGCGCCGGCGCGCGGCGGATCGAAGACCACGGCGTCGAACACCTTCAGCTCGGAGGCCATCAGCGGGCGGCGGAAGAGGTCGCGCCGTTCCACCGTCACCGGCTTCAGCCCCTGCGTGTTGCGGGCCGCCTGGTCGAGCGCCTTCAGCGCCTTCTCCTCGCCCTCCACCGCATGCACCTTGGCCTGCCGCGCGATGCGCAACGCGAAGGTGCCGGAGCCGGCGAAGAGGTCGGCGACGCGCTTGGCCTTGCCGAGCGCCGCCAGCACCAGCTCGGCCATGGCGTCTTCGGCGGGCTTCGTCGCCTGGGTGAAGCCGCCGGCGGGCGGCAGGACGCGAACGCCGGAAAAGTCGATCACCGGCTTCTGCGGCTCGATGAGGATCTCCCCGTCGCTGGAGACGCGGGCGATGCCGCGCAGCGACAGGATGCACTGGGTGACGGCGCGCCGCTCTCTGTCGCCCACCTTCTTCACGCCCTCGAAGGCGAGGTCGAGGCCGGAAAGGGTTTCGAGCACGGTGACGCGGAAGGGCTCGGCCGAGGTGGCGATGGCGGCGGCCACGCGGCGGATCGGCTCCAGCATGGAGATGATGCCGTCGCTTGCGATCGGACAGTGGTCGATGGAGACGATGTGGTGGCTGCCGGCCTGGTTGAAGCCGAGCAGCATCTCCTTTTCCGTCTTGCGCGCGGTGAAGACGACGCGGCGGCGCTCGCCCGGCCGGGCGATGACGAGCGGGGCGACCTCCGGCGCAAGACCCTTGGTCTTCAGCGCGTTGACGACGAGGCCCCGCTTGAAATCGTGGTAGAGCGCATCGGCGGCGTGCTGCAGCGTGCAGCCGCCGCAGGTGCCGTTCTTGCCGTCGGGGCCGAAATGCACGCAGGGCGGCTCCACCCGCTCGGGCGAGGCGACCGACATGGACATGACCGTGCCGTGGTTCTTGACCCGCGCGACGGCGACCGTCTCGCCGGGCAGGGTGAAGGGCACGTAGACCGGGCCGCCGGCTGCCTCGGCGATGCCGTCGCCGCCGCTGCCGAGCCGCGCGATGGTGAGGGTTTCCGTCGTCATGGCTTTCGGCCTCCCAGAAGAAATTCGTGATTGCCGTCGCCGCCGGTGATGGGCGAGGGGATAAGGCCGAGGCTTTGCCAGCCCATCTCCTCGACAAGCCAGCGTTCCAGTTCGGCGGCAACGGCGGGCGCGCTGTCCGGATCCTTCAGCAGCCCCGCCTTGCTGATCGCCTCGCGCCCCGCCTCGAACTGCGGCTTGACGAGCAGGACGCAGAAGGCACCGGGTTCGGCAAGCGCGAGCGCCGGCGGCAGCGCGAGTTTCAGCGAGATGAAGGAGACATCGGAGACGACGGCGCCGATGGCCCGATCATCGAGATGGTCCGCATCGAGCACGCGGGCGTTCAGGCCCTCATGGCTGGTGACGCGCCCGTCGGCCGCAAGCCGCGGATGAAGCTGGTCATGGCCCACATCGACCGCAACGACATGGCTGGCGCCGCGCTCCAGCAGGATTTCCGTGAAGCCGCCGGTGGAGGCGCCGATGTCGAGACAGTCGAGGCCCGCGGGATCGAGCCCGAATGCATCCAGCGCAGCCTTGAGCTTCAGTGCCGCGCGCGAGACATAGGCTTGCGCGGGATCGTCGATCTCGATGACGGCGGAGGGCGGGAAGCTCGAGCTCGGCTTGGTGACGACACGGCCGTTGACGCGCACGGTGCCGCGCGCGATGGCATCGCGCGCCCGCGAGCGGCTGGCGACGAGGCCGGCGTTCAGGAGAAGCTGGTCGAGGCGGAGGGTTTCACTGGTCTGGGACATGCGCCTCTCATGACGCTTCGGCGGCAAAGAGGCAAGCCCCGGCTGTGTGAAGCAGGTGGGAGAAGGGGAGGATGCGAGGCCTTCCTCGAACGGGAACGCTTTTGCGAAGGGAAACCGGCGCCACATGTCCCTTCGCCCCGCTTGCGGGGAGAAGGTGCCGGCAGGCGGATGAGGGGCGCCGCGAGCCGCTCAGCCCGCCGCGCCGACCCCGACGGCCTTCTGTCCCAGCGCGTTGAACACGGTGGAGACGATGCCGGCGCGGTCGAGACCGGCCTTGACATACATGGCCTCGGGCTTGGCCTGTTCCATCCAGATGTCCGGCAACACCATCGGGCGCACCTTCAGTCCGTGGTCGAGCAGGCCTTCCAGCGCCAGGAACTGCAGCACATGGCTGCCGAAGCCGCCGATTGCACCTTCCTCGATGGTGATCAGCACCTCATGGTGGCGGGCGAGCTGGCGGATGAGGTCGTGGTCGAGCGGCTTGGCGAAGCGCGCATCGGCGACCGTGGTGGAAAGCCCGGCCGCATCGAGGTCTTCGGCGGCGAGCAGACAATCGGCCAGCCGCGTGCCGAAGGAGAGGAGCGCCACCTTGGAGCCCTGCTTGACGACACGGCCCTTGCCGATCTGAAGGATCTCACCGCGCGCCGGCATGTCGACGCCGACGCCTTCGCCGCGCGGATAGCGGAAGGAGATCGGCCCGTCGTCATAGGCGGCGGCGGTGCGCACCATGTGCTTCAGCTCCGCCTCGTCGGCAGCCGCCATCACCACGAAGCCCGGCAGGGTGGCGAGATAGGTCGTGTCGAACGAGCCGGCATGGGTCGGCCCGTCGGCGCCGACGAAGCCGGCGCGGTCGATGGGGAAGCGCACCGGCAGGCCCTGGATGGCGACGTCGTGCACCACCTGGTCGTAGCCACGCTGCAGGAAGGTGGAATAGAGCGCGCAGAACGGCTTGTAGCCTTCCGAGGCAAGGCCGGCGGCGAAGGTCACCGCATGCTGCTCGGCAATACCGACATCGAAGGTGCGGGCCGGATAGGCCTTGGCGAACTTGTCGAGCCCGGTGCCGGCGGGCATGGCGGCGGTGATGGCGAGGATCTTCTCGTCGAAGCCGGCCTCCTGAACCAGCGCCTCGGCGAAGACGGAGGTGTAGGCGGGGGCGTTCGGCTTGGCTTTCGCCTGCGCGCCGGTGATGACGTCGAAGGTGTTGACGCCGTGATATTTGTCGGCGGCGGCCTCGGCCGGCGGATAGCCCTTGCCCTTCTGGGTGACGACGTGGATCAGCACCGGGCCCTTGGAATTGTCGCGCACATTGCGCAGCACGGGCAGGAGATGCTCGAAGGAATGGCCGTCGATCGGGCCGATATGGTAGAAGCCCATCTCCTCGAACAGCGTGCCGCCGGTGACGTAGCCCCGCGCATGCTCCACCGCGCGGGTGATTGCCCGGTCGACCGTCTTGCCGAGATAGGCCGTCAGCTTTTTGCCGAGGTCGCGGAAGCCCATATAGGTGCGTCCGGAGGCGAGGCGCGCCAGATAGGCGCTCATCGCGCCCGTCGGCGGGGCGATCGACATGTCGTTGTCGTTGAGGATGACGATGAGGCGCGCATCGAGCGCGCCGGCATTGTTCAGCGCCTCATAGGCCATGCCGGCCGACAGCGCGCCGTCGCCGATGACGGCGATGACGTTGCGGTGCTCGCCGGAAAGATCGGCGGCGACGGCCATGCCGAGGCCGGCGGAGATCGAGGTCGAGGAATGGGCGGCGCCGAAGGGATCGTATTCGCTCTCCGCTCGGCGGGTGAAGCCGGAAAGCCCGTCCTCCTGGCGCAGCGTGCGGATGCGCTCGCGCCGGCCGGTGAGGATCTTGTGCGGGTAGCACTGGTGGCCGACGTCAAAGATCAGCCGGTCCTTCGGCGTGTCGAAGACCTTGTGGATGGCGATGGTCAGTTCCACCACGCCGAGGCCCGCGCCGAGATGCCCGCCGGTGCGCGAGACGGCGTCGATCATTTCGGCGCGCAGTTCGCCGGCCAGTTGCGGCAGGTCGCGATCATCCACGGCCTTCAGGTCCGCGGGGACGTGGACCTTGTCGAGCAGGGGGGTGGCGGGTGCTTGGGTCACTCTCATGCCTCGTGTTCTTGCCCGCGTGCCGTGGCTCCGCTGCGGAACCCGGCCCGGACATGCGGTCTCGTGCCGCGCTCACCTGTCACATGCAGAATGCGGCGCGCGATTTCAACCGTTTCAGCAAGTCTAGAGCGTATTTCGCCGGATTGATACCGCGCAATCCGACGCATTTGCGCGTTTGTTCCGGGCAATTGGGGCATTTTGCGGACCCTGGCACCCGCATGCACATTGTCGTGATTCCCGCCGCAAGGTGGGGCTATGCCGTCTTTGAACGCGATTTTGAGCGCGCGGTCCCGTTCAGCGCCACGGCAGCGCGGATGAGCGCCTTGAAGGCATCCTCCTTTATGACGTCACCCTCGCGGAAATCGATGGCGCGGCGGGTGTTGCCGTCCAGGCTGGAATTGAAGAGGCCGGCCGGGTCCGCCAGCGCCGCGCCCTTCGCAAAGGTCAGCTTCACGACGGCCTTGTAGGTCTCCCCGGTGCAGACGATGCCGTCATGCTCCCAGACCGGCACGCCGCGCCACTTCCATTCCTCCACGATATCGGGATCGGCCGCCTTCACCAGCGCGCGCAGCCGGGCGAGCGTCTCGCCCCGCCAGTCGGCAAGCTCGGCAATGCGCGCGTCGATCCGCGCGGACGGGGAGGTCGTTTCGCTTTCCGTCGTGTCCATCGTCGTCCTGTCCTTCGTCACAGGCGCTCGCCCGGCAGCCGGCTCGCCTGGCGGATCCAGTCGGCAAGCGGCGCCGCGTCGAGGTCGTCGCCCTCGTGGATGTGGAAATAGCGCGTTTCCGCGGTTTTCGAGGCGACCGGCGGCACGGGATCGAGCGCGGTGCCGCGGAAGAAAGTCACCTTGATGTATTTCGCAAAGCAATGGTAGCTGAGGAACCAGCCGTCGGCCTTCATGCCGTAGAACGGCGAGTTCCACTTCACCGCCTTCTGGACGTCCGGCACCGTCTCGACGATCAGCGCGTCGAGCCTGCGGCCGACATCGCTCTTCCAGTCCGGCATCGCCGCGATATAGGCCTGGATCGGCCCGTCGCCGTAGCCCTTGGCGATCTGCGGATTGCCGCCCGAAAGCAGCACGGGTTGCGCCTTCGCCGTCTTCGCTGTCGTCCCGGACGTCTCGTCGACCATCGCTTCGCTCCCTGTCATGCCATTTCCGCCAGAACCCGTTCAAGGTTGGTGAAATGCTGCTCCCAGCCATGGCGGGCGCCGCCAAAGGCCTGTTTCTGCTCCGGCCGGAACCCGGTCTGCTCCATGCGCAGCAGCGTTCCCGATGCCGTCGGGGTGAGCGTGAAGCTTACCACGCTCCTGAGGTCGTAAAGCGGGTCGTCGTGCACATGGTTCCAGGTGTAGGTGAGCGCTTTTCCCGGCTCGACGGCAAGGACATCGCATTCCACGCCGCCCCAGTCGCCGCTGAGCGTGAACCTGCGGCCGACCACCGGCTCGAAATCGTTGCGCATCAGCCATTCCGCGATGAGATGCGGCTGCGTCAGCGCCCGCCAGAGCTTTTCCGGCGGATGGGCGATCTCGCGCTCGACGACGACGCTGCGTGTCTGGGGGGTGGCGATGGTCATTGGTCCATTCTCCTGAGCAAATTTTCAAGGTCATCGAAGCGCGACTCCCAGAACCGGGCCATCTGGCTGGTCCAGTCGACGAGCGGCGCGAGCGCGCCGAGCTGCGCGCTGTAGTGGGTCTGCCGGCCTTCGTGCCGGTCGCGCACGAGGCCGGCCTGCTTGAGAAGGCCGAGATGTTTCGAGACGACCGGCTGCGAGACGCCGGCCTGCGCCGTCAGCGCTCCCACGGTCTTCTCCCCCTCGCGGCAGAGCCGCTCGAAAAGGGCGCGCCGGGTCGGGTCCGCCAGCGTGCGGAACAGCATGTCATGGGGTTCGGCCACGTCTATTCATACCTCATTGGCTATGGATAAACGTATAGCCGAATAGCTATGAATAAGTCAAGGCACGAAAAGGCAGCCGAATCGATCGGCTGCCCGGTCTCGTTTTCATGTCTTGCGGCCTATGCGTCAGCCGGCGGGCAACGGCACGAATTCTTCCTCGTCGCCGGGCACGATATCGAAGCGGCCGGTGCGCCATTCCTCCTTGGCCTGTTCGATGCGCTCCTTGGAGGAGGAGACGAAGTTCCACCAGATATGGCGCCTGGAGCCGAGCGGCGCGCCGCCGAAGAGCATGATGTGACAGCCCTCCGGCCCGGCCTTCAGCGTGATCGCATCGCCGGGACGGAAGACGAGAAGCTGGTCGGGTGCAAAGACGTCGCCGGCGACGTCGAGCGTACCGGACAGCACGTAGACCGCGCGTTCCTCCCAGTCCGCGGCCAGCGGCGCGGATGCGCCGGGCGCCAGCGTCAGGTCGGTGTAGAGCGTCTGCGTCGGCACGCCGACCGGGGACGTGTAGCCCTCGTAGGAGCCGATGATGGTGCGCCCGGTAATGCCGTCCGCCGAGAAGGCCGGAAGGTCGGCGCGCGTCGTGTGGGCGAAGACCGGCGCCATCTCCTCGTGGCTGTCGGGCAGGGCCAGCCAGGTCTGCAGGCCGGAGATCGACTGCGGCCTGCCGCGCAGGTTCTCCGGCGAGCGCTCCGAATGCACGATGCCGCGGCCTGCCGTCATCAGGTTGACGTCGCCGGGCGCGATGACCATCTCGGTGCCGAGGCTGTCGCGGTGCTTGATCTCGCCGTCAAAGAGATAGGTGACGGTGGACAGCCCGATATGCGGATGCGGCTTGACGTCGATGGCGTCGCCCGCGCGCAGCAGCGCCGGCCCCATCCGGTCGAAGAAGATGAACGGTCCGACCAGCCGGCGCTTGGCCGTCGGCAGCGCCCGCCGCACCTCCAGCCCGCCGATATCGCTCGTGCGCGGAATGATCAGATGTTCCAGCGCATCGCACGCCGCCGCATCGCCGGCCTCCGGGTCCTTTCCGGGAAAGAAACTCATATCGCCCTCCTGTCGTTGCTTCGTGGCCGCATGCTAGCGGGCGGGCAGGGGCGTGGATAGGGCGGCGGGCGTTGACGGTGTGGTCAGAAACCGGCGCCTAAAGATATTCCTGATCTTCGGGATACCGGGCGAGAAAGGCCGTTACCGCGTCGTGAAGCTCAGGCAGGCGCTTGGTCACGATCGCCCAGTTCGCGGAATCGGTGATGATATCGTATTCGTGCCGCAGGCGATTGCCGATGCCACGAATGCCGTGCCAGTCATGCCCGGGCAAGAGTTCTTCCGCAACGGGGCCGATCTTGTTCGCGGCTTCCGAGATGCGCGACAGACAGCGTTCCACCGCATCGATGGTGATTTTCGACTTCAGGAAGCCGGCGAGATCGAGATCGCGCGTATAGTCCTGGATGCTCTCGATGTTTTCGACAATGTCCCGGAGGCGGACGAGCGGTCTCTTAGAAGGCAAGGGCGCGGTCCTTTTCAATACTCGCCCGTACCGCCGCGCGTCGCAACGGTTCCGCAACGACGTCCACATTCTCGAAGCCCGTGATCGCAGAGATCTTTTCCGTCAGGGTTTCAAGCGCACTGTAGTAGCCGAATCCGGACTGCACCACGGGTTCCGACAGGGTAACGAGGATATCAAGGTCCGACTCGGGGCCGTTTTCGCGCCGCGCAACCGAGCCGAACAGCGAGATATGCTCCGCCCCCGCGGCCTCGAGTTCGGCACGGTGTTCCAGAAGCTTCGCGATGATCTCGTCCCTGGTCATGGCAAAATTCTACCACGACGCGAGAAGGCCGTCGAGTTGGGCGCTTAGGCCCCGTCGAGCGGTTCCGTGCCCTGGGGCTTGCCGGCGCGGTCGAGGCGGATCTTCTCGATGCGGTTCTCGGCGGCCGAGAGCAGCGTCTCGCAATGCTTCTTCAGCGCCTCGCCGCGCTCGTAGATCTCGATGGAACGGTCGAGCGGCACGTCGCCGCGCTCGAGGGCGGCGACGATCTTCTCCAGCTCCTCCACGGCCTGTTCGAAGGAGAGGGCGGAAACGTCGGGGGTGGCGGCGGCAGTGTTCATGGTCAGCCTCTCATCAGGCGGTAGATATGGGTGGCGGCGGATTCGGCGAGGCCCGTGAGGTCGTAGCCGCCTTCCAGCAGGCTGACCACCCGGTTGTTCGCCGATTTCTCGGAAAGTTCCATCAGCTTGGCGGTTGCCCAGTCGAAATCGTCGGCGACGAGGTTGATCTGCGCCAGGGGATCGCGGTGGTGGGCGTCGAAGCCGGCGGAGATGATGATGACGTCCGGCCGGAAATCGGCGACGCGCGGCAGAACGCGCGAGCGGAAGGCGTCGCGGAAATGGTCGCTGCCGTCGTTCATCGAGAGCGGCGCGTTGACGATGTTGCCGGCGCCCGTCTCGTCCTTGGCGCCGCTGCCGGGATAGAGCGGCATCTGGTGCGTCGAGCAGAACAACACCGAGGGATCGTCGTAGAAGATGTCCTGCGTGCCGTTGCCGTGGTGCACGTCCCAGTCGACGATGGCGACGCGCTCGGCGCCGTGCGCCTTCTGCGCATGGCGGGCGGCGATGGCGACGTTGTTGAAGAAGCAGAAGCCCATCGCCCTGTCGCGCTCGGCATGGTGGCCGGGCGGGCGGGCCGCGACGAAGGCATTGTCCGCCTTGCCGGTGAAGACCGCGTCGATCGCCGCGATGGCGCCGCCGATGCCGGTCAGCGCGGCCTGCAGCGTCGCGGGGCTCGCATAGGTGTCGGCCTCGACCTGGCTGGTCTCCTCCTCCGGCATGGCGGACATGACGGCGGTAAGGTGACGCTCGGGATGGGCGAGCAGCACGAAATCCTCGTTCGCCTGCGGCGCCGTCTCGCGCAGGAGCGGCAAGAAGCGCTCGTGCTCCAGCGCGAGGTTGATCGCCCGGATGCGGTCAGACCGCTCCGGGTGGCCCTCCGGCGTATGGTGCTCAAGGAAGATCGGGTTCTCGAAGAGACACGTCGTCATGGCCGGAAGCTACCCATTGCGGTTCGTAAGGTCCACGGGAAATGGGCCGTGTCCACGGCTTTTCAACCGTCAGGGGGCGAGAAGCAGTTTTCCCGCGCGCGCCGGATCGTCCTGCCGGGCGAGCGCGGCGGGAAGGTCGGAAAGCGGAAAGACGCCGTCGACCGCCGAGGCCAGAAATCCGGCGCGGATGCCCGCAAAGCTGCGCTGGAAGGCCGCCTCGATCGCCGCGCGCGGCGCCGAATGCACCCAGTTGCGCAGCCAGAGGAAGGAGAAGGCCACCCTCTCGCGCCGGCTCGCCACCAGCGCAGGGTCGAGCTGCGCCCCGCTCAGCGTGCCGTATTGGATGAAGGCGCCGCCGTCGCGGACCTGCCGGAACAGCGCATTGCCGGGCTCGCCGCCGACCGCGTCGAGCACCGCGTCGAGCGGCGGGGCGGCATTCGGCGCGATCTCGCCGGCGAACGTCCCCGCCAGCCGTGCCGCGCTCGCCGCGCTGCGCACGAGGGCGACGGGCCGGAAGCCGGCCTCGGTGAGTAGCACCAGCAGCATGCGCCCGATGGCCGAGGCCGCGGCCGTGACGCCGACGCGCTGGCCTTCTGCCGCGCCGAAATGCGTGCGGGCGGCCTCGACCAGCTGGAAGGCGGTCAGCGGGTTCACATAGGCCATGGCGGCGGCTTCGTCGGAAAGATCGTCCGGCACGGCAAAGCACCGGTCGGCCGGGCGCAGGAGAAAGGGTTGCCACAGCCCGCTCGCGCCGATGGGCAGAACGCGCTGGCCGAGGGAAAGCCCGGTGACGCCCGCGCCGAGCGTGGCGATTTCCCCCACGCCCTCGAAGCCGGGCACGAAGGGCAGGACCGTGCGGCTGCGGTAGGCGCCGGTGACGGGGATGAGGTCGGACGGATTGATCGCCGCGCGGCGGATGCGGATCTCGACCTCGCCGGGGCCGGGCGCGGTGCGCTGCGCCTCCTCCAGGCCGATCACTTGCCGGGGATCGCCGAACGCTCTAACAACGGCACGAAGCATGGTTTACCCCGGGGCAGGACGTGGAACAGGCGGCAGACATCACGGTCAGCGAGGTCCGGATACCCTTCCGCGATATAGACATGCACGGCCACATGCACAATGCCGCCTATTATGCCCATGCCGAGGCGGCCGTCGCCGGGCTCTGGCGGCACCGGCCGCAAGGCGCGGCCGATCCGGTCTATTTCGTGCGCAAGTCCGCCTGCACCTTCCACCGCGGCCTGAGGCTCGACGATCTTGCCCGCCTGAAGGTGTCCGTCACCCGCATCGGCGCGACCTCGCTGAGCTTTGCCGTGGTTATCTCCGCCGAGGGTGCGCCGGTCGCCGAGCTGGAGATCGTCTGGGTCGCCGTCGATCCGACAAGCCGCCAGCCCGTCAACGTGCCGCAGCCGGTGCGCGACTGGCTGAAGCCGTTCCTCGCCTGACCGTCCCTCACAGCTTCCGGAAAAGCGTCGCGATCCCCATGCCGCCGCCGATGCCCATCATCGCGAGCGCCTCTGTGCCCGCTTTGGCCTCGCGCATCTGCGCGAACAGCCGCGTGACGAGGATGGCGCCGGAAGCGCCGTAGGGATGGCCGAGCGCCAGCGCGCCGCCGTCGCGGTTGACGGCGGCGGGATCGATGCCGAGCGCATCGAGGCTGGCGAGAACCTGCGCGGCGAAGGCCTCGTTGAATTCGATGAAGGGAACGTTTGCGGCGTCAAGGCCGGGATGGCGCGCGGCGAGTTTCCGCATGGCGGGCACGGGGCCGAGGCCGAGCAGGTTCGGATCGACGCCGCAAACCGCGCTGTCGACGATCTCCAGCAGTACCGTCAACCCCAGCCCTTGCGCCTCGGCGCGCGAGGTGACGAGCACGACGGCGGCGCCGTCATTGACCGGGCAGGCATTGCCGGCCGTCACGGTGCCGTCCGGGCGGAAGACGGGCTTCAGCGCGGCGAGCTTTTCCAGCGCGGTGTTCTCGCGCGGGCATTCGTCGTGAAGGACGGGGCCGGCGGGCGTGTCGAGCGGCACGATCTCGCCCGTAAAGCGGCCGGCCTTCCGCGCCGCCACGGCGCGGCGATGGCTTTCGAGCGCGAAGCGGTCCTGCCGCTCCCGGCTTATTCCGGCATGGGCGGCGACGTTCTCGGCGGCGATGCCCATGTCCGGGTCGCCGATGAAGTCCGGCGCCATGCGGGCGCGGCGAAGCGGTTCCGGCGCGGCGCCCGGCATTATCGGCGGGCGGAAGCGCAGATGGGCGCGGCTGCTGCTCTCGGTGCCGCCGGCAAGGTAGAAGCGCCCGGCGCCCGCCTGCACCAGCCGCGCGGCCAGCGTGATCGCCTCCAGCCCCGAGCCGCATTGCCGGTCGACGGTCATGCCGGGCACACCGACGGGCAGGCCCGCTTCCAGCGCGGCGAGGCGCGCGAGATTGCCGGCGCTATTGGCGGCGTTGCCGAGGATCACGTCGTCGACGGCATCCGGCGCAAGCCCGGTCTCGTCGAGGATCTTCCGGATGAGCGGTACGGCGAGGCTGGCCGGCTCGACGGCCGAAAGCGTGCCGCCGATGCGGCCGACCGGCGTGCGGAAGGCTGCGGCGATGACGGGGATGCGGTCAGAGGAAACGGCGGAGCGCATCGCTCTCCTCCGCCACCCATTGCCGCACGGTCTTCGCCGCCACCTTGCCGGAAGGCGTCACCGGCAGGACGCGGCACAGCCAGATGCGGCGTGGCTGCTTGTAGCGCGGCAGGAATTCCGACAGCGCCGCGGTGAGGGCCTGCGGTGTCAGGCCCGGCCGCTCCGGCTCGATCACCGCCACAAGCTCGGTGCCGAGATCGGCATGGTCGAGGCCGAAGACATGGGCGGCGCGCACGAGGCAGGTGTCGTAGAGCGCCGTCTCCACTTCCGAAGGATAGATGTTGTTGCCGCCCGAAAGCACCATGCCGCCGGCCCGGCCGAGGAGGTGCAGCGTGCCGTCCGCGTCCAAGAAGCCGAGGTCGCCGACCGTCGCGAGCGCCCCGAAGCGGGCAAGCCCGGCCCCGTCGCCCTCTCCGAGGTAGCCGGTCGCGACCAGCGGGCTCTCGACGAAGACCGTGCCCGTCTCGCCCGCCGGCAGCGGCCCGCCGGCATCGTCGAGAACGGCGATCGAGACGCCCGGAAAGGCCCTGCCGACCGCCGTGGCGGAGGCGGGATCGCCCGGGGCGGTGACGGTGACGAAGCCGAGTTCGGACGCGCCGTAATATTCGCGCAGCGCCGCCCCGGGGAAATGCGCCGCGCACAGCGCATGGTCGGCCGCCGTCAGCTTCGCGCCGGCGATCGTGATGGCCACAACGCCGGCCGTCGCCCCGTCGGCGCAGATCCGGCGCAGCATGGTCGGCACCAGGACGAGGCGGCGGATCGCGTGCGCCCGGATGGTCGTGAGCGCCGCGTCCGGGTCGAAATGCAGGGCGGAATGGAAGGCGCCGCCGGCCAGCAGCGTCTCGGTCATCGCATAGAGCGCGAGGCCATGGGCGAGGGGGCCGGGGGCAAAGGTGCTCACCGTCCCGTCGATGCCGAAGAACGGCGCACCCGCGGCAAGGCTGACGCGCCAGGAGCGCCGGTCGCGGAGGATCGGCTTCGGGTCGGCGGTCGTGCCGGAGGTGAAGACGATGAGAAACGGATCGTCCGCCGCGCCCTCCGGCAGGGGTGGGGCGTCCGGCGCGGTGCCTTCGGAAATCACCCGTCGCGCATGGCCGCGCCGGCTCTGGATGGCGAGATCCGCGCCGCGGGCCGAGACGAGGAGGTCGGGATCTATCTTCTGGATCAGGCGCTCGCGCATCGTCTCCGGCAGGTGCGGATCGATCAGCGCGGCGCAATTGGCGCCGGCGGTCGCGGCGGCGAAGGCGGCGGGGAAGAGCGCATGGTTGCCGGTCGCAATGGCGACCAGCCGGCATTTCGGCCCGACGGGGCTGCGGCCCTGCGGGACGAGGTCGCCGAAAGCGGCGTGCAGCCGGCGGGCCGTCGCCGTGAGCGCGGCGTAGGAAAGGACCCGGTCCTCCAGGTGGAAGGCCGGGTTCGCGGGGCGTTCGGCGGCGTGCCGTTCGAGGGCGCCGGAAAGCGGCATCGGCTCAGGCGCGCTGCGGCAGCAGCGGATAGCCGGCAAGCACCGCGCGGCCGGCCAGCATGGCGATGAAGGCCTTGATGAGGTCGCCGGGCATGAAGACGAGGGAGGCGAGCGTCGTTTCGAGGAAGGCCTTGCCGCTCATATAGGCGAGCCACGGAATGCCGAAGAGGTAGACGACCAGGATGCCACCGACGATCGCGGCGCCAAGGAAGGTAAGGAACTGGGCCAGCTCGGCCTGGTCCTCCTTCACGAAGCGCTGGGCGATCAGGCCGCAGACATAGGCGCCGGGAACGAAGCCGACGAGATAGCCGGCGGCCGGGCCGGCGAAGACCGCAAGGCCGCCGCGCCCGCCCGACAGGACCGGCAGGCCGATGGCCACGAGCAGCAGCACGAGCAGCACGGCCGCCGCGCCGCGCCTTGCGCCGAGAATGCAGCCGGCCAGCATGACGCCGAGCGACTGCGCGGTGATCGGCACCGGAATGAAGCCGAGCGTGACGGGCGGCAGCAGGCCCAGCACCACGATGATCGCGGCGAAGAGGGCGACGAGGACGATGTCTCTGGTGGTCATGTCGGGTTCCCCGGTGGACAAAATTGGGTCGAATGCTTAGTGCCGCCGAAAGCCGCGCGCGTCAATCGCCATGGCGATCGTATCGGCATCCTTCAGCGTCAGGATGATGAGCGGCACGAGCGTGGTCAACGGCCGCACCGGCAGGCCGCGCGCCCGGTGGGCATCGGCTATCTCGCCGTAGCGCGCGAAGATCTCCGGCACGAAGCGGATGACGAGGCCGACGGCAAGGCTCACATCGGCCGCGCGCACGAAGCCGAATCGCTCGAGCGGCGTCAGGAGCCGGGTGATCTCGTCCATGAAGGCGGAGATTGCGGTCGTGGCGGTGACGGCGGCGGCGATGAGAACCAGCGCGCCGAGCCGGCAGAAGACGGCCAGCGCCTCATGCAGCGAGTGGAAGGCATAGTTCGCGGCCGCCACGAGCAGCACGGTGAAAAGCACGAAGCGCACGCGCCGGAAGGCTTCGCCAAGGCCGATCCCCGTCGAAAGACAGAGGGCGGCGGAAAGCCCGAGCGCCGGCACGAGGATGCGCAGGTCCGAAACGAGGAAGAGCCCGATCGCGGCGGTAAAGAGCAGGACCAGCTTGCCGCGCACGGGCATCCGGTGCAGCGGCGAGGAGCCCTCGATGTCGAGCCCGTTCAGCATGCCGCGATCTCCCGGTAGGCGCCAATCGCCTCCGCCGGCCGGCCGTCGGCCGCAAGCCGGCCCTCGTGGAACACCAGCACCCGGTCGAAGCCGTCGAGCAACGCCAGGTCGTGCGTGATGACGAGCACCTGCTCGGTGAGGTCCGCCACCGTGCGCTCGATCAGCGCGCGGTTCCTCAGGTCGAGCTGGTTGGTCGGCTCGTCGAGGATCAGGAGGTCCGGGCCGGTGACGAGCACGCTGGCGATTGCGCCGAGCTGCGTCTCGCCGCCGGAAAGTTCGTGCACGCGCCGTCGCGCCAGGTGCGAAATGCCGAAGCGGGCGAGCACCGCCTCGGTCCGCCCGGCGATCTCCGCCTTGCCGAAGCCGCGGTTCTTGAGGCCGAAGGCGATGTCCTCGGCGAGGATCGGCAGGATCATCTGGTGCTGCGGGTTCTGGAAGATGAAGCCGGTTTTCCCGCGCGCGGCGGCCTCGTCCTTCACGGTATCCAGCCCGTCCACCGTCACCGTGCCGCCCGTCGGCTTGACGAGGCCGTTGATCAGCCGCGCCATGGTGGTCTTGCCCGAGCCGTTGAGCCCGACCACGCCGATGCGCCGTTCGCTCAGCGCAAGCGTCAGCGGGTGCAGCGCGGCGCGTCCGGCATAGGTCACCGTGGCGGCGGAGAAGACGATATCCAAAAGCGGGATCCCGTTTCGTGATGGTGGGGGAGCTATAGGCAATTCTACCGCATGTGCGAAGAGGTTTTCACATGGAATTCAACTTTGCCGCTCTTCCTTCTCCCCGGCGGGGAGAAGCTGGCCCGAAGAGCCGGATGAGGGGATGATATTGGTGAATTCGTTGGCTTTTTCTTGCCTTCGACATCCCCCTCATCCGCCTGCCGGCCCCTTCTCCCCGCGAAGGAGAAGGGGGAAGAGGCAAGGGTTTCCCTCCCGATGCGATTGCGCTTACCGGAAACGGGTGGAACAAACCGGGAATATGTGCCTATCATCACCCATGACGATTCTCCTCTCCAACGCCGAGGCCCGGCGTATCTTCCTCGCCCGGCAGGGGCTCAGCACGCCGCCCGGGCGGTTGCTCGGCAAGGCGGACCTGCTGGCCCTCATCCACGATATCGGCTTCGTGCAGGTCGACAGCATCGCCACGGTGGAGCGGGCGCATCACCAGATCCTGTTCTCGCGCAACCAGACCTACAAGCGCGAGCACCTGGCGGCGCTGCTGGAGGAGGACGGCGAACTCTTCGAGCACTGGACGCACGACGCCTCCATCATCCCGAGCGCCTTCTTCCGCTACTGGAAGCATCGGTTTCGCCGCAAGGAGGCCTCGATCGCCGAGCGCTGGCGCAAGTGGCAGGGGGAGGGTTTCGACAAGGCCTTCGACGAGACCTATGCGCGCATCGCCTCCGGCGGGCCGGTGCTGTCGCGCGACCTGAAGGCCGACGACCACAAGTCGGGCGGCTGGTGGAACTGGCATCCGAACAAGACGGCGCTGGAATATCTCTGGCACACAGGCAAGCTGGCGATCGCCCGGCGCGAGAATTTCCAGAAGGTCTACGATCTCGCCGAGCGGGTGGTGCCGACCCACCATCACGAGCCCGCCGTCGAGCACGATGCCTTCGTCGACTGGGCCTGCCGCAGCGCGCTGGAGCGGCTGGGCTTTGCCACCCATGGCGAGATCGCCGCCTTCTGGGCGCTGATCACGCCGGAGGAGGCGAAGGCCTGGGTCGAGGCGCACCGCGCGGAACTGCGCCCCGTCCTGATCGCGCCTTCGGACGGCGGCAAGCCGCGCGCCTCGCACGCCTTCGCCGATTTCCCGGTCTGCCTCGGCGACGTGCCCGAGCCGCCCGCCCGCCTGCGCGTGCTCTCGCCCTTCGATCCGCTGATCCGCGACCGCAACCGCACCGAACGGCTGTTCGGCTATTTCTACCGCATCGAGATCTTCGTGCCGGAGCCCAAGCGGCAATACGGCTACTACGTTTTCCCGCTGCTGGAGGGCGACCGCCTCGTCGGCCGCATCGACATGAAGGCCGACCGCAAGGCCGGCACGCTCGATGTCAAGCGGCTGTGGTGGGAGCCGAAGGTCCGCGCCTCCGCCGGCCGGCTGGAAAAGCTGGAGGCGGAACTGGCGCGCGTGGCGCGGTTCGCGGGCGTGGAGACGGTGCGGTATCTGGATGGCTGGCGGGGGGAGGCGGGTTAGGCCGTCACCGGCCGCCCGCCGAAGGCGGCCTTGCCCTTTTCCGTAAGCGCGCGGAACTTTTCGGAGGCGCCGGTCAGCTTGGCGTCCCATTCCGGGTCGGGCACCTGGCCGCGGATCGTGTCGAAATAGACGGCCATCAGCGCGGCGATCGCGAAGGGCTCCAGCACGGCGGCCTTGAAGGCCCAGGCGAAGACGATGGCGACGATGAAGCTGTAGCCCGCGATCTCGCCCGGAAAGGCGTAGAGGATCGCGCCGGCAGGGGCGAGGGCGAGGAGGAAGACGACGATCGACAGCACCCAGAGGAAGACGGCGAGCCAGACGGCGTTCTTCACCATCTTCAGCCCGTTCTGCGCGTAGAGCACGAGGCCGCGGCGGGCGCTGTCCCAGGCATTGTCGCTGTTCGTGCGGATGTTGTAGCCGAGGATGATCTCGTCGACATAGGTCAGCGACAGGCGGATGACTGTGTTGGCGAAGCGGGCGATGGTGTCGAGCCCGGGGATCGGCAGGAAGGCAGCGATGCCGCCGATGAGCCCGGTGATGGCGGCGATGACACCCTTGACGAACTGGTCGAGTGCAAAGAGCACGTTGGCCTCACCGAAACGGGCCGTGACGACTTCGCGGCCATAGGCGACCTGGCCCTTGCCGTCCGGCAGCGCCTCGCCGTCGATCAGTTTGACGATGACGGCGATATGGGCGGCCTTGACCATGTAGAGCAGCCATTCGCGCGCCCAGTAGACGGCGGCGGCAATGAAGCCCATGCCGATGAAGCCGCCCCAGGCGGCGTAGGATTCCGGGCTTTCACTGAGCGAGCCGACGCCGTAGCCGATACCGGCTCCCGCGCCGGTCGCGAGGATGAAGGCGAGCGTGATGACGAAGTAGATCACCATCCGCAGGAGGATGAACGGTATGGTCTTGGCAAGGATACCGATGGTCCTGCCGATGCTGAAATCCCACATGCTCCGCCATCCCCCGAGAAAATCCCGCGATCCCCGATTGCCGCGTGCAATTCAGACGTTTCGGGGAGGCGGGATATTCGGTTTCAGCAGAGGTCGGTTGCGCTGATCTGGATGCCAAAGCCTTCCAGCCCGACATAGTGGCGCTCGCGCGAGGCCATCAGGCGGATCGAGGTGATGCCGAGATCCTTCAGGATCTGCGCGCCGAGGCCGATTTCCAGCCATTCGCTCTCGCGCGCCTGCGCCTCGTCATGGCCTTCGCGGTCGTGCTTGCCCTTGCGGGCGGTGGAGGACTGGCCGACGCCGACGGAGCCCTCGCGCAGGTAGACGATCACGCCGCGCCCCTGTTCGGCGATGCGCTTCATGATGCCGTCGATCTGCCGTCCTGCGCCAAAAACGTCGCCGCCGACATTTTCGAGATGCAGGCGCACCGGAATGTCCACGCCGTCGCGGATGTCGCCGAAGACGACGGCGAGGTGCTGCATGGGGTCCCAGGGCAGGGTGTAGGTCAGCGCCTTCGCCTTGCCGTAGGGCGTGTCGATGTCGAAGCCGTCGACCTGCTCGATCAGGGTTTCCTTGCGCTGGCGATAGGCGATGAGATCGGCGACGGAGACCTGCTTCAGGCCGTTCGTCTCGGCAAAGCTCGCCACCTGCGGCCCGCGCATGACGGTGCCGTCATCGTTGACGAGTTCGCAGATCACGCCGATCGGCGGCAGGCTGGCGAGCTTGCACAGGTCGACCGCGGCCTCCGTATGGCCGGAGCGCATGAGGACGCCGCCTTCGCGGGCGACGAGCGGGAAAATGTGGCCGGGGCGCACGAAATCCGTCGGGCCGACATTGGGATTGGCGAGATTGCGCACGGTCAGCGTGCGGTCGTCGGCGGAGATCCCCGTCGTCGTGCCGTGCTTGAAGTCGACGGAGACGGTGAAGGCGGTGGTGTGGGCCGAATCGTTTTCCGCCACCATGGCGTTGAGGTTGAGGCGCTTGGCCTCCTCGCGCGGCATGGGCGTGCAGACGATGCCCGACGTGTGGCGCACGATGAAGGCCATCTTCTCCGGCGTGCAATGCACCGCGGCGACGATGAGGTCGCCCTCGTTCTCGCGGCCGTCGTCGTCGGTGACGACGACGATCTCGCCGGCCTCGAAGGCGCGGATGGCATCGACGACACGCTTCTGGTCGTAGCTCATGGCAGGGTTCCTATTCAGCCGGTTACTTCAGGCGGCCCGTCTGGCCGCGGTCGCGGAGATAGTGGTCGGCAATGGCGCAGGCAACCATCGCCTCGCCGATCGGCACGGCGCGGATGCCGACGCAGGGATCGTGGCGGCCCTTGGTGCGCACGTCGACATTGTTGCCGTCGGCGTCGATGGAGCGGCGCTCGGTGAGGATCGAGGAGGTCGGCTTGATGGCGAAGCGGGCGACGACCGGCTGGCCGGTGGAAATGCCGCCGAGAATGCCGCCGGCATGGTTGGACAGGAAGATCGGGTTGCCGTCATTGCCCATGCGCATCTCGTCGGCGTTCTCCTCGCCGGTCAGTTCGGCAGACGCAAACCCTTCGCCGATCTCCACGCCCTTGACGGCGTTGATCGACATCAGCAGCGAGGAAATGTCCTGGTCGAGCTTGCCGTAGATCGGCGCGCCGAGGCCGGCCGGTACGCCCTCGGCAACGACCTCCACGACCGCGCCGATGGAGGAACCGGATTTGCGGATGCCGTCGAGATAGTCTTCCCAGACGGGCACGATGGCGGGGTCGGGCGCGAAGAACGGGTTGTTGCCCACCTCGTTCCAGTCCCAGTTGGCGCGGTCGATCTTGTGCTTGCCGATCTGCACCAGCGCGGCGCGCACGGAAAGGCCCGGCACGACCTTGCGGGCAAGGCCGCCGGCGGCCACGCGCGCCGCCGTCTCGCGGGCCGAGGAGCGGCCGCCGCCGCGATAGTCGCGGATGCCGTATTTGACGTCGTAGGTGTAGTCGGCATGGCCGGGGCGGTAGCGCCTTGCGATCTCGCCATAATCCTTGGAACGCTGGTCGGTGTTCTCGATCAGCATGGAGACGGGCGTGCCGGTGGTGATCATCGTCACGCCGTCGTCGTCCATCATCACGCCTGACAGAACCTTGACAAGGTCGTCCTCGCGGCGCTGCGTGACGAAGCGCGACTGGCCGGGCTTGCGCTTGTCGAGCCAGGCCTGCAGTTCGGCGAGCGTGAAGCGTATGCCGGGCGGGCAGCCGTCCACCACGCAGCCGAGCGCCGGCCCATGGCTTTCGCCCCAGGTGGTGACGCGGAAGAGATGACCGAAGGTATTGTGCGACATGAGCGGAACCGGACCCGTATGAAAGTGCGATCTCTCTTAGGGGAAAAGTGAGGGGAGGGACAAGGGTTTCGCACGGGTGGAAGAAGTTTTGGCGGCAGCCCCCCCCTCTGCCCGGCAGGGCAGAGGGGGGTGTCCGGAACGGAATTCCCCTACGACGCCAGCTTCCAGCGCATCTCGGTGCCGAAGGCCAGGAAGGCGTCGCGGGAGAGGGGTTTTGCGAAGGCGTAGCCCTGCAGGAGATCGCAGCCGAGCAGGCCGAGCATTTCGGCATGCTCCATCGTCTCGACACCCTCCGCGACGATCTCGATGCCGAGCGACCGGCCGATCTCGATGATCGAGCGCACCAGCGCCTGCTCGTTGCGCGAGGTGAGGATGGGGGCGACGAGCTGGCGGTCGATCTTCAGTCGCTTGGGCTTCAGCTTCAGGAGGCTGACGATGGAGGTGTGGCCGGTGCCGAAATCGTCGATCTCGATGTCGATGCCCAGCGCCTTGATGCGCGCCAGGTTGGACAGCACCACGTCGTCGCTCTCGTCGAGGAAGATCGATTCGACCAGTTCGAAGGCGATCTGGCCGGGCTGGATGGACAGGCCCGTCAGGCTTTCGATCAGGCTCTCGTCCCTGAGGCGCCGGGCCGAGACGTTGACCGAGATCTTCGGCATGATCAGGCCCTGCGCCGCCCAGCGCGCGCAATCGAGCAGCGCCTTCTCCAGCACGATGCGGTCGAGCGTCGCCATCACGTTGAGGTCTTCGGCGATCTTCAGGAAGTGATCGGGCGTCAGCACGCCCTCGCGCGGATGGTTCCAGCGGATGAGCGCTTCGGCGCCGGCGAGCTTTAGCGAGCTCGCATCGACCTGCGGCTGGTAGTAGGGCACGAATTCGTTGTTCTCGATGCCGGCCAGGATATCGTCGGCGATGCGCTTGTTCGAGATGATCTCGGCCTGCAGCGCCTCGGTGAAGAATTCGTGCCGGTTCCGCCCGAGCGCCTTGGCGCGGTAGAGCGCGATATCGGCGTTGACGAGCAGTTTCGCCGTGTCGATCGACCGGCCCTGGGCAAGGGCGATGCCGATGCTGACGCCGAAGCGGCAGAGATGGCCCTCATATTCGACGGGCTGCTGCATGAGGCTGATGATGCGGCGCGACAGGGCGCTGAGATCGGCCTGGTCGGTCGTGTCGGTCACCACGACGACGAATTCGTCGCCGCCGATGCGCGCCACGAGGTCGCCGGCCTCCACGCAGGCGCGCAGCACCTGCGAGGCATGCACCAGAAGCGCATCGCCCGCGGCATGGCCGAGCGTGTCGTTGATCTGCTTGAAGCGGTCGAGGTCGATGTGCAGGATGCCGACGCGGGTGTCCGCCTCCTCGCTGAGCGCCGCGATGGCGGTCAGTTCGTCGTCGAGCCTGCGGCGGTTACCGAGCCCGGTCAGCGGGTCGTGCAGCGCATTGTGCTCGATGCGGACCCTGGCCTGCTCCAGTTCGATGTTCTTGGCGTCGGCCTGTTCCTTTGCCGCCTTCAGGCGCTCCTTGAGGATCACGTCCTGCGTGACGTCGAAGGCAAGGCCGATGAGCTTGCGCCCGCCGTCCTGGCCATGGTGGATCTTGCCGACGGAGCGGATGTGGCGGATCTCGCCGTCCGGCAGCCTCACGCGGACCTCGTGCACATAGGGCAGGTCGTGCTCGACGCAGTGGTTGACGGTGTCCACCGTCACCGTCCGGTCGTCGGGATGCATGGTGGCGAGCCACTCGTCATGCGTCACGGTGCCGTCGGTGAAGACAAGGCCGTAAAGCTGGTGCATGCGTTCGTCCCAATAGGTCCGGCCGCGGTCGAGGTCGGCCTCCCACAGGCCGCATTCATAGGAATCGAGCGCCAGGTCCAGGCGCTGCGTCAGCCGGGCCAGTTCGGCGTTCTGCACCTCGGCATGTTCCTTGGCGCTCTGCAGCGCCTGGTTCAGCAACACGTCCTCGGTCACGTCCCAACTGATGCCGGTCAGCTTGTCCTCGCCGTTCGGGCCGGCGAGGCGCGAGCCGACATTGCGGATATAATGCCAGCTGCCGTCGGGCATGAGGATGCGGTATTGCGATTTGTAGTCGTTGCCGCCGGCGCGGATCCGGTCCATCTCGCCCCGGGCGATCGCCACGTCCTCGGGATGCAGCACGGAGCGCCAGGCCTGGTCGTCCGGCGTCTCGTTTTCCGGGAAGCCGTGCAGGCGGTGCATCTGGTCGTCCCAGTTGCGCGCGCCGGTCGACAATTCGACCTCCCAGATGCCGATCTTGGAGGCGTCGAGTGCAATGTCGAGACGCTGGGAGAGCGAGCGCACCTGCCGCTCGCGCGCCCGCAGGCGGGCAATGTTGCGCTGGCGTTCGCTGACGAGGCCACCGGTCAGGAAGATCGGCACGATGATGACGAGGGCGGCGGCGGCGATGATCAGCCGGATCTCGGTGAGGTTTTCCGGCGGATGCTGCCAGCCCCGGGAGGGTATGGCCGCCAGTTGCCAGCGGCCACCCGGAAAATCCAGCGCCTGCACGACCGGGTCCTTCTCGAAGACCTCGGCATCGCCCAGGAAGGGATCGACGATATTGTCGGGCACGCTGACATCGCGGATGGCGAGCCGGATATCGACCCCGTGCCGGTGGACGCCGCGCGGCGCCGGGGCGTCGCCCTCGTAGAGGCCGGCATCGGTGAAGAGCTTGCGCTCGTCGATCAGGCCGTCGATGTAGCCCCAGAAGTAGTGACGCGCGTCCACATTGATGAACACCGGTATGAAGAGGTTGAAGCCGCGGCCGCCCCTGGCGAACTGCACCGGCCCGAACATCAGCGGGCGCCCGCGCGAACGGTCGGTCTGGGCCGCCCGGCGGAAGGAGGGGAAGCGGTTGAAGTCGGTGCCGAGATAGTGCTGGTTGCCGTCCGGCGGGAAGGCCTGCCGGACCTTGCCGTCGGGCGCGACGCCGACACGGCGGAAATGGCTGTTCTGCAGCATCAGCTTGCGGGCGAACACGTCGAACTGTACGGCCGCCTGCTCCGGCGCCACGGCGAACATGTTGGCCACGCTGCGCAGAGCCGCCACGTTGCGGTTCACTTGGCTCTGCAGGCGGGCGCCGACCAGCGCGAGGTCGCCGGCGACGTGGTTCTGCAATTCGTTTCGGTAGATGCGCTCGTTCTGCCGCTCGTAGACGATGCCCGCCGTCAGGATGACGCTGCCGGCGATCGCCGCCGGAACGAGGGAGGGTCTCGCCCATTCTGCTATGGACGTCAGGGCGTGGCGAAGGGCGGTCATGACGTGCAAGAAGAAGATCCCCGATGGTCGCAAAACGGTACGGGGGGCTTCCTTAAGATTGCATTTATAAGCAACTGAAATACTTGCACTTCCGTACCGATATGGGAGCCCGGCGCAAAGCCGCCCGGCGCGGGCGCGAGGCCTATGTCCGACAATTCCGGGGATGAGCGGGCCGCTTGCCTTGATTCGTATGATATTTCCGGCCATCCATTCGAAAGCGCACGCGGGGGCGGGCGAATTTCGCCATATTTGGGGGGCATCTGACATGACCAGCAAAAAGACTGATTCATTTCCAGGGATTCGCAAGATGCGCCTTCTGATCGCCGTGCTGATGGCCACGGCCGTTTTCCTTTCGCCGCTCGCCGCCTCGGCCGAAAGCGCCGACGTGGAGGCCGTGATCACGAATGTCGACACGACGAGCCTCAGCCTCTCGCTCGACGACGGCAAGAAGTACCAGGCGCCGGAAGAGTTCAATTTCGACGGGCTGGAACCTGGCGTGAAGGTGCTCGTGTTCTACACCGAGGTCGACGGCAAGCGCGTCATCAACGACCTGGAGATCATCCAGTAGGAAGCGGGAGAAGGGGGAAAACGGCGAGCCCATCGCTCCTCGCCCCGCTTGCGGGGAGAGGATGCCGGCAGGCAGGTGAGGGGCCTTCGCTCCCTAAAGCCAGTGCATCCCGCTCGCATCGATCCGCAACAGGCGGTCCTGGTGGATGGGCGTGTTGGCCGCCTCTTCCTCGTCCATGCCGTTGAGGCGGAAGGCCGCGCGGAAGACGCCGCCATGGCTGACGCAGACGGTCGGCCCGCTGACGTCGGCGAGCCAGGAGGCGATCCGCCAGGAGAGGATCTCGTAGCTTTCCGCCGCCTCGCCGGGCGGGATGAAGTTCCACTTGGCGCGGCTGCGCTCCTCGACCCGCGCCGGCGACCCGGCCATCAGTTCGGGCAGCGTGTGACCCTCCCAGTCGCCGAAAGAGAGTTCGACGAGGCGGGCATCGGTGCGGTAGGCGAGGGGGTCGAGGCCCATGGCGCCGCGCAGGATCTCCATCGTCTCGCGCGTGCGCCCGAGCGGGCTTGCGACGAAATCGAAATCGGCCACCGTGGCGCCCAGAATGCCCTTGAGGGCGGCGCCGTTGCCGGCCGCCTGGCGGCGACCGGTCTCGTTGAGCGGAATGTCCTTCTGGCCCTGCAGCCTGCCTTCTGCATTCCACGCGGTCTGGCCGTGACGGATCATGTAGATAGGCAAGGCGGGAACCTCGGCAGGAAGGCCTCAATCAGTCCTTGACGACGGAGATGTCGGGCGCGTCGACGGCCTTCATGCCGACGACGTGGTAGCCGCTGTCCGCATGGTGGGTCTCGCCGGTCACCGAGCGCGACAGGTCGGACAGCAGGTAGAGGCCGACGTCGCCGACTTCCTCGATGGTGACGGTGCGGCGCAGCGGCGCGTTGTACTCGTTCCACTTGAGGATATAGCGGAAGTCGCCGATGCCCGAAGCCGCCAGCGTCTTGATGGGACCTGCCGAGATGGCGTTGACGCGGATGTTCTGCGGGCCGAGGTCGACGGCGAGATACTTCACGCTCGCCTCCAGCGCGGCCTTTGCGACACCCATGACATTGTAGTTCGGCATGACCTTCTCGGCGCCGTAATAGGTCAGCGTCAGCATCGAGCCGCCATCGGTCATCAGCTTTTCCGCACGCCGGGCGACGGAGGTGAAGGAATAGACCGAGATCTGCATGGTCTTGGCGAAATTGCCCGGCGTCGTGTCGACATAGCGGCCGGTCAGCTCGTCCTTGTCGGAAAAGCCGATGGCATGCACGAGGAAGTCGATCTTGCCCCAGGTCTTCTCGATGTTCTCGAAGACGGCGTCAATCGAGGCCTCGTCGGAAACATCGCAATCGCCGGCCAGCACCGCGCCGATCTCGGCGGCCAGCGGCTCCACGCGCTTCTTCAGCGCGTCGCCCTGGTAGGTCAGGGCGATTTCGCCGCCCTGTGCGTGGATGGCCTTGGCGATGCCCCAGGCGATGGAACGGTTGTTGGCGACGCCCATGATGACGCCGCGCTTGCCCTTCATCAGACCAGATGCCTGAACCATGGTATGCCCCCTGATACGTAAGTCAGATTTGCCTATGGCATAGGCGGCAATGGGGTTCAAGCGCGCGGCGGTTCAGGAACTGTTAGCATCCGTAACAATGGGTGCATGTTTTATGAAAGCATCACAATCGATTTAAAGATAAAGGCCTTCGCGCAGGCTGCGCATCAGGTCGATCATCTTGTCGTCGGGCTTTTCCCACAGGAGAAGGCGGATCTCGGCGATGAGGTCACCCCGCTCGCCGTTCTCCATGAGAAGGCCCTCGCCGGGAATGCGGATCTTCTGGTCGGAGCCCGACCAGGCCGGCACCGTCACCGGCAGCGGGCCGAGCGGCCCCTCGATGGTCGTCTCCCAGCCGAGCACGGCGTTCTCGATCGTCACCGGCAGGTCGACCGCCAGGTCGAACCCGTCGACCCGGAAGCGGCCGGGAGCGACGCGCAGGGTGATGACGGCATCGCCCCGCCTCAGGCCCTCGATGCGGTATCCGGCCTCCTTGAGACGGATCACCTGGCCGTCCGTCGAGCCGGCGCCGACCGGCACGCGCAGCGTCTGCCCGTCGGGCGTCTCGAGCGTCGGGCGCACCTTGTTGAGGATGTCCTCGACACTGACGGTGACGTCGGTCACGAAGTCCGGCGCGGCTTCCGCCTTGGCGCGGCCGCCGCGGATGCGGCGGATGATGGCGGAGATGAGGTTGGCCGCCGGGGCGACGGCGCGGCCGGGCGCGGCCTCTTCCACCTCCGGCTCGTCGGCCGGCTTTCGGGCGTCCTGCGCGGGGGCGGCGCCGTTCGCTTGTGCCTGCTGCTGCGGGCGGGGCGGGGTCTGCGATTGTGCCTGGGCCTTCGGTTCCGCCGGCTGGCCGCGCGAATCGACGCCGAAGATGCGGGCGATCATGTCCTCGGCATCCTCGTTCGACATGCGGGCCGAGGGCTCGCTGCGCGCCTTGCGCTCGGCCTGCTGGCGGCGCATCTGCTCCATGCGGCGAAGCTCGGCCTCGCGCTGCTGGCGGTCGTAGCGGCTGCGCTTGTCGGGGTCGCGCAGGATATCGTAGGCGCGGCCGGCCTCCGTGAAACGCACGGTGGCATTGGGGTCGTCATGGTTCTGGTCGGGATGCACGGCTTTCGCCAGCGAGCGCCAGGCCGCCTTGATTTCCTCCTGCCCGGCGTTCTTCTTCACGCCAAGCACCGAATAGGGGTCACGCATAACTTCCACCCGTTGCCGTTTTGCCGGCCATGATAGCGAGGAACGTCCTAATCACTGGTTACGGGCCAGAGTTGAAAAAGTGCAAAGAGCGCGCCTCTTCAACCTTTAAGGTCGAAGGCGAGCAGCAGCCATTCGCCGGAATTGCCAAGGCAGGTCCGGCCGGAATAGTTGGCGATGCCCTGGTAGGAATGGCGCGTCGTCACGAAGTCGCGGCAGGGCCGCCCGGCATCGTCGCGGTTTTCCGCGATGCTGCTGATGACGCCGGCGCTGCCCGAGGCGGAATTCGCCCAGGGAATGGCGCTGCCGCCGGTGCGCGCGAGGTCGGCGGAGGAGACGGCGTTGCGCACGGTGATCTCGTCGGTCAGCCGCTCGGCGCCCGGGGGCACGGAACTGGTGCGCACGGTATCGACCTTGCTGCCGTCGAGGAGGTCGAGACCGCCCATGCAGCCCGAAAGAGAGGCGCCGCACAGGGTCACGACAACAACCGCAAGGCAATGTGCCCCGTATGGCTTTGTCTGCGCTCGCGACTTTGCTATGACGTCCACTCCACTCTGCCTCATGCAGCCAATAGATCGGCATTGAATCGAATATGAGCGAAAATGCGTTAACAAGCGGTGACTTCACCGAGCAAAACGAACCCTACGCCCTCTTCGGCACCTGGCTGGAGGAGGCGGGAAAGACCGAGCCGAACGACCCGAACGCGGTGGCGCTCGCCACCGTCGACGAGGCGGGCCTGCCCAATGTGCGCATGGTCCTGCTCAAGGGGTTCGATACGCGCGGCTTCGTCTTCTACACGAATTTCGAGAGCCGCAAGGGTGAGGAGATCCTCGGCGCGCGGAAGGCCGCCATGTGCTTCCACTGGAAGTCGCTGCGCCGCCAGGTGCGCATCCGCGGCGAGGTGGAGATCGTCAGCGACGCCGAGGCGGACGAATATTACGCCTCGCGCCCGCGCGGCAGCCGCATCGGCGCCTGGGCGTCGAAGCAGTCGCGTCCGCTGGAAGGCCGCTTCGCGCTGGAAAAGGCCGTCGCCGAATACACCGCCCGCTATGCCATCGGCGAAATCCCCCGCCCGCCGCACTGGTCCGGCTTCCGCATCAGGCCCGTCTCGATCGAGTTCTGGCACGACCGGCCCTTCCGCCTGCACGACCGCGTGGAATTCCGCCGCTCGGAAGACGGTGAAGGGTGGACGAAGGTCAGGATGTATCCGTGAACGGTCAGCGGTAGACGGATTTCCGGTCGCCGATGCGAAGGACGAAGATCGTGACGACCGAATCCTCGATCCGCGCGATGATGCGATAGTCGCCGACGCGGTATTTCCAGAACGCGCCGAGTTCGGACCCTTTCAGGGCCTGCCCGATCGCCCGCGGATCATCGAGCGGGGCGATGCGGTCGTGCAGGAAACGCAGGATCCGCTGGGCGGCGACGGGACCGAGCTTGGCGAGCTCCTTGTCCGCGCCGGGGTGAAACTCAATTTTCCACGCCATGGGCCTTCATCATCTCGGCAAGAGAGATGGTGCCGGCCTGTCCTTTCCGGAGCTCGGCGAGCCGCTGTTCGGCAAGCTGGAGGTCTTCGAGGTCGTCCAGATGCTCGACGATGGCCTCGAGGGCGTGTTCGCTCGTGCTGCGCCCGGTCTTGCGGGCGAGGTCTTCGAGGCGCTTTTCGATATCGGCGGGCAGGCGCAGGGCAAGCATGGAACGATCTCCCGTGGGCCGTCGAGCATAACACGCCGTCGCGTGAGGCCCAAGCTCAGCGCCGCATCAGCCGGAAGGGTATGCCCGAGGCCAGCGCGCCGACATATTTCGGTTTCTGGTAGTGCCCGTTGAGCGAGATGCGCGGCAGCGTCGTCGGCGTGTCGAAGGAGCGGGGGGAGAGTGTGCCCGGATCTGTCGTGACGGCGACGCGGAAGCCGAGGTCCTTCGCAAGCCGATGCTCGCGCGGCGAGACGGAGGCGCGGTCGCCGTAGGGATAGGCGAAGGTGTCGGGCCGGCGACCGGTAATGGCGGCGATGCGCTCGGCCGACTGGTCCATCTCGTCGCGCGCCTCCTCGTCGCCAAGGCGGGCGAGAGCCCGGTGGCTCACGGTATGGGCGCCGATCGAGGCGAGGGGGTTGAGGACGAGGCTTTTCAGTTCCGGCTCGCGCATGATGAGCCGCTCGGTGATCATCAGCGGGTCGATGCCATGGGCCTTCGCTGCCGCGTCGAGCCGCCCGATCGCCGCCGCCTCCTCCGTCTCGCTCTGGACGAAGCGGGCGAAGCGCGCATAGGCGGCCTGCTTCTGGAACGGGGTGGCAAGCGGCATGGTGACCGCGCCGGAACCGAAATCGAATTCCAGGTGCGGCGCGATGCGCAGAAGCTCCGTCAGCGTCTCCCACCAGATGCCGTGCGTCTTGCAGGCGAAGCCCGGCGCGACGAAGACGGTGAACGGCACCTTGTGCCGCGTGAAGACCGGCTGGGCATGGACGGCGTTGTTACGGTAGCCGTCGTCCAGCGTGAAGGCCGCGAAGCGCTCGCCGGCGCGCGCGATGGCGAGCCGCGCCGGCATGTCGGCCAGCGCGACGAACTGGTAGCCCTCTTCCGTCAGGTGTTCGATCGCCGCGTCGAGGAACTCCGGCGTGATCTCCAGATGGGCGTTCGGGTCGAAGGCCTGCGGCGTCTTCGGCCGCACATGGTGCAGCGTGAAGATCGCGCCCATGCCGCGGGCGGACGCCATCAGCCCGGCGCGCTCGGCCAGATGCGCGAACTCCAGCCCGCCAGTGATCACGGCGCGCTTCAGTCCCTGTCGCATGACACTGCGGATCGGCATGTCGTCTTCGTCTTCCCTTTTCGTTTCCCAGGCGCCGTTATCGCACCCGGCCGGTATCCGAGTGGTTAACAACGGCTTTCCGGCGTTCGGGGAACGGCGCCGCCGCCGCAGCGCGGCAGCGAGGGGAGGGGAAAGAGGTCAGGCCCGGGTGCCGCCCACGGTCACCTGGTCCATGCGCAGGTGCGGCTGGCCGACGCCGACCGGCACCCATTGGCCGGCCTTGCCGCAATTGCCGATGCCGGTGTCGAGCTTCGTGTCGTTGCCGACCATCGAGACGCGGCGCATGGCGTCCGGCCCGTTGCCGATCAGCATGGCGCCCTTGACCGGCGCGGTGACCTTGCCGTTCTCGATGAGATAGGCTTCGGTGCAGCCGAAGACGAATTTTCCGGACGTGATGTCCACCTGGCCGCCGCCGAAGGAGACGGCGTAGAGGCCGTTCTTCACCGAGGCGATGATCTCCTCCGGCGTCCTGTCGCCGGAGAGCATGTAGGTGTTGGTCATGCGCGGCATGGGGCGATAGGCATAGCCCTGGCGGCGGCCGTTGCCGGTCGCCTTCATGCCCATCAGGCGGGCGTTCTGCCGGTCCTGCATGTAGCCGACAAGCTTGCCGTCCTCGATCAGCACGTTGTAGGCCGACGGCGTGCCCTCGTCGTCGACGGTGATCGAGCCGCGGCGGTTGTCGATCGTGCCGTCGTCGACGACGGTGACGCCCCTGGCCGCCACCTGCTCGCCCATCAGCCCGGCAAAGGCCGAGGATTTCTTGCGGTTGTAGTCGCCTTCCAGCCCGTGGCCGACCGCCTCGTGCAGCATGACACCCGGCCAGCCGGAGGAGAGCACGACGTCCATCGTGCCCGCCGGCGCCTCGACGGCTTCAAGGTTGACCAACGCCTGGCGCAGCGCCTCGTCGGCGCCGAAACGCCAGCTCTCCTCGGTGAGGAAGGCATCGAAGGTGGTGCGCCCGCCGACGCCGTAGCTGCCGGTCTCCTGCCGGTCGCCCTCGCCGGCGACGACGGAGATGTTGACGCGGGTCATGGGCCTGACATCGGTGACGCGGTGCCCGTCGGCGCGCAGGATGTTGACCACCTGCCAGCTCGCGGCGATCGAGGCCGTCACCTGCCGCACCTTCGGATCCTTGGCGCGGAGATACGCGTCGATCTCGGTGAGAAGGGCGACCTTCTGCTCGAAGCTCGGCGTGCCGATCGGGTTGTCGGGGGTGTAGAGCCGGCGGTTGGTGCCCTGCGGCGCGGCGGCATAGTCGCCGGAATAGCCGCGCGTGACGGCGCCGGCCGCATCGGCCGCGCGTTTCAGTGCGGCAAGCGTCATCTCGCCGGAATGCGCATAGCCCACCGCCTCGCCGGCGACGGCCCTGAGGCCGAAGCCCTGGTCGGTGTTGAAGCTGCCGCCCTTGAGGCGGCCGTTGTCGAAGGAGAGGGATTCGGCCTGGGCGTGCTCGAGGAAGAGCTCGCCGTCGTCGGCACCCTTCAGCGTCTCCTTCAACGCCGCCTGCACGGATGCCTCGTCGGCATCGAAGAGGGAGAGGAGATCGGTGTTCATGGCAGGCTCCGCGCGCATTGGACTTCGGGGTTCATGTAAGTCCCCGGGCGGCGGGCGGCAAGCCCGCCGGAAGACTGCTCACGGCAGCGCGTCGTAGCCCTCGCCGAAACCCTTGAGGTCGACGGGGATGCCGATGCCTTCCTCGGGCGACTGGAAGACGATGAAGGTCGCCGTCGCGCCGGAGCGGAAGGTTTTCAAAAGCTCGTCCTCGAGCACCACTTCGGCATAGCAGCCGTCGGAAAAGCAGCGCACGAAATAGGCGCGGCCGATATCCTTGCCGTCGACATTGAGGCCGAGGCCGTTCGGCAGGAGAACGCCGAGCGGCGCCAGCACGCGCAGGATCTTCGCCTTGCGGTCGGCGGTTTTCAGCACGACGACGGAGAGGCCGAGTTCCGGCCGGTCCTCGGCCAGCACGTTCTGCATCAGCGCGCACTGTTCGCCGGAGGCGCCGGCCGGCTGGTCGCAGACGATCGACCAGGCGCCGTGGTTCGATTTCACCGTGCCGGGCTGCTGGGCTGCCGAAAGGGAAGGAAGCGCGAGAGCGCCGAGCCCGAGCGCAGCAAGGCCAAATGCCGCGCGGGACAGCCGGGAAAGGGGAGCAAAACCCATGAAAACCTCGGAATCTCGAATCAGTCGGGCTATCTTTGAAGGGGCAGGGGTGAAATGAAAAGCCCCGAGCGCTCATTTCCAATTGATTGAAGGCGGAAATTGGACCGCCGCCCACTCATTATAATAGGGGCGCGCACAGGGCCGGGCGAGGCGCTTCCGGCGGGATCGCCGCAGCCAAACCTTTCATGCTATAGGGAATTATGAAGAAACTGTGGGGAGCGGGCCCATGCTTTTGCTTTTGCGCAAAAATGCCGCACGGCCTGTCCCCCATGGCGGTTGCGGCGAGCATGAAACTGTGGTTTTAAGCACTCAGTATAGCAGGGATTCTGCGCGTCTGTTTGATCCCGATCAAACGCCTTGGGGAGATACGTTGTGAAAAACAAAGCTTTTGCAGTTCTGGCCGCGATCGGCTGTCTGCTCTTTGCTTCCACCGCTTTCGCTGATCAGCCGTTCGAATGGCAGAAGGGCCTCCAGCCCGCCGCGACCTCGATCATGGAAGAGATCCGCTGGTTCGAGCAGTACACACTGTGGTTCATCGTCCCGATCACCCTGTTCGTTCTCGCGCTGCTCGTCGTCGTCGTCGTGAAGTTCCGCGAAAGCAAGAACCCGGTTCCGTCCAAGACCAGCCACAATACGGCGATCGAGGTCGTCTGGACGCTCGGCCCGGTCATCGTTCTCCTGTTCCTCGCCGTTCCCTCCTTCCAGCTCCTGACCAAGCAGCTCGCCCCCACGGAAGAGCCGGAACTGACGATCAAGGCCACCGGCTACCAGTGGTACTGGGGATATGAATACCAGGTCGGCGAGAGCCCGCTCTCCTTCGACAGCATTCTTCTGCAGGACGGCGATCGCGCCGCCGCGGGCAAGGAAGACAAGGGCGTCTATCCGCGCCTCCTGGCCGTCGACAACGAAGTCGTCGTTCCCGTCGGCAAGCATGTCCGCCTCCTCGTCACCGGCGCCGACGTGATCCATGCGTTCGCTATGCCCTCCTTCGGCGTGAAGATCGACGCCGTGCCGGGCCGCCTCAATGAGACGTGGTTCAAGGCCGACCGCGAAGGCCTGTTCTACGGCCAGTGTTCCGAGCTGTGCGGCAAGGACCATGCGTACATGCCGATCGCCGTCCGCGTCGTCTCGCAGGAGAAGTACGATACGTGGCTTGCAGCCGCCGCGACGAATCTCGGCGACGCAAACAAAGCCCTGATGGCGTCGATCGACGGTGCGGCGAAGTCCGTCAACGTCGCCGAAAACGCCGCGCAGTAATCCCAAGGGAGAGAGACCATGGCCGGAACATCCGCTGCCCACGGCGATCACCACGATCACCACGAACACAAGCCGCTCACCTTCTTCCAGCGTTGGTTCCTGTCGACCAACCACAAGGATATCGGCACCCTCTACCTGATCTTCGCGATCTGTGCGGGCATCATCGGCGGCACGCTGTCGGTGGTGATGCGCATGGAACTGCAGGAGCCTGGTATCCAGATCTTCCACGGTCTCGCCCAGATGGTCTACGGCTTCGAGGGCGATGCCGCCATCGATGGCGGCAAGCACATGTTCAACGTCTTCACGACGGCGCATGCGCTTATCATGATCTTCTTCATGGTCATGCCGGCCCTCATCGGCGGTTTCGCCAACTGGATGGTGCCGATCATGATCGGCGCGCCGGACATGGCCTTCCCGCGCATGAACAACATCTCGTTCTGGCTGATCATCCCGGCCTTCCTGCTGGTCCTGCTCTCGATGTTCGTCGAAGGCCCGGCGGGCGCCTATGGCGCGGGCGGCGGCTGGACGATCTATCCGCCGTTCTCGACCTCGGGCCAGCCCGGGCCGGCCATGGACTTCGTGATCCTCGGCCTGCACATTGCCGGCGCGTCCTCGATCCTCGGCGCGATCAACTTCATCACCACGATCCTCAACATGCGCGCCCCGGGCATGACGCTGCACAAGATGCCGCTCTTCGCCTGGTCGGTTCTGATCACCGCCTTCCTGCTCCTGCTCTCGCTGCCGGTCCTGGCAGGCGGCATCACCATGCTGCTCACCGACCGCAACTTCGGCACGGCCTTCTTCGCGCCGGAAAACGGCGGTGACCCGATCCTCTTCCAGCACCTGTTCTGGTTCTTCGGTCACCCGGAAGTGTACATCCTGATCCTGCCCGGCTTCGGCATCGTCAGCCACATCGTGTCGACCTTCTCGCGCAAGCCGATCTTCGGTTACCTCGGCATGGCCTATGCCATGGTCGCCATCGGCGCCGTCGGCTTCATCGTGTGGGCGCACCACATGTACACGGTCGGCATGTCGCTCGACACGCAGCGCTACTTCGTCTTCGCCACGATGGTCATCGCGGTTCCGACGGGCGTGAAGATCTTCTCCTGGATCGCGACGATGTGGGGCGGCTCCATCCGCTTCACCACGCCGATGGTCTGGGCGATCGGCTTCATCTTCCTGTTCACGGTCGGCGGCGTCACGGGCGTCCAGCTTGCAAACGCCGGCCTCGACCGCGCCCTGCACGACACCTACTACGTGGTCGCCCACTTCCACTACGTGCTGTCGCTCGGCGCCGTCTTCGCCATCTTCGCGGCCTGGTACTACTGGTTCCCGAAGATGACCGGCTACATGTATTCGGAATTCCTCGGCAAGCTGCACTTCTGGGTCATGTTCATCGGCGTGAACCTGATCTTCTTCCCGCAGCACTTCCTCGGCCTTGCCGGCATGCCGCGCCGCTACATCGACTATCCGGATGCCTTCGCCGGCTGGAACGCGGTCTCGTCCTACGGCTCTTACATCTCGGCCTTCGCCGTGCTGATCTTCCTCTTCGGCGTCTTCGAAGCCTTCTCCAAGAAGCGCGTCGCCGGCGACAACCCGTGGGGTGAAGGTGCGAACACGCTGGAATGGCAGCTCTCTTCGCCGCCGCCGTTCCACCAGTGGGAACAGCTCCCGAAGATCAAGTAAGCTTTTTCGACACTCGGGGCCGCCGGAAACGGCGGCTCCCTGACTTGCAAGACCAGACGACCGGCGGAGGCCGGGGCGGGGCACCAGCAACAGCCCACACCCCACCCTCCGTCATCCTCGGGCTTGACCCGAGGATCCACTCCCCACGGCACGCCGGAGGATGTGGCATGGATCCTCGGGTCAAGCCCGAGGATGACGGAGGAGGGGAGGCATGAGGCTTGCCCACTCTGACAACGGAACGATACGGAAAGAACATGGCGGTCATCGAGCATCACGAAACGGTTCCGGGCGGCGGCGAGGTCTACCTCTCCGAAGCGTCGCCGCGTGATTTCTTCGAGCTGCTGAAGCCGCGCGTCATGTCGCTCGTCGTCTTCACGGCCCTTGCCGGCCTCGTCGTCGCGCCGGGCGAGATCAACCCGTTCATCGCGGCCATAGCGATCCTCTGTATCGCCGTGGGCGCCGGAGCCTCCGGTGCCCTCAACATGTGGTACGACGCCGACATCGACGCGGTCATGAGCCGCACCGCAAAGCGTCCCATCCCCTCCGGCCGCATCCGCCCGGAAGAAGCGCTCGCCTTCGGCCTGACGCTCTCCGCCTTCTCGGTCGCGATCCTCGGCCTTGCGGTCAACTGGCTTTCGGCGGGCCTGCTCGCCTTCACCATCTTCTTCTACGCCGTCATCTACACGATGTGGCTCAAGCGCTCGACGCCGCAGAACATCGTCATCGGCGGCGCGGCCGGCGCCTTCCCGCCGATGATCGGCTGGGCCTGCGTGACCGGTGGCGTCTCCATCGAGAGCATCGTGCTCTTCCTCATCACCTTCCTGTGGACCCCGGCGCATTTCTGGGCGCTCGCCCTCTTCAAGATGCGCGACTACGGCGCCGTCGGCGTGCCGATGCTGCCGAATGTCGCCGGCGAGCGAACCACCAAGGTGCAGATCCTCATTTATGCGGTGCTGACCGCCGTCATCGCCGTCGTGCCGACCTTCCTCGGCCTCGCCAGCTTCGGCTACGGTCTCTTTGCCGCAGCCCTCGGCATCGGCTTCGTGTGGTACTCTGTCGGCGTGTTGCGCATGCCGGAGGGCGATGTCGCGATGGTGCCGGCCAAGAAGCTCTTCGCCTTCTCCATCGTCTATCTGTTCGCGGTCTTCTCCGGCCTGATGGTCGACCACATGATCGCCTCGTTCGGATGGGTGCTGTAATGGAAACCGTAAACCTCACGGAAAACCAGAAGAAGGCCCGCCGCGGCCGCAACATCGCGCTCGGCGCGGTGCTGCTCGGCCTCGTCGTGCTGTTCTATGTCGTCACGCTGGTAAAATTCTCCGGCGGAATGGCGGGCTGACGATGAGCGAGACGCAAAAGACCGAGAAAAGCGGCCCCGAGAAAAGCGGCCCTGAGAAAAGCGGAATGGGCAACGGCACGATCGTCGCCATCTGCTGCTCCTTCGTCATCGGCATGGTCGGCATGGCCTATGCCGCCGTGCCGCTCTACGAGATGTTCTGCCAGGTGACGGGCTACGGCGGCACGACGCAGCGCGTCGAGCAGGCCTCCGACGTCATCCTCGACAAGAAGATCAAGGTGCGCTTCGATGCCAATGTCGGCCCCGGCCTTGCCTGGAGCTTCGAGCCGGTGCAGCGCGAGGTCGAGCTGAAGATCGGCGAGACCGTGCAGATCATGTACCGGGCGCGCAACAATGCTTCCGTGCCGACGACCGGCCAGGCGACGTTCAACGTCACGCCCCAGGCCGCCGGCGCCTATTTCAACAAGGTCCAGTGCTTCTGCTTCACCGAAACCACGCTGAAGCCGGGCGAGGAACTGATCATGCCCGTCGTCTTCTTCGTCGATCCGGCGATCGTCGAGCCGGTCGAGACGAAGGGCATCCACACGCTCACGCTGTCCTATACCTTCTATCCGCATGAGGCGTCGAAGCCGGTGGCTTCGGCTGCGGAGGTGAAGGCGGACGACGCGAACAAGCTTTGAATACCATGCGTTTCCGGCTATGCCGGGAACGGAACGCGATACATTGGGGATAAGTCAGATGGCCGATGCGCATCAGAAGAAACACGACTACCACATCATCGACCCCAGCCCGTGGCCGCTGCTTGCCTCCATCGGCGCCTTCGTCCTGGCGCTCGGCGGCATCGGCTACATGCGCTACCTTTCGGGCGGGGCCTTCCACCTGTTCGGCGTCAACCTCGCCACGCCGTGGATCTTCTTCATCGGCCTCGCCATCACGCTCTACACCATGTACGCCTGGTGGGCCGATACGGTGAAGGAAGCCCATGAGGGCCACCACACCCGCGTCGTCTCGCTGCACCTGCGCTACGGCATGATCATGTTCATCGCTTCGGAAGTGATGTTCTTCGTCGCCTGGTTCTGGGCCTTCTTCGATGCCAGCCTCTTCCCGGGCGAACTCATCCAGGCCGCCCGCGTCGAGCATACCGGTGGCGTCTGGCCGCCGAAGGGCATCGAGGTCCTCGATCCCTGGCACCTGCCGCTCTACAACACGGTCATCCTGCTGCTTTCGGGCACCTGCGTAACCTGGGCGCACCACGCGCTGCTGCACAACGATCGCAAGGGTCTCGTCAACGGCCTGGCGCTGACGGTCGTGCTCGGCGTGCTGTTCTCCTATGTGCAGGGCTACGAGTATGCCCATGCCCCGTTCGCCTTCAAGGAATCCATCTACGGCGCCACCTTCTTCATGGCGACCGGCTTCCACGGTTTCCACGTCATCGTCGGCACGATCTTCCTGATCGTCTGCCTCATCCGCGCCATGCGCGGCGACTTCACCCCGAAGCAGCATTTCGGCTTCGAGGCGGCTGCCTGGTACTGGCACTTCGTCGACGTCGTCTGGCTCTTCCTGTTCTTCTCCATCTACATCTGGGGTGGCTGGGGCGCGCCGATCTCGCACGGCTGATCCGGCCCGCACGACATGACCGAACGGCCGCAGCGATGCGGCCGTTTGTTTTTGAGGCCCTTTGTCGCGGCCTTTCGGTTGGACGCGTTACCCGGCGACGATGTATAGATGCGGTAACGGCAACTGACCCCTCACCTGCCTGCCGGCATCCCCTCTCCCCACAAGGGGGAGAGGGGATGCCGGCAGGCAGGTGAGGGGTGCTCACATTACGGAACACCTGTCATGCACGAGGACAAGGCACTCTATCCTCCCGTCGACCCCTTCAGCACCGGCCTGCGCGGCTGCTGCCCGCGCTGCGGCCAGGGCAAGCTGTTCGACGGCCTGCTCAAGGTGAAGCCGGCCTGCGCCAGTTGCGGGCTCGACTATTCCTTCGCCGATTCGGGAGACGGCCCGGTCGTCTTCGTGCTGCTCATCGTCGGCTTCATCGTCGTCGGCGCGGCGCTGTGGATGGAGGTGAACGTCAATCCGCCACTCTGGGTGCATTTCCTCCTGTGGATCCCGCTCGTCATCGTCCTCGGTCTCGGGCTGACGCGCATCCTCAAGGGCCTCCTGATCGCGCTGCAATACCGTAACAATGCCCGGCCCGGCGAAATCGACCGTGGCTGAGGTTCCGGCCGGCGCCCTGCCGCGCAAGGGCAGGGGCAAGACGGTCTTCACCGGCATCGCCTTCCTCCTCGCCCTTGCCATCCTGCTGTCGCTCGGCACCTGGCAGGTCCGGCGCCTCCACTGGAAGGAACAGCTTCTCGCCGACATGGCCGCCCGCCGCGTCGCCGCGCCTGTGGCGCTCGCCGATATCGAGGCGATGGCGAAACGGGGCGAGGATATCGAATACCGCCCGGTGACGGTCTCCGGCACCTTCGCCAACAACAGGGAGCGCCACTTCTTCGCCACCTGGCGCGGCCGCACCGGCTATCACGTCTATACCCCGCTCCAGCTTGCCGACGGCCGCTTCCTCTTCGTCAACCGGGGTTTCACGCCCTTCGAGGCGAAGGAACCGGAAATGCGCAAGCAGGGCCAATTGACCGGCGTGCAGGCCGTGACGGGCCTTGCCCGCGCCCGCCTCGCCGAAAAGCCGTCTTCCATCGTGCCGGAGAACGATCTCGCCAAGAACATCTTCTACTGGAAGGACCTCGACGCGATGGCGGCGAGTACCGGCATTGCCGCCGACAGGCTGGTGCCCTTCTTCGTCGATGCGGGCGATGCGCCGAACCCCAAGGGCCTGCCGATCGGCGCCGTCACCCAGTTCGACCTGCCGAACAACCACCTGCAATATGCCGTCACCTGGTATGGCCTCGCGGCGGCGCTTGCCGGCGTCGGCCTCTTTGCCGTGCTGCGGCGCAAGGGCGCCTGAAAGCGCGCGATCACGCTGTTTTCGCTTGGCGCGGCGGCGCTCGCCGGCCTATATGGGGCGCAAGGCTCCCGACCATTGCCGGATACTGATACGCATGATTGATACCCGACCGGACTTGACCATCAGGCTGTGTGGCCCGCGCGGCTTCTGCGCCGGTGTCGACCGCGCCATCCAGATCGTCGTCCTGGCGCTGAAGGCCTATGGCGCGCCGGTCTATGTGCGCCACGAGATCGTGCACAACCGCTATGTCGTGGAGGGCCTGGAGGCCAAGGGCGCGATCTTCGTGGAGGAACTCGACGAGATCCCGGAAGAGCATCGCCAGCAGCCGGTCGTCTTCTCCGCCCATGGCGTGCCGAAATCGGTCCCGGCGGATGCCGAGGCCCGCAACCTCTTCTATCTCGATGCCACCTGCCCGCTGGTCTCCAAGGTGCACAAGCAGGCGATGCGCCACCAGCGCCTCGGTCGCCATGTCGTGCTGATCGGCCATGCCGGACACCCCGAGGTGATCGGCACGATGGGCCAGTTGCCGGAAGGCTCCGTCTCGCTGGTCGAGACCGTCGAGGATGCCGACAGATACGTGCCGCCGGATCCGGACAATCTCGGCTTCGTCACGCAGACGACGCTCTCGGTGGACGACACGGCCGGCGTCATCAAACGCCTGCACGAGCGCTTCCCGAACCTCACCGCGCCCGCCGCCGATTCGATCTGCTATGCCACCACCAACCGGCAGGAGGCCGTGAAGCAGGCGGCGCCCGGCTGCGACCTCTTCCTCATCGTCGGCGCACCGAACTCCTCCAATTCCAAGCGCCTCGTCGAAGTGGCGCTTCGCGCCGGGGCGACGAAATCCGTGCTCGTCCAGCGCGCCGCCGAGATCGACTGGGAGACCATCGGCGACATCCGCACCGTCGGCCTCTCTGCCGGCGCCTCGGCGCCCGAGGTCATCGTCAACGAGATCATCGAGGCTTTCCGCGCACGCTACAATGCCGTCGTGGAGCTTGCCGATACGGTCGAGGAGAACGAGCACTTCCTCGTCAACCGCGAACTGCGCGCCATCGAACTCACGCCCGCCGACATGGCTTTCGTCAATGGGGAATAGGGTGGTGCAGGTCCTGCCGCGGATTGCCCCTCATCCCCCTGCCGGGACCTTCTCCCCGCAAGCGGGGCGAAGGGGCAGGACGGCGCGCCCAGCGTTCCTCGCCCCGCCTGCGGGGAGAGGATGCCGGCAGGCAGGTGAGGGGCAGCAACCCGCTCGTTCGTCAATTGATTCCACCCCGCAAATCTGAGACCCGCCGTGGCCGTCTATACCGATATCACCGAAGACGATCTGTCCCGTTTCCTGACCGCCTATGATGCGGGCACGCTGCTCTCCTACAAGGGCATCGCCGAGGGCGTGGAGAATTCCAACTTCCTGCTGCACACCACGAAGGGCGCCTTCATCCTGACGCTGTACGAAAAGCGTGTCGATCCGGGCGACCTGCCGTTCTTCCTCGGCCTGATGCACCATCTCGCCGAACGGGGCCTGTCCTGCCCGCTGCCGCTGCCGCGCAATGACGGCGCGCTGCTCGGCGAACTGTCGGGCCGCCCCGCCGCGATGATCTCGTTCCTCGAAGGCATGTGGCTGCGCAAGCCCGCGGCGAAACATTGCCGCGAGGTCGGCCGTGCGCTCGCCGAGATGCACCTGGCCGGCGAGGGCTTCGAGATCACCCGGGCGAATGCGCTCTCCGTCGGCGGCTGGCGGCCGCTGTGGGAGAAATCCGCAGACCGGGCCGACGAGGTGGAGGCGGGCCTGCAGGACGAGATCGCCGGCGAACTCGCCTTCCTGGAGGCGAACTGGCCGAAGGACCTGCCGTCGGGCGTCATCCATGCCGATCTCTTCCAGGACAATGTCTTCTTCATCGGCGATAAGCTGTCGGGCCTGATCGACTTCTACTTCGCCTGCAACGACCTGCTCGTCTACGACGTCGCCATCTGCCTTAATGCCTGGTGCTTCGAGAAGGACGGCGCGTTCAACCTGACGAAGGGCATGGCGCTGCTGGAAGGCTACGAGAGCGTGCGCCCGCTGTCTCCTGAGGAGGCTGCCGCCCTGCCGCTGCTGGCGCGCGGCTCGGCGCTGCGCTTCTTCCTGACGCGGCTCTACGACTGGCTGATGACGCCGCCCGGCGCGCTGGTCGTCAAGAAGGACCCGCTGGAATACCTGCGCAAGCTGCGCTTCCACCGCCAGGTCCGCAACCCCGCGGAATACGGTCTGCCGCGATGAAGCATGTCGATATCTTCACGGACGGCGCCTGCTCGGGCAATCCCGGTCCCGGCGGCTGGGGCGCGGTGCTGCGCTACGGCGAGGTCGAGAAGGACATGTGCGGCGGCGAAGCGGAGACCACCAACAACCGCATGGAGCTGACGGCCGCCCTGTCGGCCCTTGCCGCCCTCAAACTACCCTGCGAGGTCGATCTCTACACGGATTCGAAATACGTCATGGACGGCATTTCGAAATGGATCTTCGGCTGGAAGAAGAACGGCTGGAAGACCGCCGACAAGAAGCCGGTGAAGAACGGCGACCTCTGGCAGGCGCTGGATGCCGAACGCCTGCGCCACAAGGTGGAATGGCACTGGGTCAAGGGCCATGCCGGCCACCCGGAGAACGAGCGTGCCGACGAGCTTGCCCGCAAGGGCATGGCGCCGTTCAAGGGCATTAGGAGTTAGGCAGTAGGAATTCGGGGAACCGGCTATCTTCTCTACTGCCTACTGCCTAATTCCTCTTCAAAGCTGCTCGATCATCGCCGCTGCGCCCGAGACCGTCGCCTGGCCGGGGCTTTCCTCGATGTTCAGCGCCTTCACCACGCCGTCCTCGACGAGCATGGAATAGCGCTTGGAGCGCACGCCCAGCGTGCCGGCGGAGAGGTCGATCTCCATGCCGAGCGCCTTGGTGAAGCCAGCGTCCCAGTCGGCAAGGAAGCGCAGTTTGCCGGCGCCGCCCGTGGAATTCGCCCAGGCGCCCATCACATGATGGTCGTTGACCGCGACGACGGCGATGTCGTCGACGCCCTTGGCGAGGATCGCGTCGCGGTTTTCGAGGTAGCCGGGCAGATGGTTCAGCGAGCAGGTCGGCGTGAAGGCGCCCGGCACGGCGAAGAGCACGACGCGCTTGCCGGCGAAAAGGTCCGCGGTCGAGATGTCGGCGGGACCGTCCGGCGTGCGTTCCTTGATCTTGAGGTGGGGCAGCTTGTCTCCAACGGAAATGGTCACGGCGTCTCTCCTGTCTGGTATGGGATGGCGAAGGGCCGGAAGGGCCCGCCGGCGGCACTATAAGCAGCGCCGGCAAAAGTGCGAAACGGTTTTCCGCGCGAAGCGAACGGCGCGCTCACTCCACCTTGAGCGGAGCTTCCATCGTCTTTTCTCCGGCCCGGAGTGTCAGCAGGATCGGGTTCTTCGCGAGGTCGAAAACCTTCGGCCGGTGCAGCACCGGCACGTCGGCGACGAAGGCCTCACCGTCCCGCCGCACGGGGCCGGCCGCGCCGAATTCGAACGGGGCGCCGGAGAGGAAAACGTCGGCCCCATCCGCCGGGGCCTCGAAGCGCACGGAGATCGTCTTGCCGTCCGCCGACCAATGGCCGTCGAGCGGCCGGAAGCCGTCGCCGGCCGCGCCGGGAAGCGTCGCCTCGGCGGCACTGATCGCGGTCTCCTCCAGTGGATTGGTGAAGCCTTCGCCGTCGGTCTCCACCGTCAGCTCCGCCTGCACGGGAATACAGATGTCCTTGCACACGCCGAGGAAGACCGTGGCGGTTACCGGCCCGCCCGCCGCCCCGCCGAGCGTCATCGGCAGGCGCACCGGCGCATCGTAGCCGATATAGTGGTTGGCCTCGTCGCCGAGGCGGCGCGGCGCGGGAAAGCCGATCGCCGTCAGCGTCGCGCCGGAGACGGTAATCGACGGCGGGATGCCGCTGCCGCCGGGGTCGCGCCAGTAGGTCTTCCAGCCGTCGTGCAGGCGGATGTCGAGCATGGCGCGCGCCGCGCCGCCGGCATCCGCCGGAAGCACCACCAGGCGCACATCGCCGCCCGGCGTCTCCACCCAGGGCGAGGTCGCCGCCATGGCGGCGGAGGGCAGGAAAAGCAGCGCGATTGCAGCGGTTTGCAGGCGTTTCATGGCTCAACATCTAGCGCCGGGGGCGCGGGCTTTCCAGCAACAAAAGCGCATGGGGCGATCATAAAAGCTTGATCGAACGGCGCGGCACCATACCTTTGTTGCAGGGCTGGCGCGCCGTGCCGGCGAAAAGAACGCTTTTCATTTGATGGCGAATTGGTAGGCTAGATCCGCTATGGCTATGTCGGTCCTGAAAAACAAGCGAGAGCGCGGCTTCCTTGACGGTCAGTTCCTGATCGCCATGCCGGGCATGGCCGACGCCAATTTCACCCGCACCGTCGTCTATATCTGCGCCCATTCGGAGGACGGAGCCATGGGCTTCGTCATCAACCGGCCGCAGCAGTTGAATTTCTCCGACGTGCTGCTGCATCTCGACCTGCTGGGCGAGGACGAGGTGATCCGCCTGCCGGGCGCGACGCTGGATTTCCCCATCCGCTGCGGCGGACCGGTGGAGAGCGGGCGCGGCTTCGTTCTGCATTCGGACGACTACATGTCCGAATCCTCCATTCCCGTCAGTGACGATATCTGCCTCACCGCCACGCTCGATATCGTGCGCGCCATCTCCCGCGGCCGCGGCCCTGAAAAGGGCCTGATGATGCTCGGCTATGCCGGCTGGGGCGCGGGCCAGATCGAGAACGAGATCGGCGCCAATGGCTGGCTGTCCTGCCCGGCGCAGGAGGAACTGATTTTCGACACCAATCTCGACAGCAAATACGAGCGGGCGCTCGGCCTGATGGGCATCACGCCCGCCATGCTCTCCGTCGAGGCCGGCCACGCCTGAGCGGCGCGGCACATTTTCTCTTGCGCCATCGGAACCTGTTGCAGCGCACGCCGTTAATCGGCGCGTCAACAACCACGCTTGCTGAAGGAGAAATGCAGTGGGTAGCACGAGCGACAAGATCAAGGGCACGGCCAACGAACTGGCGGGCAAGGCGAAGCAGGCCGCGGGCAAGGCCGCCGACAGCCCGAAGCTGCGCGCCGAAGGCGCCGCGCAGGAGGCCAAGGGCAAGACCCAGAAGGCAGTCGGCAAGGCGAAGGACGCCGTGAAGGGCGCCATCGACCGCCTCTGATCGCAGGCGGCGGGAACTCTGCTCGAACCGCGACGTCGAAGAATGGCGAAACGGTCCTCCCATCCAATCTCCCCCCCTTGTGGGGGAGATGCCCGGCAGGGCAGAGGGGGGGGTACGCCTCCTCCGACCGGACGTATGCCCGGGAAAATCCAGATACCCATATCACCAGACCGGGGCCTTCATGAAACTCTTCACCTGCGCGACATGCGGCCAGACCATCCATTTCGACAATCGTATCTGCGTGCGCTGCGGCTCCACGCTCGGCTTTTTGGCCGAGGACACGGCATTGCATGCCCTGGTGCCGGAAGGCGAAGGGTTCTGGAGGATCGCGCCGGGCGAGGGCGTCTACCGCTTCTGCGACAATGCCGTGCACGACGTCTGCAACTGGCTGCTGCCGGCCGACAGCCCGCACGCCTTCTGCGAGGCCTGCCGCCACAACCGCATCGTGCCGGCCACCGATCCGGCGGGGCTGGAGCGCTGGCGGCGCATCGGCGCGGCCCAGCGCCATCTCTTCTATTCGATCCTGCGCTGGAAGCTGCCGCATCCGACCCGCGAGGAGGACCCGGCCGGCGGCCTGGTGTTCGATTTCCTCGCCGACGCGGTGGATGCCGGCGGCAATGTCGTCCAGGCCGCGATGACCGGCCATGAGGACGGCCTCGTCAGCCTGCGCGCCGCCGAGGCGGACGACGCGGTGCGCGAGGGCGTGCGCGTCTCGATGGACGAACCCTACCGCACCCTGCTCGGCCATTTCCGCCACGAGATCGGGCATTTCTACTGGACCCGCCTCGTGCGGGACGAGGCGACGCTGGAGGAGGCCCGCCGCCTGTTCGGCGACGAGCGCGCGGACTATGCCGCCGCCCTCCAGCGCAACTACGAGCAGGGCCCGCCGGCCGACTGGCCGCAGCATTTCATCAGCAGCTATGCAAGCTGTCATCCGGCCGAGGATTTCGCCGAATGCTGGGCGCATTTCTTTCACATCGCCGACACACTGGAAACCGCCCGCGCCTTCGGCCTCAACACCGATCCGAAGGGCCACGAGGAACTGGAGGCCGAGGTCACCTTCGATCCCTACCGCGCCCCGGACGCCGGCCGCCTCGTCGAGGCCTGGATCCCGCTCAGCGTTGCCATGAACGCCATCCAGCGCTCGATGGGCCAGCCCGACAGCTACCCCTTCGTCCTGCCGCCACCGGTCGTGGAGAAGCTGGATTTCATCAACGGGCTGGTGAGGGGAGCAGGCAATAGGAATTAGCCAATAGGCAGTAGGGTGCCCTATTGGCTACTGCCTAACGCCTAATCCCTTTTCACGCCCGCTTCATCAGCGGAAAGCGCTCCTTCAGCAGCCGCAGCACGGAATCGTAGCCGATCGGCGGGCCGAAGAGGTAGCTCTGGCCGAATTCGCAGCCCATATTGCCGAGTTCGATCGCGTCCTCCTCGGATTCGATGCCCTCGGCGACGACCTGCATTTCGAGTTCCCGCGCCATCGAGATGACGGAGCGCAGGAGCACGGTGCGCTTGTCCGAGCCGTCGCGCACCAGCGCCTTGTCGATCTTGATCGTGTCGAAGGGGAAGCGGGTGAGGTAGGAGAGCGAGGAATGGCCCGTGCCAAAATCGTCGAGCGCGAGGCCGAGGCCGACATCCTTCAATTTGGTGAGGATCAGGCGGGCCTGTTCGGGGTTCTCCATCACGACGGATTCGGTGAGTTCCAGCTTCAGCTTCTGCGGCTCGCAGCGCGTCTTGGCGAGCGCCGCGCGCACGTCGTTGTAGAGTTCGTTGTTGATGAGCTGGGCGCTGGAGAGGTTAACCGAGACGAAGACGGGCAGGTCGCCGGTCTGGAGCTGCCAGTCCATCAGGTCGCTCGCCGCCTTGTCGAAGGCGAAGAGGCCGAGCTGGTTTATGAGATCGGAGCTTTCCGCGATCGGGATGAATTCCGCCGGCGAGATATTGCCGCGCTTGGGATGGTCCCAGCGCATCAGCGCCTCGAAGCCGGCGATCTCGGCATCGGAGAGGCGCACGATCGGCTGGTAGACGAGCGAGAGTTCCTTGCGCTCGATGGCGCGGCGCAGGTCCGTCTCGATCTGCAGGCGGTCCGCGCCGAAGGTGCGGAAGGCGGGGCGGAAGGGCTCGACGCGATTGCCGCCGCCCTTCTTGGCCCGGTACATGGCCAGTTCCGCGTCGTTGAGCAGGCCCGGCGCGTCCTCCTGCTGGTCGACCCAGGAGACGAGGCCGATCGAGGCCGTCAGGATGATCTCGCGCCCGCCGAAATTGATCGGCACCATGATTGCCTTGCTGACCGCATCGGCGAAATCGGCGACCTTGGCCGGGTCGCGTTCCGACATCAGGATGAGGCCGAACTGGTCGCCGGCAAGCCGCGCCAGCGTGTCCTGCGGCTTCAGGAGACGACGCAGGCGCCGGGTCAGCGCGATGAGGATGTTGTCGCCGGCGGCGATGCCCAGCGCGTCGTTGACCTGCTTGTAGCGGTCGATGTCGATGGTCAGCACCGTCGGGCGCACATTGTCGGAGCTTGCGGTCAGCGACAGGATCGCCTGCAGGCGGTCGAGGAAGACCTGGCGGTTCGGCAGGCCCGTCAGGTTATCGTGCAGCGCGTCCTGCAGCAGGCGGTCGACGGAGTTCTTCTGCTCGGTGATGTCGATGATCGTGCCGACGCAGCGGATGATCTCGCCGTTGGCGCCGAGCACCGGCCGGGCGCGGATGGCGAGCCAGTGGTAGTGGCCGTCCTCGGCGCGCACGCGGAACTGATGGTTGAGGCGGCCCTTGCGGTGTTCGAGCAAGACATCCAGCGTCGCGCGAAAACGATCGCGGTCGTCGGGGTGGAGGCGCGGCAGCCAGTTGCGGGCCGGGCCGTGCATGACGCCGGGGGCGAGGCCGAGCTGGATGGAGATGTCGGGAATGGTGACGACGCGGTCGCGCGCCACGTCCCAGTCCCAGACCGTATCGCCCGAACCCGTCAGCGCCAGCGACTGGCGCTCGAGGTCGGAGAACAGGCCCTGGCTGTAGGCGCCGCCGGCAAAGGCGTGCTGCATCACCGTGAAGCCGATGAGGAGCACGATGAGGACGAGGCCGCCGCCGAGCGCCGGCTGGATGATGTCGTTGTTGAGCTGGCCCGTCACCGTCAGCCAGGCGCCGAACAGCCAGACGAGGATCAGCGCCCAGGCGGGCACGAGCAGGATCGCGCGGTCATAGCGGTTGAAGCCGAGATAGGCGATCAGCACGATGCCGACCGTGCCGGTCAGCGCGAAGGAGAGGCGGGCGATGCCCGAGGCGATCGGCGGATCGTAGATCGCCACGCCGAAGAGCAGGCCGAGGCCGAGGATCCAGGCGAGCGTCGCATAGGAGAGATGCGCGTGCCAGCGGTTGAGGTTCAGATAGGTGAAGAGGAAGACGACGAGGCCGGCGGCGAGGAACACCTCCGTGCCGGCGCGCCAGATGCGCTCGTCGCCCGCCGTGATGGAGATGAGCTTCGACAGGAAGCCGAAATCGACGCAGATATAACCGAGCACCGCCCAGGCGAGCGCCGCCGTCGCCGGCAGCATGGAGGTGCCCTTCACCACGAAGAGGATGGTGAGGAAGACGGCGAGCAGGCCGGCGATGCCGAGCACGATGCCGCGATAGAGCGTGAAGGCGTTGACGGTGTCCTTGTAGGCGTCCGGCGCCCAGAGATAGATCTGCGGCAGGTCGGGCGTCGCCAGTTCCGCGACGAAGGTGACGACCGTGCCGGGGTTGAGCGTGATGCGGAAGACGTCCGCCTCGTCGCTCGGCTGGCGGTCGAGCGCGAAACCCTCGCTCGGGGTGATCGAGATGATGCGTTTCGCGCCGAGATCCGGCCAGAAGAGCTTCGACTGCACGAGGCGGAAATGCGGCGCGACGATCAGGCGGTCGATCTGCTCTTCCGAAACGTTGGCGAGCGCGAAGACAGCCCAGTCGCCCTGGTGGTCCTCGGACGTGGCGCGCACCTCGATGCGGCGCACGATGCCGTCCGTGCCGGGCGCGGTGGAGACCTGGAAGGCCTCGCCCCGGCCGGTATAGATCTCCGTGGTGGCGGTGAGGTCGAGGGCGGTGTCGTCACGGGAGATCTTGACCGGTTCGACGGCGAAGGCGCGCCCCGTCATCATGCCGGCAAAGAGCATCAAGGTGAGGAGGATGAGGGCGAGCAACCGGCTGGCATGCAGCGTTTGCGGCACGGATAAAGACGTCATTGAAACTGCATGGTCCTTAGGTCTGCCTGTCCTGCCGCGCCCGGGTGCCGCCTAGGGCCGCCCGTCGGCCGCCAGAAGCGAAAACATCAGGTGGTCGCGCCACTCCCCGTTTATCTTCAGATACTCCCGAAGGTAGCCTTCCTGTCGAAAGCCGGCCTTTTCAAGGAGGCGGATGCTTCTTTGATTGTCAGGAATACAGGCTGCCTCGATACGGTGCAACTGAAGGCTGGAAAAGATATACGGTATGACCAGTTTCAGGGCGCCGTGCATGTGGCCCTGGCCGGCATGGCGCTCGCCCATCCAGTAGCCGATCATGCAGCATTGCGCCGCGCCGCGCCTGATATAGCCGACGGTCAGCCCGCCGAGCAGCACCTTTTCCTCGCGCGTGAAGACGAAGAGCGGCACGGCCTGGCCGGAGGAAAATTCCTGTTCGTTTCTCAGAACGCGGGCGCGAAAGGCGCTTTCCGTCAGTTCGTCGTTGCGCCAGGTCGGCTCCCAGGGCTCGAGGAAGCGCCGGCTTTCCGAGCGCAGCTGATACCATTGCCGGTAATCGTGGAAACGGGGCAGGCGCAGGACGTGCCGGTCGCCGGCAAGTTCCACGGTGTCGGGCTGCCGGGACAGAAACCGAAAAACCGACCGTGCCATTCGCCCTCCGCGCGCGCCGATCCGTGGCGTGCCTTGTCCTGCAAGATTATGCCGAGAGGCTCGCCGGCGTCAAATGGTCCTGAGGGCGGGCGGCGAGCCTATGCGGCGGCAAAAGCCCCGAAAAAACAAAACCCGCCTTGCGGCGGGTTGCGTCGTGAAAAGCGGTGAGCGTCCTGCTCCTGCCGGTCGTCTCAGCCGAAAACGAGGAAACCCTTGACGGCGGACTTGATGTTCGCGCGCGAGATGCCGAGATCCTGCAGGGCGCGGTCGTCGAGGGCGCCAAGTTCACGGACGGCACGGCGGTCGGCGGCGTTCTTCTTGAGCTTTGCGATGATGTTCATGGGTCAACTCCTTTGGGTTGCCCATGATATAAACAATCGCGTGCCCGGAAAAAATGCATATGCTTGCAGCGGAGGCATGCATTTGATGCATGACAACGGCCGAGGGGGAAATCCCCTCAGCTTGCCGCGCGGTCGGGCAGGGTCTGGCGGGACAGCGAGCGCGTGATGTCGCCGGTCGGGACCAGGTGCTCCAGCGGGCCGATGGCCGAGATGGTCGGCACCGTGTCGAAGAACAGGCGGCCGGCAAGGTCCGTCAGGCGCTCGATGGTTATGCCGGCGAGGCGCTCCATCAGTTCCTCGTTGGGGATCGGGCGGCCGTAGAGCATCATCTGGCGGGCGATCTGGCCGGCGCGGGCGGCCGGGCTTTCCTGGCCCATCAGAAGCTGGGCGCGGATCTGCGCGCGGGCGCGCTCGATTTCCTGCTGGTCGATCGTCTCGGACGACTTTTTCAGTTCGTCGAAGATGACGGGCATCAGTTCGGGCAGGTTCTCGCCGCCGGTCGCCGCGTGGATGCCGAAGATGCCGGTATCCGAGAAGCCCCAGTGGAAGGCGTAGATCGAGTAGCAGAGGCCGCGATGCTCGCGCACCTCCTGGAACAGGCGGGAGGACATGCCGCCGCCGAGGATGTTGGCGAGGATCTGCGAACAGTAGAAGTCGCGGGCGTGATAGGCCTTGCCCTCGAAGCCGAGGAGGACCTGCGCGTCCATCAGGTCGCGCGTCTCGCGCACGTCGCCGCCGGTATAGCGGGCCGGCTCGAAGACCGGGGAGACTTTTGGCGCGGTCGGCAGGCTGGAAAAGCGGTCCTCGACCTGGCGCACGAAGGCGTCATGGTCGACGGCGCCGGCCGCCACGACGAACATGCGGTCCGTCGTGTAGTTGCGGTCGAGATAGGAACGGATCTCGCCGGGCGTGAAGGAGAGCACGGTGTCGGGCGTGCCGAGAATGGCGCGGCCGATGATCTGGTCGCGATAGGCGACCTCGGAAAACTTGTCGAAGACCACGTCGTCGGGCGTGTCGTTCGCCGCGCCGATCTCCTGCAGGATGACGTGCTTCTCGCGGCGCAGTTCGTCCTCGTCGAAGACGGATTCCGTCAGGATGTCGGCGAGGATGTCGACCGCGAGCGGGACATGATCCTTCAGCACGCGGGCATAGTAGGAGGTGGTCTCCGTCGAGGTGGCGGCGTTGACCTCGCCGCCGACATTCTCGATTTCCTCGGCGATCTGGCGGGCGGAGCGGCGCTCCGTGCCCTTGAAGGCCATGTGTTCGAGGAGATGGGCGATGCCGTGCTCGTCCGTGGTTTCGTTGCGCGACCCCGACTTGATCCACACGCCGAGAGCGACGCTCTCGAGATGCGGCATGTTTTCGGTCACCACGGTCAACCCGGACGCGAGCCGGGTGCACTCAACTTTCATCATGCGCACTTTCTGCGTTTCTAGCCTCGAACCCGCGTATGTTTCCCGATGAAGTCTTCGACCGCATCGAGCTTCGCATCGAGGACGTCGAACCGCTCCTCCCTTTGCATGAGGTCAGCAAGCCACGTCGGAAGCGCCGGGTCAATACCGCTGGCCGATTTTACTGCGGCGGGGAATTTCGCCGGATGGGCGGTGGCGAGCGTCACCATCGGCGCGCCGGGCTTCTCGTGCTTGCCGGCGACGAAGACGCCGATCGCCGAATGCGGGTCGAGCAGGTAGCCGGTCTCCTTCAGCGTATCGCGGATGGTCGCGGCCACCTGCTTTTCGGAGGCGCGTCCGGCGCGGAAATCCTTGCGGATCGCCTTCAGCGCCTTTTCCTCTATGTCGAAGGCGCTGGATTGCTTGAGGCTTTCCATGGCCCGGCGCACGGCGCCGGCATCCCGGCCATGGGCTTCGAACAGCAGGCGTTCGAAGTTGGAGGAGATCTGGATATCCATCGAGGGCGAGGTGGTGGCCTTCACCTCCTTCATCTCGTAGCGGCCGGTCTTCAGCGTGCGCGCGAGGATGTCGTTCTCGTTGGTGGCGATGACCAGCTTGTCGATCGGCAGGCCCATGCGCTTGGCGGCGTAGCCGGCGAAGATGTCGCCGAAATTGCCGGTCGGCACGGTGAAGGAGATCTTGCGATCCGGCCCGCCCAGCGTCACGGCGGTGGTGAAGTAGTAGACGATCTGGGCCATGATGCGCGCCCAGTTGATCGAGTTGACGCCCGAAAGCTGCACCCGGTCGCGGAACTTCGCGTCGTTGAACATCGCTTTGACGAGGTTCTGGCAGTCGTCGAAATTGCCCTTGATGGCGAGCGCGTGGACGTTCGCCTCCCTGGAGGTGGTCATCTGGCGCTGCTGCACCGGCGAGACCTTGCCTTCGGGGAAGAGGATGAAGATGTCGGTGCGCTCGCGGCCGGCAAAGGCGTCGATCGCCGCCCCGCCGGTATCGCCCGACGTGGCGCCGACGATGGTGGCGCGTTCGCCGCGGGTGGCCAGTGCATGGTCCATCAGGCGGGCGAGAAGCTGCATCGCCACGTCCTTGAAGGCGAGCGTCGTGCCGTGGAAGAGCTCCATGACGAAGGCGTTCGGCCCGGTCTGCACCAGCGGCGCGATCGCCGGATGGCGGAAGGTCGCATAGGCCTCGTCGATCATCGTGCGGAACGTGTCTGCGGGAATGTCGCCCTTGACGAAGGGCGAGAGCACCGTGAAGGCGATCTCCTGGTAGGACTTGCCGCGCAGCGCCCGGATCTCCTTCTTGGAGAAGGTCGGCCATTCACGCGGCACATAGAGGCCGCCGTCGCGGGCAAGACCCGCCAGAAGCGCATCGGAGAAGCCGAGGGAAGGGGCCTCGCCCCGGGTCGAAACATAGTCCACGTTGAAACGTCCTTGGGAGGGTTGATGACTTTGTGCGATGGAAATCGCAGGAAACGGCTGTCGCTTCGTACCAATGCTCCGCCGCCCCGTCTAGAGCGCCGCGCATGCGGACGAAGGCATGGGGAATGCCGTATCGAAATTCTGCGGGCGGATCCAATCGACAATCGATTTTTCGCCACGTCGCTGCTATAGACCATCGCCTGGGGTCGTGAGAAGGCCCGCCAAAAGAGTTCCGAAAGGCTTGCACGCCGGGGGCGGAGCCTGATCGCAGGGGTTACAGTATCGTGTTTGGAATGACTATCCGCCGCTTTCTCGGCCTATCCCTTCTCGCCGTCGCCGCCGGCTGCTCGCAGACCGACAAGCCCGCCGATCTCGGCGTGACGAGCGACCCTTCGGGCGTGGAGACGACAGCCCAGCAGCAGACGGGCACCGCCGTCGTGCAGGGCTCGTGCCCGCAGGTCTACCTGCGCGACGGTACGGCCGTGCTGCGCCGCTACGCCAAGGGCGCCAAGGACGATCCGCAGAAGCTGCTCTACCAGGTGACGCTCGCCGACTCGACCCGCCAGTGCGTGCTGAACCAGAGCCAGCTCGTCATGACCGTGATGGTGCAGGGCCGCGTGGTGACGGGCCCGGCCGGCAGCGGCGGCCCGGTCAACGTGCCGATCCGCGTCGCCGCCACGGACGGCAAGACGACGCTCTATTCCGAACTCGTCCAGCACACCGTCAACACGGATGCCGGCCAGTTCGTCTTCACCAAGGGCGACGTCGCCCTGCCGGGCGGCTCCGGCGGCTTCACGAAGGTCTATGTCGGCTTCGACGAAGGGCCGTACAATACGAAATAAGCGAATAGGGAGTTGCGAATAGCGAATGGGGCGAGACCTTTTTCGCTATTCGCTATTCGCTATTCGCTATTCGCTATTCGCTATTCGCTATTCGCTCACATCGCTTCCTGCCATTCCGCCAGCGCCGCGATGACGCCCGGCAGTTCGCTCATGCGCGAGATCACGGTCTCGGCGCCGGCTTCCGTCAGGCGGTCGGCGTGGGAGGGGTAGGTGTGCGAGGCGCCGGTGAAGCCGACGACGCGCATGCCGGCGGCGCGTGCACCGGCAATGCCGTGCACGGAATCCTCGATGACCAGCGTGTTGGCCGGGTCCGCGCCGAACTGCTTTGCGCCGTGCAGGAAGATATCCGGCTTCGGCTTGACGCGATCGGGGCCGAGGTCTTTGGCCGAATAGACATAGGGGCCGAAGACCTCGCGCAGGCCGACCTTCGAGAGCATCATGTCGAGGCGGTGCGCGGCCGAGTTCGAGCAGATGCAATAGGGCTTGCGGATGCGCGAGAGCATCGACTTGACGCCGTCGATGACCTTCACCTCCTGGGCGAGGCGGGCGTCGAGCAGCTTTTCCGACTTGTCGAGCAGCGAGGCGGAGAGCGGGATGGCGGCCTCGCGCTCGACGGCGAGCAGGATGTTCTGCCAGGTCATGCCGGCAAAGCGCTCGCCCATCTCCTCCACGCCGATCGGATAGCCCGCATCGGTCAGCAGCGCCGATTCGACCTCGGCCGCGATGATTTCCGAATCGACCAGGACCCCGTCGCAGTCGAAGATGATGAGATCGAAACCGTCCATGACAAACCGTCTTTCAATGGCGCAATTGCCCGCAAGGGGCGGGACGCGGGCAGGCGTCGGGAATTGCGGATGGAACGAAGGGGCGGGATCGCCCGTAAAGCCGCGGTCTCCCTACACGAAAGGGCGCGTTGCGACAATTGCCGATTCCGGGGGCGAGCCATGCGGTGGTTCGTGGGAAGGCGGCGACAGACGCCCCTCATCCCGCTGCTATTCCGGAAACAGCGCCAGGAACCGCCGCTCGCCCTCGGCGGTGAAGCGGATGGCGCGGCTGTCCTTCTCGCGTTTCGCCCAGCCGTCGGCGATGAAGCGGGCGAGCAGCGCCTCGCCGAGCGAGCCGGAAAGGTGCGAGCGCCGCTCGCTCCAGTCTAGGCAGGTACGGCAGAGCGGGCGGCGCTGGGTCTTCAGCGCGGCAAGGTCGATGCCGATCCCCGCCATGCGCGCCTCGCCGGAGGGCGTCAGCGCCGCCTCCTCGCCGTCGAGCGCCACGGCGCCGTCGGCCACCAGCCGGTCGAACATGCGCACGCCGAAATCGCCGGCAAGGTGGTTGTAGCACACGCGCGCCTTGCGCAGCGCCGGATCCTTCGGGCCGGGGCGGGTGCGCATCAGGCCGCGGTCCGCCGCAAAGCCCATGATGTTTTCCAGCAGCAGCCCCACCCCGTCGTCGGCAAGCGCGAAATAGCGGTGGCGGCCCTGCTTGCGCTGGGCGACGAGCCCGCCGCCCTCCAGCCGCGAGAGATGGGTGCTGGCGGTCTGCAGCGTGACGCCGGCCGCGCCCGCAAGCTCGCTCGCCGTCAGCGCCTGCCCGCCCATCAGCGCGGTCAGCATGTTGGCGCGGGCGGGGTCGCCGATCAGCGCGCCGATCCGGGAAATGTCGGGGCCTTCTTTCATACTTCGATGGTAGTCGAAGCATCCGCGTTCGGCAATGTGGAAAATGGGGCATCGCAAACACGAGGAGACGACGATGATCACCTGCTTCATCCGCTACGAGATAGATCCGTTCCGCAAGGACGCCTTTACCGCCTATGCCCGCAACTGGGGTGAGGCGATCCCGCGCTGCGGGGCCGATCTCATCGGCTATTTCGCCCCGCACGAAGGTTCCGCCACCACCGCCTACGGCGTCTACAATATCGAAAGCCTCGCCGCCTACGAGGCCTATCGCGCCCGCCTTGCCGCCGATCCGCTCGGCCGGGAAAACTACGACTTCGCCCGCGCCGGGCGCTTCATCCTCAAGGAGGACCGCATCTTCCTGAAGAACGTCTCGCTGCCGCACGCGCCGAGGGTGACGCCATGATCGCCGTGATCTTCGAGGTGGTGCCGGCGCCCGGCCGCATCGACCTCTATCTCGACACGGCGAGGGACCTGCGCCCGCTGCTCGACGATATTGACGGCTTCATCTCGATCGAGCGCTTCCGCAGCCTCACCGATCCGACGCGCCTCCTGTCGCTCTCCTTCTGGCGGGACGAGGCGGCGGTCAAGGCCTGGCGGACCAGCGAGCAGCACCGCGCCGCCCAGGCCCTCGGCCGCGCCGGCGTCTTCGACAATTACCGGCTGCGCATCGCCAGCGTCGTCAGGGACTACGGCCTCAACGACCGCGACGAGGCGCCGGGCGACAGCCGGGCGTTTCATGCGGCGTAAGCGGGCGGGCAGGGGCAAGACGCCGACGCGACACCCGCGCAGGAAGGGAAAGGGTAATCGGATATGAGCGATGGAGATTGCCCCTCCTCTGCCCTGCCGGGCATCTCCCCCTCAAGGGCAGGGCAATTGCATCTGGCTTGAACCCCTCCCTAAATCCCTCCCCACAAGGGGGAGGGACTTAACCCGCGGCACCCTCGATGGCCAAAAGGACCGGAAAAGCAAGCGTCTTGCTTTCTCCCCCCTTGTGGGGGAGATGCCGGCAGGGCAGAGGAGGGGCCGTCATATGCCGCCGTTTGCCGAAAACACCATTTCCCGGCCTACTGCACCGTCACCTCCGAGCGCTCCCCGGCCTTCACCGTCGCCGTGGCTTCCTTAGGCGCGACGTCGCCCTCGTATTTCGCCGTCACGACATAGTCGCCCGGCGGCAGCGTGTCCTGCCATTCGGTGCCGTAATTGTAGGACATGGACTTCCGGTTGCCCTGGATGTCCTTGGCGGCGGCAAGGATCTCGATGAAGTTCGCGCCGGGCGCCGTGATGGCGAGAACCCCGGCATTGATGTTGACGGTGATGTCCTTCGTCTCGCCCGCCTTGACGGAGAAGGGGATCTCGCCCGTCGCCGAGCCGAGTTTCGCCGTCAGCACATGGTCGCCCGGCGGCACGTCCAGCTTCGTGCCGGTGCCGTAGGTATAGGCGATGCTCTTGCGGGTGCCGTCGATGTTCTTGCCCGTGGCGACGACCTCGAAGAAGACGTTGCCGGAATCGACCTCCGGCCCGCCCTCGGCATAGATCGCCTTGTTGAACACGACGCCCGAGCCGATCACGAGGTCGCGCTCGATCGTCTCGCCCGCCTTGACGGCCACCGTCTCCTCGACGATGGCCGGGCCGATCCTGCCGGTCAGCTTGACGTCGCCGGCAGAGGCATAAAATTTCGCCGTGCCGTAATAGGTGGTCGAATAGCCGCCGAAGGCGATCTCGACACCTGCATTGGCGTCGTCCTCGGCATCCTCCGGCGTGCGCTTGGGGTGGATCGTCACATGGCCGGCGTCGAAATTGACGAAGGGTTTCGCGACCGCGCCGTCCGTCACCTCGAAGGGGGCTTCACGTTTGATCGCGCTTTGCAGCGTGGCGACGGCGACATATTTGCCCGGCGGGTAGTTGCCGGAGAACGCGCCCTTGTACTGGGTTTCAAGGGTGTCGCCGGCCGGCTTGCCGCCCGCATCCGCCTTGTAGACCTGCCAGAACACGTTGTCGTTGTCGCCGAGCGAGAGGCCGCCCTCGGCAAGGACGCTATCAAATTCCGTGTTGAATTCGATGGCGGGCTCCGGCTCCGGCTCGGCTTGGGCCACCTCCTCGGCCGGCTTGGCCATCGGCGCTTCCGCCACCGTCTCCGTCAGCGCGGCGACGAGCTGGGTCGCGTCGGACGCCTGGAAATACTTGCCGCCGGTGTTTTCGGCAAGGCAGGCGACCTGCCTGCCTTCCTCCTCCGTCAGGCCGAAGCCGACGACATGGGTGGTGAAGTCGACGCCCTTTTCCTCGAGCGCCGAGGCGAGCGCGCAGGGATCCGCCTCGCAGGTCTCCAGCCCGTCCGTCACCAGCACGACGGTCGCCTTGTCCTCGGTATATTTCAGGATATCGGCCGCCTGCTCGACGGATTGCGTCAGCGGCGTCTTGCCCTTGGGGTTCAGCCCGGAGACGAAGGCGGTGATCGCCTCGCCGGTGCCCGCGCCCGGCGGCACGGCCAGCTCGATATCGCTGCACGAGCCCTTTTCGCGGTGGCCGTAGACCATCAGGCCGAGTTCGGTGCCCGCGGGCACGGATTTCAGCACCGTGCCCAGCGTCTCGCGGGCGATCTCGATCTTGCTCCGCCCCCCTATCTGGCCCCACATGGAGCCCGACGCGTCGAGCACGATCATCGTCTTGTCGGCGGCACTCGTCCCGGTGGCGGCCAGAAGCCCCGCCAGAAGCATGAAGGCGGCTTTCAATCGCACGTCTTTCCTCCCCGTATCGTTCAAAAAAATGCCGGCCATCCACGCCGGCAGGGCTCAGCGATGCTGTTTCATGACGGGCGAGGCGGAGCGTCTATTCGATCTTGCCGGCAAGCGTCTCGAGCGCGGTACGCAGGGGCGGCAGGTCGCGCACGACGACGGTCCAGATCATGTCGTCGGCAATGCGATGATATTCATGGCGCAGGATGTTGCCGATACCACGGATCGCACGCCACGGAATGTCCGGGGCATGGGGCAGGAGTTCGTCGGGAATGTGCCGGCTGGCCTCGAGAGGATTTCGATGGCCCGCTGGATCGCCAGCCGCAAAATGTCGTCCTTGCCGAAATCCGCCCGCGTTTTTCCGGAAAGCGCCGTCTCGATCAGGGTGATCGTGTCGAGCATGTCCTGGAGAACCGGTCCGACATCCCGCGCGATCAGAAGATGCGGATCGCCGATCGCTCGATCCGGTCCCTCAACCGCGGATGCAGGCTGTCGCGTGTCGTGACGTCGACGTCGCCGCCGAATTCGTCCTCCAGCAGCAGCTTGATGCGGGCAAGGTCGATCAGCGAGAAGCTTTCCCCGTTGTCGTGGTCGATGAAGAGGTCGAGATCGCTTGCGGGGCCGGCTTCGTTCCGCGCCACGGAGCCGAAGAGGTAGAGCGAGGTCGCGCCGAGGGCCCGGACGGCGTCGGCCCGCTGTTTCAGCTTCGCGATGGTTTCGCTCCTCGTCATGCCCGGCATTCTAGAGCAATTCCGGTGAAAGTGCGAAGCGGTTTTGCACCCGGCGCAGCCCTCGCCGCAACGCCAGTCCGGAAAATTTCCCGAAACCGTTCAACGGGTTCAGTCTTTGGTAACCATCTTCGGTAACCATAAGCGTCAGTTCCGTTCCGAGTCAGCGTATCAGCGAGTATCCCATGCCATCTGTCCTTTCGCTTGCAGACGTCTCCCGTTCGCCCCGCAAGAGCGGCTGGCTCGACACGATCATCAAGGGGGACTGCGTCGCCGCGCTCGAAGCGCTGCCGGACCAGTCCGTCGACGTCATCTTCGCCGATCCGCCCTACAACCTCCAGCTCGGCGGCGCGCTGCACCGTCCGGACCAGTCGCTGGTCGATGCCTGCGACGACGAGTGGGACCAGTTCGCCTCGTTCGAGGCCTATGACGCCTTCACCCGCGCCTGGCTGCTCGCCTGCCGCCGCGTGCTGAAGCCGTCGGGCACGATCTGGGTCATCGGCTCCTACCACAATATCTTCCGCGTCGGCGCGACCCTGCAGGACCTCAATTTCTGGATCCTCAACGACATCGTCTGGCGCAAGACGAACCCGATGCCGAACTTCAAGGGTCGCCGCTTCCAGAACGCGCACGAGACGATGATCTGGGCGACGCGCGACCCCAAGGCCAAGGGGTATACCTTCAACTACGACGCCATGAAGGCCGCCAATGACGATGTGCAGATGCGCTCGGACTGGCTGTTCCCGATCTGCAACGGCGGCGAGCGCCTGAAGGGCGAGGACGGCAAGAAGGTGCATCCGACGCAGAAGCCGGAAGCGCTGCTCGCCCGCGTCCTGATGGCCTCCTCCAAGCCCGGTGACGTGGTGCTCGACCCGTTCTTCGGCTCCGGCACGACCGGCGCGGTGGCCAAGCGCCTCGGCCGCCACTTCGTCGGCATCGAGCGCGAACAGGCCTATATCGACGCCGCCCGCGCGCGTATCGACGCGGTCGAGCCGCTGGGCAGCGGAACCCTGTCCGTCATGAGCGGCAAGAAGGCCGAGCCGCGCGTCGCCTTCAACACGCTGATCGAAAGCGGGCTGATCGCGCCCGGCACGGTGCTCACCGATGCCCGCCGCCGCCACAGCGCCATCGTGCGCGCCGACGGCACGCTCGCCTCGGGCAGCGACGCCGGCTCCATCCACCGCGTCGGCGCGAAGGTCCAGGGGCTCGACGCCTGCAACGGCTGGACCTTCTGGCACTATGCCGACGGCGCCGAGCTGAAGCCGATCGACGCGCTGCGTGCCGTCGTGCGCGCCGGCATGGCGGGCCTCGAATAGGCCGGCAAGCCCTATCACCGTTTCTCCAGCTGCGGCCTCCGGTGTTCCCTGCACCGGGGGCTGTGGCTTTCAGGGGCGGGCTTTCCGCGGCCGCGCCTCCCGATTTTCCAGCGGCGCGATTCAGGTGATGTTAACCATCAACGGCTTAGTGTGATTTCGAAAGTACATCAGGCCAAGCAACGGAAATCGTTGCGGAAAGCCAGGGCCGATCAACCGGCCGGGCAGGCCGGATATCGCCTTTCCGGTTTTCGTACCTTCAGTCCCGGAAATGCGAAAACGCCCGGAGCCCTGCGGCTCCGGGCGTTTCGGTTTCAGGCCTCGTTCAAAGCGCGATGCCGTGCGCGGCAAGGTCCGCCTTCAGCTTTTCCGGGTCGGTGAACTGCACCGCGTTCCAGCCGGCAAGCCGCGCGCCCTCGACATTGGCCGGGGCGTCGTCGATGAACAGCGTGTGGGCCGGCGAAAGGCCGAAATCGCGCGTATGCTTCTCGTAGATCGCAAGGTCCGGCTTGATGAGGCCGATCTCGCCCGAAACGGTCACGCCGCGCGGCATGTCGAGGAAGGGGTAGAGCTTGCGCGCCTCCTTGAACGTGTCGGCGGCGAAATTGGTGAGCATGGTCACGTCGCGGCCGTCGGCGATCAACGTCTCCATGATCGCCACGCTCTCCACATAGGCGTGCGAGACCATCTCGTGCCAGTGCTTGCGGAAGGCGCGGATGTGTTCGCTGCGGTCGGGATGCACGTCGATCAGCAGCGCCTCGGCCTCCTCCCAGGCCCGGCCGCGGTCCTGCTCCAGGTTCCAGTCATGGGTGCAGACATTGGTGAAGAACCAGTTGCGCTCGGCATCGTCGGGAATGAGGCGGGCATAGGGAATGTGCGGATCGTAATGGATCAGCACCCTGCCGATGTCGAAGACGATGTGTCGGATGTCGATGCTGTTCATGCTTTCCTCGCTTGTATTGGCGAATGGCGAATAGGGAGTGGTGAATAGGGTTTACAGTGAAAGCGCGGGCGATCGCATGCCGCTATTCGCTACTCCCTGTTCGCTATTCGCCCAAACGCATCCGGTACGGCCTGCCTTATCGCCTTCTTCATGACGGTCGGCAGCGCCTCGCCGTCGAGCGTTTCCTTCGCCTGCCACCAGCCGTCGCCGGCCCCGGCACGGTGCGGCACCATGGAACGGTAGATGGAGAGGCGCAACTCGAAATGCGTGAAGACGTGGGTGACGGTGCCGCAGGCCTGCCAGTCGGCCGGAAAGGGCGCGGCGGCAAGGCCGGTCTCGCCGTCGATGCGCGCCGTCCAGCCGCTGCCGGGCACCTCGGTCATGCCGCCGAGAAGGCCGGTCTCGCCGCGCTTGCGCAGGAAGATCGCGCCCGTCGCGTCCTCGGCGACGAAGGCGGCGCCGAGCCGCACGGGCTTCTCCTTCTTCGCGGCCTTGCGCGGATAGAGTTCCGGGTCCTCGCGCCCGAGCACGCGGCAGGTTCCGTTGAGCGGACAGAGCGCGCAGGCCGGCCGGCGCGGCGTGCAGATCGTCGCGCCGAGATCCATCATGGCCTGCGCGAAATCGCCCGGCCGGTCCGCCGGCGTCATGGCGTCGACCAGTGCCCGCATCCCGGGCTTTGCCGCGGGCAGGGGCGTCTCGATGGCGTGGAGGCGGGAGATGACGCGCTCGACATTGCCGTCCAGCACCGCGCTCTTGCGGTTGAAGGCGATGGCGGCGATCGCCGCGGCCGTATAGTCGCCGATGCCGGGCAGGGTCTTCAGTCCCGCCTCGCTGTCGGGAAACACCCCGCCATGCTCGAAGGCGACGGCCTCGGCGCATTTCTTGAGGTTGCGCGCGCGGGCATAGTAGCCGAGGCCCGCCCAGGATTTCATCACGTCCTCCGTCGCGGCCTTCGCAAGGTCGGTCACCGTCGGCCAGCGGCCGGTGAACAGCGCGAAATAGGCCTTGACCGCCTGCACCGTCGTCTGCTGCAGCATCACTTCGGAAAGCCAGACGCGGTAGGGATCGGGCCTGATGCCGCGAGCGGCCATGGGCGGGCTCACCCGCCAGGGCAGGTCGCGGTGGTGCCGGTCGTACCAGGCAAGGACGAGATCGGCAGGCGCCGCGATGCGGGGAGCTTGGGTCATGGTTTGCCTGGACGGGGTCGACGCGACCCGTGGTGCGAACGCGGCCTGATGCAGAACGCGCGCACATTTCTGCTGGAATCGTTCTATAACTGGCGAAGCAGGCGATGATCTTCAAGTCGATTTTCGCCGGAACAGGACTATTTCCCCGATCGGGAGAGGCATGTGAACACCACCAAGGCGCCCCGGCGCGGCTATAAGCGCGGCATCGTCCAGATCAGCGAAGTGGCCAACGGCCTCATCGATCCGGTGCTGGCAAAGCGCGCCGGCATCAACACGATGCTGCTCGGCTCGTGGGACGAGATCGCGGGCGCGGAATTCGCCGAATGCACCCGGCCGGAGCGCATCACCTGGCCGCGCCGCGCCTCGGAGATGACGGGCGAGGGCGGCGGGCACCAGCCGGGCGTCCTGACGATCGCCTGCGAAGGCGCCCGCGCGCTCTTCCTCAGCCACCAGCAGGGCGAGATCATCCAGCGCATCAACGGCTTCTTCGGCTTTCCCGCCGTCAGCCAGATGAAGATCGTGCAGAAGCCCGTCAGTACCCATGCCAGCCGCCGGCCGAAACCTCGCCCGCTGACGGGCGAGGCCGCCCGCCATCTCGACGACCTCGTCGACGGCATCGAGGGCGACGCGCTGAAGGCGGCGCTGAAACGGCTCGGCACGGCGGTGCTCGGCCGGCGCCGGTAAGAGGCATGGCGCCCGACCGACTACCATCGAACGGTCACATTTCTTTGAAGTTACTTGCCTCAACTCCGCTTGTTCCCGCCCCAAAGCAGGTATAACGGGTGTGCCCGAAGCAAGACCGGGGAATGCGCGAAGCAGCCTCCCCGGGACTTGGCCCACGGATCCCAGAATTCCCATCCCGACAGGAGAGACCATGTCCCTTTCCGAAATGAGCCTGATGAAGCGTCTTGCGACCGGCGTCGCCGTTGCGGCGCTCGCCGTGACGCTGGCCGCCTGCTCCGACGACAAGAAGGAGGAGGCCGCCAAGGCGCCCGAAACCGGCCAGACGACGACGGGCTCGACGACGGCCACCTCCTCCGAGACGACGGCCGCCACCACGACGAGCGAGACGGCCCAGGCGCCGGCCGCCGAGGCGAAGTCCGTCGAGGTGCCGACTGCCGACGGCGACGTGGACATGGCCGAAGTGCTGAAGGCCGGCGCCCTGCCGGAAATGGCGCTCGGCGAGGCCAATGCCCCGGTCACCATCGTCGAATACATGTCGACGACCTGCCCGCATTGCGCCGCCTTCCACAACAACACCTTCGACGCGATCAAGACGAAGTATGTCGACAGCGGCAAGGTCCGTTTCGTCATGCGCGAATTCCCGTTCGATCCGCGTGCGGCGGCCGCCTTCATGCTGGCGCGCTGCAAGCCGCAGAATCCGGCCGAACTTTCGGACGCCGCGCAGTATTTCCCGATGATCTCCATGCTGATGAAACAGCAGGAGACCTGGGCCGCCGCGCAGGACGGCCGCGAGGCGCTGCTGCAGATGTCGAAACTCGCCGGTTTTACACAGGAGAGCTTCCAGGCCTGCTTGACGAACCAGAAGCTTCTGGATGATGTGAACGCGGTGCGCGAACGCGGCGCCAAGGAATTCGGCGTCGCGGCGACGCCGACCTTCCTGATCAACGGCAAGCGTTATTCGGGAGACATGTCGGTTGACACCATGTCGGCCCTCATCGACAGCATGCTCTGATCCTTCGACCGGCTTTACGGCGGGCGACGGCGGAAGCCGTGCGCCCGCTTTCTGCCTTCGGGCTGATTGGGTTGCGCTGCCCCTCATCCCCCTGCCGGGACCTTCTCCCCGCAGGCGGGGAGAAGGGGCAGAGCGGCGCACCCAGCGCTCCTCGCCCCGCTTGCGGGGAGAGGATGCCGGCAGGCAGGTGAGGGGCATCCCGCGCCGCAGAGGCGCCGCATGAAATTCACCAAACTCCGCCTCCTCGGCTTCAAGTCCTTCGTCGAACCCACCGAGTTCATCATCGAGCGGGGCCTGACCGGCGTCGTCGGGCCGAACGGCTGCGGCAAGTCGAACCTCGTCGAGGCGCTGCGCTGGGTGATGGGGGAGAACTCCTACAAGAACATGCGCGCGTCCGGCATGGACGACGTCATCTTCTCCGGCTCCGGCAACCGCCCGGCGCGCAACACCGCCGAAGTCGGCCTCTTTCTCGACAATTCCGACCGCACGGCGCCCGCCGCCTTCAACGGCGAGGACGAGATCCAGGTCTCGCGCCGCATCGAGCGTGAGAACGGCTCGGTCTACCGCATCAACGGCAAGGAAGCGCGCGCGAAAGACGTGCAGCTGCTCTTCGCCGACGCCTCCACCGGCGCCCGCTCGCCCTCCATGGTCGGGCAGGGCCGCATCGGCGAACTCATCCAGGCAAAGCCCCAGGCCCGCCGCCAGCTGCTGGAAGAGGCGGCCGGCATTTCGGGCCTCCATTCCCGCCGCCATGAGGCGGAACTGCGCCTGCGGGCCGCCGAGACCAATCTGGAGCGGCTCGATGACGTCACCTCGCAGCTCGAAAGCCAGATAGAGAGCCTGAAGCGCCAGTCACGCCAGGCGAACCGCTTCAAGGCGCTCTCCGCCGATATCCGCCGCCACGAGGCGATGCTGCTGCACATCCGCTGGGCGCAGGCCAAGGAGGCCGAGGCCGAGGCGGACAGCCAGCTCAACCAGGCGACCTCGCTCGTCGCCGAGCGCGCCAACGCCCAGATGCAGGCGGCCAAGGAACAGGCCGTCGCCAGCCTGAAGATCCCCGAGCTGCGCGAGAACGAGGCGAAGCTTGCCGCCGTGCTGCAACGCCTGCAGATCGCCCGCGCGCAGCTGGAGGAGGATTCCGCCCGGCTGCTGCGCCGCCGCGACGAACTCGCCCGCCGCCTCGCCCAGCTTGCCGAGGACATTTCCCGCGAGGAGCGCATGGTGGCCGACAATGCCGCCGTGCTGGAGCGCCTGACGGCCGAGGAGGAGGAGATCGGCGAGGTCCTCGCCGAGGCTGACGAGCGCGCAGAGGGCGCGCGCGAGACGATGGATGCGGCGGCCGCCAGGCTTTCCGAAAGCGAAGCCGCGCTTGCCGGCGTCACGGCCGAGCGCGCCGAAGCGCAGGCGTCGCGCAACCAGCTCGAAAAGGCGATCCGCGACCTTGCCGAACGCCACCTGCGGCTCGGCCAGCAGCATGCCGTGCAGGCCCGCGAGCTTGCGGACATGGATGCCCGCATCGCCGCGCTGCCTGATCCGGAAGAGCGCCGCGCCGCCGTTTTGTCCGCCGAGGAAGCGCTGGAGGCGGCCGGCGAAATGCTCGTCGCCGTGGAAGAGGCGCTGGAGGAGGCACGCTTTGCCGAATCCGCCCTGCGCGGCCCGGTCGATACCGCCCGCGCCCGCCTTGCCGGCATCGAGACGGAGGCCCGCACGATCCGGCGCATGCTGGAGGCCGGTGGCGCCGGCGGCGCCTTCGCGCCCGTCGTCGAGGATGTCGCGGTCGACCGCGGCTACGAGACGGCGCTCGGCGCGGCGCTCGGCGACGACCTCGATTCGCCCGCCGACAGTTCCGCTCCGGTGCATTGGCGCCTGTCCGGTGACGCCTCCGGCGACGCCCCCTTGCCACAGGGTATTCCGGCGCTGATCGACCATGTCCGCGCGCCCGACGTGCTCGCGCGCCGCCTTTCCCAGATCGGCATTGCAGCCAGTGTCGAGGAGGGGCTGTCCCTGCTGCCGCAGCTGAAGCCCGGCCAGCGGCTCGTTACCCGCGAGGGTGCGGTCTTCCGCTGGGACGGCCATGTCACCGGTGCCGATGCGCCGAGCGCCGCCGCGCTCCGCCTCGAACAGAAGAACCGCCTCGCCGAACTCGAAACCGAGCTGGAGGACGCCCGCGCCGCGCTCGGCGATGCGGAGGCCGACCTTGCCCGCGCCGGCGAAACCATCCGCGCCGAAACGCAGCGCCAGCAGCAGGCGCGCGAGGCCCAGCGCACCGCCGCCCGGAGCCTTGCCGAGGCGCGCGAGGGGCTGGAGGCGGCCGAACGGGCCTCCGGCGATCTCATCCGCCGCCGGGCCGTGCTCTCCGAAACCGGCGCGCAGATCGAGGCGCAGGTGGAAGAGGCCGCCGTCTCGCTGGAGGATGCCCGCGCCGCGCTGGAAGAGGCGCCGGACCTTGCCGGTCTCGACCTCAGCCTTCGCACCCACACGATGGAGGTTGCGACCGACCGCGCGACGCTGGCCGAGGCGCGTGCCGCCCATGACGGCCTTGCCCGCGAAATGGCCGACCGCCGCCGCCGGCTGACGGGCATCGCCGCCGAGCGCGAGACGTGGAAGAGCCGCGCTGCCAATGCCGAGAACCATATCGCCACCCTGCGCGAGCGCGCCGCCGAGGCGCAGGAGGAGATGGAGGAACTGGCCGAGGCGCCCGACGAGATCGAGGACAAGCGCCGCGAACTCCTGACCGGCCTCAGCAATGCCGAGGCCGCCCGCCGCGAGGCCGCCGATGCCCTGCAGGCGGCGGAGAACCGCCAGCGCGAGGCGGACCACACCGCCGCCACCGCGCTGTCTCAGCTTGCCGAAGCGCGCGAGACCCGGGGAAGGGCGGAAGAACGCCTCGTCTCCGCCCGCGAGCGCCGCGTCGAGGGCGAGGCGCGCATCCGCGAGGCGCTGAACTGCGCGCCGCACGAGGCGCTGCGGCTGACCGGCCACCCGGCCGACGCGCCGCTTCCCGATCCGCGCGAGCGTGAACGCGAGCTGGACCGGCTGAAGATGGAGCGCGAACGGCTCGGCGCGGTGAACCTGCGCGCGGAGGAGGAGCAGCGGGAGCTGACGGAAAAGCGCGACGCGCTCGTCGCCGAACGCGAGGATATCATCGAGGCGGTGCGCAAGCTGCGCTCGGCGATCCAGAGCCTCAACCGCGAGGGCCGCGAGCGGCTGCTCGCCGCCTTCGACGTGGTCAACGTGCAGTTCCAGCGCCTGTTCACCCATCTTTTCGGCGGCGGCACGGCGGAACTGCAACTGATCGAGAGCGAGGACCCGCTCGACGCCGGCCTCGAAATCCTCGCCCGCCCGCCGGGCAAGAAGCCGCAGACCATGACGCTCCTGTCGGGCGGCGAGCAGGCGCTGACGGCCATGGCCCTCATCTTCGCCGTCTTCCTCACCAATCCGGCGCCGATCTGCGTGCTCGACGAGGTGGACGCCCCGCTCGACGACCACAATGTCGAGCGCTACTGCAACCTGATGGACGAGATGGCCGCCTCCACCGAGACGCGCTTCGTCATCATCACGCACAATCCCATCACCATGGCCCGCATGAACCGCCTCTTCGGCGTCACCATGGCCGAACAGGGCGTCTCCCAGCTCGTCTCCGTCGACCTGCAGACCGCCGAGCAGCTGCGCGAGGCGTCGTAGCCACTCCTCTTTCCGGACGATACCGTGTCGGAACAAATCCCCCTCTCGCGCATTGAACAGCGCCTGCTGTTCCCGCAGGCAATTTGTCGCAATTGGGGATCGACTGTGAGCAGAGACGCACTTTACATGATCATCGGCGCCCTCGTCGTCGTGGTGGCCGGGTTTTCCTATTATGCCTGGCAGCAGGAGAAGAAGCCGGACGGCGTCGAGATCCGCCTCGACCAGCAGGGGCTTTCCATCGAGGGGAATTGAAGGCCGTTCGCACGCTTCTGCCGGAATTGCCCGAAGCCGTGTTCCCAGCAAAGGGACGCGGCTTCTATTTCGCTCTCATAATATTGCGCTGCCGTCGCAAAATTGATGCATTGCAGCAAGAAACCCGTGATGCCGCGTTTTCAACAGGATGCAGTTCATGTAGATTGCGCGGGCGCATAGGGAGGCGTGCATGGACAAGTGGGTCTATACCTTTGGGGGAGGCCGTGCCGAAGGCAGCGCGGGCGATCGCAACCTGCTCGGCGGCAAGGGCGCGAACCTTGCCGAAATGTGCAATCTCGGCCTGCCGGTGCCGCCCGGGCTCACCATCGTCACCGCCGCCTGCAACCACTATTACGACAATGGCCGCCGGCTGCCGGAAGACCTGAAGGATCAGGTTCGCGCCGGCCTGCGCCAGATGGAGGGCGTTACCGGCCGCCTCTTCGGCGATACGGCAAAGCCGCTGCTGCTCTCCGTGCGCTCCGGTGCGCGCGCCTCCATGCCCGGCATGATGGACACCGTCCTCAATCTCGGCCTCAACGACCGCACGGTGGAAGCACTCGGCCAGGATGCCGGCGACGCGCGCTTCGCCTGGGACAGCTACCGCCGCTTCATCCAGATGTATGGCGACGTCGTCATGGGGCTGGACCACGAGGTCTTCGAGGAAATCCTCGAGGACGAGAAGGGCCGGCTCGGCCACGAGCAGGATACAGAGCTTTCCGCCGCCGAATGGCAGCACGTCATCGCCCGCTACAAGCAGACGATCGAGGAGGAACTAGGCGAGGAATTCCCGCAGGATCCGGAAGTCCAGCTCTGGGGCGCCGTCGGCGCCGTCTTCGCAAGCTGGATGAACGCCCGCGCCATCACCTATCGCACGCTGCACAACATCCCCGCCGTGTGGGGCACGGCCGTCAACGTCCAGGCCATGGTTTTCGGCAATCTCGGCAATTCGTCGGCCACCGGCGTTGCCTTCACGCGCAATCCCTCGACGGGCGAGAATACGCTCTACGGCGAATTCCTCGTCAACGCGCAGGGCGAGGATGTCGTCGCCGGCATCCGCACGCCGCAGAACATCACCGAGGAAGCGCGCATCGCGTCGGGCTCCGACCGGCCGTCGCTGGAAAAGCTGATGCCGGAGGCTTTTGCCGAATTCCGCGGCATCTGCGACCGGCTGGAGCGGCACTACCGCGACATGCAGGACCTCGAATTCACCATCGAGCGGGGAAAGCTCTGGATGCTCCAGACCCGTTCGGGCAAGCGCACGGCCAAGGCCGCGCTGAGGATCGCCGTCGACATGGCGACGGAAGGGCTGATCAGCGAGGGTGAGGCCGTCGCGCGCATCGATCCCGCCTCGCTCGACCAGCTCCTGCACCCGACCATCGATCCGCGCGCGCGCCGCGACGTCATCGGCTCGGGCCTGCCGGCCTCGCCGGGCGCGGCGACGGGCGCCATCGTCTTCACCTCGGAAGATGCCGTTCAGGCGGAGGAGGAGGGCCGCAGGGTCATCCTCGTGCGCATCGAGACGAGCCCGGAGGACATCCACGGTATGCACGCCGCCGAGGGCATCCTGACGACCCGTGGCGGCATGACCAGCCATGCGGCCGTCGTCGCGCGCGGCATGGGCACCCCTTGCGTCTCCGGCGCGGGCACGCTGCGCGTCGACCTGCGCAACGAGCTCCTCATCGCGCAAGGCGTGACGCTGAAGAAAGGGGACGTCATCACCATCGACGGTTCTTCGGGCCAGGTGCTGAAGGGCGAGATCCCCATGCTCCAGCCGGAACTGTCGGGCGATTTCGGCCGCATCATGGAATGGGCGGACCGCACGCGGCGCATGAAAGTGCGCACCAATGCCGAGACGCCGGCGGATGCCCGCGCGGCGCGCTCCTTCGGTGCGGAGGGCATCGGCCTTTGCCGCACCGAGCACATGTTCTTCGAAGGCAGCCGCATCAATGTGATGCGCGAGATGATTCTTGCGGAGGATGAGGCCGGCCGCCGCGCCTCGCTGGCGAAACTGCTGCCGATGCAGCGCTCGGACTTCGCCGAGCTTTTCGAGATCATGCACGGCCTGCCGGTGACGATCCGCCTGCTCGATCCGCCGCTGCACGAATTCCTGCCGAAGAGCGACGAGGAGATCGCCGAAGTGGCGGCCGCCCTTGCCATCGAGGAGGCGGCGCTGCGCCGGCGCGTCGATACGCTGCACGAGTTCAACCCCATGCTCGGCCATCGCGGCTGCCGCCTCGCCATCTCCTATCCGGAGATCGCCGAGATGCAGGCGCGCGCCATCTTCGAGGCCGCCGCGGAGGCGGCCAAGACGACGGGGGCGGCCGTCGAGCCGGAGATCATGGTGCCGCTCGTCGGCCTCAAGGCGGAGCTGGATTACGTGAAGGCGCGCATCGAGGCGGTCGCAAAGGCGGTGATCGCGGAAAGCGGCGTGCCGATCGACTATCTGGTCGGCACGATGATCGAGCTGCCGCGCGCCGCCCTTCGCGCCCATGTCATCGCCGAATCGGCCGAGTTCTTCTCCTTCGGCACCAACGACCTGACGCAGACCACCTTCGGCATTTCGCGCGACGACGCCTCGGCCTTCCTGTCGACCTATATCCAGAAGGGCATCGTCGAGCAGGACCCGTTCGTCCAGCTCGATTTCGACGGGGTCGGTGAACTCATCCGCATCGCCGCCGAGCGCGGCCGGCGCACGCGGAACGATCTCAAGCTCGGCATCTGCGGCGAGCACGGCGGCGACCCGGCCTCGATCCATTTCTGCGAGGAGGCCGGGCTCGACTACGTCTCCTGCTCGCCCTTCCGCGTGCCGATCGCACGGCTCGCGGCAGCGCAGGCGGCGTTCAACGGCAAGGCCTGAGGCGATTGAGCCTAGCGCCGCGGGACGGGCACATAGACATAGGTCGGCCGGTCCCATAGCGGCGATTGCACGCGCGCCGCGCGGAAATCGGCGCGCCGGTCGAGGTCGATGCGCTGCAGGCATTCGGCGAACGCATCCGTCCCCGTGCGGAAACCATAGGATCGGCATTTGCCCTCGTCATGGGCGCGCACCTCGGCGGCCGTCTGGCAGCCGGCGAGCAGGAGGGCGGTGACGGCGAGGGCGGCGAAACGAACAAGCATCCTGGACATTGCGGGCTCCGGCGAACTGTTGCGCGCCATGGATAGGCCCGACGGCGCGCCGCGGCAAGGTCTGAAATCCGCATATGAAACCCCCTCTGCCTGCCGGCATCTCCCCCTTGAGGCAGGCACTCGCCTATGGCTTGAAACCCCTCCCTAAATCCCTCCCCACAAGGGGGAGGGATTTACCGGCGGCACCCTCGATGGCCAAAAGGACCGGAAAAGCAAGCGCCTTGCTTTCTCCCCCCTTGTGGGGGAGATGCCGGCAGGCAGAGGGGGTTTTCCATATGCGATTGCCCTGCCCTTGTAGGGAGGGGCCTTGAACCCCGTTGCAGCAAAGGAACGCCCCTCAGATGCGTTGCAGCACATCCACGAAGGCATCGGCGAAGCGCTTGAGGTCCTGCATCGCCGCGTCGGGCGTTTCCACGCGGATCGCCGCGCCCTCGGCGTCGAGCAGCGCGAAGACCACGGCAAGCGCGCCGTCCTCGCCCTGCGGCACGCGCAGCGCCGCGATGCGCCGGCAATCCTCGGCAAGGCCGGAGGCGGGCAGGTCGAAGAGGAAGTCGCCGCCGACCTGGCCGGCGGCCGCGCGCACGGCCTCGGCAAAGCCCGCCTCGTCGCCGGAAAAACCGTCGAGCGAGAGTTCGAGTTCCAGAAGCTCCAGGGGGAGGGCGGGCTCGGCCGCGGGCGCGGCGATAGCGGTGTCGGCAGCCGTCTGCGTCGGCAACATCATCTTGCTCCTTGCTCTACCCCCGTTCGTGAACCGTCGTTAACGAGCGTGGCGAATTTGCGGCACACAAGGATTTTTACGGCGCGCGATCCCCTTGTCCCCGGCCATGATGCCGCACCGGGCGAGGGGAGGCACCTGAGGTTCCGGTGAAACCTCAAGCGCGCGCCGCAATGTCTTAAAACGATTCCGGTTTCGGCGAATTTGCAGTAGGAGAAGGGTGCGGCACGAAGCGCCGCGGGCGCATCCGGTGAGGCCATGGCAATCACGATCCAGTACGAACGGCCCGTTTCCCATGCGGCGCACTGGGCGCGGCGCATGGCGCTGTTCTCCTGCCTGCTGTTCGTCGCCGCCGTGCTGTCGCACCGCTTCGGCCCGCTGACCACGCCGCATTTCCTGGCGCTGGCGGGCTTTGCCGCGGCCGTGGCGGGCGCGGCGGTGCTCCTGGCGGTCGTCGGCCTTGCGCGGCTGTGGCAGGTCGGCGCGCGCGGCGGCAAGGCGGCGCTGGCCGCGCTGCTCTTCTGCCTGCTGCCGCTTGGGTTTGCGGGCGCTGCCGCCTATGCCTATTTCGACAAGCCCGCGCTCTACGACGTGACGACGGACACCGCTGCCGCCCCGCCCTGGCTTGCCGAGCCCGCCGCCGGGCAGGACTGGCTGCCGCGCATCGGCCCGGTCGGCGCGCGTGACCGCGCGGTGCAGATCGCGGCCTATCCCGGCCTGTCCGGCCGGCGCTACGACGGCGCGCTCGACCGCGTCTACCAGGGCGTGCGCAAGGTCGCCGCCGCCTACGGCATCACGATCACCGCCGAGGACGGCCTCGACAACATCCTCGCCGACCTGGAGGACCTCGTCGTCGATCCGGCCAAGGTGGCGCAGAGCCAGGAAGCGCTCGGCGACGTGCCGATCCCCGAGGCGCGCCCGCTCGACACGCCGCTCATTCCCCGCATCGGCGGCCCGGGCGACGTGCTGCTGCAGGGCGAATGGCGCTCGCCCGTCTTCGGCTTCCGCTTCGACGTGGTCATCCGCCTGCGCGAGGAGGCGGAAACGACGCTGGTCGACATGCGCGCCGCCTCGCGCTACGGCCCGCACGATCTCGGCTTCGGCGCCCAACTGGTCGAGGGCTACCTGAAGGCGCTCGACGCGGAACTGCTGGGCATCGCCGGCGATTGATCCTACGCGCCCGGCGCGGGGAAATAGAGCCCCTTCAGCGCGGGCGGCCCCTCGGTCATCACCTCGCCGCGCGCGACGAGGTCCTCCAGATGCGCCAGCACCGAAAGCGCCGCTGCGCCGTGCAGGCGCGGGTCGGTCTCGCGGTAGATCACCTTCACCATGTCGGCGATCGTCCGGTCGCCGGCGCGCACGCGCTCGCGCACCGCCCGTTCGCGCATGCGCCGATGGGTCCTGAGGCCTCGCAGGAAGGCGGCCGGCTCGGTGACGGGCCCGCCATGGCCGGGCAGGTAGAGCCGGTCGTCGCGCTCCAGCAGCCGGTCGAGCGAGGCCATGTAGTCCGCCATGGCGCCATCGGGCGGCGCGACGATGGTCGTCGCCCAGGCCATGACATGGTCGGCGGAAAAGACGATGCCTTCCGGCCCGTCGAGCGCGAAGGCGGCGTGGTTGGCGGTGTGGCCGGGGGTGAGCAGCGCCGTCAGCGCCCAGCCGTCGCCGGCAACCGTCTCGCCATGGCCGAGCGTGATGTCGGGCACGAAGTCCACATCCGAACTTTCCGCGAAGGGATTGCTCTCGCCGGCATGGAGCGGCCGCGCCGCCCGGTGCGGACCCTCCGCGACGATGGTCGCGCCCGTCTCGGCCTTCAGCCGGCGGGCGAGCGGGGAGTGGTCGCGGTGGGTGTGGCTGACGGCGATATGGGTCACCTCGCGTCCGGCGAGCGCCCGCATCAGCGCCGCAAAATGCGCCTCGTCCTCGGGCCCGGGGTCGATCACCGCCACCGAGCGGTCACCGACGATGTAGCTGTTCGTGCCGTGGAAGGTGAAGGGGCCCGGATTGTTGACGGTGATGCGCTCGACGCGCGGCGCCACCGGCACGGCCTCGCCGTGGGCGGGCTTGAATTCGAGGCTGAACTGCGGGGTTTCCCGGCCGGTGTCGCTTGCGGTGGTCACTTGTATTCGATCTCGATGAAGCTCATGGGCGTATCGCCGCCGTTGACGACATTGTGCGCCACGCCCGCCTCGCGCCGGTAGACCGCGCCGGCCGCGGTGTGCACCCGCCGCTCGCCGGTCTCCTCCTCGATCAGGAAATCGCAGTCCGTCATCGGCACGACGACATAGCCGAGCCCGTGCACATGATGGCCGGTATCGGCGCCCGGCTCGAAATCCCAGCGGGTCACACGCACGACGGCGTCGTCGAGAAGGACGGTGGGCACCGCCGGTGGGCGGGCGCGGAACGGGGGCATGGTGGCTCCTCAATGGAAAGGGCAGGGCGGAGGCCCCGGCCGGACCCTATCGCCACGGCGCACGCCTGCCAAGCGCCATCGGCCGATCGCGCCCCCGCGGGATCGCCGCCGGCAGGAGAATAATGGCCCCGCGCCGAAGTTAAGCATTGTCCACGCCGCCCGCCTTTGCTATCAGGCTCCCGCCGTGTTGGGGCGTCGCCAAGCGGTAAGGCACCGGTTTTTGGTACCGGCATTCCCAGGTTCGAATCCTGGCGCCCCAGCCAGCGCTTCCTTTTTCAAGCGAGAATCACGGTTTCCGGCGGCGGGCCTGTGTCCGCGACGGGTTTCAGCGGCCGTCGTCAAATTTATTCCGATGTCATGTCGGAGTCTCCAGGCATCGCACGTCTTAACTGCATCGGGCGGCGATGGGCTGTCCGCCGGGTGCCGGGCCGAAGGAGGCGGGCATCCGGAAGAGCGAACACGCCGTTGAAATTCAACCGGAGGAGAACACCATGCCCAGCACCATCCGCCTGCACCGCGTCGTCGCCGCCAGGCCCGAAAAACTCTATCGTGCGTTCCTTGAGCCGGATGCGGTCGCCAGCTGGCTTCCGCCCTACGGGTTCCTGTGCACCGTCCACGCGCTGGAAGCGAAGGTCGGCGGACGTCACCGGATGTCGTTCCGCAATTTCACGACGGGCGAGAGCCACGCCTTCGGCGGCACCTATCTGGACCTCGTTCCGGGTGAGCGCCTCGTCTACACCGACAGTTTCGAGGATCCCAACCTGCCGGGCGAAATGAAGGTCACGGTGAGCCTGAAGGCCGTGTCGGTCGGCACGCAGGTCAATATCGAGCAGGAGGGCGTGCCGGATATCATCCCTACCGAGGCCTGCTATCTCGGCTGGCAGGATTCGCTGGACAAGCTCGTGAAACTCGTCGTGCCGGAGATCAACCAGTAGGCGCGGCGCGCCTGAAAGCGGAAAGGAAAAGCAATGACCATCGCCAAGAACACCATATGCCTGTGGTACGACAAGGATGCCGAGGCCGCGGCCAATTTCTATGCCGCGACGTTTCCCGACAGCTTCGTTGGCGCGGTTCACCGCGCGCCGAGCGACTTCCCGTCCGGCAAGGCCGGCGACGTGCTGACGGTCGACTTCACGGTCGCCGGCATTGCCTGCATGGGCCTCAACGGCGGGCCTATTTTCAAGCACAACGAAGCCTTCTCCTTCCAGATATCCACGGAGGACCAGGAGGAGACCGACCGTTACTGGAACGCCATCGTCGGCAATGGCGGTAGGGAGAGCGCGTGCGGCTGGTGCAAGGACAAATGGGGCATCTCCTGGCAGATCACGCCGCGCACGCTGACCGAGGCGATGGCCGCCGGCGGCGCCGAGGCGAAGCGCGCCTTCGAGGCGATGATGGAGATGAGGAAGATAGACGTCGCGGCGATCGAGGCGGCCCGGCGCGGTTGAATGCGTTTCGGCTGTCTATCGCACGGTCTTCATTGAAATGACGAGCAATGCCTCTATCTTGGTCTTGCCGGGTCAGAGCCGGAAAAGATCAACAGGGAGTAGGATATGGGTATCTTCAGTTCCATCAAGGAAAAGCTTTTCGGCAAGGCGGAGGAGAAGCCGGCGCAGACCGTTACGGCCGAGGCCGTGAAACCGGCGACGGCGGATATGGCCGCGACGCCGACCGTCAGCAACGAGGCGGTGGCGACGTCGACCGGAAGCCAGCCCGTTGCCGCCACGCCGAGCCAGCCGGTGGATGTCGCCGCGATCCTCGACGCGGCCGTCGCCAAGAACGGCCAGAAGCTCGACTGGCGCCGCTCCATCGTCGACATGATGAAGGCCCTCGGCATGGATGCCAGCCTTCAGGAGCGCAAGGAACTGGCCGACGAACTCGGCTATACCGGCGACAAGAGCGATTCCGCCAGCATGAACATCTGGCTGCACAAGGCCCTCATGAAGGCCCTGGCCGACAATGGCGGCAAGGTGCCCGCCGACCTGCTCGACTGATCGCAAGCGCAAGGCCCGCCGGATGTGCCGGCGGGTCTTGACCCGCGTCCGCGCTGGAATTCAGGCAAGGCCGCCCAGCGGGATCAGTTCCGCCGCGCCCGGCTGCCAGTCGTTTCCGTGCCAGTCGCCGAGCCAGCGGTCGACGCGAAGGCCGGCCCCGGCGATCAGCGCTTCCAGTTCCGCCTTGTCAGGAAAGGCGATGCGGGAGGTGGCGGAAAGGCGCTTGCCGGTGGTGCTGATCTCGTAATGGGTGCCGTAGGTGACGATGCGGGTCGCCGGGTCGTGGGCGACGTCGTTCCAGGCGGCGACGGGGCCGAAGCGGGGATGATCGAGACGGCGCATCGAGGCCTCCGGTCCCCACTCCTCCCATTCCCGGCAGGCGGGGTTGCGGCTGTCGAAGAGGAAGCGGCCGCCGGGCGCAAGATGCGCGGCGATGGTGGCAAGGACGGCCGCGCGGTCTTCCCGCGTCAGGAAGACCTGGAAGGCGTGGCCGGTCAGCACGACCAGCTCGAAGCGTCGGCCGAGCCGTAGCGCGCGGGCATCCCCCTCGATGAACTCGACGCCTTCCGCGCCTTCCCGGCCGCGCGCGATGGCGAGCATGGCCGGGGCCGGATCGACGCCGACCACGATGTGGTTGCCGGAGAGCGCCGCGGCAAGCGCGCCGGTGCCGCAGCCAAGGTCCAGCACGCTTGACGCTTCTGCCGCCATCGCATGGCAATAGGCGAAGTCCGGCGAACGTTCCCAGCCGTTTTCCAGGTCGTAGAAATCGGCAAGCGCGGGATCGTGATAGAGGCGGTCTTCGTCCATGGTGTCTTCCCGAAAAAGAAAGGCCGCGTTCGCGCGCGGCCCTCACGACGTCGGCCGGGCCGCGGCTTACGAGGCCGCGTCGAGCACCTTTTCGCAATGGGTCGGGCCGCCCTTGGGATCGACGCGGTCGGCGACGGCGCGGATGGTGTTGATCCGGTAGGCGTCGTTCACCGTCAGCTCCACGGTGCAGGACTTGCCCTTCGCAAAGCCGCCGCGCCACTTGTAGAGCGTCGTGCCGCCCATGCCGGCCGTGTCGGAGATCGGCGGGCCGTGGGCCGCAAAGAAGCTGCCGGCGGTCTTGCCGTTCCAGCGGGCCTGCAGCGGGTTGGACGCGATGACGGCGGTGGTGCATCCGGCGAGGGCAAGCGCGACGCCTGCCAGAATTGCAATGCGGGAGTTCATGGGTGCCATTTCCTTGGGGCTTCGGTGCGGCCGCGGCTGCGGGCCTCGCATCGCCATAGCGCAGCGCGCCGGAAAGGGGAATCGCCGCCGCGCGAACTTTGCGGCCGTCCCGCGCGAAGACGCGTCAAACGTGCGGATTTGCAACAGTTCGCATCACGGCCCGTGCGTGGCGGAGGGCCCGGCCGTAACGCCGGGCCGCCTTCGCGTCACAGGAGGAAATCCGCCTTGTCGAGATTGTCGAGATCGAATTTCTTGAGGATCAGGACGTCGTTGCCGCCGAGCTCGATATGCACGTCGTTGCCGACCTGGTCGGCCTTCGCCAGCACCTTCTTGACGCTGGAGAAATCGTAGGAGCGCAGGTCGATGTCGTCGACATTGTTCTTGAAGTCGGTGATCGTGTCGCGGCCGTAGCCTTTCTTGAAGATGAAGTCGTCGGCGCCCTTGCCGCCGGTCAACGTGTCGTTGCCCGCCCCGCCGGCAAGCCTGTCGTTGCCGAGCATGCCGCCGAGCTTGTCGTTGCCGCCGTTGCCGATCAGGTAGTTCTTGGCCTGGTTGCCGAAGATCGTGTCGTTGCCGGAGCCGCCCTTGGCATTCTCGATGAGCGAGCGCAGGTCGCCCTTGAAGACGAACGCGTTGAAGATGTTGCCGCGGGCAAACCCGTCGTTCGGCCCGCCGCCGAGATTGGCAAGCTGGATATCGCTGAACACCGAGTAGGAGCCCGGCCGAAGGTCTATTTGGACACCCGTCTTGTAGGCGGAGAGGTCGTAGGTGTCCTTGCCGCCGCCGTCCCATATGGTGGCGAAGATGCGGTCGCCGCCGGCGTCGATCGCCACCTTGCCGTTGACGAACGTATCGCCGGTGCCCGGCTTCCACTTGTAGACGGTCGCGCCCTTGTTCGTCGAGTAATCCGCGCCGTACATGTGCTGGAGCGCGTAGATGTCGGCCATCATGAAGGTCTGCGGCCCGCCGAACTCCTCGTATCTGTACGGGCCACCATTATCGCCGACGAAGGCGTTGTAGGTCATCAGCGTGTATTCGGGCGTGTTCCATTCCGGCTGTATGGCGCCGAAGCCGCCGGTCTCGTGGGCGTGCTTGAGGCCGAGGGCATGGCCGAGTTCGTGGAGCATGGTGTGCCAGGCATAGTTGCCGGCCTGCGGTGTGCGGTAGTCGTTGACCGTGCCGATATATTGCGTGCCGAACCAGATGTCGCCGCCCGTCTCGTGCCCGGTGGGCAGGTAGGCATAGGCCGTCGACGGCAGGTCCGACTGGGCGAAGCGCAGCGTCGCCGTGCCGGTCGAGCCGGCCTTGAAGTTCAGGTTGGTGAAGCCCTCGACGGAAAAGCCGTCATTGGCCTTGTTGCCGAAGCCCGTTTCCATGGCGAAGAGCGCGGCCTTCTTCTGCATGGCCGAGATCGTGCTGAAGTTGTTGCTGCTTTCCGCGGTGTAGGAGTAGCTGCCTGGCGATGTTGGGAATGCGTAGGTGATCGTCGTGCCGCCCCAGGCCGTGCCGTAGAGCACCGAATCGATGAACTGCGATCCGGTCGCGAAGACTGTCTTCGTGGTTTTGCCTGTTCCCGTCATTGTCCGCGTCCCTTCGATAAACGTGCCGGATCGGTACTGTCGGTGGTCTGGTATGCCTGCCGTCGGGCCGCGGTCGCATGACCGGCTCGAGGGTATCCTATGCCGGGGAGACGTTTATGCAAGAAGGCTTATTCAGGCGCGGAGGAACAAATTTGGTTGCGTCCGCGCTTCCTGCCCGCAAGAAGAGGGCCGGCCGCCGGTCAATGGGTCGTCGGCACGTCGTCGTCTTCGAGGAACGAGGCGATGCCGTCGCGCGCCACGGTCGCGAGGAATTCGTCGAAGGCTTCCCGGTCGGTCGCGAAGGGCTCGTCCCATTCGAAGAGCTCTTCCTTCTCCGTGACGACCTCCAGCTTCCAGTCGCCCTGCGTTCCGGCCGGCCGGAAGATGTCGACGAGAACGGTGACGCCGTCCTCGGTATATTCGCCGGACAGTTCGGAATGCTCGAGCTTGGGTTTCTTGGCCATGGTCTTCCTCGACGGATGCAGGCGGCGTTCGCCGCAGAGGGACCGTTATCCTATCTTCGCCGGGAGCGCAAAGCCGCACCCGATGCTGCCGGCGCGATCACCCCGGCAGCATCGGCTCTTGCGCGTCCTAGCCCAGCATCGGCCAGGTGTCGGACAACTTGTAGCCGCCCGGATAGGGGTCGGACGGGTCGAGCATGAGCTGCGAGGTCCCGCTGATCCAGGCACGGCCGGTGATCGAGGGAACGATCGCCTTCTGCCCGCCGATCGTCGTTTCGCTGACGATCCTGCCGACGAATTTCGAACCGATGATGGAAATGCCCGTCAGCGTCTCGCCTTCCTTCAGCTCGCCGCGCGCGTGGAGGATCGCCATCCGCGCCGACACCGCGGTGCCGGTGGGCGAGCGGTCGATCTTGCCGGGCTGGATGGCGACGACCGACTTGGCCGAAAGCCCGCCATCCTCGCGGTGGAGAGGGCCGGCGAAGAGGCAGAAGGAGATATGGTTCCAGCCGGTGTCTTCGGGATGCGAGAAGCCGAGCTGCCGGTTGGCGGCATTGGTGATCCGGATCCCGGTCTCGGCGATCAGGCGCGCATTCTCGGGCGAAAGATCAAGGCCGATCTCCGCGGGATCGACGACGACGAAGCTGTCGCCGCCATAGGCGGTGTCGACGGTGATCGTGCCGAGGCCGGGCACGTCGAGCTTGGCGCCGAGCTTCTGCGCGAAGCTCTTGACGTTGGTGACGGTGATCTTCTCGGCCTTGCCGTTGCGGCATTCCGCGACGACCTCGACAAGCCCCGCGGGAGCTTCGAGCACCATGCGGGTTTCCGGCTCGGTCATCGGGATGATGCCGCTGTCGAGGAGAACCGTCGCCACGCAGATCGAGTTGGAGCCGGACATCGGCGGCGTGTCCTCCGGTTCCATGATGATCCAGCCCATCTGCGCCTTGGGGTTCTTTGGCGGCACCAGCAGGTTGACATGGCGGAAGACGCCGCCGCGCGGCTCGTTGAGCACGAAGTTGCGCAGCGTCTGGTCCTCGGCGATCCAGCGCGACTGTTCCCAGACGGTATTGCCGGGCGGCGGCGCGATGCCGCCGACGATGACGTCGCCGACTTCGCCTTCGGCGTGGCAACTGACGATATGGACGATCTTGGAGGAACGCATGGCCTTGTCCTTCTTGCGCGATGCGGCGCACCGGCTGCACATTGTCTTTGATGCTAAAAACGTATACGATCTACGAAATACGTCAAGAGCCGGTTCCTCCCGCGCAAGCGGATTGGACCCCCGCGCAAGCGGATTGGACCCCCGCGCAAGCGGATTGGACATTGAGATCGTCCACGATAATCGCTACCTCGATTTCCGTCTTTCGATGACGACCCGGAGTTCGAAATGCCGCTTGTGACCGCGAAGGTGCCGAACCTGGGCAAGGCGCCCAGCGCATCCGACATCATCCTGACCTTCCTTCGCGATGCCATCACCGACGGCTCGCTCGACCCGGGCGAGCCGATCCGCCAGGACGAAGTCGCCCGCCTGTTCAACGTCAGCAAGATCCCGGTGCGCGAGGCGCTGAAGCGCCTGGAGGCGGAGGGGCTGGTCGCGTTTCACCGCAATCGCGGCGCCGTGGTCACCAGCGTCTCCGATCCGGAACTGGTCCAGATCTTCGAGGTGCGGGCCATCCTGGAAGCGTCGGCGATCCGGTTCTCGATCCCGCACATGCGGGATGAGACGTTCAAGCGCGCGCGCGCCTTCTGCGAGGCTTTCGCCGCGGAAACCGATGTCGCGCGGTGGGCGCAGCTCAACTGGCAATTCCACAGTTGTCTCTATGAGGATGCGCACAGGCCGTTCCTCGTGGCGACCATCCGCTCGGTCAACGACCGGCTGGAGCGGTTCCTTCGCATCCAGCTCACCCTTTCGCACGGAAAGGAAATCGCCGACAGGGAGCACCGGGAAATCCTCGGTGCCTGCGAGGCGCGCGACGCCGAACGGGCGGGCCGGCTCGTTCACGAGCACATCATGGGCGCCTGCCGTTCCCTCCTGGAGCACCTGCCGAAAACCAGGGCGCCATAGCGCTTCGACCCCTCCGGGACGGCTTCGATCATTGGCTTTTACCGGAACAGCGAGAGCCGCGAATCCGCGCTCGTGTTTGCTATGCTGAGCGATTGAATCGCCAACTGCTCCTGTGTTTGCAGGGCCTTCAGGCGGGTCGACGCCTCATTCATATCCGCGTCCACAAGGCGGCCGACGCCGGAAAACATGCTGTCGGACAGTCTTGCGGCAAAATCCATCTGCATCTCGATCCGGGACTTTACCTAACGATCCAGCGCAACCGCGTCGGCGCCTGCCGGGATGCGCATCGGGGCGGATGGATCGGTGGCCGCACGCCAGACGGCCTCGGCGACGTCCGAGGAACAGGTCTTTGGAGCGCCCGATGCCCGCATGGCCGCGATCACGCCCTTGGCAAACTCGGCATAGGGCGCCGGGAAGCCGCCGTTTTCTTCCAATCTTGAAAACGCGGTGCTGCCGAAGCTTGTCTCCGGCGCGGCGCCCGGCAGCACGATCCTGATCGAAATTCCAAAGGGGGCAAGTTCCAGCGCGAGCGAGTCGGTGAAGGCGTTCACGGCTGCCTTGCTGGCCGTATAGGCCGAAAGGAGCGGCAGCGGCTTCATCGTGACGCTTGAGGTCACGTTGATGACGAGGCCGGCCTTCCTGCCGCGAAACTGGGGCAGGACGGCGCTGATCATGCGCATGGTCCCGAGCGTATTGGTCTCGAAGAGGGACCGGGCGACATCGATCGGGGTGCCTTCAAGGGCATTGAGCCAGCCGATCCCCGCATTGTTGACCAGCACGTCGATCGGCCCCGCCGCCTCGACGGCATTGCGCACGCTTTCGTCACTGGTGACGTCGAGCGGCAGAACGACCAGTTTGTCCGATACCGGCAACAGGTCGATGCGCGGCGAGCGCATGGTCGCGATGACCTTCCAGCCGCGGTCGAGGAAAAGCCTGGCGGTATCGAGGCCAAAGCCGGAAGAGCAGCCGGTAATGAGCACGGTTTTCATGAGACATCCTTTCGCAGTGTTCCAACGCCGCTTATGTGGACCGTGAATTCGGGACGTTCTATAATGGTGCGTCCTGATTGCGTTAGAGATCGTCCTGTTGATCGACCCCCTTGCCGAAATCGTCAGCATGCTTCAGCCGAGCTTGCCCTTCTCCAAGGTCGCGAGCGGCTCCGGCAATTGGCGCGCGGACGGCGTGAGCGACGCAAGCCCGTTCTTCGCGGTGATCCTCGAAGGATCGGCAAGGCTGGCCATCAACGGACAGCCGGACATCGGGCTGGAGGAGAAGGATTTCGTGCTCATTCCGGCCGCCTGCCGCTTCACCATGTCGAGCAGTGCCGGAAACACGGATGACGCCGGCGATCCGCTCCGGGTCACGCGGCTCGGCGATGAAACGCGGCATGGCGATCCAACCGGCATGCCCAATATGCGCGTGCTGGTCGGGCGGCTGGCCTTCGGCGCCCCCGATGCAACCCTGGTTTTCGCGCTCTTGCCGGGCCTGCTGCATGTGCGGGGCCAGGCACGCCTGACCGCACTCGTGCAAATGATCCGCGAGGAAGCGCAAGGCGACCGGCCCGCCAGGGGGATCGTGCTCGAGAGGCAATTGCAGCTACTTCTGATCGAGGCGTTGCGCTCGGATGCCGCCGGGTTGGAAACGCCGGGCCTGTTGCGGGGTCTTGCCGACAGGAATCTCGGCCCGGCAATCCGGCGGATACACGAAAATCCCGCCAGGGCCTGGACGGTCGAGGACCTGGCATCCGCCGCCATGCTGTCCCGGTCGGTGTTCTTCGACAGGTTTCAAAAGCAGACCGGCATGGCGCCCATGGAATATCTGCTGTCGTGGCGGATGGCGCTGGCCAAGGACATGCTGCGCCGCAAGGACGGGGGGATGAAAGAGATCGCCGGACGCATTGGCTACGGCTCGGCCAGCGCCTTCAGCTTTGCCTTCTCCCGCTTTGTCGGCGTCGCACCGAGCCGCTACGGGGACCCGATCGGAAAGGCATCCAAGATACCCACCGCATGAAACGTCCGTACAAGGTCGGTTCCGGGCGATCCGCAACGCCCAGGTCGGACGTCCAACAGCATGTCGGCGGCCACGGAAAGCAGTCGTCAAGTGAATTGCTTTTGTGATCTGTCCTGCCCGCGAGCGTCCTGAACCCTCGCCACGCCGCGCGATCCATCGATGCATTGTCGGCCCGATCCATGTCGTGCATTCTACACCTATGGGGGAGCGCATGACCTGTTTTGCACATTCTGGTCGAGGGCCGGACAAATCCGATTGGCAGCTCCTGAAGGACCATCTGCTCGCCGTTGCGCGACAGGCGGGAGGCAGGGCACGTCCTTTCGGCCTTGAAAGGGCGGCCTTTTTCGCGGGACTTTTTCACGATCTCGGAAAATATAATCCGGCTTTTCAAAGGCGTCTTGATGATCCGAAGGAGGCGGTCGACCATTCCACGGCCGGCGCGCAGGTCCTGCGTGATCTGGCGAAAGGGGGCGATGCCGTCGTGGCCCAGATCATCGGCTATTGCATTCTGGGCCACCATGCGGGCTTGGCTGACCGGCTGGACGGGCCTGGAACCTTCGACCATCGCATGAAGCAGCCGCTGGCGATCGATCCGGTCTGGATGGACGAGTTGGAGGTCGAGGTTTCAGGGCTGCTCCCCGACATGGTCCGGCACTTCCCGACCGACAGGGCCGGCCATGCCTTTTCGCTGGCTTTCATGGGCCGAATGCTCTTTTCGGCCTTGGTGGACGCGGATTTTTCGGACACTGAAAGGTATTACGAGGCGCTTGGCGAGAAGAAGGCCGACCGGGACTGGCCGGCCTTGCCGGCGCTGATCGACGGCTTCGTCGCGCGTTTCGATGCCCACATGGTCGCATTCTCGGGGCGCGGCGGTGCATTGAACGAATTGCGCCGGGATGTGCTGGCCCATGTGCGTGCCGGCGCCGGGAGGGAGCCGGGTCTTTTCACCCTCACCGTGCCGACAGGCGGCGGCAAGACCCTGGCCTCCCTCGGTTTCGCGCTGGACCATGCCCGTCGGCACGGACATCGCCGCGTCATCTATTCCATTCCGTTCACCAGCATCATAGACCAGACGGCGGAGATTTTCCGCTCCGTCCTGGGCGAGGACAACATCCTCGAACATCACTCCGCCATCGAGGAAGAGGCCTTCGACGCGAGAAAGCGCGAGCGCAGGGACAAGCTGAAGCTCGCGATGGAGGACTGGGCGGCACCCGTTGTCGTCACGACGACGGTCCAGCTTTTCGAAAGCCTGTTCACGGCCCGCCCTTCGCGCGCCCGCAAGCTGCACAATATCGCCGGCTCGATCATCATTCTGGACGAAGCGCAAACCTTGCCGAAGGCCCTGCTGATGCCGATCATGCGGGCGCTGGAGGAACTGGCGCGCAGCTATGGCTGTACCATCGTGCTCTGCACGGCGACGCAGCCGGCGCTTGGCCGCCGGCCCGAACTGCCGGGCGGCCTGCCGCTGGAAGGCCGCGAGCTTGCGCCCGATCCGGCCGGGCTGGCAACGAAGCTGGCACGCACCCGCATCGTCCATGCCGGCGAGATGGACAATGCGGCGCTGCTCGATGCCTTGGCGACGCGCGATCAGGCGCTGGTCATCGTCAACAGCCGGCGCCATGCGCTGGACCTCTACCGGCAGGCCGGGGAGGCCGGGCTGACGGGGCTCATCCATCTGACGACCCGGCAATATGCGGCGCACCGGCGGCGTATTCTGGCCGAGGTGAGAGAGCGGCTCAAGGACGGGCGGCCTTGCCGGCTGATCGCGACAAGCCTGATCGAGGCCGGCGTCGATGTCGATTTTCCCGTCGCCTGGCGGGCGGAGGCGGGGCTCGACCAGATCATCCAGGCCGCGGGCCGGGTCAACAGGGAAGGCTGCCGCAACCGGGACGACAGCATCGTCACGGTCTTCAAGCCTGTGGGCTACCGCCCGCCCGCCGAAATCCGCGGGCTGATCGGCGACATGCAGCGGATCATCGGCAGACATGCTGACCTGACCGGGCTTGCCGCCGTGGAGGATTACTTCGGCGAGGTCTATTGGCGCCTGGGCGAGGGCATGGACGTAAAGAAGATCCTTGGCCGCTTCGAGCTCAGCAACCGCACCGGTTGCCATTTCGACTATCGCACGGCGGGGCAGGATTTCCGCCTCATCGAAAGCGGGCTGGCGCCGGTCATCGTGGCTTTGGACGAAGATGCAAGGAAAGCTGTTGATGATCTGGGGATAGAGAATATCTCCTCTGGATTGCTGGCGAGAAGATTGCAATCCTCAGTGGTTCAGGTGCCACCAAAGGCGAGGGCGCTGTTGATCCAAAACGGTCATGTCGCGTTCGTTGCGCCGCAATGGAGGGGAGACCAGTTTGCGGTTCTGCGGACGAACAGTCTGTATCAACCGGATGTCGGATTGCTTTGGGAGGACGCGGGCTATCTTGGTGCGGAGGACATGATTTTCTAACTGGATGACGCGGCGATAGGTAATTGAGTAGTTTATACCCATCGCCGCGATGATGAATTTGAAAATTCACGTCTTATAGATAGTTTCTATCCACGCCTCTGCAAGAAAAGCGACAGTTTTACTATATCGGCCCAATATCGAGCTCGATTTCCAGCTTGAGCGGGCCGATTTTGATGCGTAGCGCATACCGACGGCGTCTCATGGCTTTTTCCTTTCTTCGGAGGAGCGGTCATGTTGCCGGTTCGTCATACTTTCGTCAAGCAATAATTATTGGGCGTTGAATTGAAATTCACGTCATATAGATAGAAGAGAGATAGATCGGGGAGGGCATGAATGTCCTACGGAATTCGCCTGAAAGTGTGGGGCGACTATGCCTGTTTCACACGCCCCGAGATGAAGGTCGAGCGTGTCTCCTATGATGTGATGACGCCCTCTGCCGCGCGGGGCCTGCTGGAGGCGATCCATTGGAAGCCGGCCATTCGCTGGGTGATCGATGCGATCCATGTGCTGGAGCCGATCCGTTTCCAGTCGATCCGGCGCAACGAGGTCGGCCACAAGGCGCCGGCGGGCAAGATCAGGTCGGCGATGAAGCGCGGTGATCTCGAGGGCCTGAACCTGCTGGTGGACGAGGACCGCCAGCAGCGCGCCGCGACCGTGCTGGTGAAACCGGCCTACATTATCGAAGCGCATTTCGAACTGACGAAGAATGCCGGCCCCGATGACAACGAGGGCAAGCATCTCGATATTTTCAATCGCCGTGCCGCGAAGGGACAGTGTTTTCACCAGCCCTGTCTCGGCACGCGGGAATTCGCCGCGCATTTCGAACTGCTCCCGCCCGACACGGCGCTGCCGCCGGCGATTGCCGAGAGCCGCGATCTCGGGTTCATGCTGTTCGACATCGATCATGCCGCGGCCGGGCGTCCCTCGCTGTTCTTCCGGGCTGCACTCGACAATGGCGTGGTCCGGGTTCCGCCGCCGCACTCCCCGGAGGTTCGGCGATGACGATCCTATCCTCCCTCGCCAAGGCCTATGAACGCCTGCCGAATGCCCCGCCGTTTGGCTACTCGTCGGAAAAGATCGGCGTCGTCGTCGGCTTGAATGACGACGGTACTGTCGCGAGCGTCACTGATTGGCGCGAGGGCGAGGGCAGGAAGGCGCGTCCGCGTGCGATGCTGGTGCCGCAGCCGGTAAAGCGCACGGCAGGCATCGCGCCGAACTTTCTCTGGGATAAGACGTCCTATGTGCTCGGCGTGACGGCGGGCGAGGGGCGGCGCACGGCGGACGAACATCTGGCGTTCGTGAACCGACATATCGAAGAGATCGGTGACAGTGACGATCCCGGTCTGCGCGCCTTCACCTTGTTTCTGAAAAGCTGGTCGCCGGCGCAATTCAACGCGCCGTTCTGGCAGGAGGAGATGAAGGACCAGAATGTGGTCTTCGCCCTGGAGAGCGACCGCCGGGCAAACATTTTCCTTCACGATCGTCCGGCCGCCAAATCACTTTGGGAGCGATTGTCGGCACGGGAAAGCGGTGAACCGCAAATCTGCCTCGTCCGTGGAGAGCCCGGCGCGGTCGCACGCCTTCATCCATCCATCAAGGGCGTCTGGGGTGCACAATCCTCCGGCGCGGCGCTGGTCTCCTTCAATCTCGATGCCTTCACCTCCTACGGTCACGAGCAGGGCGACAATGCGCCCGTCTCCGAAGCTGCCGCCTTCGCCTACACCACGGCGCTCAACCGCTTTCTGGAAAAGGACAGCGGCCATCGCATCCAGATCGGTGATGCCTCGACGGTGTTCTGGGCGGATGCGTCGACGCTTGCGGCCATGGAAGATGCGGAGGCGATGTTTCCGGCCTTCTTCGATGCGGCAGAGGACATGCAGCAGGAAGAGAAGACCGGCGCGAAGCGCATTCGCGAGCGGCTGGAGCAGATCCGCAAGGGAATTCCGCTGGAGGAGGTGGAACCCGATCTCGGCGATGTGCAGTTTTATGTCCTGGGGCTCGCGCCCAACGCCGCCCGGCTCTCCGTCCGCTTCTTCTATTCCGGCAGCTTCGGCGAACTGACGGGGCACTACCAGAAATTCGTTGCCGACATGCGGATCGAACCGCCGCCGCGCGACCGATTCCCTCCGCTCTGGCACTATCTTCGCGAAACCGCCGTTCTCCGCAAAAGCGAGAACATCACGCCGAACCTTGCCGGCGAGTGGATGCGCTCGATCCTGTCGGGCACCTACTACCCCCAGACGCTCCTGTCCTCGGTGCTGACGCGCATCCGCGCCGACGGCGAGATCAACGCTTTGCGCGCCGGCATTCTCAAGGCGCTGCTTGTTCGCAATTTCAAGAGGGAGAAGACACCCGTGGCGTTCGACCCGAAAAATGACAACAAGGGCTACCTGCTGGGGCGGCTGTTTGCCGTTTACGAGCATATCCAGACCGCCGCGCTCGGCGCGAAGGTCAATGCCACGATCAAGGACAAGTTCTACGGCTCGGCGTCTGCCCAGCCGCGCAAGGTGTTCCACCTTCTCGAAAGCGGTTCCGCCAATCACCTGTCCAAGGTCGGCAAGCAGAAGCCAGGCTACAAGGTGGTCCTCGAAAAGCAGGTCGGCGCCATCATGGATCTGATGAGCCCCGGTAACGATCCGTTCCCTGCCTCGCTTTCCGCCGAGGACCAGGCGCTTTTCGGCCTCGGTTATTATCATCAACGCAACGAATTTTTCAAAAAGCCGGCTGAAGCCGTTGTCCCGGAGGAGGTTGACGCATGACCACGATTGCCAATCGCTATGATTTCGCGCTGATCTTCGAGGTCGTCAACGGCAATCCCAATGGCGATCCGGATGCGGGCAACCTGCCGCGGCTCGACCCTGAAACCAACAGGGGATTGGTGAGCGATGTCAGCCTCAAGCGCAAGATCCGCAACTATGTCGATCTGGCCCGTCACGGCGAGGACGGTTTCCATATTTATGTCGAGGAGGGCGCCATCCTCAACGACAAGCACCGCCAGGCCTATCGCGCCATCCGCAAGGACGATCCCAAGGTCGACAAGGATGCCAAGCTGAACCCGAAGGACGACGCCGAGGCGAAGGCGGTGACGAGGTTCATGTGCGACAACTTCTTCGATGTGCGCACCTTCGGCGCCGTCATGTCGACGGGGGTGAATGCCGGTCAGGTGAAGGGGCCGGTGCAACTGACCTTCGCCCGCTCGGTCGAACCCATCCTGCCGCTTGAAATCTCCATCACCCGCATGGCCGCCACCAACGAGGCGGAAAAGAAACAGAAGGCCGAGGGCGACGATTCCAGCGACCGTACCGACAATCGCACCATGGGGCGCAAACACATCGTTCCCTACGGGCTCTATGTCGCGCACGGCTTCATCTCCGCCAAATTCGCGGAGCGCACGGGGTTTTCGGACGGCGACCTCGCTTTGCTGTTCGAGGCGCTCGGCACCATGTTCGAGCATGACCGCTCCGCCGCGCGCGGTGAAATGGCCACGCGCAAGCTGATCGTGTTCAAGCACGGCAATGCGCTGGGCAACGCCCCTGCGCATACCCTGTTCGACCGCATCCGGATCGGCCGCAATGTCGAGGGCGAATTTCACATCATCGACCAGCGGCTGGACAATTTGCCACCGGCACGCGCCTTCTCGGACTATGCCGTCACCATCGATCGCGACAACCTGCCTGACGGCGTGGAGATCCTGGAGCTGCTTTGAGCCATGGCGACGGGGGCGGACGATGACGGGCAGGGTGCCGGGGAGCCCATTCCGCTCTCCGCCCTGCAGCATGCGGTCTATTGCCTGCGTCAGGCAGCGCTCATTCATCTCGAACGGCTCTGGGCCGACAACCGGTGCACGGCGGAAGGCAATGTGCTGCACGCCGTGGCCGACAAGGGCGGGTCGCGCAAGGTCCGGGGGCTCCGGCGCGTCATGTCATTGCCCGTCGCATCGCGCCGCCTCAACATTTCGGGCGTTGCCGATGTCGTGGAGTTCCTGCCGGATGCGGGAGGCGAGACGGCCTTTCCCATAGAATACAAGCGCGGCAAGCCGAAACTGCACCGGGCCGACGAAGTGCAGCTTTGTGCGCAGGCGCTCTGTCTGGAGGAAATGACGGAGAGGCCGGTGCCCGAAGGCGCCCTCTTCTATGCCGAAACGAAGCGTCGTCTTGCCATCCCCTTCGATGCCGAACTGCGCCGGCAGACGGAGGATGTGATCGGCGAACTGGCGGAGGTTCTTGCCTCCGGCAGGACGCCGCCGCCGACCGTGAAGCGGGAACGCTGCCGGGCCTGTTCGCTTCTGGAGCTTTGCCAGCCCGACATCGTCGCGCGGCCGGTGCGGGCATGGCGGTCGCGCATGGTGGAGCGGGCAGCCTCGACGGAGCCGCCGCCATGAAGAAGATGCTCAACACGGTTTACGTGACGACGGAAGGTGCCGCGCTGCGCAAGGACGGCGAAAACCTCGTTGCCGAAGTGGACGGCACGGAGAAAAGCCGTGTGCCCCTGCATATGCTGTCCGCCGTGGTCGTCTTCGGGGCGGTGTTCGTGTCGCCGCCGCTCATGGCCGCGCTTGCCGCGGCGGGCATCACGCTCACCTTTCTCGATCGCAACGGCCGCTTCCAGGCCAGGATGGAGGGGCCGGTCAGCGGCAATATCCTGCTGCGCCGCGCGCAATATCGCCTGTGCGATGCGCCGGAAGACGTGGTGCGGTCCATTGTCATCGGCAAGGTGGCAAACCAGCGCGCTGTGCTGATGCGGTCGCTTCGGGACTATGGCGAGACCCATGAGGAGACCGACCGCAATGCCATCGGCATGGTGACGGATCGTCTCGCGCATATCCTGCGGCGCGTGGAACGGGCCGATGACACGGTGGAAAAGATGCGTGGTTCGGAGGGGGAGGCCGCCAATCTCTATTTCTCCGTCTTCGATCACCTGATCCGTTCGCCCGATCCGGAAATGCGCTGGAGTGGGCGCTCGCGCCGTCCGCCGCTCGATCCGGTCAACGCGCTTCTGTCTTTCCTCTACACGTTGCTCACCCATGACTGCCGCTCGGCGCTGGAAAGCGTCGGGCTGGATCCTGCGGCGGGCTTCCTGCACCGGGACAGGCCGGGACGCCCCAGCCTGGCGCTCGATCTCATGGAGGAGATGCGTCCGGTGCTGGCCGATCGGCTGGCGCTTTCCCTGATCAACCGAAGGCAAGTGCGTGCGCGGGATTTCACGGTGCAGGACGGTGGCGCCGTCCTGATGCAGGAGGATGCGCGCAAGACCGTGCTCACCGCCTGGCAGGAGCGCAAGCGGGAAGAGCGCATTCATCCCTTCCTGGACGAAAAAGCGCCGCTCGGCCTTGTTCCCTATCTGCAGGCGCAGATGCTGGCACGCCATCTGCGCGGCGATCTCGATGCCTATCCCCCCTGGTTCTGGAAGTGAGAAAGCCCCATGCTCGTTCTCGTGACCTATGACGTGCGCACGAGCGAGGGCAATGGCGCAGCCCGCCTGCGGGCCGTTGCCAAAGCCTGCCGCGACTACGGCCAGCGCGTCCAGTTCTCCGTCTTCGAGATCGAGGTGGAGCCGGCGCAGTGGACAAAACTCAAGGCCCGCCTGGAAGGCATTATCCGCCCCGAACTCGACAGCCTTCGCTACTATTATCTCGGCGCGAACTGGCACAAGCGCGTGGAACATGTGGGCGCGAAACCTGCCTCCGACCTGAACGGCACCCTGATCGTCTAGGCCGGTTTCCTTGTGGCAACGGGTTGTGCCAACGACGGTGCGAACCTGAAGCGTGCCGAGAAGATACGCCTGGTTCGCACCGAACGTAGATCTTTGAATTCGTGAAAGAATTGCCGTTTGAAGGCATTGTCGGTACGTCAACCGTGCCAGCGCCCGTGCCATCCGCGCCCGGCCGCCTTTTCCATCAACAAAATCCATGTTCTATACGAAGGCCGCCGCCTCCTTCGCGGAGGCGTGGGTCGAAACGTCGTCAGTGCAGAGATCGATGGTGCGCCTACCGGCCGCCTCCTTCGCGGAGGCGTGGGTCGAAACCACCCAGAGGATATCGACGTCAGACGTGCCCTGGCGCTCGACAAGTCGCCTCCTTCGCGGAGGCGTGGGTCGAAACATCCGCACTGTCGATGGCGTCGCCGGTGCACGCGGTCGCCTCCTTCGCGGAGGCGTGGGTCGAAACACCTTTAATAAGCGCCGACAACGACGCGTGAAAAAGTCGCCTCCTTCGCGGAGGCGTGGGTCGAAACTTACACAAACGACAAAGTCATGGCAATTTGCCAGCGTCGCCTCCTTCGCGAAGGCGTGGGTCGAAACTCCCATGCGGAGATGGTTTCGGCCTTCTTCATCGGTCGCCTCCTTCGCGGAGGCGTGGGTCGAAACACGACAAGCGGCGTCTGGGGATTGTCGAGCGCGAGGTCGCCTCCTTCGCGGAGGCGTGGATCGAAATTGACAGATGGCGCCTCGGTATCATTCAGATGTGCCCATCGAGGCCGCAAAACACCTGCGATTATTCGGCGCGTCCCAGCCTCGAGACAATCCCAATTGGTTCTCCTCCATAGCGGCGATAATCTACTTTGCGCGCATCCCGGCCAGCTTGTTGAGACGGGCTCCAGATCCGAGCCAGTCATGCACCCATGATCCGTGACGTTGAATGGCAGCGTCAAAACAGGGGACTTTCATTATTAGACTTTTCCGCCTATCTTGGACTGGACATGCGAGATGCTCGCCGATACGCCACCGATAGCTCCGAATATGCCGACAGAAAACGCACAGAAGTCCGACCTCTCGAATGGCCAGCCGAAGGCGGCACCGCTGCAGCGACAGTCATCCGTTCGTCGGACGATGGAAATCGTCCTCGATACCTGGAACTTCCTCATTCTCCGTGAGGCATATTTCGGCGTTCGCCGGTTTGACAGGTTCCAGCAAAGGCTGGGCATTCCCCGGCAGACCCTGTCGTCGCGCCTGTCCGCCCTCGTCGCCAACGAGATCCTGAGCGTGGGAAGGCGGCCCAACGAGCCGGGGCAGCAATATTTCCTGACGGAGAGAGGAAAGGACCTCTTTGCGACCATGCTGTCCCTGATGGAGTTCGGCGACAGATGGCTGAAGGGCGACAAGGAGCCGCCCCTGCAGTTGATCCACAAGAGCTGCGGCTGCGCATGCCGCCCGGTCACGGTCTGCTGCGAGTGCCTGGAGCCGTTCACGGCGCGGGAAGTGTCTCCCCGCGACGGGCCGGGCGCGGGATATACGCCGGTCGACACGCGCCCGACATCGCGCCGCAGCTCCGATCCCACGCTTCTGGAGCGGGTGCGGCCTTGCTCGGTCGCGCGGACGCTGGGCATCATCGGCGACAGATGGAGCTTCCTGATCCTGCGGGAGGGCTGGTTCGGTGTGCGCCGCTTCGAGGAGATGCGGGAAAATCTCGGCATCGCCACGAATATTCTTACCGATCGCCTCGTGCGCCTCGTACAGGCGGGGGTGTTTCGCAAGGTTCCCTATGGTTCGAGCGAACGTTTCGAGTACCGCTTCACCGAAATGGGTCTTGATCTCTACAAGCCGATGCTGGTGATGATGGCCTGGGGCGACCGCTGGCTTGCGGAGGGCAAGCCGCCGATGCGCCTGCGGCACAAGACCTGCGGGCAGGATTTTTCGGCTATCGTCGTGTGCTCCGAATGCAAGAAGCAGATCGCGGCGAAGGATACGGACTACGTCCTGCGCTATCCCTTCAACCTGTGACGGCATCGGCCGGATCCCGCCGCGCTTGCAGCATCCGGAAGATGCGCTCCGGTGTGACGGGAAGCGTCTCGACCGAGACGCCGAGATGGGAAAGCGCGTCGGATACCGCATTCGCGATCGTCGCCGGTGCGCCGATCGTGCCGCCTTCGCCCATGCCGCGGAACCCGCCCACATTGTTGGGCAGGTCCGCCTCGATATGCACGATGCCTATGTCGGATATGCTGGTGGCGACCGGAACGAGGTAGTCCGCCAGGCTTGCCGCGACAGCCTGGCCCTGGTCGTCGTGCACGATCTCTTCAAGCAGAGCCGCGCCGATGCCCTGCGCCACCGCGCCCTGCACCTGGCCGTCGACGATCATCGGATTGATGATCTTGCCGCAATCCTCGGCGACCACGTAGCGCAGGACCTTGACGCCGTAGGTCTCCGGGTCGACCTCCACCATGGCGAGGTGGGTGGATGAACAGGCCGTGCCGAGATAGGGATCGTAGGTCTCCGATGCGGCAAGGTCTTCGCGCCGGTCACGCGGGATGCGGCCCATCTGCGAATAGACGGCGCAAGCGATTTCCCTGAGCGTCATCGTCCGGTTCGAGGTCTTGCTGGTGACGATGCCGTCATGCATATCGAGGTCGTCGACGTTCTGTTCCATGAGATAGGCGGCCGCGCGCAGGACCTTGCCCTTGACGACACGCGCGGCGAGGATCGCCGCGCCGCCGCCGAGGACGGCCGAACGGCTGGCATAGGTGCCGCTGGACATCGGCACCAGCGCGCTGTCGCCGTGCTTGACCTCGATATCCTCCAGCTTGCAGCCGAGTTCGTCGACGATGACCTGCGCGAGCGTCGTTTCGAGGCCTTGTCCATGCGAGGCGATGCCGAAGGCGGCGGTGATCGCGCCGGTCGCGTCGATCTCGATTTTCGAGGTCTCGGTGCCGGTGTTGATGGGCATGCCGGGGGCGACGGAGATGCGCGAGCCGATGCCCGTCAGCTCGGCATAGCTCGCAAGACCGATGCCGACCCAGCGTCCCTGCTTTCGCGCCTCGTCCCTTTCGATGAGGAGGTTCGGATAGTCGACATGCGCGCAGGCGCCCGCAAGGCATTCCTGAAACGCGGACTTGTCCCAGATGATGCCGGAGGCGGTGCGATAGGGGAACTCGTCGGCATTGACGAGATTCTTGCGGCGGAATGCGACCGGGTCCATGCCGAGCTTGCGCGCGGCCATCTCGATCAGGCGCTCCATCGCGAAGGTCGAGGAGGGGCGGCCGACGCCACGATATGGTCCGGTCGGGGGCTTGGGCGTCAGCACCCCCCTGATACGGCCCCGATAGTGTTCCATCCTGTAGGGGCCAGGCAGGAAGCTCACCACCTGCACGGTCTCGAGGGCCGCGGTCCAGGGATAGATCGAATAGGCGCCGACGTCGCCGATCACATCGGCCCTGAGCCCGATCAGCAGTCCGTCCTGCGTGACGGCGAGCTCGGCCTCTATCAGTTCATCGAATGCCTGGCTGGTCGCCGACAGGTCCTCGAGGCGGTCGCTGATAAACTTCACCGGGCGCCTGAGCTTGCGGGCGAGGGCGCAGACGAGAATCTCCTCGCCGTAGAGCGATCCCTTGCCGCCGAAGCTGCCGCCGACATCCGGCGCGACGACCCGCAGGCGCGTGCCGGGCAGGTCGAGGCATCCGGACAGGACATCGCGGATGACGCCGGGAATGTTCGACGAGGTGTAAAGCGTCAGCGCCTGCTTTCGCGCGTCCCATTCGGCGAGGTAGGAGCGGTTTTCCATCGCGACGGCCGTCTTGCGCGTCATCCGGAACCGGCCCTTGACGGTCACCGCGGCGCCTTCGAAGGCGGCATCGACGTCACCGCGCTTGAATTCCCGCCGGATGATCGTGTTCGTGCCGGCTTCCTCGTGGAGCAGCGGCGCGTCGTCCTTCACTGCGTCGACCTGCCGGATCGCGAAGGGCAGGGGCTCGTAGTCGATGGTGATGTGCTCCAGCGCGTCCTCGGCGGCGTACCGGCTTTCCGCGACCACCGCGACGACGGGTTCGCCGACATAGCGCACTTTGCCGCGCGCCAGCGGCCAGATGGGCGTGGCGTAGTAGTTCGGCATGCGGGAGGTGGGGATCGCCGGCCTGACCTCGCTCTCCAGGTCCGTCGCGTCGTAGATGGCGATGACCCCGGGAACGGAGAATGCCTCGCCGACGTCGATGTTGAGGATGCGTGCGTGCGGCTGATCGGAGCGGCGGAGTGCGACATGCACCATTCCGGCCGGTGCCATGTCGTCGACATACTGGCCCACGCCCGCAAGAAGCCGTGGGTCCTCGGTGCGCTTCACCCGTTTGCCGACGAGCTTGGGGCGAAGTTCGACGGAATGGTTGCGTGGGCTCATTGGTAAAACTCCCTGCCCTTGCGCAAGGCCAGCCATTGCGCCTCGTCGTGTCCGGAGACGATCGTCGCTCCCTTGTCCCTGAGGCCCTTCAGGCGCGCGAGCGCCGCCGCGGCGCGTTCCATGTTCCATGTGTTCCGCGGCGCCACGCCCTCGTCGATATTAGCCTGAAGGGGCGCGGCGTCGGAGGCCAGGACAAAGGTGCCGCCGTCCAGCGCCACATGCGCGACGGTCATGCCGGGCGTATGGCCGGGCATGGGAAGGAGGACGATACGCCCGTCGCCGAAGACGTCATGCTCCGCGTTGAAGGTTTGAAAGCCCTGCGGCTGATCCCACTCCTGTTTCAGGTAGCCTTGGCTCCCCGCGCCGTCGGCCTTCGCCGCCGCGACTTCCGCTTCATGACACAGGATCGTCGCGCGGCCGAAGGACTGGTTGCATCCGCAATGGTCGGGATGAAGATGCGAGCAGATCACGACATCGATGTCGCCGGCTTTAAGGCCGAGCGTCGCCAATTGCCGAACGACGGTCTGTTCTGGGCTGAAAATTGGCGTCATCACCTTGGCCAGCCCGCCCCAGCGGGCTTGCGGATCGGTGGCGGCCTCGGGATTGCAGCCTGTGTCGAAAAGCACGTTGCCCTGCGGATGCCGTATCAGCGTGGCGTGGACGGGCAGTTCGATCGAGTCTTCCTTCGCCGCGCCGGGAACGAAGACGGAGCGGCGCATGCGCAGCCGGCCACCCGCGAGAAAATGCATCTTCATGTCAAAGGTCCCCTTTCCCTCGCCAGTTCCCGCACGGCGTTGACGATGTGTTCGTAGCCCGTGCAGCGGCAGATGTTGCCGGACAGCGCTTCCCGGATCTGCTCGTCGCTTTCGAGCGGATGATGGCGCAGCATATCGGTGATCGCCATGATGAAGCCGGGCGTGCAGAAACCGCATTGCAGGGCGTGGTGCTGCCGGAACGCCTCCTGGATCCGGCCGAGCCGGTCCACGCTTCCCTGTCCTTCGACGGTCTCGATCTCGATGCCTTGCACCTGCACGGCGAGCGTCAGGCAGGATCTTGCGCTGCGGCCGTCGAGCAGGACGGTGCACGCGCCGCAGACGCCGTGTTCGCAGCCGACATGTGTTCCCGTGAGACCAAGTTCGTAGCGCAGGAAGTCGCTGAGCAGCATGCGTGGTTCGATGGTCGCGGTGTGTCCCACGCCGTTCACGCTGACATGGATGGTCACCTCGTTTTCAGCCATCTGTACGGTCCTTGCAAAGGGTTGCCCGCCTCCAGGCGTCGCGCAGCGCGCGCCGGGCAAGCGCGCCGGCCAGATGCCGGCGGTAGTCGGCAGACGCATGGATGTCGGTGTTGGGATGAAGGAGCCCCTTCAGGGCCTCCGACACGTCCTGCAACAGCGCCTCCGACAGCGCCTCGCCCTCGATGAGCGTTTCGATTTCCGGCAGGCGCAGCGGTGTCTCGCCGACGCCCATCATGCCGAAACGGACGTCGCGTGCGACGCCGTCGACGACGCGCAGCGTGGTGGCCACGCAGGCGAGGGCGAAATCGCCGTGGCGCCTGGAGAATTCCTCGAAGCCCCAGCCCGTCTCGGGCGGCAGCGTGTCGATATCGATCGAGGTGACGAACTCGTCCGGCTCGAGCGCTGTCGTCAGCGACCCGATGAAGAAGTCCGAGGCGGCGATCTGCCGTTCCCCCCGGATCGAAAGCGCCGTGATGCTCCCGTCGAGGAGAAGCGTCATCATCGGCATTTCCGCTGCCGGGTCCGCATGACAGACGCTGCCGCAGAAAGTGCCGCGATTGCGCACCGTCAGATGAGCCACATGATGCATGGCGTCATGCAGGATCGGAAGGTGCCGGGACACAAGGGCATCCGTCGCCGTCATGCGGTGCCGCACCGTCGCCCCGAAGCGCAGCCGTTCCCCGAGCTTTTCGATGCGGTCAAGACCGGCAATGCGATTGATGTCGATCAGAACCGCGGGCTTCACGAGGCGGAAGTTGATCATCGGCATGAGGCTCTGGCCGCCCGCGATGATCTTGCCGTCGCCGTTGGCGGCGGCAAGGGCCTGGGCGGCTTCGGCGGTCGATGTGGCTGCGATATATTCGAAGGGGGCCGGTTTCATTTCGGTGTCGTCCATCGGAAGGACGCTTGCCGGCGTCGTCCGGTCGCGCGCCGCCTGTTGCTCCGACACGTCTCGGAAAGCCTTGTCATTGCGGCTCCTCCTGGCCTCCGCCAATCCCATGGCGATTTTGAAAATTAACTTGCATTATTAGACTTAAAATAGGAATGTCAAGTATTGCCGCTGCCCCGCGAATTAGGGGGTTTCGATAGAGATGAGGAGGAAATTTCATGGACATGACTGGCCAGCAGCACATTTCCGCGCGTAAGGAGGACGTGTGGAGTGCGCTGAACGATGCCGACGTGCTGAAGGCCTGCATCCCTGGATGCCAGGAACTGACGCAGTCTTCGGAAACCGAAATGTCGGCTGTCGCCGTCATCAAGGTGGGCCCGGTAAAGGCCCGGTTCCAGGGCGCCGTAACGCTGTCGGACCTCGATCCCCCGAACGGCTATCGCATCACTGGCGAAGGGCAGGGCGGCGTTGCCGGATTCGCGAAGGGCGTGGCGATCGTCCGCCTGGAAGCGGTCGAGGACGGGACCGTCCTGCACTATACGGTCGATGCCCAGATAGGCGGCAAGCTGTCGCAACTCGGCGGCCGGCTCATCGACGCAACCGCAAAGCAGATGTCGGGGCAGTTTTTCAAGCGGTTTGCCGAGGAGATTCGCGCCCGCCAGTCCCCCGGGGCGCCTTCCGCGGACGATGCCGTCGTGCAGGCCGGTCCCGCAAGGCAGGCGGCCGCCGTCGCATCCTCCGGCGAAAGCACCTCCTCCCGGCCTGTGTTTCCCGCGCGGGCGCCGGTGTCGCCCGCCGGTGCTGCGTTCGGCCTGCCGGTTCTTGCGGCGGTCGTTTTCGCGGCCGTCGTGGTGGCGATGTGGGCGATCCATGGGGGATTGCTGCCGAGCCTTGCGCCGGCGGAGGGGGCGGCGCGCATTTCTCCGGACATGGGGAGCGTCGTCCAGCTCGTCATGGCAGCCGCCATCGGCTACCTTTTCGGGTCTCGCGCAAGGCGCGCCGGCTGAAATCGAAAACCGGGGCCGAATTCGGCCCCGGTCGAAATAACTTGCATAATAAGACTTTTATCGAGCCCTTGGGCGATCGAGCAGCGCCTTCAGCTCACCGAACACACCCCGCCTGAACATCATCACGCACACGACGAAGAACAGGCCGATGATGAAGGTGATCGGCAGGCCGCTCGTCGAGAGAAAGTGCTCCAGGCCGACGACGATGCCGGCGCCGACGATCGGGCCGATCAGCGTGCCCATGCCGCCGAGAAGGGTCATGAGGATGACTTCGCCGGACATGTGCCAGGTGACGTCCACGAGCGAGGCGAGCTGGAACGCGATCGCCTTCAGCGAGCCGGCGAAGCCGGAAAGTGCCGCGGAGAGCGTGAAGGCGATCAGCTTGTAGCGCTCCGGCTTGAGGCCCAGCGACGTGACGCGCGTTTCGTTCTCGCGAATAGCCGAGAGGATGTGGCCGAAGGGCGAGTTGACGGTCCTCCAGATGATCACGAGCCCAAGGACCGTTCCGCCGAGGACCGTGTAGTACATTGCGGTGATGTTGCGGAGATCGACGACCCCGAGAAGATAGCCCCGCGGCACGGCCTGAATGCCGTCCTCGCCGCCGGTGAAGGGCATCTGCACCGCCATGAAATAGACCATCTGCGCGAGGGCGAGCGTGATCATCGCGAAGTAGATGCCGTGGCGGCGGATGGCGAGTGTGCCGAAGGCGAGGCCGAGAAGCGCCGCAAAGGCCGTTCCCGAGAGCACGGCGAGCTCGAAGGGAAGCTGCCAGACCTTGGCGGCGTGGGCGGTGACATAGGCCGCGCCGCCGAAGAAGGCGGCGTGCCCGAACGAGAGAAGCCCCGCATATCCAAGGACAAGGTTGAAGGCTGCCGCAAAGAGCGCGAAACAGAGGATCTTGATGAGGAACAGCGGGTAGATCGCCAGCGGCGCGACGAGCATCAGCAGGGCGGCGAGGGCGAGAAAAAGGCCTCCGGTCGTCTGAAGTCGGCGGGAGGCTGTCAGGGGGGGCGTCGCGGTTGTGCTGTTCATGATCAAGCCTCGCGGGAGAACAGGCCGGATGGCCGGATGAGAATGACAAGGACCATCACCACGAAAACCGCGATGGAGGAGGCTGCGGGATAGAATGTCTTGGTCAGCCCCTCGATGACGCCGAGCGCCAGGGCGGTGACGATCGCGCCTCCGATCGATCCCATGCCGCCGATGACGACGACCGCGAAGACCACGATGATGATGCTGGAGCCCATGCCGGGGCTGACCTGATAGAGCGGTGCCGCCAGCGCTCCGGCAAAGCCGGCAAGCCCCACGCAGAAGGCATAGGTCAAAGTCAGCATGAGCGGAACGTTGATGCCGAAGGCCTGGACGAGGCCCGGATTTTCCGTTGCCGCCCGCAGGTAGGCGCCGAGCCTGGTCCGTTCGATCGCGAGCCAGGTGGCGAGGCAGACCGCGAGCGAGGCGACGATCACCCAGGCGCGGTACATCGGCAGGAACATGAAGCCGAGATTGATGCCGCCCGTCAGCGACGGCGGGATGGGATAGGGCTTGCCGGCGGCGCCGAAAACATGCCGGAAAAGCCCTTCGAGCATGAGGGCGATGCCGAAGGTCAGGAGCAGGCTGTAAAGGTGATCGATCCTGTAAAGGTGCTTGAGGAGCAGCCGCTCCACGACGGCGCCCAGCGCCCCCACCACGACGGGGGCGATGATGAGCGTTTCCCAATAGCCGAGGCCGAGGCTCGACAGCATGAGCCAGGCGGCGAAGCCGCCGAGCATGTAGAAGGCGCCGTGGGCGAAGTTGATCACGTTCAGCATGCCGAAGATGATGGCGAGGCCGAGGCTCAGGAGGGCATAGAAGGAGCCGTTGATCAGCCCGAGCAGCAATTGCCCGGGCAGGACGGCAATGGGAACGCCGAAGATGTCCGTCATCGGTTTCTACCTATCTGAAAGGAGCGCGTCATGGATCAGACTCCGAGATGTTTGTTCAGCCGGTCCATGTTGGCGTCGAGTGCGTGGTTGGGGATCTCGTCGACGACCTTTCCCTGGTCTAGAACGTAGTGGCGGTCCGCGATCGATGCCGCGAAGTGAAGGTTCTGCTCGACCAGGATGATCGTCATGCCGCGATCCTTGAGGATGCGCAGGGCCGCGCCGATTTCCTCGATGATCACCGGGGCGATGCCTTCGGTCGGCTCGTCGAGCAGGATGAAGTCGGCGCCCGTGCGGAGGGTCCGGCCGATGGCCAGCATCTGCTGTTCGCCGCCGGAAAGGCGCGTGCCCGATGTGCTGTCCCGCCCCTTCAGGTTCGGGAAGAGGCCGTATATTTCGTCGACCGCCATGCCGCCCGCCTGCCATGCCGGCGGCAGCAGGAGGTTTTCCATCACGGTGAGCGAGGAGAAGATGCCGCGCTCTTCCGGCACGTAGCCGATGCCGAGGCGTGCGACCTTGTGCGGCGCGGCCCTCAGGAGGTCTCTGCCCTTGTAGATGCAGGCTCCGCGCCTTTTGCCGACCATGCCGACGAGGCTGCGCAGCGTTGTCGTCTTGCCGGCGCCGTTGCGGCCGATGAGCGTCACGACCTCGCCTTTGCGCACATCGAAGTCGATGCCGTGGAGCACATGGCTTTCGCCATACCAGGCCTCGAGGCCTTTGACGTCGAGGAGGGGAGCCTCAACCATGGCTGCCTCCCATATAGGCCTTGCGGACCTCGCTGTCGGCGGAAACGTCGGCATAGCTTCCTTCGGCGATGATTTCTCCGCGGCGCAGCACCGTGATGCGGTCCGACAGGTCGGAGACGACGCCGAGATTGTGCTCGACCATCAGTACCGTGCGTCCCTTGCCGACGCTGCGGATCAGGGCGGCCGTCCGGCCGATGTCTTCAGTGCCCATTCCCGCCATCGGCTCGTCGAGAAGCAGGACTTCCGGATCGAGCGCCAATGTGGTGGCCAGTTCGAGGGCCCGCTTGCGACCGTAGGATAGCTCGGCGGCCTTCGTCTGCGCCCGGTCGGCAAGGCCGACGCTGTCGAGCAGCCTTGCCGCTTCCTCGTTGAAGCGGCGGAGCGTCGCGTTCGATTTCCAGAATGCGAACGTCTCCCTCGCGCGGGCCTGCAGGGCGACCCGGACATTTTCGTGCGCGCTGAGATGCGGGAACACGGAGGAGATCTGGAACGACCGCACGAGACCCATGCGCGCGATGTCGGCGGGCGCCATTTGCGTTATGTCGCGGTCCTTGAACAGGATCTGTCCGCCGCTTGGCGACAGGAACTTGGTCAGGAGATTGAACAGCGTGCTCTTGCCGGCGCCGTTGGGCCCGATCAGCGCGTGGATCGTGCCGGCACGGATCTTCAGGTCGACATTCTTGACGGCGACGAAGCCGCCGAAAGAGCGCGTCAAAGCGCGCGCCTCGATGATGGGTGCGGTGTCCAGCACGATTCCTCCTCTGCCGGCTTTGTCGTTTCTCCGGGCGGGCGCCAGGTGCGCGCCTGCCTTCCCACTGTCCGGTGCCGGCACGATCAGAAAAACATACAAAGTCTAATAATGCAAGCTTGCTCTCCGTGGAAAACTCTGCTTACATTGCTGCATAAAGCCTGTTGCAGCGCACAAATAGAAGGCTTTAAGTGTATTAATGGTATGATAGCGCAAGTTAATAATGAGGCCTTGGGAGGAGCTCAAGGTGCCGAACCTGGGAGGGAGAACGATGAAGAACAAGCTTATGCTACTGTCCTGCGCCGCGGCTGTTGGCGCCTTGACCATGTCCGCCGGGGCGCAGGATGCCGCGCCCGTTCGCATCGGCGTGCTCACCGATGTCAGCGGCCAGTTCTCGCATGAGGCGGGTGAAGGCGCGATCACCGCGGTGAAGATGGCGGTGGAGGATTTCGGTGGCAAGGTTCTCGACCGCCCGCTCGAAGTCGTCGTGGCCGACCATCAGAACAAGCCGGAAGTGGCGGTGGCCACCGCGCGCGAATGGTATGAAGCGCAGGGCGTGACGATGATCAACAACCTGATCAATTCCGGTATCGCACTGGCCGTCACGCAGGTCGCCAAGGATGAAGACAGGATCGCCATCGTCAACGGCTCCGGCTCTTCACGCCTGACGAATGACGGCTGCACGCCGAACAGCATTCACTATTCCTACGATACCTATGCCCTTGCGAACGGAACCGCCAACCAGTTGCTCCTGCAGGGCTTGAAGAACTGGTTCTTCCTGACGGCCGACTACGCGTTCGGTCACGCGCTGGAAGCCGATGCGACGCAGATCGTCGAGGACAATGGCGGCGCGGTCTCCGGAGCCGTGCGCTATCCGATCGAGACGTCCGACCACAGCGCCTTCATGCTGCAGGCGCAGGCTTCACCGGCGCAGGTTGTCGCCATGGCGGGCTCTGGCACCACCTTCATCAATGCGGTGAAGTCCGCGGCCGAGTTCGGCCTTGCCTCATCCGGCAAGACCATTGCGGGCCTGCTCGTCTGGGACACCGACGTTCACTCGCTGGGCCTGGAAACCGCGCAGGGCATGATCCTGACGAATGCCTTCTACTGGGATCGCGACGATGCGACACGGGCGTTCTCCAAGCGCTTCGAAGAGCGCGTCGGCCGCCCGCCGCATATGGGCGATGCGGGAGACTATTCCTCGACCATGCACTATCTGAATGCTGTTCAGGCCGCCGGCACGACCGATGCCCAGCCGGTCATGGCGAAGATGCGCGAGATGCCGATCAACGACTTCTTCGCCACCAACGGCAAGATCCGCGAGGACGGTCGGATGGTGCACGACATGTACGTCTACCAGGTCAAGACGCCTGCCGAATCCACCGGCGAATGGGACATCCTGAAGCTCGTCACCACCATTTCGGGCGACGATGCTTTCCGGCCGCTTTCGCAAAGCCAATGCCCGCTTGTGATGAAGTGATGCAATGGCGCCCGGCCGGCCGGCCGGGCGCTTCTCCAGCAGTCCGAGGGCAGGCGAATGAGCGATATTCTCGTTGAGAACAAGGACGGGGTTGCGGTGGTCACATTGAGCCACCCGGGACACAGGAATGCCGTCACCTATGCGATGTGGCAGCGGCTTGCCGACCTCTTCCGCGCCTTCGATCGGGACCCGTCGGTCCGTTCGATCATCCTGACGGGCGCCGGCGACGATTTCTCGGCCGGTGCCGACATCGCCGAGTTCGACGCGGTGCGCGGCAGCCTCGAAGCCAGCAAGGCCTATGAGGTGGCGGTCGATGCCGCGGGGGATGCGATTTACCAGGTCTCCAAGCCGACGATCGCCGCCCTGCGGGGATATTGCCTCGGCGGTGCGGCGCATCTCGCCATGTCGTGCGATTTCCGGGTCGCCGAAGACAATGCGGTCTTCGGCATCCCGGCGGCGCGGTTGTCGATCGTCTACGGCGTTTCCGCGACCCGCAAGCTGTATGCGCTCGTGGGGGTGACGGAAGCAAAGCGCATTCTCTTCTCGGCCCGCCGCTTCGATGCCGGACGGGCTCTCGATATCGGCTTCATCGACCAGGTCGCGGAGAATGCCCTTGCGGCCGCGCATGACCGGGCGGCGGAGCTGGCCGAAAGCGCGCCGCTGACGATCGCCGGCGCGAAATTCATTCTCAACGGCTGCGCGCGCGGGGCGCTCGATCCCGCCTCGGCCGGCAGGCTGATCGACGAGGCCAGCGCGAGCCACGACTACATCGAGGGCCGGCAGGCCTTCAAGGAAAAGCGTCCTCCCCGGTTTCTGGGGAAATGACCCGACGTCGCCCCGCGAACGGGGCCGCAATGGACCGCGCTGCGCTGCAGCCGTCAGACCTATCAAGGAGTTCGTGAAATGCAGACCAATTTGAATGGCAAGGTGGCGCTGGTGACCGGCGGCGGCAGGGATGTCGGCGGAGACATCGCCCGGTCCCTGGCGGCGGAAGGCGCCATCGTCGCCGTGAACTACAGCCGGTCGCAGGCCGAGGCGGAGACGGTGGTCGCCGCGATCGAGGCCGCCGGCGGAAAGGCCAGGGCCTACAGGGCCGACATCAGCGAAAGCGATCAGGTCAAGACGATGGTCGCCGCCGTCAAGGCGGACTTCGGGACCGTCGATATACTGGTCAACAATGCGGGATACGTCAAATATCAGCGGTTCGTCGATTCGACCCCTGAAGACTGGAAGAAGCAGATCGACGTCTGCCTCTACGGCGCGATCAATTGCTGCCACGCCGTTGCGCCGCTGATGATCGGTCAGAATTCCGGCCGTATCATCAACCTCGTCGGCGACAGTTCCCGCATCGGTGAGGCCAATCTGGCGCTGGCTGCGGCGGCGCGTGGCGGCACGATTGCGCTCGGCAAGTCGCTCGCCCGCGAGTTCGGCCGAAACAACATCACGGTCAACACGGTCTCGCTCGGCCTGATCGAGACGTCCCATTCCGATCCCGATTTTCTCGAGAAGAATCGTGAGAAGATCGTGAAGGCCTATCCGTTGCGCCGCATCGGCAGGCCCGACGACGTGGCGCCCATGGTGACCTTCCTGGCTTCCGAGGCGTCGTCCTGGGTGACGGGCCAGGTGATCAGCGTCAATGGCGGCTTCTGCATGGTCTGACCGGGAGGAGCGGGAGGAGAACATGATACATTTCGAGCTTATCGCGCCGGTCGGAGACATCCTGCGGCGGAACGCGCGCCTGTATTCCGGGAAAATGGCCTTCGAGGATCGGCGACGCTCGGTTTCCCATGACGCGCTGGACCGCGAGACCTCGGAACTGGCGTCGCGTCTGGTCGCGCTTGGCCTGCGGAAAGGCGAGGCCGTCGCGATCTTCCTGCCGAATTCGGTGAACTGGGTCGTCGCCTGCCTTGCCGTCGTGCGGGCGGGAGGCATCGCCGTGCCCGTCAGCATCGAGGCGACCGAGGCGGAAATCGCCTACCGCATCGACGACGCGGGATGCACCTTCCTGATCATGCCGCCGGACCGGCAGCCGGTGGTGGACGGGCTGCCGCCGCGCTCCGGCAAGCCGCTCGTCGTGATCGCCGCGGACGCGGCAGCCGGATTCGGCGCGGCGGTTCCGTCGGCGGCCTTCGAAGACGACCGGGATATCGATCGCCCGGCCTTCATCGTCTATACGTCCGGCACGACGGGGCAGCCGAAGGGCGTGCTGCTGTCGACGCGCTCCATGCTCTGGGTGGCGGCGGCATGCTGGGCGCCGATCGCGGGGCTGAACGAGAACGACGTCGTCCTCAACACCCTGCCTCTCTACCACTCCTACGCGCTCAACATCGCGGTGCTCTCCATCATCGCGACGGGCGCGAGCGAATATATCATGGAGAAGTTCTCGACCTCCCAGGCGACGGAACTGCTGCGCACGGGCCGCTTCACCTTCATGCCGGGCGTTCCGACGGTGTTCCACTATTTCCTGTCGGCCTGCCAGGCCAGTGGAGAGCGGTTGCTGTCGTCCGTCCGCCTTTGCGTTTCCGCCGGGGCGATCATGCCGGGAACCCTGAACAGCGACTTCGAAGCGTTCTTCGGCGTCCCGCTGCTGGATGGCTACGGCATTACCGAGACATCGACCATGGTGACCATGAACTGGCCCGGAAAATGGCGTGTTCCCGGTTCCTGTGGGCTGCCCGTCCCGGGCCTCACGGTCCGTCTGGTGGACCCGAAGACGGGGCTGGATGTGCCGGCGGGCGTCGAGGGCGAACTGATCTGCAAGGGCCCCAACCTGATGCTGGGCTACCACAACAAGCCGCTGGAGACGGAAAAGGCCATCGTCGACGGATGGTATCATACCGGCGATCTGGCAAAGTCCGACAGGAACGGCTTCCTCACGATCACCGGCCGTCTCAAGGAACTGATCATCCGCGGTGGGCAAAACATCGCACCGGCGGAGATCGAGGAGACGATCCTGCTGCTGCATGACACGGTAATGGACTGCGCGGTGATCGGAATGCCCCATGCCATGCTGGGAGAGGTCCCCGTCGCCTGCATCGTCGTCAAGGAAGGGCAGGCCTTCGATCAGGAGGACGTGATCCGGCATTGCAAGGCGCGTCTGTCCGCCTACAAGATTCCCGACCGCGTCCATGTCGTGGCCGAGATCCCGCGCACGGGGTCGGGAAAAATCCTGCGGGTTAAATTGCGCGAGAGCCTGCCTGCGGCGTGACGCGGCAAGGCACAGGAGGACATCATGAATCCCTTTGTGTTCAACACGACGAGCCAACTCGTCTTCCGCCCCGGCGCTTCGGCGGGGATCGGCGACCTGCTCGGCCCCCGGTTTGGCGGGCGCATCCTGTTCGTCACGGATAGCGGCCTCAGGAGGCTTGGCCTGTGCGATGCCGCGCTCGCCTCGCTCTCGGGATCGGGAATGGAGGTTACCGTTTTCGATGCGGTCGAGGCCGACCCCTCGCTGGCGACGGTCGAGGCGGCGATCGCGGCGGCAAGGCTTGCGGGCGCAACGGGCGTGATCGGTTTCGGCGGCGGTTCTTCGCTGGACGTGGCGAAGGTCGTGGCGCTCATCTGCGGCTCGGGCGAGGATATCGATGGCGCATGGGGTGTCGGCAATGCCAGGGGCCCCCGGTTGCCCCTGGCGCTCGTGCCCACGACGGCGGGGACGGGATCGGAGGTGACGCCTGTCTCGATCATCACGGTGGGCGGCGACGAGAAGCGCGGCGTCTCGTCGCCCGTCATCCTGCCCGATGTCGCGATCCTCGATGCGGACCTGACCGTCGGGCTGCCGCCGTCGATCACGGCCGCCACCGGCATCGACGCGATGGTACATGCCATCGAAGCCTATGCTTCCAGGAACGCCAACAACAATCCGCTCTCCAGGATGCTGGCCCGGCAGGCGCTGCAGTTACTGGGCGCGAATATCGAGAAGGCGGTCTTCGACGGCAAGGACCGGGCGGCGCGCGGCGCGATGCTCCTCGGCTCCATGCTGGCAGGCCAGGCCTTCGCCAACGCGCCGGTCGCCGCCGTGCATGCGCTCGCCTATCCGATCGGCGGGACGTTCCACGTTCCGCACGGGCTTTCCAACGCGCTCGTGCTTGCCCATGTCCTGCGCTTCAACGCACCGCAGGCCGCATCCGTCTATGCAGAAATAGCCGCCGATGCCTTTCCGGATCTCGCGCGCGAACAGGATGCCGGGCAGCGCTGCACGGCTTTCGTCGAGCGGCTTGCCGAACTGTCGGCACGGCTCGGGCTGCAAGCCCGGTTGCGGGATGTCGGTATCGGCGAGGAACACCTGGCGGCGATGGCGCGCGACGCCATGAAGCAGACCAGGCTGCTCGTGAACAATCCCCGCGAGGTGAGCGAAGCGGACGCCCTCTCCATCTACAAGGCGGCTTGGTGATGGCGGAGCGGACGGGACCCGGCAGACGCTCCGGCTACAAGGTTTTCCGGACGATCGGAACGCGCTGGTCGGACAATGACACATATGGACACATGAACAATGTCGTCCACTACAGCCTCTTCGACAGCGCGGTGAACGGCTTCCTCATCGAAAACGGGGTGCTGGATATCAAGGGGGGAGCGGAGATCTTCCTCGTCGTCGAGACCGGGTGCCGCTACCACGCGGAAATGACGTTCCCGGACGTGGTCACGGCCGGCATCCGTGTCGCGCGGCTTGGAAGCTCGTCCGTCCGCTATGAAATCGGGCTTTTCCGCAATGACGAAGAGACCGCGGCGGCCGAGGGCTTCTTTATTCATGTGAACGTCGACCGCATGGCACGGCGCCCCGTGCCGTTCGGCCACGCCGCAAGACGCGTACTCGAGCCGCTGCTGATTCAGTCGTGACTTCGCGCGGCCGGGCAGCCGTTTACAAAGACGTTATGAACGAAGCAGGAAGGTTGCCCACTGGAATTTTTGCTTGAACCGGTTCCGGCAAAGCAGATCATAGTGGTCCGCGCTGTGTAAGCCCGCGGGCGATGTCGAAGAAAGCACTGACAAGCTTGCCGTTGCTGCGTTCGCGCAGGCAAATGAGAGCCTCGTCCATCAGCATTTCCGGCGCATCGATCTTGATTGGGGCGAGACGTTTGTCCTGACCGAATTCAGCCGACGAGACGAAGCCAACCCCGCCGCCCGCTGCGACGATTTCGCGAACTGCCTCGCGGCCCTCCGCCTCAATGAGTGGTATTAGCGGTACTCCGCATTGCATGGCCATAGCCTCCAATTTTTGCCGTGTCTTGGAGCCGTGCTCGCGCATGACGAGGGGATGACGCGCCAATTCCGCGAACGTTACCCTCTCTTGAACCGACAGCGGGTAATCGCGGCTGGTAAAGGCAATGATTGGCGTCGAGTTGAGTTTCAGGATTTCAAAATCACTGGATTGTGGAACCTCGCCGAGAACGCCGATATCTGCCTCGTAGGCGTGCAGGCTGGTGATGACCGTCTCCGTATTGCCGGCATCTATGGAGACCTGCACGGAGGGATAGGCGCGGCGGAAGGCGGCGAGGATGTGCAGCAGATGATGGGCGGCGTCGGCGACGATGCGCAGCTTTCCTGCGCGCAACGCCCGCGATTCGGAGAGAAGATCGAGCGCCTGTTGCTCGACGTCGAACATGCGGCGGGTAATTTCGAGAAGCTGCTGGCCGGCCCGGGTCAGCGTTACCTGCTTCTTGTTTCGGTTGAAGAGCAGAACGTCGTATTCCTCCTCCAGCTTGCGCACCTGATCGGAGATGGCTGGCTGGGTGAGAAACAGCGCCTCGGCGGCGCGTGAAAATCCGCCGTGAATGGCCACATTGTGAAAAGCACGGAGTTGTACATACCGCATGTAGCATGCCTTTCGATAGATTGAGGCTATGTTATCATTAAAACGAACGATTTGATTTATGTAAAGCGCCCTCGGATAGTTTGGGAAGTCTACCCTCTTTCCGGAGCGCTTCCATGAACCTGCCGGCCGTCGCCATTGAGCTTGCAGCCGCTACCGTCCTCCTGCTCTATGCCGTCAGCTTGGTGAAGAGGGGGGTAGAAACGGCCTTCGGGGATATAGTGACGCGCACCGTCGGCGGTGGCGGCGGCCGGTTGCGCGCTGCGCTCTATGGATGTCTCGTGGCGATCGCCCTGCAGAGCTCGACGGCGGTTGCCATGCTGGCGGCCGGGTTCGCCGTCAGCGGCACGCTGGTGCTGGATGTGGGGCTGGCGGTCCTCCTTGGTGCCGATCTCGGCTCGGCGCTTGTGGTGAAAATTCTCTCCTTTGACCTCCATTGGCTCGCGCCGCTGATGATCGCTGGCGGTGGTCTTCTGCATCTGAAGACGCGCGCGCGCAAATCGGTCGAAACGGGACGGGCCTTGCTGGGCATTGGCCTTCTGCTTCTCTCTCTGCAGATGATAGGACACGCGACACTGCCGTTGGCGCAAAGCCCGCTATTGCCGTCGGCTATCGCGTTCCTGGGCAAGGATGCCCTGACCGTCATGATCCTGGCCGCTGTCTTTACCTGGGCATTGCATTCGAGCGTCGCGGCCATCCTGCTTATCCTGACTTTTGCGGGAAAGGGGATCATCCCGCTTGATGTTGGCATTCCGCTGGTCCTGGGCGTCAATCTGGGTGGGGGACTGATCGCACTGTGGTTGACCCGTGGCCTGCCGGTTGAGGGAAGGCGCCTCCCGCTGGGCAATCTCCTGTTTCGCGCGCTATTCAGCGCCGCGGTCTTCGCGCTATTTTCGCTGCACGCGCCCTTTGGATGGCTACCCGGTGCGACGGTCACCGCCAGGCTCGTCAACCTGCATGTGTTGTTCAATGCGACATTGGTTCTGATTGGCCTCGTCGGATGCGGCCTGATGGCCCGGATCGTTGGGCTTCTTACGCGCGAAAAAGCCGGGGAGAGCAACCTCACTGCCCATATTAGCGCGCTCGATCGGTCGCTGATCGAAAAACCGGCGCAGGCGCTCGCTGCCGCCGCGCGGGAGGTGCTGCATATGGGCAACCTGATCACCCGGATGCTGGAGCCGGTCATGGCGGTCATCCAGTCTCCGACGCCGGAAACGGTCGAGGCGTTGCGCCGCATCGACGGCGACATCCACCGGGCGCACAGCGAGATCAAGCTTTACATCGCCGCCGTCAATCGCGGTGTGCTGACCGAGGAACAATCCCGTCGCGGCATCGAACTGACCGAGGCGGCGATCCATCTCGAATATGCCGGTGACGTCATTGCAAAAAGTCTGTTGCAGATGGCGCGGGAGCGTCTGGAAGGGGCGGGGGCCTTCTCCGCGGAGGGTTGGCAGGAGTTGATGATGCTGCATGGCGCGGTGTTCTCCAATGTCCGGCTCGCGGCCAATCTGCTCGTCTCGCCCGATCCCGTCATCGCTCGTGAAATGGTGCGGCAGAAGGAGCATGTGCGCGCGCTCATGGAAACGAGCAGCAAGAACCATCTGGAGCGCCTGCGCCAGGGCGTCGCCGCCAGCATCCAGTCCAGCGACATGCATCTGGAGATCGTGCGTGCGCTGAAGGAGGTCAATTCATTGATCACCACCATGGCCTACCCGCGCCTCAGGGAAACCGGCGATCTTCTGGAAAGTCGCCTGGCACCTGTCGCCTAGAATATAAATTTTATCGATATATCGATACAAAAGAACGATTTTACAGATGATTATTTCCCCCGCATTGTTGTCTCCAGATAAGCAAACGTGAGGACGGACCATGCCAAACACCGCTTCTGACAGAGCCAGCGCTCCCCTTGAAACGCCAAGGCTCGGCGAGCCCTATCTCCTGACCCCCGGCCCGCTGACGACGGCCTATGAAGTCAAGGAAGCCATGCTGCGGGACTGGGGGTCGTGGGACGGCGATTTTCGAGCCATGACGGCGGAACTGCGCCGCGAGCTTCTCGACATCGCCGGCGATGCGGCGGGCGAATTCGATTGCGTGCCGATGCAGGGCAGCGGCTCCTTCTCGGTGGAGGCCATGCTGGCGAGCTTCGTGCCGAAGGACGGCAGGGTGCTGGTGCTGAGCAATGGCGCCTACGGCAAGCGCATCGCCCAGACGCTCTCCTATCTCGGCCGCGATCATGTGACGATCGACAAGGGCGACTACATGCCGCCGCGCGGCCCCGAAGTCGCCGCCGCGCTCGATGCCGATCCCGCGATCAGCCATGTCGTCGTCGTGCATTGCGAAACGAGCTCCGGCATCCTCAATCCGCTGAAGGAAATTTCCGAAACCGTCTATGCCCGCGGCCGCAAGCTGCTGGTCGATTCCATGAGTGCCTTCGGCGCCGTGCCGGCCGGCGTCAACGACTTCCGCTATGAGGCGATCGTCTCCTCGGCCAACAAGTGCATCGAGGGCGTACCGGGCTTCGGCTTCGTCATTGCCCGCAAGAGCGAGCTGGAAGCCGCCAAGGGGCGCAGCCATTCGCTCAGCCTCGACATGCATGCCCAGTGGGACCACATGAACAAGACCGGCCAGTGGCGCTTCACCCCGCCGACCCATGTGGTGGCGGCCTTCATCGAGGCATTGCGCATGCACCGCGCGGAAGGGGGCGTCGCCGCCCGCGGCGCGCGCTATGCCCGCAACCGTGACGTCATGGTCGCCGGCATGCGCGAGGCGGGCTTCGAGACGCTGCTTGCCGACCGCTGGCTCTCGCCGATCATCGTCACCTTCTTCAGTCCGGCCCATCCGGCCTTCGCCTTCGAACGCTTCTACGATCTCATGAAGGACAAGGGCTTCATCATCTATCCCGGCAAGCTGACGGTGGTGGACAGTTTCCGCGTCGGCTGCATCGGCCGCATGGACGAGCATGTCATGCGCCGCGTGGTGGAGGCCGCCCGCTCCTCGCTTGCCGAAATGGGCGTCGACAGCGCCGCCCCGCCGGCCATCGCCCTTGAAGAACGCAGCCGTCTTGCGGCCTAACGAAGAATGGAACCGTCGATGAACCAGATGTCCAAGATCACCGTCACCGCCAACCGCCGCACCTATCCCTGGCCGAACGTCCCCGCCATCGCCATCTGCCTCGACGGCTGCGAGCCGGCCTATCTGGACGAGGCTATCAAGGCGGGCCTGATGCCCACTTTGGTGCGCATTCGCAAGACCGGCACGGAGCGCACCGCGCTCAGCGTCATCCCGAGCTTCACCAATCCGAACAACCTGTCGATTGCCACCGGGCGGCCGCCGGCGATCCACGGCATCTGCGGCAATTATCTCTATAGCCCGGCCACGGGCGAGGAGGTGATGATGAACGATCCGCGCTTCCTGCGCGCACCGACTGTCTTCAAGGCCTTCTACGACGCCGGCGCAAAGGTTGCCGTGGTGACGGCGAAGGACAAGCTGCGCGCCCTTCTCGGCCATGGCCTGAAGTTCGACGACGGTCGCGCGATCTGCTTCTCCTCGGAAAAGTCCGACACGTCGACCAAGGCGGAACACGGTATCGAGAATGCCTCGACCTGGCTCGGCCGACCCGTGCCGGAAGTCTATTCCGCCGAGCTTTCCGAGTTCGTCTTCGCCGCCGGTGTGAAGCTCCTCAAGGAGTTCCGCCCCGACGTCATGTATCTGACGACGACCGATTATGTGCAGCACAAATATGCACCGGGCGTAAAGCAGGCCAATGACTTCTACGAGATGTTCGACAAGTATCTGGCGGAACTCGACGCGCTTGGCGCCGCCATCGTCGTTACGGCCGACCATGGCATGAAGCCCAAGCACAAGGCCGACGGCACGCCGGATGTGATCTACGTGCAGGATCTGCTTGATGAATGGCTCGGCAAGGACGCTGCTCGCGTGATCCTGCCGATCACCGACCCCTATGTCGTGCACCACGGCGCGCTCGGCTCGTTTGCCACCGCTTATCTGCCGGAGATGACCGATAAGGAAGAGATCATCGAGCGGCTGAAAGCGATCGAGGGCATCGACGTCGTACTCTCCCGTCCGGAAGCCTGCGTTCGCTTCGAACTGCCTGACGACCGTATCGGCGACATCGTCCTGGTTTCTTCGGAAAACAAGACGCTCGGCACCAGCGAGCACCGGCATGACCTTGCCGCGCTGAACGAGCCGCTGCGCTCCCATGGCGGCCTCACCGAGCAGGAAGTGCCCTTCATCGCCAATCGTGTTCTGCCGGAACTCTCCTGCGCCGGCACGCTGCGCAATTTCGACGCCTTCTACTACGCGCTCGTCGCGGCCGCGCAGCCGGCGCATTGAGGGGGCGGCGATGACCAGAGTGGAAACGACGTTCGCGATCCGCCACGAGCCCATGCGGATCGCCGGCAAGATGGTCGATACCGAAGGGCGGGTCGAGGTGCGCTACCCCTGGAGCGATGCCGTCATCGGCACCGTTCCGGCGGGGCAGGCAGAGCACGCCCGAAGGGCTTTCGAGATTGCGGCAGCCTACCAGCCGAAACTGACACGCTATGAACGCCAGCGCATTCTGTTGCGTACCGCGGAACTCTTGAATGACCGCAAGGAGGCGATTTCCGACCTCATCACGCTGGAACTCGGGATTTCCAAGCAGGACTCCCTCTACGAGGTGGGCCGCGCCTTCGATGTCTTCACGCTTTCCGGCCAGATGTGCATCCATGACGACGGAGAGATATTCTCCTGCGATCTCACGCCGCACGGCAAGGCCCGCAAGATCTTCACCACCCGCGAGCCTTTGACTGCCATCTCGGCGATTACCCCCTTCAACCATCCGCTCAACATGGTGGCGCACAAGGTCGCCCCCGCGATCGCCACCAACAACTGCGTCGTGCTGAAGCCGACGGAACTGACGCCGATGACTGCCCTCGTGCTGGCCGATATCCTCTACGAGGCGGGCCTTCCTCCGGAAATGCTTTCCGTGGTCACCGGTTGGCCAGGCGAAATCGGCGACGAGATGATCACCAATCCGAATATCGACCTCATCACCTTCACCGGCGGCGTTCCTGTCGGCAAGCTGATCGCTTCCAAGGCCGGCTACAAACGTCAGGTGCTGGAACTTGGCGGCAACGATCCGCTGATCATCCTCAACGATCTATCCGACGACGACCTGGTACGGGCGGCGGACCTGGCGGTCGCCGGTGCGACGAAGAATTCCGGCCAGCGCTGTACGGCGGTTAAGCGTATCCTCTGCCAGGAACGTGTCGCCGATCGTTTCGTGCCGCTGGTGCTGGAGCGTGCAAAGGCGCTTGCGTTCGGCGATCCCATGGATCGCAAGACGCAACTCGGCACCGTCGTGCATGAAAAGGCTGCCGCCCTCTTTGAAAAGAGGGTGCACCTGGCGGCAGAGGCAGGTGCCGACATCCTCTATCACCCGGGGCGGCAAGGTGCTCTGCTCCCGCCGATCGTCGTCGACCGCGTTCCCCATGCCAGCGAGCTCGTCATGGAGGAAACCTTCGGACCGATCGTCCCGATCATTCGGGCGCCGGATGATGACGACGCGTTGATCGCGCTTTCCAACTCCACGGCGTTCGGCCTTTCTTCGGGCGTCTGCACCAATGATTTCCGCCGCATGCAGAAATACATCGCGGGCCTGAGGGTCGGCACGGTGAACATCTGGGAGGTGCCGGGCTATCGTATCGAGATGAGTCCCTTCGGCGGCATCAAGGATTCCGGCAATGGCTATAAGGAGGGCGTCATCGAAGCAATGAAATCCTACACGAACGTCAAAACATTCTCCCTCCCGTGGTGATCTGGCCAAACCCCTGCAAGATCGCCGCTTTCTGGGAGCCGCTCGCGCGGCTCCCTTTTTTTGTCGGCGAGACGAGGCTCGACGTCGAAGGTGGATTATCATCGATTTTATTTTTCTAACGATAAGAATAATAAATTTTACTTACTTAAAACGCCTGCCAGAATGCCTCTCGAAGCCGAACATGCAAGGGCGACGACCAGATCGCCCACCGTGCTTCCCGGATTTTTCCAGGTCTTCCAGAGGAGAGTTTCAATCATGAACAAACGCATGCTTTTTATGCTTGCCAGCGCCATGTCCGCGGTGCTTCCCGCCATTGCCTTCGCTGAAACCCAGCTCACGGTCTATACCGCCGTGGAAGCCGTCGACCTCGATCGCTACAAGGCGACTTTCGAAAAAGCCCATCCCGACATCAAGATCAACTGGGTGCGCGATTCCACCGGTGTCATGACCGCCAAGTTGCTCGCTGAGAAGGACAACCCGCAGGCCGACGTCGTCTGGGGGCTTGCCGCGACCTCGCTGCTTCTCCTCAAGACCGAGGGCATGCTGGAGTCCTATGAACCCAAGGGCGTTGCGGACCTCGACAAGAAATTCGTCGACAAGGACACGCCGCCGAGCTGGGTCGGCATGGACGCCTATGTCGCCGCCCTCTGCTACAACACGGTGGAAGGCGAAAAGCTCGGGCTCACGGCACCGACGAGCTGGGAGGACCTCACCAAGCCTGAATACAAGGGGCATATCGTGATGCCGAACCCGGCATCCTCCGGCACCGGCTTCCTCGACGTCTCTGGCTGGATGCAGATGTGGGGCGAGGAGAAGGCCTGGTCCTACATGGACAAGCTGCACGAGAACATTTCGGCCTACACGCATTCCGGTTCCAAGCCCTGCAAGATGGCGGGTGCCGGCGAGGCAGTCATCGGCGTGTCCTTCGAATTCCCCGGCGCCAAGGCCAAGAGCGCCGGTGCGCCGATCGACATCATCTTCCCGTCCGAAGGATCCGGCTGGGAGGCGGAAGCAACGGCCATCATCGCGGGCACGGCAAATCTCGACGCGGCCAAGACGCTCGTCGACTGGTCCGTCACCAGGGAAGCCAACGAGATGTACAATGCCGGCTATGCCGTCGTCGCCTATCCGGGCGTCGCCAAGCAGGTCGAGCATCTGCCGTCCGATATCGCTTCCAAGATGATCGACAACGACTTCGAATGGGCGGCCAACAACCGCGGCGCCATCCTCAAGGAATGGCAGAAGCGTTTCGACGCCAAGTCGGAACCCAAGAGCTGATCCTGATCGACCGGGCGGGGCGTCTGCGCGCTCCGCCCCTCGCATTCTCGACCATTGCCTGACAGCCAGCGGAGCTTGCAGATGAGACATGCCATGTCGATCGAACCGACGCCGACGACACCTTATCGCGACGCTGCGCCTGTGGGCGCTGAGGCGCTCCCCTATCTGAGGATAACAGATCTTTGGAAGGCCTATGGCGATTTCGTCGCGTTGCGCGATGTTTCGCTGAGCATCGCCAAGGGTGAATTCATTTGTTTCCTCGGTCCATCCGGTTGCGGCAAGACGACCCTGCTTCGCGCAATCGCCGGTCTCGATCTCCAGTCGCAGGGCACCATCCTGCAAGACGGACGCAACATTTCCACCTTACCGGCCTCCAGCCGCGATTACGGTATCGTCTTCCAGTCCTATGCACTGTTCCCGAACCTCACCATCGAGCAAAATATCGCTTTTGGGCTTGAAAACACTGGTCGCTCGAAGAAAGAGGTTGCCACCCGGGTGGCGGAGTTGCTGGAAACGGTAGGGCTTTCCGCGCATGGGAAGAAATATCCCGCCCAGCTTTCCGGCGGCCAGCAGCAGCGCATCGCGCTCGCACGCGCCATTGCTATCTCCCCCGGCCTGCTGCTGCTCGACGAGCCGCTTTCGGCGCTCGACGCGAAGGTGCGGGTGCATCTTCGCCACGAGATCAAGGCACTGCAACGCAAGCTCGGTGTGACCACCATCATGGTGACGCACGACCAGGAGGAAGCGCTTGCCATGGCCGACCGTATCGTGGTGATGAACCACGGCGTCATCGAGCAGGTTGGCTCGCCCACCGAGATCTACCGACACCCGGAAACTCTCTTCGTCGCCGATTTCATTGGCGAGACAAACCAGTTTCCGGCGAGGGTCATTGCCGATGGCGAGGTCGAGATCGCCCAATCCGCCTTTTGCTGTTCGACAGAAGACTTTTCGACCGGGCACGTCGCGACCGCTGTCGTGCGTCCCGTCGATATCATTCCCCATGGGGCGGATGCACACGCGGTCAACGCCGTCGATCGGCCCACCACGCCGCAGAACCTGATCGATGCCGAAGTCCAGGAGATGGAATTCCTCGGCATGTTCTGGCGCACGCGCCTGGCCGCGCCACGCCTTGGTGAAAGCACACTCGTCGCCGACTTTTCCGTCAACGCCGTGCGTCGCCTCAACATCAAGGCGGGAGGCGTCATCCAGGTTGAGATCCCGCGCGAGCGCCTTCTGCTTTTCCCGAGGAGCGCATGACAATGAACATGGTCCTCGAAGCGCCCTATCTTCTCTCGCCTGGCAAACGGCTGCGACAGGAGACATCCCGGGACGACCGCATCAAGCTTGGCTTCATGGCCGTCATCGGCATTTACCTGATCGTCGCGCTCGGCGCGCCGCTCTTCGTCATGTTGTCGAAGTCGCTGTCGACCCACCGGTTCGATCTGACTGCTTTTGAGTTTCAGGTCAGCGATGAAACGGCGACGAACTGGGGACCGGTCGTCAGCGCCGCGCAGCTGAACGGGGAACTCGGCGCCGTTGCGGAGGGTGAGCTTTCCAGCGACTCTGACGGGCGGCTGGCAGCAACAAAGTTCTTCCCCGAGTTCAAATTCCGCAGCCCCGTACACTACCGCATCCGCGGCACGACGCCCGATGCGGCCTTCCTCGTAGGGTCTACGCTGGAGAAGGGAACGGAATGGCGCGACTATGACTCCGGCACCTTCAGGCGTGTCGTGTTGCGCCCGACACGCAGCCTCGGCCTGGAGAATTTCGCGACCTACTTTTCCACCCCGGCGCTGGCCCAGTCGATCTATAACTCGGTGCTGATGGCCGCCATTAGCACGGTTTTCACCGTTGCCACTGCCTTTGCGCTCGCCTACGGATTGACGCGCAGCTGCATGCCTCTGAAGGGTCTGTTTCGCGGCATTCTGACGATCCCGATCCTCGTGCCCTCGCTGCTGCCCGGTATCGCGCTCGTCTATCTCTTCGGCAACCAGGGGATATTCAAGGACTGGCTGATGGGCCATTCCATCTATGGCCCGATCGGTATCGTTATCGGGTCGGTCTTTTTCACCCTGCCGCACGCCTTTCTGATCATCCTCACCGCGCTCTCCGTCGCCGACGCGCGGCATTACGAGGCCGCCGCCTCGCTGAAGGCCAGCAAGTGGCGCACCTTCACGACTGTCACCGTGCCTGGCGCGCGCTTTGGTTTGGTTTCGGCGGCCTTCGTCGTCTTCACGCTGGTCATCACCGATTTCGGTCTGCCCAAGGTCATCGGCGGCCAATATGGAATGCTCGCGGTCGATATCTATAAGCAGGTGATCGGCCAACAGAACTTCGAGATGGGGGCGGTCGTCTCCGTCATCCTGCTCGTGCCGGCCATCCTCGCCTTCGTCGTCGACCGGCGTATGCAGAAGCGGCAGGTCGCGCTGCTTTCCGCCCGTGCCGTGCCCTACGCGCCGAAGCCGAATGCCCGAATTGACGGGCTCTGCTTCGCCTTCGCCTGCCTTGTCAGCCTCTTCATCCTCGGCATGATTGCCATGTGCCAGATCGCTGCCGTGGTAAAATTCTGGCCTTACGACCTGACGCTGACGGCGAAGAACTTCGCCTTCGACCTGATGGATGGCGGCGGCTGGGAAGCCTACCGAAACTCGATCGAGTTGGCTCTGCTGACGGCATTGTTTGGTTCGCTTATCGTGTTTGCAGGCGCCTATATGGTTGAGAAGGCGGACGGCTTCCGCATCGGTCGCGGCGCCTTCCACTTCCTGGCGATGATGCCCATGGCGGTGCCCGGCATGGTGCTGGGCCTTGCTTACATCTTCTTCTTCAACAATCCGGCCAACCCGCTCAACGCCATCTATGGCACGATGACGATCCTCGTCGTCTCCACGGTGACGCATTTCTATACGGTCGCGCACCTGACGGCGCTGACGGCCCTCAAGCAAATGGACCCGGAGTTTGAATCGGTCGCGGCCTCGCTGAAGCAACCCTTTCATAGGCTGTTCTTCCGGGTCACTGTGCCGGTATGCTTGCCAGCCATCCTCAACATTGCGATCTATCTCTTCGTCAATGCGATGACGACGGTCTCCGCAGTGGTTTTCCTCTACTCCACCAACACCAAGCTCGCTTCGGTCGCCGTGCTCAACATGGACGATGCCGGCGACATCGCGCCGGCTGCGGCCATGGGCATGATGATCTTCTATACCAACGTTGCCGCCAAGCTCGTCCACGCCCTGATCGCGCGCGGCCTGCTGGCCCGCACTCAGGCCTGGCGATAGAGTTCGAAGCGCCGGGCACCCATCGGTGCCCGGCGTCTCTTCAGGCAACACGCCGCTCGTCTCCTCTTGCCCGGCCTTCGGCTTCACGCCGGACAACAATTTCATTCTCGGCGAGGCCCCGGAGCTGAAGAATTTCTACGTCGGCGCGGGCTTCAACCCCATGGGCATCGCCAGTGCCGGCGGGGCAGGGCGGGCGCTGGCGGAATGGATCGTCAACGGTGCAGCGACCATGGATCTTTGGCCCGTCGATATCCGTCGTTTTGCGGGGTTCAACAACAACCCGCGCTGGCTGCACGATCGTGTCAAGGAAACGCTTGGCCTGCACTATGCCATGCCCTGGCCGAACCGGGAGCTCGATACGGCGCGCCCCTTCCGCCGCTCGCCGCTTTATGACCGGCTCGCCGCAAAGGGCGCCTGCTTCGGCTCGAAGATGGGGTGGGAGCGGGCCAACTGGTTCGCCGCCGAGGGTGAGACGCCGGTGACGGAATATGCCTTCGGCCGGCAGAACTGGCACGCTGCGGTGAAGCGCGAGATGGCGGCGACGCGCACCGCCGCCGGCATTTTCGACCAGACGTCCTTCGCCAAGCTGCTCGTGCAGGGGCGGGATGCCATGGCCGCTCTGAACCGGATCTGCGCTGCCGAGATCGACGTCGCCATCGGCCGCTCCGTCTATACCGGCTTGCTGAATGAGCGCGGTGGCTATGAGAGCGACCTGACGGTCATGCGTCTTGCGGATGACCGCTTCCTCCTTGTCACCGGTTCGGCGCAGGCCGTGCACGATGCGGACTGGATTCGCAAGAATATCGCCGCGGACGCCCATGTAACACTCACCGATGTCACGTCCGCCTATGCGGTGCTGGCGCTGATGGGGCCGAAGTCGCGTGATATCCTCGCCCGGCTCGCATTGCCGTCACCTGGAGATCGATTCGAAACCATCGAACCTGTATCGCCGCGTACCAGGCAACCGCGAAGAGCAGCACCACAAAACCGCTGGGGCAAACTCGAAACCGGATAAAACCTGGGGCAAGGTCAGCGGTTCATACGAAACCAGGTAGGCCCTCTTTGGAGGACTTTTTCGATTCGACCGTCACGGACCGGCGAGGGGTTTCTGTCAATTTTCGGGCGGGGAATTTTGTGTCAGCCCTCGGGATGGCCGCAAACCCTTATTTTGAAAGGGTTCAAGCTGGTCGGAGTGGAGTGATTCGAACACTCGACCCCCACGTCCCGAACGTGGTGCGCTACCAGACTGCGCTACACTCCGTGACCAGCGGCGCCTCTATAGAACAGGCTTTTGGTTTCGACAAGCGCAAAATATCAAAAAAATTCGCACGGTTGGGGAAAATGCCGGAAGGCCGGGAAAAATTGTTTTCGGTGGCGCGGGCGAGGGGAACCGGGGCGGGGCTCGTGCGTTTGGCGAGCCATGGACCAGATCATCGCCGACCTCTTTCCCCGCACCGCCGTGCCCTATCCCGTGCTCCTGGCCCGCCTGACGGGGGCGATCGTGCTCGGGGCGGTGATCGGCGCGGAGCGGGAATACCGCGCCCATGCCGCCGGGCTGCGCACCCATATCCTCGTGGCGCTGGCGGCCTGCGTCTTCGCCATCCTCTCCATCGAGAGCGTGCACATGGCGGGCTTTTCCGACGAGCAGGTGCGCATCGATCCGCTGCGCGTCATCGAGGCGGTCACCTCGGGCGTCGCCTTCCTCGCCGCCGGCATGATCGTCTTCTCGCGCGGCGAGGTGAAGGGGCTGACGACGGGGGCGGGCATGTGGCTGGCCGGCGCCGTCGGGCTTTCCGTCGGCCTCGGCTACTGGTTCGTCGCGGTCGTGGCAACGCTCGCCTGCTTCATCGTGCTCTTCATCCTCGCCAAGATCGATATCAAGAGCGACGAGGCGGAGAAGGCGAAGTCCGACACAAAAACATGACTTTAACGGTTATGTTTTGAGTATTTCGGCGGAATTGTGTTGATTTGCGAATAAACCGGGCCCTATACCGTCTTCCAACGAGGACGCGTGCCGGAATGCGCGCGGCCCCCGCATCCGGCCGGTCGCGGCGGGGCGGTCGAGTGGCCCTTCGCCGCTCGGAGGCGACCGGTCCGCCGGTCGGGCTCCGGCGGCGATTTTTGAAGAGACAGTCTCATGCGTCCATCGGGCAAGGCCGGTGCAGAGGAACTCAGAGCCGTGCTGTCGTCGAGCGCCACGGGCTTCCTCGCCATCGGCCTCTTCAGCTTCTTCGTGAACCTGCTCGTGCTGACCGGGCCGCTCTTCATGCTGCAGATCTACGACCGGGTGCTTTCCTCTCGCTCGGAGGCGACGCTGGTGGCGCTGACGGGGCTGATCATCGGCCTCTATCTCGTCATGGGCGTGCTCGACCATATCCGCAGCCGCGTCGCCGCACGCATCGGCGCCCGCTTCCAGGCCCGCTTCGACAAGCGCGTGTTCAACGCCGTGCTCGACCGCACGCACCTGCATGCCCAGGGCATCTCCACCGTCACCGGCATGCGCGATCTCGACGCGATCCAGAAGGTGCTGTCCTCGCCGGCGCTGTTCACCGTCTTCGACATTCCGTGGACGCCCTTCTTCCTCTTCATCATCTTCACCTTCCATCCCTGGATGGGCGTGCTCGGCATCGTCGGCGGCCTCATCCTCGTCGGCCTCACCTGGCTCAACCAGAACGGCACGAAGGAGGACCAGGAGCGGGCGATGGTCGCCGGCCGGCTCAGCGACGAGATGACCCAGACGCTGCAGAAGGAGAGCGACACGGTGCGCGCGCTCGGCATGCGCCGCGCCGTCGCCGGCCGCTGGCAGATGCTGCGCGACAAGGCGCTCGAGGCCAATATCCGCTATTCCGACAGCAACGGCTTCTATTCCATCACCTCCAAGACCTTCCGCGTCTTCCTGCAATCGGCGATCCTGGCGCTCGGCGCCTATCTGGTGCTGCAGAACGAGATCACCGCCGGCGCCATGATCGCCAGCTCCATCATCATCGGCCGGGCGCTGGCGCCCATCGAGGGGGCGATCGGCCAGTGGTCGCTCATCCAGCGCGCCGGGCAGGGCTGGCACAACCTTTCCCAGCTTCTCGCGCGCGTGCCGGAGGAGGACCCGCGCACCGCGCTGCCCAAGCCCCGCGCCATCCTCGAGGTCGAGCAGGTCACGGTCGTGCCGCCCGGCGAGCAGGTCGCCACGGTGCGCATGCTGAACCTGGAACTGCATCCCGGCCAGGCGCTCGGCGTCATCGGCCAGAGCGCGTCCGGCAAGTCGACGCTCGCCCGCGTGCTGACGGGCATCTGGCCGCCGGCCGCCGGCAAGGTACGCCTCGACGGCGCCTCGCTGGAGCAATACGGCACGGACGGCCTTGCCGAGCATGTCGGCTACCTGCCGCAGGACGTCGTGCTGTTCGAGGGTACGGTCGCGGAGAACATCGCCCGCATGGCGCTCGATCCCGATCCGGCGAAGGTGGTGGAGGCGGCGAGGAAGGCCGGCGCGCATGACATGATCCTGCGCCTGCCGGACGGCTACGACACGAAGCTGCCGGCCATGGGCGGGCGCCTGTCGGGCGGCCAGAAGCAGCGCGTCGGCCTTGCCCGCGCGCTCTACGGCGATCCGGTGCTGGTCGTTCTCGACGAGCCGAACTCCAACCTCGACGCCGAGGGCTCGATGGCGCTCAACCTCGCCATCCGCAACCTCAAGGCGGAGGGCAAGTCCGTCGTCATCATGGCGCACCGGCCGGCGGCGATCGAGGAATGCGAGCTCATCCTGATCATGGAAGGCGGCCAGCGCCTGGCCTTCGGCCCGCGCGACGACGTGCTGCGCGCGCATCTGCGCAACCACACCCAGGTCGTCGCCGGCAGCGGCGGCAGCAACAAGTAAGGGGGCGGCCATGGTTCGCGAAACGGGCGCAAGGGACAGGAAGTGGACGAGCCGCGGCTATGCGATCGCCGGCTATGCGACGGTCTTCGTGCTGCTCGGCGGCATGGGCGCCTGGGCGGCGCTGGCGCGCATCAACGGCGCGGTCGTCGCCGGCGGCATCATCGAGGTCGCCAGCAACCGCCAGATCGTGCAGCACCTGACGGGCGGCGTCGTCGGCGAGATCCGCGTCAAGGACGGCGACGTGGTGAAGGCGGGCGACGTGCTGATGCGGCTCGACGACATGTTCGACCGCTCCGAGCTCGCCGTCATCGAGGGCCAGCTCTTCAGCCTGCTCGGCACCGCCGCGCGGCTTAAGGCCGAGCAGGACGAGAAGGCCGAGATCACATTCGATCCCGAACTCCTGAAGGCGGCCGCGAACGATCCGGAAGCCGCCGAGATCGTCGCCGGCCAGAAGCGGCTGATGGCGGCGCGCGCCGAAACGCGCGGCAAGCAGGCCGCCCAGCTCGACGAGAAGAAGGCGCAGATCGCCAAGCAGAACGAGGGCCTGGAAAGCCGCATCAAGGCGCTGGAGACCCAGCTTGCGCTGATCGGCAAGGAACTGGAGGCCCAGAACAAGCTGCTCGCCCAGTCGCTGACCAATGCCAGCCGCGTGCTGGCGCTGCAGCGCGAGGAGGCGGAGATCCTCGGCACGATCAGCCAGGCCCGCGCCAGCATCGCGGAGAATGCCGGCCGCGTCGCCGAGATCGAGATCGCCATCCTCAACATCCATTCGACGGTGCGCGAGGAGGCGACGACGGCGCTGCGCGAGATCGAGGCGAAGGTCGCCGAGCTCAAGGAGAACCGCAACGCCAAGCTGGAGACGCTGAGCCGCATGGACATCACCGCGCCGATGGGCGGCGTCGTGCTCGGCATGCAGGTCCACGCGCTGCGCTCGGTCATCCGCCCGGCCGATCCGCTGCTCTATATCATCCCGCAGGAGCAGGACCTCGTCATCACCACGCAGATCTCGCCGACGCAGATCGACCAGGTCCATGTCGGCCAGATGGCGCATATCCGCTTCGCCGCCTTCGACCACCGCTCGACGCCGGAGATCTTCGGCCATGTGACGAAGGTCGCGGCGGACGTGCTCGCCGACCAGCGCACCGGCGCCACCTACTACAAGGCCGAGATCAAGCCCGACAGCGGCGAGATGACCAAGCTCGGCGACAAGCACGTCATGCCCGGCATGCCCGTCGAGACCTTCATCCAGACCACCGAACGCTCGCCGCTGGAATACCTCGTCAAGCCGCTTGCCGATTATTTCGCCAAGGCGTTCCGCGAGCGGTGAGCGGGTGCATTAATGGTCTCTGATGGAACAATTTTCGCGCCTGGACATTTCTTCATCAGCACAATGTTGAAAGGAAATTTCCATGGCTCGGGCTTTGATCCTCTGGTTGATGGGCGTACCGCTTTTCGTCGTTCTCCTGCTCTGGTATTTTTTCTTCTGAGCGGAAACCGGGACAGTGAAAAGGGGCCTTTCGGCCCCTTTTTAAATGGGTTGGCAAACTTCGCCCACCCACCGATGTCATCCTCGGGCTCGACCCGAGGATCCACGGCCGCACCCGGAACGTGGATGGTCGGGTCAGGCCCGACCATGACGGAGGAGAGGTTGCGTTCCTTCTCAGGTGAACGAAAAAGGGGCCTTTCCGCCCCTTTTGTCTTTGATTATTCGTCGAGATCCGCCAGGATCTCCGCAGCCCGTCCGGCATTCGTGTGGCGTACGTCCACGTCCTGGCGGCGGCTTGCGAAGAGTTCGGTCGCCATGATCTTCTCGGCAAGATCGGCCGGCAGGGAAAGCAGCACGCGCTGGTCGTCCTTGTGGATGCCGCCGATATCCGAGCGGCGGCCGGTGATCATGCCGCCGGCCACCGTGTTGTTGGTGTCGGGGTCGATCAGGATGAAGGCGCCGGTCGTGCGGTTCTGCTCGTAGCTGTCGAAGATTGCCTGCTCGTCGAAGGTGAGGTGCACCTTGCCGATGGCGTTCATGCCGAGCTTCTCGGCCGAATTCCACTTCGAGGTCTTCAGGTCGAGCTGGCTCACCGGATCGACGCTGACGCGCTGGCGGCGCGCGCCGCTCTTCAGCCAGTAGCGCTTGCCCGGCTCGATGCCTTCCGGCTGGAGGGCGACGAGCTGCGCGTCGAAGCCGCGGCCGGTCATCGGCTGGCTGTCGATGGCGACGATCATGTCGCCGCGCGCCACGTCCACCTGGCGGTCGAGCACCAGCGTGATGGCGTCGCCCGCCACGGCCGCGTTGCGCACGAGGTCGAAGGTGACGATCTTGGTGACGTTGGCGACCATGCCGGAGGGCAGGACGACGACCGAGTCGCCCGGCTTTACCGAGCCGCCGGCAACCGTCCCCTGGTAGCCGCGAAAACTTTCGCCGGGGCGCGAGACGCGCTGCACCGGCAGGCGGAAGCCGACCGTCTGGTTGGAGCGGGTGGTGGCCTTTTCCAGCGTCTCGACCAGCGTCGGGCCGTCGTACCAGGGCATGGCCTTGCTGCCGTCATAGACGACGTTCTCGCCCTTCAGGGCCGACATCGGAATGGCGGTGATCTGCTTGACGCCGAGCGTCAGGGCGAATTCCTTGAAATCGTGCGTGATCCCCTCGAAACGGGCGCGGTCGTAGTTCGTCAGGTCGATCTTGTTGACCGCGAGCACGAACTGGCGGATGCCCATCAGCGCGGCAATGGTGGCATGGCGGCGCGTCTGTTCGAGAATGCCGGCGCGGGCATCGACCAGCAGCACGGCAAGGTCCGCCGTGGAGGCGCCGGTCGCCATGTTGCGGGTATACTGCTCGTGGCCGGGCGTGTCGGCGACGATGAAGGAGCGGCGGTCCGTCGAGAAGTAGCGATAGGCGACGTCGATGGTGATGCCCTGCTCGCGCTCGGCCTGCAGGCCGTCGAGCAGCAGCGCGAAATCGGGCAGGCCGAGATCGTTCTGCTTGCCGGAGCTGTCGCGCTCCAGCGTCGCGGCCTGGTCTTCCTTGACGGCCTTGGTGTCCCAGAGCAGGCGGCCGATCAGCGTCGACTTGCCGTCGTCGACCGAGCCGCAGGTGATGAGGCGAAGCGGGCGGGAATCGCGGATCGCCCGAACCTGGTCAATGGCGGGTTCTTCAAGCGGAAGAACCTCGGCGGTTGCGGTGGCGGAAACGGTCATCTCAGAAATACCCTTCGCGTTTCTTCTTTTCCATGGAGCCGGACTGGTCGCGGTCGATCGCGCGGCCCTGGCGTTCGGAGACGGTGGCCGTCTCCAGCTCGGCGATGATGTCGTCGAGCGTGGTGGCCTGCGAGCGGATGGCGCCGGTCAGCGGGAAGCAGCCGAGCGTGCGGAAGCGGATGACGCCTTCCTGTTTCACTTCGCCGGGCAAGAGTTCGAGGCGCGGGTCCTCGGCAAGGATCATCATGCCGTCGCGCTCCACATAGGGGCGCTTTTCCGCGAAATAGAGCGGCACGATCGGGATATCCTCGGCCTGGATGTAACGCCAGATGTCGACCTCGGTCCAGTTGGACAGCGGGAAGGCGCGCACGCTCTCGCCGTTGCGGATCATGCCGTTATAGATGTTCCACAGTTCCGGGCGCTGGTTGCGCGGGTCCCAGCGGTGGTCCGGCGTGCGGAAGGAGTAGATGCGCTCCTTGGCGCGCGAGGCCTCCTCGTCGCGCCGCGCGCCGCCGAAGGCCGCGTCGAATTTTCCCGCGTCCAGCGCATGGCGCAGCGCCTCGGTCTTCATGATGTCGGTGTAGAGCGCCGAGCCGTGGCTGAAGGGCGTGACGTTTTCCGTCGCGCCGCGCGGATTGATATGCTCGATCAGGTCGAGATCGTAGTCAGCGACCACCTTGTCGCGGAAGGTGATCATCTCTGCGAACTTCCAGCCCGTATTGACGTGCAGGAGCGGGAAGGGCACGCGGCCGGGATAGAAGGCCTTGCGCGCCAGATGTAGCAGCACGGACGAATCCTTGCCGATCGAATAGAGCATGACCGGCCGCTCGAATTCGGCGGCGACCTCGCGGAAGATGTGGATCGCTTCGTTTTCCAGCGCCTTCAGATGCGGATCGAGCGGCGGCTTGTGCGTTGCGCTGGGCTTCGCTTCCGCTTCGTGACGGATATCGGACATGAAAGAGGGTACTCCGGATGACTGCGCCACTTCGGGCGGATGATCTTTAAAGGGCGCTCGATTCGAGGGAGGGGATCGCCGATTCCGGCACATGCAGGCCGCATTCGCGCTTCTCGTCGTTCTCCCACCACCAGCGGCCGGCCCGTTCGGGCTCGCCCGGCTTGATGGCGCGCGTACAGGGCTCGCAGCCGATCGAGGGATAGCCGCGCCCGTGCATCGGGTTCACCGGAACCGCATTGTCGGCCACATAGGCCTTGATGCGCTCGATGTCCCAGTCGGCGAGCGGGTTGATCTTGATCAGGCCGCGTTCGGCGTCGAACTCCGCGAAGGGCGTGTCGGCGCGGTTGCCGGACTGGCCGCGGCGCAGCCCGGTGATCCAGAAGGATGCCCCTTCGAGTGCGCGCGCAAGCGGCTTCAGCTTGCGCACGCCGCAACAGGCGTGGCGGGCTTCGACGCTCTCGTAGAAGCCGTTGAGGCCGTATTGCGCGGCATAGGCATCGATATCCTCCTTGCGGGGATGATAGCGCTCGATGGTGATGCCGTACTGGTCCTCGGTCTCGTCGATGAGGTCGACGGTCTCCTTGAAGAGGCGGCCGGTCTCCAGCGTCACGACGTCGATGCCGAGGCGCTCGGTGCCGATGGCGGCCGTGATCACCTGGTCCTCGATGCCGAGGCTGGTGGTGAAGACGGAACGCCCGCCGAGCCCGGCCACGAGCGCGAGGCGCCCGGCAAGGTCGAGTTCGGCGAGTTTGTCGTTCAGGGCCTGCGCGGTCCCGTTTCCGGTGAGAGCAGTCATTCCAATCCATGCCTTTGCGAGAATTTGCCGGATTATCGCAGCCTTGTGCCGTGCGAGACAGCAAAACGGATTTCTGAAAGACCGGCAGAAGAGCAAATATCTCTCCAAGTCGCGCCGCGGGCAGAAATCCTGACGCCTTCGCCGGGCGATCAAAAAACTTGACAGCAAAATTCAGATTTAATAGCTGAGCATTGTGTTCAAGTTTTATGTGCGGGCCCGGGAGCCTGCCGGGGAAGGGACGAAATCATGGCCATCACCATCACCGCCAGCGATGCGAACAAGGACGGCAAGGGCATCAATGTCGCCGCCTTTCTGGCGAGCTACGACAAGAGCTTCACGCGTGCGGGATACGGTTCCTTCAACAGCACCGACCCGATGGCGATGAGCGGCACGCAATATTCGGTCAACGATGCCAAGACGTTCGGCATCGTGGCGTCGTCCGGCAAGTCGCCGTGGAAATACGACATGGTCACGCACAAGATCACGGGCTCGCTGAGCACGGTCGATTTCGGCAGCGCCATCGACCTGAACGAGAAGACGGGCAAGTTCACCCTCAAGTCGGACCTCAAGATCTCCGGCCTGGGCGTGACGGATGCCAAGCTGGCCGGCGAGATCCTCGGCGACCTCATGGCCGGCAAGCTGACCACGGACGGCGCGACGAGCAGCCTGCTGGCCGTCCTGAAGAAGAACGCCATCGTCTTCAACGGCAGCACCGGTTCGGACACGTTCACCGGCTTCGGCAAGGCGGACAAGCTTTCCGGCGGCAACGGCAACGATACGCTGAAGGGCGCCGGCGGCAACGACACGCTTTCGGGCGGCAACGGCAATGACAAGCTCTACGGCGATGCCGGCAACGACAAGCTTTCCGGCGGTGCGGGCAACGACAAGCTCTATGGCGGCAAGGGCAACGACAAGCTGGACGGCGGCGCCGGCAACGACACGCTGAGCGGCGGTTCGGGCAGCGACCAGTTCGTCTTCAAGAAGGGCCAGGGCAACGACACGATCACCGACTTCCAGGCCGGCAAGGCCAAGTCGGATGTCATCCACCTCGACAAGGCCGTGATCTACAACTTCTCCGACCTTCTCGCCCACACCACCGACACGGCCGATGGCGCCGTCATCGAATATGGCGACAACACGATCAAGCTTGCCGGCGTCGACAAGGCGGATCTCAACTCGAACGACTTCTCGTTCTATTTCTTCTAACCCTCCGGTCGGAAGAACCTGCGGAAAGGCCGGGCTCATGCCCGGCCTTTCTGTTTCCGGAGGCTCCGGATTCTTGTTTTTACCGCATTATCCGACGCCGAAGCGATCCCGCTTCGGCTGGAAATGCTCTACCGGTCGCTCAGCGCCGCGCGCGGGTTCGCCCAGGGCTCCTGGTTGGAGCGGGCGAGGGGCTGCCTGCCGAGGATGTGGTCGGCCGCCTTCTCGCCGGTCATGATCGAGGGGGCGTTGAGGTTGCCGTAGGTGACGTGGGGGAAGATCGAGGAGTCCGCGACGCGCAGGGCCTCCACGCCGATGACGCGGGTCTGGGGATCGACGACCGCCATCGGGTCGCTCGCCGCACCCATGCGGCAGGTGCCGCAAGGATGGTAGGCGCTTTCCAGATGCTGGCGCAGGAAGGCGTCGATCTGATCGTCGCTCTCGACCGCCTCGCCCGGCTGGATCTCCGGCCCGCGGAACTCGTCGAAGGCCTTCTGGCCGAAGATCTCGCGGGTGAGGCGCACGCAATGGCGGAACTTCACCCAGTCCTCCTCGTGGCTCATGTAGTTGAAGCGGATGACCGGGTCGGCCATCGGATCGGCCGAGCGCAGCGTCACGCTGCCGCGCGATTTCGACAGGTTGTAGCCGACATGCACCTGGAAGCCGTGGCTCTTGGCCGCCGCCTTGCCGTCATAGGAGATGGCGACGGGCAGGAAGTGATACTGGATGTCCGGCTGCTTCAGCCCCGGCGACGAGCGCAGGAACGCGCAGGCCTCGAACTGGTTGGAGGCGCCGAGCCCGCCCTTGGAGAAGAGCCACTGCGCGCCCGCCACCCCCTGCCAGAACCACGGCAGCCAGGAATAGAGCGAGACCGGCTTGGTCGAGATCTGCTGGAAGTAGAACTCCATGTGGTCCTGCAGGTTGGCGCCGACGCCCGGCCGGTCGACCTTCACCTCGATCCCCATGTCCTTCAGGTGCTGCGCGGGGCCGATGCCGGAGAGCATCAGGAGCTTCGGCGAATTGAACGAGGAGGCCGAGACCACCACCTCGCGGTTCGCCCGCACCACCTCGATCGCGCCGCCCCGCTCGATCTCCACGCCGACCGCCCGGCCGTTCTCGATGACGATTTTGCGCGCGAAGCAGCGCACGAGGGAGACGTTCGGCCGCTTCATCGCCGGGCGCAGATAGGCGTTGGCCGCCGACCAGCGCCGGCCGTTGTGGATCGTCTGCTCCATCAGGCCGAAGCCCTCCTGCTTGGAGCCGTTATAGTCGTCCGTCAGCTCGAACCCGGCCTGCTGCCCGGCCTGGATGAAGGCGTGGAAGAGGGGATTGGTCACCGGCCCGCGCCGCACATGCAGCGGCCCGTCGGTGCCGCGCCAGCCGGCTTCCCCGCCATGCGAGGTCTCCATGCGCTTGTAGTACGGCAGCACGTCCGCATAGGCCCAGCCCTGCGCGCCCAGTTCCTCCCAGCGGTTGAAGTCCTCCGCATGGCCGCGCACATAGACGAGGCCGTTGATGGAGGACGACCCGCCGATCACCTTTCCGCGCGGCGCGGTAATTCTGCGATTGTCGAGGTTCGGCTCGGGGTCGGAGAGATAGCCCCAGTTGTAGCGCTTCATGCTCATCGGCCAGGCGAGCGCCGCCGGCATCTGGATGAACGGCCCGATATCCGACCCGCCATATTCCAGCACCATGACCGTATGCTTGCCGTCCTCCGAAAGCCGGTAGGCCAGCGCCGAGCCGGCGGAGCCGGAGCCGATGACGATGTAGTCTGCGTTCTGCATGACCGTTTCTTTCCCTGGGTGGGGTTTGCCCCTCATCCGCCTGCCGGCACCTTCTCCCCGCAGGCGGGGAGAAGGGGACGCGGCAAGCATTCATTTCAACCTGAACCGTCCTCATGGGCGGAAAACGACGCCTCCTGCCTCCTTCTCCCCGCCTGCGGGGAGAAGGTCGCGGCAGCGGGATGAGGGGCATTCCCCGTCATCTCAATACGGCGCCTCGACCTTGCCCATCGCGACGTAGACCGTCTTCAGCTCCGAATAGTGCTCCAGCGCGGCGAGCGAGTTCTCGCGCCCGAAGCCGGATTGCTTGGAGCCGCCGAAGGGGATTTCCACGGGGGCGAGGTTGTAGGTGTTGATCCAGAGCGTGCCGGCCTCCAGCCGGTCGACGACGCGGTGGGCGCGGGTGAGGTCCGTCGTGAAGACGCCGCCGGACAGGCCGAATTCGGTGGCGTTGCCGCGGGCGATCACCTCGTCCTCATGCTCGAAATCGAGCACGCACATGACCGGCCCGAAGATTTCCTCGCGCGCGATCGTCATGTCGTCCGTGACACCGGCAAAGACGGTCGGCTGGATATAGTAGCCGTCGCCCGAAACGTCGTTCGGAATGCCGCCGCCGGTCAAAAGCGTGGCGCCCTCCGCCTTGCCCTTCCCGATATAGTCGAGGACCTTGTCGCGCTGCGCCTTGGAGACCATCGGGCCGAGCTGTGTCGCTTCGTCCATCGGGTCGCCGATCAGGATCTTCTCGGTGCGCTCCTTGAGGCGCGTCAGGAACCTGTCCCTGATGCCCTTCTGCACGAAGACGCGGGTGCCGTTCGAGCAGACCTGGCCCGTCGAGTAGAAGTTGCCCAGCATCGCCCCGCCGATGGCGCTTTCGAGATCGGCGTCGTCGAAGACGATCAGCGGCGACTTGCCGCCGAGCTCCATCGTCACATGCTTGAGGTCGGAGGCGGCCGCCCCGGCGACCTTCTTGCCCGTCGGCACCGAGCCGGTCAGCGAGACCTTGGCGACATCGGGATGGTTGACGAGCAGCGGCCCCGTCGTCCGGTCGCCCTGGATGACGTTGTAGAGCCCCTTCGGCAGTCCGGCCTCATGCAAGATTTCCGCGATCTTCAGCGCGCCGAGCGGCGTGTTCTCCGAGGGCTTGAACACCATGGCATTGCCGCAGACGAGCGCCGGGGCACCCTTCCAGCAGGCGATCTGCTGCGGATAGTTCCACGCGCCGATGCCGACGCACACGCCGAGCGGCACGCGCTTGGTGAAGGCGAAATCCTGGCCGAGCGGGATATAGTCGCCGTTGAGGCCCGCCGCCGCGATGCCGCCGAAGAATTCGAAGGCGTCGGCGCCGGAGGTCGGGTCGGCGACGATGGTTTCCTGAATCGGCTTGCCGGTGTCGAGCGTTTCGAGTTCGGAAAGCTCGCGGTTTCTCTCGCGCATGATCTCGGCGGCGCGCTTGAGGATGCGGCCGCGCGCCGTCGGGCTCATCGCGGCCCATTCCTTCTGGGCGCGCTTGGCGGAGGCGATCGCCTTTTCCACGATGGCGGGCGTTGCGGCGTGCAGGCGCGCGATCACCTCGCCGGTGGCGGGGTAGAGGCTCTCGAAGGGCGTGCCGGCCGTGTCTTCCACATAGTCGCCATCGATGAAGTGCGAGGCTTTCGGTTGGGCTTTCATCTCATTCTCCCCGCGGGTAGCGTTTGGAATCCTCGAGATTGTCGAGGTTCATGTGGTTGCGCATGTAGCGTTCGGAGGCCTTCTGCAGCGGCTGGTGATCCCAGGGATAATAGGCGCCGTTGCGCAGCGCCTCGTAGACCACCCAGCGCCGCGCCTGGCTCTCGCGCACCGCAGCGTCGAAGGCGGCCATGTCCCAGCGTGCCTCGCGCATCTGCCGGAAGGCCGCGAGCGTCGCCTTGACGACGGGATCGTCCGAGGTTGCGAGATTGTTCAGTTCGAGCGGATCGGCATCGAGATCGTAGAGCTGTTCCGGGTCGAGTTCGCAGTGGATGTATTTCCACTTGCCCTCGCGGATGCCGACGAGCGGCGCATAGGAGGATTCGGCCGCATATTCCATCAGCACGGGCGCGGTGCGCTCCGCGCCGTTGATGACCGGCAGCAGGCTCTCGCCGTCCGTCCAGGGCATCACCTCCTCCATGGAGATGCCGGCGAGGTCGCAGAGCGTCGGCGTCACGTCGAGGTTGGATGTCGGGGCGCGGTGCAGGCCGGGCGTGACGCCGGGGCCGGCCACCATCAGCGGCACGCGCGCCGAGCCCTCGAAGAAGTTCATCTTGAACCACAGGCCGCGCTCGCCGAGCATGTCGCCGTGGTCCGAGCAGAACAGGATCAGGGTGTCGTCCAGCATGCGCGTGCGGGTTAGCGTGTCGATGAGCTCGCCGACCTTCTCGTCGAGATAGGAGATGTTGGCGAAATAGGCCTGGCGCGAGCGGCGTACGTCCTCGCCGCTGATGGCGAACTTGGCGTAGTCGCAGGAGGCGAGGATGCGGGCGGAATGCGGGTCCTGTTCCTCCAGCATGCCGACCTCGGGCAGGAGATGCTCGCAGTCCTCGTAAAGGTCCCAGAATTTCCGGCGCGCCACATAGGGGTCGTGCGGATGGGTGAAGGAAACGGTGAGGCACCAGGGGCGGCGCGCCGCGTCGTCGTTCTCGCGGGCAAGGTGATAGAGCTTCTGGTTCGCCAGGAACGCCACCTCGTCGTCATATTCCATCTGGTTGGTGATCTCCGCGACGCCCGCGCCCGTCACCGAACCCATGTTGTGATACCACCAGTCGATGCGCTCGCCCGGCTTGCGGTAGTCCGGCGTCCAGCCGAAGTCGGCGGGATAGATGTCCGTCGTCAGCCGCTCCTCGAAGCCGTGCAGTTGGTCGGGCCCGACGAAGTGCATCTTGCCCGACAGCGCCGTGTAGTAGCCGGCGCGGCGCAGGTGATGCGCGAAGGTCGGGATCGAGGAGACATATTCGGCCGCATTGTCGTAGACCCGCGTGCGGCTCGGCAGTTGCCCGGCCATGAAGGAGGCGCGGGCGGGCGCGCAGAGAGGCGAGGACGTGTAGTTGTTACGGAACCGCGCCGAGCGGGCGGCGAGCGCCTTCATGTGCGGCGCATGCAGGAAGTCCGCCGGCCCGTCCGGGAAGAGTTTCCCGTTGAGCTGGTCGACCATGATGATCAGGATGTTCGGCTTGCTGGCGGTCATGGGCGGATTCCTGAAGTTGCGATTGTGTGCGGGACAAGTCCCCCTCTGCCTGCCGGCATCTCCCCCACAAGGGGGGAGAAAGCTGGCGGCTTGCTCCTTGCCTGATTTTTACGCCGAGGGTGCGACAGATTAAGTCCCTCCCCCTTGTGGGGAGGGGTTGGGGAGGGGCCTTCATGCCCGGCAGGGCAGAGGGGGTATCTCCCGCCCCGTTCATTCCGCGCCCCCCGTCGGGCAGGCGGCGAGCGCGGCATCCACATAGCTCTCCGTCAGCGCAATGGAGGATTCGATGCTGACGGGCGCCGAGCGCAGGCCCTGCCGCAGGTAGAGCCCGTCGATCATCGCCGCCGCGCCGTCCGCGATGGCGGAGGCCTTTTCGGCGGGGCAGAGCGGCCTGAGGCTCGACAGGAGGTTGGAGTTGAGCCGCCGGGCATAGACGACGAGGAGGCGGCGCACGGCCTCGGACCGCTGCGCCTCGGTATAGAAGGCCAGCCACGCCGCTACCGTCTCGGGCGCGAACTGGTGCGCCTGGAAATTGACGCGGATGATCGCCGACAGCCGGTCGCGCGGCGTTGCCGCCGCCGTCAGCGCCGCCACCGCGTCGGCGCGCAGCTGGCGCAAGAGGCTGCGGATCGTCTCGATGACGAGCTGTTCCTTGGAGCCGAAATAGTGATGCGCGAGGGCAGGGGAGACGCCGGCATGGCGGGCGATCTCCGACATGGTCACGGCCAGCGAGCCATGGTCGCCGACCGCCCGCAGCGTCGCGTCCACCAGCGCTTTGCGGCGCACCGGCTCCATTCCGACCTTCGGCATGCTCCCTCCCTGATTTTCCGCAAGCGTATTTTTAATTGAGCGATCAATCAATAAAAATCTTCGCGGCCGTACAGGGGTTTGTGCCTGGTTTTCGTTCAGGGCGGCGCAGCAGAAGTGGCGTGATCCGAAGACGGGCGTCAGGCGACCGCTTTGGCGACGAGGTCCGGATGTCGGCCGATCACCCTGACATAGGCGATGGCGAAATCCGGCGCCGTCGCCCGGGCCTGTTCCCAATCGCGCAGGGTCCCGACGGGCACGCGGAAGCGCTCGGCGAATTCGGTCTGTGACAGGCCGAGCCCTGTTCTGGTCTTGCGGATGAGCCGGGCCCGCTGCCCACGGTCCATGGCCTCGGCGGTCACGTCGAAATCTTCTGCATCCTCGGGGTCAGAGGGAAGAACGATAGGATTTTTCTTCACCCTTGTTGCTCCTTCTTACGGAAATGAACCGGGGACAGCTCGTCCCGCCACACAAAAATGCCGGTAAACAGCTTCTCTTCCACTCGGCCGATCACCTTGAAGCGCACCTCGCCGTCCTCGAGGCGAAACGAGGGGAGGACAAGATGATCGTCATCCTCGAAAAGCCGGTCGCCAAAAGCGAGAGGCAGCTTGTGCTTCTCCCGGTTGACGGCGTCCTTTGCCGGATCGAACCTGTTTCCCATACCAGAATCATACGGAAATTCCGTATGTCGGGCAAGAAGCCATACGGGATTTCCGCACCAACGGACTGCGAGGGCAACGGACAATGAACTATCTGATCGTCTTTCTCGGCGCGGGCATCGGCGGGGCCGGGCGCCATGGGGTGAACGTGCTGGCCGCGCGGCTGTTCGGCACGGCCTTTCCCGCCGGTACGCTTGCCGTCAACGTGCTCGGCTGCCTCGTCATGGGGCTGGTCGCCGGCACCTTTGCCTTCCGCGGCCACCTGCCGCAGGAAATGCGGCTGTTCCTTGCGACTGGCGTGCTCGGCGGCTTCACCACCTTTTCCGCCTTCTCGCTCGATGCGGCGCTGCTCTGGGAGCGCGGCGAGATGGGCCTGGCCGCGCTTTACGTCGGCGCGTCGGTCGTTTTTTCGCTGCTCGCCGTGGCGGCGGGACTTGCCGCTTCGCGCCTGATGCTCGCAGGAGGTGCAGTATGAAGGGGCTCCTGGCCTCCTGGCAGGTCTGGGCGCTCGGCTCGGCCGTCTTTGCCGCGCTGACGGCGATCTTCGCCAAGATCGGCATCGCGCATGTCAATTCCGACTTCGCGACCTTCGTGCGCACCGTTGTCATCCTCCTGGCGCTCGCCCTCATGCTGACGCTGGCCGGCAATTGGCAGGCGCCGGCCTCGGTGCCGGCCAGAAGCTGGATTTTCCTCATTCTCTCGGGCCTTGCGACCGGCGCCTCCTGGCTTTGCTATTTCCGTGCGCTGCAGATCGGCAAGGCCGCCGAGGTTGCGCCCGTCGACAAGCTCTCCGTCGTGCTGGTCGCCGTCTTCGCCGTCCTGTTCCTCGGCGAGCAGCTTTCTGCGGCCCATTGGCTGGCCGTCGTCATGATCGGCGGCGGCGCCCTGCTGCTGGCTTTGCCTATATGAGGGAAGCCTTTTTCAACTCCTTGTAGTTGCTCAGGTTTCATGAAATTGTCATACAAAGGAAACGGAATTTTCAGGTCTCGGCAGAGAAACTTCGCGGCACTGTAAACCTTTCGGAGCCACGCATGTCCGCCGCCGAATTGCTTGCCCTTCGCCGCTTCGGAGACGGCGAGATCGTCACGCTCGCCAAGCTGGTGATCGAGACGGCCTTCCAGCCGATCGTCGAGGCCGCGACGGGGGCGGTCTTCGGCTACGAATCGCTGATGCGCGGCTTCGATCGCCTCGGCTTCCGCTCGCCGCTCGACCTCATCGACCGGGCGCACGAGGCGGGCCAGCTTCTGGCGCTGGAGCACATGGTCAACAGCCGCGCCATCGCCGCCTTCGCCGCGCTGCCGGATTTCCGCTCGCGCACGCTCTTCATCAATCTCGATTCCCGCCTGGTGCCCGAAGGCGCCGACCTCGTCGAGCGCCTTGCCGGCCATCTCGCCCGCGCCGGCATTCCGGCCTCCTCGCTCTGTTTCGAGATCTCCGAGCGCTTCGACAACGATACGCAGCCGGAATTCGCCCAGCTTGTCCGCAAGCTGCGCCTTGCCGGCTTCAAGCTCGCCATCGACGATTTCGGCGTCGGCCACAACGGGCTGAAGCTGCTCTGCGACCATCCGGTCGACTACCTCAAGATCGACCGCCACTTCGTCTCGGGCATGGAGGCGGACGCCCGCAAGCGCCACCTGGTGCGCAACACCGTCAACGCCGCCCATGTGCTCGGCATCCGCGTCATCGCGGAAGGGGTGGAGAGCGAGGCGGAATTCATCGCCTGCCGCGATGCGGGCTGCGATCTCGTGCAGGGCTGGTTCGTCTCGCGCCCCGTCACGGATTTCTCCGCGCTGAGCCCGGTCTATGCGCAGGTCGCGCGGGCCGGCGGGCGCCGCCGCTCCTCGCGCACGCTCGACAGCATCCTCATCCGCCGCGAGATCGAGCAGGTCGCGGTGCTGCGCGAGAACGAGAGCCTGGAATCGGTCTTCGAATTCTTCCGGCGCGATCCCAAGCGCACCTTCTTCCCGGTGCTGAACGCCAATGACGAACCGCGCGGCATCCTGCACGAATACCACGTCAAGGAGCTCTCCTATCACCCCTTCGGCCGCGACCTCCTGAAGAACAAGCTCTACCAGAAGAGCCTGTCGCATTTCGTCACCATGGCGCCGATCGCCGATCTCGACACGCCCGCCGAGCAGCTGCTCGACGTCTTCACCGGCATGGGCGGCAACGAATGCGTGATCCTGACGGAGAACATGCGCTATGCCGGCATCCTGTCGGCCTCCTCGCTCCTGAAGATCATCAATGAGAAGCGGCTGAAGACGGCGGAGGACCAGAACCCGCTGACCGGCCTGCCCGGCAACCGCTCGATCCGCGACTACCTGCAGGACAAGGCGCTCGACGGCGACCAGGTCCGCTGCCTGTGCTATTTCGATTTCGACAATTTCAAGCCGTTCAACGATCACTACGGCTTTCACAAGGGGGACCTGGCGCTCTCGCTCTTCGCCTCGCTGATGCGCCGCGACTTCGTCGGCGAGGACGTCTTCATCGGCCATGTCGGGGGCGACGATTTCTTCGCGGGCATTTCCGGCCGACCCGTCGCGGCGGTGCATCAGGTGCTGGAGCGCCTGCTGGCCGATTTCTCCCGCGAGGTGCGCTCGCTCTATTCGCCGGAGGACCAGCTTGCCGGCGAGATCCGCGGCCGCGACCGCGCCGGCCAGGAGACGACCTTCCCGATGATGCGCTGCTCGGCCGTCGTCCTCGTGCTGCCGGAGGGCGAGGTGATCGGCGAGGCCGGGCTGATCAGCAGCCGCATCGCCGGCCTGAAGGCGGATGCCAAGGGCAGCGACGGCGGGCTTGTCCTGTCCCTGGCATCCGCCAACGCAGGGCAGGGGGCCGCCCTTCGTTGATTACAGGGAGGGCAGGCCCTTTCGAGCCTGCCCCTGCCACGTTAGCGAAGGATCTTCACCGTCTTCGCCTCGTGGTTCTTGCCGGACATGTCGAAGGAGACGGACACCTTCTCGCCAGCCTTCAGCCCGGGATCGTGGAACCCTTTGGGAAGCTGGTAGACGGTGCCATCGGAAAGCGTCAGAGACATCGACGCCTTGCTGTAGTCCTTGACCGTGCCGGTCGCCGTCTGGGCGGCGAGGGCAAGAGCCGGGGTGGCGAGAACCGTGACGATGGCGAGATTGGAAAGAAGAACACGCATCTGTGTCATCCTGGGTGAGCCCCTGCAGCGCCGCCCGTCATTCATGCCGGGCAAAGGCGCTGCAGCACTTTGAATGTGCTGCATAATTCCCTGGGAATTATGCAGGAGCGGGGGCAATGTGAAACCGTCCGGAAGCGTCGTGTCGCGGTCCCCTGGGGGCGGAGCCGCCGGCGCTCCCCGGCTTCGAGATGGACGGTAGGCCCGGAAAAATCCGTTTTCAAATTAACAAGATTTAATTCTGACCGTCGCGAAACAGCCGGAATTTCAGGGCTTTACGGCTGAAAGTTGGCATATCCGCCGTTGACGTTTCTGTCGCACGAACCCTCGCAAGCGATTCAAAAGATTCACGCTTTCGGCTAGAATCGCCGCAAGAGAGCGCCACCTCATGTCTGCCGGGAGATAGCCCCATGTCACTTCCCTCATCCATGGCCTATGTCGGGCTCACCGAGCATGGCGGCCCCGACAATCTCGTGGTGATGGAGGGCCGCACGCCGCAGCCGAAGAGTGGCGAGATCCTCGTGCGCGTGGCGGCCGCCGGCATCAACCGGCCGGACGTGCTCCAGCGCAAGGGCGACTATCCGCCGCCGCCCGACGCCAGCCCCATCCTGGGCCTGGAGGTCGCCGGCGAGGTGGTGGCCATCGGCGAGGACGTTACGGGCTACGCGCTCGGCGACCGGGTCTGCGCGCTGGCGAACGGCGGCGGCTATGCGCAATATTGCGCGGTGCCGGCCGGCCAGGCGCTGCCCTTCCCGAAGGGCTTCGACGCGGTGCGGGCCGCGGCCCTGCCGGAGACCTTCTTCACCGTCTGGGCGAACCTCTTCATGATGGCGGGCCTGAAGCCCGGCGAGAGCGTGCTGATCCACGGCGGCACCAGCGGCATCGGCACGACGGCGATCCAGCTTGCCGCCGCCTTCGGCGCGCGCGTCTTCACGACGGCGGGCACGGCGGACAAATGCGCCGCCTGCCTCGAACTCGGCGCGAGCCGCGCGATCAACTACCGCAGCGAGGATTTCTGCGCCGTCATCGCCGAGGAGACGGGCCGGGCCGGCGTCGACGTCATCCTCGACATGATCGGCGCGGCCTATTTCGAGCGGAACCTGAAGTCGCTTTCCCGCGACGGGCGCCTGTCGATCATCGCCTTCCTCGGCGGCACCTTCGCGGAGAAGGTGAGCCTTGCGCCCATCCTGCTGAAGCGCCTGCGCCTGATGGGGTCGGCCATGCGCCCGCGCACGGCGGCGGAAAAGCAGGAGATCCGCGACGCGCTGCTGGAAAAGGCCTGGCCGCTCTTGGAGGAGGGGCGCATCGCCCCCGTCATCCACGCCGTCCTGCCGTTCGGCGAGGCGGCGGCCGGCCATCGCATGATGGAGCACGGCGATCACATCGGCAAGATCGTGCTGACCTTCGACTGAGGCGCTGGCCTCAGCCCGCCTGTTCGATCCGGTCGCGGCCGAGGCGCTTGGCGCTGTAGAGCGCCCGGTCGGCGCGCTCGAACAGGTCCTCCATCGCATTGCCGCAATATTCCGCGACGCCGGCGGACATGGTGTAGGTGCAGCCGAGGGAGGCGCGGTGTTCCGCCTGCGCCACATGGCAGCGCAGCCGCTCCACGGCGCGCGTCGCCTCCCGCAGGCCGGCGCCCGGCATCAGCATGAGGAATTCCTCCCCGCCGATGCGCGCGAAGACGTCGCCGCCGCGGATCTGCTGGCGGCCGGCGGTGGCGAAATGCCGGAGCACCTCGTCGCCCCGGGCATGGCCGTAGCGGTCGTTGATCGTCTTGAAGTGATCGAGGTCGATGAGCGCCAGCGAGAGCTGCGTGCTGTCGCGGAAGGCGATCCGCATCTCCGCATCGAGCCGGGCCATGGCCGCGCGGCGGTTCAGCAGGCCGGTGAGCGGGTCCGTGTCGGCGGCGAGCTGGGCCGCGTCGCGGGCGAGGCGCAGCATGCGCTCGTTGGATTTGAGCATGGTGATGTCGGTGAAGACGCTCCACAGCCAGCCGTCGGCAAGCACGGTCTCGTTCACCAGGAACCAGCGGTCGTCGCGGATGTCGATCTCGAAGCTGCGCTGCGGGCTGCTGCGCCGCCGGGCGTGGGCCATGGCCAGGAAGGCGTCGATCGGGCCGCTCACCTTTGGCCCGACCTCCTTTGCATGGCAGTGCTGCACGATATCGGCGAAGGTGCGCGCGCCCGGCTGCACGTCGAAAAGCGCGCGAAAGGCCAGGGAGCCGTAGGACAACTCGTCATCGGGCGAAAACAGCGCGACGGCGACACCGGAGGCGTCGAGCGCGGAGAGGATGAGATCGGTCGTCGCCCGGTCCCGGATGAGCGCCAGCGGGAGGATGGCGTCGACATGCGCCATGCCGCTCCCGTCCGGCCACCTTTGCCCGTCGCCTCGTCTCACCCGCGTTCCTTTCGAAGACAGAATCGCCGGGCGTCGCGCCGGTCGATCGTCATCTTTTGTGGCAGAAGGCCGCCGGGTCGCAATGAAGACCGTCGGTTTCCGTTAACAAATCGTCAATCCGGAGCGCCGCCCTTTCCGGCCGGAAGGCGGATGGCGAGCAGCACCGCAAGCCCCGCCGGCAGGGCGAGCAGCACATAGAGCCAGCGCGCCGCCGCCAGCGCGCCGTCGATGCCGCCGGGGGTAAGAAGGCCCGTCGCGTTGACGACGATGCCGGCGAGCGCCGCCCCGAAGGCGGCGCCGAGCGCCTGCATGGTGGTGATGGCCGCCGAGGCCTTGTCCGTTTCGCCGGGCGGCGCCAGGTGCAGCACATGGGTGACGAGATGGGCCCAGCCCATGCCGATGCCGAAGCCCATCAGGAAGATGAAGGCCGTGGCGGCGGCGAGCGGCAGCAGGCCGCCTGCCGGATTGTGCCGGGCGAGGGCGACGGCGAGGAGGGCGGTCGCCAGCGCCTCCAGAAGCGCGCCGGCGACGATCGTCCGGTTGGCGCGTCGCCCCCTCAGGCCGGCGGTGGCGAAGGCCGCGGCCGTCCAGCCGAGCGCCAGCAGCGCCACCAGATAGCCCGAGACGAGCGGGCTCACGCCATGCAGCACCTGCAGGAAATAAGGGATGTAGATATCCGAGCAGACCGTCACCAGCAGCATCAGCATGATGAGGTAGACGCGGGCGAGCGGCGAGGAAAGGTTCGCCGTGCCGGCCGGCAGCAGCCGCCCTTCCGCCCGCCGCTCGATGGCGACCGCCGCAAGGACGGCGGCCACGGCCGCCGCGGCGAGCGCGCCGCGCAGCGCAGGCGCGGCGACGGAGCTTGCCAGCGACAGCACCAGCACGGCGGCGACGAGCAGCACGATCTGCGGGAACGGCGTCTTCGTCGTCACCCGCTCGCCTTCGCCCGACGGCAGCAGCCTCGGCGCGCAGACGGCCATCAGCACCGACAGCGGCACGAGCAGCGCGAAGGCCTCGCGCCAGGCGCTGCCGGCCGCGAAGACGCCGCCGATCGTCGGGCCGAGGAAGGTGGCGATGCCCCAGACGGCGGCATAGAGCGTCGAGGCCGTGCTCCACAGCGGTTCGGGATAGACATGGCGGATGAAGGCATAGCCGAGCGCCACGAGAAACCCCGCGCCGAGCCCCTGGACCGCCCGGCCGACGAGCACCGTCTCCATGGTCGGCGCGATGGCGCAGACGAGGCTGCCGAGGCCGAAGAGCAGCGCGCCGGCCCGGTAGCAATGGTTCAGCGTCACCTTGCGCGGCCGCACCGCCACGAAGGTGGAGCCGAGCACGGAGGCCGCCACATAGACCGTCGTCGCCCAGGCGAAGAGCGGCAGGCCGCCGATGTCGCGCACGATCGAGGGCATCAGCGTGGCGGTGATATAGGTCTCCACCGCATGCAGCATGATGCCGCCGCCGAGCATCAGCGTGCCGAACAGATAGGCGCGGGAGAACAGGCTGGAAAGCCGCGGCGCGGCATCCTTCGGGATCGTGACACTGTCGGACATGGGGAAACCTTGCGAATTCGAGGCCGAAGACCTCGCACGGGGCATACGGCAGTTCAAGCCGTGACTTTTGGTTGGAAGGCGCGGTTTGCGCGCGCCCCTCATCCCGCTGCCGTGCCCCTTCTCCCCAAACAATGAGCCGGAAGAGGTGGCCGGCAGGCCGGATGAGGGGCATTGCCGCCATCCCGCCCTCGGGCCGGCGGCGCACGGCCTACATCAGGTGCCCGGTCCACCAGCCGCGATCGCTCGACAGCCTGATCAGCACCATGATCGCGGTCGCGGCGATCCCGCCGACGAACAGCATCGTCGCATGCCGGACGTGGGCCGGGGAGGCCGCCGTGGCCGCCGGCACCATGGGCTTCAGGACGAAAAGCGCGATCATCAACACAATGTCGAAGATGACCGAGACGAGGGGCCACGGCGGCAGGGAATATTCCGTGCCCGGCGTGAACACCCGCCACAGGCAGCGCAGGATCAGAAAGCCGGAAACAATCGCAAACGCGATTGCCGCCCTGGATCGGGAACCCTGCTCGCCCATGTCTCGGTCGCCTTTGAAAGAGTGGCGGATATGAAAGCACGGCCTTGCGCAAACGGCAATCGCGGCAGGCCCAAGGCGGGCCTTCGGGAGACTTACGGGTTCCACTCGCCCGCCACCTGCCGCGTCGCGACATTGAAGCGGTTCCACACATTGATCGCGGCGATCTCGACGACGAGGGCTGCGAGCGTCTTTTCGTCATAGTGCCGGGCGGCTTCGTCCCAGATCGTATCCGGCACCGGCTCCTCGCGGTCGGCGATGCGGGTCAGCGCCTCGGTCAGGGCCAGCGCAGCGCGCTCCGCGTCCGTGTAGAACGGCGCCTCGCGCCAGGCGGCGACCGAGAGGATACGCCGATCGCTCTCGCCGGCCTTTTTCATGATGCGGGGGTGAAGATCGACACAGAAGCCGCAGCCGTTGATCTGGCTGGCGCGCAGATGCACGAGATGGGCGGTCTTTTCCGGCAGTCCGGTCTTCTGTGCGGCGCCCTGCAGCGCCTGCATGGCCTTCATGACTTGGGGCAGGACGGTAACGATATTGGTCATACGGGATTGCATTCCATCACTCCTTGATTTGTTTTCAGCATCGACGGCAGCGAGCCCTGTCACACAGGGACGGCTTCGTTCGTCATGGCCATGACGCCGCTGGACGAAGGAGTGTGACCGATGGAGACGAAAAATTTCTGGACCGACCGTTTCGAGGCCGAGCGCGGGCGCCTGCGCGCGGTCGCGCTGCGCATGCTGGGCTCGCAGAGCGAGGCCGAGGATGCGGTGCAGGAGACCTGGCTCAGGCTGGAGCGGGCGGGCGGTGTCGAGATCGACAATCCCGGCGGCTGGCTGACCACCGTCGTCGGCCGCATCTGCCTCGACATGCTGCGCGCCCGCGCCCGCCGCCGCGAGGAGCCGATCGACGGCGAGGGCGGCGGGGTCGAACACGTCCATCCCGGCGCGGCGGCGGACGAGCAGGCGGCACTTGCCGATTCCGTGGGCCTTGCGCTCCTCGTCGTGCTGGAGCGCCTGTCGCCCGCCGAACGCCTCGCCTTCGTGCTGCACGACATGTTCGATGTGCCCTTCGAGGAGGTCGGCCGCATCGTCGACCGCTCGCCCGTCGCTGCCCGCCAGCTGGCCAGCCGCGCCCGCCGCCGCGTGCAGGGGCTGCCGGATACGCCGGATGCGGACCACGAGCGCCGCAGGGCCGTCGTCGCCGCCTTCCTCGCCGCCTCGCGCGATGGCGATTTTTCCGGCCTGCTCGCCGTGCTCGATCCCGATGTCGTCTTCCATGCGGATGCCGATGCGGTGCGGCTCGGCTCGCTTGCGGAAATGCACGGCGCCCAGGCCGTGGCGACCAGCTTCAAGGGCAAGGCGACAGCGGCCAGGCTCGCGCTCATCGACGGGGAACTCGGCCTCGCCGTCATTCTCGGCGGCCAACTCAGGATCGTCGTGCGCATGGAGGTGGAGGGCGATCATATCGTCGCGATCGAATCGGTTGCCGATCCTGCGCGCGTTGCGGCTTGCGAGGTGGAGTATCTGTAAAGGGGGGAATCCGGGGTGGAGGCGCTACACGCCGATCCGCCCGATCGCCGGAATCTTGATCGCCGGCCGCACGAAATCCACGCCGGCGACGAGGCCCATGATGTGCAGCTCCAGCCCGGAGCGCAGGCCGGCGGAGATGCCGAGGAGGCCGTAGAGCGTCGCGTGCACGTCCTTGCCGTCGGGGTCGACCGCGAAGATCCTGCCCTCCGGCAGGTAGTCGCGGCCCACCGCGTCCGGCGGCAGCACGACGCCCAGTTCCGGCACCGAGCGCAGCACATGGGCGACGAAGGTGTTGGAGTTCGGTCCCGGCCAGATGCGGTAGCCGCCGGGTTTGGAATAGGGATAGGCGGCGATGGCCGCCTCGATCTTCGGGATCAGCCGCGTCGCCTCCTCGCCGCTGACGCTGACCACCACGCGCGGTGCGTTGGAATACCAGAAGGCATCCGGCGCATAGCCGTTCCTGCGCACCGGCGTGCCCCAGCCCACCTTGTCGTAGCGGTTGTAGCTGCCGTTTTCCGCCTTGGTGACGATCCAGGCATGGCTTGCCACCGCGCCCTTGAGGCCTCCCGTCGCGGCGGAGAAGATGTGGATCGTCGCCTGTGGCGTCTCTTCGGCCCTCGGCAGGATGCCGGCGGATTGCCAGTTCGCCTCCCGCCAGCTCTGCGGCCGGTCCCTGATGTACCAGTAGCCGGCCGAGGCGAGGGCCGGCATGAGGTAGATCACCAGGAAGAGAACGAGGACGTTCCTCAACAGTTTCATGCGCGGCGTCTCCGAAATCGCGTGTGCGGACCCAGCTTTTCGGATAATACCGCATCCGAAACCGGAAATTTGAGGGCATGAACATGGCAAACCCCGTCCTTGTCGAGGTCACCCGCGGCGATCTCGTCGAAAGCCGCCATCGCGGCATGGTCGTCGCGGTCGATGGCGATGGCAAGGTGGTGTTCTCGCAAGGCGAGATCGAGGGGGCCATTTTCCCGCGCTCGGCCTGCAAGGCCATGCAGGGCCTGCCGCTCGTCGAAAGCGGCGCGGCGGATGCCTACGGCTTCGGCAACCGGGAACTGGCGCTCGCCTGTTCCTCGCACAGCGGCGAACCGGAACATGCAAGCCTTGCCGGTGCCATGCTGGCCGCCGCCGGGGTCGACGAGAGCGTGCTGGAATGCGGCGCCCACTGGTCCTTCGAACAGCCGGTGCTGATCGGTCAGGCGCGCGGCCTCGAACGGCCGTCCGCGCTGCACAACAACTGCTCGGGCAAGCATGCCGGCTTCGTCTGCGCCGCCTGCCACACCGGCAAGGACCTCAAGGGCTATGTGCGCTACGAGCACCCCGTCCAGGCGGAGATTCGCGGCGTCATGGAAAGCCTGACGGGCGCGGCGCTCGCCACCGACAATTGCGGCGTCGACGGCTGCTCGATCCCCACCTATGCCGTGCCGCTGAAGGGCCTCGCCCACGGTTTCGCGAAGATGGCGACCGGCGCCGGCCTTGCGCCCGAACGCGCCAGGGCCGCCCGCCGGCTGATGGAGGCCTGCATGGCCGAGCCCTTCTACGTCGCCGGCACCGGGCGCGCCTGCACGCGGCTGATGAAGACGGCCCCCGGCCGCATCTTCGCCAAGACCGGTGCCGAGGGCGTCTTCTGCGCCGCCATCCCGGAAAAGGGCATTGCCATCGCGCTCAAATGCGAGGACGGCACGACCCGCGCCGCCGAAAGCATGGTTGCCGCAACGCTCGCCCGCTTCTTCGCCGACGAACCCGACCTCCACGCCGCGCTGATGGCCGCCGCCAACCGCTCCATGTCCAACTGGAACGGCATCCATGTCGGCGACATCCGCGTGACAGAGGCCTTTGCGGCCTAAAATTGACGTCCTATGACGTCATGCGTTATAGTTGGGCGTGATCAAGAGCTTTGCCGACCGCGAGACCGAGCTGATCTGGTCCGGCCACCGAAGCCGGAGGCTTCCGGCCGGCATGCAGGCCATCGCGCTCCGCAAGCTGCGCATGCTGCACGCCGCGCGGAACCTGACGGACCTGCGCGTGCCGCCGGGCAACCGGCTGGAGCTCTTGAAGGGAAATCTGGCCGGGCTCTATTCGATCCGGATCAATGACCAGTGGCGCATCTGCTTCGGCTGGTCGGAAGGAGATGCCGTTCATGTCCGCATCATCGATTATCATGACTGAAGACGACCTGCTGCCCAACCCGCATCCCGGCGATATTCTGCTGGAGGAGTTCCTGCAGCCGATGGTGATCAGCCAGAATGCGCTCGCCCGGGCGGTGCATGTGCCCCCACGCCGCATCAACGAGATCGTGCTCGGCAAGCGCCAGGTTACCGCGGACACCGATCTTCGGCTGACCCGCTATTTCGGCCTGTCGGAGGGCTATTTTCTGCGTCTCCAAGCCGAGTTCGACCTGATGCAAAGGCGCCGCGAGATCGGCCGGGATCTCGACCGCATCGTTCCGCGCACTGCGGCCTGATCAGGCTTCGATGATCTCCATCCCCGCGTCCCGGTAGGGGGCAAGCGTCTCCGGCGGCAGGCCGGGCGGGAGGAGGAGGCCTGTGGCGGCGGCGAGCGGCAGGATCTTCCACGGCGAAGCGCGGCCGAGTTTTTCCCGCGTCAGCGGGATCCAGGTCGCGGCGGCGTTTTCGGCGACGGTGCGCTTGGTGGCGGCTTCCTCCATGTCGCCGGTGGTCAATCCATGGGTCGGATGCGCGGCCGTCACGCCCATGAAGTAGAGATCCGCCTTCAGGCCGCGTATCGCCTCCAGCGCCATGGCGCCGGTCGCCACCATCGAATGCTTGTAGAGCCTGCCGCCGATCAGCACGATCTCGGCGGTCGGGTGGCGTTCGAGTTCACAGGCGATCGTCGGGCTGTGCGTCACCACCGTGAAGGCGAAGTTGCGCGGCAGCGCCCGGGCGAGTGCGGCGGTCGTCGTGCCGCCGTCGAGGAAGATCACCTGGCCGGGCTCGATCATCGCCGCCGCGCGCGCGCCGAGCGCCGCCTTCTCGTCCGTCGCCACCGCCCGGCGCGCTGAAAAATCCGGCAGCGGCGGGGAAAGCGGCAGCGCGCCGCCATGGACCCGCTTCAACAGGCCGTCGGCCGCCATTTCCCGAAGATCCCGCCGGATCGTGTCCTCCGACAGGTCGAGTTCCACTGCCAGCGCCTTTGCGACGATCTCGCCGTCGCGGCCGAGGCGCTGGGCGATCAGGGCTTTTCTCTGGCTGGTCAGCATGGGTCCGTGCTCCGTCTTGACATTGCACGTAATTACACGAACATTCATGAAGTATCCAGAAAATTCCGGATAATTCATGCAAAAACTGTAAGGAGTATGACATGCTGATCCTGATTGCCGGCCCCTATCGTTCGGGCACCGGAGACGATCCTGCCAGGATGGCGGAGAACCTGAAGCGGCTGGAGGCGCCGTCCTATGCCCTGTTCAAGGCCGGCCATGTGCCGATGATCGGCGAATGGGTGGCGTTGCCCGTCTGGCATGCGGCCGGGGGCAAGACGGTGGGCGATGCGCTGCACGAGGAGATTTTCTACCCGACGGCGCACCGCCTGCTGGATCTTTGCGAAGGCGTGTTGCGGCTGCCGGGGGCATCCAAAGGGGCGGACAACGACGTGCGCATCGCCCGCGAACGCGGCATCCCGGTCTGGCATCGGCTGGAGGATGTGCCGGGCTGCGCGGCGGCTGCGTGACTTTTGCACGATCCCTGCCGGGAAGAGGCGGGGATCTCCTTCTCCCCGCAGGCGGCAGGGCAATCGCATATGGAACACCCCCTCTGCCTGCCGGCATCTCCCCCACAAGGGGGGAGAAAGCAAGACGCTTGCTTTTCCAGTCCTTTTGGCCATCGAGGGTGCCGCGGGTAAGTCCCTCCCCCTTGTGGGGAGGGATTTAGGGAGGGGTTTCCAGCCATATCCGATTGCCCTGCGGCAGGCGGGGAGAAGGGCGCGGCAGCGCAATTGGGGGGAGGATCAGAGCGGACGGGTGCAGTTCTCGGCCCGGAGCGCCGGGGTGCGGAAGAGGCCGAAGGGCAGGTCGCCGAGGGCGCGGGTATCCATTGCCTCGATCTCGGGATGGGCGAGTGGGTCGCGCAGCCAGACGGGCGTCTGCGCCGCGTCGATCTCGGTGCGAAGGGCTTCTGCAGCTCTGGAGAAAATCTTGAACATTGCCTTCTCCTTGCGGTTCGTTATCATTGTCGATGGCTGATAATCACGCCGGAAGGCCATTTCGGCAATCGAGTAGTTCAGGACGGCGTTGTAGAAAAACTATATGAGAAACCTCAACCGCGTGCATCTCAACGGCCTGCGGGCGCTGGAGGCGATGGGCCGGCTCGGCTCGCTGCAGGCGGCGGCCGAAGAGCTCTGCGTGACGGTCGGCGCGGTGAGCCAGCAGGTCATCAAGGCGGAGGACCAGCTCGGCCGGGCGATCTTCGAGCGCACCGCCCGCGGCCTGCGGCAGACGGCCTTCGGCACGCCGTTCCTGGCGCGGCTCTCGGCAGGCTTCGGCCAGCTTTCCGAGGCGGTCGCCGCCACCCAGCGCCGCGACGACGCCATCCTGACGATCTCGGTCGCGCCGATCTTCGCCTCGCGCTGGCTCATCCACCGTATCGACCGCTTCGCCGCCGCCCATCCCGATATCAGCCTGCGCATCGAGGCCTCGACGGCGCTGGTCGACCTGGCGCGCTCGGATGTCGACCTGTGCATCCGCGTCGGCCCCGGCACCTGGCCGGATGTGGCGGCGGAGTTCCTGGTGCCGCAGGTCGTCTTCCCGGTCTGCGCGCCGGCGCTGGCGGCGGGGATCAGGACGCCGCAGGACCTCTCCGCGCAGCCGGCGGTGATCGACGGCAACGACGCCTTCACCTGGGAGCGCTGGCTGGCGCTTGCCGGCTTCGCCGTGCCGCCGCCGCGGGCGCGGCACGTCTTCTCCGATGCCTCGCTCTGCCTCGATGCGGCGCTGGCGGGGCAGGGGGTGCTGCTCGCTTATCCGGTGCTGGCCTCCTGGGCGCTGAAGGAGGGGCGGCTCGTCGCGCCGTTCCCCATCCGCGTGGAGACCGGCATGGGCTATTATTTCGTGACGGCGCCGGGCGTGCCGGAGCCGCGCAAGGTCGCGCTGTTCAAGCGCTGGCTGCGCGCGGCGCTGGCCGAGGACGAGGACGGCTTTGCCGGCGCGGTCATTCCGGCTCGCCCTGCCGCGCCGCCATCATCGCCTTGAAGGCCGGGCGCGCCTGGCAGGCCGCAAGCCAGGCCGAAACGTTCGGCGCCGCCTCGAAGAGCTGCTTCTGGCTCATCGCATAGCGGAACACTTCCGCGACGTTGAGGTCGGCGACGGTGAACCGGTCGCCGACGATGTGGCCCGTGGCCGCAAGATGGGCGTCGAGCCGCGCGAAGCAGGCCGCCAGCGCCTCGGCTGCAACGCGGATCGTGCGGTAGCCTTCCTCGCTCTCGGCGGATTTCGCATTGTGCAGCAGGACGATCTTCACGGCGTGCGGCTCGACCTGCGTCGCCGCCCACATCGTCCATTGCAGCATCTCCGCCTCTTCGGCGAGCGTCCGGCCGGAGAGCGGGCCGCCGTGCTTGCGGGCGAGGTAGAGGTTGATCGCCAGCGATTCCGTCATGACGAAGCCGCCGTCGTCGATGCAGGGGACGAGGCCGGTCGGGTTGACGGAGAGGAATTCCGGCGAGCGGGTGTTGAGCGGCGCGTCGGCCGCCTTGGGATCGTCGAGGCGGTAGGCCTGGATGACCGGCACGCTGGCAAACGGCAGGCCGAGTTCGCCGGTAAGCCAGTAGTTGCGCGAGGCGCGCGAGCGGTAGACGCCGTAGATGGTGAGCATGGATCCTCCCTTTGCGCCCGGACGGGCGCGGGTTTGCGCCGGAACAAGGAGCCGCGGCAGCCCGTGTGCCAGAAGGAGGGCGAAACTGCTCGGGGCCTTGCCGGCACCATAGGCGGCGGTTCGGCGCGAAGGTAGAGCGCCGGCCTGATCGATCGATGAATTGTCGTGATGATCCGGGACCGCTTTGTCGCATTGACCTTCTGCCGGCACGGGATTAAGGGCGAAGGGTCCGCACGGATCGCGGACGAGGACGACCGATGACACGACGCACGCCACGCTGGGCCGCCTGCCTGCGCATTCTCTGCGCGGTCGCCCTGCTGTTCGTCGGTTTCGCCCACCGCCCGGCCTCGGCCACCGCGCCGACCGCGCTGGAACTTACGCAATACGTCCTTCCCGACGGCACCCTGCCGGACATCTGCCTCAACGACATGGTCGACGGCAAGACGAAGCATGTGACGCCGGTGAAGTGCGAGGCCTGCCGCATCGCGGGCGCCATGCTGATGCCCGCACCGGCCGATCTCGACGGCGCCGTGCTCGCCTTCCGCCGCATTGCCGCGCTTCCCCTTGTCGAGGAGACGCTCCGCCCGCGGCGCGAGCGTCCCGGTGCGCCGCCCCGCGCGCCGCCCTTCCTGTCCGCCTGATCGTCGCGCCCGCACGCCGGTTTTCCGTCGTGTGCCGAAAATCCAGCCTGACAGGACCACCCGCATGTCCGTAATCTCCGATGCGCCGGCTCTCGCCGCCGCCGAACCCTCCGCGCTCGCCCAGCGCCTTTACCGCGCCATCTGGCGATGGCATTTCTTCGCCGGCCTCCTCGCCGTGCCCTTCATGATCAGCCTTGCCGTCACCGGCGGGCTCTACCTCTTCAACGACGAGATCGACGCCAGCCTTTTCCGCTACCGCAACTATGTGACCGTCGGCGGCACGGAACTGCCGCCCTCGGCCATCGTGGAAAAAGCCGTCGCCGCCGTGCCGGGCGCGGCCTTCTCCTCCTATCGCACGCCGGCCGGCGCGGACCGCTCCGCCCGCGTGACGGTCTCCGCCGAGGCCGGCAAGGTGCTGGTCTTCGTCAATCCCTATGACGGCGCCGTGCTGGACACGGTGGCGGCGGCGCAGGAGTTCAACCAGGTCGTCGAGGACCTGCACAGCCTCGATTATTTCGGCGCCGCCTTCGAGCGCGTCATCGAGGTCGTCGCCGGCTTCGCCGTCGTGCTCGTCCTGACCGGCGTCTATCTCTGGTGGCCGCGCCGCCAGTCGGGCGGGGTCGTCAGCGTGCGCGGCACGCCGGCCCGGCGCGTCTTCTGGCGCGACCTGCACGCCGTCACCGGCATCTTCGCCGCCGTGCTCATCCTGTTCCTCGCCTTCAGCGGCCTGTTGTGGACCGGCTTCTGGGGCAGCAAGGTCAACACCTATCTCACGGCGAACGGCATGGGCTATCCGGCCGCGCTGTGGGACCGGGTGCCGCCGTCCATGCTGGTCACCACCGACGTGTTGCCGAAGACCGCCTGGCTGATGGAAAACGCGCCGGTGCCGGGCTCGACGCCGCCGGGGGAAGGGCAGGTGGCGCTGCCGCCCATCGGCCTCGACAATGCCGTGACGATCGCCGATGCTGCCGGCATGCTGCCCGGCTACGACCTCGCGCCGCCGGCCGGCGAGACGGGCGTCTACACCGCGGCGATCTACCCGGCCGACCTGCACTACGAGCGCACGCTGCATATCGACCAGTATACCGGCGAGCGCCTCGTCGACGCCGCCTATGCCGATTATCCGGCGACGGGCAAGCTGATCGAATGGGGCATCAACGTGCACAAGGGCCGGGAATGGGGTGTCTTCAACCAGCTTCTCATGCTCGCCACCTGCGTCCTCGTCATCGCCATGAGCGTTACGGGCGTCGTCATGTGGTGGAAGCGCCGGCCGAAGGGCCGCATCGGCGTGCCGCCCGGCCCGCGCGCGGCACGCGTCTATCTCGGCCTGTGGGCGATCGCCGCCGTCTTCGGCGTGCTCTTCCCGCTGACGGGCCTCACCATCCTCGCCATGATCCTCCTCGATCAGGTCGTCATCCGCTTCGTGCCGCCGCTGCGGCGCCTGTTTTCCTGAACCACAAGCCAGAAAGGACTGTTTCCATGAAACGCATTCTCGCCTCCTTCGTCGCGCTGGCGCTCTCGGCCACGGCCGCGTTCGCGCACGATTTCACCCTCGGCAACCTGGAGATCGCTCACCCGGCCTCCAAGGCGACGCTGCCCGGCCAGCCCGTCGGCGGCGGCTTCATGACCATCACCAACAAGGGCGGCGAGGCCGACCGCCTCCTCGCCATCACCGCGCCCGACGTGTCCGACGACGTGCAACTGCACGAGATGGCCATCGAGAACGACGTGATGAAGATGCGCCAGCTGCCGGACGGCATCGAGATCCCGGCCGGCGCGACGGTCGAGCTGAAGTCGGGCGGCCTGCACGTCATGTTCATGCGCATCAAGCACCCCTTCAAGGAGGGAGAGACCTTCAAGGCGACGCTGACCTTCGAGAAGGCCGGCGCGGTCGAGGTGGATTTCACGATCGGGGCCGCACGGCCGGGTGCAAAGCCGGCCGACGGCGAAGGCGCCGCCGACCATGGCGGCCACGGCGGCTGACGGGAAGCGGATGAGGGAGCGGTGGCCGTGCTGCCCCCTCATCCACCATGGCGCCTCTCCGTTCGGGCAGAAGGAGAGACGCGTTGCGGGACGGGCTCAGCCCGTCCGGTTCCGCTCGATCGTCAGGTGCGCGAAACTCGAGCCGTCGGTCGCAAGGTCCCCGGTGGCGCGCTCCTTCCAGCGGTAACCGGCGATGGCGCCGTCCGGGGTCTCCTCGAAGAGGTTGCCGGAGATCAGCGCCGAGCCCGCCTCCTCCACCACGGTCACGGCGCAGCCGACCGGGCTCTGGCGCACCAGGTTGCCGCTGACGACGAGGCCGCGCATATAGGGGCCCCAGCCGAGCATCAGGCCCCATCTCGCGGCGTTCTCCACCGTATTGCCCGAGACGACCGTATCGGCCTCCACCGCGATGCCGAAGCCGAAGCCGGCGCCGTCGTGGATATAGGGGCCTTCGAGCCTGAGGTTGCGCACGAGGTTGCCGGTGACGGTCGCAAGCCGCCCGCCCTCGTTGAAATTGACGATGACGATGCCGTTGGCCGCGCCGTCGACGAGGTTGCCGGTGACGAGCGCGCCCTCGAAGCCGAATTCGGAATAGATCGCCGTCTCGCCGCTGTCGAGGCAGGTATTGCCCGAGATCTGTACGTTCGAGCCGGCATTGGCCCGGACGGCGGAGAAGGCGCAGCCCGAAATGTGGTTGTCGCCTATCATCACGCCGTCGGCGCGAAAGACGTTGATGCCGTTGCCGTATTGGCCGGTGCCGCCGCGGGTGGCCGAGATGCGGGCGATGCGGTTGCCCGAGACGATCGTGCCGTCGCGGCCCTTTTCCCAGCGGTGGATGAGGATGCCGCCGTTGCCGCAGTCGAAGACGCGGTTGCCGGTGACCGAGAGGTCGCGGCTCTCGACGGCGTAGAGCGCGTATTCCGCCGCACCCGAAAGCCGGTTGCGCTCGATGCGCCCGCCGCAGCGCTGCAGGCTGACGGCCGACTTGGAGGAGCCCTGGATCTCGCAGTTCTCGATCGTCACCTCGGCGACATTGCTGAAATGCACGAGGCCGTCGACCGTGTCGCCGAGCCAGCGGTTCGCCCCGTCGATGACGAGACCGGCAAGCTCGATCCGCCCCGCGCCGTCGGCGGCGAAGAGATGGCCGTCGCCGCCGTAGACGATGCGGGTGGCGCCCGGCACGCCGGTGATGCGCGCGCCGTCGGGCAGCGTGACATTGGAGACGACATAGTCGCCCGGCGGCAGGAAGACGGGCGTGTTCTTCGCCGCCGCCTGCTTCACCAGCTTCTCGAAGGCCTTGCTCTTGCGGTCGTCCGCGCCGGGGCGCACGCCGTGCGCCGAGGCGTCGATGCTGCCGCGAAGATCGACGTCGATGACCGGAAGCCGCTGCGCGCGGGCGAGTGCCGGGACGGCGGCGGCCGCCGCGCCGAAACCAAGGCTTGAGAGAAACAACCGTCTGCTAACCATGAAAGCTCCTTGCCGGTAGGGGAGCAGGAACCGTGCCAGGCGAAACTGTGCCGAAACGGGACGGCCGGACCTCTGCGCGCCAGGGTTGCCGAAACGGACGGAAAGGTCCGGATCGGCAGCATTTCTCCGGTTTCCTTTAGGGTTGGATAACGACTCCAGGTGTAGCTTCGGCCATTGCGAAAGGGGAGGCGGCCGGCAATGTCCTTCCCTGCCTTTGGGGCTTGCAGGGATTCATGTCGACGAAACTGTCTCACCTTGGCAATGACGAGGCCGATCCGACGGCGCGATTGATGTCCGCCAGCCAGCGCCTCATCTGCGAGGCGGCGCGGCTCTTCCCGCTCGCCTCCGGACAGGCCGAGCGCACCTTCTGGCTCGAAGCCATGATCGACGAGGTGCCGGACTACCTCTATTTCAAGGACAGGAACAGCCGCTTCGTCGTCGCCAACCGGGCGATCGTCAACGACAACCGCCGCGAGGGGCTGGACAGCCTGGAAGGCCTGTCGGATTTCGATATCCATCCGGAACATGTCGCGCGCGGCTTCTTCGAAACCGAACAGGAGATCGTCCGCACCGGCCGACCCATGCTGGACATGGAGGAACTGATCCGCGATTCCGCCGGGCGGCTCAAGTGGCTGCTCACCTCGAAGCTGCCGGTGCACGATCGCGAGGGCCAGGTGATCGGCATCGTCGGCATCGCGCGCGACATCACCGAGCGCAAGCGCTCCGAGAGCCTGCATGTCGGCCAGGCGCATCTCCTCAAGATGATCGCGCTCGGCGCGCCGCTCTCCGAGGTCTTCTCCTCGCTGATCCTTTTGATCGAGGCGCATGTGCCGGATGTCCTCGGCTCCGTCCTGACGCTGGCGCCCGACGGCAAGCGCATGCTCAGCGGCGCCGCGCCCAATCTGGATCCCGCCTATTGCAAGCTGATCGACGGCCTTGAGATCGGCCCGAAGGTCGGCTCCTGCGGCACGGCGATGTGGCGCGCCGAGCCCGTCATCGTCTCCGACATCCAGGCCGACCCGTTGTGGGAGGACTTCAAGGTCTTCGTCGCGCCCTATGGCTTTCGCGCCTGCTGGTCCGCGCCGATCCAGTCCTACCAGGGCAAGGTGCTCGGCACCTTCGCGCTCTACTCGCGCAAGACCGGCGAGCCCAGCCCCGAATGCATGAAGCTCGTCGGCATGGCGACGCATATCGCCGGCATCGCCATCGAGCGCAAGGAGGCGGAAGACAGCATCCAGTTCATGGCCCATCACGACACGCTGACGGGTCTGCCGAACCGCAGCATGCTCGACGAGCGCGTCGCCTCGGCCATCGAGGCGGCGGACGAGCGCGGCGGCTCGATGACGCTCGCCTTCCTCGATCTCGACAATTTCAAGCTGGTCAACGACAGCCTCGGCCACCATGCCGGCGACGAACTGCTGAAGATCGTCGCGGCGCGCATGCAGCAATGCGTGCGGGCGAGCGACAGCATCGTGCGGCTCGGCGGCGACGAGTTCGTCGTGCTCATCAACGGCGCGATGCGCAAGGGCGAGAACGTGGAGGACCGGCTGCGCGCCGTGCGCGAGGCGGTGGCCGAGCCCGTCCTCATCGAGGGCCGTTCGTTCCAGATCACCTGCAGCATGGGCGTCGCCGCCTATCCCGAGCACGGCCGCAACGCGACGGAGCTGATGGCCCGCGCCGATGCCGCCATGTACCGGGCCAAGGAGATCGGCCGCGACGCCATGCAGGTCTTCACCGCCGAGCTTGCCAACCGGGCGCATGAGAAACTGGAGCGCCAGGAGGAGCTGCGCCGCGCGCTCGCCCAGGGCGAGCTCTTCCTGCAATACCAGCCGCAGATGGACCTCGTCACCGGCCGCATCTTCGCCGTCGAGGCGCTGATCCGCTGGCGCCATCCCGAGCGCGGGCTGATCGGCCCGGGCGATTTCATCCCGCTCGCCGAGGAGACCGGGCTTATCGGCCCGATCGGCGACTGGACGCTGCGCGCCGCCTGCCGGCAGAACAAGGCCTGGCAGGAAAGCGGCCTGCCGCCCATCGTCGTCAGCGTCAACGTGTCTGCCCGCCAGTTCCAGGAGAAGGACTGGGTCGAGCGCGTTGCCGCCGCCCTTGCCGAAAGCGGGCTGGAGGCGCGCTATCTCGAGCTCGAACTCACCGAAAGCCTGATCATGCAGGACGTGCAGCAGGCGGTGGAGACCATGCACCGCCTCGAAACGCTCGGCGTGCACCTTGCCATCGACGATTTCGGCACCGGCTATTCCAGCCTTTCCTCGCTAAAGCGTTTTCCCGTCGGCCGCCTCAAGATCGACCGCTCCTTCGTGCAGGACCTGCCCGGCGACGGCGACGATGCGGCCATCGCCCGCGCCATCATCTCGCTCGCCCATACGCTGCAATTGCGGGTGATCGCCGAGGGCGTGGAGACGCGCGAGCAGATCGACTTCCTGCGCGAGGCCGGCTGCGACGAGATCCAGGGCTACTACCTCTCCCGCCCCATCGATGCGCGCGCCCTCCAGGCGATCCTCTGTATTCCCAATCTCTAATAATCCCTGCCGTCCGAGGCCTTCCCGCTCTTGACAATACTATGTTGATATCAACAGTGAGGGGCATGAACGATGACGTGCTGATTCCCTACGAGACGACCCTTTTCGTGCGCGACCACTGCCTGTGCCTGCATGCGCAGCGCGCGGCGCGGGCGCTGGCGCGGCGTTTCGACGACGCGCTTCGCCCGCTCGGCCTCACCAACGGCCAGTTCTCGCTGCTGATGGCGCTGAACCGGCCGGAGCCGCCGCCGATGGGCCCGGTCGCCGCCGTGCTCGCCATGGACCGCACGACGCTGACGGCAGCCCTGAAGCCGCTGGAGCGCCGCGGCCTCGTCGCCGTAGAGGCCGATCCGCGCGACCGTCGCGGCCGGCTGCTGCGCCTGACGGGCGAGGGCCGCCGCCTCCTGACGGAGGCCTTCCCCGTCTGGAAGGAGACGCACGAGAAGGTCGACCGCCAGCTCTCGGCGGTCGACATGGCCACCTTGCGCGCCGGCATGCTGGCGATCGCCTGAGCGGACGCCAGCGCGGCAGTCCCCCGTTTGAAGCGTGCCGTGCGGGTGGATCCCCGGGTCGAGCCCGAGGATGACGGTGGGGAGGAGGGGCTTCCAAGCGCATTGACCGGTGCAGCAGGGGCGCCGTCGCGTCGGCTCGCCTTCACTCCCTTCTTGCGTCATCCTCGGGCTCGACCCGGGGATCCACCCGCGCGGCACGCCGCCGACGGCTGCCACTGGCACCGCGCGCAAAACCCCCTATCTTCCCCCGCATGAAGCCAGACCAGCTCCTCCATCCGGCGCCCGCCGGTCTCTATTGCCCCGCCGGCGATTTCTACATCGATCCCGTCCGCCCCGTGGCAAGGGCGCTGATCACCCACGGCCATTCCGACCATGCCCGCGCCGGCCATGGCGCGGTGCTGGCGACGCGCGAGACGCTCGACATCATGGAGATCCGCTACGGCGCGGATTTCTGCGGCACGCGGCAGGCGGCCGCCTTCGGCGAGCGGATCGACCTTTCCGGCGTCACCGTCTCCTTCCATCCTGCCGGCCATGTGCTCGGCTCGGCGCAGATCGCGGTGGAGAAGGCGGGCCTCACCATCGTCGCCTCCGGCGACTACAAGCGCGGCGCCGACCCGACCGTGACCCCCTACGAGCCGGTGCCCTGCGACGTCTTCATCACCGAGGCGACCTTCGGCCTGCCGGTCTTCCACCACCCCGAGCCGAAGGGCGAGATGGGCAAGCTGCTCACCTCGCTCCGCCAGTTCCCCGAGCGCAGCCACCTCCTCGGCGCCTATTCGCTCGGCAAAGCGCAGCGCGTCATCCGCCTCCTGCGCGATTGCGGCTACGACGCGCCGGTCTATATCCACGGTTCACTCGCCCGCCTGTGCGACTACTATGTCAGCCGCGGCGTCGCGCTCGGCGACATGCGGCCGGCCACGACCGAGGGGAGCCGGCCGGCCGATTTCCGCGGTGCCGTCGTCGTCGGCCCGCCCTCGGCCTTCGCCGACCGCTGGGCGCGCCGCTTCAACGAGCCGCTCGTCGCCTTCGCCTCCGGCTGGATGATGGTGCGCCAGCGGGCGAAACAGGGTGGCGTCGAGCTGCCGCTGGTCATCTCCGACCATTGCGACTGGCCGGAACTGACCGAGACGATCCGCGAGCTTGCGCCGCGCGAGGTCTGGGTGACGCATGGCCGCGAGGAGGCGCTGGTGCGCTGGTGCGAGCTTGCCGGCATCCCGGCCCGGCCGCTGCATCTCGTGGGCTATGAGGACGAGGGGGATTGAGGGTGGAAACACTTTGGCAACGCGGGTGTGGCCATCCATGAGAGCCTTCGCCACGCTCCTCGACCGCCTCGTCCTCACCCCGTCGCGGGGCGGCAAGCTGACGCTGCTTGCCGATTACTTCCGCGATACGCCCGATCCCGACCGCGGCTACGGCCTTGCCGCCATTGCCGGCACGCTGGATCTGAAGAGCGTCAAGCCGGCGCTGTTGCGCGAGCTCGTGCTGGAGCGCATGGACGAGGTGCTGTTCCGCTATTCCTACGACTATGTCGGGGACCTTGCCGAAACCATCGCGCTCGTCTGGGATCAGGAGCGCAGGGAGCGCGTGCCGGACGACACGCAGCCCCGGCTCGGCGCCGTCGTTTCCCGCATGAACGCGCTCGGCCGCACCGAGGTGCGCGGCGCGGTGCGCGATCTCCTCGACCGGCTCGATCCCTCCGGCCGCTTCGCCTTCCTGAAGCTGGCGACCGGCGGCCTGCGCATCGGCGTCTCCGCCCGCCTCGCCAAGCAGGCGCTCGCCGATTTCTCCGGCCGGGACGTCACGGAGATCGAGACGCTGTGGCACGGGCTCTCGCCGCCCTATGAACCGCTCTTCGCCTGGCTGGAGGGGAAGGCGGAGCGCCCGGTGCTCGCCACCCCCGCCATCTTCCACTCCGTCATGCTGGCCAATCCGGTGGGCGAGGGGGACCTCGACGCGCTCGACCCGGCCGATTTCGCCGCCGAATGGAAATGGGACGGCATTCGCGTGCAGCTTTCGGCGGCGGGCAGCACGCGCCGCCTCTATTCCCGCTCCGGCGACGACATCTCCGCCGCCTTCCCGGATGTGCTGGCGGCGATCGACTTCGAGGGCGTGGTGGACGGCGAACTGCTCGTCGGCGGCACGGCGCGCACGAACAGTCCGACGCGCACCTTCTCCGATCTCCAGCAACGCCTGAACCGCAAGACCGTCACGCCACGCATGCTGGAGGATTTTCCCGCCTTCGTGCGCGCCTATGACATTCTCTTCGAGGGCGACAGGGATGTGCGTCCCGAAGGCTTTTCCGACCGCCGCGCCCGTCTCGGCCGCCTCATCGAGAAAGCGCCGCACGACCGTTTCGACCTGTCGCTGCTGGTCCCCTTCGCCTCCTGGGAGGAGCTGGAGCAAATCCGCCGCGATCCGCCCGACCCGGTCATCGAGGGGGTGATGCTCAAGCGGCGCGACAGCCCCTACCAGGCCGGCCGCATGAAAGGCCCGTGGTTCAAGTGGAAGCGTGATCCGTTCAACATCGACGCCGTCATGATGTATGCCCAGCGCGGCCACGGCAAGCGCTCGAGCTACTATTCCGACTTCACCTTCGGCGTGTGGACGGACGGTCCGGACGGCCCGATGCTGGTGCCCGTCGGCAAGGCCTATTTCGGCTTCACCGATGCCGAGCTCGAAGTGCTCGACCGCTATGTGCGCAACAACACGACCGACCGTTTCGGCCCCGTGCGCGCCGTCCGGGCCGAGCCCGGCTACGGCTTCGTTCTGGAGGTCGCCTTCGAGGGCATCAACCGCTCCACCCGCCACAAATCCGGCGTCGCCATGCGCTTCCCCCGCATCGCCCGCCTGCGCCAGGACAAGCTCCCCGCCGACGCCGACCGGCTGGAGACGCTGATGGCGATGGTGGAGGCGAAGGAGGTAGGGTAGTGGTTGCCGCTCAAAGCCCCAGTGCCGAAAGCTCCGGTCCGCGCGGCACGATGCCGTTCGGGTTCAGCGATTTGATCGAATAGTAGCCATGCTTGATATGGTCGATGCTGACCGTATCAAGCACGCCGGGCAGGTCGAGCACGCGCTTCGTATAGGCCGAGAGTGCCGGATAGTCGGCAAGCCGCCGCAGGTTGCACTTGAAGAGGCCGTGATAGGCGGCGTCGAAGCGGATGAGGGTGACGAAGAGGCGGATGTCGGCCTCGGTGAAGGCCTTGCCGGTGAGGAACGGCCCGCCGGCGGCAAGGCGCGCCTCCAGCTCGTCCAGCATCGCAAAGACACCGTGGAAGGCTTCTTCATAGGCGACCTGCGTGGTGGCGAAGCCGGCGCGGTAGACGCCGTTGTTGAGCGCGGGGTAGATGCGTTCGTTGAGCGCGTCGATCTCGCCGCGCAGGGCCTGCGGGTAGAGGTCGACGCTTTCGTCGGCCAGCGCGCCGAAGCCGCTGTTCAGCATGCGCACGATATCGGCGGATTCGTTGTTGACGATCGTCTTCGATCTCTTGTCCCAGAGCACCGGCACGGTGGCGCGGCCGGTGAAGGCGGGGTCGGCGCGGGTATAAAGCTCGTGCATGTAGGTCGCGCCGTTGAGGTCATCGCGGTTCGCGCCCGGATAGTCGCCGAAGCGCCAGCCCTGGTCGGTCAGCGCCGGCTCGACGACGGAGACGGAGATCGCGTCCTGAAGCCCCTTCAGCCGGCGGGCGATCAGCGTGCGCGACGCCCAGGGGCAGATCAGCGCGACATAGAGATGGTAGCGCCCGGCCTCGGCGGCAAAGCCGCCGTCGCCCGTCGGGCCGGCGCTGCCGTCGGGCGTCACCCAGTTGCGGAAGCTCGAAACCTGGCGCACGAAGCCGCCCTTGGCGTCCTTTGCCTGGACGGGCTGCCAGTCTTCCGCCCATTTGCCGTTGACGAGCATCGCATCACCTCATTCCGGTTGAACTTGCCCTTCGGGATAGCGCCCGCGCGCGAAAACGGCAATTCGCCGGGCGATTGACACAGCGTTCACAAAGTGGCCGGGCGGTGACAGGGGCGGCGAAAAGCCGGCGCGCAAGCCTGAGGCCAGCCGCGATTGCCACAATTGCGGCAGGGTTATGGACCTAATTTGCCGCTCGTTAGTTAGTGATTCAGCCTCTCGCCCCATTCTACGCTTCCGCATAACGGATTTTGACGATCTCCATGACCGACACCGCGCTCTCCCGCCGCCGCTTCCTGCAGTTTTCCGGGCTCGCCATGGCGAGCGGCCTTGCCGGCTGCACCTCCTCGATGAACACGGACCGGTTCCGTGACGAGACGCGGCCCTATTTCCGCAATCCTGCGCTGGAGGGCCGGCCGGAATATATCGACGGCCGGCAGCCGACGAGCATTTACGGCCAGACCCCGCCCTCGGGCCTCCTGCCGGAATCGTCCCGTTACGCCGCGATCTACGGCCCGGTCTCCGACGGCGGCTACCAGGTGCCGGCGGTGCCCTACCAGCAGATCGACGCGCGCTACTATCGCCAGGAGGTCGAAAGCCCGTTCGGCGAGCGGCCGGGCACGATCATCGTCGATACGGGAAACCGCTTCCTCTATCTCATCCTGCCGAACGGCCGCGCCATGCGCTACGGCGTCGGCATCGGCCGGCAGGGCTTTGCCTGGTCGGGCCGCGGCGTCATCCAGTGGAAGCAGGCCTGGCCGAAATGGACGCCGCCGGACGAGATGGTCGCGCGCCAGCCGGAACTGGTGAAATATTCCGCGTCCAACGGCGGTATGCCCGGCGGCCTCAACAACCCGCTCGGCGCGCGCGCGCTCTACATCTTCCAGAACGGCCAGGACACGCTCTACCGCCTGCACGGCTCGCCGGAGTGGAAGTCCATCGGCAAGGCCGTCTCCTCCGGCTGCGTGCGCATGCTCAACCAGGATGTGATGGATCTCTACGACCGCGTGAAGGGCAAGGCGCCGATCCTGGTGATCTGAGCGCAAACCGTCTCCCGACGACCGCTCTCTTCTGCCAACCTCTCCTGCGTCACGGTCGTGCTTGACCCGACCATCCACGCTCCGGCTGCATCGGTGGATCCTCGGGTCGAGCCCGAGGATGACGAAAGAGAGGTTGGCGGAAGACGGCCGTCACCACCGGCGACCTGCAGCGGATCGACGGCGCGCACCCGATCCTGCCGGCGGGAGTAATGCTTCGCCTGCCCATGCCTTCGGGCACATCTTCACCCCACCCACCAACGTCATCCTCGGGCTTGACCCGAGGATCCACGCGGCACCCGCGGCTGTGGCTGGTCGGGTCGAGCCCGAGGATGACGCAAGAGAGGTTGGCGGAAGACGGCCGTCACCACCGGCGACCTGCAGCGGATCGACGGCGCGCACCCGATCCTGCCGGCGGGGGTAATGCTTCGCCTGCCCGCGCGCCTTCGGGCAGACCTTCACCCCACCCAGCAACGTCATCCTCGGGCTTGACCCGAGGATCCACCGCCGCACCCGCGGCTGTGGCTGGTCGGGTCGAACCCGACCGTGACGGAGGAGAGGTTGGCGGGCCTTTAAAAGTAGTCGGTTCTAATCCGCCGCCGGCGAGATCAACTGCGCGCCGTCGAGCCGCGGCAGGTCGCCGGTGGAGACGGCCTTGCCGCCCTCCATGCGCACCTTGCCTTCGGCAACGAGCCGCAGCGCCAAAGGATAGCTCCGGTGCTCCACCGTCAGCACCCGTGCGGCGAGCGTGTCCGATGTATCGTCCGGCAGCACCGGCACGGCCGCCTGCACGATGGCCGGGCCTTCGTCCATGCCCTCGGTCACGAAATGCACCGTGCAGCCGGCGATGCGCATGCCGGCGTCGATAGCGCGCTGGTGCGTGTGAAGGCCCGGGAAGAGCGGCAGCAGGGACGGGTGAATGTTGAGGATGCGGCCCTCATAGCGGCTGACGAAGGCGCCGGAGATGAGGCGCATGTAGCCGGCAAGGCAGATGAGGTCGGGCGAGAGCGCGTCGAGCGCTTCGAGGATGGCCGCCTCATGGGCCTCCTTGCTGGCGAAATCCTTGCGCAGGAAGGCGCGGGCCGGAATGCCGAGCGCTTCCGCCCTGGCCAGCCCGCCGGCCTCCGCCTTGTCGGAGAAGACGGCGACGATCTCCGCCGGGAAGTCCGGGTTCTCGGCGGCCTTCGTCAAAGCCAGCATGTTGGAGCCGCCGCCGGAGATGAAGGCGACGACGCGCTTGCGGGGTCCGCTCATAGGGCGAGCGTGCCCTTGTAGATCGTGCCGGCGGCGCCCTCTTCGCGCGCGACCATGCGGCCGAGGCGGAAGACGCCTTCGCCCTCGCGGGTGAGGACAGCGGCGACCTCGTCGGCCTTGTCGGCCGGCACGACGGCGATCATGCCGACGCCGCAGTTGAAGGTGCGCAGCATTTCGCTCGCCGCCACGCCGCCGGTCTTGGCGAGCCAGGAGAAGACGGCCGGCGCCTTGACGGCGGCAAGGTCGATCTCGGCGGCAAGATGCTTCGGCAGCACGCGCGGAATGTTCTCCGGGAAGCCGCCGCCGGTGATATGCGCCAGCGCCTTGATCGCCCCCGTCTCGCGGATCGCCTTCAGGAGCGGCTTCACATAAATCTTCGTCGGCGTCAGCAGCGCTTCGCCGAGGCTCTTCGCAGCATCGAACGGGGCGGGCGCATCCCAGGCGAGGCCCGAGAGCGTGACGATCTTGCGCACCAGCGAATAGCCGTTGGAATGGACGCCCGAGGAGGCAAGGCCGAGAATGACGTCGCCCTCGGCGATATCGCCCGCCGGCAGCAACTGGCCGCGCTCGGCCGCGCCGACGGCAAAGCCGGCAAGGTCGTAGTCGCCGTGCGAATACATGCCCGGCATTTCCGCCGTCTCGCCGCCGATCAGCGCGCAGCCGGACTGGCGGCAGCCTTCGGCGATGCCTTCGACGATCGCCGCGCCCTGGTCGGGGTCGAGCTTGCCGGTGGCGAAATAGTCGAGGAAGAAGAGGGGTTCGGCGCCCTGCACCACGAGGTCGTTGACGCACATGGCGACGAGGTCGATGCCGACCGTGTCGTGGCGGTTCGCGTCGATGGCGATCTTCAGCTTGGTGCCGACGCCGTCATTGGCGGCGACGAGGACCGGATCCTTGAAGCCGGCGGCCTTCAGGTCGAACAGGCCGCCGAAGCCGCCGATCTCGCCGTCCGCGCCCGGGCGGCGCGTCGAGCGCACGGCCGGCTTGATCTTTTCCACCATCAGGTTGCCCGCGTCGATGTCGACGCCCGCATCGCTATAGGTCAGACCGTTCTTTCCCGACTGGCTCATGGCTCTCGTCTCCGGCTTGAGGCCTCTCGCGGCCTGCTTGGGGCTTGTCGCGCCCGATTGGCATGGCGGGGGATGAAGTGCAAGCGGAATGCCGGGAATGCGGGGATTTTTTCACCGGTTTGCGGGGATGGCGGTGCTGCTTGCCCCTCACCCTAGCCCTCTCCCCGCAGGCGGGGAGAGGGGACCTGCCCCGAGCATGATGTGGAAATAGGGGAAAACGGCGCGGCACATCCCTTCGCCCCGCTTGCGGGGAGAAGGTGGCCGGCAGGCCGGATGAGGGGCAATTTGAGGAAGAACGACGCTTCCCCACCGCCCCGCCGAGCCTTGACCTTCCTTGTCCCCGCATCCTATCTCCTCATGCGATACGGAAAAACACGAGGAAGAAACGCGATGGCAGCCCATATCAGCGGCGCGGGATTGAAGCGGCAGGTGGTCTTCTGGCTCATCGCGCTCGGCTTCTTCCTCCTCTTCCTCCTGGTGTTCAGCGATATCCTGCTGCCCTTCATCGCCGGCATGGCGCTCGCCTATTTCCTCGATCCGGTGGCCGACCGGCTGGAGCGCTTCGGCCTCAGCCGCCTGATGGCGACGGTGGTCATCCTTGTTGCCTTCGTCATCCTCTTCGCGCTGTCGCTGATGATCGTCATCCCGCTGCTCGCCACGCAGGCGGCGGATTTCCTGGAGAAGCTGCCGGGCTACGTCACCCAGTTGCAGGAACTGGTGGCGAGCTTCAATCCCGACCTCCTGCCCACCTGGATCAGCAGCCAGATGGGCACGATCAAGCAGAGCTTCTCCTCCATCCTCGCCGAAGGCGCGGGCTTCCTCGGCACGGTGTTCAAGCAGCTCTGGAACTCCGGCATGGCGCTGGTCAACATCGTCTCGCTGTTCGTCATCACGCCCGTCGTCGCCTTCTATCTCCTGCTCGACTGGGACCGCATGATCGCCAAGGTGGACAGCTGGGTGCCGCGCGACCATGTCGCAAACGTCCGCCAGATCGCCGCCGAGATGGACGCGGCGATCGCCGGCTTCGTGCGCGGGCAGGGCTCCATCTGCATCATCCTCGGCCTGTTCTACGGCATCGGCCTGTCCTTCGCCGGCCTCAATTTCGGCCTGCTGATCGGCCTTTTCGCCGGCCTCATCAGTTTCATCCCCTATGTCGGCTCGCTGGTCGGGCTGGTGCTGGCGGTGGGCGTCGCGGTCGTGCAATTCTGGCCGGATTACTGGATGGTCGTGCTCGTCGCCGTCATCTTCTTCGCCGGCCAGTTCGTCGAGGGCAACATCCTCCAGCCCAAGCTCGTCGGCTCGCGTGTCGGCCTGCACCCGGTCTGGCTGATGTTCGCGCTGGTCGCCTTCGGCGCGCTCTTCGGCTTCGTCGGCCTGATGATCGCCGTGCCGGCCGCCGCCGCCGTCGGCGTGCTTGTCCGCTTCGGCCTCAGCCGCTACCTTGACAGCGACCTTTATTACGGGGCGAGCAAGCCCGTCCTGCTCGAAGAGAGCACGCCGGAAGAATGAACGGCAGCATATAGTATCCGAGTAGCACCATGACCTCGCGCAAGACCGCCGAACAGTTGCCGCTGGCCTTCGGGCACGACCCCTCGACGGGCCGGGAGGATCTTCTTGTCGCCGCGCCGGTCAATGCCGCCGTGGCGATGATCGACGCCTGGCCGCACTGGCCCTCGCCGGTGGTCGTCATCGCCGGCCCCGTCGGCTCGGGAAAGTCGCATCTCGCCGCCATCTGGCGCGAGCGGACGGGGGCGCAGATCATCGAGGCGAAGGCGGGCAGGGGCGCCGAAGAGGCCGCGGAACGCGGGCCCGTCCTCGTCGAGGACGCCGACCGCGCCGGCTTCGACGATCGCACGCTCTTCCACATCATCAACAATGTGCGCCAGAACGGCCATACGCTGATGATCACCAGCCGGCTCTGGCCGATGTCCTGGCCGGTCGACCTGCCGGACCTGCGCTCGCGCCTGAAGGCGGCCACGGTGGTCGAGATCGGCGAGCCGGACGACGAACTGCTCTCGCAGGTCATCATAAAGCTCTTCGCCGACCGCCAGCTCTTCGTCGACGAGAAGCTCGTCGCCTATATCGTCGCGCGCATGGAGCGCTCGCTGGAGGCCGCCCAGACCCTCGTCGAGCGCCTCGACCGGCTGGCGCTCGCCCGCGGCAGCCGCATCACCCGCACGCTGGCGCAGGAAGTGCTGGGGGAAATGGTCGGCGGGGAGGAGTAGAGGGGGGTATTTCACGGCGCCGCCCCCTTATTCCACCGCCCGCGGATTGACTGTCACAGTTCCGTCGTCAAACTGCGCTAAGCGGTTCGGGGAAAAGTGGAAATCGGTTTCCGTCCGGGCCCGCGTCGAAAATGCGTGCGGCCGATCCGGCGGCAAAGTGGGGCGGACTCTCCAATGGATACAGCGACTTCGGAACATGCGCAGGAAAAGCCTGTCGAGGAGGTGCCGCCGCCGGAAGGGGCGCGGATCGACGTCGAGGCCCTGATGGCAAGCCCCGAGCGCTTCATCAACCGCGAATTCTCCTGGCTGCAGTTCAATCGCCGCGTCCTCGAGGAAACGCTGAACACCGCCCATCCGCTCCTGGAGCGCGTGCGCTTCCTGTCGATCTCGGCGGGCAATCTCGATGAATTCTTCATGGTTCGCGTCGCCGGCCTCGAGGGCCAGGTGCGCCAGGGCGTCGGCATCCGCAGCCCCGACGGCAAGACTTCGGCCGAACAGCTCGACGATATCCTGAAAGAGATCGACAATCTCCAGATGGAGCAGCAGGCCTCGCTGGCCGTGCTCCAGCAGTATCTCGCCAAGGAGGACATCCTCATCGTCAGGCCGACGGCGCTTTCCAGCGACGACAAGCTTTGGCTGCAGCAGGAATTCACCCAGTCGATCTTCCCGGTGCTGACGCCGCTGTCGATCGACCCGGCCCACCCGTTCCCGTTCATCCCCAATCTCGGCTTCTCGATCGGCCTGCAACTCGAAAGCACGACCGGCAAGGAGCCGATGACGGCGTTGCTCCGCCTGCCGGTGGCGCTCGACCGCTTCATCCGCCTGCCCGACGCCAAGGGCGCGATCCGCTACATCACGCTGGAAGACGCCGTCGGGCTCTTCATCGGCAAGCTCTTCCCCGGCTATATCGTGCGCGGCTCGGGCACGTTCCGCATCATCCGCGACAGCGATATCGAGGTGGAGGAAGAGGCCGAAGACCTCGTGCGCTTCTTCGAGACGGCGCTGAAGCGCCGCCGCCGCGGCTCGGTGATCCGCATCGAGACCGATTCGGAAATGCCCGATACGCTGCGCCGCTTCGTCGTCGGCGAACTGAACGTGCCGGAGAACCGCGTCGCCGTCCTGCCCGGCCTTCTCGCCCTCAACACGCTGTCGGAGATCGCCAAGGCGCCGCGCGACGACCTTCGGTTCGAGCCCTACAATGCCCGATTTCCCGAACGCGTCCGCGAGCATGCCGGAGACTGCTTCGCCGCCATCCGCGAAAAGGACATGGTCGTCCACCACCCCTACGAAAGCTTCGACGTGGTGGTCCAGTTCCTTCTCCAGGCTGCGCGCGATCCTGACGTCCTGGCGATAAAGCAGACGCTCTACCGCACCTCCAACGACAGCCCGATCGTGCGCGCGCTGATCGACGCCGCCGAGGCCGGCAAGTCGGTGACGGCGCTGGTGGAACTCAAGGCCCGCTTCGATGAGGAAGCGAACATCCGCTGGGCGCGCGACCTGGAGCGTGCCGGCGTGCAGGTCGTCTTCGGCTTCATCGAACTGAAGACCCATTCCAAGATGTCGATGGTGGTGCGCCGCGAGGAGGGCAAGCTTCGCACCTATTGCCATCTCGGCACCGGCAACTACCACCCGGTCACGGCGAAGATCTACACGGACCTGTCCTTCTTCACCTGTAACCCGACGATTGCCAACGACATGGCGAACATCTTCAACTTCATCACCGGCTACGGGGAGCCGGAAGCCGGCATGAAGCTCGCCTTCTCGCCCTATACGCTGCGCCCGCGCATCCTGCGCCACATCGAGGAAGAGATCGCCCACGCGAAGAACGGCGCGCCGGCGGCGATCTGGATGAAGATGAACTCGCTGGTCGACCCCGAGATCATTGACGCGCTCTACCGGGCGAGCCAGGCGGGCGTCGAGATCGACCTCGTCGTGCGCGGTATCTGCTGCCTTCGCCCGCAGGTCCCCGGCCTTTCCGACAATATCCATGTGAAATCCATCGTCGGGCGGTTCCTCGAACATTCCCGCATCTTCTGCTTCGGCAATGGCCACGGGCTTCCCTCGGACAAGGCGCTGGTCTATATAAGCTCCGCGGACATGATGCCGCGCAACCTGGACCGGCGGGTCGAGACACTCGTGCCTCTGATCAACCGGACGGTGCATGAGCAGGTTCTCTCGCAGATCATGCTGGGCAATCTCATCGATAACCAGCAGAGCTACGAGATTCTTGCGGACGGAACGTCCCGGCGCATGGAGGTGCAGCCCGGTGCCGAGCCGTTCAACGCTCAGCACTACTTCATGACCAATCCCAGCCTGTCGGGCCGGGGTGAGGCCCTGAAGTCCTCGGCACCCAAGGCGATCGCGGGCTGGAAAGGCCGGCGGAAGAAGTAAACTGGATATGCATGGTTGAGTCTGAAGCCCAGGGGCGTTTGCCTGGAATTGCCCCGGTGTCAGTCGTGGATATCGGTTCGAACTCGATTCGCCTCGTCATTTACGAGGGCATGAGCCGTTCGCCGGCCATCCTGTTCAACGAGAAGGTCATGTGCGGCCTCGGCAAGGGGCTCGCCAAGACCGGCCGCATGGACCCGGCGAGCGTCGAGCGGGCGCTGGCGGCCCTCCATCGCTTCAAGGCGCTCTCCTGGCAGGCGCGCGCCTCCACCATGTTCGCGCTGGCGACCGCCGCCGCGCGCGAGGCCGAGAACGGCCCCGACTTCATCCACCAGGCAGAACTCATCCTCGGCCAGAAGGTCCGCGTGCTGACCGGCGAGGAGGAGGCCTATTTCTCCGCGCTCGGCATCGTCAGCGGTTTCCACGATCCTGACGGCATCGTCGGCGATCTCGGCGGCGGCTCGCTGGAGCTGATCGACGTGGCGGGCGCCATGATCGACAAGGGCATCACGCTGCCGCTCGGCGGCATCCGGCTTTCGGAAGCTTCCGGCGGCTCGCCCGCCCAGGCGCGCATCGTCGCGCGCAAGTACCTTCGCACCGCCAACCTTTTGAAGAACGGCGCCGGCCGCGCCTTCTACGCCGTCGGCGGCACCTGGCGCGCCATCGGGGCGCTGCACATGGAGGTGCAGAGCTATCCGCTGCACATGATCCAGGGCTACGAACTCGGCTTTGCCGACGCCATGGATTTTTTGACGGATATCGTGACGGCGAAGGACCAGAAGGACGCCGCCTATGCGGCGATCTCCAAGGGTCGCCGCAACCTCTTGCCCTTCGGCGCCGTCGCCTTGCAGGAAACGATCGCCATCATGAAGCCCTCGCGGGTCTTCTTCTCCGCCCAGGGCGTGCGCGAGGGCTTTCTCTATTCGCTGCTGCCGGACCGGGAGAAGGCGCGCGACCCGCTGATCGCTGCCGCAGGCGAACTCGCCATCCTGCGCGCCCGCTCGCCGGAGCATGCGCGCGAGCTTGCCGAATGGACCGGCCGCATGATGCCGCTTTTCGGCATCGTCGAGACGCAGGAGGAGCGCCGCTACCGCGAGGCCGCCTGCCTGCTCGCCGATATCAGCTGGCGCGCCCATCCCGACTACCGCGGCCTTCAGGCGCTGAACCTCATCGCCCACGGCACCTTCATCGGCATCACCCATCCCGGCCGCGCCTTCATCGCGCTCACCAATTACTACCGCTTCGAAGGGCTCAACGACGACGCCGTCAGCAGTTCGCTGGCCGGTATCGCCACGCCCCGGCTGCGGGAACTTGCCAAGCTCGTCGGCGGCCTGCTGCGCGTCGTCTATCTCTTCTCCGCCTCCATGCCCGGCGTCGTGCCGCAGCTCGGCTTCCGCAAGGCGGCCGGGTCGGATGCCGAGCTCGAATTCGTGGTGCCCGCCGATTGTGCGGAACTTGCCGGCGAACGGCTCGACGGCCGCCTGCAGCAGCTTGCCAGGCTGACCGGCAAGAAGCTCGCCTTCCGGTTCCTGTGAGGCCGGTCATGAGAGGCGCACTCCTCCTTGCCGCCCTGCTTTTTGCCGCAAGCGCGTCGGCGCAGGACTGGCAGGCGGTGGAGCGCGTCGAGCCCTACGACGTCACGGGATCGACGGGCCTAGACATCTACCGCTCGATCGGCGCGCGCGGCCCGAAGCTCGGCGTCGCCCGCGTCATCGCCCATACCGGCTTCAAGCTGACCTGGACGCGCAAATACGAGCGCCAGGGCGATGCCTGCACCATCACGGTCAACCGGCCGAAGCTCATCATTACCTACACGCTGCCCCGCCTGAAGACGAAGCTTTCCGGCGCGCTGAAGGGCCGCTGGGACACCTTCATCGCCGGCGTGACCGCCCATGAGAAGGTGCACGGCGATTTCATCAGGGACATGGTGAGGGAGATCGAGGCGGCAAGCGTCGGCATGACAGTCGAAAACGACCCGAACTGCCGGAAGATCCGCCCGCAGCTCCAGGCCAAACTCGGCGAACTCTCCGACGCCCAGCGCGCCCGCAGCCGCGCCTTCGACGCCGTCGAACTGACCGACGGCGGCAACGTGCACCAGCTTATCCTGCAGCTGGTCGATCCCCGCTGAGCGGCCTGTTGCCAGGTGCCTGTTTTTAGCGCAGTCTCAAATAGCGATGCTGAAAACGCTTGGGAGTTCGGCGCGGCCGCCTCCCATCGTCAACCGGAACGGGGAGGGGACGGGCATGGGGACCATAACGTCGAACTATAGCGCGAAGCTCGATGGAAAGACCGACGTCAAGGTTGGCGAGGACACGTATGTCTGGAATGAAAGGCAGCAACTTTACGGGATCGAAATCCTTTCGGATTTCGAAGGCCCCACGCAGACAGCCCGCCTGACGCTGACCGGAAAATCCTGGTTCCTCGACCACATCCACTTCGGCGACAGGATAGACGCGGTCATCGACGACAAGGCGACGGGGACGGCAGACAGCGGCCTCGTGACCATCGGGCTGATTTCCGCGCGGGGACTGGGCACGAACACCATCACCTTGAGGAACGCGGAGGCGGATGTCATCCGCGGCGGCCAGGGACGCGAGAACGTGAGCGTCGGCTACTGGGTCGCCCAGATATATCTCGGCACCGGCGACGACAAGGTGACGCTGACGGGGGTCGGCGAAGTCGGCAGCATCGATCTCGGGCGCGGCAACGACGTGGTGAAGAGCGCCAGCGGCCTGCTCGGCACGGTCTATGCCGGCAGGCAGTCCGATACCGTCCTGCTCGGCAAGGGCGGGGCCGATTTCATCGATCTCGGCCGCGACGCCGATACCGTCAAGCTCAGCATGCTTGCCGACAAGGGGCAGGCCGTGGTGCTGAGCGGCGGCGAAGGCGTTTCGTCGTCGACGGACAAGGATTCCGACACCGTCGATTTTTCCGCCTTCTCCGGCAAGCTGACCGTCGATCTCAACGGCCAGGCCACCGTGAAGAGCGGGCACGGCAATTTCTACATCCGCAACTTCGAGAACGCCTTCGGCGGCAGCGGCAAGGACGTGCTCGTCGCCAATACGGATGCCAATCTCCTCAAGGGCAACGGCGGCGCGGACCATTTCGTCTTCAAGACGGCCAAGGCCGCGGCAGGCGACACGATCCTCGATTTCTCCCGGTCGCAGAAGGACAAGATCGACCTCGGCGCCATGGACGCCAGCACGAAAAGCGGCGGCGACCAGGATTTCACCTTCATCGGCACGGCGGGGTTCCACAAGAAGGCCGGCGAATTGCGCTACGAGAAGAAGGGCGGCGACACGCTCGTCCACGGCGACGTGAACGGCGACGGCAAGGCGGATTTTTCCATCACCATCGACGCCAGCCTCAGCCTCAAGGCAAGCGACTTCATCCTTTGATCCGGCTTTCGCGAGGGGCGAGGGGATCCGGGAACAAGATGGACTCCGGGTTTCTTTGTTTTCCCTGACAAACTCTGGATGGTGAGCGCCGCGAAGCGCCCGGGCGTCATGCCGCAGCTCGCCTTCCGGTTCCTGTGAGGCCGGTCATGAGAGGCGCACTCCTCCTTGCCGCCCTGCTTTTTGCCGCAAGCGCATCGGCGCAGGACTGGCAGGCGGTGCCTACGACGTCACGGGATCGACGGGCCTCGACATCTACCGCTCGATCGGCGCGCGCGGCCCGAAGCTCGGCGAACTCTCCGACGCCCAGCGCGCCCGCAGCCGCGCCTTCGACGCCGTCGAACTGACCGACGGCGGCAATGTGCATCGGCTCGTGCTCGGGCTGGTTGCTTCGAAGTAGGAAAACGCCTCATTGTTGTTTTGGCCGGTGGCTTCTGTTAGCCTTCCGGAGCATAGGGCAGGGATGCATTTTGAAGAGGGGATGGATATGGCGATTTTCAAGACGAAGGCATTCGGGGGAGCGGGCGTCGAGTTCGCGGCGCTCGATATCGAGGCGCTTGCCGGCTATGATTTCTGGAGGGCGACGTCCAAATCGGTCAGGCTCTACGACAACGCCGAGAACTACACGCTCTTCAGCGGCAGCGGCATCAAGTTCAAGCAGTCGGGCGGCGCGCTCACGGATGTTACCGCCGGAACGGTCAACGGGCTTGACGTCGTGGCGAGCGGTACGAAGATGCTTTCCGTCACTCACCTCACGCTCAAGGCCGCGAAGATCTACGATTATTTCGAGGCCGACGATGCCAGGGGCGCACTGGCCTATCTCCTGTCCGGCAACGACACGATCACCGGCACGAAATATGCCGACGCGCTTTTCGGCGGCGCCGGCAGGGACACGCTCAATGGCGGTGCGGGCAAGGACACGCTAAAGGGCGACGCCGGTAACGACAAGCTCTACGGCGGTGCCGGCAAGGACACGCTCCATGGTGGGGCGGGCGCCGACACCTTCGTCTTCAAGTCGCTCAAGGATTCGACCGCCGCCGCCTCCGGCCGCGACACGATCAAGGATTTTTCGCACAAGGCAGGCGACAAGGTCGACCTGAAGGCGATCGACGCCAGCACGAAATCCAGCGGCAACCAGGCCTTCAAGTTCATCGAGGATGATGCCTTCCACAAGAAGGCCGGCGAATTGCGCTACGAGAAGACGGGCGGCAAGACCATCGTGGAGGGAGACGTCAACGGGGACGGCAAGGCCGACTTCGCGATCCTCTTCGATGCGAAGATCGATTTCGTGAAGGGCGACTTCATCCTCTGACGGGCCGGTCTCGCGGATGCGTGGCCCGCGAGAGCTCTACAGCGCGACCGCCTCGATCTTCTTGTCGACGAAGCGCAGGGCGACCTTGCCGCCGATGAGGTTGAGGGCCGTCTCGCCGAAGAGTTCGCGGCGCCAGCCGGAGAGCGCGGCGACTTCGGCCGTCTCGCCCTCGACGGCGATCTTTTCCAGGTCGTCGCTGTTGGCGATGATCTTGGCCGCGACGCCTTCCTTCTCCGAGACGATCTTCAGCAGCACCTTCAGCATCTCGCTGGCGGCGGCGGCGCCTTCCGGCACATGGGTCTGGCGCGGCAGGCGCGGCAGGTCGGTCTTCGGAATGGCGAGCGCCTCGTTGATCGCCTCCAGGAGGGCCGCGCCCGATTGCGAGCGCTCCCAGCCCTTGGGGATGGTGCGCAGGCGCCCCAGCGCCTCGGCATCGGCCGGCTGCTGCTGGGCGATCTCGTAGATCGTGTCGTCCTTCAGGATGCGCGAGCGCGGCACGTTGCGGCCGCGCGCCTCGCGCTCGCGCCAGGCGGCGACCTTCTGCAGCACGGCCAGCTCGACCGGCTTCTTGACGCGCATCTTCAGCCGCCGCCAGGCGTCGTCCGGATGCAGGTCGTAGGTCTCGCGCGATTCCAGAACCGCCATTTCCTCGGTCAGCCACAGCGAGCGGCCGGCGGCCTCCAGCTTCTCCTTGAGCGCGAGATAGACGTCGCGCAGGTGCGTCACGTCGGCCAGCGCGTATTCGAGCTGCTTTTCGGTGAGCGGCCGGCGGCTCCAGTCGGTGAAGCGCGAGGACTTGTCGATATGCACGCCCTTGATCTTCTGCACGAGCTGGTCGTAGGACACGCTGTCGCCGAAGCCGCAGACCATGGCGGCGACCTGCGTGTCGAAGATCGGATGCGGAATGAGGTCGCCGCGGTTGACGATGATCTCGATGTCCTGCCGGGCGGCATGGAACACCTTCAGCACCGCCGGGTTTGCCATCAGGGCGAAGAAGGGGGCAAGGTCGAGGCCCTTGGCGAGCGGATCGACGATCACCTCGGTCTCGGGGCCTGCGAGCTGGATCAGGCAGAGTTCCGGCCAGAAGGTGGTCTCCCGCAGGAACTCCGTGTCGATGGTCAGATACTCGGAACGGGCGAGTATCTCACAGGCTTCGGCAAGGGCTGCGGTGGTCTCGATGATCTGCATGATGGCTCGGGCGGACTTTCTCGTTTTGGATCGGGCAGCTTTAGACGTTCCACGGTTTTGCCACAATCGAAAACTTGAGGCGGCAATTTCGAGACGACCGGCTCTCTGCCGTGCGTGCCGCGTGGATTCTCGGGTCAGGCCCGAGGATGACGGGGGAGGGAAGGACCTGCCACCCATCTGCCGGTGCGGCATGCGGCGCCGTTGCTTCGGCCCTATGCCCGTCCTTCTTTCGTCATCCTCGGGCTTGACCCGAGGACCCACATGCCGCGCTTCGTCGTCTCGTGGCGGAGAGGCCGGGGCGGGCGGCCGCCTCTAGACGACCCGCACATAGCTCGTCATGCCGGTCTTCTGGTGCTCGATGATGTGGCAGTGGAACACCCAGTCGCCGGGATTGTCGGCGACGAGGGCGAGCTGCACCTTCTCGTCCGGCAGGATGAGGTAGGTGTCGGAGAAATGCGGGCGGAGCGCCTGCTTGCTGGAATTCATCGGCCGGAAGACGAGGCCGTGCAGGTGGAGGGGGTGCACCTGCGGCGTCGGGTTCTCGACGTTGAAGATATAGGTCTTGCCCGCCTTCATCTCGGCGAGCGGGGCGGTGGGGTCGCCCGTGTCGTCCGCCCACGGCACCTTGTTGATGGCCCAGAAATTGTAGCCGAGCGAGCCGCAGATGCCGTCCTTCGGCCGTTCCTCCGCCGAGGCGCTGAGGACGAAGGGGATCTCGGTGGCGGCGGAAAGGTCCGGCTCGGGCAGCGGATTTTGCGACAGCGGCGGCAGGTCGCGAACATTTCGGTTCAGCGAGGCGCCGGTGGCGCGGAAGGTGGCGAGCGTCGCCGGCTTCGTGCCGCGCAGGTCCTTCAGCGCCGCGACGGCGCCCTCCGTGTCGGGCATGCGCAGCGCGAGGTCGAGCCGCTGGCCGGGGCCGATCATCAGGTGGTCGAGTGCAAAGCGCGTCCCCGCCGGATTGCCGTCAAGGGCGATGACGGTCGCCTCCGCGCTCTCCACCTGGAGCGCGAGGATGCGGGTGACGTCGGTCGCGGCAAGGCGCAGGCGCACGAGGCCGCCGGCCGGCGCGTCATATTGCGGCGCCTGCCGCCAGTTGGCGGTGCGCACCGTGCCGAAGGTGCCGGCGCGGGCGGCGTCCCGCGGCTTGAACTGCGCGATGAACTGGCCGTCGCCGCCGAGCCGCCAGTCGCGCAGGTTGAGCACGATCTCGGCGTCGAAGACCGGGTCGGCCGAGTCCTCCACCACGATGAGGCCGGCAAGGCCGCGGCCCATCTGCTCCAGCGTGTTGCAATGGGGGTGATACCAGAAGGTGCCGGCATCGGGCGGGGTGAAGGCATAGTCGAACCCGTCGCCGCCATAGACATAGGGTTGGGTGAGGAAGGGCACGCCGTCCATCTTGTTGTCGATGCGCAGCCCGTGCCAGTGGATCGTCGTCGGCTCGTCGAGCCGGTTGTCGAGGCGCAGCGAGAAGGCTTCGCCGCGCCGCATGCGCAGCACCGGCGGCACTTCCGCATCGCCATAGGTCATGACGCCCTTCGTCGGGCCCTTGTCGGTGATCATCGCCTCGCCGGGGCGGGCGAGAAGCGTCGTCGCCGCGTGCGCCTTCGCCGGTCCGCCGAAGCGGCCCGCAAGACCGACGCCGCCGGCATAGGCCCCGGCGACGAGTGCGCCCTTCATCAGCGTGCGGCGTGTCAGCATGGCGGTCCCTCCGGTGCGTTCCCTCGCTTCTAAACCTGAGCGAACGGCTCAGCAATAAGCCGTGCCCGACCAGATTGCCGCAGGTTCACGGCTCGCCGTTGCGGTCCTTGTCGGCGAGCTTGTTGAAGAAGAAGGAGGTGCGCAAGAGGTTGCGGAAGCGGCTGCGCCGTTCGCCGGCGGGCACGGCGGGGCGCGCGCCCATGCGCAGCGCCGTATAGGCCATGAAGGAAACGAGGACCACGGCGGTGTAGAGGAACAGCGCCTGCGGGCCGAAGAACTGCAGCAGCACGGAGGCGAAGAGCGGGCCGATGATCGCCCCGCAGGACCAGAAGAACAGCATGCCGGCGGAGACCAGCGCGTGCTCGCCCTCGCCCGCATGGTCGTTGGCATGGGCCGAGCAGAGCGAATAGAGCGGCATGGCGAAGGCGCCGAAGACGAAGATGCCGACGAGGTTCTTCCATTCGTCGCCGCCGGCGAGGAAGGCGAGATAGAGCGCGGCGAGCGCCGAGCCGAGCGTGGCGACGAGGATGATCAGTCGCCGGTCGAGCCGGTCGGAATAGAGGCCGAGCGGATATTGCAGCACCACGCCGCCGACGATGCCGGCGCTCATGAAGCTGGCGATCGCCGTCACGGTCAGGCCGATGTCATGGGCGTAGATCGGCCCGAGATTGCGGAAGGCGGCATTGGTGAGGCCGACGACGATGCAGCCGACGGTGGCGAGCGGCGAGATGTTCCAGAGCTTCTTGACGTCGAAGCGGATCGCTTCGGGCACCGTCGGGCTGGAGCGGTCGGCCAGCGAGATCGGCACCAGCGATAGCGACAGCGCCATGGCGACGACGGCGAACAACTCGAAGCCGCCGATGCCGATGCCGGGAATGGCATATTGCGCGGCGGTGACGGAGCCGAGGTCGACGACGCGGTAGATGGAGAGCGTGCGCGCCCGGTTGGAATTGGTGACCGCGGCGTTCAGCCAGCTTTCCACGGTGGCGAACAGGCTGGCGAAACAGATGCCGGCGACGAGCCGCATGGCGAACCAGAAGACCGGGTCGATGACCAGCACCATGGCGATCGCCGAGGCCGAGGCGATGGCGGCCATGGCCGAGAAGGTGCGGATATGGCCGATGGCGCGCAGCATGCGCGTGACATAGATGCAGCCGATGGCGAAGCCGACGGAATAGCCCGCGCCGATAAAGCCGATCACCGGCGTGGAGAACCCTCCTGCGAGGCGCGCAGCGCGATGAACGTGCCCTGCAGCCCGTTCCCCCCGATCAGGATGCCGGCGGTGACGAGAAGGGGAATCAGGGGGCGAATCGTGGACATGCGGGCCACTATGGCGAAGGATTTTCCGAAAGGGAGAGGGAAACCGGGAGGGGGGCTAAATTGTGGGGGAATGTGGTGGTTGCGGAGTGCGCTCCGTGGCGCTCCCCCCATAGAGGACAGGGACATCGCATATGGAAAACCCCCTCTGCCTGCCGGCATCTCCCCCACAAGGGGGGAGAAAGCAAGGCGCTTGCTTTTCCGGTCCTTTTGGCCATCGAGGGTGCCGCGGGTAAATCCCTCCCCCTTGTGGGGAGGGATTTAGGGAGGGGTTCCAAGCCATAGGCGAGTACCCTGCCCTTGTGGGGGAGATGCCGGCAGGCAGAGGGGGTGTTTTCACCGATACCTCCAGCACCTATCCGTTCAGCAATTCCGCCATGATGCGCAGGTGGTCGGCCTGCAGGGGCTTTTCGAAGTAGCTCTTGACGAAACTGTACCGCATCGCCCGCTCGCGGTCCTTGCCGAGATGGGAGCTGGTCAGCATGGCGACGACGGGGGCGTGCACCTCGAATTCCTCGGCATAGCGGTCGAGGAACTCGAAGCCGTTCATCACGGGCATGTTGATGTCGAGGATGATGGCGTTCGGCGTCTCGCGGTGCAGGATGTCGAGCGCCTGCGCGCCGTCGAACGCCTTCAGGATGCGGATCGACGGATCGTATTTGCGGATGATGTATTCGCAGATGAACTGGTCGTTCTCGTCGTCGTCGACGACCAGGATCGAATGGATATTCATGCTTGATCCCCGTCGGGCAGTTCCAGGATGAACCGGCTGCCCTTGTCTCTTGCTTCGTAGAGCGCCGTGCCGCCGAGGGCCTCCGCGCTTTTTCTCAATATATAAAGGCCGAGCCCGCTGCCGAAGGACCTGTTCGGGTGCAGCCGTTTGAACATCTTGAACAACAAATGGCGGCTTGCGGGCGGAACGCCCAGGCCGTTGTCCTCCACCGACAGCCGCAGCTTGCCGGCATAGCGGAAGGCGCGGATGTCGATCGCCGGCGTCTCCTCCTCCGGATCGTGATACTTGACCGCGTTGGACAGCATGTTGCCGACGATGACCTGGAATTTCGACGGCTTGCTGACGATTGTCAATTCTTCCGGCACATGATTCTCGATGCGGATCCGCGCGGAATCCTCAAGATGCGACAGCGCCTCGATCGCCTCGGAAACCAGCGAGCGGAGCGTGATGGGCCGGGCTTCCTCCTCCATCAGCCGGTTGCGGGTGATGGTGATGATGTTCTGGATCAGGTGGTCGAGGCGGCGGAAGTTCTGCTCCATGCGCTGCAGCGTCTGGCCGAGCGCGGCGAGCTCTCCCTCCGCCAGCATGTCCCTGGATATGGTGAGCAGGCCGAGCGAGGAGGCGATCGGCGAGCGCAGGTCGTGCGAGGTGCGGTAGGCGAATTCCTCCAGCTCGGCATTGGCCTCGATCAGCGCCTGCTCGCTCGCCTTGCGCTCGGAAATGTCGCGCACGATGCCGCTGTAGATGACCGCGCCGTCGAGTTCCAGCTTGGCGACGGCAAGATCGAGCGGGAAGACGGAGCCGTCCTTGCGCCGGCCCTCCACCTCGCGGCCGATGCCGATGACCTTCGCCTCGCCGCTGCGGTTGTAGTTGGCGATATAGCCGTCGTGCTCGCCGTGATAGGGCTCGGGCATCAGCATCTTGACGTTACGGCCGACCATCTCCTCCGGCGGATAGCCGAAGATGTGCGTTGCGGCGGGGTTGGCCGACAGGATGATGCCGCGGGCGTCGATGGCGATGATGCCGTCCACCGCATTGTCGATGATGGCGCCGAGCCGGGCGCGGCTTTCGGCAAGGTCCGCCGCCATGCGCCGGGCGCGGCGCGAGGAAACGTAGAGATGGGCGACGAGGCCGCCGTAGAGCGCGCCGGAGATCAGCACCAGCGAGGAGAGCGTCGAGCGGGCGTTCGGCCCCTCGTTCGAGAAGGTGATGCCGAAGGAGGCCTCGTAGCGTGCCAGCTCGTAATAGCTCATGGCGAGCAGCAGCAGGTAGGTGGCAAGGCCGAGCATGGCGGCGAGCGTCACCCGCTGGTAGCCGGCCGTCTCCGTGCCGACGAAGATGAGCGCGATGCTGACCGCCACGAAGCAGCTGGCGCTCTGGAAGGACATGCGCGTGAAGCGGATCCAGTCATGGGCGAAATCCAGCGAGATCGCATAGCCGATCAGCGCGGCGGCGGCGATGATGAAGGTGACGAAGCCGAGCGCCACCTGCGCCATGCCGTTGCGGCCGGCGAGCGCCCGCAGCGCCACCGCCAGGCTGACCAGCATCAGGCAGAGCGCCGTGTTGGGGGCGATCCGCCCCGGCAGGCTGGTGCCGATATCGACGAAGGGCGTGTGGAGCAGCGTGTCGATGCCGACATCGATGCCGAAGAGATGCTGGGAGAGCGCGAGCGCGCCATAGAGGAAGACCGGCGCCATCATCAGCGCCGGCAGGCGGCGATGGCCGCGCGCGATGAGGCCGAGCGCCGCGCCGACGACGAGGAAGGCGAGCGCCGCGTTGAACTTCATGCCGAACAGCGAGGGGTGGCGCGCCGCAAGGCCGGCGGGCTCGGACAGCCAGAGCGTCATCATGGCGATGCCCACGGCGATGCACCAAAGGCTCGCCGCGACGTTCGCCCTCTGCCAGGACCATGCAAGTGCCAAGAATGCCCCCTTTGCGGTTCGCCCGCCGCGGGCACTCTAGCGCGCTGGTTGAGTAGCGAACAGATGAGGGGACGAGAAAATCCGCCTTTTCAGGCGGCGTCGTCCTGCGCCGCGCCGGTGTCGAGCCGTCCGGCGAGCGTCTGGAGGTCGGCGGTCAGCGCCTGCAGGGTGTCGAGCGAGCAGCCGGTCGCCTTGCCGATCGCAAGGCGGATGGCCACGGCCTCGTGCTTCATCGCCCGGCCCTTGTCCGTGAGGGTGACGAGCACCTGGCGTTCGTCGTTCCTGTCGCGGGCGCGGCGGATGTAGCCGGCTCCCTCCAGCCGTTTGAGGAGCGGGGAGAGCGTGCCGGAATCAAGGCCCAGCCTTGCGCCGAGCGCCTTCACCGTGCGCCCGTCCTCCTCCCACAGCGTCATCAGCGCGATATATTGCGGATAGGTGAGGCCGTAGGGGTCGAGCAGGGGCTTGTAGGCGCGGTTCAGCGCATGGGCGGCCGAATAGACGGCGAAACAGAGCTGCCGGTCCAGCGCCAGCATGCCCGCCGGGATATCGTCCGTCTCAGCTTCGTCACGTTTGTCGATCATGCTGCCATTGTCGCACAAATGGCCGAAATTGCAATTTGCAAAATCATATTGCGCGCAATCTAATTTTGCGCTATCTAGTCTGCATCGCCAACGAAACCAGAAGGAGACATTCCATGCCCATTCTCTACAGGACCAAGGCTTCTGCAACCGGCGGCCGCGCCGGCCATGGCGCCACCGAAGACGGCACCGTCGACGTCACGCTCACCGTGCCGAAGGAACTCGGCGGCGACGGCGCGACCGGCGCCAACCCGGAAAAGCTGTTCGCCGTCGGCTATTCGGCCTGCTTCCTCGGCGCGCTGAAATTCGTCGCCGGCAAGGAAAAGGTGAAGATTCCCGATGACGCCAGGGTCACCGCGACCGTCGGTATCGGCCCGCGCGAGGACGGCGGCGGCTTCGGCCTCGACGCGGCGCTCGAAATCTCCGTGCCCGGCGTCGACAAGGCCGTGGTCGAGGATCTCGCGAAGAAGGCCCATGTCGTGTGCCCCTACAGCCACGCCACCCGCGGCAATCTCGACGTCAAGACCACCGTCGTCTGACCGGCCCTGCCGGGATCGACAAAAGGCCGTCCGGAAAATCCTCCGGGCGGCCTTTTTCGTGTTCCATCCGGAACAGCGCGGGGCAGGGCGATGTGAGACCTTCTGATCACCGGATGAGAGAGGCTCATCCAAGAGAGATCAGGAGAGACCCCCATGCGCAAGATCATCGTTTCCGCCACCGTTGCCCTCGTTGCTGCCGTCTCCTTCGCCGCCCCTTCCCAGGCCGGCTATTACAGCTACGGCTACAAGCCGCACTGCTTCATCAAGAAGGTGAAGGCCTACGATTACTACGGCAATGTCATCATCAAGAAGATCAAGGTCTGCAAGTAGACGTCCCTGGCACAGACCTTTGAGCGAAAGGCCCGGAGCCCCAGCCTCCGGGCCTTTTGTCGCGCGTCCGCACGGCGATCGACCTTGTCATTGGAAAAAGAACGGCTATATTATTTCTCATGAAAGGAGAATGACCATGCAGCGCAAACCAGTCGTAGAGGCCAATGCCGAAGGCGTCGTGCTCACCAAGGCGGCCGTCAATGCGGCGGAACGGCTGGGGCTGACGGCGCGTGTCCTCTCGGCGGTCATCGGCGTCTCGGAGGCGACGGTCTCCCGGCTGAAGCGGCAGGACGTGCTCCTGGAGCGCGGCACCAAGCCGTTCGAGCTGGCGGTGCTGCTCGTGCGCCTCTTCCGCTCGCTCGATGCCATCACCGGCGGCGACGAGGGCGTCGCCCGCGCCTGGATGACGGCGGACAACCGTGTGCTCGGCGCACGTCCCGTCGAGCGCATCGTCTCCATTTCCGGTCTTGTCGATGTCCTTGCCTATCTGGACGCCCGTCGCGCTCTCGTCTGAGGCGCGGCCCTTTTCGGGGCCCGTCTGGCGTTTCGTCGAGGCGCAGCACCGCGTCTCGACGCTGAAGCTCGTCGATACCCTGGACGAGCAGGCGCTGCTGGAAGAGCTTCTGGAGGAGAGCAAGCCGGTGCTGCCGCCCGAATGCGCCGGCCTCGACTATCTGCTCGCAACCCCCTTCCGCTACGGCGCGGTCTATCCGCACGGCTCGCGCTTCCGCCGCGCCGGGCGCACGCTCGGCGTCTACTATGCCGGGCTTTCCGTCGAGACGGCGCTTGCCGAGATGGCCTTCTACCGGCTGCTGTTCTTCGCCGAATCGCCGGCAACGCCGCTGCCGGCCAATGCTGCCGACTACACCGCCTTTTCCGCCCGCGTCGAGACCGGCGCGGCGCTCGACCTCACCGCCCCGCCGCTCGACAGGGACGCCGCGCTGTGGACGCATCCGACCGACTACGCCGCCTGCCAGGCGCTGGCCGACGGCGCGCGGGCGGCCGGCCTTGCCGCCATAATCTACCGCTCGGTGCGTGATCCCGCCGGCGGCGCCAACATGGCGCTCCTTACCGCCTCCGCCTTCGCCGCGCCGAAACCGCTGGAGCGCCAGACCTGGCGCATCCGGCTCTCGCCGCTCGGCGTGCAGGCGCTGTGCGACCACCCGCCACGCCGCATCGGCTTCTCCCGCGAGGATTTTCGCGCCGACCCGCGCATCGGCTGAGGGGCGGGGCAATCACCGGTGTGAAAACCCCTCCCCACAAGGGCAGGGCAATCGCATATGGAAAACCCCTTCTGCCTGCCGGCATCTCCCCCACAAGGGGGGAGAAAGCAAGACGCTTGCTTTTCCAGTCCTTTTGACCATCGAGGGTGCCGCGGATAAGTCCCTCCCCCTTGTGGGGAGGGATTTAGGGAGGGGTTTCCTGCCATAGGCGATTGCCCTGCCCTTGTGGGGGAGATGCCGGCAAGCAGAGGGGGTTTCATGGCTTACCTCGACAAGGCCGCCTCGGCGAAGAAGTCTTCGGGGCCGTCCACTTCGATGAGCCGCCGCTTCCCGATCACCCAGAAGCGGTTGGCCACCGCCCGCACGAAGGCGCGGTCGTGCGAGACGAAGAGGCAGCTCGCCTCGTTGGCCGTCAGTTCGCGCTCCAGCGCCTCCTGGCCTTCGATATCGAGATGGTTGGTCGGCTCGTCGAGCAGGTAGACGTTCGGGTCGGTCAGCCGCAGCGCCAGCATGCCGAGCCGCGCCTTCTGGCCACCGGAAAGCTGCCCGACCGGCCGCCCCTGCATCTCGATGGAAAGCCCGGCGCCGGCAAGCAGGCTGCGCGCCCGCTGGTCGCCGACATCGAAGCGGCGGATGATCGTGCCGTGCGGCGTCTCGGCGTCGGACAGGTCCGACAGCGCCTGGTCGCCGTAGCCGAGCACCAGCGAGGGCGTCGCCTTGATGCCCCCGTGGTCGACGCCCGCCGCCGTGATCGCCGCGTGCAGCCGCCGCACGAGCCGCGTCTTGCCGGCCCCGTTGAGGCCGAGCAGCACGATGCGGTCGCCCTGGCAGATGAACTTCTGGCCGGTGCGGAAGAGCAGCGCGCCGTCGGGCGTCTCGATAGAGGCGTCCTCCAGCGTCACCAGCACCTTGGCATGGGTGCCGCGGTTGGCAAGGCGGATGGCGCCGGCCGGGCGTTCCTGGTGGGCGGCACGCGCGGCGTCCTCGATCCGCCCGGCCCGTTCCTTCAGCTGTTTGGTCTTGACCACCAGGAGGTCGCTGCCGGAATTGATGCCGATATTGTTGAGCTTGGCGGCCTGCTGGCGCAGTTGCTGGGCCGCCTTCATATCCTTCTCGAAGCGCCGCGCCTCGGCCGCATCCGCCTCGTCCAGCGCCGCGCGGGCGCGCGAATAGGCAAGCGCGAAGAGCTGCGAGCGCTCGGGCCTGAGGAACAGCGTGCGGTTGGTCACGGCATCGAGGAAGGCGCGGTCGTGGCTGGAGATGACGACCGGCATGTCGCGCGGCAGGCTCGCGAGCCATCCCTCCAGCCGGGCGATCTTGGAGAGGTCGAGATGGTTGGTCGGCTCGTCGAGCAGCAGCACGTCCGGCTCGCCGACCCGCACACGGGCGATCAGCGCGATGCGCTGCCAGCCGCCGCTGAGCTTCGAAAGCGGGCGATCGCGCAGCGCCTCGGGCACTTCCAGCTCCTCCAGCGTGACATCGGCCCGCCAGCCTTCGCTCTCCTGCTGTTCGGGGGAAAGCGCGCTCAGCACGGCCTCGCGGAAGGTCAGCGCCTCGAGGCCGGCGGGAAGGTTCTGCTCCATATGCCCGATGGTGAGGCCGCGGGCACGGGTAATGTCGCCGGCGGTGGGCTCGAATTCGCCGGTGATGCATTTGAGCAGGGTGGATTTTCCCCGCCCGTTGGCGGCGACGAGGCCGATCCGGTCGCCGGCGGCGACGGAGAGGCTGAGATCGGCGAAAAGCGGGGTGGACAGGGTGACGCCGAGGGCGCGGATATTGATGAGCGACATGGAACGATCTCTGGTCTTCAAAGCCCCGCGGCGCGGCATCGGCCGTCGGTCACGCGGAATGGCTGAAAGGATAGGATGCGGCCTAAGCCGCATCCGCCGGTAAGGCGGACCAGAAGAAGAGGTGTTCGTTCCGATCAGCCCTGCAAACGCATCTGCAGGGCAAGATCAGGACCATGCGTGCGGTTCGGCAGGAAGTCGGTCTTCACGCGCAGCCCTCTGTTACGTGTTGCGAACGGGGAAGGGATAGCATTGGCTTGCGGGGTTTGGCAAGCGCGGGGAGGGGGGTATCTACCCCGCCGCCCGCCGCCCGCAGCGCCTAGCGCCGCAAGCTGCCGAGGATGCCGCGCACCAGCGCGCGGCCGAGCGAGGAGGCGACGGTGCGCGCGACGGACTTCATCGCCGCTTCCGCCACGGTCTCGCGCTGGTAGCCGGAGCGCGCCTTCGGCTGCTTGGGAGCGGGCTGGGCGGCGGGTTCGTCGTCGCCGAAGCCGGGCAGGGTCCAGCGGCTGCCGCCGGAGGTGGTCTCCGCCTGCTGCTCTTCCGCCTGTTCCTGCGCGGCGGCGGCCTCGGCCGCCTTCTTGGCGCGCGCGGTCAGCATCTCGTAGGCGGATTCGCGGTCGAAATCCTCGTCATAGAGGCCGGCGACGGGGCTGACGCCCATGATCTCCTTGCGCTCGGCCTCGGTGACCGGGCCGAGACGCGAGGCCGGCGGGCGGATCAGCGTGCGCTCCACCATGGAAGGCGCGCCCTTGCCCTCCAGCGTCGAGACGAGCGCCTCGCCGGTGCCGAGATTGGTGATGACCTCGGCGCAGTTGAAGTCCGGGTTGGGGCGGAAGGTGTCGGCGGCGGTCTTCACCGCCTTCTGTTCGCGCGGCGTATAGGCGCGCAGCGCATGCTGCACGCGGTTGCCGAGCTGGGCGAGCACGGTTTCCGGCACGTCGAGCGGGTTCTGCGTGACGAAATAGACGCCGACGCCCTTGGAGCGGATGAGGCGCACGACCTGCTCGACACGCTCGGTGAGCACCTTCGGCGCGTCGTTGAACAGAAGATGCGCCTCGTCGAAGAAGAAGACGAGCTTCGGCTTGTCGGGATCGCCCACTTCCGGCAGCACCTCGAACAGTTCCGAGAGCATCCAGAGCAGGAACGTGCCGTAGAGGCGCGGGTTCATCATCAATTTGTCGGCGGCGAGCACCGAGATCGCGCCGCGCCCGTCATTGGTCGTGCGCATGATGTCGGAGATCTTCAGCGCCGGCTCGCCGAAGAACTGCTCGGCGCCCTGCTGTTCGAGGATCAGCAATTCGCGCTGGATCGAGCCGACCGAGGCCTTGGAGATGAAGCCGAACTGGCTGGAGAGCGCCGAGGCGTTCTCGCCCATATAGTTGAGCAGCGCCTGGAGGTCCTTCAGGTCGAGCAGCGGGAGGCCGCCCTGGTCGGCGATCTTGAAGGCGATGTTGATGACGCCTTCCTGCGCGTCCGTCGCGTTCATCAGGCGCGAGAGCAGGAGCGGGCCCATCTCGGAAATGGTGGTGCGGACGCGGTGGCCCTTCTCGCCGTAGAGGTCCCAGAAGATCACCGGGAACTGCTGGAATTCGTAAGGCGTCAGCCCGATCTGGTCGGCGCGCTTCTGCAAAAAGTCCTTGGCCTCGCCGATGGCGCCGATGCCCGAGAGATCGCCCTTCACGTCGGCGCAGAACACCGGCACGCCGGCATTGGAAAAGCCCTCGGCGAGGATCTGCAAGGTCACTGTCTTGCCGGTGCCGGTGGCGCCCGTCACGAGGCCATGGCGGTTGCCGAACTTCAAATCCAGGTATTCCGGCTTGTTGTTGCTGTCGTCCGGCTTGCGGCTGGTGCCGATATAGAGTTTTCCGTCCTGAAGAATGGATTCCGTCACGTTGAAACTCCTTCGAAAGCCGTTCTGACCCGATCGCTGCCGGCGGGCGGATCGCCGCGCCGGGCAGGTTTTCATTGAATCGTCTCAGGCAGGTTATAAGGATAGTCCGGCACGGGAACAACACGCTTTCAAGGGCGCCCGCCCGCCGTGGAGGCCTCGTGCGGCCGGCTTGAGTTTGCCGGGCAATTCATTTACCTTGACGTTAACGTCAATTCCTTTCGGAGGATTTTCCATGAACGAACTCGTCACCCGCGTTGCCGATGCCGTCGGCATCGATGCCGCCCTTGCGGAAAAGGCCATCGGTATGATGCTCGGCTTCCTGCAGCGCGAGGCCGCCGACGGCCCGGTCGCCCGCATGATCGAGGCCATTCCGGGCGCCTCCGAGCTGGTCGCCCAGTACAATGGCGAAGGCGAGGGCGGCGGCGGTTTGCTTGGCGGCCTGATGAGCGCCATCGGCGGTGGCGGTGTCATGGGCCTCGGCCAGCAGCTGATGAGCCAGGGTCTCGGCATGGGCGAGATCACCGGCCTTGCCAAGGAAACCATGGCGGTTGCCCGCGAGCATGCCGGCGCCGACGTGGTCGACGAGGTCGTCGCCTCCGTCCCGGGCCTCAGCCAGTTCGTCTGAGCGGGCCACTGTAAGCCCGCGCCGACAAGGATAGGCAGGAACGTCACCTGTTGCAACACCCCCCTCTGGCCTGCCGGCCATCTCCCCCTCAAGGGGGGAGATCGGATGGAGCAACGCTTTGCCTCTCTTCAACGGTGCTGATCAAGCTAGGTTTGCACGTCTTGCCAATCTCCCCCCATTGAGGGGGAGATGGCCGGCAGGCCAGAGGGGGGTGCCGCAACAGGCAACCGCACCTGTGCCGGCATATAGGGGATATGTCCCTACCGCCGCCGCGCAAGCATCAGCGCGGCGGTAAAGAGCGTCAGCCCGATGCCGACGGAGAGCGGGCCGGCCTTCGGTCCGCCGGCCTCCATGATGGCGCCCGTCAGGGCCGAGCCTGCCCCGCTGCCGGCAGCATAGGCGAGGGCGAAGGCGGCGGCGCCGGCCACCAGCATGGCGCTGCTGTAGCGCTCGCCGAGCATGGTCAGGGCGCAGGTATAGAGCGAGAAGGTGGCTGTTCCCATCAGCGCGAAGACCGAAAGGATGGCGATTTCCGACTGCATCGAGGGCAGGATGAGATAGCTTGCCGCCGCGGTGCTGACGGCTGCCATGGCGACACGCTCGCGCGGCAGCTTGTCGAGCAGCAGGCCGATGAAGGGCTGGGCAATCGCCGTCGGCAGGGCCAGCACGGTCACGCTGATCGCCGCGAAGGCCTCCGTGTGCCCCGTCTTCACGAAATAGACCGGCATGGCCGAGATCGCCGCGATATCGGCGAAGCCGAAGACGAAGACCATGCCGACGAGCAGCGGGGCGGCCCTGAAGAAGCGGAAGACGTCGCCGGTCGACGAGGGCTCCGGCACCGTCCGGGTCGAGAACATCAGCATGGCGGTCGCAAAGGCGACGATGGCGAGGTAGACGGCGGTCAGCGCGAAGCCGAGCCCGCCCTCGCTGCCGAGCAGCGGAATGGCGAGCGGCCCGGCGGCAAAGCCCGCGCACATGCCGGCGCCGTAGATGCCGGAGACCCGGCCGCGCAGCCGGTCCGGGCAGGCGGCGCTGAGCCAGGCTTCGCCCAGCATGAAGATGAGGCTGGCGAAGAAGCCGAGCAGGAAGCGCGCGCCGAACCAGACGGCAAACGAAGAGGAGGCCGCGAAGGTGGCAAGGCACAGCGAGCAGCCGACGAGGCTGGCGATGATCAGCCGGTCGGCCCGCCAGCGCGCCGTAAGGCTGCCGAGCAGCAGCGTCGAGGCGGCAAGGCCGGCGGCGAAGGCGAGCGCATTGACGCCGATCAGCGCCGGGGAGAAGCCGCGCGCCTCCAGCGTCAGCGAGATCAGCGGATAGGTGAGCCCCTGCGCCACGGAAAAGGCGGTGACGCCGAGAATGACGGCGGCAATGGCCGGCCAGTCCGGCGAGAAGACGGTTGACGACGAGGACTGCATGAAGGGCTCCCGGCGCCGCATCGGCGCGCACTCCTCCATATCGGATGACGGGCCGGTTTGGGAAGGGGCGGTTCAGGCGATGGTGCGCAGCAGGGCGCGCAGGATCCTGCCCATATGTGCGTGGCTGATGCCCTTGTCGACATCCGCCGCCCGATGCACCACGACAAGGTCGAGCGCCTGTATCACGATGATATATTGCCCGCCCGCGCCGCTGGCATAGGCGATCGGCCAGTCCGTCGCGAGGTCGTCGCCCGGCGCGTTCGCCGCCGCCGACCACCAGAGATAGCCGTAGCCGCGCCCGCCGCTAAGCTCGGTGAGCGGCCGCGTGCTCTCTGCCACCCACGCCTGCGGCACGACCTGCCGGCCCTCCCAGCGGCCGCCCTGAAGGACCAGCACGCCGACGCGCGCCAGATCCCGGCCGGAAAGGCGCATCTTGTAGACGGGATGGCGCGATTGCGGGCCGGCGACGTCGGAAATGTCCTCGACGGTGAAATCCTGCATCTGGAGCGGCGCGGCGACAAATTCCTGGAAGGCCGCGGCGAGCGTGCGGCGGGTCTCCTGCCGATAGATCGTGCCGAGCGCGTTGAAATCCCAGTTGTTGTAGTACCAGAACGTCCCCGGCGCATGGCTGCCGCGCGCCGGCCGGCCCGGTTCCATGCCGTAGACGCAAGGGTGGTAGACGCCGGAGCGCGATTTCAGTAGGTCGGCGACGGTCGCCTGCTTCTCCTCTGCCGTCAGCGGCGAGAGATCGTCGATGCCGAGGTCCGCCAGCGTGGCGCTCATGTCGATCTCGCCGGCTTCGACGGCGATGCCGTAGAGGAGGCCGACCAGCGATTTGCGCACCGAGGCGACGCTGGAGCGATGGGCATGGAAGCCGCGCGCGAAAACCACCTCGCGGCCCCTGACGGCGAGCAACGCCGTGGAGCCGCCGGAAGAAAGCAGGGTGTCGAGGTCGTCCAACGGGGCCTCCGGGGGATCGGGAATCGGTGGCCGAGTGTGGCATGGCGGTGCCTTCGGCGGGAGGCCGCGAGGGCGGGGCTATTCCTGCCCGGCCTCATCCACCGTCTTGTTGTCGCCGGTCTTGGCCCGCTCGGCGGCGGCCGCCTCGCGCTCGCTTTCGCGCACGACATGCAGGAACTCGGCGGCGATGGGTGGGGAGACCTCCACCGTCTTCTTCTGCTTGTCGTAGACGCACAGATAGGTGATCTGGCTCTTCGATTCCGGCGAAAGCCCCTCGATCGCGGCAAGGCCGAAGGACTGGGTGCCGGTCGGCTCCACGAAGACGTTCGGCGTGCCGAGCGTTTCCGGCAGGCCCGCAAGGCAGCGCTTTTCCACGTCGGCGCGGAATTCTTCCCAGGCATCGGGCGAGGAGGCATGGGCGAGGGGTGCGGCGAACGGGGCGGCAAGGAGGAGAGGGAGGGCGCAAAGGAGGCGAAGATGCATGAGAGGCTCCGTATCGGGGATATCGGACAAAATGTCCGAAATCGCATCGGGTTCCGCTTGTCGTTGAAAGGGCAGGGGAATCGGGAATGATTTTGTCGCATGCCAGGAAAAATTGGAAGCCGGGCGGTTGCCTCTTCCCCTTGCCGCTCCTATGTTCCGCTCACGGATTTCATTGAAAAAATTCCGTCGCCAAGAGGAGACACCACGATGGCTTTCGAACTTCCGCCGCTTCCCTACGATTACGATGCGCTCGCGCCCTTCATGTCGCGCGAAACGCTCGAATATCACCACGACAAGCACCACAAGGCCTATGTCGACAACGGCAACAAGCTGGCGGAGGAAGCGGGTCTTGCGGACCTCTCGCTGGAAGAGATCGTCAAGAAGTCCTACGGCACCAACCAGGGCCTCTTCAACAATGCCGGCCAGCACTACAACCACGTCCATTTCTGGAAGTGGATGAAGAAGGGCGGCGGCGGCAAGAGCCTGCCGGGCGCGCTTGCGAAGGCGATCGACAGCGATCTGGGCGGCTATGACAAGTTCAAGGCCGATTTCGTCGCCGCCGGCACCACGCAGTTCGGCTCCGGCTGGGCCTGGCTCTCCGTCAAGGACGGCAAGCTCGCCATTTCCAAGACCCCGAACGGCGAGAACCCGCTGGTGCACGGCGCAAGCCCGATCCTCGGCGTCGACGTCTGGGAGCACTCCTACTATATCGACTACCGCAACGCCCGCCCGAAATACCTCGAGGCCTTCGTCGACAGCCTGATCAACTGGGATTACGTCCTGGAACGCTACGAAGCCGCCACGAAGTAAGGCGTTTTGCGCTTTCGACTTCAGGAGACCCCGGCCGGGAACGGCCGGGGTTTTTCTTTTCCGCGCCGGCGCGCCGGCGCGCCGGCGTGGCGGTTAGGCCGGGACGGCCACGGGTTCGGGCGGGCGGGCGCGCAGAAGCCGCTTCAGGCCGACATGCAGGAGCCCCACCACGGCGATCGAGACATAGCCGTCGATGGCGTAGTGCCAGCCGAAAAGCACCGAACTCAGTGCAACGACGCCGAGATAGGCAAACCCGACGATGCCGGCCTTGCGGCTGATGTCCCACAGCAGGAACGCATTCATCGCGGCGATGCCCACATGCACGCTCGGAAAGGCCGAGATCCCGGTCCCGATGCCGACGGTCCCGTTTACATAGTTCCGCCAGAGATAGGGCCCGTGTGTCGGCCCTATCCGCTCGATCAGCGTCTGCATCTGCGCGCCGAAGCGTGTGGCATCCCCCGTCACGTCCGCATAGAAGACCGGCCCGGCCGAAAGGAACAGGCAGGCCAGCAGGCTGCCGAGGATCGTCCAGGCGAAGACGAAAGTCAGGAAATAGCGCAGCCGGATGGCGCTCGCGTCCTTGCGGATGGCGATGAAGAAGGCCGGGATGAAGGCAAGCGCCATCCATCCGACCATGTAGTTCCATTGCAGGATGTTCAGGAGGAACGGATAGTCGAGGACCCGCAGCAGGGCCGGCCCGGGATCCATGCCGCCATGGAGCCATGCATCGATATCGGCCTGCACGCGGTCATGGGGAAAGCCGCCCATCAGAACCGGCATGAGGGTCTTGAAGGTGGTGAACGACCCCATGAAAACGATCAGCATCGTCAGCGTCACCGCGGCGGAGGCGATGTTTCCCGATGCCGCGGGCAGGGCGCAAACCATCGCCCGCAGGCCGGGCCTGTCGGCTCGCAGGCCCCACAGGACGACATGCGTGATGGTGAGGATCAGCGGCAGGCCGAGGAAGTAGAGGGGGCCGAAATTGGCGAAATATTGCTGGTAGGACGCCACGGCGAGCGCACCCTTCGAGGCCGCGACGAGAAGCACCGCCGCGGTATAGGCGACGACGAAGCCATGGAACGGCGCCATGGCCCTGACATTGGTGCAAAAGGCGGTTGTGAACGCACGCATCGGCCGACCCGGCATTGCCCAATTCCTGACGATGCTTCTGGTCTGCACGCAAAGCTTCAAGGAAGCGTGAAGACGGGCGGGCCGGCGGGCCATCAAAAAGATTTTACTGTCTGGAATCGCCCAAAATGCAAATATGCTCACGCATCGTAAACCGGCGGCGCGGAGGAAACCGCCCGCCAGCAACCGGGAGAACCCGATGAAGTTCAGGACTTTGGCAGCCGCGGCCGCGCTTGCGGTCATCGGCGCGGGGGCCGTCGTGGCGGCGGACGAGCCGCAGGTCGTCCGCCAGGAGATGATGAAGAAGATCGGCGGGGCCATGGGCGGGCTTGCCGGCATCGCCAAGGGCGAAAAGCCCTATGACGCGGAGATCGTCAAGGCCTCGCTGACCACCATGAGCGAAGTGGCCAAGGCCTTCCCGGACCAGTTCCCGGCCGGTTCCGAGGCGGGCCATGAAACCGAGGCCAGCCCGAAGATCTGGGAGGCGATGGACGACTTCAAGGCGAAGGCCGCCAAGCTTGGCGCCGATGCCGATGCGGTGCTCGCCGCCGGCGTGCCGGCCGACCAGGCGGCCGTCGGCGCCGCGCTCGGGGCGATCGGCCCCAATTGCGGCGGCTGTCACGAGGTCTACCGCGTCAAGAAGTGACCGCGGTAGGCCATTCCACCCGAAACGAAGAGAGATCGTCCCGGCGCGTCGCCGGGGCGGCAATCCATGTCCGGATGCCGCGATGACGGGCTCGCGCGGCCGGCGAGGGGGAATTGCCATGGCACTCGGGAAACTTCTCGGCGGCATCGTCGTGCTCGGCGCGATCGGCGCGGGCGCCTTCCTGTTCATCACCGCGCCCGGCCGGCTGCCGGCCGAGGCCTGGGCTTCGGCGGGCGCGCCGGACCTTGCGAACGGCGAGCGCATCTTCCATGCCGGCGGCTGTACGAGCTGTCATGCCGCGCCGGGCGCGGCGGACGACCAGAAGCTGGTGCTGGCGGGCGGCCTTGCGCTGAAGAGCCCGTTCGGCACCTTCCATGTGCCCAACATCTCGCCCGACGAGACGGCCGGCATCGGCGCCTGGACGCTGGCGGAATTCGGCGACGCGATGAAGCGCGGCACCGGCCGCGACGGCGAGCACCTCTACCCCTCCTTCCCCTATGCCTCCTATGCGCGCATGACGGTGCAGGATGTCGCCGACCTCTACGGCTACCTGAAGACGCTGCCGAAGAGCGGCAATGTGGCGCCCGGCCACGACCTGCCGTTCCCGTTCAACCTGCGCCTGGCGCTCGGCGGCTGGAAGTTCCTCTATCTTGACGAGGCGCCGCGCGTCGCGCTGGAAAATGCCGACGAAACGGTCAAGCGCGGCCAGTATCTTGTGGAAGGCCCGGGCCATTGCGGCGAGTGCCACACGCCGCGCGACGTCATCGGCGGGCTGAAGACCGACCTGTGGCTCGCCGGCGGGCCGAACCCGGAAGGCGAGGGCCGCGTGCCCAACATCACGCCGGCCGAAGGCGGCTTCGGCGGCTGGAGCGCGGGCGATATCGTGAGCTATCTCGAAACCGGCTTCACGCCCGATTTCGACAGCGTCGGCGGCGCAATGGTGTCGGTGCAGAAGAACCTGGCGCTGCTGCCGAAGGAAGACCGCGAGGCGATCGCGGCCTACCTGAAGGCGATCCCGGCGCATTGAGGCGGTGCCGTGGTGATGGGGATCGGTTAAGGCGAAAACCCCTCCCCATTATTGTGGCAGGGCAATCGCCTATGGAAAACCCCCTCTGCGTGCCGGCATCTCCCCCACAAGGGGGGAGAAAGCAAGGCGCTTGCTTTTCCGGTCCTTTTGGCCATCGAGGGTGCCGCGGGTAAGTCCCTCCCCCTTGTGGGGAGGAATTTAGGGAGGGGTTTCCAGCCACATCCGATTGCCCTGCCCTTGTGGGGGAGATGCCGGCAGGCAGAGGGGGCTTCGTATGCGGGCCGAGGATGCAGGCAATCACCCCGCCGGCTTGTGGTGCTCGTCGCCATACATCGCGAGATAGTCGAACAGGTCGGCGGAGCCAAGGCCGATGGCGTCGAGGATCTCGCGGGCGAAGGAGACGGGGGCGGCGCCCGAGGCGGTGATGACGGCGCGGTCGCGGACGGCCTGCGGCTGGTCGCGGTAGAGCGCCGCGCCGCGATAGCCGGGCACGGCCTGCGGCAACTGCCCGCGATAGTTGCCGGTATGCGCCCGGTCGTCGAGCAGGCCGAGGCGGCCGAGCGCCAGCGTTGCGTCGCAGATGCCGGCGACCGGCTTGCCGGCCGCAACGAAGCGCGCGACCGGCGCCGAAAGATCGGGCGCCGCGCCGGATTGCCAGATCGTGCCGCCGCACAGCACCAGCACGTCGAAATCCGCAGGCGCGGCGTCCTCCGCCCGGCCGGCGGACCTTACGGAGACGCCGCCGAGCGAGGTCACGTCCGCGCCGCCGGGCGTCAGGACCACAGTCTCGGCGCCGCATTCGTGGCGCGCCGTCGCCATCAGCAGCGCGCATTCCCAGTCGGCGTACCCCTCGGTCAGCACGATGGCCAGTCGCTTCGCCATGTCGGTCTCCTCCTCTTCGAACAGATCAGCCCAGGGACTGGACGTAGCGCATGCCCGTGACCGGGCCGGCGCGGAAGTTCATCTCCTCGTAGAAGCGGTGCGCGCCGAAATTGCCCGTCGCCGCGCTCACGGAAAGGTAGCCGCAGCCGGCGATGCGGGCGTGCTCGCGGGCGCGGGAGACGAGATGGCGGCCGATGCCCTGGCCGCGGTGGTCCTTGCGCACGAAGATCTGGTGCAGTTCCATGCCGCGCAGGCCTTCGAGCGCGCGGTACATCGGCACGAGCAGCGCGTAGCCGAGGAGCCGGCCGCCGGCTTCGGCGACGAGCGCGGTGATCCAGGGATGGGCGCCGAAGAGGTCGCGGTCGAGATCGGCGGCGGAGACCTTCGCCGTATCGCCGTGGCATTCGGCATGCAGGGCGATCATGTCGAGGATCTGCTGCAGGTCGCCCTGGCGTGCGGCGCGGATGGTCAGCATCGGCGGGCGGTCGAGGGCGGCGGGGTCGAGTTTGATGACGGTGTTGTGCATTTCGGGCTCCTGGTTTTCGTGCCATCAGGTGCCAGAAACAACAAAGCCGCCTGATGGCGGCTTGTTGACATGATCGAACAGCCGCTCCTTATCGGAACAGCCAAAAATACGTCGCGGCGATGGGTGCGTTCGTGATCATGGACGCGATATTCTCGAAATTCCGCCCGTTGTCAATCGGGCGGGGGAAAGAAAAAGCGGATGAAAGCGGAGGCGGTCAGACCTCCGCTTCCTCCGGGCCGGCGGCGGCGGCTTGCCCTTCCGCTCCGCCGGCGGTCTCGTCGACGCCGAGCTGTTCCTTGATGGCGCGGCGGATCTCTTCCTCGATCGCCGAGCGCGTCTCCGGCGGAAGCTGCGCCAGGCTTTCCTCGGTGAGGCCCATCGCCTCCAGCAGTTCCTTGCGCAGCCGCTCCACCGGCGTCATCTTGGAAAGCTCCATGAACTCGGCGACGAGCCCGTCGCTTTCGACCTCCGTCGTGTCGAGTTTCGCCTGGGTCAGCCAGAGCGCGTTGGCAAAGCTGGAGGAAACGGAGGCGGTAGGGGCGACGCTGGGGATGTTGCGCGCCGAGGCGTTGCCGCCCGCCCCGTTGCCGCCGGCCTCGTTGTAGAGGCTGCCCTCGCTCGTCGCGCGGGGTTTGCTGAATGCGTAGGCGCTGTAGAGGCTACCGTCGATCTTCATGAAAGGGCTCCCTGAAATGATTTTCGGAAACCCTATCCGCCACAGCTTTTGCGAGACTTGCGCCCCCCGCGACTCGCCTTTGGTGCGCTTGGCAGGGACGGGCGGTCTCAAGGCCCTCTCTGCCTGCCGGCATCTCCCCCACAAGGGGGGAGAAGGCAAGCCGCTTGCTTTTTCCGACAATGTTTCCTGCGAGTGTGCCGCAGGTTAAGCCCCTCCCTCTCGTTTGTGGGGAGGGGCCTTCGATGTTGCTACGGCAGCGTATAGGCGATGACGTAGTCGCCGGGCTTGGTGCCGACCGAGCCGTGGCCGCCGGCGACGATCAGCACATATTGCTTGTCGCCGGCCGTGTAGGTCATCGGGGTGGCCTGGCCGCCGGCGGGAAGGCGGGCTTCCCAGAGCTGGCGGCCGCTCGTCAGGTCGTAGGCGCGCAGGTAGTCGTCCACCGCCGCGCCGAGGAAGGCGACGCCGCCCCTGGTGATCATCGGCCCGCCGATGCCGGGCACGCCGACCTTGAAGGGCAGCGGCAGCGGCGTCATGTCCATGACCGTGCCGTTCTTGTGCCGGTAGGCGATCTTGCCGGTGGCAAGGTCCGCGCCGGCGACATAGCCCCATGGCGGCGCCTGGCAGGGAATGCCGAGCGGGCCGAGGAACGGCCCCATGAAGACGCCGTAGGGCGCGCCGTCGTTGCGGTTGAGGCCCTGTTCGGAACCCTTCTCGTCCTGGCCCTTCGGCGGGATCTGGTCACGCGGCACGAGGCGGGAGGTGAAGGCGAGGTAGGTCGGCATGCCGAACATGACCTGCCGCTCCGGATCGACCGCGACGGAGCCCCAGTTGAACGTGCCGAAATTGCCGGGATAGACGATCGTGCCCTCCAGCGAGGGCGGCGTGTAGCGGCCCTCGTATTTCATCGACAGGAAATCGATGCGGCAGGCGAGCTGGTCGAACATCGTCACGCCCCACATGTCCTTTTCCGTCAGCGGCGGCGGCGAGAAGGTGAGGTCGGAAATCGGCTGGGTGGGCGCGGTGAAATCTTCCGGGATCGCCCCGGTCGGTGCCGGTATCTCCTTGACGGGGACGATCGGCTCGCCGGTGCGCCGGTCGAGCACGTAGATGTCGCCCTGCTTGGTGGGGCCGACGAGGGCGGGGATGGTGGCGCCGTCCTTCGTGATGTCGATCAGCGCCGGCTGGGCCGGCACGTCCATGTCCCAGAGATCGTGATGCACCGTCTGGCGCACCCAGCGCACGGCGCCCGTCCTGATGTCGAGCGCCACGATGGAGGAGGAGTATTTTTCCACATGCTCGCTGCGGCCCATGCCGAGCTGGTCGGGCACGCGGTTGCCGAGCGGGATATAGACGAGGCCGAGCGCGTCGTCATAGCTGAAGACCGACCAGGAATTCGGCGAATTGACCGTGTAGACTTGGCCTTCCGGCAGTGGGGTGGTCACGTCCGGGTTGCCGGAATCCCAGTTCCAGACGAGGGCGCCCGAATTGACGTCGAAGGCGCGGATGACGCCCGACTGCGACTGGGTGGAGTAGTTGTCGTTCACCGCCCCGCCGATGATGATCTTGCCGTCGGTGATGACGGGCGGCGAGGTGGAATAGTAGTAGCCGGCCGGGTTGAAGGGCATGCCCTGCTCGAGCTGCAGCACGCCGTTCTCGGCAAAGCCCGTGCAGACGTCGCCGGTCGCCGCGTCGAGCGCGATCAGCCGGGCGTCCGAGGTCGGCAGGTAGACGCGGGTGGCGCAGGCCGTGCCGGCCGTCGCGGCGGGATCGGCATACCAGGTCACGCCGCGGCAGGTCTGGTGCTGGCGGTCCGGGTTCATGCCGGAATTGGAATCGTATTTCCACTTCTCCTTGCCTGTCGCCGCATCGAGCGCGATCGCCCAGTTGTGCGGCGTGCACATGTAGAGCGTGTCGCCGATCTTGAGCGGCGTCACCTGGTAGGTGGTCTCGCCGACGTCGTCGGGCAGCTTCACGTCGCCGGTCTGGTACTGCCAGGCGACCTCCAGCGTGCCGACATTGTCCGTGTTGATCTGGTCGAGCGGCGAATAGCGCTGGCCGTATGGCGTGCGGCCGTACTGGTGCCATTCGCCGGCCGGCACGTCGCCGCCAAGGGCGGGCGTGGCGTTGGCGACCTCGGCCGGCAGGCTGCCGGCAATGTCGTGCGGGTCCTGCGTCATGGCAAAGCCGGCAACGCCGATGGAGACGAGGACGGCGACGGCGAGCGGCAGGGCGGAGGCCGGGTAGGACGTGCCGGTGGGGCTGGCAAAGCCGAGTGGCCGGCGGATGGCCGGCAGCATCAGCCACAGGCCGAGGAGCACGATGACGCCGCCGCGCGGGCCGAGCTGCCACCAGTCGAAGCCGACCTCGAAGACCGCCCAGCCGAGCGAACCGAGGATGACGAGGGCATAAAGCCAGAGCGCGGCGCCGGAGCGGCGGAAGAGAAGGATAGCCGTGGCGAGGAAGGCAAGGCCGGTGACGAGATAGTAGGGGCTGCCGCCGAGCGACAGCAGCCACCCGCCTCCGCCCGTCAGCACCAATCCGATGATGGCGATGAGGGCGGCGGTCAGCGTGAGCAACATGGGGATCTCCGTTGGTGCTGCCGGCCGGGGAGGAGGCCGACAAGACGTCCGGCTCAAGGAGGGACGATGGAGAGAATAGGGCAGAACCGTGGCGCTTCAATCCCGGGGAAGGAGGATGGAAAAATTATACTATTCTTCTCATGTTTTTATGGCGGCCGTCTTGGAAGCAGCTTGCCCCTCACCCTAACCCTCTCCCCGCAAGCGGGGAGAGGGGACGTGCCCCGCGAACGGCTGCTGGTTGGGGAAAAGTTCGCGGCATATCTCCGTCGCCCCGTTTACGGGGAGAAGGTGGCCGGCAGGCCGGATGAGGGGCACGTTCCCCAGGCGGTGACCTTGCTTGCAAAGGAGGGAGAAGCCCGGAAAGGCTTTCCTCCTGTGCGCTCTCACGTCCCGCAGAAGGTGGCGGTGATCTCCTCGCCGGGCTTTGGCGGCACGGCATAGGCCGCAAAGGCCGGCTGGTCCTCGTAGGGCCGCGCCAGCACGTCGTTCAGCGCCGCAAACAGCGAGAAATCGCCATGGTCGACCGCCGCCGCCAGCGCCTCCTCGACCTTGTGGTTGCGCGCAATGAAGGCGGGGTTGACGCGGCGCATCGCTGCCGCGCGCGCCCCGGGCGTCCCGGCCTCCCGCGCCAGCCGCACGCGCCAGAGGGCAAGCCAGGGCGTGAGCGCGCCGGGCGTTTCGAGGAGGTCTTGCAGTGCGTCGTCCGCCGCCGCGCCTTCGGCCGCGTCGGCAAGGCGCCGGAAGGCGAGCGTATAGTCGGCCTTCTGCTCGTAGAGCGTGACGAGCAGGTCGCGAATCAGGGCCTGGTCCTCGTCTTCCTCGTCTGCGCCAAGGCCGATCTTCGCCCGGATCACCGCCTTCCAGTGCTCCTGGAAGCGCTCCATGAAGCGGCCGACCGCTTCGTTGGCCATCTCCACCGCCTTGTCCTGGTCGTCTGAAAGAAGGGCCAGCAGCGCCTCGGCGAGCCGGGCGATGTTCCACTGGCCGATCATCGGCTGGTTGCCGAAGGCATAGCGCCCGTTGCGGTCGATGGAGGAATAGACGGTGCGCGGATCATAGCGGTCCATGAAGGCGCAGGGGCCGAAATCGATCGTCTCGCCCGAGATCGTCATGTTGTCGGTGTTCATCACGCCGTGGATGAAACCGACGCCGAGCCATTTCGCGATCAGTAAGGCCTGCCGGTCGGCGACGGCCTGAAGCAGCGCGAGATAGCGGTTTTCCACGCCCTTCAGTTCCGGGTAGTGCCGGTCGATGACGTGGTCGGCGAGCACGCGCACATTTTCCGTGTCGCCGCGCGCGGCGAAGAACTGGAAGGTGCCGACGCGGACATGGCTGGCGGCGACGCGGGTGAAGACGGCGCCGGGCAGCGGGCGCTCGCGATAGACCGGCTGGCCGGTGGCGACGGCCGCCAGCGCCCGCGTCGTCGGAATGCCGAGCGCATGCATGGCCTCGCTGACGATATATTCGCGCAGCACCGGGCCGAGCGCCGCCCGGCCGTCGCCGCGGCGCGAATAAGGCGTCTGGCCGGCGCCCTTGAGCTGGATGTCGCGCCGCTGGCCGCCCCGGTCGATCACTTCGCCGAGGAGGATCGCCCGCCCGTCGCCGAGCTGCGGCACGAACTGGCCGAACTGGTGGCCGGCATAGGCCATGGCGAGCGGCAGCGAGCCGGGCAGCGGCACGTTACCGGAGAAATAGCCCGCGCCGTGCCGCTCCAGCCTGTCCGCGTCGAGGCCGAGGTCTTCGGCCAGCGCCCGGTTGAACGCGAGGAGCAGCGGCGCCTCCGCCGGGCTCGGATCGACCGGCGCGAAGAACAGGTCCGGCAGGCGCGCATAGCTGTTGTCGAAGGCGGGCGGCCAGCCGGCCTCGCTGCGTTGCGGATCGGTGGCGTTGTTCATGGCATCCTCTTGCGGCGGTCTCGTTTGCCTATAGGTAGCGATCGACGGCCGGAATGAAAGGGCCGGCGCAAGGACGCTTGCTTGCCGGCCCTCCGGCACGGTGCTAGCGTTAAGGGACAAGCCGTGCCGGTTCAACATGTCGGGGTCCTGCCAGATGCGTGCGCTCGCCGTCCTTTTGCTGTTCCCGTCCGTCGCCTTTGCGCAAACCTGCGGCGCCTGGAACGCCGGCATTTCCGAGGAGGAGGAAGGGCCGGTCATGGTCGCCTCGGTCTGCGTGGGGGCCGGGTCGACGGAGAGCAACCTCTTCCTGAAATGCGGCCCGGAAGACCGGCTCAGCCTGCGGTTCCTTGCCGCTGCGGCGCTGGATTTTCCGCCCGGCGACGGCGGGGATTTTTCGAGCCCGCTGCGCCTTTCCGTCGATGGCGAGGCCTTCGACCGGCCGGCGCATTTCGAGGCGATGGACGGTGCGATGGTCAGCGAATTCCCGATGGCGGGGGCGCTGGTCGACCGGCTGAAGGCGGGCAGGGCGCTCACCGTCGCCTATCCCGGGACGGCATTCAGGCCGCTTGCCCTTCCCCTCACGGGCTCGCGGGCGGCGATCGACACGCTGGTGGCCGCCTGCGCCGGTTCCTGACGCCGCTCCGTGCCGCCGGATGGAATTTCACGGCCCTCTGAATAAGCGGGCGGCGCCGTCCGTCCCCTTCTTCAGGCATGCAGTGGGTGCGCGGATGCCGGTGCCGGCGGGCCGCGATCATGCTTCGGGAGGGTATCGTGCAGCGGAATGTCCATCGATTTCTCGGGGCGCTCGCCGCCTGTCTTCTTCTCCTCCTCGCGCCCGCGGCGCTCGCCGCCGAGCGCTACGCGCTCCTCATCGGCAATGCTGACTACGAGGATGCCGAGCCGCTGGAGAACCCGCTGAACGACATCGACCTCGTCGGCGAGGCACTCGAGCGGGTGGAGTTCGACGTGACGCGCGTCACCGATGTCGATCATCTCGGCATGCTCTCCGCGCTCAACAATTTCACGCGGCTGGCGGAGAAGGCCGAGGATCCGGTGCTCTTCGTCTACTTCTCCGGCTATGCGGTGCAGATCGACGGCGACAATTTCCTGCTGCCGGTCGATGCCTCCGGCCGCACCGTGACGGGCCTTCGCAACCGCTCGCTGTCCGTCGCAGAGATCACGAAGACGCTGCGCGGGCTGGGCAAGGGCCTCAAGGTCGTGCTCTTCGATGCCGCGCACGAAAACCCGTTCCCGACGCTGCGCGACATCCCGGACGGGCTTGCCGAGCCGAAGGACGCCGGGGACGTGCACTATGCCTATGCCGCCGCGCCCGGCACCGCCTATGACTACGAGGGAACGCCGATAAGCCCCTTCGCCTCGGCCTTCGTCGATGCGGTCAGCATTCCCGGCATCGTGCTGGAGGATGCCTTCCGCAAGGTCGGCGAGATCGTCAAGGAGCGCAGCAAGGGCCGGCAGGAGACCTGGCAGAGCGATGCCGACTACGGCAAGTTCGCCCTGAGCCCGAAGGACGACAAGGTCGACGAGGCCGAGATCGCCTTCTACGAATTCGCCTCGCTCGCCGATAACCGCGAGGCCTATGACCGCTATCTCGGCCGCTATCCCGAGGGCATCTTCGCCTCTGTCGCCAAGCGCAAGATCGACCTCCTCGGCAAGCGTTTCTCGCGCGAGCACGAGGATGGCGGGGAGATGCCCTACCTTTCGATCGCCAACGACCGGCGCGATCCCTGCGGGCGCATCGCCTTCGGCGATTATGCGCAGGACCGCCGCCTTTCCGATATCTACAAGGACGGCCAGCTCGTGCTGATCGACGTCCGCTTCTGGTATCCGCCGGAAGGCTGCGACTATGTCTCCTATTTCTCGACCGTCTATTCGCACGAGCGGCTGCGCAACGTCATCACCTCGGCCAGCATTCCCGAGCGGCACATCCATGTCGCGAGCCGGGACGATCTCAGCCCCAGCGAGGAGCGCGCGATCTACGACTATTTCGACGAGGACCGCCGCGGCTACGCGCAATCCCTGATGTTCCGCGCGATCAACGAGGAGCGCCGCCACAGCCTCGGCATCGCCATCAAGACGCCGGACGACAATGCCCGCGAATATGTCGACGAGGTGGACTGCGGCGACGGGTGTCTTCGCGTGCGCGGTCTCGTGCGCCTGCGCGACAACAGCGTGCGCGCGCTGGAGGATTACGAGTTCGACTTCGTCGACGTGCGCCGCCTCGGGCTCTACGACAAGTATCGCGATGCGCTGCGCGACTTCCCGGAGGACAGGCATGCGACGAGCAGCGATGCCGCCCTGGGTGTGAAGGCGGACGACTATGCGGCGGCGGGCGGCGCCGTGAGCCACGAGACGAAGGCCTATGGCGAAACGGCCGACTCCGGCCATGACGACGGCTACGGCAAGGATGCCGACCCCTACCGCGCCGCGCGCACGGTCGGCGGCTGGGAGGTCCTCGCCGATTTCTCCGGCGACAACCGCTTCCTGAACTGCCGCGCCACCCGCAGCGGCGAGGGCGGTCGCCACGCCGCCTTCCGCTGGTACGACGACGGCCACGTCACCTTCGGCTTCCAGGACGCGTCCTACGACTACCGCGACGACTATACGAGCGATGCGAAATACTGGATCGACGACGGCGATGGCTACGACGTCACGGGCAAGGCCTACGGCCGCGGCGAGATCGCCTACGACCTCGGCCGCGACAGCGGGGTGATCGATGCACTGAAGCGCGGCAATCACATCCGCATCGGCGACGTGCGCACGAGCCTGAAGGGATCGAGCGCCATGCTGAGCGATTTGCAGGCCTGCGTGGCGGCGTTCCGGTAGGGGCTGGGCCCCTCATCCCGCTGCCGCGACCTTCTCCCCGCAAACGGGGAGAAGGAAGCAAGCCGCAAGGCTTTCCTGCATTCGACCAAGTCCCGCTTGGTGGGAAACCGGTGCGGCAAATCCCTTCTCCCCGCTTGCGGGGAGAAGGTGCCGGCAGGCGGATGAGGGGCTAAGCTAAACTCCGCCCGGACCGTCGTCACATCTTCCCGGCCACCTTGATCGCGAAGGCATATTCGAAGGCGATCTCCTCCAGGCGCTGGAAGCGGCCCGAGGCGCCGCCGTGGCCGGCGCCCATGTTGGTCTTGAGGAGGATCGGCTCGGTGCCGGTGGTCTTCTCGCGCAGTTTCGCCACCCACTTTGTCGGCTCCCAGTAGGTGACGCGCGGGTCGGTGAGGCCGGAGAGGGCGAGGATGGCGGGATAGGCTTTCGCCTCCACATTGTCGTAGGGCGAGTAGCTGGCCATCAGCTGGTAGAAATCCTTGCTGTCGATCGGGTTGCCCCATTCGGGCCATTCCGGCGGGGTCAGCGGCAGCGTGTCGTCCAGCATGGTGTTGAGCACGTCGACGAAGGGCACGGCGGCGATGATGCCGCCGAATTTTTCCGGCGCCATGTTGGCGATCGCCCCCATCAGCATGCCGCCGGCCGAGCCGCCCTCGGCGACGATCTTCGCGTAGGACGTGAACTTCTCCTCGTTCAGATAGTCGGCTGCGGCGATGAAGTCCTTGAACGTATTGGTCTTCCTGTCCATCTTGCCGTTCTCGTACCAGGCAAAGCCCTTGTCCTTGCCGCCGCGGATATGGGCGATGGCATAGACGAAGCCGCGGTCGACCAGCGACAGGCAATTGGTGTTGAAGGAGGCGGGGATGGTGATGCCGTAGGCGCCGTAGCCGTAGAGCAGGCAGGGCGCCGAGCCGTCGAGCGGCGTGTCCTTGCGGTAGAGCAGGGTGACGGGCACGCTCTCGCCGTCCCATGCGGGCGCGAAGACCCGGCGGGTGACATAGTCGTCGATCGTGTGGCCGGACGGCACTTCCTGCGTCTTCAGAAGCGTGCGCGCGCGCGTCGCCATATTGTAGTCGAAGAGCTGCGAGGGCGTCGTCATCGACGAATAGGAGAAGCGGATGACGTCGGTGTCGTATTCCGCCGCGCCGGAAAGGCCGAGGGAATAGGCCTCTTCCGCAAAGGCGATGGCGTGTTCCTCGCCGCTTTCCCGGTCGCGCACGACGATGCGCGGCAGCCCCTCGTGGCGCTCCAGCCAGACGAGGTGGCGGGCAAACGCCATGTGGTTGAGGATGAGCGTGCCCGGCCGATGCGGCACGACCTCGGTCCAGTTCTCCCGGCCCGGCGCCGTCACCGGCGTCTCCATGATCTTGAAATCCTTGGCGCCGTCGGCATTGGTGAGGATGTAGAAGACGTCGCCGCCCTCCGTCATCGAATATTCGAGGCCCACCTGGCGCGGAGCGACGACGACCGGGTTAGCGAGAAGGTCCTTGGTGGACAGCAGGCGGTATTCGCTCGTCTCGTGGTCGTGGATGTCGATATAGATGAAGTCATCGATCAGCGAACCACCGACCGACATGAAGAAGCCGGCGTCCTTCTCCTCGTAGACGAGGCGGTCGTTCTCCTGGCTGTCGCCGAGGATGTGATGGAAGATCTTCGAGGGGCGGTGGTTCTCGTCGAGCGCGGTGTAGAAGAAGCTTTTCGTATCCGGCGCCCAGACGCCGTCGCCGCCGGTGTTGACGAGTTCGTCGCCGCGGTCCTCGCCGGTCGCAAGGTCGCGCACCTTCAGCGTGAAATATTCAGACCCCTTGTCGTCATAGCCCCAGATGCCGAGCGAATGGTCGGTGGAATGGTCGATGCCGGCGAGGCGGAAATAGTCCTTGCCTTCCGCCTCCTTGTCGCCGTCGAGCAGGACGGTGCGTTCGCCGCCCTCGCGCGGCTCGCGGAAATAGCGCGGCTGCTCGCCGCCGGTGACATAGGCGGTGCCGTAGGCGAAGGGGCCGTCCTTCATCGGCACGGAGCTGTCGTCCTCCTTGATGCGGCCGCGCATCTCGGCAAACAGCGCCTTCTGCAACGCTTCCGTATCGGCCATGGCGGCCGTCATATAGGCATTTTCCGCCTCCAGATGCGCGCGGATCTCCGGCTGGAGGATCGAAGGATCCTTGAACATCGCCTGCCAGTTCTCGTCGCGGAACCAGGCGTAGTCGTCGGTGCGGGTGATGCCGTGGCGGGTGTCGGAAACCGGTTTCCTGGCGGCGACGGGGGCGGTGGGCAGGTTGTTGAAGACGGGCAAGGGATCACTCCGGCAAATCGATAGGCGGGACCAGAGAGATAGAGAGCCGGGGCGCTCGCATCAAGCGGAGGTTCTTGCGTCTCGTGCGGTTTACCCCGGCAGGCTCCGCTTCGCCTTGCGCTTGGCGGGGCGCAGTTCGTCGGCGATGGTCATGCCGATGATGGAGAGGGGCAGCGCCAGCATGGCGCCGGCCGCGCCCCACATCCAGGTCCAGAAGATGATGGCGGTGAAGATGATGAAGGCGTTGACCTCCAGCCGCTTGCCCATCACGGCCGGCATGACGAGGTTCTCCATGGCAAGGTGCACGAGGAAGAAGGCGAGCGCCGGCAGGAGGCCCATCATCAGCGTCTCGTGGGTGAGGAGGCCGGCGGTGGCGAGCGCGATGGTCATCACCGTCACGCCGAGGAAGGGCACGAAGGAGGAGAGGAAGGCGAAGAGCCCCCAGAGCACCGGCATGGCAAGCCCGCCGCCCCAGGTGATGAGGGCGGTGACCACGCCGAGCGCGGCATAGACCAGCGCCGCGGTGGCGAAATAGTAGCCGAGCGCGCTGTCGATGGCGTTCATGACGCGGATGGCGGCGAGCCGCTGGCCGCGGCGCGGAAAGGCCATGATGAGCATCTGCCGCAGCTTCAGCCGGGCCGAGAGGAAGAGCACCAGTGCGGCGAAGAAGATCATGGCCTGGAGCAGCGCGGGGGTGAGGCTGGCCGAAAGGATGCCGAGGATGCTGCCGGTGTTCTCCAGCACCTTCTCCATCGACATCTGGCCGCTCTCGAAGGTCTGCGGGCTGATGTTCAGCCAGCCGAGGCGGGAGAAGAGCGGCGTGATGCGGTCATAGGCGCCGCGCACCAGGTCCGGCGCGTTGGCGGCGAGCTGGGTGATCGGCTCGGCCAGCAGGCCGGCGATGAAGAACAGGCCGACGCCGAAGGCGCCGGCGAGCAGCAGCGCCGTCGGCAGCGGCGGGATGCCGAGTTCGGTGAGCTTTTCGGCCGCCACGCCGAAGATCAGGCCGGTGACGACCGCCAGCGACAGCGGAATGAGGATCGGCGCCATGAGATAGACGACGGCCATGGCCATGATGACGAAGATGCCGATCGCCGCCCAGGCGGCGGCGATGTCGAGGCCGTAGCGGCGCGGCGCGTCCTCCGCAAGGTCCTTCTCGATATCGATGCTGCCCCGCAGGAGCCGCCGTTCGGCCGGTTTTCCGGAAATGTCGTGCATGGCAGAACCCCTCTTTGGCGCCGGAAACGCGCAAGGCGCCGGGAAGTTCCGCCGCGGGCGGCTTGAAACCTGAGGTGGGTTGCCAGCGCGGCGAAATCGACATATTGCCCGTTAACCCCGAATTAAGGTGTCGCACGGGACGCCACGAAGAGGAGGCCGACAGTTGAAACGGCAGGCAGGCGGGCGCATCGCCCTTTGCATCCTGGCGCTCGCGCCGCTCTGTTCATCGCCCGCGCTGGCGATCGACGCGCGCATCCGCAGCCAGCTTCAGAAGCTGACGCCGGAAGAGCGGCTCGAACAGCGCTGCGACATCGAGGCGATGGACAAGATCAGCGACGCCAAGGGCGGCTTCCGCCCGGACAAGGTGATCGCCTATGCGTTCGGCGATCCCAAGCTCGATGGCACGACGATCAAGACGAAGGGCGCCGTCTTCCGCAGCGGCGGCGAGTGGTATCGCCTGTCCTACAAATGCGAGGGAACCGCCGACCGGCTGGAGGTCAACGCCTTCAAGTACCGCATCGGCGACGTGGTGCCGCGCAAGGACTGGGCGGCGCATTATCTCTACGATTGAGCGGTGCGGGGATTTTACCCCCCTCTGCCCGGCAGGGCAGAGGGGGGTATGTCCGCCTCTCTGTACCGCGTCGCCTCAGGCCGAGAGCCTGAGGCCGATGCCCCAGGGGTCGACCAGCGAGACGGTGTCGCCGTTGCGGGTCGTCGCGATCGACAGCTCGTCCAGTTTCCCCAGCGCCGTTTCCAGCTTCGCCGGGTCGTTGAAGCGGATCGCATAGTCGGCAAGGCCTGTCATGCCGGCCTGGCGCTTCGGCTGGCCGCGCGAATTCCACACATTGGCCGCGACATGGTGGTGGTATTTGCCCGTCGCGAAGAAGCTGGCGCCGGGATAGGTCGCCATGATGTCGAGGCCGAGCACGTCGCGGAAGAAGGCGTCCGCCTGCGGGATGTCGGAGACCTGGAGGTGGATATGGCCGATGACGGTGCCTTCCTCCTGTCCGCTCCAGCCGTCCTTCGGCGCCGCGTCGTAGAGCGCCTGAAGGTCGAGCCGGTGCGTCGCCATCTTCACCGTGCCGTCGGGCGCATAGGTCCATTCGGAGCGGTCGCGGTCGCGATAGATCTCGATGCCGTTGCCTTCGGGGTCGTCGAGATAGATCGCCTCGCTGACGAGGTGGTCGGAGGCGCCGGTGAGCGGCACGTCGTTATGCGCCGCGTGGGCGAGCCAGCGGCCGAGTTCCCGGCGGTCCGGCACGAGGAAGGCGGTGTGGAACAGGCCAGGCGCATTGCGCGGCGCGCGGGCCGCGTTGCTGCCCGTCGTCAGCGTCAGGAGCGGCCGGCCGGCAACGCCAAGCGTCTCGCCCGAGGCCGATTTCTCGATCACCGAAAGGCCCATCACCTGCTGGTAGAAGGCCGAGAGCATCGGCAGGTCGACCACCGTGAGGTGCGAGTGGTCGACGAAGGCCGGCATGTCGACGGCGTGGCTGGTCGTGGTGGTCGCATCGTTCATCGGGGCGGTCTCCGCGCGGCTGGGGCCGGCCCTGGTGGCGGCGATGCCCGCGGCGGCGCCGCCGAGGAATGTCCGTCTGTCGAGGTCCGTCATGGTTTGATCCCTGTCTCGGCTTCCGGAGGGAAGCCGTTCTGTCGGAGGGGACTATGGCGGAGCAGCGGCGTTCACGAAAGACGGCGTTTCGGCGATTTACCGTCAATGCCGTGTTGACGATGCCGCGTGGGCCGCGCAAAATTCTCTTATAAAGTGTAAAATGTTTCTATGTGTCCTATGGTGGAGTTATACAATCTATGGTTATATGAAATCGCCTATACACAGTAGGGTAGAATGCAAATCGCAGCATCGACAATCAGCACAATGGCATCGGCCGCATCGCCCGAGGACGCGGCGCGGATCTTCATCGGGACGGTCAGCCAGGCGCTGGCGGAGGTGATGGCCGACGCCTTGTCCAATGCCCTGAACGCCGCGGTTCCCGCGACGGCGGGCAATCCGGCGATCCAGGGATGGCAAAGCATGGTCGGCGGCCTTGCCGTGGCAATGGACTGGAGCAGCGCGACGATCATCAGGCCCCACCCGATGGCCAGGGTCGCGAACTTCTGCGCCTACACGGGGACGGCCGCCGGCTACAATCCGCTCGGGGTCAACATCAGTGCGGGGGTCAATATCACCGCATCGTTCTGATCCTGGATGACAACGGCGCTCCCAAAGGGGCGCCGTTGCGGCGGACGCATTTTCGGGATGCGCAATGAGCCTTGCGATTGACACATGAAACGACCACCATGGCCGCAGCGGCAAGGCAGGACCGGGTGCGGTGGAGATCAAGGGCGTCAAGTGGAACTATGACCGGGGCGAGGTGATCGCCGACGGCATCGTGCATGGTGTCGGCGTGGTCCTCGCGCTGGTCGGGGTGACGGCGCTGATCTTCTACGCCACCGTCTGGGCGACGAGCGGGCAGCTTGCGGCGGCCTGGGTCTACGGCGTCGGGCTCGTCGCCGCGCTCGCCATCTCCTTCGCCTACAATCTCTGGCCGGTCTCGAAGGTCAAGTGGCACCTGCGCCGCTTGGACCATGCGGCGATCTTCGTTTTGATCGCCGCCACCTATACGCCCTTCCTCCAGCGCGGCATCGACGATCCGCTGCTGGCCGGCATGCTCGTCGGCATCTGGCTGATGGCGGGGGCGGGCATCGCGCTGAAATTCCTGTTTCCCGGCCGCTACGACCGGCTGGCGATCCTCGTCTACCTCGCCATGGGGTGGAGCGGCGTTCTTGCCGCCGGGCCGCTGGCCACGCGCCTTTCCACCGCCACGCTGGCGCTGATCGTCGCCGGCGGCGTGCTCTATTCGGTCGGCGTCCTCTTCCATATGCGCGAGAAACTGCGCTTCCAGAACGCCATCTGGCACGCCTTCGTCGTCGCCGCTGCCGCCGTGCATTACTCGGCGGTGCTGACCAGCGTCGTCTCGGGCGTCTGACGGCCGGCCTTCACTCGGCCGGCGGGGCGGCGCCCTGCGCGCTCGTGCAGCCTTCGGCCGGCCGCAGCGATTTCACCAGTGTCCCGACGAAGGGCGAGATTTCCGCCTTCATCGCCTGCGGATATTCCAGCACGAAGGCGGCGGCCGCGTCGTCGCACAGCGCGATGATGCGGTGATAGAGGATCGTCCCGGCGCGGGTGCCCGAAAGGCTCGCCCAGCCGGTCGTCTCCCGGTCGTAGCTGAGGTCCCAACCTTCCTGCCGATAGGCCGTGCGCCGGCCGGCGACCTCCTCCTCGAACGGTCCGGTCGCCAGATAGTTCGCCCAGACGGAGAGCTTGGCTTCACCCTTCGCATAGGTCCGTCCGTCGCCGTTGCCGGCTTCCTGCACCAGCGCGAAGCCGGGCGGGATCTCCACCGTAAAGCCGAAGCGGGCGTTGACATAGGGTTCCCATTCCTGCGCGAGGGCGGCGGCGGGGAGGGCGAGGAAAAGAAGGAGGAGAAAACGGTGCACGGTCGGTCCCTCGTGGATGGCGTCCTCCGGGGAACGGACGACGGCGGGCGTTTCATCGCGTGGCGCTTTTGGGCGGCCGCGGTACCCCGGGCTCAAGTTTGCCGTTCGGTTCCGCAAAGCGGGCTGGACAGATTTCCCGCTCCTCCTGTATGGCATGGGGCAGAGCCGGGGGAAACCATGGACATCACGATACGCGACGCCGTGGAGGCGGATCTTCCCGGCATCATGGACATCTACAACGACGCCGTCGCCAACACGACGGCGATCTGGAACGAGGCGGTCGTCGATCTCGACAACCGCAAGGCCTGGTTCACCGCCCGCCGCGAGCGCGACTTTCCGGTGCTCGTCGCCGCGCGCGGCAAGCAGGTGATCGGCTATGCCTCCTACGGCGACTGGCGGGCCTTCGACGGCTACCGCCACACGGTCGAGCATTCCGTCTATGTGCGCGGCGATTCCCGCGGCACCGGCACGGGCAAGCGCCTGCTCAAGGCGCTGATCGACCGGGCAAGCTTCAACGGCGTGCATGTGATGATTGCCGGCATCGAGGCGGAGAACGCCGCCTCGATCAAGCTGCACGAGAAGCTCGGTTTCCGGGTGGTCGGCCGGTTCAGCGAGGTCGGCATCAAGTTCGGCCGCTGGCTGGACCTGACCTGCATGGAACTGAAAGTGCCCAAGCGCTAGGACCGACCCGGTCGGGAAAGCTCAATCCGGATCGAAGCGGAGCGCAACGCCGTTCATGCAGAAGCGCAGGCCCGTTGGCGGCGGGCCATCCGGGAAGACGTGGCCGAGATGGGCGTCGCAGTCCGAACAGCGGATTTCCGTGCGCGTCATGCCGTAGGAATAGTCGGAATGGTCGCTCACCGCGCCGGGCTCGATCGGCTGGTAGAAGCTCGGCCAGCCGGTGCCGGAGTTGAACTTCGCCTCCGACCGGTAGAGCTGCCTGTCGCAGCAGATGCAGCGATAGGTGCCCTTCCTGGAAAGGTCGAAATCCGGGCTGGAAAAGGCGCGTTCCGTGCCGTGCTCGCGCGTGATGCGGAACTGCTCCGGCGTCAGGATCTCCCGCCACTCGTCCTTCGTCCTGCTGACCTTCAACGTCTTCGTGTCGCTCATGGCGTCCTCCTGTCGGAGCCATAGATAGGGTGCCGGGGGCGGCAAGACAATCGGTTCGGCCGCTTGAAAGGCAGCGTGTTTCCTCCTATCCTCCATTTTTGTAAAAAGGAGGAATTCAATGCCTTTGAACATCAAGGACGAGGAGGCCCATGCCCTTGCCCGCATGCTGGCCGAAGCGACCGGCGAAAGCCTGACGCGAGCGGTGAAAATCTCCATCGAGGAGCGCCTGGCGCGTGTGCGCCATCTCAAGGTTGTGCGCCTTGCCGACCAGCTCGACAGGATCGCGCTCGATTGCGCGGGCCTGCCCGTGCTCGATGCGCGAACGCCCGAGGATATTCTCGGTTATGACGAAAGCGGTCTGCCGCGATGATCATCCTGGACACGTCGGCCCTGATCGCCATCCTGGCCGACGAGCCGGAGCGGCGGGCATTCAACGAGGCCATCGAGCGCGCGGCGACCCGCATGATGAGCGCGGCGACCTTGCTCGAAACGAAGATAGTGCTTTTTGCCCGCCATGGCGGTGCTGGCGTCAATGCGCTGGACGCCTTCCTGCTGCGCGGCGATATCCGGATTGCGCCGGTAACCGCGACCCAGGCCGAGCTTGCCTTCGAGGCCTTCCGGCGTTTCGGCCGGGGCACGGGCCATGCCGCGCACCTGAATTACGGCGATTGTTTTTCCTATGCATTAGCGCGCGAAAACGACGCACCCTTGCTGTTCAAGGGTAGCGATTTCCGGCATACCGACATACAACCGGCAATCTGAGAAAAACACGGCGCGACGGGCAAAGCCCGCGCATGAGGGAGAGGGGATGATACCGGACACGATGGGCTTGACCTTCCTTGCCTTCTGTCTGCCGTTTCTCGGCGCGCTGGTCGCGCCTGCGCTCACGCGGCTCCTCGGGCACAATGCCGCCTGGCCGCTGGCGCTGGTGCCGGCGGCGATCTTCCTGCATTTCCTCGGCTTCAACGCGGAGGTCGCGCGCGGCGAGATCGTCACGGGCGGCTATGCCTGGGTGCCGTCCTACAATGTCAGTTTTTCCTGGCTGATTGACGGCCTCTCGCTTGCCTTCCTGCTCCTGATCTCCGGCATCGGCACGCTGATCGTGCTCTATGCCGGCGGCTACCTGAAGGGCCATCCGCACCAGGGGCGGTTCTTCTCCTTCATCCTGATGTTCATGGGCGCGATGCTCGGCCTCGTCGCCTCCGACAGCTTCCTGATGCTCTTCGTCTTCTGGGAGCTGACCTCGATCACCTCCTTCCTCCTGATCGGCTTCGACCATGCGCGGGAGGCCTCGCGCCGCGCCGCGCTGCAGGCACTGGTCGTCACCGGCGGCGGCGGGCTCTTCCTTCTGGCCGGGCTTCTCCTGCTGTGGAACGTCACCGACGTCACGCAGCTTTCGTTGCTCATGTCCTTCGGCGCGGAGGTGCGGGCGAGCCCCTTCTACCTGCCGCTGCTCTTCCTCATCCTCGGCGGCGCCTTCACCAAGTCGGCGCAGTTCCCGTTCCATTTCTGGCTGCCGAACGCCATGGAGGCGCCGACGCCCGTCTCGGCCTATCTCCATTCGGCCACCATGGTGAAGGCCGGCGTCTACCTCCTGATGCGACTCAACCCCGTGATGGGCGACACGCTTGCCTGGGAGACGATCCTGCCGGCCTTCGGCGGGCTGACGCTGCTTGTCGGCGGGGTGCTCGCCATTCGCCAGACGGACCTGAAGCTGATGCTCGCCTATACGACGGTGGCTTCGCTCGGCCTTCTCGTGATGCTGACCGGCTTCGGTTCCGAGCATGCGGTGGCTGCCGCCGCGCTCTATCTCGTCGCCCATTCGCTGTTCAAGGGCGCGCTCTTCATGGTCGCCGGCCTCATCGACCACGAGGCGGGCACGCGCGATATCACCCGGCTCGGCGGGCTCAGGCGGGCAATGCCCGTCACCTTCCTTGCGGCCCTGCTTGCTGCGCTGTCCATGGCCGGCCTGCCGCCCTTCTTCGGCTTCCTTGCCAAGGAGGAGATTTATGTGGCGCTCGTCGGCGGCAACCTGCGCGCCATTGCGTTCACCGCCGCGGCCGTCATCGGCAACGGGCTTATGTTCGCCGTCGCCTTCGCCGTGGCGTTGAAGCCGTTCCTTGGCGCGCCGGTCGAGACGCCGAAACATGCGCATGAAGGACCGGCCCTCCTGTGGATCGGCCCCATGCTGCTCGCCGTCCTGGGGTTGCTCACCGGCCTGTTCTCCGCCGTCACCCATGGACTGCTGACCTCGCCGCTCGCCTCCGCCATCGCCGGCAAGCCGGAGACGGTCACTATTTCAGCAGTGCCGCATGCCGGCCTCGCGCTCGTGCTGTCCGTCGTCACCATTGCCTTCGGCATCGCCGCCTTCCTCTTCATAGACAAGGCGCGCGCGGCGGCGAACCGGCTGGTCGAGGATATCGGCTGGGGGCCGGACCGCGGCTTCGACCAGGCGATGACCGGCCTCGTGCGCGCCGCTACGGCGATCACCCGGCTCGTCCAGCCCGGCCGCATGGAAATCTACATGACGGCGACCTTCGCGGTGATCGCGCTGGCGCTGCTCGTGCCGCCCGCCGTCTACGGCGAATGGCCGCGCCTGCCGGTCTGGCCGGCCGACATGCCGTTCCATGAACTGGCGGTCATGCTGCTTGCCGTCCTCGGCATCGGCGCGGTGCTGACGGCGAACAACCGCCTGACGGCCATCGTCGCGCTCGGCATCCAGGGCTTTTGCGTCGCCATGCTCTTCCTGCTGTTCGGCGCGCCGGACCTCGCCTTCACCCAGTTCATGATCGAGACGCTCTCCGTCGTCATCCTCGCCCTCGTCATGACCCGGCTGAAGCTGACGCCGCGGGACCATCGTCCCTTGCGCGAGAAGATCCCGGATGCCGTCATCGCCATCGCCTGCGGCCTCGGCTTCTCGCTCTATCTCCTGAAGGTCACGCAGGGCCGCTTCGACACGGCGCTCACCGATTTCTTCAACCTCTATTCCAAGACGATCGCGCACGGCGCCAATGTGGTGAACGTCATCATCGTCGATTTCCGCGGCACGGACACGCTGGGCGAGATCACCGTCGTCATGGTGACTGGGCTGGCGATCCTATCGATCATCCGTATTCGCAAGGGGAGGGCGTGATGGTCGGAGCTTGCAGCCACCTCTCTCCGCCTTGCCGGCCGTCTTCCTCTCAAGGCGGGAGATCGGCAAGCGGCACGGCGTCGCCACATTTCCCTTCTCCCCGCCTGCGGGGAGAAGGTGCCGGCAGGCGGATGAGGGGCGGGCTGGGCGCCGGGGCCTTCTTGGCGCCGAGTTCGATCGGCCGGCATTGCCCCTCATCCCGCTGCCGCGACCTTCTCCCCGCAGGCGGGGAGAAGGGGCAGGAGGCATGGCTTTCCCGTCATGAGCAGCCGTTCTGCCGCTCAGCCGCCTTCGTTGAAGGACGTTGCCCATGAACACGCTCATCTTCCGCACCGTCGCCCCCTTCCTCACCGCGCTCATGGTGCTGTTCTCGCTCTTCGTGCTGCTGCGCGGCCATAACGAGCCGGGCGGCGGCTTCATCGGCGGGCTGATCGCGGTGTCGGCCTTTGCGATCCTCGGCATCGCCAACGGCATTGCCGCCGTGCGCAGGGCGCTGTGGTTCCACCCGATGGCGATCTCGGCCTTCGGGCTCTTCATCGCGGCGATCGCCGGCCTGATGTCGATCGTCTTCGCCGTGCCCTTCATGACGGGGCTCTGGGTCTATCCCGTCATCCTCGGCGTCGAGATTCCGCTGTCCAGCGTCATGCTGTTCGATACCGGCGTCTATCTCGTCGTGGTGGGCGCGATCACCTCGATCGCGCTGGCGCTGGAAGCGGAGGAGAACGCCTGATGGACGTGCCCTTCGTGCTCCTTGTCGGTCTGTTCTTTGCCGCCGCCGTCTACCTGATGCTGTCGAAGTTCCTGGTGCGCGTGCTGCTCGGGGTGGTGCTGCTCGGCAATGCGGTGAACCTTCTCCTGTTCACCAGCGGCCGCATCCTGCGCGAGGTGCCGCCGATCATCCCGGCCGGCCATGACGTGCCGCAGGCGCTCACCGCCAATCCGCTGCCGCAGGCCCTCATCCTGACGGCGATCGTCATTTCCTTCTCCTTCTTCGCCTTCCTGCTGGTTCTCGTCTACCGGGCCTACCAGGATCTCGGCACCGACAACGGCAACGAGATGCGGCTGGCGGAACCGGAGAACGAACCCCTCCCGCCGACCGGCTACTGACAGGAACCGACCCGCCAATGGCCGTAACGCCGACCGATCTTACCGCAGCCCTCGTCATGACGCCGGTCGCAACCGCCGACTGGCTGGTCGTCTTGCCGCCCGCCTGGTGCATTCTTGCCGGCGCGGTGCTCCTGATGGCCCGCAAGTCGCTGCACCTGCAGGGCCTCCTTGCCGTTCCCGCGCTGGCCGTGCTGGTGCTGCTCGATGCGCTGCTCTTCGCCCATGTCTCGGCAAACGGTCCCGTGACGATGGTGATGGGCCGCTGGCTGCCGCCCTTCGGCATCGCGTTTACCGCGGACCTCACGGGCGTGCTCTTCGCCCTCGCCGGCGCCGTCGTGGCGCTGGCCGGCGCGGTGCACGCGCTCGGCGATATCGACGCGAGCGGGCGGCGCTACGGCTTCTATCCGTTCCTGCTGCTGCTGATGGCCGGGGTTTCCGGCGCCTTCCTGACGGGCGACATCTTCAACCTCTATGTCTGGTTCGAGGTGCTGCTGATCTCGTCCTTCGGCCTCGTCACGCTCGGCTCGGAGCCGCGGCAGATCGACGGCGCGATCAAATACGCCTTCCTCAACCTCATCGCGACCACGCTGTTCCTCATCACGACGGGCTATCTCTACGGCATCTTCGGCACGCTCAACATGGCCGACATCGCCACCAAGGCGGCGGCGGGCCGCGCCGAACTGCCGCTGATGACGCTCGCCATGCTCTATTTCACCGCCTTCGGCATGAAGGCCGCGGCCTTCCCGGTGAATTTCTGGCTGCCGGCCTCCTATCACACGCCGCGCGTCGTGGTGTCGGCGCTGTTCGCCGGCCTCCTCACCAAGGTCGGCATCTATGCGCTGCTGCGCACGCTGATCATGCTCTTCCCCGTCGAGCGGGAGGAACTGAGCTTCGTCATCGCGCTCGCCGGCGCGGCCACCATGCTCCTCGGGGCGCTCGGCGCGCTCGGGCAGAGCGATATTCGCCGGCTGCTCGGCTATCTCGTCATCTCGGGCATCGGCGTCATGCTGGCCGGCCTGTCGCTCGGCAGTCCCGGCGGCACCGGCGGAGCGATCTTCTATGCGCTGCATTCCATGGTGGTGATGACGGCGCTCTACATGGCCGCGGGCCTTGCCGGGCGGCTTGCCGGCACGTTCGACCTTGCCCGCCTCGGCGGTCTCTATACGCGCTCCGCCCTGTTCTCCACCCTGTCGCTGGTGCTGTTCTTCGCCGTCTCCGGCCTGCCGCCCTTCTCCGGCTTCTGGCCGAAGGTCATGGTGGCGAAGGCGGCGATGGATATCGGCGCCTGGTGGCTGGTGGCGGCGGTCTTCCTCACGGGGTTCCTGACGACCATCGCGGTCGGCAGGGTGTTCCTGCTGGCCTATTGGCGGCCGGCGGGCGGCGCGCCGTCGGGTGAGGCCATTCCGGCAAGCGCGCTCGTGCCGCTTGCCGCGCTCACCGCGCTGACGGTGGCCTTCGGCCTCTTCCCGGATGCGCTGCTGTCGACCATCCAGCTTGCCGCGCAGGGGCTGGCCGATCCCAGGGCCTATATCGGCTCCGTCTTTCCGGGAGGCAACTGACATGCGGCCCGCCTTCACCATCGCCCTCTTCGCGCTCGCCTGGCTCGCCGTTTCCGGCAGCTTCACTCTCCCCAACCTCGTGCTCGGCCTTGCCGCGGGCGCGCTGTCGCTCGTCTTGATCCGCGATCACATCCAGCCCGACGGAAGGCGCATCCGGCCCTTGAAGGTGCTGTCGCTCACGCTGCTGTTCGTCAAGGAACTGGCGCTGTCGGCCTGGAAGGTGGCGGTGCTGGTGGCCAGCCCGAAAATGGCGCTGAAACCCGGCATCTTCGCCTTTCCGCTGACGGTCGACCGGGATTTCGAGATCACGCTGCTCGCCAACCTCATCACGCTGACGCCGGGCACGCTGTCCGTCGACGTCTCCGCCGACCGCAAGGTGCTCTATGTGCACGCGCTCGACTGCTCCGATCCCGTCGGCACCCGGCGGGACATCGCGACCGGCTTCGAGAAGAAGATCCTGGAGGCCTTCCGCTGATGGGCGCCGAAACCGTCATCTCCGCCGCCGCCGCCATCGCGCTCTTCCTGATGTGCGCGGCCTTCTTCCTGACGGCCTACAGGGTCATCAAGGGGCCGACGTTGCCGGACCGCATCGTCGCGCTCGACATGCTGGTGGCCATCGCCATCGGCTTCATCGCCGTCCTCGCCATCCGGACCGGCTTCAACCTCTATATCGATATCGCCATCGCGCTCGGCCTCGTCGGCTTCCTCGCCACCGTCGCCTTCGCGCGCTTCGTGCTGCGCCAGGGCATGCAGGCGGACGAGGCGGGGGCCGGGAGCGAAAGCCCCGCGCAGAGGGGCGTGCGCCACGGCAAGGCGGCCAGGACCAGGAGGCGCCGCTGATGCTCGATCTTCTTCTCGCCGTCCTCGTCGCCGTCATGCTGGTCGCCGGCGGCATCTTCACCTTCCTGGCGGCCCTCGGCGTCGTGCGCCTGCCGGACGTCTATACGCGCATGCACGCCGCCTCGAAGGCGGGCACGGTCGGTTCCGGCCTGATGCTCTTTGCCGCCGGCATCCATTCGCTCGACGCGGCGATCTTCACCCGGGCGCTCGCCGGCTTCGTCTTCTTCGTGCTGACGGCGCCGATCGCCGCCCATCTCGTCGCCAAGGCCGCGCACGAGGCCGGCTATCGCCTCTCGCGCCATACCGTGCTCGACGAGATGCGCGATGCACGCGAACGCGGCAACAAGAAGCGTTGATAAAAGGTTTAGACGCAAGCCGAGAAATTGTAATCCCCCCTCAATTTTGGTGGCTTGTATTTCCTCGCGAAGTTTTTCAGCGTTGTTTCGTCAAAATAATACTGGACAACGAATTGCGGAATGATATCTCAGACGAAGTAAAGCATTCCAGTTGATTTAGCTTTCATGCAGAGTTCCTGTTTAAGTTGAGTGGGAGCCGCAATTGTGCCCAAAAGGCATGTGTCCCGGCAAGAGCTGGCGCTCGATGCGACAGCCGCTGTAGTGGAAGTTATCTTGACGGAAATGCCTGCATTTCGGCCGGCGGGCATTATTCTGCCACAGGATCGCCCGACAAGAACGCTTTACGCCGAATTCATTGTTCGGGCCGGTGGATAAGGCCACCGACCTTCGTGTTGTCCGACAGGAGAAAGAAATGACCGAAACAACCCTTGGCGCCGGCCCCAATCTGCTTGTGGAGCTGACCGCCGATATCGTCGCTGCCTATGTCGGCAACCATGTCGTTCCCGTCGCCGAACTGCCCGGCCTGATCGCCGACGTGCACGCCGCGCTCAACAACACGACGCAGCCCGCCGCCGCCGTGGAAGCGCCGGTCGTCGCCGAGAAGCCGAAGCCGCCGGTTCCGGTGAAGAAGTCCGTGCAGAACGACTACATCATCTGCCTGGAGGACGGCCAGAAGTTCAAGTCGCTGAAGCGCCACCTGATGACCCATTACGGCATGACCCCGGAAGAATACCGCGAGAAGTGGGACCTGCCGGCCGACTACCCGATGGTCGCCCCCGCCTATGCCGAGGCCCGCTCGCGCCTCGCCAAGGAAATGGGCCTCGGCCAGCGCCGCAAGGGCAAGTAAGCCCAACCATCCGATGCCGTTCGAAGGCCGGTCCCGCAAGGGGCCGGCCTTTTGCGTTTGCCGGTGCGGGAGCCTCCGCATATCAGCGAGAGATAAAGGAATAAAAGCCTATATGGGGATAGTTTATCCAATTAAACGAAGAAATTCAATGCATGATTGTGTAGTTTCACTTCATTCGTCCCCGTCGATCCTCTAGGGTGTATGAATAAATTCCTATCAATGGAGTGGCCAGTCATGCACCAGTTCATCGTTCCCCACCGCCGGTCGTCCCTCGCAGCCCGGCCCTGCGCCGATCCGGCGCCGGAGACCAAGAGCGCCGTGCCCGGCGAGGCGGCGCCGGCCGTGCCGGCGGGCATCGCCTGCCGGATCGTGCGCCAGCTCGTCCTGGAAATGACCGCGATGACCGGCGAGCGCACGCTGCGCCGGCGCGACAGCCGGCGCTCCACCTGCCATGTGCGCCAGATCGCCATGTATGTCTGCCATGTCGTGCTGCGGCTGTCGCTGTCCGATATCGGCGCGGCCTTCGGGCGCGACCGCACCACGGTCGGCCATGCCTGCAACGTGGTGGAGGACCGCCGCGACGATGCCGCCTTCGATGCCTTCGTCTCGGCGGTCGAGCGCGTCGTGCTGGCGGTCTTCGGTCCGGCGGGGATCGGCAGCCATGGGTGAGGGCGCAGAAGCGAACGATGCCGCGCTGGGAAAGGCCTTGCGTGCCCTGCTGGCGGCCGGCGCGGCTGGGCTCGCCGAGGAGGCGGCGCCGGCGGTTCTCGCCGAGGGGCTGCGCCGCGGCCTCGTCCGGCGCGCGGGGGACCGGCTCTTCGCGACGGCGGAGGCGCGGGCCCATCTCAAGCGCCGGCTCTGCACGGCCGAGACGCCCTTTGCCGCGCAGCACCGCGACATGGCCGAGGTGACGGTGCTGCGCGACGGGGTGCGGGAGAGGGCGCTTGCCAACCGGCTGGAATCGCCGCTGGCGGGCCTTGCCCGCCTGAAGGAGAAGACGGGCGGGGCCTTCCTGCCGGACGCCGCCCTTGCCGCCGGCGAGCGGCTGCATGCGGATTTCACCCGCGGCGGCCTGCAGCCACGCATGACCATGTCGTGGGAGCCGCGCATCGCCGGTCGCCAGAAGGGCGAGGCGGGCGCGGCGCGGGACCTCACCGACACCGCGCTTGCCGCGCGCCATCGCGTCGCGCGCGCCGTCGCGGCGATCGGCCCGGAGCTTTCAGGCGTCGCGCTCGACGTCTGCTGCTTCATGAAGGGGCTGGAGACGGTGGAGCGCGAGCGGCAATGGCCGGCTCGCTCGGCCAAGCTGATGCTGCGCGCCGCCCTGATGGCGCTCGCCCGCCACTACGCCCCGCCGGCCCCCGCCGGGCGGCGGGCGTATGCCTGGGGCGCGGAGGGGTATCGGCCGGATCTGCCGGGGTGAGGGGGCGGTGCCGGTTCGGTTTTCCTGAACGGCAAGCAATTGCCTATGAACAGGCAAGGTTGCGTGTTGCCTCATCCCCCCTCTGCCCTGCCGGGCATCTCCCCCTCAAGGGGGGAGATCGGCAAGAGGCAAAGACCTTGCTCAAGGAGCGGCGTCAGAGATTGGCGAAACGGCGCCTCATCCAATCTCCCCCCTTGAGGGGGAGATGCCCGGCAGGGCAGAGGGGGGCGTTTCGGCGCGCGACGCCGTTCGGAGAAGAATATCGGCCGCCTATGCGGCTATCCGCACCGCCGCCTCTTCCCTGATGCGGCGCACCATCGAGCGCAGGCCGTTGGCGCGCTGGGAGGAGAGGTGCTCGACGAGGCCGATGGCGTTGAACGTGTCGATGGCGTCGAGGGCGGCGATTTCGGAGGCGCGCTTGCCGGAATAGATGGCGAGAACGATGGCGACGAGACCGCGCACGATATGGGCGTCCGAATCGCCCTCGAAGGTCATGACCGGGTCCGCGCCCGCGCCGGCCTTGCTGACGAGCCAGACCTGGCTGGCGCAGCCCTGCACCTTGTTGGCGGCCGTGCGCTGGTCCTCCGGCAGGTCCGGCAGCGCCTTGCCGAGCTCGATGACATAGCGGTAGCGGTCCTCCCACTCGTCGAGGAAGGCGAAGTCGTCGATGATCTCTTGCAGCGTGGCCATGGTTCTTCCGTGTGCGGGGACTGCCTTCATATAGGCGAGGCCGCCCCGAATTTGAACCGGAAAGCGACGGGACAAAAAGAAACGCCGCAAGGAACGGGTCCGTGCGGCGGTTGCAGGGCAACGAGTGAGGCAGGCAGAAAAACGGGGGCGGTGTCAGCCCTTTCGGTCGGGGCGGCGGGTCGGGATGGCGACCGTGCCGGTGATGATCTCGTCGTCGGCATCGACCGCGGCGACGGCCGGCAGTGGCTGGTCGAGCGCTTCCTTGCCGGCCGGGTCGGCCTTGGCGACGGCGGCGCCTTCTTCGGCGAACTGGGTATCGAGGAACTGGTAGGCGATGCGGGCGCCCTCGCGGGCCCGGTGGCCGAGGGCGACGAAGGTCTCGGCGCCCTTCTCGCAGACGTCGGGCTTTTCGAGGCACATGGCGGTGACGTAGTGCAGGGCTTCACTGGCGGCGGTGAACGTGTCGCCGACCTCGACCGTCGGGCCCTTCTCCAGCTTGGCGGAGGATTCCGCGTCCAGGAAGGGGAGCAGGACGAGAACCAGTGAAAACCAGAACGTTCCCTTGATCAGAAACCACATCGCTTGCCATCCTCGTTATCGCCTCGGCTCTTTGCGGCCTTCGGCTCGTTTGGTCCTTGGCGAACCGTTGATGCGAGAATAGGGACGGGAAGGAAATTCCCCTTTGCAGGAATCATTCGGGTTTTGCCCAGTTTTGATTAAAATGCGATCTATCTCGCCTTTCCCGGCACTTTAAGCGCATTTGAGGCGGATTTTAGCGATCGGCGTTAAGGATCGTGGCGGGCGGTGCGGCGGCAAGGCACCGGAATGCCGGGAGCGGCCTTTCCGGCCCTTTGCCCAAGACGTTAACATGAACAGAAAAATGCCGCAAAATGAGGCGCTTACGCCCCGTTAACCACGCCGGACGAATGGCCGTTGGATTGCCCCGAAATGGGACTTTTGGCCCTTTTTGACCCGCTTTGCGACCCCGCCGTTTATTCTTTCCTTAAGCCGCCGATGCGATTTTGGGCGCACCAAAAGAATATAAACGGCAGGGTTTCGCGTTGCGCCAATTGACCATCATCGCTGACAGAATGGCAGCCCGCCTGGGCGCCGTCGCCGGCGTTGCTGGCGTTGCCGGCGATGAGCGCCCGTCCGCATCCCTGCGCGCCACGACGCTGGCGCTGCTGGCGGCCGTTCCCGGCCTGCCGCTCGCCCTGTCCGCCGTCATGCCCGCCTCCGCCGCGCTGCCGGCCGGCGTGGCGCTTGCCGGCGCCGGCGCGCTGCTGGCCGCCGCCGCCGCTGGCCGCGAGGCGAAGCCCGCGCCGCAAAAGACCTTTGCCGAGGAGCTTGCCGCCACCGCGCCGCCCGCCGCCTCTCCGTATGATCTCTTCGCCGGCCTCGTGACGCTGCACGATGCGCGCGGCTTCGTGACGGCCGTGCACGGCCGCGACCGCGCGGACATGCTCGCCTGGCTGCGCGACCCGATCGGTCGCGGCTATCTCGACCAGATCCATGTGTCCGACCGCATCGGCTTCCTCGCCGCCATCGACCGCCTGCGCCAGGGCGGCACGCGCGAGACCGTCGAGCTGCGCATCGACCGCCCGCGCCTCGAGCCGGACGCCGAACAGTTCACCCATATGCGCGTGGAGATGACGGCGCTTGCCGGCGCGGACGGGGCGCTTGCCGCCGTCGTCGCCCAGTCGCGCGACATTTCCGACGAGGCGCGGCTGCGCGGCGAGAGCGCGCGCAAGGCGGCCGAGGCCGAATCGGCCAACGACGCCAAGACGCGGTTCCTGGCGGCCGTCAGCCACGAGCTGCGCACGCCGCTGAACGCCATCCTCGGCTTTTCCGACATCCTGTCGGGCGAATATTTCGGCAGGCTGGAGAACGACCGCCAGCGCGAATATGTCACGCTGATCCACCAGTCGGGCTCGCACCTCCTGTCGGTCGTCAATACCATGCTCGACGTCTCGAAGATCGAGGCGGGCCGCTACGAGCTTCTGACCGAGCCCTTCCTCGTCGCCGACAGCGTTCGGGCCTGCGAGCAGATGCTCGGCCTCCAGGCGCGCGAGAAAGGCATCACGCTGGCGAGCCGCGTACCGCGCGCCATCGGCGAGGCCGTCGCCGACCAGCGGGCGATCCAGCAGGTCCTCATCAATCTCGTCGGCAATGCGATCAAGTTCACCGACCGCGGCGGCATCGTCACCATCGATGCGGCGCGCGAGGGGCGCGACCTCATCCTGACCGTCAGCGACACCGGCATCGGCATTCCGGCCGACAAGCTGGCGCTGATCGGCCAGCCCTTCATGCAGGTGCAGAACGAATATACCCGCAAGTACGAGGGCACCGGCCTCGGCCTGTCGCTGGTCAAGGGCCTCGTGGCGCTGCACGGCGGCAGCTTCGCCATCGAGAGCCGGCCGGGCGAGGGCACCGTCATCACCGTGCGCGTGCCGGCCGACGGCTCCGGCGCCGCCGCCCCGGAAAGCGAGCCCCGGCCGGGCGCCGCATCCACCGTCGAATTCCCGCCGCGCCTTGCGGCCGTGGTCGAGACCGTTTACGAGCCGTCGCTGGATGGCAAGGACACGAAGCATGAACGCGCACGTCAGAAGACAGCCTGAGCGGCGGCCCGAGGGCCAGGCCCGCAAGGGCCGGTCCGGCGCGCGCGCGGCGCCGCGCCGGCCGAACATCGTGATCACCGGGCTTGTCGCGCTCGGCGGGCTTGCCGCACGCCACCCGACCGCCATCGGCGGCACCTGCGCCTTCATCGTGGTGTTCTCCTTCGTCGCCGCCAATGCGCTGTGGTATCAGCCGGGCGGCCATCCGGCGCCCTTCCTGAAGATGCGCTCGGCCGACAATTCCCTCGGCTTCACCGCCACCAGGCCCGAGCCGCACGACGTGACGACCTTCGTCATCGAGCGCGCCGAGGAGGGCGAGCCGCTGCCCGAGATCACCGGCGTGACGCCGGCCGAGCGGCCCTTCGACGAGGTGGCGAAGGCCATCGAAGGCACGCCCGTCAAGACCCAGCCGCAGGCGGAGGCCGACGAAGACCCCGTCGCGGCCGCCATCATGCGCGCCGAGGCCGATCCGGCCGTCACTTCCGCCGTCGCGCGGCCGGCGCCGAGCGACCTGGTGATGAAGATCCAGAAGGGCCTCAGCAACATCGCCTACACGGATATCGCGGTGGACGGGCTGATCGGCGAAAAGACCCGCACGGCGATCCGCCATTTCGAGAAGCACTACCGCCTGCCGGTGACCGGCGAGCCGAACGAGAAGGTGCTGGCCAAGCTGAAGGACATCGGCGCGCTCTGAGGCGGTCCCGAGGGGTTTCGCCTGTGGTCGAAGGCTCCTCCTTGCAATATCGCGTAGGAAATTCGACTTTGCCGCTCCTTCCTTCTCCCCAGCGAGGAGAAGGGGATGGGGCGGCGGTTTCCTTTCCTATGCGATGGTGGGGGGCGGGGCAGAGGGGGATCATGCGCCGGCATTGCCCCCGCGGGCGCGAGCCTGTATGCCGCGTCCATGCGCCTTCGTTCCGATATCTTCGTCTCCGCCCTGATGCGCCGTGTCTTTTCCCGCGGCGATTTTGCGGCCGTCGAGGCGAAGGGGGCGGAGGAGGCGGGGGCGGTGTTCGTGCGGCAGGTGTTCCGCGACGGCTCGGAAAGCCTCCATGCCCCGGCGCCGCAGAGCTTCTTCGAAGCCGAGGAGAGCGGGCTCCGGCGCTTCGAGACGCGGCTGGAGCGGGTGGAAGCGTCGGCGGTGGCCGACGCGCTGGCGCGCGAGCGGCGCTTCGACGGCGACCTCTGGGTGGTGTCGATCGAGACGGACGAGCTTGGCGACCTTATCGACTTTGCCGGGGCCGAGCCGAAGGACGACGGGTTCTTCCGGCGCTAGAGTATTTCCGGCCCTGTTCCCGCGGGAACATCGCCGGGGCACCGGGCATGGCAGAAGGGAGGCACACAGGCACTGGCCTGTGTCGAACCCTCGGAGAAACGTCATGTTCATCGTGCTGCCCGCTCTTGCACTCTTGATTTCGGGAATGTTCGTCGTGACCATGCTGGCCGCGCTCTCGGCCGAGCGCAACGAAGCCGCGGCGATCCGCGTGCCGGCCCGGCGCCGGATTTTCTGATAGAAAAACTCAGCCGGCGGCGCGGTGCCGTGCGGCTTCGGAGGACCTGCCATGGTGATCCTGCCCGTTCGACTGCGCGTCGTCGCCATTGGCCGCCTTCGGCAGGCCGTTGCCGTTCGTGTAGCTGTCCGCCCGCTGCCAGCTTTCGACACGGTCGATCGCTTCCGCCGGGTCTAGCGCCGCAAGCAAAGCCGCCGCGCCGCCTTCGGCCAGGTGCGGGTAGATCTTCGCCAATACGAACAGGCTGTCCTCCTCCGGCACGTCGAGCGCCAGCAGGGTCTCGGCAAGCTGCCGTCCCGATACGTCGAGAAGGATGCGCTCGGACAGCCACTGGCTGGAGCCGAGCGCGTCGGCGAGCGTGACGGCCAGCATGCCGGCCTCGCCTGCGCGCGCAAAGCGTACGAACAGCGCCTGGTGGGCCTCGCTTGCCGGTTCGAGGCCGGCAGGGGCCTCGACCACGGGCGTTGCGGCGCGCACCAGGGCGCGAAGTTCCTCGCGGATCTGTTCTTCCCGCTCCAGCCTTGCCGCTTCCTTCAGCGAGGCCGCGCGGTCCTCGCCGGCCCTGCGGCTTGCATGGTCCTGGTGGCTGGCGACCAGCGCCTCGACCACGGCGGGCGAGAGGTCGTCGCGCCGGCCGATGGCGCGGGCATGGTCGGGTCCTGCAGCGCGCAGGATGCGCAGCAGCGTCTGGTCGGCGATGGCCCTGGAGCCCATGAGGAAAATGGCGGCGACGGCGATCGGCCGCGTGGCGATGAAGAGGGCGGTCTCGTCCGGCACCTGCGGGCAGCGCGAGAGCGCGGCGACGGCCTGCCGGCGGGCCTCCTCGGTGGAGGTCTCGTAGAGCGGCTCGAAGAGTTCAGCGAACTGGCGCAGATCCGAGCGCGAGGGAAAACGCAGGCTCTCGAAGCTGGAGACCGTGGCCATCAGCACGATGTCCTTCGCCCGCCCCGCCTGCGGTCTTTCCAGTTCGCGAAACCTGTCCGCCACAAAACACCCGTCAATCCCCGGAGCGGCAGCCCCTTGCCGCTTCCAAACCGTTCATGAAAAGTAGAGGAAAAGCGTTAGCAGACCGTTAACCTTGCTCGCGCGGAAACCGCAATGTTTACAAGGTAGTGTCGCCGAGGTTGCAGACGGGGCGCGTGCCGTATCGGGGCAGGCGCCCGATTGCGCGCCCGCCGCCCGCCCTGTGCCGCAGGGAACAGCGAACACGTACTCTTCACGCTAGTGTTAACAGCATGTTAACCCGACAGTCGCTAGTTTTAGGGACATGGATCGGCTCGTCTATTGCGATGGACGTGTTATGATTCGATCATGTGAACGGTGGTTCCGTCGAAAGGCGCCCGCCGTTCCGCGAGGGAAAGGTGCGATGTTCCGGATGCCGGACGGTCGCCAGACACATTCCCGTGAAGGGGAAACTTCTGGTCCCGTATCGCCGTTTTCCACCCGTATGCGACTGGGGAGGCATCGATCTCGCGTCGCGTCCGGGTGTGACGGAACCGGATGCACCGGCCCGTGGAAACGGGCAGGGTGAGATTTGTAGGAGTGCTTCATCCGTCTCGATTCTTCTTTTGGAGGCGAGAATGGCAGACGTGGTACGATTGAAGGAATGGCTCGCGCGGACGCCGCGCCGCGACACCATTCGCCGTGAGGCTCCGGCCCAGGTTCTTCTTTTCACCGGCGTGCGATACGAACGCCTGACGCCCGCCATGCTGGCGGCCCGCGGCAAGGCGGCAAAGCAGGGCGCGCAGGACACCGCCCGCCGGCCCTGACTATCTTCCGGTCGCTGTACGCAGTGCGGCGACCTCTCCTCCGTCATGGTCGGGCTTGACCCGACCATCCACAGCAGCGCGTGCCGCGTGGATCCCCGGGTCAAGCCCGAGGATGACGACAAAGGGCGAGGCGATGTTGTCGCCAGACAAGGCTCCTTTCGGAGTGATCCTTCCTATTGTTCCGCCGTGAAGGGCTCGCAGCCCGCATCCGCCAGGAAGGCGGCAGCCGCTTCCTCCCGGCTCTGCGTCGGCACGAAGGTGCGCAGCACGGCATAGCCTTCCTCGCCGCGCATCTCCACCAGGATGGACTGTTCCAGCTCCGCCGGCACGGCCTTGCGGATGGCGATGAGCTGGATGGGCGTTGCGACCAGCGTATCGAGCGCGCCGTTGACCGAGGTGCGGTCGTTCATGCTGAACACCTCGTTGGAGGCGCTGTCATAGACGGCGAGCGACCAGAAGGGCACCTCGCCCTCGGCAAACAGCCGGATGGGCCCGGTTTCCACCGAAAAGGCGCAGACCGCCGTCTTCATCGCCGGGTCGTCGTTGATCGGGGCGAGCGTTTCGCCGCCGCTTGCCAGCGGGAAGAAGCGGTTCGCCTCGCCGAAGGCCTGCACGCGGGTATAGGCGTCGCGGCCGGTGAAGCTCGGCAGCGAGAGGATGATGACGATGTGCAGCAGCGCCGCCCCCACGAGGCCGACGGCGATGGCATAGAGGAGGCTACGCATCGGCACAATCCAGCCGCGTGATGCCGGGCATGGCAAGGTCGATGACGCCGGAACTGCCGGCCGTCGGCGTGTCGAGCAGCGTCATGACGAGAAGGAACGGCGCCTTGCCCTCCGGCACGGCCAGCCAGTTGCCCGGCGTCGCCGAAGAGGCGATGCGGATGGAGAAGGTGCTGTCGGCGCCGCGCAGCACCGACCAGGCGTTGAGGCCCGTGGGCAGGTCGGGGCGGGCGCCCTCCAGCGGATTGCCGTTGCGGTCGGCCGCATGCAGTGTCCAGAGCCGCGCCGGCGGCGTGATGCCGCGGATCTCGTAGCGGCAGTTCTCCACCAGCGTGCGGCTCTCGCTGTCGGTGGCGGCGGTGAAGGTCAGGCCCTCGGCGCCGCCGAGCAGCAGCTTGCCGTCCCGCGCCCGGTGCGCCTTCGCATAAGGATCGGCATCGACCGTCTGGGCGGCGGGAAAGGCGGTCCAGGGCCCGAGCGCGATGGCGCCGAAGCCGACCGTCGCGCGCAGCGCGTAGATCGAGCTCAATATGCCGAGGCCGAAGGCGACGGCGAGCGCTGTGGCGATGACGAGGGGCGTGCGGAACAAGGCGATCGACCGTTGGAATCAGCTAAAGCAATTCCAGCAAAAGTGCGAAGTGGTTTTGCGTCCGGAATTGCGTCGAAACGAAGAGATAGAGCGTTTTTGCGATTCGAAGAAAGGCGGAAATGCTCTATCCGTCACTCTGTCCGGTTCGCCGGAGCAAGGTCAAGCGCTGCGTCGAGCGCGGCGACCCGTCCGTCGGCCTTCAGCGCCTTCGCCGCGCCAAGGTCCCGGGCGACATCCTTCAGGAGCTTGGTCACGTCGGCCGACAGCGAGCGCGGGCGCACGAGCGCGGGCAGGGCGTTCTCGTCGCTCGATGTCGCCGCCACCTCGCTTGCCGCCTTGCCGTCCGGCAGCGGGTTCTCGATGCCGGGGATGGGGCGCAGCTCGATGCCCTGGTGGGCATAGTCCATCAGGCGCTTGAAGGTCATGGCGGGCAGCGAGCCGCCGGTCATGTTGTTCGTCGAGGTATAGTCGTCGTTGCCGAACCAGACGGCGGTCGTATAGTTGCCGGTGAAGCCGACATACCAGGCGTCGCGATAGGCCTGGGTGGTGCCCGTCTTGCCGCCCGAGACGATGCCGCGGTCGAGCGCGCCGCGCCGCGCCGTGCCGCTGACCGGAATGGTGACGAGGATGCGGTTCATCGAGGACATGGCCGCCTGCGACAGCACTTCTCTCGCCGGCGGCGCGTCGCGGCCGAAATCGTAGAGGATGTCGCCGTCGTAGTTGAGGATCTGGCTGATGCCGTGGCGGCGCGCCTGGAGGCCGCCGGCGGGGAAGACGGCATAGCCCGTCGCCTGGTCGAGCACGGTGACCTCCGAGGTGCCGAGCGGCATGGTCTTGTCGGTGCGGATCGGCGTTTCGACGCCCATGGCCTTCGCCAGTTCCGCGATGCGCTTCGTGCCGAGCTTCTCCTTGGCGAGGCGCACGGGCACGGTGTTGATCGACTTCGCCATCGCCGTCATCAGCGTCATGCGGCCGGCATAGCTGCGGCCGTAGTTCTGCGGCGACCAGCCGCCCCAGCTGATCGGCGCGTCGACGATGGTCGTTTCCGGCGTCATGCCCGATTCCATCGCGGCGGCGTAGGTATAGGCCTTGAAGGACGAACCCGGCTGGCGCAGGGCGCGCGTGGCGCGGTTGAACTGGCTCTCGCCATAGTCGCGCCCGCCGACCATGGCGCGCACGGCGCCGCCGTTCTCCACCATGACCAGCGCGCCCTGCTTGACGCGGTAGCTCTCGCCGTACTGGCGTAGGCCGCTTTCCACCGCCTCCTCGGCGGCGGCCTGCAGGCCCATGTCGATGGTCGTGCGCACGACGAGGGAATGCTGGGCGAAGGGTTTTGCGATGCGCTGCACCTCCTCGAAGGCCCAGTCGAGGAAGAAATCGGGCGCCGTCTTCTCGTTGCGGTCGATGACGGTGGCGGGATTGCGCCGCGCGGCGATCACCTGGCCCTCGGTCATCAGCCCGCCCTGCACGAGGTTGGTCAGGACCTCGTTGGCCCTTGCGCGGGCGGCGGGCAGGTTGACGTGCGGGGCGTAGCGGGCAGGCGCCTTGAAGAGGCCGGCGAGCATGGCGGATTCGGCAAGGTTCACGTCCGTCACGTTCTTGCCGAAATAGAACTGCGCCGCCGCGGCCGCGCCAAACGTGCCGCCGCCCATATAGGCGCGGTCGAGATAAAGGCGCAGGATCTCCTTCTTGGAGAGGTTGGCTTCCAGCCAGAGGGCCAGGAAGGCCTCCTTGATCTTGCGCTCGATGGTGCGCTCGTTGGACAGGAACAGGTTCTTGGCAAGCTGCTGGGTAAGCGTGGAGCCGCCCTGCACGACACCGCCGGCGCGCGCATTCTCGTTCATGGCGCGGGCAAGGCCGAGGAAATCGATGCCGAAATGGCTGAAGAAGCGGCGGTCCTCCGTCGCCAGCACGGCCTTGATCAGGTGGTCGGGCAGTTCGTCGATCGGCGCGGAATCCTCGTGGATGATGCCGCGATGGCCGATCTCGTTGCCGTAGCGATCGAGGAAGGTGACGGCGAAATCGCTTTGCGCCCGCCAGTTGCCCTTGGTCTCCTCGAAGGCGGGGAGCGCGAGGGCGAGCAGCAGGATGAAGCCGGCCGTGCCGAGGTTCATGCCTTCGCCGGCGACCTCGAAGACGGCCTTCTTCCAGCCCTTCACATGGAAGCGGCGGGAGAAGATGGTGATCTCCTCCCAGATCTCCGCCGCGCGGAACCCGGCATTCCAGACCGTGGAATCGATCCAGGAATCGATGCGCAACAGGAAATGCCGCTTGCGGCGGCGGTGTCTTTTCGGCGTCTGGCTGTCGTCTTCCACGGTTCGCATACCTTCCGGCGGGGGCGGGGCGCAGCCTGCCTGCACTGGGTTAACGTCCTCTCACCACCGGTTTATTCGATGAGGATATCAGGCTTTTGAAGCGAGCAGAACGGATTTCGCGCGGGACGGTTAGCGGCGGGGCCCTTGACCTTTGCGGCCAAGGGGTTCACGGGTCGGGCATGACCACGCGCCCTGCCGAAGACCTGCCGTTCTGGAAGACCAAGACGCTCGCCGAGATGACCGACCCGGAATGGGAGAGCCTGTGCGACGGCTGCGGGCTGTGCTGTCTCAACAAGCTGGAGGACTGGGACACGGGCGAGATCGTCTGGACCTCGATCCGCTGCGTGCTGCTCGACGGGGAAAGCTGTCGATGCTCGGACTACGAGAACCGGCAGGCGACGGTGCCCGACTGCATCCGGCTGACGGTGGAGAGCGTGGAAAAGATCTCCTGGCTGCCGCCGACCTGCGGCTACCGCCTCATCCGCGACGGCGAGGACCTCTACTGGTGGCACCCGCTGGTTTCCGGCGATCCCGACACCGTGCACCAGGCCGGCATTTCCGCCCGCGGCCGCACGGTGAGCGAGGAGGGCCTCGATGTCGACGACTACGAGGACTATCTCGTGACCTGGCCGCTGGAAGTGGGCGAGGGGAAATAGCCTCCCGACGGGTTTTGCAGAAAATAGGAAAATAGTCCTTGACGGCGTCACGGTGGTCTGATAGGGTCATGGCATAGTCGGAAAGGTGCGGGCGGAGGGATCCGGCCCGGTTTTCCCGGAGGCCGGGGGAGCGGTGAGCTTCGCCCGCGGACGGCTTTTCGCATTCGACGCAGGAATTTATTGACAGGCGCTCGTTCCCTTCGGACCGGGCGCTTTTTCATTTGGAGTATCGGCATGGAAGCGGATCTGGCGATCGATCTCGATCTTTTCGGCGTCCTTCCGGCGCCGGTCTATGACGGGCTCGGGGAGCGGCGTGCGGGCCTGGAGGGCGGCGCGGCGCCGATGCTCGACACGAAGGCCGAGGCGCCGCTCGATCCGTTTCTCGACATGCAGGCGATGCTGCTCGAAATGACCAAGGAACTGCGCGAGCGCTTCCAGCGCTTCCAGAGCCAGAAGGCATGTGCCGAGGCGGAGGCCGATGCGGCCGGGGATGAGGCCTTGCGCAAGCAGGCCCAGGCCGACGCCAAGGCGGCGATCGAGGCGGTCTCGCTGATCGTGCGCACGCTGGAGAAGATCGACAGCCTGCAGCGCACGCTGATCCATGCGCGGGCGGAGGCCGACGCGGCATGCGGCGAGGACGAGGACGAAGCGGCGCTGGCGGCGGAGTTCGACCGGCTTGTCGAGGAACGCGTGAAGGATCGGCTGAATGTGGCGAAGGAAGAGTGGATGCGCGGCGCAGGGGCTTGCGGCGATGCTGCCGCGCGGGCTGAAAGCGGACCGTAGGGCACGGCGCGCCTGCCGGCGTATCGGCAAGACATTCGACGCGGATATGCGGGCGGCGGCGGCGGGTTTGAGGATGATCGAGGAAAAGCGGGGGCGGACGGCGTTTTTTATCGAGGCCGATGCGCTGGAGGCGGGGATTTCGCGGCGGGCGGGCGGTGAGGCCTGCCCCTCGTCTGAGGCCTGCCCCTCATCCCCCTGCCGGGACCTTCTCCCCGCAGGCGGGGAGAAGGGGATGGGGCCAGGGTTTCCTCCCCATCGGGAGCAAGAGGAATGCAACGACGGAGCGCCTGTTCTCCCTTCTCCCGACAGCCAAGGAGAAGGTCCCGGCAGGGGGACGAGGGGCCGGGCCGAAGGAAACGAACCTGCCTGCGGGATACCGATAATCCCGGCCAGCCGGCGCCAGATACGCGGCTGGCATTACCATCACCGCCTTGCCCAGATGCCGCCCGAGGGGGACTGGCGGGTGTGGCTGCTGATGGGCGGGCGCGGCTCGGGCAAGACGCGGGCGGGCGCCGAATGGGTGCATGCGATTGCCAGCCGGAACGCGGACCTGCGCATCGCGCTGGTGGCCGAGACGCTGGGCGATGCGCGCGAGGTGATGATCGACGGCGTGTCGGGCATCTGCCGGATCGCCCGGCGGGCGCGGCCGGACTTCGAGGCCTCGCGGCGGCGGCTCGTCTGGCCGAACGGCTCGATCGCGCAGATCTTCTCCTCCGAGGACCCGGAGAGCCTGCGCGGGCCGCAGTTCCATTTCGCCTGGTGCGACGAACTCGGCAAATGGAAACATGCGCAGGAGACCTGGGACATGCTGCAATTCGGCCTGCGCCTCGGCGACGATCCGCGCGTGCTGGTGACGACGACGCCGCGGCCGGTGCCGCTTTTGCGGGCGCTGGCGGGCGATCCGAAGACCGCGGTGCGGCGCATCCGCACCGACGACAATGCCGGCAATCTCTCGCCGGGATTCCTTGCCGCCATGGCCGAGCGCTACGGCGGCACCCGGCTGGGGCGGCAGGAACTGGACGGCGAACTGATCGCCGACCGCGAGGACGCGCTGTGGAACCGGGCGCGGCTGGAGGGGACCCGCCAGCGCAATCCCGGGCCGCTGTCGCGCATCGTCGTGGCGGTCGATCCGCCGGCGACGGCTTCGGCGGCCTCCGTCTGCGGCATCGTCGTGGCGGGGCTGGACGGGACGGGGCGGGCGGTGGTGCTCGCCGACTGCTCCGTGACGGGCGCGAGCCCGGCAGGCTGGGCGGGGGCCGTGGTGCGCGCCTTCCGGCGCTTCGACGCGGACCGGGTGGTCGCGGAGGTCAACCAGGGCGGCGACATGGTGACGGCAATGCTGAGAAGCGTCGACGCCAACCTGCCGGTCGCAACCGTGCGGGCGACGCGCGGAAAATTCCTGCGCGCCGAGCCGGTGGCGGCGCTCTACGAGCAGGGCCGGGTGGTCCATGCCGCCGCCTTTGCCGAACTGGAGGACCAGATGTGCGATTTCGGACCGGACGGGCTCTCCTCCGGCCGCTCGCCGGACCGGCTTGATGCGCTGGTCTGGGCGCTGACGGCGCTGGTGCTGGAGCGGGCGGGCGAACCGCGGGTGCGGGGGATTTGAGACGATGATCGACCGCAAGGTGTTTTTCGATGCGGTGCGCGGGACGCTCTATGGCGGCCGGCTGGCAGGGACGCAGGTGGCGGGGCTGACGGCGCTGCTCGACCGGTTCGAGCGGGGCGGCGAAACGCGGGACCGACGCTTCCTCGCCTATATGCTGGCGACGGCGCATCACGAGACGGGCGGGCGCCTGCAGCCGGTGCGCGAGACCTTCGCGGCGAGCGATGCGGCGGCGATCGCGCGGCTGGACCGGGCCTTCGCCGCCGGGCGGCTGCCGCAGGTTTCCGCGCCCTACTGGCGGCGCGACGGCGAGGGGAAGAGCTGGCTCGGGCGCGGGCTCGTGCAGATCACCCACCGGCGCAACTATGCGCGGCTGTCGGCGCTGACGGGCCTCGATCTCGTCGGCCGGCCGGAACTTGCGATGGAGACGGCGGCGGCGGTCGAGATCCTGTTCACCGGCATGCTGCGCGGGGCTTTTACGGGGCAGCGGCTCGACGATCATTTCTCCGATGCGCGGGCGGACTGGGTCGGCGCGCGGCGGATCGTCAACGGGCGCGACCGGGCGGAGAAGGTGGCGGGCTACGGGCGGGCATTTTTCGCGGCGCTTGGCGGGTAGCGGGCGGCGTGCCGTGCGGGTGGATCCTCGGGTCGAGCCCGAGGATGACGACGGAAGAGATGGATGAAGGGCCACCGCACCGGATCCGCATGCCGTCATCCTCGGGCTCGACCCGAGGACCCACCCGCACGGCATACCGTCCAACCCATTGGCGAATCGATACAATCGGAGGACATCATGAAGCTACCATCCTTTCTCTCCCGGCCGCGCCGGGCGGCGGAGACCAAGGCGTCGGGCTTCTTCGCGCTGACGGCCGAGGGGCGGGCGCACTGGTCGTCCCGCTCCTATGCCTCGCTGTCGCGCGAGGGGTTCATGAAGAACCCGGTGGCGCACCGGGCGGTGCGCATGATCGCGGAGGCGGGGGCCTCGGTGCCCTGGCTTGCCTATCACGGCAAAGAGGAGCGGCCGGACGAGCCGCTGCTGTCGCTGCTGTCGCGGCCGAACGGGCGTCAGGCGGGGGCGGATTTCCTCGAGACGCTCTACGGGCACCTGCTGCTCTCCGGCAACGCCTTCGTGGAGGGGGTGCGGGTGGGCGAGGACCTGCGCGAACTCCATCTGCTGAGGCCCGACCGGGTGCGCATCGTCGAGGGGCGCGACGGCTGGGCGGAGGCCTATGAATACCGCGTCGGCGGCCATGTGCGCCGGCACGCCGCGGGCGAGGGGCAGGCGATCCTGCATCTGCGCCTCTTCCATCCGCTCGACGACCAGCTCGGCTTCGCACCGCTGGAGGCGGCGTCCATGGCGCTCGACCTCTCCAATGCGGCGGCGATCTGGAACAAGGCGCTGCTCGACAATTCGGCGCGGCCCTCCGGTGCGCTGGTCTACCAGCCGAAGGAGGGCGGCAACCTGACGCCCGACCAGTACGGCCGGCTGAAATCGGAGCTGGAGGAGGGTTATTCCGGCCCGGCGCGGGCGGGACGGCCGATGCTGCTGGAAGGCGGGCTCGACTGGAAGGCGATGGGGCTTTCCCCGCGCGAGATGGATTTCGTCGAGGCGAAGAACGGGGCGGCGCGCGACATCGCGCTCGCCTTCGGCGTGCCGCCCATGCTGATCGGCATTCCCGGGGATGCGACCTATGCCAATTACCAGGAGGCCAACCGCGCCTTCTGGCGGCTGACCGTGCTGCCGCTGGTGCAGCGCACGGCGGCGGCCTTCGCGGGGTGGTTTTCGGAAGGGGACGGCGCTGGGCTTCGGCTGGTGCCGGATCTCGACCAGGTGAGCGGGCTGGCGGACGAGCGCTCGGAACTGTGGGCCCGGGTGGGCGCGGCGGGGTTCCTGACGGACGAAGAGAAGCGGGGGGCGGTGGGGTATTGAAGGGGGCGGGGATGCCTGCCCCTCATCCGGCCTGCCGGCCACCTTCTCCCCGCAGGCGGGGCGAAGGGACATGCCGCACTCTTTTCCCCAACCAATATCCGTTCGTGGGGCACGTCCCCTCTCCCCGCTTGCGGGGAGAGGGTTAGGGTGAGGGGCTGTGGGGTTTTCCAGTTAAATCAATTGGTTGCAAGGAAGGCATGAATCATTTTGCAGAGTGCCGGACTCGACCTGTGAAAACCCTGACCCGGTTTGTGAAGGAAGCGCTGCAAGGGATTCAAAAGACTCGCCGATCGGCCCGGCCTTCCTTTGCGGAAAGCCGGCGGTTTTGGCCGCCTGCGGCCTGATGGATCGGATTTCCATAATAATCTGAAAGGCTTAACAATGGCTGACTTCGGAAACGACGGCGGGCTTTGGACGGCCCGGCTGATCGGCGCGTCGGCGGGCGCGGCCGTCTCGCTCATCTATCTCCTGCCGAAGAGCCGCCGCGAGGCGGCGTGCCGGTTCTTCACCGGGCTTGCCTGTGGCCTCGTCTTCGGCGGGCCGGCCGGGCTGTGGATCGCGGTGCGGCTGGGCATTGCCGGCTATCTCGGGCCGGCGGAGGTGCTTTTGACCGGCTCGGCGGCGGCCAGCCTTTCGGCCTGGTGGGGGCTGGGGGTGCTGGCGCGGCTGGCGGAGCGGATGCGGGAATAGGCGGTAGGCAATAGGCAGTAGGGAATTGGTGGTCGGGCCGCGCTGCGCCCATCCCTACCGCCTACTGCCTATTGGCTACTGCCTGTTCCCCCCTTCCATCATCGGAGAAGACCATGATCACCGACGACCTGCCGGTCTGGCGGACGAAGAAATATGCCGATCTGACGCTTGCGGGCGTTTCCGGCGACGGGGCGTTTTCCGGCTATGCCAGCCTCTTCGGCGAGGTGGACCTTGGCAAGGACGCGATCGCGCCGGGCGCCTTTGCCCGCTCGCTGGAAAAGCGCGGCGCCCGCGGCGTGCGCATGCTGTTCCAGCACGATCCGGCCGAGCCGCTCGGGCGCTGGCGGACGATCCGCGAGGACGGGCGCGGGCTCTATGTCGAGGGCGTGCTTTCGCCCGGCGTGGCGCGGGCCCGCGAGGTGCTGAACCTCATGAAGTCGGGCGCGCTCGACGGGCTTTCCATCGGCTTCCAGACCGTGCGCTCGAAGACCGACCGGACGAGCGGCGTGCGCCGCATCCTGGAGGCCGACCTCTGGGAAATCTCGATCGTCACCTTTCCCATGCTGCCTTCGGCGCGGGTGTCGAACGTGAAGAATGCGCGGTGGTTCCGCGACCGGGAGACCGAGCTGGTGCGCATCATGCGCCGGGCGGCCCGGATGATGAAACGCTAACAACCGAAGAGGTAGACATGACGGAGACCCACAGGACCGCGCCGGAAATCAAGGCCGTGCCGGAAACGATGACCGCCGCCTTCGACGACTTCATGGAGGCCTTCGAGGCCTTCAAGGAGACGAACGACCGGCGGCTCGGCGAGATCGAGCAGAAGCTGACCGCCGACGTGGTGACGCGCGACAAGGTGGAGCGCATCAACCGGGCGATGGACGAGCACAAGCGCGTCATCGACCAGCTCGCGCTGAAGAAGGCGCGCCCGGCGCTCGGCGGCGGCGAGGGCGGCTTCGAGGCGGGCGAGCACAAGGCGGCCTTCTCCGCCTATATGCGGCGCGGCGACGAGAGCGCGCTCAGGGCGCTGGAGGGCAAGGCCATGTCGGTCGGCTCGGCGGCGGACGGCGGCTATCTCGTGCCGCCGGAGACCGACACGCAGATCGGCCGCCGGCTTTCCGCCGTCTCGCCGATCCGGGCGCTGGCGACCGTGCGCCAGGTCTCCGGCACGGTGCTGAAGAAGCCGTTCGCGACGGGCGGCATGGCGGCGGGCTGGGTGGCGGAAACCGCCGCGCGGCCGCAGACGGGCAATGCGCAGCTTGCCGAACTCTCCTTCCCGACCATGGAGCTCTACGCCATGCCGGCGGCGACGGCCGCGCTGCTCGACGATGCGGCGGTGGACGTGGAGGGCTGGATCGCCTCGGAGATCGACATGGTCTTCGCCGAGCAGGAGGGCACCGCCTTCGTTACCGGCGACGGCACCAACAAGCCGAAGGGGTTTCTCGCCTACACGGCCGTCGCGGATGCGAGCTGGAGCTGGGGCAATATCGGCTATATCGCGACGGGCGCGGCCGGGGCCTTCAAGGCTACGAGCCCCTCCGACACGCTGTTCGACACGGTCTATTCGCTGAAGGCGGGGCACCGGCAGAACGGCACCTTCGTGATGAACCGCAAGACGCAAGGGGCGATCCGCAAGTTCAAGGATGCGGACGGCAACTATCTCTGGCGCCCGCCGGCCTCGGCGGGGCAGGCGGCCTCGCTGCTCGGCTTCGCCATCGCCGAGGCGGAGGACATGCCGGACGTGGCGGCCGACAGCTTCTCCATCGCCTTCGGCGACTTCCGCGCCGGCTACCTCGTCGTCGACCGCACGGGCGTGCGCGTGCTGCGCGATCCCTATTCGGCCAAGCCCTATGTGCTGTTCTACACGACCAAGCGCGTGGGCGGCGGGGTGCAGAATTTCGAGGCGATCAAGCTGGTGAAGTTCGCGGAGAGCTGAGCGACCCCATCCAGCAGCGCCGTCATGGTCGGGCTTGACCCGACCATCCACCCGCCGTCACGCGGCTGTGGATCCTCGGGTCAAGCCCGAGGATGACGCAAAGTGTGCACCGGCGGCGTTCCCTGGCGCCGGTGCCGGCGGGCGCGGTTTCCTCCCGGCCGCGCCCGCATCCCTTTCTCCATCGCGAAGGACGATCATGACCATTGCGGAACTGTTGCCGCCGGCCGTGGAGCCGGTGACGCTTGCCGAGGCGAAGGCGCATCTGCGCCTCGATGCGACCGACGAGGATGCGCTGGTCCTGGTGCTGATCCGCGCAGCGCGCGAATATCTGGAGGCCGCGACGGGGCTTTGCCTGATTGCGCGGCCGTTGCGGCTCTATCTCGACGACTGGCCCGGGACGCGGGTGATCGAGATTACCAGGGGGCCGGTGCAAACCATCGAGACGGTGACGGTTTATGACGCTGCCGGGCTGCCGGTCGAGGTCGATCTGGCGGGCTACGTGCTCGACGGCACGGCGCGGCCGGCCCGGCTGGTGCTGCCGGAACGTCCGGAAACGGCGCGCGCGGTCAACGGCATCGAGATCGATTTCACCGCCGGCTTCGGCGAGAGCGGCGCGGATGTGCCGGACGGGCTGAAGCGGGCGCTGCTCCTGCATGTCGCCGCCATGTTCGAATTGCGCGGCGTGCTTTCGCCGGCGGACCAGCCGGGCACGGTGCCGGCGGGCTACGACCGGCTGGTCGCGCCCTACCGGTTGCGGAGGCTGTGATGGCGAAGGCAAGGATCATCGATCCCGGCGCGTTCTCCGCGCGGCTGACGCTGGAAGGACCGGTCGAGACGCCGGACGGGCAGGGCGGCGCGGAGCGTGGCTTTGCGGCGCTGGCGACGCTCTGGGCGGCGATCGAGCCGGTGGCGGCGCGGGCGGACGAGGCGGCGGGCACGCTGCCGGTGACGGTGACGCACCGCATCCGGCTGCGGCACCGCGGCGACCTTGCCGGCGGCATGCGGCTGCGCAAGGGCGGGCGGATCTTCGCCATCCGCGCCTTCCGCGATCCGGACGAGACGGGGCGCTACACGCTCTGCGACTGCGAGGAGATCCGGCCATGAGTGCGGCATCGGCCCTGCAGACGGCGATCTTCGCGAGACTCTCCGGCGATGCGGCGCTGACGGCGCTGGTCGGCGCGAACGGCATCACCGACCGCAGGCCAGACCGGCCGGCGGCGCCGCTGCTCGTCATCGAGGGCATCGACAGCACCGACCATTCGACGGCGAGCGAGGCGGGCGAGGCGCATGTGGTGACGCTGGAGGCCTGGTCCGAGGCGGCGGGGCACCGAGAGGTGCAGGCGATCGCCGCGGCGGTGCGCGCGGCGCTTCACGACGCGGCGCTGGCGCTCGCGGGGCACCGTCTCGTCCTGCTCTTCCACCGCGATACGCGGCTTCGCCGCGACGGCAAATCCCGCTTCCACCGCGCGCACATGCGCTTCCGGGCGGTGACGGAGCCGCAGGACTGACACGCAACTTTCGGAAAGGACCTTGCCATGGCGGCACAGAAGGGGCGCGAGCTCCTCATCAAGATCGACAACGGGGCGGGCTTCGTCACCGTCGCGGGGCTGCGCACGAAGCGGCTGTCGTTCAACGCGCAGCTCGTCGACGTGACGGACGCGGAATCGGCGGGGCGCTGGCGCGAACTGCTGGGCGGGGCGGGCGTGCAGCGCGCGGCGCTGTCGGGCGCCGGCATCTTCAAGGACCAGGCCTCGGACGCGCTGGTGCGCACGCTGTTCTTCGCCGGAACGATCGCCGCCTGGCAGATCGTGATCCCGGATTTCGGCACGGTCGAAGGGCCGTTCCAGATCGCCGCGCTCGACTATTCCGGGGCGCATGACGGCGAGGTGGTCTTCGAGATCGCGCTGGAATCGGCCGGCCTCCTCACCTTCGGGGCACTGTGATGGGCGCGCGGGCGAACCGGCACCGCGGCGAGATCGAGGCCGTCCTTGACGGCGAGCGGCGCGTGCTGTGCCTGACGCTCGGCGCGCTGGCGGAGCTGGAGACGGCCTTTGCCGTCGACAGCCTGACGGGGCTGGCCGAGCGCTTCTCCTCCGGGCGGCTGAGGGCCGACGATCTCATCCGCATCCTTGGCGCGGGGCTACGCGGCGGCGGCAATCTCTTTTCCGACGAGGAAGTCTCCGTGATGGCGGTTGCGGACGGGCTCTCCGGCTTTGCACGCATCGCGGCGGAGCTGCTGCAGGCGACCTTCGGCGCGGCGGCGCGGCCGGAAAACCCTCCGGGGCCGCATCCGGGCTGAACGGGGAGAGGGCGGCCTTCCCCTGGGAGGCGGCGCTTCATGCCGGGCTCTGCCGGATGCGGCTTTCCGCGAAGGATTTCTGGGCGATGACGCCGCGCGAACTCGCCTTCGCGCTCGGCACGCTGCGGCCCCTGCCATCGGCGCCGGGGCGCGATGCGCTCGAAGCGCTGATGCGCGCCTTTCCCGACCAAAAGGAGTGAACCATGGCGGATATGGACGACAGGCCGCTTGCCGGCACGCTGGACGATGCCGGGCAGCTTTCGGCGGTCTTCGACGACCTGGAGGCGCGTTCGCGCTCCTTCGGATCGGCGCTGACGAATGCGCTGAAGGGTGCGGTGGTCGACGGCAAGGGGCTGGAGGGCGTGCTGCGCGGACTGGCGCTGCGCATGAGCGACATTGCGCTTTCCGTGGGGCTGAAGCCGCTGGAAGGGTTCTTGTCGACCGGCTTTTCCGGGCTGCTCGGCGGCGCGACGCCCTTCGCCAAGGGCGGGGTGGTGGCATCGCCGACCTATTTCGGCACCGGCGGGGGGCTCGGGCTGATGGGCGAGGCGGGGGCGGAGGCGATCCTGCCCCTGAAGCGCGGGCCGGACGGGGCGCTGGGCGTCGCCGGCGAGGGCGGCGGGGCGCGCATCGTCTTCAACGTGACGGCGCAGGATGCGGCGAGTTTCCGCAAGTCCGAAGGGCAGATCGCGGCCATGCTGACGCGCGCCGTGGGGCGCGGGCAGCGCAGTTTGTGACGGCCGGGGCATATACGGAGAGACGGGCATGGCAGGGTTTCATGAGGTGCGGTTTCCGCTGCGTGTCGCGCTCGGCACCAGCGGGGGGCCGGTGCGGCGGACGGATATCGTCAGCCTTTCCAACGGGCGGGAGAACCGCAATCGCCGCTGGCACGATGCGCGGCGGCGCTACGATGCGGGCTCGGGCGTGCGCTCGCTCGCCGATCTCTATGCGGTGCTCGCCTTCTTCGAGGCACGGGCGGGACAGTTCTACGGCTTCCGCTTCCATGATCCGGTGGACCACATGTCCTGTGCGCCGGGCGGGGCGGTGAGCGCCGCGGACCAGGAGATCGGCACGGGGGACGGCGCGACGGCGGCCTTCCAGCTCGTCAAGCGTTATGCGGATGCCGGCGGGGAGACGGTGCGGACCATCGACAAGCCGGTTGCCGGCACGGTGGTCGTCTCGGTGGCGGGCAGTGTAAGGCCGGCGGCGGACTATATGGTGGACCATGCGACGGGTGTCGTCACCTTCAAGCCGGGCAAGATACCGGCCTCGGGCGTCATCCGGGCAGGCTACGCATTCGACGTGCCGGTGCGCTTCGACACGGACCGCATCGACATCGACCTCGCGCAGTTCGATGCGGGGCGCATTCCGACCATTCCGCTGCTGGAGATACGGCCATGAGGACGATCCCGGACGGATTGCAGGCGCATCTCGACGGCGAGGCGACGACGCTGTGCCATGCCTGGCGGATAACGCGGCGCGACGGCGTGGTGATGGGCTTTACCGACCACGACCGCGACCTTGCCTTCGGCGGGCTTTCCTATCTGGCGGCGAGCGGCTTTGCGGCAAGCGAGACGGAGGACGGCAACGGGCTTTCGGCCGAGGGCGGCGACCTTTCGGGCGGGTTTTCGGCGGAGGCGATCCGCGCCGCGGACCTTTCGGCGGGGCGCTATGACGGGGCCAAGGTCGAGGTCTATTGGGTCAACTGGCAGGATCCTTCGCAGCGGCTCCTGCTGCGCACGGCCGAGCTTGGCGAGGTGCGGCGCGAAGGCGGGCTTTTCCGCGCGGAACTGCGGCGGCTGACGCATCGGCTCGACCAGGTGCGCGGGCGCATCTACGGGCATCGCTGCGATGCGGTGCTGGGCGACGGCCGGTGCGGGAAGGATGTTTCCGGGGCGGCCTTCCGGTCGGCGGCGACGGTGGACGCGGTGCTCGACGACATGCGGCTGCGGGTGAGCGGGCTTTCCGGCTTTTCCGAGCGGTTCTTCCGCTACGGGGTGCTGACCTTCACGAGCGGCGCGGCGGAAGGGCTGACGGCAGATATCGAGGACCAGCGCAAGGTTTCGGGCGGGGATGAGCTGACCTTCTGGCTGCCGGTGCCGGCCGGAGTGGCCGCGGGGGACGCGATGCAGGTGACGGCGGGATGCGACAAGCGCTTTGCCACCTGCAAGGCGAAGTTTGCCAACGGGCTGAATTTTCGCGGGTTCCCGCATATGCCGGGCAGCGATTTCACCTATGGCTATGCCGATGGCGAGACGGTGCATGACGGGAGGCCGCTCTATGCGTGAGACGCTGCGGGATGAGGGGCCGGGGCAGGATACCGGCGCCCGCGTCGTCGCCATCGCCCGCAGTTTCATCGGCACGCCCTACCGGCACCAGGGATCGCTGAAGGGTGTCGGCTGTGATTGCCTCGGGCTGGTGCGCGGGGTGTGGCGGGAGCTTTACGGGGCGGAGCCGGAGGTGCCGGGGGCCTATGCGGCGGACTGGGCGGAGCGGGCGGGCGAGGAGCGGCTGCTGGAGGCGGCGGCGCGGCATTGCGGGGTGGCGCTGCCAGCCTCGGCGCTGCGGCCGGGCGATCTTCTCGTCTTTCGCTGGCGGGCGGGCGCGGCGGCGAAACATGCCGGCATCGCGGCACCCGACGGACATTTCATCCATGCCTACGAGCAGGCGGCGGTGATCTCATCGCCGCTCGTGCCCGCATGGCGGCGGCGGATCGCCGGCGTCTTCCGTTTTCCGGAGATTTCCTGAGCCATGGCGACACTTCTCTTCCAGGCCGCGGGCGCGACGCTCGGCGGCCTCTTCGGGCCGTTCGGCGCCATGCTCGGCCGGGCCGTCGGGGCGCTGGCGGGCTCGGCGGTCGACCGCTCCCTCATCAACGGCATGACGACGATTCCCGGCGCGCGGCTGAACGACGGGCGCGTGCCGGGGGCGGAGGAAGGCACGGCGATGAGCCGCGTCTACGGCACGGCGCGCGTCGGCGGCACGCTGATCTGGGCGACGCGCTTCGAGGAGGACGTTTCCGTCGAGCGCGCGGGCGGCAAGGCGAGCGGGCCGCGGGTCGAGACCTTCAGCTATTTCGCCAATTTCGCCGTCGGCGTGTGCGAAGGGCCGATCGCCGGCATAAGGCGCGTCTTCGCCGACGGGCGGCAGATCGACCTGACCGGCATCGAGATGCGGGTCCATCGCGGCACCGCCGACCAGGCGCCCGATCCGCTGATCCTCGCCAAGCAGGGGGCGGGCAATGCGCCGGCCTATCGCGGGCTTGCCTATGTCGTCTTCGAGCGGCTGCCGCTCGACACGTTCGGCAACCGCATTCCCATCCTGCAGTTCGAGGTGCTGAGGCCGGTCGGCTCGCTGGAGGAGAAGGTCCGGGCGGTGACGGTCATTCCGGGCTCGAGCGAGCACGGCTACGATCCGGAGCTGGTGACCGAGAAGATCGCCGCCGGCAAGGCGCGCAACATGAACCGCAACACGCTGGTGGCGGCGACGGACTGGGTGGCCTCGATCGACGAATTGCAGGCGCTGTGCCCCGGCCTCGAACGGGTGGGGCTGGTGGTCGCCTGGTTCGGCACGGATCTGCGGGCCGGTGCGTGCCGCATCCTGCCGGGGGTGGAGGTTTCCGGCCGGCAGGAGGAGAGCAAGCCGTGGAGGGTCTGCGGCATCGCGCGGGAGGACGCCTATGTGGTGAGCCGCGTCGAGGGCCGGCCGGCCTATGGCGGCACGCCCTCGGATGCGAGCGTCATCGCGGCCATCCGCGACCTCAAGGCGCGGGGGATCAAGGTCTATCTCTATCCCTTCCTGATGATGGACGTGCCGGTCGACAACACGCTTGCCGACCCCTATGGCGGCGCGCGGCAGGCGCCCTATCCCTGGCGCGGGCGCGTCACCTGCCATCCGCAATCCGCTGACGGCACGGCCTCGGCGCGCAGCCAGGTGGAGGCCTTTGCCGGCGCGGCGGGGGCTGGGGGCTTTTCCGTTTCGGGCGAGGAAATCACCGGGCCTGCCGGCGACGAGGGGTTCCGGCGGCTGATCCTGCACTATGCGCTGCTGGCGGAGGCGGCGGGCGGGGTGGACGGCTTTTTGGTCGGCTCGGAAATGCGCGGGTTGACCTGGCTGCGCGACGGGAGCGGGGCCTTTCCCTTCGTCGAGGCGCTTTCGGAGCTTGCCGGCGACGTGCGGGCGATCCTCGGGCCGGGCACGAAGATCACCTATGGCGCCGACTGGAGCGAATATTTCGGCTACCAGTCGCCGGACGGCAGCGGCGAGGTGCGCTACCATCTCGACCCGCTCTGGGCCTCGCCTTCGATCGATGCCGTCGGGATCGACAACTACATGCCGCTTTCCGACTGGCAGAATGCCGATACACTGGCGGGCAATCCGGACGGGTTCCGCCATTCCGAGGACATGGCGGCCATGCGTGCCATGATCGCCGGCGGCGAGGGGTTCGACTGGTATTATCCCGACGCGGCGGCGCGGGCGGCGCGCGAGCGCGTGGCGATCACAGACGGCATGGCGGGAAAGCCCTGGGTGTTCCGCTACAAGGATCTCGAAAACTGGTGGGGCAACCGGCATTACGAGCGCGGGCCGGGCGGGGCAGAGCTTTCGGGCCACACTGCCTGGGTGCCGCGCTCCAAGCCGATCTGGTTCACCGAACTCGGCTGCCCGGCGGTCGACAAGGGGGCGAACCAGCCGAATGTCTTCGTCGATCCGAAAAGTTCGGAAAACGCGCTGCCCTATCATTCCGGCGGGGCGCGCAACGACGCTGTGCAGCGGCGCTTCCTCGACGCGCATCACGGCTGGTGGCAGGGCGGCGGGCCGGAGGCGGGCATGGTCGATCCGGGCCATGTCTTCCTGTGGACCTGGGATGCACGGCCCTATCCGGCCTTTCCCGAGGATACGGCGCTCTGGTCGGACGGGCTGAACTGGCAGCGCGGGCACTGGCTGAACGCGCGGCTGGGGGCCGGGACGGTGGCGGATGTCATCGCGGCGATCCTGAAGGATCACGGCTTCCACGATTTCGATGTTGCGGGCGTCGCGGGCGATCTTTCCGGCTTCGTGCAGGCGGAGCAGACCTCGGCGCGCGGGCTGATCGAACCGCTGATAGAAGCATTCCAGATCGACGCGCTGGAGGCGGCGGGCAGGCTCGTCTTCCGCTCGCGGCTGAAATCCGCCCTGCCGCCGCGGGAGATCGCTGTTCTCGCCGAGCGGCCGGAGGAGGCGCTGTTCGAGGAGAGCCGCGGGCATGCCAGCGATTTCGCGGGCGAGGCGATCCTCGACCATTTCGACGACGGGGGCACCTATTCGCGCGTGACGGCGCGTTCGCGCCGCATGGCGGGGGAGAACGACCGCGTGCTGCGGCTGGCGCTGCCGGCGGTGCTGCATGCGGGGGCCGCCGCGGCGAGCGCCGAGGCGGCGCTGCGCGACCAGCGGGCGGGGCAGCGGCGGCTGACCTTCCGCCTGCCGCCGACCGCGATGGGCGTGACGCCGGGCGATATCGTGCGGCTTGCCGAGGGGCCGGAGGGGCGCTTCCTCATCACCGGCATCACGGACGGGCTGGTGCGCGAGGTGGAGGCGCGGGCGATCGCGGCCGGGGACAGCCCGGCGCCGCTGCTTCTCGACGGCCGCGGGCGACCGGTGAGCGGGGCGGGACCGGGGCCGGGCGATGCCTTCGCTCCGGACGTCGTCTTTCTGGATTTGCCGGTCATGGGGTCGGGCGGGGCGCAGGATTTCGCGCGTGTCGCGGCCTATGCGCAGCCCTGGCGGTCGATGATCGTGTCGAGTTCAGGAGGCAGCGAGGGCTATCGCAGCCGCGTGCGGCTGGACCGGCCGGCGCGGATCGGGTCGCTCGTCGAGCCGCTTATGACGGGCGTCGTCGGCAGGTTCGATGCCGGGCGGGCGATCGTGCTCGACCTGCCCTTCGGCGGGCTTTCCGCGGTGGATACGCTTGCGATGCTGAACGGTGCGAACCGGCTGGGTATCAAGGCCGGCAGCGGGGCCTGGGAAATCGTCGGCTTTGCCGGCGCGAGCGAGATCGCGCCGGGGCGCTGGCGGCTCACCGGGCTGCTGCGTGCTCTCCACGGCACCGAGGACGCCATGGCGGCCGGCCATGCCGCCGGCGCGCGGGCGGTGGTGCTGGACGATGCGGTGCTGCCGCTCGGGCTCGACGTGGAGGAGGTGGGGCGGCTGTCGAACTGGCTCGTCGAGCCGGCCGGCATGACGCCGGGACAGGCGGGTCCTTTCGCCTTTGCCGGCGGGGAGCGGGCGCTGACGCCGCTGGCGCCGGTGCACCTGCGCGGCCGGCGGGCGCTCGACGGCGCCGTGCGGCTGTCGTGGATCCGGCGCGGGCGGACCGATTCGGACGGCTGGACGGCCGTGGACATCCCGCTCGACGAACCGGTGGAAGCCTATCGCCTCGATATCCTCTCCGGCGAGACGGCGGTGCGCAGCGTCGAGACCGCGGCGCCCGCCTTCACCTATCCCGCCGACCAGGAACTTGCCGATTTCGGTGGGCCGCAGGCGGTGCTCTCCATCCGCGTGCGCCAGCTCGGCCGGGCCATTCCGCTCGGCCTTGCGGCGCGGGCGACGATCACACTGTGACGAAAGGAAAGATCATGAACGACGATGCAAAAGCCTGGTATCTGTCGCGCACCGTCTGGGGCGCGCTGATCGCGATCCTCGCCTCGCTCGCCAATGCGGCGGGCGTCGAGGTGACGGCCGGGGACGCTGGGCGGGCTCGTCGCGCTCTACGGGCGGATTTCGGCGCGCCGGCGGGTGCGGTGAGGCGGCTTGACGATCCACAGGGCATTCATTTGCCATTCAGCGAGGATCGTTTATTGCTTGCATCACACTGATCCACACCCGAAAGTACATTCATGGCCTCGCCACTTCTCATAACCGCCCTTGCGGCCAGCCTGATCCTGCCGGGTCCCGTCGTCGAGACGGGCGCCCTGCGGGACGTCGTCGAGGTCGCCGGCGATTGCAGCGACGCGGCTGCGCAGGTGGTCGCCCAGACGGGGGGCGAACTGCTCTCGGCGCAGCCGAAGGGCGACACCTGCGTGGTGACGGTGCTCGTGCCCGGCAAGGGCAATGCGCGGCCGCGCAAGGTGACCGTGCGCGTGCCGATGTAGGGCCGCCGGGGCCCGTTCGTGATGGAATGTGAGAGATAGGAAAGAGGGCGGATGCGCATCCTGGTGGTCGAGGACGACGTCAACCTGAGCCGGCAGCTCAGCGAGGCCTTGAAGGAATCAGGCTATGTGGTGGACCAGGCCTTCGACGGCGAGGAAGGCCACTATCTCGGCGACACCGAGCCCTATGACGCCATCATCCTCGATATCGGCCTGCCGGAAATGGACGGCATCACCGTTCTGGAAAAATGGCGCGCCGACGGCAAGGCCATGCCCGTCCTCATCCTGACCGCCCGCGACCGCTGGAGCGACAAGGTGGCCGGCATCGACGCCGGCGCCGACGACTATGTCGCAAAGCCCTTCCATGTCGAGGAGGTGCTGGCGCGCATCCGGGCGCTGATCCGCCGCGCGGCGGGCCATGCAAGCCCCGACATCGTCTGCGGGCCGGTGCGGCTCGACACGAAGGGCTCCAAGGCGACCGTCAACGGCGAGACGCTGAAGCTGACCTCGCACGAATACCGGCTGCTCTCCTACCTCATGCATCACATGGGCGAGGTGGTGTCGCGCACCGAGCTGGTCGAGCACATGTACGACCAGGATTTCGACCGCGATTCCAACACGATCGAGGTTTTCGTCGGGCGCTTGCGCAAGAAGATCGGCGTCGACCTGATCGAGACCGTGCGCGGCCTCGGCTACCGGATGCAAGCCCCCGCCAATGGCAAATAACGCCAGGCGCTCCCGCTCGCTCACCTTCCGCGTCCTTCTCCTCGCCTCGCTCTGGGCGGCGGTCGCGCTCATCGTCATCGCCGTCGTCATCTCGACGCTTTACCGCCAGAGCGCGGAAAAGAGCTTCCGCGATCTGCTGCGCGCGCAGCTCTACAACGTCATCAACTCCGTCTCGGCGGACGAGGAGACGCGGCTGACCGGCACGCCGCAGCTCGGGGACCTGCGCTTCTTCCAGCCGCAATCGGGCTGGTACTGGGTGGTCGAGCCGATCGGCGGGGCGCTGGCGAGCGAGACGCTGACCTCCTCTTCGCTCGGCACGGGCAGCATTCCCATTCCCGATACGGACAGCATTCCCTTCGACACGCGCTACGAGCGCTTCTACACGACCATCGATTCCTTCGGCAACGAGGTGGAAGTGGGCGAGACGGAAGTGGTGCTCGACGACGAGGGGCGCACGGCGCGCTTCCGTGTCGTCGGCAACCGCGATGTGCTGGAGGGCGATATCGACGACTTTTCCGGCAGCCTCTATATCGCGCTGGCCGGTTTCGGCGTCGGCAGCCTGCTCCTCAACGCGGCGGCGATCCTCATCGGCCTGAAGCCGCTCGACCGGGCGCGCAAGGCGCTGGAGAAGATCCGCGCGGGGGAGAGCGAGCAGCTCGACGGCGATTTTCCAAGGGAAATCCTGCCCTTGGCGAGCGAAGTGAATGCGCTGATCGACAGCAACCGGCGCATCGTCGAGCGGGCGCGCATGCAGGTCGGCAACCTTGCGCATTCCCTGAAGACGCCGATCGCGGTCCTGCTCAACGAATCCCGGCTGCTCGCCGCCCCGCAGGGCGACCTCGTGCGCACGCAGGCCGAGGCCATGCAGAGCCAGGTGCAATCCTATCTCAACCGCGCCCGCATCGCCGCCCAGCGCGAATCCGTACTGGCGCGCACCGAGGCGCAGGCCGTGCTGGAGCGGCTGGTGCGGGTGATGCGGCGGCTCAATGCCGAGCGGCAGTTTCCGCTGCGCGTCGATCCGCCGGGGCTGGTTCTGGCGATGGAGCAGCAGGACGTCGAGGAGACCGTCGGCAACCTCCTGGAGAACGCCGCGCGCTACGCCCGCACGACGGTGGCCGTGCGCGCCTCCATGGCGCCGGCCGAGGTGCGCGGCAACGACGACGCGCGCCGGAACTGGATCGTCATCGAGGTGGAGGACGACGGGCCGGGGCTGGAACCGGACGAAATCCGCGAGGCGATGAAGCGCGGCAAGCGGCTGGACGAGAGCAAGCCCGGCACCGGGCTCGGCCTTTCCATCGTCAGCGAGATCGCCTCGGAATACCAGGGAACCTTCGGGCTTTCGCGCGGGGCCCGCGGCGGGCTTCTGGCACGGCTCGTGCTTCCCGCCGTCACAAAGGATGTTGCCTGAGGCCGCGGACAATGCAACAAGAGAGGGGCTCGCGACTATGAGGATCGCGGGATGGACGACGTGGCGGGGCGGGGTGCCGCTTCCGGAACAACTCCAGCGTGAGCGCGCGACGGTCTTGCGACCGCACATGCGTGGAAACAGGAAGCTAGAGCGTTTTTGCCGGCGGGTGAAGGCGCTCTCTCATGAAGAGAGACGGTCCCAGCGGATGAAGACGGGTTTGCGCGGCGCCTTTTTCCCCCTCCTTCTGGCAACAGTGACGGTTTCGGGATGCACGACCACGTCGGGCGGCGCGGCCGGCACCGGCGGCACAGCCGTTCCGGCCGGCGCGGGCGTCTATATCACCGCGCTGCAGGGCGGGCTCGTCAGCCGCAATGCCGGCGGTGCCCAGCTTTCCCAGGCGGACATGCAGCGGGCGCTGGAAGCCGAATACCGCGCCCTGGAGGCTGCGCCCGGCGGCCAGCCCGTCGTATGGGAGGGCAGGGGCGTCAGCGGATCGGTGGTCGCGGCCGCGCCCTACCAGGTCGGCTCGCAGAACTGCCGGCAGTACAGCCACACCCTGACCGTCGACGGCCGGAACACCGCGACGCGCGGGGCGGCCTGCCGCAACGCGGACGGGGCCTGGGCGCCGCTGTCATAGGCCCGACCGGCTGGCAGTTGCGGCGAAACGCCTCAAATTCACGTCATCGTTCCCTGGGGAATTGGAAACGTTCGCGCGTTCCAGTATTTGAACGGTCATGTTCTTCTGGATTCTCGTCGCCATCCTGACGGCCGCCGTGGCCGCCGTCCTGCTCCTCCCCCTGCTGCGTCGCCCGCCCGCGGCGGCGGGCGACGCCGGCCATGACGTCGAGGTCTACCGCGACCAGCTCGAGGAGCTGAAGCGCGACGAGGCGACCGGCCTCATCGGCGCGAACGAGGCCGAGCTTGCCCGCGCGGAGGTCGCGCGCCGGCTGATCGCCGCCAGCAAGGCCGAGGCGAAGGGCAAGGCGAGCCCGGCCGAACGCCGCAACCGGCTGGCGCAGGTCTTCGTGATCGTGCTACTGCCGGCCATCGGGCTCTGTCTTTACGTTGCGACCGGCCGGCCGGACCTTCCGGCCCAGCCGCTCGCCGAGCGCCTCGCCAATCCCGGCAACGACATCTCCATCCTCATCGCCAAGGCGGAGAACCATCTGGCGCGCAATCCGGACGACGGGGCGGGCTGGGACCTGCTGGCGCCGATCTACTATCGCAGCGGCCGGGTGGAGGATGCGGCGAACGCCTTCTCCCAGGCGATCCGCCTGCTCGGGCCGACGCCGGAGCGGCTGGACGGCTATGCGGAGACGTTGATCGCCCAGTCGAACGGCATCGTCACCGCCGAGGCGCGCGCGCGGCTGGAACAGTCGCTGACGCTGAAGGCGGACAATCCGCGCGCCGAATACTATCTGGCGCTGGCGCTGGAGCAGGAGGGCAAGCGCGCCGAGGCGCGCGCCGCCTTCGAGGCGATGGCGAAGGAAGCCCCGGCGGACGCGCCCTGGCTGCCGCTCGTCAACCGGCATATCGCCGGGCTTGCCGGGGGAGAGGGCGGCGAGGTCGCCGGCACGCTCGGCAATCCGACGGCGGACGACGTGGCGGCCGCTCAGGACCTTTCGGCGGGCGACCGCCAGCAGATGATATCGGGCATGGTGGAGAGCCTTGCGGCGAAGCTCCAGGAAAATCCCGACAATATCGAAGGATGGACGCGCATCATCCGTTCCTATGTTGTGCTGGATCAAAGGCCGAAGGCCGAAGCCGCGCTACAGACGGCGCTGAAGACCTTCCCGGCCGACAGCGCCAACGGCAAACAGCTTCTGGCGCTTGCCCGGGACCTATCGATTTCGGCTGAGGGCAGCGCACCATGACACGCAAGCAGAAACGTCTGGCGGTGATAAGCGGCGGTATCGCCTTCCTGGTGGCGGCGGTGCTGCTCGTCATGTTCGCCTTCAGCCAGTCGATCGCCTATTTCTACGTGCCGGGCGATCTCGCCAAGGCCGACGTGCCGCCGGGAACCCGCATCCGCCTCGGCGGGCTGGTGGAGGCCGGCACGGTCAAGCGCGGCGAGGGCTCGACGATCACCTTCACCGTGACGGACACGCTTTCCACGGTGCCGGTGACCTATACCGGCATCCTGCCGGACCTCTTCCGCGAGGGGCAGGGCGTGGTGGCGGAAGGCGCCTTCGGCACGGACGGTCTGTTCGTGGCCGACACGGTGCTCGCCAAGCATGACGAGACCTACATGCCCAAGGACGTCGCGGACCGCCTGAAGGCGCAGGGCGTCGAACTATCCGGCAAGGAAACGATCAAATGATCATCGAGCTTGGACACTATGCCCTGATCCTGGCGCTGGCGACCGTCATCGTCCAGTCGATCCTGCCGCTGGTCGGCACGATCCGGGGCGACCGCGCGCTGATGGCCGTGGCGCCCGCCGCGGCGGTGGCCGGCTTCCTGCTCGTGCTGTTCTCCTTCTCTGTGCTGACCTTCGCCTATGTCGTCTCCGACTTCTCGGTGGGCAATGTCTGGCAGAACTCCCATTCGCTGAAGCCGATGATCTACAAGATCACCGGTGTGTGGGGGAACCATGAGGGCTCGATGCTGCTCTGGCTCCTCATCCTCGTCTTCTTCAGCGCGCTCGTTGCCACCTTCGGCGCCAACCTGCCGGAGCGGTTGCGCGCCAATGTGCTCGCCGTGCAGGGTCTCGTCTCGACGGCCTTCGCGCTGTTCATCCTGCTCACCTCCAACCCGTTCCTGCGGCTCCAGCCGGCGCCGGCCGAGGGGCAGGACCTCAACCCCGTGCTGCAGGATATCGGCCTCGCCATCCACCCGCCGCTGCTCTATCTCGGCTATGTCGGCTTCTCCGTCAGCTTCTCCTTCGCCATTGCAGCACTGATCGACGGGCGGATCGATGCGGCCTGGGCGCGCTGGGTGCGGCCGTGGACGCTGGCGGCCTGGAGCTTTCTTACCGCCGGCATCGCCATGGGCTCCTACTGGGCCTATTACGAACTCGGCTGGGGCGGCTGGTGGTTCTGGGACCCCGTGGAGAACGCCTCCTTCATTCCCTGGCTGGCCGGCACCGCGCTCCTCCATTCGGCGCTCGTCATGGAAAAGCGCGAGGCGCTGAAGATCTGGACGGTGCTGCTGGCGATCCTCACCTTCTCCATGTCGCTGCTCGGCACCTTCCTGGTGCGCTCGGGCGTGCTGACCTCGGTGCATGCGTTCGCCACCGACCCGACGCGCGGCGTCTTCATCCTCGCCATCCTCGTCTTCTTCATCGGCGGCGCGCTGTCGCTCTTCGCCTTCCGCGCGGCGACGCTGAAGGCCGGCGGGCTCTTCGCGCCGATCTCGCGCGAGGGCGCGCTCGTCCTCAACAACCTGATCCTGACGACGGCGGCCGCCACGGTGCTGACCGGCACGCTCTATCCGCTGGTGCTGGAAGCGCTGACGGGCGAAAAAATCTCCGTCGGCCCGCCTTTCTTCAACCTCACCTTCGGCCTCCTGATGCTGCCGCTGCTGCTGGCGGTGCCGTTCGGGCCGCTGCTCGCCTGGAAGCGGGGCGACGTCTTCGCCGCCGGCCAGCGGCTCTTTGCGGCGGCGGGCACCGGCCTCGTCTTCGCGGCGGTGGTCCTCTACATCCAGAACGGCGGGCCGGTGCTCGCCTATTTCGGCCTTGCCATCGGCTTCTACATGATCGCCGGGGCGATCACCGACCTGTGGCTGCGCGCCGGCATCGGCAAGGTGGCGCGCAACGTCGCCTTCCGCCGCTTCATCGGCCTGCCGGGCTCGGCCTTCGGCACGGCGCTCGCCCATATCGGCATCGGCGTGACGGTCATCGGCGTCATCGCGGTGACGGCGTTCGAGACCGAGCATGTCGTCGAGATGAAGCCCGGCATGCAGGTGGAGGCCGGCGGCTACACGCTGACCTTCGACGGCATGCGCCGCGGGCAGGGGCCGAACTATTCCGAGGAATCCGGCCACTTCACGGTGGCGCGGGGCGGCGTTACCGTCACCGACGTGTGGTCTTCCAAGCGGCTCTATTCCGCCCGCCGCATGCCGACCACGGAAGCCGGCATCCGCACCTTCGGGCTCAGCCAGCTCTACGTATCGCTCGGCGATGCGATGGCCGACGGCGGCATCGTCGTGCGCGTCTGGTGGAAGCCGATGATCCTGTGCATCTGGATCGGCGCGCTGATCATGATGGCCGGCGGCATCGTCTCCCTGTGCGACCGGCGGCTGCGCGTCGGCGCGCCGCAGAAGGTGCGCAAGGTCAAGCCCGTGCTGGAGGCGGCGCAATGATGCGCCGCCTGCTCCTCGCCGCGGCCTTCCTCCTTGCCGCTTTCCCCGCCTTCGCGGTGAACCCGGACGAGGTGCTGGCCGATCCGGCGCTGGAGGCGCGGGCGCGGGCGCTGTCGGCGCAACTGCGCTGCATGGTCTGCCAGAACCAGTCGATCGACGATTCCAATGCCGAGCTTGCCCGCGACCTCAGGCTTCTCGTGCGCGAGCGGTTGAAGAACGGCGACAGCGACGAGGCGGTCATCGACTATGTCGTCTCGCGCTACGGCGAGTTCGTGCTGCTCAATCCGCGCCTGCGCGGTGAGACGCTGCTGCTCTGGGGCGCGCCGATCGTGCTCTTCCTGGCGGGCGCGGCGGCGATGGTGCTCTTCGTGCGCAAGCGCGGCGACAAGCCGACGGGAACGCCGCTTTCCGAGGCGGAGAAGGCCGAGCTGGAGCGCGCCCTCAAGGGCGAGTAGGCGCGGCCTACCCGGAAGTTTCCAACATTACCAAAAATTCATGCTGCGGATAGTGCGCTGTAATGTGCACGGGCCTATCTCTTCGTCATCGGCTGCAAGCGCAGCCATGAAATGAGAGAAAAGGTGCAAAGAATGTCCAAGATTTCAGCATTCCGTCCGGGCCTCAAGACCGTCCTGAAGACGACCACCGTCGCCGGGCTTGCGGCCGTCATGCTTGCGACCGGCATTCCCGCGCGCGTCACCGAAAGTTTCGCGGAGGCCGTTTCCGTCGAAGGTCCGCAGGTCGCGAGCTTCGCCGATGTCGTGCAGGCCGTCTCGCCGGCCGTCGTTTCCGTTCGCGTCCAGTCGGACATCAAGCCGGCCAACGACGAGAGCAACTTCAGCTTCAACTTCGGCGGCCGGGGCTTCGACGAGCTTCCCGACGACCATCCGCTCAAGCGCTTCTTCCGCGAATTCGGCGGTCCCGACCAGTTCCGGGGCGATCGCGGGCCGGATCGCCGCTTCGGTGAACGTGGCGATCGCCGCGGCCGTGACCGCAAGCCGCATCTTCGCCCGACCTCGCAGGGCTCCGGCTTCTTCATCTCGGAAGACGGCTACATCGTCACCAACAACCATGTCGTCAATGACGGCAGCGCCTTCACGGTCGTAATGAACGACGGCACCGAGCTCGACGCCAAGCTGGTCGGCAAGGACAGCCGCACGGACCTCGCGGTCCTGAAGGTCGAGGAGAAGGACAAGCGCAAGTTCACCTATGTGAGCTTCGCGGATGACAGCCAGATCCGCGTCGGCGACTGGGTCGTGGCCGTCGGCAATCCGTTCGGCCTCGGCGGCACGGTGACGGCCGGCATCATCTCGGCCCGCGGCCGCGATATCGGCTCCGGCCCCTATGACGACTACCTGCAGGTGGACGCCGCCGTGAACCGCGGCAATTCGGGCGGCCCGACCTTCAACCTCAACGGCCAGGTCGTCGGCATCAACACCGCGATCTTCTCGCCGTCCGGCGGCAATGTCGGCATTGCCTTCGCCATTCCGGCCTCCGTCGCCAAGGGCGTCGTCGCCGACCTGATGAAGGACGGCAAGGTCGAGCGCGGCTGGCTCGGCGTGCAGATCCAGCCGGTGAGCCGCGACATCGCCGATTCGCTCGGCCTTGCGGATGCCGCCGGTGCCCTCGTCGTCGAGCCGCAGGCCGATTCGCCCGGCGCCAAGGCCGGCATCCAGAAGGGTGACGTGATCACGGCGCTTGACGGTGAGCCGATCAAGGATCCGCGCGACCTCGCCCGCCGCGTGGCCGATATCGCCCCCGGCAAGAAGGTCGAGCTTTCGGTCTGGCGCGACGGCAAGTCCGAGACGATCGCGGTCGAGATCGGCACGCTGGCCGGCGAGCAGATCCAGGCCGCGGCCGGTGCCGAGGAAGCCGAACCGGAAGCCCCCGCCAGCGAGCAGGCGCTTGCCGATCTCGGCATCTCGGTCACCCCAGACGACAAGGGCCTGACGGTCTCCTCCGTCGACCCGGATTCCGACGCCAGCGACCGCGGCCTGAAGCAGGGCGACCGCATCACTTCGGTCAACAACCAGCCCGTCAAGTCTGCCGACGACGTGGTGAAGGTGCTCGACAGTGCCCGCAAGGACGGCCGCTCCAAGGCGCTGTTCCAGATCGAGACCAATGACGGCAGCCGCTTCCTGGCCCTGCCGATCGACCAGGGCTGATCCGGTCGAAGGATGTGAAGCGCCGCGAGGTTTAGGCCTCGCGGCGTTGCCGCGTACCCCCCTCTGCCCTGCCGGGCATCTCCCCCACAAGGGGGGAGATCGGTTGGGGCGACGTTTCGCCCATTTTTTGACGTTGCAATTCGGGCGGGATTCTCACCTTTTTGGCAATATCCCCCCTTGTGGGGGAGATGCCCGGCAGGGCAGAGGGGGGTAAAAGGGGTTGAGCCATGAAGATATTGATTGTGGAAGACGATCTGGAGGCGGCGGCCTATCTCTCGAAGGCCTTTCGTGAGGCGGGCATCGTGCTCGACCATGCGAGCGACGGCGAAAGCGGGCTCTTCCTTGCCACGGAAAACACCTATGACGTCCTGGTCATCGACCGCCTACTGCCGCGCCGCGACGGCCTGTCGCTGATCTCGGAACTGCGCCGCCGCAACATCCATACGCCCGTGCTCATCCTCTCCGCGCTCGGCCAGGTCGACGACCGCGTGACGGGGCTGCGCGCCGGCGGCGACGACTACCTGCCGAAGCCCTATGCCTTCAGCGAGCTTCTGGCGCGCGTGGAGGTGCTCGGGCGCCGCAAGGGCACGCCGGAGCAGGATATGGTCTACCGCGTCGGCGATCTCGAACTCGACCGGCTGTCGCACACGGTCAAGCGCGCCGGCCGCGAGATCCTGCTCCAGCCGCGCGAATTCCGCCTGCTCGAATACCTGATGAAGAATGCTGGCCAGGTGGTGACGCGCACCATGCTCTTGGAAAACGTCTGGGACTACCATTTCGACCCGCAGACCAACGTCATCGACGTCCATGTCTCGCGGCTGCGCTCGAAGATCGAGAAGGACTTCGACCAGCCGCTGCTGCGCACCGTGCGCGGCGCCGGATACATGATGAAGGACGAGGCGGCGGGCTGACCCCATGCACGGATTGCTCGGCAGGCTGACCGCCCTTTATCGCACGACCGCGGTGCGGCTTTCCGCGGTCTATCTGCTCCTGTTCGCCATCTGCGCGGCCTTCCTCGTCTTCTACGTCTCCTCCATGTCGGAGCGACTTTTGCGCCAGCAGATGCGCGAGGCGGTGACGCAGGAGGTCGAGCAGATCGAGCGCGTCTTCGACAATAACGGCATGAACGGCCTTCTGCGCACGCTGGAGCGGCGGGCCCGCCAGCCGGGCGCGAACCTCTACATCATTGCAAGCCCGACGGGCGAGGTGCTGGCCGGCAATGTGGCCTCGCTGCAGCCCGGCGTGCTCGACGCCGAGGGCTGGACGGAAACGCCCTTCCGCTACCAGCGCTTCCAGGAGGAGGCGCGCGGCAACAAGCGGCCGATGGCCTATGCGCAGGTCATCGTGCTGTCCAACGGCCTGCGCGTGCTCGTCGGCCGCGATCTCGGCGAACCGGAGAATTTCCGCAATCTGGTGCGCCAGGCGCTGATGGTGGCGCTCGGCGTCATGGGCTTCGGCGCGCTCGCCATCTGGTATCTGATCGGGCGCAATGCGCTGAAGCGCATGGACCGCATGTCCGGCGCCAGCCAGCGCATCATGGCGGGCGACCTCTCGCAGCGCCTGCCTACCAGCGGCTCGGGCGACGAGTTCGACCGGCTGTCGGAATCGCTCAACACCATGCTCGGCCGCATCGAGAAGCTCGACGAGGGCCTGAAGCAGGTCTCCGACAACATCGCGCACGACCTCAAGACGCCGCTGACCCGGCTGCGCAACAAGGCGGAGGCGGCGCTTGCCGGCGGCGAGCGGGCCGATTACCGCACGGCGCTGGAGGAGATGATCGGCGAATCCGACCAGCTCATCCGCACCTTCAACGCTCTCCTGATGATCTCCCGCGTCGAGGCGGGTCAGGCGCCGGCGGAGATGAGCGCGATCGACATCAGCGGCATCGCCCAGGACAGCACCGAGCTTTACGAGCCGGTGGCCGAGGACAGCGGCCTCAAGCTGGCGACCGAGGTTGCCGAAGGGATCGAGGTCAAGGGCAACCGCGAGCTCGTCGGCCAGGCGCTCGGCAATCTCATCGACAATGCGATCAAATATGCCGAGGGCAGCGGCGGCGAGCCCGATATCCGCATTGCCCTCGAACGGCGGGAGGGCGAGGTCGTGCTCTCGGTCGCCGACAGCGGCCCGGGCGTGCCCGACGACAAGCGCGAGGACGTGGTGAAGCGCTTCGTGCGGCTCGATGCCAGCCGCTCCAAGCCCGGCACGGGCCTCGGCCTCTCGCTGGCCGGCGCCGTCATGGAAATGCACCACGGCCGCCTGGAACTCGACGCGACCCATCCGGAGCGGGAAAACAATCGGGGGCTGACGGTCAGGATGGTTTTCCCCGTCGTTGCAGGCTGATACACCTTTTCGCGCCGGTTCTTCACCGGCGGGGGCGAGGCGAGGAGACATCATGAGCGCAACGGCAACGACGCGGTTTTCCGATCTTTCGGCGAGCCTCGTGCGGGCTCTCAGCCAGACGGAGGCAAGGTCGGTCCTGTCCGATCTCAAGGACTGGGGCAAGGAACACGCCGCCATCGCCCGGCTCCTTGCCGAAGAGGGGCCGCTCAAGGATTTCATCGTCGCGACCCTGTCGCTCTCGCCCTATCTGCGCGACACGGCCCGCATCGATCCCGGCCTGCTCGCCCGCGCGCTGGAAGAGCCGATCCTGTCCGCCGTGACCGCTGCCATCGACGGCGCCCGCAAGGCCTGGCGGGCGGAGGACGGCGAGGTGACGGAGGCGGTGCTGATGACGCGGCTGCGCCGCGCCAAGCGCGAGGTCGCCTTCTTCACCGCCCTTGCCGACCTTGCCCGCATCTTTGACGCGCGGCGCACCACGGCGCTGCTGACGGATCTTGCCGAGGCGACCACCTCGGCGGCCATCGACCACCTGCTGCTTTCGGCGCATGAGAGCGGCAAGCTGAAACTGCCCGATCCCGCGCGCCCGAGCGAAGGCTCCGGCCTCATCGTGCTCGGCATGGGCAAGCTGGGCGCGGCGGAACTCAACTATTCCTCCGATATCGACCTCGTCGTCTTCTTCGACCCGATGGCCGGCACCGCGGTCGATCCGAGCGAGGCCGTCGAGACCTTTTCCCGCCTCGTTCGCCGGCTGATCCGCATCATGCAGGAGCGGACGGCGGACGGCTATGTCTTCCGTACGGACCTGCGCCTGCGCCCCGACCCCGGCGCGACACCGCTCGCCATCTCGGTCGATTCGGCGATGCTCTATTACGAGGGCAGGGGGCAGAACTGGGAGCGCGCCGCCTTCATCAAGGCCAAGCCCGTCGCCGGCGACCTCAAAGCCGGCGAGGCCTTCCTCAAGGATCTCACCCCCTTCGTCTTCCGCAAGTATCTCGACTATGCGGCCATCGCCGACATCCATTCGATCAAGCGGCAGATCCATGTGCACAAGGGGCACGGCGAGATCGCGGTGAAGGGCCACAATGTCAAGCTCGGCCGCGGCGGCATCCGCGAGATCGAGTTCTTCGTGCAGACCCAGCAGCTCATCGCCGGCGGGCGCGTCCCGGCGCTGCGCCTGCGCGCCACCGAGCCGATGCTGGCGGAACTTGCCAAGGCGGGCTGGATCGACGCGGCGACGGCCGACGAACTGACGGAGGCCTACTGGTTCCTGCGCGACGTCGAGCACCGCATCCAGATGGTGCGCGACGAGCAGACCCATGTGCTGCCGGAGACGGAGGCCGAGCTGAAGCGCATCGCCTATATGCTGGGCTTTGCGGACACAGCGGCCTTTTCCGCCCGGCTGGTCGAGGTGCTAAAGACCGTGGAGCGGCGCTATGCGGCGCTGTTCGAGCAGGAGGCGAAGCTTTCCTCCGAGACCGGCAATCTCGTCTTCACCGGCCAGAAGGACGACCCGGACACGCTGGAGACGCTGAAGCGCCTCGGCTTCGAGCGCCCGGCCGATATTTCCCGCACCATCCGCACCTGGCATTACGGCCGCTACCGCGCCACGCAGTCCGTCGAGGCGCGCGAGCGGCTGACGGAGCTGACGCCGGAGCTGCTGCGCGTCTTCGGCGAGAGCAAGCGGGCGGACGAGGCGCTGTTGCGCTTCGACAATTTCATCTCCGGCCTGCCGGCGGGCATCCAGCTCTTCTCGCTGCTCGGCAACAATCCGGCGCTGCTTTCCCTCATCGTCAACATCATGTCCTCGGCGCCGCGGCTTGCCGAGGTGATCGCGGCAAAGCCCCATGTCTTCGACGGCATGCTGGATCCGGGGCTGCTCGCCGAACTGCCGACGCGCGCCTATCTCTCCCAGCGTATCGACGGCTTCGTCTCCGGCGCGCGGCATTACGAGGAAATCCTCGACCGCCTGCGCATCATCGCCGCCGAGCAGCGCTTCCTCATCGGCATCCGCCTTTTGACCGGCGCGATCACCGGGAAGCAGGCCGCCCGCGCCTTCACCCATGTCGCCGATCTCATCGTGCAGGCGGCCTTCAAGGCGGTGCTGGAGGAGGTTGAGGCGGCGCACGGCACGTTCCCCGGCGGGCGTGTCGCGCTGGTCGGCATGGGCAAGCTCGGCAGCTTCGAGCTGACGGCGGGCTCCGATATCGACCTCATCCTGCTCTACGACCACGACGGCGACGCCTTCGAATCGGACGGCGCCAAGCCGCTCGACAACGTGAAGTATTTCACCCGCATCACCCAGCGGCTGATCGCGGCGCTCTCCGCGCCGACCGCCGAGGGCGTGCTCTACGAAGTCGACATGCGGCTTCGCCCCTCCGGCAACAAGGGGCCGGTCGCCACCCGTATCACCGCCTTCGCCAAGTACCAGGCCGAGGAGGCCTGGACCTGGGAGCACATGGCGCTGACCCGTGCGCGCGTCCTGTGCGGTGACGAGAGCCTGGTGCGGCAGGCCGAGGAGATTTTCCGCGCCGTGCTCGGCCGCACGCGCGATGCCGGCAAGATCGCCAGGGATGTGGTCGAGATGCGTGCGCTGATCGACGAGGAGAAGCCGCCGAAGGATATCTGGGACCTGAAGCTCATCGCCGGCGGGCTGATCGACATCGAGTTCATCGCCCAGTTCCTGGCGCTGGTCGCGCCGGCGCGCGGCATGGCCCAGCCGGAAGAGGCGCTGCCGACGGGCGATGCGCTGGTCCTACTCGGAGAGGGCATGATGGACCCGAACGACCTCGACACGGTGCGAAGGGCGCTCGGCCTCTATACGGAAATCTCGCAGATCGTGCGCCTCAGCGTCGACGGCGGCTTCGATCCGAAGGAGGCCCCCGCCGGCCTCGTCGACCTCGTCTGCCGCGCCGGCGACTGCCCGGACGTGCGCACGCTGGAGGCGGAGATCCGGCGTGTCTCCAAGGCGGTGCGGAAGATCTTTCAGGGGGTGGTGAAGGGATAGCGACGGGTTCGGGAAGGCCTCCCTCCAACTTCTCTCCGTCATCCTCGGGCTTGACCCGAGGATCCACGCGTCACGGTACATGTTGCGTTTGTGGCATGGATCCTCGGGTCAAGCCCGAGGATGACGTGGGCGAGTGGGGTCGCGCCCTCAGGCCGCCGCCAGGTGCAGCGCCGCCAGCCGTTCCCGGTCGGGGATGCGGACCGAGATGATCGTGCCCTTGCCCTCGGCGGACCGGATGCGCATGGCGCCGCCGTGCAGGTGGGCGAGCGAGCGGGAGATGGCAAGGCCGAGGCCGGAACCGCCCTTGCTCTTGGCATACTGGCTTTGCACCTGCTCGAAGGGCTGGCCGATCTTCTGCAGCGCGGATTTCGGGATGCCGATGCCGGTGTCGGCGATCGTCAGCGTGACGGCGCCGTCGACCCTTCGCGCCCGCACCTTCACCCTGCCGCCGGCATTGGTGAACTTCATGGCGTTCGACAGCAGGTTCAGGAGGATCTGCTTCATCGCGCGCCGGTCGGCGACGGTCAGGAGCCGGTCGGGGCAGGCCTGCTGCACCTCGATTTGCTTCTTCTCGGCCTGCAGCATGGTGAGGCGCAGCGTCTCCTCGATCAGCGGGGCGAGGTCGATGGTCTCGCAGCTGATGCGCATGTGACCGGCCTCGATCTTCGACATGTCGAGGATGTCGCTGATGACGTTGAGCAGGTGCTTGCCGCTCTCATGGATGTCGCGGGAATATTCGCGGTACTTGTCCGAGCCGATCGGACCGAACATCTGGTTCTGCAGGATCTCGGAAAAGCCGAGGATGGCGTTGAGCGGCGTGCGCAACTCGTGCGACATGTTGGCGAGGAATTCGGACTTGGCCCGGTTGGCCGCCTCGGCGCGGTCCTTCTCCGCCTGGTAGTTGGCATTGGCGACGGAAAGCTCCGCCTTCTGCCGTTCCAGCTTGGCGCGGGAGGCGGAGAGGTCGCCGATGGTCGCCATCAGGCGGCGCTCGGATTCGCGCAGGCGCACCTGGTGACGCTTCATCATGGTGATGTCGGTGCCGACGGAGACGAGGCCGCCGTCGCGGGTGCGCCGCTCGTTGATCTGCAGCCACCGCTCGTCGGCAAGCTGCACTTCGCTGGTCTGCGAGGCGCCCGTGCCGTCCGCATCCGCGATGCGCCGCTCGATGACCGGCCGGGCCGCCGCGGCATGCACCGTCGCCCGCTCCGTGCCGGGAACGAGCACGTCGTCGGGAAGGCCGTAGGCCTGCTGGTAATGCGCGTTGCACATGACGAGCCGGTCGCTCTTGTCCCACAGCACGAAGGCTTCGGAGGTGCATTCGATGGCGTCGGCGAGGCGCTGGTCGGCCTCCTGGTAGCGTTGGGCGAGCCGGTGCTGCTCCGTCACGTCCATGGCGATGCCGATCATGTGCATGCGGCCGGAGGCCATGCGGATGAGCTGGGCGCGAGCGCGCAGCCACACATAGTGCCCTTCGGCATGGCGCATGCGGAACACCTGGTCGACCTGCTTTGCCTCGCCGCGCGCGACCGCCCGGGCGACCTGGTAGATGCCGTCGTCGTCGGGATGCATCAGCCTTGCGGCATCGCCGAAGGACAGCACGCTGTCGCGCGCCGGCATGCCGAGCATTTCATACATGGAGCGCGACCAGAACAGCCGCCGGCTCGACAGGTCGAAGTCCCACAGGCCGCAGCGGCCGCGGGCGAGTGCCGTCTCGACGCGCAGGTTCGATTCCGCGAAGATCGCATCCGCGTCTCGCGCCCGCTTCGCCTGGATGTAGTAGGCATAGAGGATGACGAGCAGGATCGCCGAGATGCCGGCAAACAGCGTGACGTTCAGCGCCACCTCGTCGCGCCAGAAGGTCGCGATCTGCCCCAGCGGATTGGCGACGACGACGAAGCCGCCCTTCTTGGGCATCTGCACGAGCGAGGCATAGTAATCCTGGTCGTCGATGCGGGCGCGGAAGACGCCGGCCGGATCGCCGAAATACTGGGTTGCCGCAAGCTCCGGCGCGAACCGCGCCAAGGACAGGCCGACATAGCGCGCCGCCCCCAGCGAGGCGCCGAAGACATGGCCCTTTTCCGCCACGAAGAGAACCAGCCCGCCGGGCTGCATGCGGTCCTGCGGCAGGTGCAGCGACAGCGCCGCCTCGACCGCCATGCGGTCGGATTTCGCAAGGCTCTCGGCCATCGGCCCGGAGAACACGGCCTCCACGGCCATCGCCGTCAGCGAGGTCGTGTCCCTGACGGCGGCCTCCATCCGGTCGTGCTCGACCAGGATGCCGCCCAGGCGCGAAATGGCCACCACGAACAGAAAGGCGATGATCAGGATCGGTATCGACCGCTTCAGCACGGGCTCGGCCCGTGTCAAATGCCGTGCGGCAGGCCCGGCGAAAATCTTCGCCTGTCCCGTCAACTCATCTTCCCAGGCCGCCATTCCCGGAAATTTGAGGTGAGTCCACCCGCCGGCTGCGCGTCCTCGTTGCGCGTCCGTCATAATCTCAAACCTTGTACCTTCTCGCGATTCGGCGCGCCGCTCGCCCGAACCTGCCCTAATGAATCAATTGTGATTCGGCTTGTCCAGAGGAAAAGGTAACCAAGTCTTAACCATTTCTTATGGTTGGGAAATTGGGGGGGGACGGTCCGGCTTGGTGCCGTTACCCCCCTCTGCCCTGCCGGGCAGAGGGGGGAGCCACCCGCGCGCCGCTTAGCCCTTCAGCATGCGCTCCACGATGTCGGAAACGTCGGAAGACAGCTTCTCGCCCGCCGCGATCGTGCGCAGCGCGTTGCGCGCATGGTCGGAGCGGCCGTCCTCGAGCGCCCGCCAGGAGCGCATGGAGGTGAGGATGCGGGCGGCGAGCTGCGGGTTCTTCGGGTCGATCTCCAGGATCTGCTCGGCGAGGAAGCGGTAGCCCGCACCGTCCGCCCGGTTGAAGCCGGTCGGGTTGGAGAAGGCGAAGGTGCCGACGAGCGCGCGCACGCGGTTGGGGTTCGCCCTGTTGAAGTGCTGGCTTTCCATCAGCGCTCTGACGCGGTCCAGCGCGCCGTCGCCCGGAATGGTCGACTGGATGGAGAACCACTTGTCGATGACCAGCGCATTGTCGGCGAAGCGGGCGCGGAAGGCTTCGAGCGCCGCCGCCGTCTCCGGCGCGTCGGGGAAGCGGTGGGCGAGCACGGTGAGGGCTGCGCTGAGGTCGGTCATGTTGTCGGCGGCGGCGAAGGCTTCCGCGGCGCGTGCCGGCGTACCGTCGGCGACGGCGAGATAGGCGAGCGCCGCATTGCGCAAGGCCCGCCGGCCGGCGCTCATCGCATCCGGCGTGAAGGTGCCGCCGGTGCGGTGGCTTTCGAAGAGCGCAGCGAAGACGGCGGGATCGCGGTTCGCCACGAAGGCGAGCACGGCTTCGCGGCCGGTGCGGATGGCGTCCGGGTCGTTGTTGCTGGCGAGTTCGCGGGCGATATCGGATTCGGAGGGGAGGGCGAGCGCCTGCGCCCGGAAGGCCGGCTCCAGCGCCGCGTCGCCCGCAATGGCGATCAGCGTGTCGGCAAGCACCGGGTCGGCTTCGACCGGTTCGCCCGCCCGCGCCTTGCGCGCCGCCGCGACGAGGTTCGGCAGGGCGAGGTCGTTCAGCGCCTGCCAGCGGGCGAAGAGATCGCTGTCGTGGCGGGCGATATGGGCGAGGTCCGCGGGCGCCTGCTCGAAATGCAGGTTGATCGGCGCGGAGAAGCCGCGATTGAGCGAGACGACCGGGCGCGAGGCGATGCCGGAGAAGGTCACCGTCTGGCGGCGCTCCTTGAGGTGCAGCACGTCGCCGGTCACCTCGGCGCCGCTGACGGCGCTGGGCAGTGCCTCGGAACCATCGGCGGAAAGAAGGCCGAAGCGCAGCGGAATGTGCATCGGCTCCTTGGCGGCCTGGCCGGGCGTCGGCGGGATCATCTGTTCCAGCGACAGCGTGAATTCGCCCTTGGCCTGGTCGTAGCTCGACGAGACGCTGACGAGCGGCGTGCCTGCCTGATGGTACCAGAGGGAGAACTGCGTGAGGTCGACGCCGTTCGCCGCCTCGAAGCATTTGACGAAGTCCTCGATCGTCGCGGCATCGCCGTCGTGCCGCTCGAAATAGAGGTCCATGCCCTTCTTGAAACCGTCCCGGCCGACGATGGTCGCGATCATGCGCGTCACCTCGGAGCCTTTTTCATAGACGGTCGTCGTGTAGAAATTGTTGATCTCGCGGTATTTCGTCGGGCGCACCGGATGGGCGAGGGGGCCGGCATCCTCCGGGAACTGCTCGGACTTCAGGTGCCGCACCTCGGCGATGCGCTTGACCGCGCGCGAGCGCTGGTCGGCGGAGAATTCGTGGTCGCGGTAGACCGTCAGGCCTTCCTTGAGGCACAGCTGGAACCAGTCGCGGCAGGTGACGCGGTTGCCCGTCCAGTTGTGGAAATATTCGTGGGCGATGATCGCCTCGATGTTCGCATAATCCTGGTCGGTGGCGATCTCGGGATCGGCGAGCACGTATTTGTCGTTGAAGACGTTGAGCCCCTTGTTCTCCATGGCGCCCATGTTGAAGTCGGAGACGGCGACGATCATGAAGATGTCGAGGTCGTATTCGCGGCCGAACACCTCCTCGTCCCATTTCATCGAGCGCTTCAGCGCGTCCATGGCATAGGCCGCGCGCGGCTCCTTGCCGTGCTCGACATAGATCTTCAGCGTCACCTCGCGGCCGGACATGGTGGTGAACGTGTCTTCCACCACGCCGAGGTCGCCGGCGACCAGCGCGAAGAGGTAGGAGGGCTTCGGGTGCGGATCGAACCAGGCGGCGAAATGCTTGCCTTCGCCATAGCCGGCACCGCCGAGGAAGTTGCCATTGGACAGGAGAAGCGGGCAGCTTTCCTTGTCGGCGATGATGTTGACCGTATAGACGGCGAGTACGTCCGGCCGGTCGGGGAAATAGGTGATGCGGCGGAAGCCTTCCGCCTCGCACTGGGTGCAGTAGACGCCGTTGGTGCGGTAGAGGCCCATCAGCTGGGTGTTGGCCTCGGGGTTGATCATCGTGGTGACGGTGATCTCGAAGGGGTCGGTCGCCGGCAGGTCGCGGATCGTCAGGCTGTCCGGCGTGGCGTCGTAGCGCGCCTTGTCCATCTCCATCTGGTCGAAGAGCAGGCTCGTCATGACGAGCTCGTCGCCGTCTAGGACGAGCGGGGCGGCGGGGTCGACGCCCTCGCGGCGATGGAAGATCAGGCGCGCCTCGACCTTGGTTTCCGTCGGGTCCAGTTCGAAGGTCAGGTCGACGCGCTCGAGAACGAAGTCGGTCTGGCGATACTCTGCCAGATGAATGATCCGGCCGTTCTCTGTCCGCATGGATATGTCCTGCTCGTTGCCGCCCGGTCCGTATCGTTTTCGTACAACGCTACGGGCAATATGGACGGTCTGCCCCCAAATTCCATGGATTGATAAGCTTATTGGCTTAACATCTCATTTCCATGAGGCCCCGAATCGCAATTTTATGCTTTATCGGGACAGTCGAACACCGCCGCCGATCCGATCAAAATTATCCGTGACGCATCACCAGAATTGATCCCATCCGGCAAGCGATCCGGCTACACTCCGGCCCCAGCCTGACCCCGGTTCTCCGGTCCCTCCGCAACGCACGATGCCACGGCCTGCCGGCCGTGACGAGTTCTCCATGGACATGCAATACCCCAACCCCATGCGGGGCATTTCGCTCAAGGTCACGTCCGTGGTGATCTTCCTGTGCATGTCCGCCCTCATCAAGGCGGCCGGCAAGGACATCCCGGCCGGGCAGATCACATTCCTGCGCTCCGCCTTCGCCATGGTGCCGATCATCGTCTTCCTCGCCGTGCAGGGCCAGTTGCGCGATGCCTTCCGCACCAACGACATCTTCGGCCATTTCAAGCGCGGCTTCATCGGCATCCTGTCGATGGGCTTCGGCTTCTACGGTCTCGTGCACCTGCCGCTGCCCGAATCGATCGCGCTCGGCTATGCGCTGCCGCTGATCACCGTCGTCGTCGCCGCGGTGTTCCTGAAGGAGAAGGTCGGCATCTATCGCTGGACGGCCGTGCTGGTGGGGCTTCTCGGCGTCGCGATCATCAGCTGGCCGCGCCTGACGCTGTTCCGCGAGGGCGGTTTCGGCTCCTCGGAGGCGATGGGCGCGCTCGCCATGCTGGCCTTCGCCATGCTCGGCTCCATCGCCATGGTGCTGGTGCGCAAGCTGGTGCAGACCGAGCGCACGCCGACCATCGTGCTCTATTTCTCGCTGTTCGCGTCGGTCTTCTCGCTGGGCACGCTGCCCTTCGGCTGGAACGCGCTCGGCTGGCCGTCGCTCGGCCTGATGGCGCTGGCCGGCTTCTGCGGCGGCATCGCGCAGCTCCTGCTGACCGCCAGCTACCGCTATGCGGATGTCTCCACCATCGCCCCGTTCGAATATATCTCGATCGTGCTCGGCCTCATCATCGGCTATGTCGTGTTCGGCGACGTGCCGACCGAGACCATGCTGGTCGGCACCGCCATCGTCGTGGCCGCCGGCATCTTCGTCATCCTGCGCGAGCACCATCTCGAGCTGAAGCGCCGGGCGGCCATGCGGTACCAGACCCTGCAAGGATAGAACCCTCAGGGCCTCAACGCCATTCCGGCGTCGTCGTGTCCTCGATGCACGCCTCGGGGGGCGCATCCGGCTGGAGCGCGGCGGCGGCGGCATCGGCGCCGAGCGGCTGGGCGGCCATCGCCTGGTAGTCGGTCTTGACCACGAGGCCGTCGTTTTCCTCGCGCCGGCTGATGCGCCAGGCGGCATAGGCGCCGTAGAGCAGGAAATAGGTCGCCAGCACGACGAAGAGCGCGCCCGGCCCGAACCGGTCCATGATCGGGCCAACCATGATGGGGCCGGAAATGGTGCCGACGCCGTAGACGATCATCATGCCCGAGGAGACCTCGACATATTCGTCGGGCTGCGCGCGGTCGTTGGCATGCGCCACGTTCAGCGCATAGATCGGGAAGATGACCGAGCCGACGAAGGCGGCGACGACGTAGAGCAGCGCCGGCGGCCCGCCGGCGACCGCCGCCATGGCAAGGCAGGAGATCGTGCCGACCGCGCCGCAGGCGACCATGACGAGGCGGCGGTCCATCCGGTCGGAGGCGCGGCCGATCGGAATCTGCGAGAGGGCGCTGCCGAGGAGCACGCAGGCGAGCAGCGTCGCGCCCTGCGCCGTGGAAAGCCCGCTGCGCTGCGTGAACACGCCGCCGAGGTTCAGCCAGGCGCCGGACATCGCCCCGGCGAGGAAGGCGCCGACGACGGCGACCGGCGAGCGCCGGTAGAGTTTGGCGACATCGAAGCGCGCCTGCGTCGGCGGGGCCGGCAGCGGCGAGGAGGTGAGCGCCGTCGGCAGGAGGGCGACGGAGAAGATGATGCCGCAGAGGATGAAGAGCGAGGTGTTGGACGGGTCGCCGAGCGGCACGAGATATTGCCCGCCGATCGTGCCGACCATGGTCGTGATCAGGTAGACGGAGAAGATCGAGCCGCGGTTCTCGTTGGTCACGCGCTCGTTCAGCCAGCTTTCGATGATGAGATAGCTGCCGGAAATGGCAAAGCCCGACATGGCCCGGAACGCCATCCAGGCGCGCCAGTCGACGACGAGGGCGCACAGCAGGATGCCGATGGCGAGCAGCGTGATCAGCGCCACGAAGACCCGCACATGCCCGACCAGCAGCACGAATTTCGGCGTGACGATGCAGGAGAGCGTGAAGCCGATCGTATAGCCCGTCGCGATCATCGAAATCGTCTGCGTCGACCAGCCTTCGGCGACGGCGCGCACCGGCACGACATAGCTCTGCAGCCCGAAAGCCACCATCATCAGAAGGGTGGACAGCATCAGGCTGAGAATAGAGACGAGGCTCGCCAGCATGGGGGCTCCGGGAGAAGGCGCGTTCGGTGTCGGAGTGTCGCTCTATTGCGCCGGCCGCGCGCTGTCCACTGCGACAGCGGCTGGCGTAAAGCGAGAAGACTGTCTGGTGGGTTCGGGAAGTGGCGAAATTCCCGATAAAGTTGTGCTATGAAGAATTGCCAAGTGAACCTTGGCATCATGAAAGGAGGTGAGACGCTTGAAATTCCAGCTTACAGTTGTCGTTAGGGTATTGGGTTGGCGCCTGACACTAACGATGACTCGATAAGAAAACGGGGATCGGGCTTCGGCCCGGTCTCCACCAGAGGAAAAGGCGTCTCACCTCCTCACGACGAAGACAATAGCACAGCGCCGGCCGGCTTCAAAGCCGTGGGCGGGCTCAGGTCGGCAGGAAGGCCTTGAGCGGGTCGCGTTGCGCGGCATCGCGCGGCAGGCAAGCCAGCACGGAATATTCCCGGGCGGCGTTCACGGCGGCGCGGATATCGGCAATGTCGGACATCAGCTTGCGAAAGGCGGCCATGGCTGGGCTCCGGGGGTCGGTCTGTCTCGAAAGGCGCGGGGCCGCGCCTTGCATCGGCTCAGCGCTGGATGAACTCGGCGAAGAGCTGGACGGGGCGGTTGATGCGGGCAAAGCCGGCGGCGGTGAGCTGCTCGTTGGCCGGGGCAGCGATGCCGCCGAAGCCGTGGCCGGTGCGCAGACCGGAATGGCGGAGCGTCTCGAAGCTCGAATGGATGGGCCGAAAGCGGGCGGTCATGAATCGATTCCTTAAATCCTGTCCCTCCCGTATCGTTACATTGCGCCGCAGCATCGATTTTGCAATGCGACATTCTGCCCGGCAGATATGTGCAAATCGCATGACTGCTGAAACATTTTGTTCATGCTTGCGGCATGTTTCTGGCGGGCCTGCTGATCAATCGCAAGGCTTGAGGGCTAAGCCATTGAAAAACATGAAGGTGACCCTGGTCGTCAGCCCCTGAGCCCTGCACGGAAAGCAAGCAGGTCCTGCCAGGCGAGGCGCTTGCTGACCGGGGCGGTCACCAGATCCTGGGGATGAAGTGTCGCAAAAGCCGGGATCGTGCGGCCGGAAACCGCCACTTCCCGCCATTCCCCCCGCAATTGATGGATCGTGTCGTTGGAGCGCAGCAGGAAGCGCGCGGCGAAATTGCCGAGGATCAGCAAGTGATTCGGTTCGGCGAGCGCGATCTGCCGCTCGATGAACGGCCGGCAGATATCGGCTTCGCGCTGCGAGGGCGGGCGGTTGCCCGGCGGACGCCAGGGCACGACATTGCTGAGGAGGAGATCGGCGCGGTCGAGCCCGATGCCGGCGAGCATGCGATCGAGCATCGCGCCCTGCCGGCCGGAAAAGGGCTGGCCGTCGCGGTCGTCGTCGGCATTCGGCATGGCGCCGATCACCATGACCGACGGTTTCGCATTGCCTTCCGCGAAGACAAGGCAGCGGGCGCTGGTCTTCAGGTTGCAGCCGTTGAAGGCCTCCATCGCCGTGCGCAATTCGTCCAGCGAGCGGGCATTGCCGGCCGCAAATTCGGCCTCGGCCACCGCCTGGCTGTCCGGCATCGCGACATTGGGCAGGGCATTCTGCTGGGGCGCAGCGGCCGCCGCGCGCGACGGCTCCTGCCGGGCCGGCGCCGGCCGGGCGCTCTGCTGCGGGGAAGGGGCGGTTTCCCGCGCTGCCTGCAGGCCGCGCGCCGCGCGCATCGCCTCGAATTCGGCGATGCGGTCGACGGCCTCTTCCTCCAGCAGCCACTCGACGCCGGCATCCGCATAGAAATGCAGGAGCGATCGAAGCTGTGCGGGGTCGAGGGCGTTCGCGGTGGTCATGGCCGCACCTTAGCGAAGCGGCTTGCCGGAGGAAAGCGCCGCCGTCATCCTCAGGCCGCCCATTGCGCCACGTCGTCGCTTTCGCCGATCAGCGCGAGACCGTGGGCGATCGACAGGAGTTCGCCGCCGCTCTCGATCCGGTCCGCGTCGAAGCGGCGGGTGAAGATGCGCCGGACGGCCGGCACGAAGGAGGTGCCGCCGGTCAGGAACACCTTGTCGATGGCGCCGGGCGCGGTGCCGGTCTTGTCCAGCACCTCGTCCAGCGCGCCCTCGATGCGGGTCAGGTCCGGCGCGATCCAGTCCTCGAAATCCGCGCGCCTGACCGTCTTGCGGCCGGCCGCGCCGAGTGGGGCGAAGTGAAACTCCGCCTCGTCCGCCGCCGACAGCGCCATCTTGGTGGCCGAGATCGCCTGGTAGAGCGGATAACCCTCGTCGTGCTCGACGAGATCGATGAAGAGCTCCAGCTTCTCCGGCTCCAGCGACGAGCGGACCAGCGACTTGAGATCGGCGAATTCGCGCGTCGTCTTGAAGATCGAGAGCTGGTTCCAGCGGGCGAAGTTGGCATAGTAGCCCGACGGCACTTCCAGCACCTTGTCGAAGCTCTTGAAGAAGCTGCCCTTGCCGATCTCGGGCGCGACGAGGCGCTCGATCATGCGGGAATCGAAATGGTCGCCCGCGATGCCGACGCCCGAATGGCCGATCGGCTTTGCCGTCAGCCGCCCCGCCTGCCGCTCGAAGCGGATCAGCGAATAGTCCGTCGTGCCGCCGCCGAAATCGGCGACCAGCACGGTGGCGTCGCTCTTCAGCGTCTGGGCGAAGTAATAGGCCGCCGCGACGGGTTCGTAGACATAGTGGATTTCCGGAAAGCCGAGCCGCGTCAGCGCCGCGTTGTAGCGTTCGAGGGCGAGCGCCGGATCGGGGCTGGCGCCGGCGAACTGAACCGGCCGGCCGGTGACGACGCGCGAGACGTCCGCCGGCCATCCGTCGCCCGCATAGGCCTTCAGCCGGCGCAGGAACACCTCCATCAGGTCGTCGAAGGCATGGCGGCGGGCAAAGACCAGCGTGCCCTGGAAGAGGGCGCTCGCGGCAAAGGTCTTGATCGACTGCAGGAAGCGGCAGTCGCCGGGATTGTCGATGAACTGGCGGATCGCAGCCTGTCCCGCCTCCACCTTCAGCGCCTGCGCGCCGACGACCGGATCCTTCATGAAGGACAGCGCCGTGCGCATCGTGTCGGTGACGCCGACGCTGCTGGTGAAGGTCATGGACTGTGTCGCCGCGGCGCTTTCGGAAAGCGCCAGAACCGTGTTCGTCGTGCCGAAATCAAGCCCGAGTGCCCGTGCCATCGCCGTGCCCCTTCGATCGTCAAAAATGTGTTGAAGCGGAGCGAAAGCCCCACGCGAAAGGCGCGGCCGCGCGCCCGGAAATTGGAGAGCGCGCCAGATGGCACAGGCGGGCGGGGAAGGCAAGGGGGAAGGCATGATTGCCCCTCACCCTAACCCTCTCCCGGCAGGCGGGGAGAGGGGACTTGCCACACGAACGGGTGTTGGTTGGGGAAATTGGCGCGGCATATTTCCTTCTCCCCGTTTACGGGGAGAAGGTGCCGGCAGGCGGATGAGGGGCTATCCCCTACGCCTCAGACCGACCGCGCCGCCCCGCCGTCGCAGCGGATGAGGCTGCCGGTGACGTAGCTGGCCGGCGCGCTGCACAGGAAGGCGGCGGTGGCGGCGAATTCCTCGACCGCGCCGTAGCGCCGGGCTGGGATCGCCCGTTCCGAGGCCGCGCGCACCTCCTCCACGCTCCTGCCGCTGTGCTCGGCGGCGGCGGCGTCGAGGCTCTTCAGGCGGTCCGTCATGATGCTGCCGGGCAGGAGCATGTTGCTGGTGATGCCGTATTCGGCGACCTCGCTCGCCAGCGTCTTCGACCAGCCGGCCAGCGCCGGGCGCAGCGTGTTGGACAGCGCCAGGCCGGGGATCGGCTCGATGACGCCGGAGGAGGCGACGGTGAGGATGCGCCCCCAGCGCTGCTCCTTCATGACGGGCAGCAGCCGGTTGGTGAGCGTGATGATGCGCAGCACCATGGACTGGAAGTAGCCGGCCAGCTTTTCCGGGCTCATGTCCTCGGTGGAGCCGGGCGTCGGCCCGCCGGAATTGTTGACGAGGATGTCGACCCCGCCGAGCTTTTCCCGCACCGCCCGCACCAGCGTCTCGACGACGTCCTCGTCGCTGAGATCGGCCTGCACCCAGTCGGCCCGCCCGGGGCCTTCCGCATTGATGGCCGCGCAATTCTTCGCCAGCGTCTCGACGCTGCGCCCGCACAGGAGGACATGGGCCCCCTCGCGGGCGAGCGCTTCGGCAATGCCCTTGCCGAGGCCGCGGGAGGAGGCGAGGACGAGGGCGCGCTTGCCGGCAATTCCGAGATCCATCGTGGTCTGTCCTATGTTCGGGGCGTATCGGTGCGATAGGGCACCTTGCCCGGATTGAAGAGGTTTTTCGGGTCGAGCGCGGCCTTGATCGCCTGCGCCACCGCGCGGCGCGATGCATTGCCGTAGCTGAGATAGGCACGGCGCTTTTCCGTTCCCACCCCATGCTCGGCGGAAAAGCTGCCGCCGAGCTCCGCGATGCCGGCATAGACCGCGTCCTCGATCGGCTCCTTGGAGCCCGGAGCGGAATAGCCATTGCCGATGATGGAAATGTGCAGGTTGCCGTCGGCGACATGGCCGTAGACATAGGCGTCGAGCCCTGGATCGACCGCTTTCAGCCGCTGCCGCAGCCCGGCGACATAGCCGTCGAGCGCGCCCGGCGGCACGGAGACGTCGAAGGACGGCGCGGCCGGGAAATGCCGGTACATGAATTCGCCGTCCTCGCGCAGCGCCCAGAAGCGCCGCGCCTGGTCGAGCGAGGCGGCGACGATGCCGCAGGTCAGCCCGTGTTCCTCCCAGAGCGCGGCAAGGCCGTCCTCCAGCGCCGCGCGGGCTTCCGCCTCGCTGCCGGCGGAGACCTCCATCAGCAGGATCGCCGGCGTATCGGCCTCCAGCCAGCCGAGGTCGAAGCCTTTTTCCGCCGCGCTGTCGCAGAGATAGCGCTGCCACATCAGTTCGGCGCCCTCGAGTTGCAAGGCGGGCCGGCCGCGGAAATGGGCGATGAGGGCGAGGGCGGCCGTGGCGTCCGGTACGCCGACGAGCGCGGTGGCGCGCATCGGGTTGAAGCTTTCAAGCTTCAGCACGGCGCGGGTGACGAAGCCGTAGGCGCCCTCCGAGCCGATGAGCAACTGCTTGATGTCCGGCCCGGCGCTGACCTTCAGCACCCGCGTCAGGTCGCAAAACAGGTTGCCGTCCGGCATCACCGCCTCGATGCCCAGCACCTGATGGCGCATCACCCCGTTGCGGAAGGCGAGGATGCCGCCCGCATTGGTGGCGATCATGCCGCCGATGGTGGCGCTGCCGCGCGCGGCGATATCGATGCCGGGAATGAGGCCGACCTTCGCCGTCGCCTCCTGCAGGGCCTGGAGCGTGACGCCGGCCCCGACCGTGACGGTGCGGGCGAGGGGATCGATGGCCTCGATCCGGTCGAGGCGGGCGGTGGAGACGATGAGCTCGCCCGGCCGGCTGACGCCGCCGCCGACGAGCCCCGTGCGCCCGCCCTGCGGCACGACGGGCACGTCGTTTTTAATGCACCAGCGCACCACGGCGGCCGCCGCCTCGGGCGTTGCCGGCACGGCCATGGCGCCGGCGCCGAAATTGCCGGCATGCTCGCCGGGATACCGGTCCGCCAGCCGGTCGCCGCCGATAAGGTGGAGCGCATCGCCGAAATCGTTCAAGTCGCGTTCGAGCGATCGGATAATCTCGGACATGTTCCCGTTTCCTCTGCCGATGGGCCGGCTCGAATGCGTAGTGCGGCGGGAGGGCGGAATCAAGCAGGCACGCGGCAGTGCGGGTGGCGACAGATTGACGTTTACGTTAAAGTCAATAAACTTCCGGCCCTGTCATCATGTCATGCGCAATGCAGGGAAAGTCTGTCGCAGAACGGCTCGACAAGACTTTCCGCATTTGTCATGACAGGCCGAACCGAGGGAATTGCCGCGGCTTTTGAGGGGTTGCGGGGTGGAGAGACGAATGAGCGAAGAAATGGAACTCCCCGAACGCGAAAGCATGGAATTCGACGTGGTGATCGTCGGCGCCGGTCCCGCGGGGCTTTCGGCGGCAATCCGGTTGAAGCAGGTCAATCCGGACCTCACCGTCGTCGTGCTGGAAAAGGGGTCTGAAGTCGGCGCGCATATCCTCTCCGGGGCGGTCGTCGATCCCATCGGCATCGACCGCCTCTTGCCCGACTGGCGCGAGGACGACAGCCATCCCTTCAAGACCGCGGTGACGGACGACCACTTCTTGCTCCTCGGCCCGGCCGGCTCGGTGCGCCTGCCGAACTTCGCCATGCCGCCCTTGATGAACAACCACGGCAACTACATCGTCTCGCTCGGCAATGTCTGTCGGTGGCTGGCGACCAAGGCGGAAGAGCTTGGCGTCGAGATCTATCCCGGCTTTGCCGCGACCGAAGTGCTCTACAACGACGAGGGCGCCGTCATTGGGGTCGCCACCGGCGACATGGGCATCGAGCGCAATGGCGAGCCCGGGCCGAACTATACCCGCGGCATGGCCCTTCTCGGCAAGTACACGCTGATCTCCGAGGGCGTGCGCGGTTCGCTCGCCAAGCAACTGATCCAGAAATTCGATCTCCAGAAGGATCGCGAACCCCAAAAGTTCGGCATCGGCCTCAAGGAGCTCTGGCAGGTGAAGCCTGAGAACCACAGGCCCGGCCTCGTGCAGCACTCCTTCGGCTGGCCGCTCGGCATGAAGACCGGCGGCGGCTCGTTCCTCTATCACCTCGAAGACAACATGGTCGCCGTCGGCTTTGTGGTGCATCTCAACTACAAGAACCCCTATCTCTTCCCCTTCGAGGAATTCCAGCGCTTCAAGACGCATCCGGCGATCCGCGGCACTTTCGAGGGCGGCAAGCGCCTCTCCTACGGCGCACGCGCGATTACCGAGGGCGGCTACCAGTCGGTGCCGAAGCTCTCGTTCCCCGGCGGTGCGCTGATCGGCTGCTCGGCGGGTTTCGTCAACGTGCCGCGCATCAAGGGCAGCCACAATGCGGTGCTCTCCGGCATCCTCGCCGCCGAAAAGCTGGCGGATGCGATTGCGGCCGGCCGGGCCAATGACGAGCCGATCGAGATCGAGCAGGGCTGGCGCGACAGCGCCATCGGCTCGGACCTGAGGAAGGTGCGCAACGTCAAGCCGCTGTGGTCGAAGTTCGGCACGGCCATCGGCGTCGCGCTCGGCGGCCTCGATATGTGGACGAACACGCTGTTCGGCTTCTCCTTCTTCGGCACGCTGAAACACGGCAAGACGGACGCGCAGTCGCTCGAACCGGCAGCCAAGCACCAGCGGATCGACTACCCCAAGCCCGATGGCGTATTGACCTTCGACCGTCTCTCCTCGGTGTTCCTGTCGAACACCAACCACGAGGAAGACCAGCCGATCCATCTGCAGGTGAAGAACCCGGAACTGCAGAAGACCTCGGAGCTCGACGTCTATGCCGGCCCGTCGACGCGCTACTGTCCGGCCGGCGTCTACGAATGGGTGGAGAAGGACGGGAAAGACGTCTTCGTCATCAACGCGCAGAACTGCGTGCACTGCAAGACCTGCGACATCAAGGACCCCAACCAGAACATCAACTGGGTGCCGCCGCAGGGCGGCGAGGGGCCGGTCTATCCGAACATGTGAGGAGTGGGGAGCCGGCCAAGATCCGCCGGCTCTTCCCCCACGCTCGGTCCTCGACTTTTCGCAGTTTCCTTCGACTTCGCCCCTTCGTCATCCGCCCTCCATCTCATTGTCGTCATCCTCCTCCCTCTCTTCCGTCATCCTCGGGCTTGACCCGAGGATCCACGCCCCCGGCAGGCCCTGACTTCGTGGCATGGACCCTCGGGTCAAGCCCGAGGATGACGGAGATTGGGGAGAGCGTCTGTGGACACATGCCCGCAGGCCGGTGATCCCCGTCGATCTTGCGTTCGCGATGGTCCAGGGCAGGGGAGAGCGCATGTCCTCATGCGCATGGCCGCGCTCGCCCTTCCGTCAGCGACGGCCGAGGCAGGGAGGATCGAGCGCCTGGGGACACACGACCCGCTTCCGATGCCGCCGCTTTTCCGCCACGCCCCTTAACGCCGCGTGCAACCCTCGCGCGCCGCTTAACCCTCGATTAACCATAACCGCATAATTTCCGACCCCGAGGACGATATATTCAAGGGGCTTTAACCATGTCGATTTCCCGCCGCGGATTCCTGCTCGGCGCATCCGCATTGCTTGCCGGCTGCGCGACGAACGGCACCAGCGACCGCGCCAACTACGGTGACCGGCTGGACGAGAAGTTCCCGCTGAAGGCGATTCCGCTCGACAAGATCAAGCCCGACCTGCGCCGCCAGGAAGTCGCCTATGCCACCGGCCATGCGGCCGGCACCGTGGTCGTCGACACGCCGGCCCGCCGGCTCTACTACGTGCTCGGCAACGGCCGGGCGATGCGCTACGGCATCGGCGTCGGCCGGCAGGGCTATTCGCTGGCCGGCAACGCCACCATCGGCCGCAAGGCGGAATGGCCGACCTGGACGCCGACGCCGAACATGATCCGCCGCGATCCGAAGAAGAACCTGAAATATGCCGGCGGCGTGCCCGGCGGGCTCAACAACCCGCTCGGCGCCCGCGCCATCTACCTCTACCAGAACGGCAACGACACGATGTTCCGCATCCACGGCACCAACCAGCCGTGGTCAATCGGCGAGGCCATGTCGAGCGGCTGCGTGCGCATGCTCAACCAGGACGTGATCGACCTTTACGCCCGGGTGCAGCCCGGCGGCCGCGTCCACGTCATCCAGGGCCGCCGCCAGGCCTGACGGGCAACACGGTTGCGACATCGCGCGAGGCGGGTGCGGGAAGAGGGGTCGGCTTTCGCCGGCCCTTTTTGGCGTTTTCATTCTTTGAAAAAGCTGAATTGCATCATAACATTGCCGTTGCGACCCAACACTTGGACAAAGTCGGGACCGTCGCGCGAATTTGACCTTTCCATGACGCATAGGGGTCAATGGCAGACGCATTCGTACCGGCATTCGAACCGGTAGCTGCAAAAGTCGAGGCTGCGGTATCGTGGAAAGAGAAGGCCCCCGACTGGCCCTGTCCAAGATGGATCCGCATGGGATCACGGGCCCGGCGCCGGCGGTGCAGCGGGCCCTTGTCGGCACAATGACACCGCCGAAATGAGGGAACGGATATGAAACATCTTCTTGCTTCCACCTGCCTCGTCGCCGGCCTTATGGCCATGACGGGTGCGGCGCGCGCCGAATGCGGCGACGTGACCATCGCCAGCATGAACTGGCAGAGCGCCGAGGTTCTCGCCGCGCTCGACAAGTTCATCCTCACCGAAGGCTATGGCTGCAACGCCGAGGTCATCGTCGGCGACACGGTTCCGACCATCACCTCGATGATCGAGAAGGGCGAGCCGGACCTGGCGCCCGAAGGCTGGGTCGACCTGCTGCCGGACGTCGTCAACCGCGGCATCGAGGAAGGCAAGCTGATCGGCGCCGCCGTGGCGCTTTCCGACGCGGCCGTGCAGGGCTGGTGGATCCCGAAATACGTCGCCGACGCTCATCCCGACATCAAGACGATCGACGACGCGCTGAAGCACCCCGAACTGTTCCCGGATCCGGAAGACAGCTCCAAGGGCGCCGTGCACAACGGCCCGCAGGGCTGGGGCGGCACGGTGGTGACGAGCCAGCTCTACAAGGCCTATGGCGGGGAAGCGGCGAACTTCACGCTGGTCGACACCGGTTCGGCCGCCGGCCTCGACGGCTCGATCGCCAAGGCCTACGAGCGCAAGGAAGGCTGGGTCGGCTACTACTGGGCGCCGACGGCTCTTCTCGGCAAGTACGAGATGGTCAAGCTCGAGCACGGCGTGCCCTATGACGCCGCCGAGTGGAAGCGCTGCAACACGGTCGCCGATTGCGCGGACCCGAAGAAGAACGACTGGCCGAAGGACAAGGTCCAGACGCTCGTCACCAAGGGCTTCTCCGAGCGTGCGGGCGCAGAGGTGATGGACTATCTCAACAAGCGCGCCTGGTCGAACGACACGGTCAACAAGCTGATGGCCTGGATGACCGACAACCAGGCGAGCGGCGACGACGGCGCCAAGCATTTCCTGGAGGAGAACGAAGCCCTCTGGAAGGACTGGGTCTCGCCGGAAGCGGCCGAGAAGATCAAGGCTGCTCTCTGACCGGCGACCGATGAACGGGGCGGCGCGTCGCGGGCGCGCCGCCCTTCGCCTTCGTTTTAGCGCATGCCTTTGGCGCAAATCGCCGCGCACTTTCCCTCGGCATGCTTCAGGGTAGGCTCATATAAGCTGGCGCAAGACCGGCCGGAGCCGAAGGGGATCGACATGGACTGGTTTACGAAATTTCCGACGATGGACGCGGGCGCCTTGCGCGACCTCAAGAAGCTGATCGACGAAGGCTTCCGCGGCTTCACGCGCGCCTATGGCGACAGCATCGAATCGATCTTCGTGCCGCTGCAGCATTTCCTGATCTGGTCGGAACGCTTCATGACGCGCACCCCCTGGCCGATCATCCTCTTGCTGATCGCCGTCATCGCATGGTTCGCCAGCCGCAACTGGAAGATCGTCGCCGGCACGATCGCGACGCTTCTGGTGATCGGCTATCTCGATATGTGGGACGATACGATGAAGACGGTCTCGATGATCTTCGTCTGTACCGTGCTCTCCATCGCCATCGGCATTCCGATGGGCATTGTCATGTCGCGCTCGGACCGGGTGCAGAACGTCATCAACCCGATCCTCGACGTCATGCAGACCATGCCGAGCTTCGTCTATCTCATCCCCGTCGTCATGCTGCTCGGCATCGGCAAGGTGCCGGGCCTCATCGCCGTTGTCATATACGCCATCCCGCCGATGATCCGCCTCACCAATCTCGGCATCCGCCTCGTCGACAAGGATGTGCTGGAGGCCGCCGACGCCTTCGGCTCGTCGAGCTGGCAGAAGCTGAAGAACGTGCAGATGCCGCTCGCCCTTCCCACCATCATGGCCGGCATCAACCAGACGATCATGATGGCGCTCGCCATGGTGGTCATCGCCTCGATGATCGGCGTGCAGGGCCTCGGCCAGCCGGTTCTCAAGGCCATCTCCAACCAGTATTTCACGCTCGGCATGTTCAACGGCCTCGCCATCGTCGGCATCGCGATCATCTTCGACCGCGTCAGTCAGGCCTTCGGCAAGCGCCTGCAGAAACACCGCGAGATCATTCACGGTTGATCGCAAAGGCGATATCCTGCGGCCAGGCGGCCGCAGGATTCTCCCGGCCGGAAACAGCGAGCGCCGGTCGATGCAGGGCAGAACCCTTGATTTCTACAATTCCCATGCGGCCGACTATGCCGCCAGCGGGAACGAGCCGAATCCGAAACTCCTGCCGTTCCTCCAGCGCTGCAAGGTTGCCGGCAAGATTCTGGAGCTGGGTACCGGGAGCGGCGTCGATGCCGCGGCCATCCTTGCTGCCGGTTTCGCGCTGGATGCGACGGACGGATCGGCGGAACTGGCCGCCGTCGCCTCCCGCCGGCTCGGCCGGACGGTCCGCACCATGCTGTTCCAGGAACTGGACGCGGTGGAAGCCTATGACGGGATCTATGCCTGTGCCGCGCTCACCCATGTCGCCCGGGACGAACTGGCCGAGGTGATCGGCAGGGTGCGCATGGCCCTCGTGCCGGGCGGCATCGCCTGGGCCAGCTTCAAGGCGGGATCCGCCGAAAGCGCCGACGCCCTCGGCCGCCACTACAACTACCTCTCGGCCGAGGAACTGACGGCCTACTGGCGGGCCAGCGGCCCGTGGGCCTCGCTGGAGGTGGAAAGCTGGAGCGGCAGCGCCTATGACCGCCGCCCCACCGACTGGATCGCCGTTACCGCGATCCGCTAGAGCATTTCCAGTCGAAGCGAGGTCGCTTCGACGTCGGATAATGCGGTAAAAACAGGAATCTAGAGCATTTCCGGTGAACCGGAGTTCACCGGAAATGCTCTAGCCTCCAGCGGCGCGGCGGCCACTCCCACGCGAAGAACCGCCCCGACGAGCGGCGTCGGGGCGGTTGGGACGGCCGGAGAGGCGGGGCCGTCCGGGGCGTGGCTCCGGAGAGGGGAGCGACGCCCGGCCTGTCGTCAATGCGCGGCGGCGACAGGCGTTTTTCCGGATTTCCAGGCGACGACCATCAGCGCGCCGATGACGGTGATGTGCTCCATGACAACGTAGAACTCGATCGTGCGCATCGGCTCCTGCATGGTCCAGAAAGTGTGCGCGATCGGGATGGTGAGGGCGGTGAAGACGGCGAGCATGCCGGCGCCGAGCCAGGCCCAGCGGTTGGCGATGATCAGCGCCGAGCCGATAAGCTGGGTGGCGGCGGTGGCGAGGTTGAAGAGGACCGGCGGCTCCAGCCCGAAATGCGCCATCTCGGCGACGCCGGCGTTGAAATCGGCAAGTTTCGCGATGCCGGAAAGCCAGAACATCGAGGTGAAGAGCGTGCGGGCGAGGAAGCCGAAGATGCGGCTGCCGGTAATGCTTTCGATAAGCGCGGACATGCGATGTCTCCAGGAGCGTTCATGGGCCTGCGGAGTGTCTTTCGACCGTTCTCCGATTGCAACCCGCCGTTTCATTCCTTGGGTTCGACGGGTTGCGATGGCCTATTTCTACCAGAGTCCCGGCCGCGCCCTGTCACCCCGGTAACAGGGCGCGCAAACGAAAACGGCGCCCGAAGGGGCGCCGTGCAGATCGTTCCGGTCGGGCCGGTTCACTCGGCCGGGCAGGCCGGCGTTGCGGTGGGCTCGGCCTTTTCCAGCGCCAGCGAGACGAGGAAGACGCCGAAGCCGACGACGGCGGTCGCCGCGCCCACGAAGCCCATCGAGCCGTAGCCGTAGCCGGCGCTGATCGCCATGCCGCCGAAGAGCGCGCCGAGCGCGTTGGCGACGTTGAAGGCGGAATGGTTGAGCGCGGCGGCGAGCGTCTGCGCGTCGCCGGCCACATCCATCAGCCGCGTCTGCAGCGCCGGGCCGACGACGAAGCTGCAGCCGATGAGGAAGCAGCAGACGGCGAGCAGGACGGGATTCTCGGCCGTCAGCGACAGGCTGACCAGCACGAAGAAGTAAAGCGCCAGCGACCAGCCGATCGTGCGCATCAGCGAAAGGTCGGCGAGCTTGGCGCCGAAGATGTTGCCGACGATCATGCCGCAGCCGAAAATCGCCATGATGACCGGCACCATGCCGACATTCAGCCCCGCGACCTCGGTGACGATCGGCGAGATATAGGAGAAGACCGCGAACATGCCGCAGAAGCCGCTGGCGGCGATGCCGAGCGTCAGCCAGACCTGCTTGCGCTTCAGCGCGCCGAGCTCGGTCAGCGCGTTGATGCCCTTCGGCACGCTGTCGCGCGGCAGAAAGGTGGCGATGAGCGCGACGGTCAGAAGGCCGGTGATACCGACGGCGATGAACATGAACTGCCAGTCGAACAGCTGGCCGAAGAAGGCGGCGAGCGGCGTGCCGATCAGCGTGGCGACGGTGAGGCCCAGCATGACCTTGCCGACCGCCTGCGTGCGCCTGTTGACCGGCACCATGGAGGCGGCGACCAGCGCGGCGACGCCGAAATAGGCGCCGTGCGGCAGGCCGGAAAGGAAGCGGAAGAGGATGAAGCTCTCGAAGGTGGGTGCGGCGGCGCTGGCAAGGTTGCCGGCGGCGAACAGGCCCATCAGCACCAGCAGCAGGTCGCGCCGGCGGAACCGTGCGCCGATGACCGCGATGACCGGCGCGCCGACCACCACGCCGAAGGCATAGGCGCTGATGACATAGCCGGCCTCGGCGGTCGTCACGCCGAAGGTGGTGCCGACATCCGGCAAGAGGCCCATGATGGCGAATTCGCCGGTGCCGATGCCGAAGCTGCCGACGGCGAGCGCCAGGATGATGAGGGTGACGGTAAGCGCCGAAAGCGGCGGCTGCCCGGAGGAGGGGGCGGCAGGGGGCAAGGCATGTTCGGACACGGGTGGCTCCGCAGGAATGATCCACGCGCGGCCGATCGGCGACAGACCCGGCACGGGCGGCCACTCCTCCTGGCTGCTGATGCTGTGTGGTCCGGCCGGAAGGGCCGCGATGGGGAAAGACGATGCGGCCGGCCGGCGTACTCCCGACGCAGGCGACCGGGCGGCAATATATCAGAGAAGGCGGCGCTGCCTACTGCGATTTTTCACCTCCTCCCGGATTTGGCCGGGGTGCCGCGCTCACGAATTCTTGCAGTGTGTTTCGCGCCCGCCCGCTAATCGCCGCTTTCTGGCTTATCTAATGGATCGAATTCGTCCATCGGGCGTTCTCGGCCAAGATGCGGAGTATGCGAATGAGAGTACAGGCGATATTCAACAGGGACGGGGGGACGTTCCGCACCACCGACATGGAGGCCTATGCCCGCCACGCGGAGAAGGTCTTCTATGAGGCGGGGCACCACCTCGACTGCGATATCGTCGAGGGGGCCGATATCGAGATGGCGCTCACCCGCTGCGCGGACCGCACGGATCTCGACGCGATGCTGGCCGGCGGCGGCGACGGCACGGTCTCGGCCGCGGCCGGCCTTGCCTGGCAGAGCAAGATGCCGCTCGGCATCGTCCCCGCCGGCACGATGAACCTCTTTGCCCGCTCGCTGAACATCCCGCTCGACATCTGGCAGGCGATCGATGCGCTGGCGGACGGCGACATCGCGGCGGCCGATATCGGCACGGCGGACGACCGGGCCTTCGTGCACCAGTTCTCCGCCGGCCTGCACGCCCGCATGGTGCGCCTGCGCAACGCCATGACCTACCGCTCGCGCCTGGGCAAGATCGTCGCCAACACCCGCGCCGCCGTCGGCGTCGTCTTCGATCCGCCGGAATTCGAGGTCGAATTCAACGTCGACGGCGTCGAGGAGCACCGCAAGGTCTCGGCCATCAACGTGTCGAACAACCGTTTCGGCGAGAACGGCCTGCTCTATGCCGAAGACCTCACCGGCGGCCATCTCGGCTTCTACACGACGAAGCCGCTGAAGCCGGCGGGCGTCGCGAAACTCGCCTTCGACATCCTGCGCGGAAAACTGCGGGAAAACGCCGACGTCACCGAAATGACCGGCACGGAGGTCGACCTGCATTTCCCGAGGGTCGACCGGGCGATCAACTGCGTCATCGACGGCGAGCTTTTGCCGATGGACCGCGACGTCTCGATCCGGCTGCATCCGGGCGAATTGAAGGTGATGGTGCCGAAGGTACAGGCGAAGACCATGGCGACGGCGGAGCCGGCGGCGGCTTGAGGCGGATTTCAGGAGCTGCCCCTCACCCTAACCCTCTCCCCGCAAGCGGGGAGAGGGGACTTGCCTCATAAACGGGTATTGGTTGGGGAAACCGGCGCGGCATATCTCCTTCGCCCCGTTTACGGGGAGAAGGTGGCCGGCAGGCCGGATGAGGGGCTGGGTGCCGCTTTCGTCAAATCCGCGGCAGGTAGGTCTGATAGTCGAAATCCGACACCGTGCGCAGGTAGACGATCGCCTCCTTGCGCTTCGTATCGCCGTAGAGCTTCTGATACTCCGCCCCGAAGGCGTCCTTGATGAAGGGCGAGGCGGAGAACTCTTCCACCGCCGTCAGGAAATCGTGCGTCAGGCGCTTGGCGTCGGGCGCCTCCTTGCCGGGCTCCGTCACCGGGCCCGGATCGAGCTCGTTGTCGAGGCCGAGCAGGATGCCGCCGAGGATGGCCGTCAGGAGCAGGTAGGGGTTGACGTCGGCGCCCGCCACGCGGTGCTCGACGCGCGCGGCCGGGCCGTCCTTGTCCGGAATGCGGATGGCGGTGCCGCGATGGCCGAACCCCCAGGTGAGATCGACGGGGGCGAAGGAGCCCGGCTGGAAGCGGCGGTAGGAATTGGCGAAGGGCGCGAAGACGAGCTGGGCGTCGCGCATCGTCTGCAGCATGCCGGCGCAGATGGATTTCAGCTTCACCGGGTCACCGCCCCGGGCGTCGAGGATGTTCCGGCCGTCCCTGTCGATGACGCTGCAATGCACATGCAGGCCGGAGCCGGCATGTTCGGCATAGGGCTTCGCCATGCAGGTGGATTTCAGCCCAAAGCGGGGCGCGGCCTGCTCGGCGATGCGCTTGAGGTAGATGCAGTCGTCGGCGGCGGCGAGCGCATCCGGCCGGTGCAGCAGGTTGATCTCGAACTGGCCGGGGCCGAACTCGGCCGTCGTCGCGTCGGCCGGCAGGTCCATGGCCTTCGCCCAGGCCCGCACGGTCTGCAGATAGCCGTCGAGCGCATCCGTCGCGCGCATGTCGTAGAGCTGGAAGCCGTTGGGCTCGCCGCGATACATCAGCGCCGCCGGCGGACGCGGCTTGCCGGTTTCGCGGAAATCGTCCTCCACCACGTAGAATTCCAGCTCCGTCGCGACGACGGGCGTCAAACCCCTGTCTTCGAAGCGCTTCAGCATGCGGGCGAGAATGGCGCGCGGGTCCATGAAGGAGGCGGTGCCGTCGAATTCGTGCATCGTCGCCAGCACCTGGCGCGAGCCTTCCGGCGCCCAGGGCATGGCGGCAAGCGACCGGCGGTCGGGAATGCACACGCCGTCCGGGTCGCCGACGGAAAGGGACAGGCCCGTGATGTCGTCATTGTCGTCGCCCCATATGTCGAGCGACTGGGTGGAGGAGGGCAGGCGCACCGAGCCGTCCCAGATCTTCTTCTCGCCTTCGGGCGGAACCTGCTTGCCGCGCAGGTCGCCGTTCATGCCGACGAGGAGGATTTCGATACGGGGCGGGGCATCGGCGGGTGCATTGGCGAGCGGCGAACCGGCTGCCTTCTTGTCGTTTGTCATGGTGCCTGCTTCGGTTTGGCGGGAAGCATGGGCAAGAAATTTTGCTTTCGCTCGATCTCTTGCCAAATGCCTGTTGTATGGGCATTTTCGTAACCCATTCTGTCCCGCCGTTCAATAAGGCGAGGCCTACCACCAGGGATGTAGTCAAATGTCGAACAGCAGTGCAGCAGCCGTATCCAACCTCGGTGCCCTCGATGCCGCCCATCACCTTCATCCCTTCTCGGACATGAAGAAGCTGAACGCGACCGGCACGCGCATCATCGAGCGCGGCGAGGGGTGCTACATCTTCGACAACCACGGCAAGCGTTATCTCGACGGCTTCGCCGGCCTCTGGTGCGTCAATATCGGCTATGGCCGCCGGGAGATCGCCGATGCCGTCCTGCGCCAGATGAACGAACTGCCCTATTACAACACCTTTTTCGGCACCACGACGCCGCCGGCCGTCCTTCTCGCCCAGAAGATCACGTCGCATGCCGGGCCGAACATCAACCGCGTCTTCTTCACCGGCTCCGGCTCGGAAGCCAACGATACCTGGTTCCGCATGGCCCGCGTCTATTGGGGCGCCATGGGCAAGCCGACCAAGAAGGCGGTCATCGCCCGCAAGAACGGCTATCACGGCTCCACCGTCGCCGGCGCCTCGCTCGGCGGCATGAAGTGGATGCACGAGCAGGGCGACCTGCCGATAGCCGGCATCCACCATATCGACCAGCCCTTCTGGTATGCCGAGGGCGGCGACCTTTCGCCGGAGGAATTCGGCCTGAGGATGGCCCGCCAGCTGGAGGAGAAGATCGACGAACTCGGCGAGGACAATGTCGCCGCCTTCGTCGCCGAGCCGATCCAGGGCGCGGGCGGCGTCATCGTGCCGCCGGCCACCTACTGGCCGGAAATCGCCCGCATCTGCAAGGCGAGGAACATCCTGCTGGTCGCCGACGAGGTGATCTGCGGCTTCGGCCGCACCGGCCACTGGTTCGGCCACCAGCATTTCGGCGTCGAACCGGACCTCGCGCCCATCGCCAAGGGCCTGTCTTCCGGCTATCTGCCGATCGGCGGCGTGATGGTCTCCGACCGCGTCGGCAATGTGCTGGTGGAGGAGGTCGGCGACTTCAACCACGGCTTCACCTATTCCGGCCACCCGGTCTGCGCCGCCGCAGCGCTGGAGAACCTGCGCATCATCGAGGACGAGAAGCTCGTCGAGCGCGTGCACGACGATATCGGCCCCTATCTTGCCGCCGGCCTTAAGTCGCTGGAGGACCTGCCGATCGTCGGCGAGGTGCAGCAGGTCGGCCTGATGGCCGCCGTCCAGCTCGCCGAGGACAAGGCGACCCGCAAGCGCTTCGAGGACAAGGAAAAGGCCGGCGTCACCGTGCGCAACCATTGCCTGGAGAACGGCCTCGTGCTGCGCGCCACCGGCGACCGCATGCTCTACTCCCCGCCGCTCGTCATCACCCGTGCGGAGGTGGATGAGATGATCGACATCACGCGCAAGGGGCTGGAACATGCGTGGAAGGTGATGACGGCTTGAGGCGGCTCAGGCGATTCGAAGGCCGAGATGCTCGGCCATCGGATTAAAATCCCTGTCGGCATGGAGCAGGCTGTGGCCGTGCTCCATGCAATAGGTGCCGATGATGAGGTCGGCGGTCTTGCGGATGGTGATGCCTTTTGAACGAAGAAGGCGAAAATTCGCGGCGGCTTTTACTGCAATTTCTGGCGAAAGCATCGTGGCCTGCGCGAAAGCCGCCAACTCATTCTGCAGGCACGTCGCATGCTTATCGCTGCGAGCGCCGCGCAGAACTTCCAATAAGACGATATCGCCAACGATGATTTGTGCCGGGTTCGAAATTGCCCTGAGCCGCATGACCTCGGGCGTATCGCGGTCGTGGATCAGCGCGATCCAGACAGAACTATCGACAGCGATCATTCCGCAGCGTCTGGAAGCAATTCTTCGTCCGGATCGATATCCGTGCGCATCTCGTCGAGGTCGCCCTCCCAGCCCATGCCGCGAAGGTTTTCGAGAGCTTCGCGGCGCTGGCAATTTTGCACGAGTTCACGAAGCGCCAGATCCACGATAGCCTTCTTCGTGGGCAGGCCGGTGAATTCTTTTGCTTTCGCAATCAAATCGTCATCGAGATCGATGTTTGTGCGCATGGCAACCTCGCATGTGTATGAAACAGGAAGATCATACACCAAGGCGAGGTCGCTCACAACAAAGTCACTGAAACGCCGTCTCGAAGAAGCTTCTCAGCTTGCGCGAATGCAGCTTCTCCGTCGGCATGCCCGCGAGCTTCTCCAGTGCCCGGATCCCGATGCGCAGATGCTGGTTCACCTGCGTCCTGTAGAAGGCCGTCGCCATCCCCGGCAGCTTCAGTTCGCCGTGCAGCGGCTTGTCGGAAACGCACAGCAGCGTGCCGTAGGGCACGCGGAAGCGGAAGCCGTTGGCGGCGATGGTGGCCGATTCCATGTCGAGCGCGATGGCGCGGGACTGGGAGAGGCGCTTGACCGGGCCGCGCTGGTCGCGCAGTTCCCAGTTGCGGTTGTCGATCGTCGCCACGGTGCCGGTGCGCATGATGCGCTTGAGGTCGTAACCCTCGAGGCCCGTCACCTCCTCGACCGCGCTTTCCAGCGCCACCTGCACCTCGGCGAGCGCCGGGATCGGCACCCAGACCGGCAGGTCGTCATCGAGGACGTGGTCCTCGCGCACATAGGCATGGGCGAGGACATAGTCGCCGAGCGTCTGGCTGTTCCTGAGGCCCGCGCAATGGCCGAGCATCAGCCAGGCATGCGGGCGCAGCACGGCGATATGGTCGGTGATCGTCTTGGCGTTGGAGGGGCCGACGCCGATATTGACGAGCGTGATGCCGCCATGGCCCTTCTTCTTGATGTGGTAGGCCGGCATCTGCGGCAGGCGGGCGAGCGTCAGGTCCGTCTCCGGCTTGTCGGCGCCGGCGGGCGTGACGATGTTGCCGGGCTCGACGAAGGCCGTATAGCCGTTGCCGCCCTCGGCCATCTGTTGGCGCGCCCAGGCGCAGAACTCGTCGACATAGAACTGGTAGTTCGTGAAGAGCACGAAGTTCTGGAAATGGTTGGCGCTCGTGGCCGTATAGTGGCTGAGGCGGGCGAGCGAATAGTCGACGCGCTGTGCGGTGAAGGGCGCAAGCGGCGAGGGCTCGCCCGGGCCGGGCTCATAGGCACCGTTGGCGATTTCGTCGTCCGTGGTGGTGAGGTCCGGCGCATCGAACAGGTCGCGCAGCGGCAATTCGATGCCCTCGGCGATCTCCGCCTCCACATAGGCGCCTTCGCCGAAGGCGAAATGCAGCGGGATCGGCGTCGTCGATTCCGACACGACGACGCGGACGCCGTGGTTGCGCATCAGGAGGCCCAGCTGTTCCTTCAGATAGTGCCGGAAGAGTTTCGGGCGCGTGATGGTGGTCGTGTAGACGCCGGGCGAGGCGACATAGCCGTAGGACAGGCGGGAATCGACATGGCCGAAGCTGGTCGTCTCGATGGAGACCTGCGGGTAGCAGGCGCGGAAGCGCTTGTCGGGCGTGCCGCTCTTGCCGAGCGAGACGAAGGCGTCGGTCAGGAAGGCCGTGTTGCGGTCGTAGAGGGCCTGCAGGGCGTCGACGGCGGCCGCCGGATCCTCGAAGGATTGCGGCTCGTAGCGCTCGGGCGTTGCGAAGGAAAGGGGCTTCGGGGAGAAGATTCGTTTGCTCATGAATCACTATAGGTGCTGTTTTTTGACAAGCAAACGACAACTTCAGCGCGTCCGCAAGTCCTAGCGCGGCGCCGCCAGGATGACGCCGGCGCCGATGAGGGCCAGCGTCGCGCCCACGACGTCGAAGCGGTCGGGGCGAAGCCCTTCGGCAAGCCAGAGCCAGAGCAGGGAAGCGGCGATATAGACCCCGCCATAGGCCGCATAGGCGCGGCCGGCAAAGGCGCTGTCGACCTGCGTCAGCAGCCAGCAGAAAAGCGCGAGCGAGGCCATGCCGGGCAGGAGCCAGAGGATGGACTTGTCGAGCCGCCACCAGGCCCAGAAGGAGAAGCACCCGGCGATCTCGGCCAGCGCCGCGAGGGAAAAGACGAGAAGGGATTTCATCCGCGGGCTCCGGGCTTCAACGATCACCGTGCGGCTGAAGCCCTTTCCGGATCCGGGGCGGCGGGAAAGGAGAAGCGCTGGCCCGGCCGGTTTAACACGGATCGGGGGAAGGCAAAGCGGAAACTCAGCTCATCGACTGGCGCTGGAGCGTGACGAAGAGGACGAGGCCCGCCCCCTGCTTTTCGATGCCGAGACCGCCCGCATTGCTCCAGGCGAGCGCACCGACGGGGGCGATCATCATCGCCGAGAGGGCGAGGATGCGCAGGGCGGTGGCGCAGGTATGGGCAAGGGCGGTCGTCATCTCGGCGTGTCCAGGTCTTTCAAGAGGAAATCAGAGCGAGGCGCGGCACATGTCCGGCGTCACGCAGGCGACGAGCTTGCCGGTGGTGTTGTGCGTGCTGCGGCGATAGTCGGTTTCGACGGCGGCGGCGAGCATGATCGCGAAAATGGCCATCAGCAGGGTGATGATCGTCAAGCGGCGTGCGAGGATGTCCATGGTGTCGTCCCTCAGTGAAATGTTTCAGCATGGCCCTTGTCGCATTGCGGGACTGAACGCTCCCTGAGAGGTCGGTTCATCTCCCGTTCAGGAAAGCTGTGATCGTGCCCTGGGGACGGGCCCGCGCACCTTGTGAAAAACGTGTCGGGAAAAACCGGACCGTTTCGCGTGGTTAGCGAAAGGTTGAAATCGGCGGTTGAACAATCGGTAAATTTTTAAGCGAATGCCGCGGTTTCCAGCGGGTGCGATGTTTAACGAAAACCCAAGTTTACCAAGCGTTTGGACTTTGTTCGTCTCAAATTAAGCATGCATTTTAAGCGCATTTTGAAAGGCCGGCGGCATAGTGGAGCCATAAGACGAGCAGGGAAAACCCGCCGGCAAAACTCCGAAGGAAGACCCAAGGCCGCTGAAGACGGCGGGCGCCTAAGGAGGCCCGAAAGGGCAGGTAAAACAGGACGATACGAGCAGAAACCAGGTAGACAGGGACAATCGAAATGGCACGCTTTGACTTTCAGAACACCGAAACGGCCGCCATGACGGGCGGCGAGAACCGCGCCGAGATCTTCTGCGACATGGGCCTCATGTACGCCACCGGCCGCGGCTGCGCCGTCGACGTGGTGCAGGCGCACAAATGGCTCAACATCGCCGCCATCAAGGGTTGCGAACGCGCCGCCGAGCTGCGCGCCGACCTTGCCGCGACGATGACCAAGACCGACCTCGCGCTGGCGCTGCGTGCAGCGCGCGAGTGGATGACGGTTCATTGATAGGGGGTAGCCAGTAGGCAGTAGCCAATAGGGAACAGGAAGGCTCCACGGTCAAAAGAAAAAGTCTCATCCGACCGCGACCGACCGCGTTCCACTGCCTACTGCCTACTGCCTACTGCCTCCAACACCTTGGGCAACGCCTCCTCCAGCAACGCCATGTCCTCGTCCGGTCCGACGCTGATGCGGATGCATCGGTTGAGGGGGGCGATGCCCGGCATGCGGATGAAGACGCCGTGTTCCATCAGGCCGTCGACGATGGCGCGGGCGTGGGTGCCGTCCCGGCCGCAATCGACGGTGACGAAATTGGTGGCGGAGGCAAGGGGCGCAAGGCCGTTGGCGCGCGCGATCCGCGCGATGCGCTCGCGGGAGGCGGCGATGCGGGCGACGACGTCCGTAAGATAGGCCTGGTCCTCCAGCGCGGCGAGCGCCGCCTGGATGGAAATCCGGGCCATGCCGAAATGATTGCGGATCTTGTCGAAGGCCTGTGCATTGCCGAGCGTGCCGATCGCATAGCCGATCCGCGCGCCGGCAAGGCCGTAGGCCTTCGAGAAGGTGCGCATGCGCAAAATGTTCGGCTGGCCGATCAGGGCGCCGATTGGCGGAACGGTGCCCGCGGGCGCCGTCTCGCCATAGGCCTCGTCGAGAACGAGCAGCGTCGTTTCCGGCAGCGCCCGCGCGAAGGCGACGACGCTGCCGGCGTCCCACCAGCTTCCCATCGGATTGTCCGGATTGGCGAAATAGACGAGCGGCGCGTTTTCCCGGCGCACGGCCGCAAGGAGGCCGTCGAGGTCCTCCCGGTCGCCGGCATAGGGCACGGTGACGAGCCGGCCGCCGAAGCCGTTCACATGATAGTTGAAGGTGGGATAGCCGCCGAGCGAGGTGACGACCGGCGTGCCGGGCTCGACGATCAGCCGCGCGATCTCGCCGAGCAGCCCGTCGATGCCGCCGCCGATGGCGATGTTGTCGCGCGAAATGCCGTGATGAAGGGCAAGCGCCTCCCGCAGCTCGAAATTTTCCGGATCGGCATACATCCAGGTCGTGCGGCCGGCGGCGCTGATGGCCTCAAGGACGGATGGAGCGGGGCCGAAGCCGCTCTCGTTGGCGCCGATGCGGGCGCGCACGGCAAGGCCGCGATTGCGCTCGATGGCTTCCGGTCCCACGAAGGGCACCGTTGCGGGCAGCGACTGAGCGAGGGCGGTGAAGCGGGAGAATGCGGACATGGGCCTGCCTGGGATCGATCGACGCGGATGCGGGACGCCGGAATCGGCCTCCCGGCGGGCACCCTAGCCAATAATGCGAGGCGGGGAAACGCTCAGGTGACCGCCGAGCCGATGCCGGCCTTCTTCTCGACGCCTACCATGTAGGGCCGTTCCGTCTGCTTCAGCCGGCCGGTGATGCCGCCGGTGAAGTAGTCGGACCGCACGATCATGCGCAGCAGTTCATCGTCGATTTCCTTGATGAACTGAACACCGATGCGGTTGTCGTTGCGGTAGACTTCCGCACAGCCGATGCGCGAGGCGACGCCGACGATGGAGAGGTAATAGTGCAGCGGCAGGCCGATCGTCGTGCCGACCGTGAAACTTGCGCCGCCGAGCGATATGTCGATCAGCTTGCAACTGCGCGTCTTGGGCGCCATCAGGTCGAAACCGACCGTCATCAGCATGCCCTGCCGGTTGACCGCGAACCGTTCCCATTTGCGCTCGTAGAGACCTGCGCCTGCTCGCTGCTTGGCGTCGTCATTCATTGCCGCTTCTCCCAAAGAGGACATCATGTCCGACCGAGACGGGGCAGAGTGTCGCAGGCGATTATTTTGTTTGGTTGAAACAAATACTTAAAAGTTTAGGCGTTCCGCTTTTCGGCCGGGCGGCCGTTCAGGCGTCGTGATCCTGCGGCGCATGGCCGAGCACGAGGCCGAGGAAATCGGCGTCCAGGAACATGTTGAAGCGTACCACCAGCTCCTCGCCGTCGCGCTTGAATTCCGTGCAGGGGATCTCGTCGCGAATGCCGTGGATCTCCAGGTAGAAATTCTCCGGCAAGGTCAGCGCCTTGTTGATGGAGAGCACCGCGCCGGCGCTGGAGATGCTGCGGATGAGGCAGGTATAGCGCATCGCCGTGCTGAGATGATGGCCGATCGGCGTGACGAAGCCCGGCCTGTCGATGCGATACTGGACGAAACTGCGCTTGGGGTGGCGCAGGCGAAGCTGGTCGTGGACGTGTTCGAGGGGCATGGCTCCCTCCCGCTCCTGTGGCTCGTTGCCGAGTGTACCGAAACGGGATGGACAAAACGTGAAGACGGCCGCTCGCATTCGAACGAGCGGCCGCCGGAAGCGGGGCTTACTGGAAGGCCTGGAGGCCCGTCTGGGCACGGCCGAGGATGAGGGCGTGGATGTCGTGCGTGCCCTCGTAGGTGTTGACCGCCTCGAGGTTCATGACATGGCGGATGACGCCGTATTCGTCGGAGACGCCGTTGCCGCCGTGCATGTCGCGCGAGACGCGGGCGATGTCGAGCGCCTTGCCGCAATTGTTGCGCTTCATCAGCGAGATGAGCTCGGCGGGCGCGCGGTGCTCGTCGAACAGGCGGCCAAGGCGCAGAGCGCCCTGCAGGCCGAGCGCGATCTCGGTCTCCATGTCGGCGAGCTTCTTCTGGATGAGCTGGGTGGCGGCGAGCGGCTTGCCGAACTGCTTGCGGTCGAGCGTGTACTGGCGGGCGGCATGCCAGCAGAACTCGGCGGCGCCCATGGCGCCCCAGGCGATGCCGTAACGGGCGCGGTTGAGGCAGCCGAAGGGACCGGCAAGGCCGGCGACCTCGGGCAGCAGGTTCTCGTCGGGCACGAAGACGTCCTGCATCATGATCATGCCGGTCACCGAGGCGCGCAGCGAGAACTTGCCCTCGATCTTCGGCGTCTCGAAGCCCTTCATGCCGCGTTCCAGCACGAAGCCCTTGATCTTGTCGTCGTGCGCGTCGGATTTCGCCCAGACGACGGCGACGTCGGCGATCGGCGAATTGGTGATCCAGTTCTTGGCGCCGGAGATCAGGTAGCCGCCGTCGACCTTCTTGGCGCGGGTGATCATGGAGGAGGGGTCCGAGCCGTGGTCGGGCTCGGTCAGGCCGAAGCAGCCGACCCATTCGCCGGAGGCGAGCTTCGGCAGGTACTTCTTGCGGGTCTCTTCCGTGCCGTAGGCGAAGATCGGGTGCATGACGAGCGAGGACTGCACCGACATGGCCGAGCGGTAGCCCGAATCGACGCGCTCGACTTCGCGCGCGACGAGGCCGTAGGAGACGTAGTTGGCGCCGACGCCGCCGTATTCTTCCGGGATCGTCGGGCCCAGCAGGCCGAGTTCGCCCATCTCGCTCATGATCTCGCGGTGGAAGATTTCGTGGCGGTTGGCCTCGGTGACGCGGGTGGCGAGCCTGTCCTGGCAATAGGCGCGGGCCGTGTCGCGGATCATGCGCTCTTCGTCGGTCAGCTGGTCTTCGAGGAGGAAGGGGTCCGCCCAGTCGAAGGGGGCCATCTTGGCGCGGGCCTGTTGCGGGGTGGCGCTGTGGTGCTCGCTCATGGATGTCCTCCTGTCGCGGTTTTGTCGTTGCAGAAGTGCTACATCAGCTTGCCCCTTACCGAAAGGCCGGGAACGAAAGGGATCGGCAAAGGCTTTGGCTATTTGTGAATGCCCTCATGAGTCCGGAGAATGAGCCATCCACCGTATTTTTCCCGTTTTGCCTTGATCCCGCCGCGCCGGATGAGCAAGTAACCTGACAATGAGCAATTCCACGAAAGAGAGGCCAGGCATGCGGGACCGCTTCAAGCGATCGGTCGAGCGGCTGCTGCCGACCGAAGCGCGGCTGGGCGACCTGTTCTGGCCCTTCAACCGCAATGCCGAGCGCAAGGCGCCCGCCACCCGCCGCCGCCCGTCCGGCGCGTCCGCGCTCGAGGAGGTCACCGGCTTCGGCAGCAATCCGGGCTACCTGCTGATGTTCGAGCATATTCCGCAGGGCCTTCCTGCGGGGCGGCCGCTTGTCCTGGTGCTGCACGGCTGCCGGCAGGATGCCGAGAGCTACGACCGCGCGGCCGGCTGGGCGTCGCTGGCCGAAGAGCGCGGCTTTTCGGTCGTCTACGCCCAGCAGCGCGAGGCGAACAATCCGCGGCGCTGTTTCACCTGGTTCCGGCCGAGCGAGGTGACGCGCGACCGCGGCGAACTCATGTCGATCCGCCAGATGGTGGCCCATACGGCCGAACGCGCGGCAAGCGATCCGGAGCGCATCTTCATCACCGGCCTTTCGGCCGGCGGGGCGATGACGGCGGCGATGCTCGCCAACTATCCCGAACTCTTTGCCGGCGGCGCGATCATCGCGGGCCTGCCCTTCGGCGCCGCGCGCGACGCCACCCGCGCCTTCGACGCGATGGGCGAGGCGCCGGAGAAGAGCCCGCGTGAATGGAGCGACCTCGTGCGCGCCGTCTCCCCGCGCATTGCGCGCAGGCCAGCCGTCTCCATCTGGCACGGCACGGCGGACGACACCGTCGCGCTGTCGAACGGCCTCGCGCTGGTCGAGCAATGGCGCGATCTCTACCGCCTGCCGAAGGAGGCCTTCGTCGAAAAGCGCATGAAGGGCCGGCGCACGCGCATCTGGCCCGACAAGGAGGGCAAGCCCCTCGTCACCTTCCACGAGATCGACGGCATGGGTCACGGCACGCCGGTAGAGCGCGGCGAGGGCGGTGGCTATGCCACTGCCGCCGAGCCCTTCATGCTGGAGGCGGGCTTTTCTTCGACGCTGGAGATCGCGAAAGCCTGGGGCCTGACGCGCCGGTGGAAGCGGTAGCCGCTCAGGCGAGCAGCCACTCGTGCTCCCTGGCGTTGTGGAACTTCCACACCCGCTTCGGCCCGGCCATCACGTTGAGATAGTAGAGGTCGTAGCCGTGGATGGTGGCGCAGGGGTGGTAGCCCTTCGGCACCAGCGTCACGTCGCCGTCCTCCACCGCCATCGCCTCGTCGAGCGAACGGTCGTCCGTATAGACGCGCTGGAAGGCAAAACCCTGCGGCGGGTTGAGGCGGTGGTAGTAGGTCTCCTCCAGCAGGCTTTCGTGCGGAAGGTTGTCCTGGTCGTGCTTGTGCGAGGGATAGGACGAGGTGTTGCCGCTTGGCGTGATCACCTCGACGACGAGCAGCGAATGGGCCGAATTGTCGTCTTCCGGCATGATGTTGTGGACATGCCGGACATTCGAGCCCTTGCCGCGGCTGATCTTCGGATGCGTGCCCGGCGGAATGGCCTTGGCCCTGTAGTCGCCGCCGCCCGGGGCCGAGCAGACGGCAAGTTCGAGGTCCGTCTCCGCCGTCACCGACCAGTTGGAATCGGCCGGGATGTAGAGCGCATGCGGCGCGCCGTCGAAGGGGCTCATGCGCTCGCCGATAATGCCGAAATCCTCGCCCGCCGCCGTCGCCTTGCCCTTGCCGGAAATCCATACGAGGCAGACCTCGCGGCTTCCCGTCTCGGCCGCCAGGATCTCGCCCGGCTTCATGCGGTGCAGGTCGAAGCCGACATAGGTCCAGCCGGCGCTTTCGGGCGTCACATGGCTGACGCGGCCATGGTTGCCTTCGGGTTTGACGATGAGGGTCGACATGGGCTTCTTCCTTTCAGTCGGCATCGGGGGGAGGTTATCCTTTCGGAAACCCTTCCGTCTCCACGGTATAGCCCGCCGCCGTCATGACGCGCATCAGTTCCGCATACCCGACCTCGGCCATCTTCTGCGGCGGCGCCTTGCGGGGGTCCTGCTCGGCCTCGACGACGAACCAGCCTTCATAGCCGTGATCGGCGAGACGTTTGACGATGGCGCCGAAATCGAGCGAGCCGTCGCCCGGAACGGTGAAGGCGCCGAGCGCCACGGCATCGAGGAAGGACTGTTTCGTGCGGTCGAGCCCGTCGACCACGGACCGGCGGATGTCCTTGACGTGGACATGGTTGATGCGGGCGTGGTGGTTGTCGATGGCGCGCAATACGTCGCCGCCGGCAAAGGCGAGATGGCCGGCATCGAGCAGCAGCGGAATGCCCTCGCCCGAATTCTTCATGAAGGCGTCGAGCTCCGGTTCGGTCTCGACGACGGCGGCCATGTGGTGGTGGTAGGACAGCGGCATGCCCTGGTCCGCACACCATTCGCCGAATTCGGTGAGGCGACGGCCATAGGCCTTCATCTCGTCGTCGGAAAGGCGCGGCTTGGTGGCGAGCGGCCTGGAGCGGTCGCCCTGGATGGAGCGGCCGACTTCGCCATAGACGATGCAGGGCGCGTTGACCGCCTTGAACAGCTCGATCATCGGGAGGATGCGGTCCTTGTTGGCCGAAAGCTCCTCGTCGACCAGCGTGCCGGAGAACCAGCCGCCGCACAGCGTCACGTCGGCCGCGCGCAGGATGGGCAGCATCTCCTGCGGATTGCCCGGGAAGCGGCGGCCCTGTTCCATGCCGGTGAAACCGGCGCTGCGGGACTGGCGCAGGCATTCTTCCAGGGACACGTCGTCGCTGAGTTCCGGAAGATCGTCGTTCCACCACGCGATGGGCGACATGCCGAGTTTGGCTTTCATGATCGTCTCCTTGGCGGGAAGGGGCTTCCCTCGCATTGTCATTGTCTCTTTCCTCTCTTTCGTCATCCTCGGGTCAAGCCCGAGGATGACGGAGAGGAGGAGTGGGCGTTATCTGTCTTAACCGACGTTCTGCGCGGCACGGGCTTTCACATAGGCCGCGCGCGCCGTGTTCACCTCGTCGCGCGCGCTCACTTCCGGAACCGCCACATCCCACCAGTGGCCGCCGTCCTTGGTGGTGATCAGCGGGTCGGTGTCGATGACGATGACCGAGGTGCGGTCGTTGCCCTTGCTTTGCTGGATGGCCGTTTCGAGGTCGGCGATGGAGGAGACCTTGACGGCGACCGCGCCCATGCTCTCGGCATGCGCCCGGAAGTCGATGTCCGGCATCGTCTCGATCATCGCGTCCTTCAGGAGGTTGTTGAAGTTCGCGCCGCCGGTCGCCATCTGCAGCCGGTTGATGCAGCCGTAGCCGCGGTTGTCGAGCACCACGATCGTCAGCTTCTGGCCGAGCATGATGGAGGTCGACAGCTCGGAGTTCATCATCATGTAGGAGCCGTCGCCGACCATGACGACGACATCGGCCTCCGGCCGCGCCAGCTTGACGCCGAGGCCGCCGGCAATCTCGTAGCCCATGCAGGAGAAGCCGTATTCCATGTGGTAGCCGCCCGGCCTGTGGGCCTGCCACAGCTTGTGCAACTCGCCCGGCAGACCACCGGCCGCGCAGACGAGGACCGAGTTCTCCCCGCCGATCGTGCGCTGCACCGCGCCGATGACCTGCGCGTCGGAGGGAAGGGCCGCGTTGGTCGCCGCGGTCGCCCGGTTGGCGGCGGCCATCCATTCCGCCTTGCGGGACTTTGCGGCCGCCTCCACCGCCGCCGGCGCCTTCCAGCCGCCGAGCGCCTCGGAGAGCAGCGTCAGGCCCTCGCGCGCATCGGCGACGAGCGGCTGGCTGTTGTGCTTGGCGGCGTCGAAGGCGGCAGTGTTGAGGCCGATCATCGTCACGCCGTCATTCTTGAACAGCGCCCAGGAGCCGGTGGTGAAGTCCTGCATGCGGGTGCCGACCGCGAGGATGACGTCCGCTTCCTCGGCAAAGGCATTGGCGGCCGAGGTGCCGGTGACGCCGATCGAGCCCATGCAGAGGGGGTGGTCGTCCGGCAGCGCGGACTTGCCGGCCTGGGTTACGGCGACCGGAATACCGTGCATGCCGGCAAAGGCCTTCAACTCGGCGGTCGCCTGCGAATAGAGCACGCCGCCGCCGGCGATGATCAGCGGCTTTTCCGCCTTGCGCAGCGTGGCGATGGCGGCGGCAAGCTCGTCGCTGTCCGGCCGCGGGCGGCGCTGCGTCCAGACCTTCTCCGCAAAGAGGCTGGCCGGATAATCATAGGCTTCGGCCTGCACGTCCTGGCAGAGCGAGAGCGTCACCGGGCCGCAATCGACCGGGTCGGTCAGCACCTGCATGGTGCGCTTCAGCGCGGGGATGATCTGCTCCGGCCGGGTGATGCGGTCGAAATAGCGCGAGACGCAGCGGAAGGCGTCGTTCACCGAGACGGTGCCGTCGCCGAAATTCTCGATCTGCTGGAGGACCGGGTCGGGAATGCGGTTGGCGAAGACGTCGCCGGGCAGGAACAGGACGGGCAGGCGGTTGACATGGGCGACGCCGGCGGCGGTGATCATGTTCAGCGCGCCGGGGCCGATCGAGGTCGTGCAGGCCATGAAGCGCTGGCGGAAGCTCGCCTTGGCGAAGGCGACGGCGGCATGGGCCATGCCCTGCTCGTTATGGGCGCGCAGCGTCGGCAGGTCCTCGCGCACCTGGTAGAGCGCCTCGCCCATGCCGGCGACGTTGCCGTGGCCGAAAATGCCCCAGACGCCGGCGAAGATCGGCACCTTCCTGCCATCGACGACTGTCATCTGTGCCTTCAGGAAATGCGCGACGGCCTGCGCCATCGTCAGCCGGATCGTCTTTGCCATGGTCTTCCTCCCAAACTCTTTATTCACAGACCGCGCGTCCTCAGCCAGGCGTCGGTCAGCGCGCGGAAGCGGCCGGCCATGTCGGCGACCGCGGCCTCGTCGTCCATCTTCCCCGCCATCCAGGCGCGGGCGGCGTCGATGAAGATCGTGCGGCCGACGGCGAAGCCCTTGACGGCCGGCGCCACCCTCGTCGCCTCGAAGGCCTTCACCAGTTCCTCGGTCGGCGCTTCGAGGCCGAGCAGCACGATACCACGGCAATAGGCGTCATTTTTGGCGATCACCGCCTCGATGTTTTCCCACGCACCGCTGGAGGCCTGCGGCTCCAGCTTCCACCAGTCCGGCTTGATGCCGAGATCGTAGAGTTCCTGCAGCGCCCTCGACACCGTGTCATCCTTGAGCGGCCCGTTCTTGCTTGCGATGATCTCGATCAACAATTCGCGTCCGACGCGGCGCGCGGCCTCGAAAAGCGTGCGCAGCTTCTCCTGCTGCTCGCTCTTGAGCGCGTCCGGATCGTCGGGATGATAGAAGCACAGGCACTTGATGCAATGGTCGAGCGGCCATTCGACGAGCTGCGAGCCGATGTCCTGGCTGAACTCGAAGCGCAGCGGCTTGGAGCCCGGCAGCTCGACCGGCCGGCCGAGCCAGGAAAAATTCTGCGTCGCCGCGTCGAAGAAGGCGTTGCGGCCGAAGCGCTCGTCGATCAGCATGCCGTAGCCGGGGCGGCCGTCCGCCACCCGCGCGGCGGCCTTGACGGTGAGGCGCTTGAATTCGGAGATCTTCTCGTGCGGCACCTTCAGTTCGTCGGCGATGTCGACCAGCTGCATGCGGTGGTCGCAGGCGAGCGCCATCAGGAGCGGAATGTCGTCCTGCTTGCGGTTGGTTGCCCAGTGGATGTGGTTGATCGCCGCGTCCTTGCGCAGCGCCCGGTGCGTGCTGCCGTTGGCGAGGAAGAAGCAAAGCTCCTCCCAGCTCGGATATTCCGGCGAGCAGAGCAGGCGGGAGACGGCGAAGGCGCCGCAGGCATTGGCCCAGGTGGCGGAGGTCCCGTGGTCCTCGCCCTTCAGCCAGCCGCGCAGGAAGCCGGACATGAAGGCATCGCCCGCGCCGAGCACGTTGTAGACCTCGATGGGAAAACCCTGGCCGACGACGCCGTCCTCCAGGTCGTCGGAGATCGGGCCGTCATAGACGATGCAGCCCATGGCGCCGCGCTTCAGCACGATCGTCGCCGAAGAGACGGCGCGGATCGCCTTCAGCGAGGCGAGCACGTCGTCGGCGCCCGAGGCGATCATGATCTCCTCTTCCGTGCCGACGATGAGGTCGCAATCCGGAAGCACGGATTTCATGATGGCCGAGACGCGGTCGGACTTCACATAGCGCTCGAAGCCTTCCGCATGGCCGGCAAGGCCCCACAGGTTCGGGCGGTAGTCGATGTCGAAGATGACCTTGCCGCCGCTCTCCTTGGCGATGCGGATCGCCTTGCGCTGGGCGGCTTCGGTGTTGGGGCGGGAAAAATGCGTGCCGGAAACCAACACCGCGCGCGAGGAGCGCACGAAAGCCTCGTCCACGTCGCCCTCGTCGAGCGCCATGTCCGCGCAGTCGGTGCGCACGAAGATCATCGGCGAGACGCCTTCGGCCTCGATGGCGAGCAGGACGAGGGCCGTCAGCCGCTCCCTGTCGGTCCTGATACCCTCGACGTTCACGCCCTCGCGGGCGGACTGCTCGCGGATGAAGCGGCCCATCTGCTCGTCGCCGACGCGGGTGATGAGGGCGGACCTGAGGCCGAGGCGGGCGGTGCCGATGGCGATGTTGGCCGGGCAGCCGCCGACGGACTTGGCGAAGGAGGCGGTGTCCTCCAGGCGCGTGCCGAGCTGCTGGCCGTAGAGATCTACGGACGAGCGGCCGATCGTGATGACGTCGAGCGTCTTGTCCCGGCCCTGGCCCTGGTCAGTGTGCGGCATGTCTTCCTCCCGGTCTCGCGGCGCCGTCATTCGGAGTGCGGCGGTCCGTGCGGAAAATGAAACATGAATTCCATTATTATGTCAATTCGGAATATTCATTCCGTTTCCATTCCGCACATTTCACTTCGCGGAACGCCTGAGGCTGCGCCGCTTTTCGGCGATGGCGACCGGCAGCGCCATGGCGAGCGCCATGGAGGCGGAGAGCGAGCGGAAGCCGGCATAGTCGGCCTCCGACACCTCGAACCAGTGGGTGGCGGAGGCGGCCAGCGGCGAGAAGACCGAGTCGGTGATGGCGACGATCGGCACGCCGCGGGCGGCCAGTTCCTGGGCCTGCGCCAGGCTTTCGGCGGCATAGGGCGCGAAGCTGGCGGCGATCACGGCGTCCTTGCCGGTGGCGAACTGCGCCATTTCGCCGTCGATGCCGTTCGGCGAGGCGATGATCTGGTGGCGGATGCCGAGCTTGCCGAGGGCATAGGCGATATGCGCCGTCAGCGGATAGGAGCGGCGCTTGGCGACGAGATAGATCGTCTCTGCCCGCGCCAGAAGCTCGACGGACCTTGAGAAGGTCTCGCCGTCGATGGTGCTGGCGAGCCGCGCGACGGACTGGCTGGCGGCGGTAAGAAAGCCGGAAAGCAGTTCCGTGTCGCTGTTGGAGGCCGGTCCCGCTTCCAGCGAGAGCAGCCGCTCCTCGTAGGAAAGCGTCCGGTCGCGCAGCCGGGCGCGGAAAACGTTCTGCAGGTCGGAAAAGCCCTCATAGCCGAGGTGATGGGCAAGCCGCACCAGCGTGGAGGGCTGCACGTCGGCGGCCGTCGCGATGCTCGCCGCCGTGCCGAAGGCCATCTCGTCCGGATTGGAGAGCGCATAGGCCGCCACTTGCGCCAGGCGCTTGGGCATGCTCACCTTGCGCTCGATGATGACGCTGCGCAGGCTGTCGAAATCGCGCGGTACGCGCGCAAGGGCCGCTTCGGTGCTGTTCATGGTTCTGTCCTTCCTCGTGCGGCCATTCTGCAGCAAACGAAATAAATATTCCATATTATCGGAAAAGATAGTTTTCGTTCCAAATCTTTCCCGCTATGCATGGTGCCGAAGACGCCCATGCGGCGAGATATAGAGCAAATCCGGCGCGGATGCGTAGCGGTTTTGCGGGCCGCATCGGCGTGGAAACGGAAACCCGGCAGAGGGAGGAGACGGCATGAAGGCCCTTGGAATAGGACTGATCGGCACCGGCTACATGGGCAAGTGCCATGCGCTCGCCTGGAACAATGTCAGCGCGGTCTTCGGCGACGTGGAGCGTCCGCGCCTCGTGCATCTGGCCGAGGCCAATGCGGAGCTTGCCGCAAGCCGCGCCCGCGAATTCGGCTTTGCCCGATCGACCGCCGACTGGCGCGCCCTCATTGCCGATCCCGAGGTCGACGTGGTCTCGGTGACGACGCCGAACCAGTTCCATGCCGAGATGGCGATCGCCGCGCTGGAGGCGGGAAAGCACGTCTGGTGCGAGAAGCCGATGGCGCCGGCGCTGGCCGATGCCGAGCGCATGCTCGCCGCCCAGCGCTCCTCCGGCAAGGTGGCGGTGATGGGCTACAACTACATCCAGAACCCGGTCATGCGGCACATCCGCTCGCTCCTCGACGAGGGCGCGATCGGCACGGTCAACCATGTGCGCGTCGAGATGGACGAGGATTTCATGGCCGATCCCGAGGCGCCGTTCTACTGGAAGAGCGAGGCGGCCTCCGGCTATGGCGCGCTCGACGATTTCTCCGTGCACCCGCTCTCGCTGCTGTGGAGCCTGTTCGGCCATGTCGAGGCGGTGATCGCCGCGCTGGCGAAACCCTATGCCGACCGCCCGCTGAAGGAAGGCGGCCGCCGCGCCGTGGAGAACCACGACATCGCCAGCGTGCTGATGCGCCTTCCCGGCGGCGTTTCCGGCGTTCTGATGGCCAACCGCTCCGCCTGGGGCCGCAAGGGCCGCATCGCGCTGCAGGTCTACGGCTCGAAGGGCTCGATCCTCTTCGACCAGGAGCGCATGAACGAGTTCCAGCTCTATACGGTGGAGGGCCGCGCCAGCGAGCAGGGCTTTGCCACCATCCTGACGGCCCCGCATCACAAGCCCTACGACCGCTTCATCCCGGCCCCCGGCCACGGCCTCGGCTTCAACGATCTCAAGGTCATCGAATGCCGCGAGCTGATCGCCGCTATCGCCGGCATGGCCTCGCATTCCATCGACTTCAACCACGGCCTGCGCATCGAGAAAACCGTGCATGCCATGGCGCAATCTTTCCGCGAGAGCCGCTGGGTCGAGATCGCCGCCGCGTGATTTTTCGGCGGCCGGACCAAAAAAATCCGGCCGCCCGCACATTGAAACGGTGGGGGCCATACGTAATACTCTCGGCAATAATGCCGGAGGGAAGGGCATGAGAAAGCAAATGCAGAGACGCTGGGCGCCGGTCCTCTTCGTCTCGATTGCTGTCGTCGCGTTCAATGCGGGCGCCGCCGAGGCGAAGCGCGTTGCACTGTTGATCGGCAATCAGAAATATGAAGAGACCGCCCAGCTCAACAATCCTGCCAACGACGTGGAGCTGATGCGCGCCTCGTTCGAAGGCGCGGGCTTCGATTCCGTCAAGACCGTCCACGATCTCGACCGCTCCGCCATGGTGAAGGCGCTGCGCGACTTCGAGGACGACGCGGTGGATGCGGAAATGGCGGTGATCTACTATTCCGGCCACGCCATGGAGATGAACGGGGTCAACTACCTGATCCCCGTCGACGCGGCGCTGAAGAGCGACCGCGACGTCGAGGACGAGAGCGTCGCCATCGACCGCGTGCAGCGCTCGCTGGAGGGGGCCAAGAAGCTAAAACTCTTCATCCTCGACGCCTGCCGCAACAATCCGTTCTCCGCCTCGATGACGCGGTCGATCGGCACCCGCGCCGTCACGCGCGGCCTTGCCCGTGTCGAGCCCGAATCGGCCGACACGCTGATCGCCTTCGCCTCCAAGGCCGGCACGGTGGCGCTCGACGGCGAGGGCATGAACAGCCCCTTCGCGACGGCGCTCTCGAAATACCTGACGGAACCCGGCCTCGACGTGCGCATCGCGCTCGGCAAGGTGCGCGACGAGGTGGTGGAAGCCACCAACCGCGAGCAGGAGCCCTTCGTGTACGGTTCGCTCGGCGGCGCGCAGATCTTCCTGAACATCAAGGAAGTCAACATCAACGTCACCAACAGCGGCAACACGCAGGAAATCTCGCCGAACGGCCAGTCGGAAGCGGCTGCCGACTGGCAGAACATCCGCGACCTTGCCGACGAGGACCTGATCAACGCCTTCATCGCCAAGCACGGCAAGGACCCGGTCTACAAGATGCTGGCGGAAAAGAAGCTCGCCAGCCTCAAGGAGGCCACCCAGAACGAGGGCCAGGATGCCGCCGGCATCGCATGGGAGGCCCTCAAGGGCTCGACCGACGCGGCGGCGCTGCAGCGCTTCATCGAGCGCTACCCCGACAGCCAGCACCGCAGCGATGCCGAACAGCTCATCGCCGCGCTGGAGCCGAAGAAGGGCCTCAGCGTCGATCTCGCCTCGAAGGAAACGCCCGCCTCGCGCGACTGTTTCCTCCTGGCCGGCGAGCCGCAGTCGCTGCCCGGCTTCATGGGCGTCAACTTCCTGAAGATCGACGCCAAGCGGGCGCTTGCCGCCTGCGCGCAGGCCGTCAACGAGAACCCGTCCGACGGCATGCTCGTCAACCTGCTCGGCCGCGCGCACGACGCCGACCGCAACTATGTCGAGGCGCGCCGCAACTACGAGAAGGCGATCGAGCTCGGCAACATGTATGCCATGACGAACCTCGCCTGGTTCTCGGTCTACGGCACGGACGGCCCGGTCGACGTCGCCAAGGGTCTGTCGATGTTCGAGAAGGCTTCGACGGCGGGCAATTCCTACGCCCAGGCCTCGCTCGGCTGGCTCTACCGCGAAGGCTATGGCGGCACCCGCCAGGACTATAACGAGGCAGTGAAGTGGTATCAGCAGTCGGCCAACCAGGGCTATGCCAACGCCATGGCGACCATGGGCTGGTTCTACCGCGAAGGCCTCGGCGTCTCGCAGGATTACGTCCAGTCGCTGAACTGGTATCGCAAGGCGGCAGACGCCGGCGACGCCAACGCCATGTCCTCGCTCGGCTGGGCCTACCAGAACGGCCTCGGCACGGCGCAGAATTATGCCGAGGCCAAGGTCTGGTACGAGAAGGCCGCCAATATCGGTGATTCCTACTCGATGGCCTCGCTCGCCTGGCTCTACGACGTCGGCAACGGCGTGAAGCAGGATTATGTCGAGGCGCGCTACTGGTACGAGAAGGCCGCCAATGCCGGCAGCGCTTACGCCATGGGCAACCTGTCGCGCCTCTACGACCAGGGTCTCGGCACGCCGGCCGACGCCAAGGAAGCCGTCCGCTGGGCGGCCGCCTCCGTCGAGAGCGGCGATGCCAACAAGCTGAAGGAGCTGAAGGACAATTCCGGCAACTTCACGGTCGCCTTCCGCAAGGAGTTCCAGAACCTCCTGAAGGAGCGGGGTTATTACAGCGGTTCCTCCGACGGCGAATTCGGCGCAGCGACGCTTGCCGCCATCGACAAGCTGGCGGCCGGCCGCAATGATGCCAGCACGCTGACGAACACCAACACGACGACGAGTACCCTTACCGACAGCAACCAGTCGACGGTGACCCTCGGCGGTTCGGATGTCGACCAGTGCTACGAGCTGGCCGGCGAACCGAACCTGCGCCCGGGCTTCCTCGGCAAGCTCTTCGCGCAGATCGACTACGGCCGGGCGATCCCGGCCTGCGAGGCGGCGCTCAGCGCCAATCCGTCCGACAACTCGATCCGCAACATGCTGGGCCGCGCCCACGATGCCGCGAAGAACTTCCCGAAGGCACGCGAGCATTACCAGAAGGCGGCCGACGAGGGGAACCTCTACGCCCTGACCAACCTTGCCTGGTATTCGATCTACGGCACGGACGGCCCGGTCGACATGGCCAAGGGCACCCGCATGTTCGAGCAGGGCTCGAATGCCGGCAATCCCTATGCCCAGGCCTCGCTCGGCTGGCTCTACCGCGAGGGCTACAACGGCACGCGCAAGGACTATGACGAGGCCATCAAGTGGTATCGCAAGGCCGCCGAACAGGGCTATGCCAATGCGCAGGCCACCATGGGCTGGTTCTACCGCGAGGGCCTCGGCACGGCGCGCGACTACAATGCCTCGCTCGACTGGTATCGCAAGGGTGCCGAGGGCGGCGACGTCAACGCCATGTCCTCGGTCGGCTATGCCTACCAGTCCGGCCTTGGCGTCTCGGTCGACTATGCCGAAGCGCGCAAGTGGTACGAGAAGGCCGCGGCCTTCAACGACTACTATTCGATGGCCTCGATCGGCTGGCTCTACGACGTCGGCAACGGCGTGAAGCAGGACTATGCCGCGGCCCGCGACTGGTACGAGAAGGCGGCGAACGGCGGCAACACCTACGCCATGGGCAACCTGTCGCGCCTCTACGACCAGGGCCTCGGCACGCGCGCCAACGCAAGGGAGGCCGCCCGCTGGGCCGCCGCCAGCGTCGAGGGCGGCGATCAGGGCAAGCTGCAGGAACTCAAGGGCTCGCCGGCGAACTTCACGCCGCAGTTCCGCAAGGAGTTCCAGCAGATACTCAAGGATCGCGGCTACTATAGCGGCCCGATCGACGGCGACTTCGGCACCTCGACGCAGAATGCGATCGACCGCCTGGCCGCCCGCACGTAAGCAACACAGCGCCGGTCCAGCAACCGGAAAGAAAGCCGCCGGCGTCCGAAAGGTCGCCGGCGGTTTTCGTTCGGATGGCTGTTGCCTCGCATGGGCTGATTCTGTCGGCAGCCGGCGCAAGAGCCGGCGCGCGGTAGCGCTTGCCGGCGAGGTTTTTTCAGGGATTACAACGAGAAATGCCGCACGCGTTGCTGGCGCGTGCGGCATGACAAGCTCGGATGCGCCCCTGTGCCGGGGGCGGAGCTTAGAGCAGGAAGTCGCTCGAATAGTAGCGCGTGAGGCCGGCGTCAATCTCGAAATCGGCGCGGCCGTCGCCATCGACGTCGCCGGAGATGATCGTGCCCGAATAGCGCAGCTCGCCCGCTTCGCCGGAAAACGCGCTCTTGCCGATGAAGGTGAAGGCGTTGTTGCCGCTGCGGCCCGTATCGGCATCGATCGCCTTGAGGTCGATGACGTCGCCCTGGCTGTCCGGCTTGAAGTCGTCGATCACGTCGCGCTGCGAGCCGACCTTGCTGTCGGAGGTGCGGGTGAAGCGGAACGTATCGGCGCCAGAGCCGCCGACGAGGAAATCGCTGCCGCTGCCGCCTTCCAACCGGTCGTTGCCCGAGCCGCCGACGAGGTCGTCATTGCCCGAACCGCCGTAGAGCCGGTCGTTGCCGCTGTCGCCGTAAAGGTCGTCATGGCCGCTGTCGCCGTAGAGGATGTCCTTGCCGGAGCCGCCATAGAGCCGGTCGTTGCCGCCGAGCCCCTCCAGTTGGTCGTTGCCGTTGCCGCCGCGCAGCGTGTTCTTGCCGCCGGTGCCGATCAGCGTGTCATTGGAGCGGGTGCCCGTGGCATTCTCGATGCTGGTCAGCTCCTCGTTGCGGCCGTCGACGGCTTTGGCAAAGCCCTTGTCGAGGTCGACATAGATGCCGCGCCCCTCTTCGCTCGAGGAATCCTGCAGCGAGTAGTTGACCGTGTCCGTGCCGGAGCCGCCGTTGAACGCATTGCGGTAGCCGACCGAATAGAAGGTGTCGTTGCCGCTGTCGCCCCAGTAGTCGCTGGCATAGGTCTTCACTTCGAACCGGTCGTTGCCGTCGCCGCCATGGACCTTGTCATATTCGCCGCTGGCCTTGGCCGCGCCGCTGTGCTTGTAGACGTCGTTGCCGGAGCCGAGAAAGATATCGTTGCCGCCTTCGAAGCTGTTGCGTACCAGATCGTTGCCGCTGCCGGCCTCCACATAGTTGAGGCCGCCCCGGCTGCCGGTCCGGTTCAGAACGATTTCGTCGTCTCCGCCATAAGTGTAGATTTCCACTTCGGCGCGAGAGTTCTGGACGACGTAGTCATCTCGATTCGTGCCCCTGTATACATAGGCCATGTCCTCGTTCCTTTCTGCAACTGCGTACCGTTATCCGACTTCTAGCGCCGGCAAGCTGAACCGCTGTTGAACAAAGTGGGGACGCAGAAGGCATTTTCGAGGCCGTGCGGGAAAAAACATCGTCACATGCGGGAATGCCGGGCGTCAGAATAGCCGCCAGTCGGCAAAATTCCCCGATCGCCCCGCTCAAGGCATGGTCGTTCCAGCGGGTTCCAGGGGCAGGGATAAAGACCGTCCATCGGCCTCTTGCCGCAACATCTTCTTTCTGTGGGGGAACTGGCGGAGAAGAAGGGATTCGAACCCTCGATACCGTTCCCGGTATACTCCCTTAGCAGGGGAGCGCCTTCGACCACTCGGCCACCTCTCCGCTCGCGGTTTCACTATGCGGCAGAGCTTGCGATTGCAAGGGCTTTTTATTCTTCGCCCACATTTTGATGACATGGGCGTAACATGGAAGGGAACCCGGACGGCGGCTTTGGCCGCGGGGATGCGGGTCGCGATGCCAGCGGGTTCGCCAATGGCGTTTTCGCGCCGTGCCGTGCCGCAGATTCCCGACCTTATATATAGGGCCGTGCTGGAGGGGCTTGGTTCCCGGCAGAAAGGCCGTTCGCGCGGTCGGAAATCCCAGCGCGTGATTCCCCGAATCGAAACGCGCAAGCGGGTGTCGGGGCCCTTGGTCCGGGCGGCCACGGCATCTTCGAGGAGGGAGCGGCGAGGCAGAAATCGTTCCCCCGCCCCGCCAAAGAGCGGTCTTTGCCCTCGTTTCGCCCCGTCTGTGGCATGGCCGGCGCCGGAGCGGCATCGGCTAAGTGCCCGCTTCATAAGGCCTTTTGTTAAGGATCCATAAACTTTTAGCGATCCGTCCGGCCATTTTGTGTCCTTTCCGCAACAGCGCGGGGCGAAGGCTGACACAAACCCTGCCTCCTTTCAGTTTGGAGATTGCTTACGGAACGGCGTCTTGTATTTTCACCTTCGGAAGCAGGGGCGGTTGATCGTCCGCTTCCTGAACTTGGGGATGGGGCAGGGAACGCTGTCCTTCAGCAAAAAACCCAGACCCGTTTGAAACTTTTTGACTGGAGGTCAGAAAATGAACATCAAGAGCCTTCTCATCGGCTCCGCTGCCGCTCTCGCAGCAGTATCCGGCGCCCAGGCCGCCGACGCAATCGTTGCCGCCGAGCCGGAGCCGATGGAATACGTTCGCGTTTGCGACGCCTTCGGCACGGGTTACTTCTACATCCCCGGCACCGAGACCTGCCTGCAGATCGGCGGCTACGTCCGTTTCCAGGTTGACTTTGCTGACGACGTCGTCGGCAACGACGCTGGCTACAAGGTCTTCACCCGTGGCTACCTGTCGTTCGACGCCAAGAGCGACACCGAGCTCGGCACGCTGACCGGCCACATCGACCTCGAAACCAACTCGAACGGTGACAGCCATCTCGATGGCGCGTGGATCGAACTCGGCGGCTTCAAGGCCGGCTACTTCTACACGGAGTGGGATAAGGGCATCAACGGCGAAACCGACTCGCTCGACGGCGGTTCCTTCGGCATCATCGGCGGCAACTCGCTGCTGAACGCTGTTTCGTACAAGTACGATGGCGGCGCCTTCGCTGCTACCGTTGCTCTCGAGTCGTTCGCCAACAACGCTTGGTCGCGCTTCGAAGACAACCTCGGTATCTCCGGCGTTGTCACCGGCTCGTTCGGCGCTGTCAGCGTTGACCTGCTCGGCTCCTACGACTTCGACGCAGAAAACGGCAACATCCGCGGTCTCGTTTCCGCTGACGTCGGCCCGGGCACCCTGCAGGGCGCCGTCGTCTGGTCGTCTGGCGCAAACCGTTACTGGGATTCCTCCGAGTGGTCGGTTGCTGCCTCGTACAAGGCTAACCTGAGCGACAAGCTGGCCATCACCCCCGGCTTCCAGTACTGGGGCACGGTTGACTATGACGCGAGCGGCGACTACCGCGGCAGCCGCGACGCTTGGCGCGCTGGCCTGACGCTCGACTACACGATCGTTACGGACCTGACCACCAAGGTCAGCCTGCAGTACACCGACCTCGACAACGGCGCTGGCAACAAGGCCGCTGGCGGCGACACCTGGGGCGGCTTCGTCCGTCTGCAGCGTTCGTTCTAATCTGATCTGACATCTGTCAGTGACGGGAGACCCGGCTTTCGAGCCGGGTCTTTTTCGTTTCGGGGTGCCGGATCGAAGAATGCGCGCCGACGCCCGGCGCCGCGCGAAAGGCGCAGGCTCGTTCCCTTGGAAATGGGGGAGGGCTCAGCCGAGGTCGGCGAGGAATGCCCGGACCGACGGCAGGATATCGGCATGGTGCAGAAGCGGCGCATGGCCCTGGCCCGGCGCGGTCATTGCCCGCACGCCCGCCGCATGGGCCGCCATACGGGCGAGCGTCTGCCGGGAAAACAGGCGGGACCGTTCGCCGCGCACCACCAGCAGCGGCTTTTCCGCCAGCAGCGCGAATTGCGGCCAGAGCGTCGGGAGCGGCTTTGAGAAGTCGACGGCCTGCAACTGCTCCGTCAGCCTGGGGTCGAAATCGGCGACGATCCGTCCGTCCCGCTCGGCATAGATCGCCTCGGCCATGTCGCGCCAGTCGGCGGCCGAAAGCGCGGGGAAGGCGGGGCCGTGCAGGGCCTTCAGCCCCTCGGCCGCTGCCGCGAAACTCGTGGGCGACGAGGCGCGCGCGAGATAGTCGCGGATCTCCCGAAGCCCCTCGGCCTCTATTTCCGGGCCGATATCGTTGAGGATCGCCCCGGCGATGCAGTCCGGCTGCACGGCCGCCATGACGTGCAGGATGAGCCCGCCGCGCGAGGTTCCCGCAAAGAGCGCGCGGGTGATCCCGAGGGCGGCAAGCACGGTGAGGACGTCCCGGCATTCCACCGCGATATTGTAATTGGCGGGATTGTCGTCGCGACCGGAGAGGCCTCGCCCGCGATAGTCGAGGGCGATGACCCGGCGCGGCTGCGCGGGGTCATCGGCAAGGCGCAGGGCGAGCGGATGGAAGTCGCGCGCATTGCGGCTGAGGCCGGACAGGCAGACGAGCGGCAACCGGTCGCCGTCCTCGGCTGGCATATAATCGCGCAGATGCAGCTTCAGGCCGTCCTCGGCTGGGAAGAAGCGGCTTTCGAATTCTACCATGGTCCTGTGTCCGCTCGAGGATTGGGGGCGCCGAAAGGCCTCAGCGGCCGATGCTGAGATCGTGCACGATATCGGCCTTCTGGCCGAGGCGGGTCTTGTAGACCTGATAATTCTCCATCACGCGCTGCACATAGGCGCGGGTTTCGGAGAAGGGGATGCGCTCGATCCAGTCGACGACCTCGTTGATGGGCTTGCCGCGCGGATCGCCATAGCGGGCGATCCATTGCGGCACGCGGCGCGGGCCGGCATTGTAGGCGATGAAGGTCAGCACGTAGGAGCCGCCGAAATCGTCGATCTGCTCGCCGAGATAGTGGGCGCCGAGCGTCGCGTTATAGGCGGCGTCCGTCGTCAGCCGTTCCCTCGAATAGGCAAGGCCGTAGCGCTTGGCGACGCCCTGCGCCGTGCCGGGCATCAACTGCAACAGACCCTGCGCATTGGCGGGGGAGACGGCGGCCGGGTTGAAGGCGCTCTCCTGCCGGGCGATGGCATAGGCGAGCGCCTTGCCCGAGCCGGCAATGTCGGCGCTGTCGGGAATGACGCCGATCGGGAAGGCGAGCGCCGCCACGTCGATGCCGCGCCCGAAGGCGATCTTGCCGATCTGCAGCGAAAGCTGGTGGTTGCCGCCCTTTTCCGCCTGTGCGGCGAGAAGCGCAAGCTCGCCCGGGCTCATCAGTTCGCCGGCGAGCGCCCGATAGAGGCTGTCGCCACGCCAGCCGTGGCCGGCCGCCTGCAGGCGGGCGATCGCCTGCACGGCCTCGCGCCGGTTGAAGCGGGCGCGTTCCTCGGCTGTCGGCTTCGGATAGGCGACGTTCAGCGCCGTGCGGCCGAGGCGCGCGGCGGCAAGCTGGCCGTAGAAGGTGCCGGGAAAGTTTGCGGCCTTGGCGAAATGCTCCCTGGCTTCCTGCGGATTGCCCTTCTCCGCCGCCCGCCCCAGCCAGTACCAGGCGCGGGAAACGGACAGCGGCCGGTCGGAGACCTGCAGGATGCGCTGGAAATGGCCGGCCGCGGTCTTGGGATCGTCGAGGTCGCGCAGCGCATACCAGCCGGCGTGGAATTCCGCCTCGACGATATCCGTCGGCTCGTCCGCGCCGTGCCGGGCGGCGATGCGATAGGCGTCGCGAAAATCGCCGAGATCGGCAAGACCGCGGCTGACGATGCGCTGCTCGTTCCACCACGCGCCGGGATTGACCAGGCGCGCCGGATCCTCCGGCATGGCGGAGAAGAGTTTTCCGGCCGCGCGGTATTCCTCGGCGTTGCGCAGATGACGGATGCGCAGGAACGTATAGGCCGGATCCTTCCGCCAGCGCACGTCGACGGCCTTGATCAGGGTGCTCGCCGTCTTGTTCTTGCGGATGACCGCCGCCCAGGCGCGGTAGAGCGACTGCGCCTTGCCGAGATCGCCGAAACGCTGCGCCTGGTCGACGCGGTCGCGGTAGAGCAGCATCTCCATGCGCGCCCTGTGGTCGCCTTCCGTCAGAAGCGTGCCGAATTCGTCGAGGATCCTCGTCTCGATCTCCGTGGAGAGCGCTTCCTTCCACCAGTAGGAGCGCAGCACCTCGCCGGCGCGAGCGGCATTGCCGCTGGCGACAAGGGCGCGGCCGAGCACGATGGCTCCTTCCGCCGTTTCCGGGCGCGTGGTTCCGAAGGCGGCAAGCACATCGGCGGTCGGCGGGTTCTCGCGGGAAAGCGCCCGTTCGGAATTGGCGCGCAGCGCCTTCAGGCCCGGCCAGCCCTTCAGCTCCTTCTGGGCGGCGGCGATTTCGAAGGAGGGCACGCCGCGCTGGCCGGAGACGGCGATCGCCCAGGTCAGGATATGCCGGTCGAGGCTATCCTTGGGCAGGCGATCGCGAGCCGCGATGGCGGCCGCCGCGTCGCGGTTGGAGAGCGCGTCGAGCCCGGCGGTGAGGTCCGCGCTTGCCGGCTGTCCGACATCCAGGCGCGGAATGGCATTGGTGACGACGTCCCTGGACGGCATGTCGGCGGCAAAGCCGAGCGGCTTGACCGCCGGAACGGCCGCATTGTCCGCCTCCACGGGCGAGGAGCCGAGCGCAAAGCCGGCCACACCGGCAAGAAGCAAGGCGCAAAGGGCGAAACTGTTCGTCGAGATCATGTCACATCCCGGATGACTGGCCGGCGGGGCGTTACGAGCGTGATTTTCCGCCGGATCCTTGACAATCAATTAACCCTTCGTTGCCTTAACGAAACCTAAACGCCGCGCTCACCAAGCCGTGAAGGCGTCCGCATCCAGGGCGACGGATCAGGGAAGGCGAATATTCGCGCCTCCGCCGTCCTTCCGCCTCGATCATGCATGAAAAACGCCCCGCGCGCCGCTTGCCGCAGGGCTGCCACATGATTATTGTGCGGGCGTTTTTAACCACGGAATACGGCCAAAGCATGTAAGCCCAAGGGCGGCTCTGGCCTCAGGAGTTCTCGATGCTCAAGGGATCCTTTCCCGCTCTCGTCACCCCGTTCACCGATGCCGGCGCCGTCGATGAAGACGCCTTTGCCGCGTTCGTCGAATGGCAGATCGGCGAAGGCAGCCACGGCCTCGTACCGGTCGGCACGACCGGCGAATCGCCGACGCTGTCGCATGACGAGCACAAACGGGTGGTGGAACTGTGCATCAAGGTGTCGGCCGGCCGCGTGCCGGTGATCGCCGGCGCGGGCTCGAACAACACGAAGGAAGCGATCGACCTCGCCCAGCACGCCGAGAAGGCGGGTGCGGACGCGATCCTCGTCGTCACGCCCTATTACAACAAGCCGACGCAGAAGGGCCTTTTCGCCCATTTTTCGGCCATTGCCGAGAGCGTGAAGCTGCCGATCGTCATCTACAACATTCCCGGCCGCTCCGTGGTCGACATGTCGCCGGAGACGATGGGCGCGCTGCACAAGGCGCATCCCTCGATCGTCGGCGTCAAGGACGCGACGGGCCGGATCGAGCGCGTGTCCGAACAGCGCATCACCTGCGGCAAGGATTTCGTCCAGCTTTCCGGCGAGGACGCCACCGCGCTCGGCTTCAACGCCCATGGCGGGACGGGATGCATCTCGGTGACGGCCAATGTCGCCCCGCGCCTGTGCGCCGAGTTCCAGCAGGCGACGCTTGCCGGCGATTACGCGACGGCGCTGGAATACCAGGACAAGCTGATGCCGCTGCACAGGGCGATCTTCCTGGAGCCCGGCCTTTGCGGCGCGAAATACGCGCTGAACCGCACGCGCGGCATGAACCGTTTCGTCCGGTCGCCGCTGCTTTCCTCGCTGGAACCGGCCACGGAGGCAGCCATCGACGCGGCGCTGCGCCACGCCGGCCTTTTGAACTGACATGGCGACGAAAGCGCGTCCGACGACGGTGAAGAAGGTTGTGGCGGAGAACCGCAAGGCCCGCTTCAACTACGAGATCATCGATACCTACGAGGCCGGTCTCGTCCTGACCGGCACGGAGGTCAAGTCGCTGCGCGAGGGCAAGGCGAACATCGCGGAATCCTATGCCTCCGACGAGGGCGGCGAGATCTGGCTGATCAATTCCTACCTGCCGGAATATCTCCAGGCCAACCGCTTCAATCACGAGACCCGCCGGCGGCGCAAGCTGCTCCTGTCCAAGCGCGAGATCCACCGCCTGCGCGTGGCGATCAACCGCGAGGGCATGACGCTGGTGCCGCTGAAGGTCTACTTCAACGATGTCGGCCGGGCCAAGCTCGAACTTGCGCTCGCCAAGGGCAAGAAGCTGCACGACAAGCGCGAGACCGAGAAGGAACGCGACTGGAATCGCCAGAAGGGCCGCCTGCTGCGCGAACGCGGCTGAGGCGCCGTTTTTTCTTCCCTAGAACATTTCCGGTGAACTCCGGTTCACCGGAAATGTTCTAGATTCTTGTTTTTGCCGCATTATCGGGCGCCGAAGCGACTTCGCTTCAGCTGGAAATGCTCTAGAACTGGCTGTAAAGCTGCGTGATGACCGACTGGCGCGCGTTGCGGGCAAGCTGCTCGCCGCCGGTCTCCGCGGGCACGTCCGGCGAGGCGGCCGGATTGGCGCTCGGCGTGCGGGCGGAAAGAAAGCTCGACAGGAGGCTGTTGAGGTCGTCGCTCTCGATGGCGAGGCGGGCGGTCGGGTTGCCGCCGCCGGCAAGACGCGTATCCGCTGCCGCCTGCGAGGGCGGAACGGCATAGGCGGGCAGGGCGGACACGCCCGGCAGGCCGTTCGACGCGTAGAGGAAGCTGAGGTCGCCGATCTCCTCGGCACTGTCGGACGGCGTGGAAACCCGGGTGACCGGCTGCGGCGCGGCAAGTGCCGCCAGGGCGGAGACCGCCGGGCGGGTTTCCGTCGCCATGGCCGGCGCGCGGGCATCGAGCATGCTCGATACTCCCCGGTAGCTGTTTGCCGAAAGCGATACTGCGTCCACCATCGTCCCGATGTCCCAATGCGAAATGATTGTCCGATATCGGGAATAGCAGGGGAGTCTTGAAGAACCTTAAGGCCGGGCGGCGCTATTTGATTCAATGTTTAAGGAAGGCTTGAAAAGGCCGGTTCTCCCACTGCCGTCATCCTCGGCCCTGAGCCGAGGATCCACAGCCGCACCCGGAGCATGGGGGGGCGGGCTAAAGCATTTCCAGCCGAAGCGAGATCGCTTCGGCGTCGGATAATGCGGTAAAAACAAGAATCTAGGGCATTTCCGGTGAGCCGGAGTTTGCCGGAGATGCTCCAGATCCGACCATGACGAAGGAGGGCAGGCATGCCTGCAAGATCGCCTCAGTCGGCGACCGGCTCCACCGGTTCGACCGCGCGCTGCGGGCGTTCGGAGGGGTCGCGGCCGATCTCGGCCTTCAGCGAGCCGAGGTCGATGAAATAGTCGGCCTGGCGGCGCAGGTCGTCGGCGATCATCGGCGGCTGGGTCTGCATGGTCGACACGACTGAAACCTTGCGGCCGCGGCGCTGCAGCGCCTCGACGAGCGTGGTGAAATCGCCGTCGCCGGAGAAGATGACGAGATGGTCGACGGTCTCGGACTGTTCCATCGCGTCGATGGCCAGTTCGATGTCCATGTTGCCCTTGATCTTGCGGCGGCCGAGCGAATCGGTGAATTCCTTGGCCGGCTTGGTGACGACCTTGTAGCCGTTATAGTCGAGCCAGTCGATCAGCGGGCGGATGGAAGAGTATTCCTGGTCTTCGATCAGCGCCGTGTAGTAATAGGCGCGCAGCAGGTAGCCGCGCTTCTGGAAGGCCTTCAGGAGTTTTCTGTAGTCGATGTCGAACCCGAGTGTCCTGGAAGCCGCATAGAGATTTGCACCGTCGATGAAGAGGGCGATTTTCTCGCGGGGGTCGAACATACTGTGCAATCCTTTTAAATAGAAGTTGATCTAAACGGTTGGGTTTTGGCCAAGTGCCGAGGTGGCCGGATGCACTATCCGGTTGAATTAACTCTTTTTCATATAATCTTCATTTAGGGCACAGGGCGGAGCTTTCCAAGCAAATCTAGGTTGCGAAGGCGATTTTTCCCTCCGGCATCGTTTCAGAAGAATCTGGGCTTTGCGAATTGGGGAATAGTTCCCGCCCTTTACCCTATTTGTCCGATATTTCGGTCTTTTACTTCCCCTAACGTGAGGGCTAAATCAGAAGTTACATGGGCAGCCTTACGACACGCGCCGCCGCCGCCCGGGGAAGGAAAAACTTGAATTTGCCGCCCATTGCCTGTATCGGGCATGCAAACTCATGAAATTCTCGATCACAAAGGACAGGCAATGGCCCGTGTCACCGTTGAAGATTGCATTGACAAGGTAGACAACCGCTTCGAGCTGGTTCTCCTTGCAAGCCATCGCGCCCGCCTCATCTCGCAGGGCGCGGCCATCACCATCGATCGCGACAACGACAAGAACCCCGTCGTCGCGCTGCGCGAGATCGCCGACGAGACCCTGTCGCCCGACGACCTGAAGGAAGACCTGATCCATTCGCTGCAGAAGCATGTGGAAGTGGACGAGCCCGAGCCCGATCCGGCAAGCCTGGTGGCCGATGCCGCGACCGGCACGACCGCCATCGAAGAGGACGAGGACCAGCCGGAGACCATCGCCTTCGACCGCATGTCGGAAGAAGAGCTGCTGGCCGGCATCGAAGGCCTTGTGCCGCCGGAAAAGAGCGACGATTACTGATTTCGGTTACTTTACCGAAACCTTTGATATTGCGAATGTCGGTGCGCCCCTCTTAATCTCGGGGCGCACTTTTTTTTGCCCCGCCGCGCCGGGGAGGGAGCCGACCGAGAATGATGCGTCAATATGAGCTCGTCGAACGGGTTCAGAAATACAAGCCGGATGCCAACGAGGCCTTGCTGAACAAGGCCTATGTCTATGCCATGCAGAAACATGGCCAGCAGAAGCGGGCGAGCGGCGACCCCTACATTTCGCATCCCCTCGAAGTTGCCGCCATCCTCACCGAGATGCGGCTCGACGAATCGACCATCGCCGTCGCGCTGCTGCACGACACGATCGAGGACACGAGCGCCACGCGCGCGGAAATCGACGAGCTGTTCGGCGAGGATATCGGCGCGCTCGTCGAGGGCCTCACCAAGATCAAGAAGCTCGACCTCGTCTCCAAGAAGGCCAAGCAGGCGGAGAACCTGCGCAAGCTCCTGCTCGCCATTTCCGACGACGTGCGCGTGCTCCTCGTCAAGCTCGCCGACCGGCTGCACAACATGCGCACGCTCGATCACATGACGTCGGAAAAGCGCGCCCGCATCTCCGAGGAGACGATGGACATCTATGCGCCGCTCGCCGGCCGCATGGGCATGCAGGACATGCGCGAGGAACTGGAGAACCTCTCCTTCCGCCATATCAACCCGGAAGCCTTCGAGACCGTCACGCGCAAGCTGGAGGACCTGTCCCAGCGCAACGAGGGCCTGATCCGCAAGATCGAGGAGGAATTGCGCGAGCTTTTGGTCGTCAACGGTCTGCCCGACGCCCTCGTCAAGGGCCGGCAGAAGACGCCCTATTCGGTCTTCCGCAAGATGCAGTCGAAGTCGCTGTCCTTCGAGCAATTATCCGACGTCTACGCCTTCCGCATCCTCGTCGACGACATTCCCGCCTGTTATGCGGCGCTCGGCATCGTGCACACGCGCTGGCGCGTCGTGCCGGGCCGGTTCAAGGACTATATCTCGACGCCCAAGCAGAACGACTACCAGTCGATCCACACGACGATCGTCGGCCCGTCGCGCCAGCGCATCGAGCTGCAGATCCGCACCAAGCGCATGCACGAGATCGCCGAATACGGTATCGCCGCGCACTCGCTCTACAAGGACAAGGAAGCGGTGAGCGGCGAGGTTGCCCGCTCGCCGGGCTCCAACGCCTATGCCCGGCTGCGCCGGACGATCGAATCGCTGGCGGAAGGCGACAATCCGGAGGAATTCCTCGAGCACACAAAGCTCGAGCTCTTCCAGGACCAGGTCTTCACCTTCACCCCGAAGGGCCAGCTCATCACCTTGCCGCGCGGCGCGACGCCGATCGATTTCGCCTATGCGGTGCACACCAATATCGGCGACACCTGCGTCGGCGCCAAGATCAACGGGCGCATCATGCCGCTCGTCACCCGCCTCAGCAACGGCGACGAGGTGGAGATCATCCGCTCGGGCATCCAGGTGCCGCCGCCGGCCTGGGAGGAGATCGTCGTCACCGGCAAGGCGCGCGCCGCGATCCGCCGCGCCACCCGCGCCGCCGTGCGCAAACAGTATTCCGGCCTCGGCTATCGCATCCTGGAGCGCACCTTCGACCGCGCCGGAAAATCCTTCTCACGCGACGGCCTGAAGCCCGTGCTGCACCGGCTCGGCCAGAAGGAGGTGGAGGACGCCATCGCCGCCGTCGGCCGCGGCGAGCTCTCCTCGCTCGACGTGCTGCGCGCCGTCTTCCCGGATTACCAGGACGAGCGCGTGACGGTGAAGCCGAACACGGAGGAGGGCTGGTTCAATATGCGCAGCGCCGCCGGCATGGTGTTCAAGCTGCCGGGCAAGGCGAAGTCGGCGCTGGAGGAGGGGGCGGGCGAGACCGGCCCCGAGGCGCTGCCGATCCGCGGCCTCTCGGGCAATGCCGAGGTGCATTTCTCCGCCGGCGGCGCCGTGCCGGGCGACCGCATCGTCGGCATCATGGAGAAGGACAAGGGTATCACCATCTACCCGATCCAGTCGCCGGCCCTGCAGAAGTTCGACGACGAGCCGGAACGCTGGATCGACGTGCGCTGGGACCTCGACGAGGCGAACAATACCCGCTTCATGGCGCGCATCATGATCAACGCGCTGAACGAGCCGGGCACGCTGGCCGAAGTCACCCAGACGATCGCCACCAGCGACGTCAACATCCGCTCCATGTCGATGGCGCGGGTGGCGACCGATTTCACCGAGGTGCATATCGATCTGGAGGTCTGGGACCTGCGCCAGCTCAACCAGCTGATGAGCCAGTTGAAGGAACTGCAGTCCGTCTCCACCATCCAGCGCGTCTTCGCCTGACGGTTCCATGCAAAAATGTGGCATCCTGCCCAGAATAAGGCAGGGTTGCCTACGTTTTGACCAGCCACTATGCGCCATTTGCATAGCTGTGTCGCCATAGTGTCGCTGGTGCCCGTGGGGTGGAAATCCTATCTTCTGCGTCGGGAGGTCAACCGAAAGAGGTTTACCAATGTTGAAGCAGATCAGGAATTTCACCCGCGCCCTGCGCATCCCCACCCCCGAAGACCGCGAAATGGCCTACCTCAACGGTGCCATCGACCGGATCGACCTGGAATACCGCCAGCGTCAGATCGACCGCGGCCTCTTCCGCAAGTCCTACTAAGTCCGCCCGGTCCGTGTGGCGCAGCCGCTGCGCCACGGCAACCGACGGCATGTGGCGCCATGAGGGCGCCATTGAAATGCCATCAACGGATCGGCTATGTCTGGGCCATGTTGTTCCGACGCCGAAAGAAGGCCGGCTGGCTTGGCCGATTGCGCGAATTCTTCTGGCCGCGCAAGGGGTTCACGCGTCCCGCGCGCTACCTCGCCAAGCGCATCCTGCGCCTGTCCGCCTCGCCGCATGCGGTGGCAGCCGGTGTCGCCGCCGGCACCTTTTCCGCCTTCACGCCGCTCCTCGGCTTTCATGTCGTCCTGGCGCTGGCGCTCGCCTATCTGATGGCCGGCAACCTGCTCGCCGCAGCGCTCGCCACCACCCTCGCCAATCCGCTGACCATTCCGCTCATCGCGCTCGCGACCTTCCGTGTCGGCGAGGCGCTGCTCGGCATCAAGTCTGCCGAGGCGGTGACGGCCGCCGAACTCTTCCACCGGCTGGAGCATCTGCAACTGTCAGAACTCTGGCAGCCCGTCCTGAAACCCATGCTTGTCGGCGCCGGCCTTCTGGGCGCGGCGGCGGCCGTGCTCGCCTATGGCGTCACGCGCTTTGCCGTGCGCTCCTTCAAGGCGCGGCGGCATGCGCGCCTCCTCGGGCGCGCCGCGCTTGCGGGCGTCCATCCCGCCCTTTCCCCCGGAGACAAAGCCCCATGATCATCGGCATCGGCAGCGACCTCATCGACATCCGCCGGGTGGAGAAGTCGCTGGAACGGTTCGGCGAGCGGTTCACGCAGCGCTGCTTCACCGAAATCGAGCGGGCGAAATCCGACGGGCGCAGGAACCGCGCCGCCTCCTACGCCAAGCGCTTCGCCGCCAAGGAGGCCTGTTCCAAGGCGCTTGGCACGGGGCTGGCGCAGGGCGTCTTCTGGAAGGACATGGGCGTCGTCAACCTGCCGGGCGGCAAGCCGACCATGAAGCTGACGGGCGGCGCGCTGGAGCGGCTGAAGCAGATGGTGCCAGGGGGGCACGAGGCACATATCCACATCACCATCACGGACGATTTCCCGCTGGCTCAAGCTTTCGTGATCATCGAGGCGCTGCCGGCCAAAACGCAGGGATAGGGGGGCGGTTTGCTGACGAACCTTACCTCACCCGCCGACGTCATCCTCGGGCTCGACCCGAGGATCCACGCGGCACCCGCGGTTGTGGATGGTCGGGTCGAGCCCGACCATGACGGTGGAGGGGGCAGGTTTGCCGGCCAGAACGCCCGGATAACCGGCATCCCACGACTTTTTGACCGACACGATTTCCAACGCGCAACCTTTCCTCTATAGAGGGCCCCATGTTTGCAGATAAGGACAGATCCGGCGTGGCAGAGAAGACTGAGAAGGCCGAAGGCGGCCTGTGGGAAAACGTCAAGGTGATCATCCAGGCGCTGCTGCTCGCCGTCGTGATCCGCACCGTGCTTTTCCAGCCCTTCACCATTCCCTCCGGATCGATGATGCCGACGCTGCTCGTCGGCGATTATCTCTTCGTCAACAAGTTCTCCTACGGCTATTCGAAATATTCGCTGCCGTTCTCGCCGAACCTGTTCTCCGGCCGCATCTTCGCAAGCGAACCGGAACGCGGCGATATCGTCGTCTTCCGCTTCCCGCCGAACCCCGACATCGACTACATCAAGCGCCTCGTCGGCCTGCCGGGCGACCGCATCCAGGTGCGCGACAGCGAGCTTTACGTGAACGGCGTCGCGGTCAAGCGCGAGCATAACGGCTTCTTCCGCGCCGACGACCAGTACGACACCGGCGAGGACGTGCCGGTCTTCCGCGAGACCATGGACAACGGCGTCGCCTACGACACGCTGGACACGCGCCCGGGCACGGTTGGCGACAACACGCGCGAGTTCATCGTGCCGGAAGGCCACTATTTCATGATGGGCGACAACCGCGACAATTCTGCCGACAGCCGTTTCGACGTCGGCTTCGTCCCGGCGGAAAACCTGATCGGCCGCGCAAGCCTCATCTTCTTCTCGCTCGGCCATGACACGGCCTTCAGCGAGATCTGGAAATGGCCGACGAACCTGCGCTGGGACCGCCTGTTCAAGGTCGTGGAATGAAGGGCGCCATCCCGCTGAACGACGTCAACCGCAAGGCCCTCGAGGATCTGATCGGCTACGCCTTCACCGACAAGGACCGTCTCGACCGGGCGATCACCCATGCCAGCGCCCGGCCCGGCAAGGGCAGCAATTACGAGCGGCTGGAGTTTCTCGGCGACCGCGTGCTGGGCCTGTGCGTCGCCGAGATGCTGTTCCGCACCTTCCGCGAGGCGAAGGAGGGCGAGCTTTCCGTGCGCCTGAACCAGCTCGTCAGCGCGGAAAGCTGTGCGGCGGTGTCCGACGATCTCGGCCTGCACCGCTTCATCCGCACCGGCGCGGACGTCAAGAAGCTCACCGGAAAAGCCATGCTGAATGTCAGGGCCGATGTGGTAGAGTCGCTGATCGCCGCGATCTATCTCGACGGCGGGCTTGAAGCGGCACGCGGCTTCATCCTTTCCAACTGGGAGGGCAGGGCGGCCCGGGCGGAAGGCGCGCGGCGCGACGCCAAGACCGAATTGCAGGAATGGGCGCATGCCAAGTTCGGCGTGACGCCAAACTACCGGGTGGACGAGCGCTCGGGACCGGACCACGATCCCCGCTTCACCGTGACGGTGGAGATCCGGGGCGTTTCGCCGGAAACCGGCATCGACCGCTCGAAACGGGCCGCCGAACAGGTGGCCGCGACGAAGATTTTGGAACGCGAAGGCGTCTGGCCGAAGAGCCAAGCCGCGGATTGACGGATATCATGAGCGAAGAACACGAAAACCCCGCCGAAACGAGCACGAACGGTGAGGGCACGACCCGCTCGGGCTTCGTCGCGCTGATCGGCGCGACCAATGCCGGCAAGTCGACCCTCGTCAACCGCCTCGTCGGCGCCAAGGTGTCGATCGTCAGCCACAAGGTCCAGACGACGCGCGCCATCGTGCGCGGCATCGCGATCCACAAGAACGCGCAGATCGTCTTCATGGACACGCCCGGCATCTTCAAGCCGCGCCGCCGGCTCGACCGCGCCATGGTGACGACCGCCTGGGGCGGGGCGAAGGACGCCGATTTCATCATGTTCCTGATCGACAGCGAGCGGGGCCTCAAGGGCGACGCCGAGACGATCCTGGAGGGCCTGAAGGAGGTCCACCAGCCGAAGATCCTCGTCCTCAACAAGGTCGACCGGGTCAACCCGGAGGACCTCCTGAAGCTGACGGCGGCGGTCAATGCCGTCGTGCCCTTCGAGCGCACCTTCATGATCTCGGCGCTGAACGGCTCGGGCTGCGAGGATGTGATGGACTATCTCGCCGCCGCGCTTCCCGAAGGCCCGTGGTACTATCCGGAAGACCAGATCTCCGACCTGCCGATGCGCCAGCTCGCGGCGGAAATCACCCGCGAAAAGCTCTTCCTGCGCCTGCACCAGGAGCTTCCCTATTCCTCGCATGTCGAGACGGAGAAGTGGGAGGAGCGCAAGGACGGCTCGGTGCGCATCGAGCAGGTCATCTATGTCGAGCGCGACAGCCAGAAGAAGATCGCGCTCGGCAAGAACGGCGACGCCATCAAGGCCATTTCCATGGCGTCGCGCAAGGAACTGTCGGACATCCTCGAACAGCCCGTGCACCTCTTCCTCTTCGTGAAGGTGCGCGAGAACTGGGGCGACGACCCGGCCCGCTTCCGCGAGATGGGCCTGGATTTCCCGACGTCGTGAGTGGCTATGGGGGTGTGAGGATACACCCCCCTCTGGCCTGCCGGGCATCTCCCCCTCAAGGGGGGAGATCGGCTAGAAGCAGGCTCTCCGCTCAAAAAGCAGCGTCAGGGATGGGCGAAACGATGCTCCATCCGATCTCCCCCCTTGAGGGGGAGATGGCCGGCAGGCCAGAGGGGGGTGACCCCGGCACAAATCCCCAATTGCTCAAGCCCGCGCCCGCCGCTCCGGTGCCTGCGCCGCCTCGCGGGCCTTTTCCACCAGCCGCTGCATCGCCCAGATACCGATCTCCTCAAGGGTGAGGGGGCGGCTGATGAGATAGCCCTGGTAGAGGTCGCAGCCCGCGGCGGCGAGTAGCGCCATCTTCTCCGTCGTGTCGACGCCTTCCGCGATCACCGACATGTCCTGCGCATGGCAGAGCGCCACGAGGGCGCGCAACGTCGGCAGCGCCGCCGAGCGGGTGAGGCTTTCGACCAGCTCCCGGTCGAGTTTGATGGTCTCGGCCGGGTACTCGATGATCTGCTGCACGGACGTATAGCCCGCGCCGAAATCGTCGATGGAGATGCGGAAGCCGCGGGCGCGCAGGATCTCGATGTTGCGGCGGGATTGCTCGCCGAGCTTGACGGCGAAGGTCTCGGTCAGCTCGATCTCGATCATGCGGGCATCGATGCCGTGCCGGTCGGCGCTGTCGCAGAAATGGTCGCTGATCGATTTCGTGTAGAGCTCGGCGGACGAGATATTGATGCACAGGATGGTCTCGGGGCCGAACAGCTTGCGGATCTGCCCGTATTCGGCCATCGCCTTGTCGATCACCCACCAGTCGATCTTGCTGAAGAGGCCGGTCGTCTCGGCGATCGGGATGAACTCGTCCGGCGTCACGCGGCCGAGCACCGGCGAGGTCCAGCGCAACAGCGCCTCGCAGCCCGTCACCTTGCCGTGCCCGTCGACGATCGGCATGTAGACGAGATGGAATTCGCGGTCGGGGTCGAGGACGCGCAGTTCCTCCTCGATGCGCCGCCGGCGGTTGCGCTTCTCGTGCAGGGAGCGGGAATAACGGGCCGAGCCGTTCTTGCCCTGGGATTTCGCCTGGTACATGGCCGCATCGGCATTGGCGACGAGTTCGGCCAGCGTGCGGGCGTCTTCCGGATAGACCGCGATACCGATGCTGGCGGTGACCGGATAGGCCTTGTCCAGTACCTCGAAGCCCTCGGCAAAGAGCGCGAGGATCTTTTCCGACATTTCGGTGATCGTGCCGCTGCCGGGCTGGCAACGCAGCATGATGGCGAATTCGTCGCCGGAAAGCCGGGCGAAGAGGCCGTCCGGCAGGCCACGCTCGCAGACGACCCGGGCGACGATGGCCGAGATGCGATCGGCCAGCGTCTTCAACAGCTCGTCGCCGATCTTGTGGCCGTGCTTGTCGTTGACGAACTTGAAGTTGTCCACGTCGATGAAGAGCAGGGTGCAGCCGGTATTCTCGGCCTCCGCCTCCTCAAGGATCTGCGTGGAGCGGATGTTGAAATATTCGCGGTTGGAAATGCCAGTCAGCGTGTCGGTCCAGGAGGCGTTTTGCACGAGGTCGAAGGACTGCATGGAATGGTCGTGCAGCCGCTTGACGTTGACCGAAAGGCGGCCGATCTCGCCGATCTCGTTCATCTCCGGCAGGGCGCTACGGTTGCCGGTCATCACGTCGGTGAGCTGGCGGTCGAGCCGGGCGATGGGGTTGGTGATGTAGCGGCGCACCAGGCCAAGCACGAGGATGATCGTGCACAGGCTGAGCGCGATGGCGCCGAGCGCCAGCAGCGACTTCAGCGTCCACAGCCGTTCCTTCAGGAAGGCCGGGTCGGGCGTCAGGCGCGCGAAGAGCGAAGGGCTGAGCGTCGCGGTGGCCGAGAGGCTGCCCTGTGCCAGAAGCTGGTGCTGGCCGATCTCGATCGTCGCGCCGTATTCCTTCTCCAGCGCGCGCTTCATGTCGAGGAAGAGTTTCGGCCGCACCGCGGTCTGCAGCAGGATCGCGCCCTTCTTGGCGCTGGCGACCGGACGGTTGAAGGTCAGCGGGTCGATGAATTCCGAATGCACGATCAGCGGCTCGATGCCGGCCGCTTCGAGATAGGTCCAGGAAGACAGGCGAGGGCTGTCGATCACATGCTGCGCATGCTCGATCTGCTGCGGCGTGATTTCCGCGAACGGGTCGTCGCTGTCCTCGAAATAATAGTCGACCGTCAGCGGCGGGCGGATGATCGCCACGGAGATGAAGCGCTTGCGGTCGTCGGAAAGCGAGGTGATGCTCTGCTGCAGGCGCACGCCGAGCGCGGTGTTGCGATAGGCGGCATCCGGCTCGTTGACGAAGAGGCGCACCGCGCCGCCCTCGACGAGCGAGTAGATGAAGCTGCGGTTCTGCGTCACCTCGTTCTGGAAGACGGCGGTCAGGAGGCCCATCTGCTGCCAGAGGCGCGCCCGCTCCAGACCGAGAATGGAGGAGCTCTGCACGTAGTATATGAGGGAGGCGGCGAGCACGTAGCCCGCGAGCACGACCGGGAAGATGAGGGAAAGGGCGCGTTTACCGAGCGTCACTGATCTGGGCCAGACTGCTGATGATGCGGCGGCGGGCCTGGACCGATTGCACGGTCAGTTCCTCCTGAAACTGGCTTTTGGCCAGGATTTCCGGTGCGGCATAGATTTCGGGATTGGATCGCATGGCCTCGGGCAGCAGCGCCAGGGCGGCGGTGCTTGCGGTCGGCATGTTGAGCGTGGCGGCGTTGCGCGCGCCGTTGCGGGCATTGCTGATATAGTCGACCAGCTTCAGCGCCAGGGCCTTGTTGGTCGAGCGCTCGCTGACGGAGATGCAGTCGAGCCAGGAGAGCGTGCCTTCCTTCGGCACGACATAGCGCCAGAGGCCGGGGGCGGAAACCTTGTCGTTCAGCGTGTACTGGTCGCCGCTGTAGCCGAGCGCCATGTGGATCTTGGGACCCTTGTCGGCGCTCTGGATGGAGGTGATGACATAGTCGTAGGTGAGCACATAGGGCGCCTGCGCCTTCATCAGCTCGTAGGCGGCCTTCAGCGTCTCGTTGTCGTTGGCGTTCACCGACTTGCCGAGCAGCGCGAGCGGCGCGACGAAGGCCTCGGCATAGTCGTCGTACATGGCGATATGGCCGCGCAGGGTTTCGGCCGGCTTCATCATGTCCGCCCAGGAGTTCGGCGCCGCCGTGATCTTGTCGGAGCGGTAGAGGATGCCCATCGTGCCCCAGAGATAGGGCACGCCGTAGCCGCCGCAACGGCTCGCCCAGTCCTGCGTATAGTCCTTCAGCGACGGCACGTTGCCGGTGTCGAGCGCGGCGATGATGCCGCGGTTGCCGTAGAGCCGCGCGCCGTTTTCATTCGTCACGACGACATCGACATTGCTGTTCGGATCGGCAAGGATCTCGTCGCGCACGTCGCCGCTGTCATAGAAGGTCTGGCGCACCTCGGCGCCGGTTTCGGCGGTAAAGTCGGCAAGGATCTGCTCGTCGATATAAGCTTCCCATATCAACAGGTTGAGCGTTGCCGCGCGCACCGGAGCCGCGGGGGCAAGTGCTGCCAGTGAGACTGCTGCAAGAAAAGCGCCGCGCATTCCGAAGGCCCCGTTGCCGTTACGTCGGGTGAGGATAGTCGGCAAGACTTTATGAAGCGTTACAACCTGTAAGCCCGCCGCAAGGGGTGTTCAACCTTGGCGCAGTCCTGCCATGTCCACCCGTCTTGATATATATTGTGGACGTGACGACGCGCTGCCGGGCCTGTGGTTGGCCCGCCGCGGGCAGCGCACTATGGTCGCCGCCCGCGCCAACCAGAGGAATTCGACATGGCCCCGACACCGCTCAAGATCGCGAACCTGATCGCCGCCGAGATCAAGGCGACCGCCGCGCAGGTTACCGCCGCCGTGGCGCTCATCGACGAGGGAGCGACGGTGCCGTTCATCGCCCGCTACCGCAAGGAGGTGACGGGCGGTCTCGACGACACGCAGCTGCGCAACCTGTCCGAGCGGCTGACCTATCTGCGGGAGCTGGAGGCGCGCCGCGCCTCGATCCTCGATTCGATTTCGGGGCAGGGCAAGCTGACGGACGAGCTGGCGGCGAAGATCGCCACTGTTTCGACCAAGGCGGAGCTCGAGGACATCTACCTGCCCTACAAGCCCAAGCGCCGCACCAAGGCGGAGATCGCCCGCGAGCGTGGCCTTGGCCCGCTTGCCGAACAGATCCTCGCCGACCGCGCGCCGGTGCCGGCGGAACTTGCCGAAAAATTCCTCTCGGCCGAGGTGCCGGACGTCAAGGCGGCGCTGGAGGGCGCGCGCGACATCGTCGCCGAGCAGTTCACGGAAAATGCCGACCTCCTCAAGCGTCTGAGGGAATACATGAAGGACAATGCCTTCCTGCGCGCACGGGTCGTCGAGGGCAAGAAGGAGGCCGGCGCGAAGTTCTCCGACTATTTCGACCATACCGAACGCTGGGCGACGGTGCCCGGCCACCGGGCGCTCGCCATGCTGCGCGGCTGGAACGAGGAGTTTCTGTCGGTCGATATCGTCGTCGACCAGGACAGCACCGAGACCGTCAGGCCGGTGGAGCGCATCATCGCTTCGTTCTATGCGATCGGCACGAAGCCCGGCGACAAGTGGATGGCCGAGGTGATCGGCTGGACCTGGCGGGTGAAACTCTCCATGTCGCTCTCGCTCGACCTGATGCGCGAGATGCGCGAACGGTCGGAGGAGGAGGCGATCCGCGTCTTCGCCCGCAACCTCAAGGACCTCTTGCTCGCCGCCCCCGCCGGCACGCGCGCCACGATGGGCCTCGACCCGGGCATCCGCACCGGCGTCAAGGTCGCCGTCATCGACAATACCGGCAAGGTGCTGGAGACGACGACGGTCTATCCCTTCCCGCCGAAGAACGACGTGCGCGGCACGCAGGCGGAGCTCGCCAGCCTCATCCGCAAGCACGGGATCGAGTTGATCGCCATCGGCAACGGCACCGGCAGCCGCGAGACGGAGAAGCTGGTGGCCGACATGCTGGCCCAGCTTCCGGCACCCAAGCCCACCAAGGTCATCGTGTCGGAGGCCGGCGCCTCCGTCTATTCCGCCTCGGAAACGGCGGCCGCCGAATTCCCCAACCTCGACGTCTCGCTGCGCGGCGCCGTCTCCATCGCCCGCCGCCTGCAGGATCCGCTCGCCGAACTGGTGAAGATCGAGCCGAAGTCGATCGGCGTCGGCCAGTACCAGCACGACGTCGACCAGGGGAAGCTGTCCCGCTCGCTGGATGCGGTGGTGGAAGACGCGGTGAACGCCGTCGGCGTGGATCTCAACACGGCCTCAGCGCCGCTGCTCGCCCGTGTCTCCGGCCTTGGGAAATCCTCGGCCGAGGCGATCGTCGCCCATCGTGACGCCAACGGCCCGTTCGAAAGCCGCAAGGAACTGATGAAGGTCTCGCGCCTCGGCGCGCGCACCTTCGAACAGTGCGCCGGGTTCCTGCGCATCCCGAACGGCAAGGAGCCGCTCGACGCTTCGTCCGTGCACCCGGAAGCCTATGGCGTCGCCAAGAAGATCGTCGCAGCCTGCGGGCGGGACGTGCGCGCGCTGATGGGCGACAGCGCGGCGTTGAAGCAACTCGACCCGAAGGTGTTCGTCGACGAGCGCTTCGGCCTGCCGACGGTGAAGGACATCCTCGCCGAGCTGGAAAAGCCCGGCCGAGACCCGCGCCCGGAATTCCGGACCGCGACCTTTGCCGACGGCGTCGACGACATCAAGGACCTCAAGGTCGGCATGCTGCTGGAGGGCACGGTGACGAACGTCGCCGCCTTCGGCGCCTTCGTCGATATCGGCGTGCACCAGGACGGGCTCGTGCACGTCTCCCAGCTTGCCGACCGCTTCGTCAAGGATCCGCACGAGGTGGTGAAGGCCGGCGACGTGGTGAAGGTGCGCGTCACCGAAGTGGACGTGCCGCGCAAGCGCATCGGCCTCACCATGCGCAAGGACGGCGGCGCGCCGTCCGCCCGCGACAACGCCCCGCGCGGCGACCGGAACGCCCAGATGAAGCCGAAATTCAGCCAGGCGGCGCCCAAGCCGCAGGCACCCGCGCAGGGCGCGTTCGGTGCGGCGCTGGCCGAGGCAATGAAGCGGAAATAAGGAAAGCCCCAGTTTTCCTAATGGCTGTCGGCAGAAATCGTCGTTTGCCCTGAACCGCCCCGCCGTCCATTGTTGCGGCGTGGGCGGGTGCAAACGGGCCGGGCCGCAAAGCGCGGCCGGCATCGGACAGACAGGAAAGCAGACATGACGATCACGATTTCACGCCGGCAGGCCATTGCCGGCGCTCTTCTTGCCGTTCCCGCGGTTTCCGCGCTGACGGCCGGCACCAGCCTTGCCGCCGGCGGGGGCCTCGCGCAGCGGCTTGCCGCGCTGGAGGCGCGCCATGGCGGACGCATCGGCGTTGCCATACTAAATCTTGCGACGGGTGCGCGGCTCGGCCATCGCACGGAGGAACGCTTCCTGATGTGCAGCACCTTCAAGGCGCTGCTGGCGGGCCACATCCTCGCCCGGGTGGACCGGGGCGAGGAGACGCTGGACCGGCGCATCGTCGTGAAGGAAGCGGACCTCGTGGACTGGTCGCCGGTGGTGGAGAAACGTGTCGGCGGGGAGGGCATCTCGATTGCCGAACTCTGCGAGGCGACGATCACGCTCAGCGACAATGCCGCCGCCAACCTGCTGCTCGCCGCTTCGGGCGGGCCGAAGGCCGTCACGGCGTTTCTGCGCGGGCTCGGCGATGCGGTGACGCGGCTCGACCGCACGGAGCCGACGCTCAACTATCATGAGGCGCCGGACGACGAGCGCGACACGACGACGCCGACCGCCATGGTGGAGACGTTGCGCAAGCTGCTCTTCGCCGAGGTGCTGTCGGCCCGCTCGAAGGCGCAGCTTGCAGCCTGGCTGGTGATGAACAAGACGGGCGACGCGCGGCTGCGCGCCGGTTTCCCGGCCGGCTGGATGACCGGCGACAAGACGGGCACGAACGGCGACAAGGCCGGAAACGCCAACGATGTCGCCGTCGCATGGTCGCCGGACCGCGGCGCCGTCATCGTCGCCGCCTTCTGCGAAATCCCGGGCATTGCCGGCGACGCGCGCAATGCCGTCATTGCCGAGATCGGGCGCATCGCGGCCGAGGTCTGAGGCAGGGGGCGTCGTCCGCGCGGCGGCGCCTCAGCCCTCCAGGTCGCCCTTGAGCGCTGAAAGCACGTTCATCGCATGGCCGGCATATTGGCTTATCCAGCGGTCGTGGATCGCCTGGATCGGCAGGGCGTTGAGGTGGTTCCAGCGCTCGCGCCCCTCACGGCGGGCGACGATGAGGTCCGCCTCTTCCAGCACCTTCAGGTGCTGCATGACGGTGCAGCGGTCCATCTCCGCGAAACGCTCGCACAGCGCGCCCGTCGTCAGTGGCGCATCCTTGATCGCATCCAGCATCTGCCGCCGTCTGCCGTTGGCCAGCGCCTTGAAAACGGCGTCCTCTTTCGATTCGCTTGACATGTTATGTTTTTATAACATATTTTGGCAGCAGGCAAGATCGAGAGGGGCCGTGCGCCCCGAAGGAGGACGGCATGACGCTGGAATTTCGTGTGAACGGGCGCATCGGCAAGCCGGTCGCCGAGGTGTTCGACGCGGTGGTCAATCCGCAGAAGCTCAGCGGCTACTTCACCACCATCGGCGGGGCGAGCGCCCCGCTGGTCGAGGGCACGACGGTCACCTGGTGGGGCATGGCCCCGGTCATCGTCGACAAGGTGGAGGAGAACGCGCTGATCGTCTTTCGCTGGGATGCCATGGTGGACGAGGGGGAGGCGCCCTACAAGACGCGCGTCGAGATGCGTTTCAAGCCGCTGGAGGACGGCGGCACGATGGTGACCATCGCCGAGACCGGCTGGCGCAACAACGCCCGCGGGCAGAAATCGTCCTACATGAACTGCGAGGGCTGGTCGCAGATGCTGGCCTGCATGAAGGCCTATGTCGAATACGGCATCAACCTGCGCGAGGGCTATTACCCGAGCGAGCTCAAGGGCGTCGTCGCCTCCGAGCAGCAGGATTTCACTTGAAACGGGAGGTTTGCAATGACGGCTGACATCAAGGGCGGCATCAACATCGCCATGAAGGTTCCCTCGCACCAGTATGAGGCGACGCTCGCCTTCTACCGCGACGTTGTCGGGCTCGAGCCCTTCGACGACAAGGCTCCGGCAAGGGGATTTCTGCTCGGCCCGAACCGGCTGTGGATCGATGAGGCGCCGGGCTACAGCCAGGCGGAGGTCTGGCTCGAGCTCTTCACCCCCGATCACAAGATGGCTCTCGGTCATCTCGAACAGAACGGCGTCGTGCGCTGCGATCCCATCGAGGATCTGGGCGCAGGCTTTCGCGGCGGCTGGGTGATGAACCCGGCCAACATCGTGCACATGGTGCGCGAGCCTGACGCCTGGTGATGAATAGGGTTCGGGGGACGGGCGCAAGGCCGTCCCCCGAAATGCCTCAGATGGCGGCGGGCGGGGTCAGGCCGTCGGCGGCGGCCATCGGCACCGGCTGGTCGACCGGCGCCTGGTGCTGCAGCACGACGACGCGGCTGCCGGTCGGTACGCGGCCGTAGAGGTCGATGATGTCCTGGTTGAACAGGCGGATACAGCCGCTCGACACCGCCTTGCCGATCGACCACGGCTCGGACGTGCCGTGGATGCGGAAGAGCGTGTCCTTGCCGTCCTTGTGCAGGTAGAGCGCGCGCGGGCCGAGCGGATTGGTCAGCCCCGGCTCCATGCCGCCGGCCCATTTCAGGTTCCGCTCCGGCTCGCGTTCGATCATGTTCTGGGTGGGTGTCCAGCGCGGCCATTCTGCCTTGCGGCCGATGCGCGCGCCGCCCTCGAACTCCAGCCCCGCCTTGCCGACGCCGATGCCGTAGCGCATCGCCATGCCGTCGCCCTGCACGAGGTAGAGGAAGCGGTTCTGCGTGTCGATGACGATGGTGCCGGCCGGCTCGACCGTCTGGTAGGCGACCAGCTGGCGGAAATATTTCGGGTTCACCTTGCTGATATCCATCGCCGGCAGCGGAAAGCGCTCTTCCGGATGCGGCCCGTACATGGCGACATGCATCGGATCCGGCCCCTTCTTCACCGGCTTTGCGGTGGTGGCGCAGCTTGCGAGCGTCGCCGCAAGGGCAAGGAGGGCGAGGGGGCGGAGAGCCGCGAAAGCGCGGGCGCGGGACACACACATCAAGGGGGCACCTGTCGTTCTTCGATTTTGAAATCCGGCTTGAAAGCCTTGCGCGGGTTCTTGTCGGCAAAGCGGGCATCGGCGCGGCGAGAAGAAAGCGGAACTGTGGCAAGGGCTTGGGTGTGTCCGTGATGCCACGCGTCGTTCCGCCGCACAGGTCGTGCCGCTTGCCCCCGCGCGGGCGAGGGCGTAAGGCTTCGACCATGCAATGGAGTGAGGAAGCCATCGTTCTCGGCGTGCGGCGCCACGGCGAAAGCTCGGTGATCGTCGAGTTGATGACGCGCAGCCGTGGCCGGCATCTCGGCATGGTGCGCGGCGGGCGCTCGCGCGCCATGCAGCCGGTGCTCCAGCCCGGCAATACCGTCGACGTCACCTGGCGCGCACGGCTCGACGAGCATCTCGGCGAATTCCGCCTTGAGCCGCTGGAGCTTCGCGCCGGGCGGCTGATGGAGACGGCGACAGCCGTCTACGGCGTGCAGGCCATGGCGGCGCTGCTGCGCTTCCTGCCGGAGCGCGACCCGCATCCCCATCTCTACGAGGCGCTTTCCGTCATCCTCGACCACCTGCACGAGCCGGCCGATGCCGGCGAGCTTTTCATCCGCTTCGAGCTTGCCGTGCTCAACGACCTCGGCTTCGGCCTCGACCTCCTCGAATGCGCCGCCACCGGCGCGCGGGAAGACCTGTGCTACGTCTCGCCGAAATCCGGCCGGGCCGTCTCGCGGGCGGCCGGCGCGCCCTGGGCGGGCAAGATGCTGGCGCTGCCGGCCTTCCTCGGCGACGAGAGCCGGCACGCCGCCGATGCCGCCGCCCTTGCCGACGGCTTCCGGCTGACGGCCTTCTTCCTCAACCGGCATGTCTGCGAACCGCGCGGGCTGGAACTTGCCAGCGCCCGCGACGGCTTCATCCAGGCGGCGCTGAAGGCGCTCGGCACGCCGCGGCACGACGAACCCCGAAAGGCGCAGGCATGACGGTCGAGATCTATCCGGGGCTGACGGTCGCGGGCGTCGGCACGCTGCCGCTCGACGTGGTGAAGCGCGACGGCGGGCTGAAGGTGCTTGCGGCGATGCTGGCCGGCGACCTGCCCGCTCCGCCGATGGCCAAGACGCTCGCCTTCAGCCTGACGGAGGTGGAGGAGGGCCGCGTCGTCTTTTCCGGCCTGCCGTCCGTCGATCACCTCAACCCGCTCGGCACGGTGCATGGCGGCTGGGCGGCGACGGTGATGGATTCGGCGCTCGGCTGCGCCGTCTTCTCCGTCGTCAGGCCGGGCGAGGCCTATACGACGATCGAGTTCAAGCTGAACCTCGTGCGCCCCGTCCTGCCGGGCATGGGCGAGGTGTTCTGCGAGGGCAGGATCGTGCATCGCGGCCGTACCATCGCCACGTCGGAGGCCTGGCTGCGCGATGGAGACGGCAAGCTGCTCGCCCACGGCACGGAGACCTGCGCGATCTTCCCGATCGAGAACCTGACGCGCTGAAGTGCGTTCGCCCCGGGGCCTGTCACCGGCCGGTGCGGGTGGAAAGCACTTCCCAGTGCGCGCGCGCCGCGGCGAAGTCGCCGCCGGCTTCGATGATCTCGACGACATGGCTGAACCGGCCGCTCTCGCCGGACAGCCGGAGGCGGACCGTGCCGGCCCGCGCGTCCGCCGCCACGGCCCGCAGGCCGTCCAGGCGGGTGGGCCGGGGCGTTTCGGGCCGGATGGCCGCCGGCCGGGCCGCGACCGGCCTCCATGTCAGCGTGCCGTTTTCCATCACCAGCGGCGCGGCACCGAACGCGACGGGCATCCAGTCCTCCTCGTCATCGGCGGAAAAATGCGCGACATGGAGGGTGCCGTCATCGAGGCCTTTCCGGCCGTCGGCCTGCCGGGCGCGGTTCGCGACGAATTTGTAGAGGTGCCCGCCATCGCCGCAATAGGTGACCGCGCAGCCATCTTCGTCGATGCGGCAGGCGAGGGCATGGGCAGGACCGAAGCCGTCCTTGGGTCGCCGGTCCGCCTGCAGGACGTCGGCGTTGCGAAGGATCTGGGACATGGCTGGCTCCGGGCTGGCATCGGGAAGAGGCCATTGTGCCCGCCTTGCATGAAAACCGTGCGACAAGCCGAAGAGAACGCCGGCCTCAAACGTAACCCCGTTTGGACTTTGGAAAAAACCGGGTAGTCTCCGCGCCCGGACAATGCCCCTGTTGGAGTCGCAATGCTCGAAATCCTCTCCCTGGTCGCGATCGGCCTGGCGCTCTACACCCTCAATGCATCGCGAAACAGCGCACAGAAGCTCGGCGAGGAGGTTCTGCGGCTGAAGCGCGAGGTCGAGGCGCTGAAGGCGGGAGGCGCCACCCTTCCGGCCGAGGCGGCGGCGGCCGAAACGGCCGAAGCCCTTCGCGAGGACGCGGACGAAGAGGAGACTCCGGCGGATTTCGCCAGCCCCTGGGCCGCGGCGGCCGAGGCCGGCAAGGGCCGGGCGATCTTCGGCGGCAACACGCCGGCCGACACGGTTGCCGCAAGCGAGGACAAGGGCGAGGACGCGGACGAAGCCGCCGCGATGGCCTCCGCCGTTCCCGCGGCCGCGGCACGGCCGAAGGAGAGCTTCGAAAGCCGCATCGGCGCGCGCTGGGCCGTCTGGGTGGGCGGCATCGCGCTGGCGCTCGGCGGCATCTTCATGGTCAAGTATTCCATCGAGGCGGGGCTGCTCAGCCCTGCGGTGCGGCTGTCGCTGGCCGCCGTCTTCGGCCTCGTGCTGATGGCGGTCGGCGAGTTCGTGCGCCGCCGCACCCTGCCGGTCATCGCCAACGCCTTCCAGAACGCCATGATCCCGGGCGTGCTGACCGCCGCCGGCACCACGACGCTCTTTGCCGTCACCTATGTCTCCTACGCCTTCTACGGCTATTTCGGCCCGCTGACCGCCTTCGTGCTCCTGGCCGCCGTCGCCTTTGCGACGATCGGCCTGTCGCTCCTGCACGGGCAGGCGCTCGCCGGTCTCGGCCTGCTCGCTTCCCTGGCCACGCCCGCGCTGGTCGCCACCGAGGAGCCGAGCGCCTGGGGCCTCTTCGGCTTCCTCTCCGTCGCCTGGCTCGCCACCTTCACTGCTGCGCGCATCCGCCGCTGGCAGGTCGTGCCCGCGCTCGCCAATGCCGGCATGGCGCTCTGGGCGTTGCTCTACCTCTCCGGGGCGAGCACGGTCGAGGTCGTGCCGATGCTCCTCGCCATGCTCGTCCTTGCCATCGGCCACGGCGTCGTCTGGCCGGGCGCCATCACGGCCGACGACGTGCCGCCCGCGACGGGCGCTGCCTCCGCCGATCCGCTGGACCGTCTGTTCGCCCCGCCGGCCGTCGCCGTCTCGCTGACCGGCGCCCTGGCGCTCACCTTCCCGGCACTGGGCCTCGCCCATGCCGTGCCGGCGCTTTCGCGGGCGGACTACGGTTTCGCCGCGATCGTGATGGCGCTCGCCCTTCTCGGCGCGTTGCGCGGCTGGGCGGTCTATCCGGCGCTCTTTTCCGCCATCGCGGCCGTGGTCGGCGTCGGCGCGATGGTCGTCCTGCCGGGCGGCCTTTCATTCGACGATTTCTCCGCCCTGGCCCCGCCGACGCTGGAGGGCGCCTCAACGCTGCCCGTGCCGGTGCTCGGCGCCGTACCGGTCGACCTGCTGCTGGTCCTCGCCGTCCTTTATGCCGCGGTCGGCCTTGCGGGCGTGCGGTTGCGCATGGCCGGTTCGTCCGCCTTCGCCGCGCTCTGGAGCCTCATCGCCCCTGCGGTACCCTTCGCCATCCTCACCCTGAGCTTCCTGCATTTCGGCAACCTGTCCTTCGACCTGAAGCACGGTCTTCTCGCCCTGGCGCTCGGCCTTGCCTTCTTCGCTGCTGCCGAGGTCTTTTCGCGCGGCCGGGCGGAGGAGGACGGCCTCTTCGTTCCGCAATGGGCGCTCGTCTCCGGCGGCTTCGCCTTCCTCGTGCTGGCGCTGCATGCCATGACGGACGGCCTAGCCACGACGCTCGGCATCGCGGTCCTCGGCGCGGCCGCCGTCTTTGCAACGCGCCTTCGCCGCTGGCCGGTCCTGCCCTGGCTGATGGCCGGGGCGGGCGCGATCGTCGCCGGCCGCATCGGCTGGGAGCCGACCATCGTCGGCGCGGCGAACCTGTCGAAGACGCCGGTCTTCAACCAGTTGCTCGCCGGCTACGGCATTCCGGCCGCGCTGCTTGCGCTCTCGGCCTTCGAACTGCGCCGCTGGCCGGGGGAGCGCATCCGCAATCTCCTGCAGGCGCTCGCCGGCCTTTTCCTGCTTTTGACGGCGGCGATCCTCGTGCGGCACGGCATGAACGGCGGCGTGCTCGACAGTTCCGTGCCGACGCTCGGCGAGCAGTCGATCTATACGCTCCTGGTCATCGGCGCTTCGGCGATCCTGATGTCGCTCGACGTGAAATCGCCGAGCCCGGTCTTCCGCTATGGCTCTATGGCGGTCGGCGGGCTTTCGGTCCTGTCGATCCTCAGCGCCCATTTCATCGGCCTCAATCCCTATTTCACCGGGGAATTGCTCGGCAAATGGCCGTTTGTCGACCTTCTCCTCGTCGGCTACCTGCTGCCGGGCATCGCCTATGGCGGCCTTGCCTTCTATGCGCGCGGCCGTCGGCCCATGCCCTATGTGATCATGCTGGCGCTGACCGGCGTGGCGCTCGCCTTCGCCTGGGTCACGCTCAGCGTGCGCCGCTACTGGCATGGCGAGGGCATCGCCGACTGGAAGGGCTTCCTCCAGCCGGAGACCTACACTTATTCCGTCGTCTGGCTGCTGCTCGGCGTGCTGCTGCTGGCGGTCGGCTCGAAGGTCGATTCCAGGAGCATCCGCCTTGCCTCCGCCGGCCTCGTGCTGATCGCGGTGGTCAAGGTCTTCCTGATCGACATGGCCAATCTCGAAGGCATCCTCCGGGCGCTCTCCTTCATCGGGCTCGGCGCGGTGCTGATCGGCATCGGCCTGTTCTACCAGAAGATCCTCTCGGGAAAATCCGGGGCCGACGAAAAGGCGGAATTGAACGCAAAGGCGTGACAGGCTAGTCAGGGCGATCAATGATGGATCGTCCATGACCTTCGCCTGTCTCGCCGCCGCCTTCTCGCCCCTCGGGGGCCTTGCCGAGCGCCTGCTGCCGCAGGCCTTCTCCGCCGATGACGGCTCGCACGACGCTGCCCATCTCATCCGCGTGTGGAAGAGCGCGCGCCGCATCCAGGCGGAAGAGGGCGGCGACCTGCGGCTGCTGGCGGCGGCCGTGCTGCTGCACGATTGCGTGGCGGTGGAGAAGAACTCGCCGCTGCGCGCCGAGGCCTCGCGCCTTGCCGCCGAGAAGGCCGCCGGCCTGCTTGCCGCCGAGGACTGGAGCGAGGCGGACGTGGCCGCCGTCGCCCATGCCATCCTCACGCACAGCTTTTCCGCCAATCTCGCCCCGCAGGCGCTGGAGGCGAAGATCCTGCAGGATGCCGACCGGCTCGACGCGATCGGCATGATCGGCGCGGCGCGCTGCTTCTACGTTGCCGGCCGCATGGGCAGCGGCCTCTACGATCCGCTGGATCCGCTCGGCGAGAACCGCCCGCTCGACGACAAGGCCTTCGCCATCGATCATTTCGAGGTAAAGCTGTTCAGGCTGGCGGACGGGTTCCAGACGGCGGCGGGCGCGCGCATGGCCGGGGAGCGGACGGAGCGCCTGAGGGCGATCCGCGCCATGCTTCTGGATGAAATCTGAAGAAAAACATGGCTTTGTGCCGCTGCATTGAATCTCTCCGGCAGGCCGTTGAATCAACGTTTTAAGGAAAGGTCGCCCACATGAAGGTCGAGGGTCTCAATATCCACCCGCTGAAGAGCGGCCGGGCCATTCCCGTTGAAAGCGCGGCGGTGCGCTTCGACGGCCTTGCCGGCGACCGGCGCTTCATGATCGTCGAGCCGGACGGCCGCTTCATCACCCAGCGCGAACTCCAGGCGCTGGCCCGGGTCGAGGCGACGGCAGTGGGCGACAGCCTGCACCTCGAAATGGAGGGCCGCCAGCTTTTCGCCAGCTTCGATCCCGAGGACCGCCTCGACGTGACGATCTGGGACAGCCCGGTCAACGCCGCGGTCGCCGACGAGGCCGTCAACGACGTCCTGTCGGACTGGCTGGCGCGCCCGGTCAAGCTGGTGCACATGGATGCCGAGGCCGAGCGTCTGGAGGGCGAGGACTGGGCCGGCAGCCCGGCGCCCGTCGGTTTCGCCGATGGTTTCCCCGTCCTCGTCACGACCACCGGTTCGCTCGCCGACCTCAACCGCACGCTCGTCGCCAAGGGCCAGGAACCCGTCGGCATGGACCGCTTCCGTACCAATATCCTCGTCTCCTGCGACGAGCCCTGGGCGGAGGATTTCTGGCAGACGATCGAGGTGGGCGGCATCGTCTTCGATTTCGTAAAACCCTGCGCCCGCTGCATCATGACCACGCAGGACCAGATGACCGGCGAGCGCATCGGCGGCAACCCCATCCAGGGCCTCGCCGAAAAGCGCATGTCCGCCGACCGCCGCGTGCCCGGCGTGCTCTTCGGCTGGAACGCCGTGCCCCGCGGCGAGGGCGAAATCCGCCTCGGCGATGAGGTGCGCGTGACGGCGACGCGCGCCGAGCGCTGGCCGATGAAGGTGCGGGCCTAAACCCACCCGCGCCGCTTGAAGTAGAGGAACGGCATCAGGGCGGAAAAAATCATCAGGCCGATCGCATAGGGATAGCCGAAGGTCCATTGCAACTCCGGCATCAGCTCGAAGTTCATGCCGTAGGCCGAGGCGACCAGCGTCGGGGGCAGGAAGACGACCGAGGCGACGGTGAAGATCTTGATGATCTGGTTCTGTTCGAGATTGATGAGGCCGAGCGTCGCGTCGAGCAGGAAGTTGATCTTGCCCGACAGGAAGGCGGCATGGTCGCCGAGCGAGGCGGCGTCGCGCTGCACGAGCTTGACGAGCTGGCGGATCTCCTTCGACGGCCGGCGGGTGGGGCTCTCCACCGCCGCGTGATAGGCGACGAGGCGCGAGATGCTGACGAGGCTTTCGCGCACGCCGGACAGGAAATCGCCCTTGCGGCCGAGTTGCTCGATCAGCGCCTCGAGGTCGCGCGTCTTCTTGGTGGAAGGCCCCGCCTTGCTGCGGAAGACCCCGCGCGAGATGCCGTCGATCTCGTTGCCGAGCCGTTCCAGCACGTCCGCCATGCGGTCGATGACCGCCTCGATGACGCCGAGCATCACATCCTCGCCGGTCTCGTAGCTGTGGCCGTTGCCGCGCAGCGCCCGGTGGCAGAAGGTCGCGAAGGGTTTTGCATCCGCATGGCGCACCGTCACCAGCGTCGGGCCGGCAAGGATGAAGGTCACCGGCATCTTCATAGGCTCGTCGCCGTCGAGATTGGTGAGCGCCGTCATCGTCATGAATTCCGCGCCGTCCTCCTGGTAGAGGCGGGCCGACAGTTCGATATCCTCCATCTCCTCCCGCGTCGGGATGGAGACATGAAGGGCCGCCTCCACGTCCGCCACCTCTTCGGGCGTCGGGCTCAGGAGGTCGTACCAGAGCGCGGGGGCTATGGCCTGCTCGATGGCGGGATTGGAAACTTCACGCAGGCAGAAGCGGTCCGCCCTGCGGGCATAGATTTGCAGCATGCTTTGCTCCTTGGAGGCATTCTCGCCGTCCGGAGCAAAGCCCTGTGGGGGCTCTTACCGGACCGGTCGCTCGGTTGCTCTCGATAGTCGACTGTCGGGGTCCATGATCCTATCCGGGTTCGGTTGGCGCTGTGTGACGCCTGATGGGGACATGCGCCCAAAATGCAGTTGGGTCAAGCACATGCGGCGGCGTGCCGGAATGCCATCAATCCGGTTGATCGTCCGGTCAATTAATTTCGCTTTTGTTCATGAAAGGTGCGGCGTAGGGTCCCGCCACTCAATCCCGGAGACGCACCATGTCCACCCCATCCGTCGTTGCGGCGCCTGCCGCCAGCCGGCCCATGCCGTGGCTCATCATCATCGCCGGCTCGCTGATCGCCGTGCTCACCTTCGGGCCGCGCTCGGCGATGGGCTTCTTCCAGCTGCCCATGCTGCAGGATACCGGCTGGGACCGCACCACCTTCGGCCTTGCCATGGCGCTGCAGAACCTCGCCTGGGGCGTCAGCCAGCCGTTCTTCGGCGCCATCGCCGACAAGTTCGGCACCTGGCGCGTGCTGCTCGTCTCCGGCCTCGTCTATGCGCTCGGGCTTGTCCTCATGTCGTTCGGCACCTCGCCGCTCTGGCTGCATGTCGGTGGCGGCGTGCTGGTCGGGCTCGGCGTCGGGGCCGGCTCCTTCGGCATCCTGCTGTCGGCCTTCGCGCGCAATGTGACGCCCGACCAGCGCTCCATGGCCTTCGGCATCTGCACGGCCGCGGGCTCGGCCGGCATGTTCCTCTTCGCGCCCTTGTCGCAGGGCCTCATCAGCGCCTATGGCTGGTCGGACAGCCTCGTCTATCTCGGCATGCTGATGCTGCTGGTGCCGCTCATCGCCATCCCGCTGCGCGGCAACTCCTCCTCCGGCATCACGGCGGCGAGCGAATACAAGCAGACCATCGGCGAGGCGCTGCGCGAGGCGCTCGGTCATCGCAGCTACCTGCTGCTGGTCGCCGGCTTCTTCGTCTGCGGCTACCAGGTCGCCTTCATCACCGCGCATTTTCCGGCCTACCTCGGCGATATCGGCATCGATGCGCGCTATGCCGTCATCGCGCTGGCGCTGATCGGCTTCTTCAACATCATCGGCTCGCTCGCCGCCGGCTTCATCGGCCAGCGCTATTCGAAGCCGTATTTCCTCGCCTATATCTACCTTGCCCGCTCGGTCGCGGTGGCGGCCTTCATCCTCCTGCCCAAGTCGCCGGCGTCGGTCATCGTCTTCGCCATCGTCATGGGCCTGCTCTGGCTTTCCACCGTGCCGCCGACCAACGGCCTCGTCGCCATCATGTTCGGCACGAAGCATCTCGGCCTGCTCGGCGGCATCGTCTTCTTCTCGCACCAGGTCGGCTCGTTCCTCGGCGTGTGGATGGGCGGCTACCTCTACGACCATTTCGGCACCTACGATCCGGTCTGGTGGCTCGGCGCTGCGCTCGGCATCTTCGCGGCCATCGTGCACTGGCCGATCGAGGAGAGGGGCGTGGCCCGCCCGGCCGCCGCCTGATCCGGACCCTTTGCCCCGCCCGAAGGAATTCGGTCGGGGCTCCTTGCAAACCGTCACAAAAGTTTCTAAATCTGAACCACCGGCAATGCCGGTTTTGTTTTGGAGCTATTATGCTCAAATTGAGCAAAATAGCCTTTCCGCCGGAGGGCGGCGGAAGAAAGGGAGGGTTCCATGACCGTTCTGGCCCAGCATGCGGGGATGGCCGAAGCCGCTCGTCCGCTGACTGCCGCGGAGCGCTTCGGTGTCGTCGAGAAGCCGGATCTGACCTTCACGCCCGAGATCGCCCGCGAGACGGAACACCTCTACGAGAAGGTGAAACAGTTCATCCCCGCCTTCGAATGGCCGGTCTATGCGCCCTATGTCGCCGCCATCAACCGGCTGAAGAAGGAGCGCGGCGCGGTCATCCTCGCGCACAATTACCAGACGCCGGAAATCTTCCACTGCGTGGCCGACATCGTCGGCGATTCGCTGCAGCTCGCCCGCGACGCCACCAGGGTGGATGCCGAGATCATCGTCCAGTGCGGCGTGCACTTCATGGCCGAGACCTCCAAGCTGCTGAACCCGGAAAAGACGGTGCTCATCCCCGATGCGAGAGCCGGCTGCTCGCTGTCGGATTCGATCACCGGCGAGGACGTGCGCCTGCTCAGGCAGCGTTATCCCGGCGTGCCGGTCGTCACCTATGTCAACACCTCCGCCGACGTGAAGGCGGAGACGGACATCTGCTGCACCTCCTCCAACGTGCTCGCCGTCGTCGAGAGCCTGGAGAGCGATACGGTGCTGTGCATCCCGGACGAGTACCTGGCGATGAACGTCGCCAAGCAGACGAACAAGAAGATCCTGACGTGGAAAGGGCACTGCGAGGTGCACGAGCGCTTCACCGCGGCCGAACTGCTCTCCTACAAGGAGGCCCATCCCGGCATCGAGATCATCGGCCATCCGGAATGCCATCCCGACGTCATCGCCGTCTGCGATTTCGCGGGCTCCACCGCCGGGATGATCAACTATGTGAAGGACAACCGTCCGCCGCGCGTGCTGCTCGTCACCGAATGCTCCATGGCCTCCAACATCCAGGCCGAGCTGCCGGGCGTCGATTTCGTCAAGCCGTGCAATCTCTGTCCGCATATGAAGCGCATCACGCTGCCGAAGATCCTCGACAGCCTGGTGAACATGACGGAGGAGGTTCTGGTCGATCCGGCGATCGCCGATCGCGCCCGCCTTGCCGTCGAGCGGATGGTGAATTTGAAGCAGTAGAGTAGCGCGTCAGCGCGAAATTTCGAGAAAGGCAGCGCCGAAGAGCCATTACGCCGATCCATTGCCGCTGCCCCTCATCCCCCTGCCGGGACCTTCTCCCCGCAGGCGGGGAGAAGGCGGAAAGCGGTGAGCCCAGCGCTCCTCGCCCCGCTTGCGGGGAGAGGATGCCGGCAGGCAGGTGAGGGGCATACTGGCGGTCCGAAGCGTCGGAGGAGTATGACATGCCCATTGACAGTTTCCGCCCGCAATCCTGGAACGGCATCGACGATATCGTCATCGTCGGCGGCGGGCTTGCCGGCCTGTTCTGCGCGCTGAAGCTCGCGCCGCGTCCCGTCACCATCCTCGCTGCCGCGCCGATCGGCCAGGGGGCGTCCTCCGCCTGGGCGCAGGGCGGCATCGCGGCGGCGATGAGCCCCGGCGACACGTTCGAAAAGCACGTCGCCGACACGCTCGAAGCCGGCGCCGGCATTGTCGACGAGAAGATGGCGCGCTTCATGGTCTCCGAGGGGCCGGCGCGCATCCACGACCTGCTCGAATACGGCGTGCCCTTCGACCGCGACCTCGAGGGCAAGCTGCTGCTCTCCCGCGAGGCCGCCCATTCGGAGCGCCGCATCGTGCGCGTCAAAGGCGACATGGCCGGCAAGGCCATCATGGAGGCGCTGATATCCGCCGTGCGGAAAACGCCGTCGATCCGGATCCTCGAAGGCTATGTCGTCGAGGAACTGGTACGCGAAGGCCGCTTCATCTCGGGCGTCGTGGCACGGCCGGATGCCGGCCAGTCGAAGAACCGCGTGCATTTCCCGGCCCGCGCCGTGGTGCTCTGCTCGGGCGGCGTCGGCCATCTCTATGCCGTCACCACCAATCCGTGGGAGGCCTGCGGCCAGGGTGTCGGCATGGCCGCGCGCGCCGGCGCCATCATCGCCGATCCGGAATTCGTGCAGTTCCACCCGACCGCCATCAATATCGGCCGCGACCCGGCGCCGCTCGCCACCGAGGCGCTGCGCGGCGACGGTGCGCATCTCGTCAACGCCGCCGGCCACCGCTTCATGCTCGATATCCACGCGGACGGTGAGCTCGCCCCACGCGACATCGTCTCGCGCGGCGTCTTCGCGGAAGTGCAGGCCGGGCGCGGCGCCTTCCTCGATTGCACCAAGGCGGTCGGCGCGCATTTCCCCGACATGTTCCCGACGGTCTACGCCTCCTGTATCGCTGCCGGAATCGACCCCGTCACCCAGCCGATCCCCGTCGTGCCCGCCGTGCACTACCACATGGGTGGCGTCCTGACGGATGCGGAAGGCCGCACCTCGATCGACGGCCTGTGGGCGGCCGGCGAAGTCACCTCCACGGGCGTGCACGGGGCAAACCGCCTTGCCTCCAACTCGCTGCTCGAAGCCGTGGTCTTCGCCGCGCGCATCGCGGAGAACATCAAGGGCATGCTGCCCGAGCCGAAGATCAACGACTGGGGCAAGAATGCCGGCGAGAGCGACGATCTCGTCACCATCGAGGACAGCCCGGCGCTGAAGCGCCTGCGCCGCGTCATGAGCGACCATGTCGGCGTCATCCGCAGCCGCGAGGGCCTGAAGACGGCGATCCGCGAGATCGCCGCGCTGGAGCGCGAGAACAGCCGCATGCGCTTCCACAACATCGTCACCACGGCAAAGCTCATTGCGACGGGCGCCTATCTGCGCGAGGAAAGCCGCGGCGGCCACTTCCGCTCCGATTTTTCCGGGCAGGAGACGAAGTGGAAGCACCGCACCTTCCTCACCCTCGCCGAGGCCGAGACGGTGGTGGCGGACCTCTCGGAAACGGCGGCGGCATGAGGCTTGGCAAAAATTGACAATCGCTCTTCCCGCGCTAGAATCGGGCGAAAGGAGTGCACCATGCCGACGCTGAATGTCAGTCTGACTCCGGAGTTCACCGATTTCATCGAGGAGGCCGTCGCAAGCGGCTCCTATGTTTCGGCGAGCGAAGTCGTGCGCGATGCGCTGCGCCTGATGCGCCAGGAGCGGGAAAGCGAGGCGGCCAAGCTCTCGCTCCTGCGCAAGGCGGTCGATGTCGGACTAAGCCAGTCGGAGCGGGGCGAGTTTTCCGGCCGCTCCGTCACGGATATCTTCACGTCGGCCGCCGGCGAGACATGACCGTTCGGCTGACCGTTGAGGCGGAGCGGGACCTTGCGGAGATCGCGCGTTACACGGTGACGGCCTTCGGCGCCGCCCAGACGATGGACTACGCCGCGTTGATCGAGCGCGCGATCAGCCTCCTGGCTGAAAACCCGCGCCGGCCGGCGTCGCGCGCCCGCGACGAGCTTCGCCCCGACGTGCGCTCCATGCATCTTTCCCGCGCCGCCGCCCGGCGCCATGCCGCTGCGCATGTGCTTTATTACCACCTTGTCGCAGGCACGGATGAGGCACAAGATATCGTCATTCTCCGCGTCCTGCACGAACGCATGGAGCCCCTGAAGCGGCTCGTCGACGCCAACAGCCCTGAAAAGGATCCCTCGCCATGACCACCCCCCATCTCCCCGTCCTCTCGCCGCTGATGGTCGAGGATCAGGTGCGCGCGGCGCTGTCGGAAGACCTCGGGCGCGCGGGCGACATCACCAGCCAGGCGACCATCGCGCCGGACAGCGTGGCGCGGGCGGAGCTGAACGCGCGCGAGGAGGGCGTCGTCGCCGGCCTCGACCTCGCCCGCGCGGCCTTCCGGCTGATGGATCCCGAAATCCGCTTCGAGGCCTTCGTGAAGGACGGCGACCGGCTTTCGCCCGGCGCGGTGATCGCGCGGGTCTCCGGCCCCGCCCGCGCCGTGCTGTCGGCCGAGCGCGTGGCGCTCAACTTCCTCATGCATCTTTGCGGCGTGGCGAGCTATACGGCGCGTTTTGCCGCCGAGATCGCCCATACGCAGGCAAAGGTCTGCTGCACGCGAAAGACCATTCCGGGCCTGCGCGCGCTTGAAAAATATGCCGTGCGCATGGGCGGCGGCTCGTCGCACCGCTATGGCCTCGACGACGCGATCCTCATCAAGGACAACCATATCGCCGTGTCCCGCGGGGTTGCGGGCGCCATTCGTGCCGCGCGCGCCTTTGCCGGCCATCTCGTCAAGGTGGAGGTCGAGGTGACGACGCTGGAAGAGCTGGAGGAGGCGCTGGAGGCGCAGCCGGACGTCATCCTGCTCGACAATATGGGGCCGGAACTCTTGCGCCGCGCCGTCGAGATCAACCGCGACTGCGCGGGGCTCAGCGATGCGGCCTATGCCGCCGATCCGCGCCGCGTGAAGCTGGAGGCCTCCGGCAATGTGAACATCGAGACGATCCGCGCCATCGCCGAGACGGGGGTCGACTACATCTCGACCTCCAAGATCACCATGGCCGCGCCGACGCTCGATATCGGCCTCGACGTCGTCGTGCGCTGACGCGGCCGGAACAGGCCGGCGGACGATGCGTTCCGCTTCCATGGACAATGGAAACCGGAAGGACGCATCATGTGGAAGATCGTTGCTGGCGCCGTGCTGGCCGCCCCGCTTCTGAGCCTGCCCGTCGCCGCCCAGCAGGTGACGGACACGGCGCGGGCGAATTTCGTCGATCGCGACGGCAAGGAGACCGGCCGCGCGCAGGTGACCGCCGGGCGCGACGGCGTGCTGTTCGAGGTGGAGGTCTCCGGCCTTCCGCCACGCAAATGGGTGGCGCTGCATATCCATGAGCGCGGCACCTGCGACCCTTCGGGCGGTCACGAATCGGCCGGCGGTCATTTCAACCCGGACGCAAAGAGCCACGGCTTCGTCTCGGCGGACGGCCCTCATGCCGGCGACCTGCCGAACCAGTATGTCGCCGAGGACGGCGTGCTGCGCGCGCAGGTCTATTCAACGATGGTCCGCCTCGACGATGCCGAACGCGGCATCCGCGGCCGCGCGCTCGTCGTCCATGCCGGCTCGGACGACTACCGCACCGACCCGGCGGGCGGCGCGGGCGACCGGCTCGCCTGCGCGGTCATCGAATAGGCCGCCTCAGCGCATGCCGACCTTGAGTCCCGGGGCCGGGCGCTCCTCGAGAATGCGCCGGCGGAAGCGGAAGAGGGCGGCGGGGCGCCCGCCGGTGGCCGCGGTGGAGCCGCCGGTCGCCTCGACCAGTTCGGCGCCCTCGACCAGGCGGCGGAAATTCTGCTTGTGCAGGTGCCGCCCGGAGATCGCCTCCACCGTCGCCTGCAGCTCGGTGAGCGTGAATTCCGGCGCCATCAGCTCGAAGATCACCGGGCGGTATTTGATCTTGCCGCGCAGCCGCGCCATCGCGGTGGCGAGGATGCGGCGGTGGTCGTGCCGCATGGCGATGCCCGGCGCGGGATGGCACGATCCGGTGCGCCCGTCCGTCACCGTCTCCTCGGCAAGGCCTGCCTCGTAGAGCAGTTCGTAGCGCTCCAGCACACGCTCCTCGTCCCAGGGAAAATCGTCGAGGCCGAAGGCGAGGCGCAGGCGCGTGCGCATCGATGGCAGGGCGCTCGCCCGTTCCTCGCGGGTATTGTCGGCCGAGAAGGCTTTCAACGCGGGCAGGATGAGCTGGTCGATCAGCGCCGGCCGCCCCTGCCGCCAGTCCTCCCAGGGCAGGTAGGTGTACCAGTCGCGCCAGGCGGCGCCGGCCTCGGCCAGTTGTTCGTTCGCCTCGGCATCGGTGCGGGTCAGCGCGATATAGCCGACGGAAACCATGTGCGTTCCGGCTTCGTCCGGCAGCTTCTGCCGGCCGCGGTCGCCGAAGGTGTAGAGCTGTTCGATATAGCCGAGCTTCAGCGCCGTCTGCGCCTCGACGCTGGCGCGCAGGCTCGTCTCGAAGGTGCGGTGCTGGCGCGGATCGAAGGGGCCGAAGGGCAGGGCGTCCCGCCCGCCCGGCCCCCCGCCGATGGCGAGGATGGAGGGGCTGCGGCCGGAGATCGCGACGACCGCCGCGTTGAGGCCGATCTCGACCGGCGGGCGGGCGCGGTTCTCCGTCATGGCCGCATCGTCTCCGGCGCGGCGGAGAAGACGAAGGGGCTGTCGCCGACATAGTCTGCCCCGCGGCCGATGGCCCTGACGGCGGCGACGAGCCGGCCGCCGCGCGACAGGATATGGTCGCCGATCTCCACCAGTCGGGCATTGGGCGTCGCCTGCACGGAGGCACGGCGCAGGCGCGCCGCAAGCTCATGCTCGTCCTGGTCGGGTTCGACGGCCAGCGCGGCGATCAGCGCGGCGGCAGGGGAACGGGAAACGCCCATCATGCAATGGACGAGCAGGGGCGCCTGCCGGTCCCAGCCGCGGGCGAAGCCGACGATCGCGGCGACATGCTCCTCGCCGGGCGCGACGAGGTTGCCGGTGCCGGCAAAGGCGATGTCGTTGACGCCGACGATCAGGTGGCGCTCGGCGGCGATGATGGCCGGGCGGTGGAAAGCCTGCTTCGGCGCGACGAGGCTCAGCATGTCGCGACAGCGGTGGCGCACGGCGAGTTCCGCGATCTTGCCGAGCGGCGCGACGACGATCGTGCCCATCGTCACACCGCCGCGGCGAGCGGGCCGCGCTCGCGTTCCAGCGCCTCGAAACGGTCGGCGAAGCGCTGCTGGGCAAGGGTGGCGGTGAACGGAGAAATCTCGATCATGTCGAGCGTGATGCCGCGCGGCGCGCCGAAGAATTTGACCGCCTCGGCATGGGAGAAGCCGGCAAGCTCAGTCGCTTCGAAGAAGGCGGCGACCTGGTCGGCCTTCTTGATCTTTGCCTTCAGGCTCGCGGGCGTCGAGGGTGGCAGGCCGAAGCGCAGGTGCACCGCCGCCTCCAGCCGCTTCTCGACCGTCTTGTAGCCGCCGCCGACCACCGCCTTGAACGGCGAGATCATGTCGCCGATCACGTATTCCGGCGCGTCGTGCAGCAGCGCCATCAGGCATTCGTCGGCATTGCAGCGGTTCTGCCGGCGGAAGATCGCCTCGACGACAAGCGAATGCTGCGCCACCGAAAAGGCATGGTCGCCGTTGGTCTGGCCGTTCCAGCGCGCGACGCGGGCCAGCCCGTGCGCGATATCGGATAGCTCGATGTCGAGCGGCGAGGGATTGAGCAGGTCGAGGCGGCGGCCGGACAGCATGCGCTGCCAGGCGCGGGGCTCCGTCTTGGCGCGGGCGGCTGCGTTCATTGCGCCGGCACCTCGGCGGTTTCCTGCGGGAAGGCAAGGTCCGTCCATTCCGGCAGCGCGACGGTGACGGGGGCGCCCTCGGCGGTGATCGGCGTGCCGTCCTGCATGGCGTCGGCGGCGCGGTCTATGCGCACGATGGCAAGGCCGCGCGTGCCGGAGACGCTGCCGAGCGTGCCGATCGGCTTCCCGCCGGCCACAAGCTCGGTGCCGGATGCGGGAAGGGCCGTCTCGCCGCTAACGATGACCGGGCGGCGCCGCGCGGTGCCGCGGTGCTGCATGCGCGAGACCACCTCCTGGCCGATATAGCAACCCTGGCGGAAGGAAAGGCCGCCGGTAAGGTCGAGCAGCACGTCGTGCGGGAAGGCGTCGCCGAGCGCATAGTCGCGGCCGGCCTCCGGGAGGCCCGCATCTATGCGCAGGGCGTCGTAGAGCGCCGGATCGTCGCTGCCGCCGGCGCCCGGGCGGCGCGAGACGGCAAGGCCGGCCTTGGCGAAGCGGCCGTCCCGCGGGGCGTCGGCTTCCGGCACGTCCCAGTCTATCGCCACCCGATCCCCCTCGACGGCGGCAAGATCGACCGCCGCGCGCAGCTTGTACAGGGTCAGCCGTTTCAGCAGCGCATCGCGCTGTTCGCCCGTCGTCTCGACCAGGAAGGCGCCGTCGCCGTCGCGGCGGACAAGGAAGTCGAACAGGATCTTGCCCTGCGGCGTCAAAAGCGCGCCGGGGCGGATCTCGCCGGCCGGAAGGTCGGGCAGGTTGGTGGTGATGAGCGATTGCAGGAAGGTCTCGGCATCGGCGCCGGAAATGCGAAGGAAGGCGCGGCCGGAAAGCGTGACGGAAGGCATGATTCGACCCAGGTTTGCGCCCGCCGGCACCATGCGGCAGCGGGCGGTGCATGATCGCACCCGTTGAAACAGAAGTAGAACGGCAAGACGCCTTTCGCAAGGTCGCGCGGCCTTGCCGCGTGCGCCGGGCGGGGAAACGCGGCTCAATCGCCGGCGACGAAGAACTTCCACTGGCCGTCCGGCGTGATGCCGACGCGGTAGAAATTGTAGCTGCCGAATTCCTTCATGTCGGCGAAATCGCCCGCCGTGACGATGCGCAGCAGCTCCACCTTTTCCGGCGCCGTCAGCGTGGCGAGCGGCTTCTCGGCGAAATAGGGCCAGACATACATCTCGTCCGCCGTGCCCTTGCCGACATGCACGAAGCCGGTCGCCAGCACGTCGAGCAGGATCGCCAGGACCTCGATGCCTTCCTCGTCGCCCGACTGGCCCTTGAGGGTCTCGACGGGGCCTTCGTCGGTCTCGACGATGGAGACCTGCGTTTCCGTCATGCCCTTGCCGAGCAGCGGGCGCAGCCGTTCGATATCGCCGGAGGCGGCGGCTTCGACGATGAGTTCGCGCATGCGGCGCACGGGTTCCGGCGCCTTGGCGATGTCGGAGAAGAACTCGACCGGAACCTCCGGCGCGTCGACGGCCGTGTCGTCGGTGACGGGCGCGTCGTCCGAAGGCTCGGTCACGGCCTGGTTCCGGCGAATCAGCGGGTCGGGCAGCGGCAGCTCGAGGGGAGCGGTCTCTTCCTGCTCCTCCTCGACGGGCGGTGCTTCACCGGCCTCGGCCGGCTTCTGCTGCGCCTCGCCCTGCTCGTTCTTCAATTCGCTGAGCGCGAAGGCGGGGCGTACGGGCGCGACCAGCGCCGTTGTGGTGAAAAGCACCGACAATACGATGAGGCTGCTGCGGAACAGCGTTTTGCCGTCAGGCGACGTCTGCATGACCTGTCTTTCCAGCCTATTGCAGGATGCGCTCGGGGGAGAATTCTCCGGCCAGCATGCGCTCGCGCAGCGATTCGAGCATCGCCTCCGCGCCCCGTTCGCCATGGATGCGGATCGTCTCGCGCATGGCGAGCGCGATGGCGGCATCGGCGATGATTTCCGGTTCGATGCCATCAGCCATGCCGTCGGCCCAGGCCTCGTTCTGGTATTCCAGAGCGGCCTGCATCTTCTCGTGCACGATCATCTCGTCGATATCGTTGAGAGTAGGTTCCATTGATCGGTCCATGCGAGGCATTCAGTTCTTACTTGACTGTTAACGACCTTAGCAGCCTTTTCCCAAAACGGCACTGGGTCGTGTAAAAAGAGGTTAATTAACCGCTAATTTCCAAAGCGCGCGGTAATTTCTGTGGCAAGTGTTGCGCCTTCGTTACGGTATCTCTCTTCTGCGACAACGGCCGAGTCGGTGCAAGCGGTATAGATGGCCGCGAAGGAACGATATCCCCGGTTGAATGCCGCGGTCAATTTTTCCTGTCTTTTCGGCTCGTTAGCCGCTTCCAGCGCGATGAGGCGCTGCATCGAGGCCCGCCAGCCGTCCTCCTGCTTGTCCAGGCAGAGATTGCGCAGGTAGTGCACGGCACCGAGGATTTCCGAGAGCCGTTCCAGCCGGGTGTCATAGGGCGCAGGCTTCTCCTCGATTGCGACGGCCGGCGGGGTTTCCTTCGCCTCGCCCTTCGCCTTCTGGGCGAAGGCAGGCGCGGAAAACGTCAGGACGAGGAGGAGGGCGAGCCGAATCACCGTCATGCCATCTGCCTCGTCCGCTCCGCCTCGAGACGCCGGATGCATTCGCGCACGCTGTCGGGCGCCGGCAGCTTTTCGATCTCCCCGGCCGTGTACCAGCCGACGGCCGCCGCATCGTCCGAGGCGACGGCGACGGCGGTCGCATCGGCCTTCACCTTGAAGACGCAGAGACGGAACGACGGGCTGTCGGGGCCGTCCTCGCGGCCGGGCAGGTCGTAGGTGGCGAAAAGCGAGGGTTTTTCGGCGCGGATGCCGGTTTCCTCGAAGAGTTCGCGCAGCGCGGTCTCGGCCGGCGTCTCGCCCGCTTCGCCGCGCCCGCCCGGAAAGGCGTACATGTCGGCCGAGGGCGGGTTGCTGCGCAGGACCAGGAGATAGCGCCCGTCGCGCTCGATGATGGCGGAGGAGGCGGGCTGGGGCGTCTTGGATGTCTTCATCGCGGTCCGGTCCGGTTGCGCTCGATTGACCCCTTATAGGCAAAGTGCGATGACGATGCCATGTGTGGACGATTTGCATTGCTGGCGAAGCGGGATCTGGCGCGCGACTATCTCGACCTTGCCGAAATGGACGACCTGCCCGAGCGCTACAATATCGCCCCGACGCAACCGATCCTGGTCGTCGTCGCGGGCGAGCGGCAGCAGCCCGGCAGCAACCTGCCGGAGCGCCGGGCCATGCTGGTGCGCTGGGGCTTCATGCCCGGCTGGGTGAAGGACCCACGCGATTTCCCGCTGCTCATCAATGCGCGCGCCGAGACGGCGATCGGCAAGGCCTCCTTCCGCGCCGCCATGCGTCATCGCCGCATTCTCGTGCCGGCCTCCGGCTTCTTCGAATGGTGTCGGCCGGAGGGCAAGGGCGCCAAGGCCCAGGCCTACTGGATCCGCCCGAAGAAGGGCGAAATCCTCGCCTTCGCCGGGCTGATGGAGACATGGTCGTCCGCCGACGGCTCGGAGGTCGATACCGGCGCGATCCTGACGACGGCGGCCAACAACGATATCGCCCGCATCCACGATCGCATGCCGGTCGTCATCCGCCGGGAGGATTTTTCGCGCTGGCTCGACTGCAAGACGCAGGAGCCGCGCGACGTGGCCGACCTGATGACGCCGATCGACGACGGCTTCTTCGAGGCGATCCCGGTTTCCGACAAGGTGGGCAAGGTCGCCAATATGGGGCCGGACATCCTGGAGCCGGTGGAGGAGCCGGCCGAGGAGGCGCCGGCGGAAAAGAAAAAGGGCGCAAAGGCGCCCCCGTCGTCCGACCAGCTTTCGCTGTTCTGAAACCATGCCGGCGGGGCGGCCCGAAGGCGGCTCAATCGTAGAGCGGCTGGAGCACGGCCGGAATGTCGCGCTTGGGACGCTTGTCCTCGGTCTTCGCCTCCGGCTTGCAGCGCGTGGCGGCCACCACGGCGGGCAGGCCGAGCGGCTTGTAGCGCGCGTGGAGGGGTTCGTTTGCTGCGCGGTCCTGCAGCGGGTGCTTGCCTGCGGTCGACATTGTCTTTCTCCTGAGTGTTGGGCAGCTCCGTTTCGTTCCCCCGGCCGCTGCCCTCGATGCGCCAAGCCCTACGCGACCCGTTCGGCCAAATTCTGCTCGAATTTTGATCGCTCTGCGGCAAGTGGCTGAAAAGACGGGTTTTTGCGATCAACTATTGTGACCGGCGCAAACATTCATTTCCCGGATGTCTTGCGCAGCTTGGCCATCATGGCCGCCGCGACGACGGCGCGGATGCCGATCGGATTGTAGCGGGCGGCAAGGTCGGCCTCGGGGCGTGCTGCTGGCTTGCGGGTCTTCATGGTCCTGTCCCTTTCGTTTGCCGGCGGCCTCCGCCGGTCTCGCCCCTTCCTTTTCCCATGCCGACAGGCCCGGCCGTGTCACCGCGGGAACACGGGCTCCGACGAGATTTTCGCCGGGGAAGGCGCCGAGCCGGCTTGACCGGACGCGTGCAGGGCGCGATAAAGCAGGCCATGAAAACGGTACTCTGCATTCGCCGGAGCATTATTCGCTAGCGCACGCGCTGGCCCGGCCGTTTTCGTCCCTCAAAATCCCCGGATGACAACGACCCGGCCAGCCGGGTGCACGCCTTTTGGGGAGATTCTCATGGCTGAAAAGCCGGTCCTGACGCTGTACAACACGCTCACGCGCTCGAAGGAGCCCTTCGCTCCCATCGATCCCGACAATGTGCGCATGTATGTCTGCGGCCCGACGGTCTACGACTTCGCCCATATCGGCAATGCGCGGCCGGTCATCGTGTTCGACGTGCTGTTCCGCCTCCTGCGCCATGTCTTCGGCGAGGACCACGTCACCTATGCCCGCAACATCACGGACGTCGACGACAAGATCAACGCCAGAGCGCTGCGCGATTTCGGCACGGAGATTGAGAACGGCACGCTCTCGCTCAACGAGGCGATCCGCCGCGTGACGGAGAAGACGGCGAACCAGTTCCACGCGGATATCGCCGCGCTCGGCACCATGCAGCCGACGCACGAGCCGCGCGCCACCGAGTTCGTCCAGCCGCGCGGCGACGGCAAGGTCGACATGATCACGCTGATCGAGCGCCTGATTTCGCGCGGCCACGCCTACCAGGCGGGCGGCGAGGTGCTGTTCGACACGCAGTCCATGGCGGACTACGGTCGGCTTTCGAGGCGCAACCTTGACGAGCAGCAGGCGGGCGCCCGCGTCGCCGTCGACATGCACAAGAAGAACCCCGGCGATTTCGTGCTGTGGAAGCTCTCCTCCCCGGAGGAGCCCGGCTGGGAAAGCCCCTGGGGCCGCGGCCGTCCGGGCTGGCACATCGAGTGCTCCGCCATGTCCGCCGCCTATCTCGGCGAGACCTTCGATATCCACGGCGGCGGCCTCGATCTCATCTTCCCGCATCACGAGAACGAGATCGCCCAGTCGCGCTGCGCGCACGGCACGCCGGTCATGTCCAATGTCTGGATGCACAACGGCTTCCTGCAGGTCGAGGGCCGCAAGATGTCGAAGTCCGAGGGCAATTTCCTGACGATCTCGGAACTGCTGCACGAGGAGAGGTTCGGCGGCCGCAAGTGGCCGGGCGAGGTGCTGCGCCTCGCCATGCTGATGACGCATTACCGCGAACCGATCGACTTTTCCGTCAAGCGGCTGGAGGAGGCCGAGCGGCTGCTCGCCAAATGGCCGGCCGGCGGCGATCCGGCCGAGGGCCGGGTGGACGAAAGCGTGCGCGCGCCGCTTCTCGACGACCTCAACACCGTCGCGGCCGTGCAGGCACTGCACGCGCTCGCCCAGTGCGCCAATGCCGATCCGCTGATGCTGCCAGTCTTCGCCGCCAGCGCCGCGCTTCTCGGCGTCCTGCCGAAGAAGGCCGAGGTCTCCAGGGCGCTGGAGGACAGCATCGAGGCGCTCATCCAGCTTCGCCTGGAAATGCTGAAGGCGAAGAATTTCGCCGAAGCCGACAGGATCCGCGACGACCTCGCCGGAAAGGGCATCCAGCTGAAGGACGGCAAGGACCCGCAGACGGGCGAGCGCGTGACGACGTGGGAGGTGAAAAGGTGACCACACCCTTCTACACCGGCGGATGTCAGTGCGGGGCCGTGCGCTTTCATGTCGAGGGGGCGCTCGGCGATGCGTCGGTCTGCCATTGCCGCATGTGCCAGAAGGCGAGCGGCAATTTCTACCTGCCGCTCGTTTCCGTGCAGCAGGCGAAGCTGACCTGGACGCGGGGAGCGCCGAAGCGGTTCCGTTCGTCGAACCACGGTTATCGCGGCTTCTGCGCCGATTGCGGCACGCCGCTGACCTACGAGGCGCCGGACGGCGTGGCGCTGACCATCGCCGCCTTCGACGATCCGGCGGAGATCGCCCCGCGCATCCAGTGGGGCATCGAGGCGAAGCTGCCCTATGTGGACGCGATCCGCGATCTGCCGGGCGAGGACACGATGGCCGACCAGGACGCGGCGTCCTTCCTCGCCGGCCTCGTCTCCTACCAGCACCCCGACCACGACACGGACGAATGGCCGCCGGAGGACCGTCCATGACCGCCGTCCTCTATCCCGCTTACCGTTGAAGGAGCCGTCATGAGCGTCGAACAGGAAGAGACAAGAACCGGCGGGTGCCAGTGCGGCGCCGTGCGTTTCCGCATCAGGGGCGGGCTCGGCCGCCCGTCGATCTGCCATTGCCGCATGTGCCAGAAGCAGTTCGGCGGCTTCTTCGGCCCGCTCGTCACGGCCAAGGGCGAGGTGGAATGGCCGCGCGACGAGCCGGCCTACTTCCAGTCCTCGATCAATATCGCCCGCGGCTTCTGCCGGCAGTGCGGCACGCCGCTCACCTACAAGCATCCCGGCGGGCTGGAGATCGCCATCGGCGCCTTCGACCGGCGCGACGACCTCGTCCCGCAGGTGCAGGTCAATTACGGCTCGCGCCTGCCCTGGGTGGAGGAGATCTTCGCCGCGACCGTGCATGAGGATCCGGATTATTACAGCCAGCAGGAGAAGATCATCTCCTTCCAGCACCCCGACCATGAAACCGAAAACTGGCCTGCCCACGGAATGAAACTATGAGCGAGACCCTGCGTACCCTCTATCCCGAAATCGAACCCTATGCCTCCGGCCATCTCGATGTCGGCGATGGACACAGCATCTATTGGGAGCGCGCCGGCACGCCCGGCGCCAAGCCGGCCGTCTTCCTGCACGGCGGCCCCGGCGGCGGGTTCTCGCCGGCCCATCGCCGCCTGTTCGATCCCGCGCTCTACGACGTGACGCTGTTCGACCAGCGCGGCTGCGGCAAGTCCACGCCGCATGCGGCGCTGGAGGCCAACACAACCTGGCACCTCGTTTCCGACATCGAGCGGTTGCGCGAGATGGCCGGGGCGGAGAAGTGGCTGGTCTTCGGCGGTTCCTGGGGCTCGACGCTGGCGCTCGCCTATGCGGAAAAATATCCGGAACGGGTGTCCGAACTCGTCGTGCGCGGCATCTACATGCTGACGAAGGGCGAACTCGACTGGTACTACCAGTTCGGCGTCTCGGAGATGTTCCCGGACAAGTGGGAGCGCTTCATCGCGCCGATCCCGCCGGAAGAGCGCCACGAGATGATGCATGCCTATCACCGCCGCCTGACGAGCGACGACAAGGCGACGCGCATCGCCGCCGCCAGAGCCTGGAGCCTCTGGGAGGGCGAGACCATCACGCTCTTGCCGGAGCCCTCGACGAGCGACAAGTTCGGCGAGGACGAGTTCGCCCACGCCTTTGCCCGCATCGAGAACCACTTCTTCGTCAATGCCGGCTGGATGGACGAGGGGCAGCTCCTGCGCGACGCGCACAGGCTGAACGGCATTCCCGGCCTCATCGTGCACGGGCGCTACGACATGCCGTGCCCGGCCAAGCAGGCCTGGGCGCTGCACAAGGCCTGGCCGGAGGCGGAATTCTACCTCATCGAGGGGGCCGGCCACGCCTATTCGGAGCCGGGCATCCTCGACCGGCTGATCTACGCGACCGACAAGTTCGCGGGGAAGATCTGAGACATTGCCTCTCACCCTGACCCTCTCCCCGCAAGCGGGCGAGAGGGGCAGATTGAAGTGCTCAATGGGTTCCCAGGGAGGGAACAGATGAAAAAAGACCGTATCCATCTTTTCGACACCACGCTTCGCGACGGCCAGCAGACGCCCGGCATCGACTTTTCCGTCGAGGACAAGATCGCCATTGCCGGCATGCTGGATGCGTTCGGCCTGGACTATGTCGAGGGCGGCTATCCCGGCGCCAACCCGACGGATACGGCTTTCTTCGCGAAGAAGCGCACCGGCCGCGCGAAATTCGTCGCCTTCGGCATGACGAAGCGCGCCGGCGTCTCCGCCTCCAACGATCCGGGCCTTGCCGCGCTGCTCGATTCGAAAAGCGACGCGATCTGTCTTGTCGCCAAGAGCTGGGACTATCATGTGCGCGTGGCGCTCGGCTGTTCCAACGAAGAGAACCTCGAGAGCATCGCCGAATCGGTCAAGGCCGTCGCCGCCTCCGGCCGCGAGGCCATGGTCGACTGCGAGCATTTCTTCGACGGCTACAAGGCCAACCCCGACTATGCGCTGGCCTGTGCCACTACGGCCTTCGCCTCCGGCGCGCGCTGGGTGGTGCTGTGCGACACCAATGGCGGCACGCAGCCCTCCGAAGTGCAGGCGATCGTCAAGGCGGTGATCGCCGCCGGCGTGCCGGGCGGCAATCTCGGCATCCACGCCCACAACGACACGGGGCAGGCCGTCGCCAACTCGCTCGCCGCCGTGGAGGCCGGCGTGCGCCAGATCCAGGGCACGCTGAACGGCATCGGCGAGCGCTGCGGCAATGCCAACCTCGTGACGCTCATCCCGACGCTGGCGCTGAAGGAGACCTATGCGACGCGCTTTTCGATCGGCATCGACACCGAGGACCTGACCGGCCTCACCAAGCTGGCGCATACGTTCGACGAACTCCTGAACCGCTCGCCGGACCACCAGGCGCCCTATGTCGGCGCTTCCGCCTTCGCCACCAAGGCCGGTATCCACGCCTCGGCGCTCCTGAAGGACCCGCGCACCTACGAGCATGTGACGCCGGAAAGCGTCGGCAACCTGCGCAAGGTCATGGTGTCCGACCAGGGCGGCAAGGCGAATTTCATCAACGCGCTGAAGCTGCGCGGCATCGCCGTCGGCAAGGACGATCCGAAGCTCGACCGCCTCATCCAGATCGTCAAGGAGCGCGAGGCGACGGGCTATGCCTATGAGGGCGCGGATGCGAGCTTCGCGCTGCTCGCCTACCGCACGCTCGGCACGGTGCCGGATTTCTTCCATGTCGAGAGCTTCCGCGTGATGGTGGAGCGCCGCTACGACGCCAACGGCCAGCTCAAGACCGTGTCGGAGGCCGTCGTGCGCGTCATCGTCGACGGCGAGACGATGATGTCCGTCGCGGAAGGGCACGGCCCCGTCAACGCGCTCGACCTTGCGCTGCGCAAGGACCTCGGCAAGTACCAGGCCGAGATCGCCGACCTGGAACTGGCGGACTACAAGGTGCGCATCCTCAACGGCGGCACCGAGGCCATCACCCGCGTCCTGATCGAATCGACCGATGCGACGGGCGCGCGCTGGTGGACGGTCGGCGTCTCCGACAACATCATCGACGCCTCCTTCCAGGCACTGATGGATTCCATCGTCTACAAGCTCCTGAAGAACCGCGGCGAGGCGGGCCGGGCGGCGGCGGAATAGGCGGACAAGGTTCAGCGCGGCTCATCCTCCCTTCACCGGAATGAATTGGTGCATTCACGGTTGTTGGAGTATCCCGTCAGAAAATCCATAAATTGACGGGATGCCACACCATGGCCGACGCAAAAACCACCAGCGGCCCCGAGACCGGCGATTCGCCCCGCGGTTTCGCCTTCGCCTTGACGGCCTACGTGCTCTGGGGTTTCCTGCCCTTCTTCATGAAGGCCGTCGCGCACATTCCCGCCGCCGAGGTGGTGGCGCACCGCATCGTCTGGTCGGTGCCGCTGGCCGGCCTGGTGCTCATCTGGCTCGGGCGGACCGCAGACATCAAAGTGGCGCTGCGCTCGCCGCGCATGCTCGCCATGGCGACGCTGACGGCGGTGCTGATCACCATCAACTGGGGCATCTATGTCTGGGCCATCGCCGCCGGCCGGGCGATCGAGACGGCGCTCGGCTATTATATCAACCCGCTCTTCTCGATCTTCCTCGGCGCCGTCCTCCTCAAGGAGAAGCTGGAGCGGGTGCAGATCCTTGCCATCGCGCTTGCCGCCGTGGCGGTGGCGATCCTTGCCTTCGACGCCGGCGGCCTGCCGTGGGTGTCCCTCAGCCTCTGCATCTCCTGGGGGTTCTACGCCTTCTTCCGCAAGACGCTGCCGGTCGGGCCGAACCAGGGCTTCTTCCTGGAAGTCTTGCTCCTGAGCGTGCCGGCGCTCGGCTACATCCTCTGGCTCGAATCATCCGGTAAGGGGCATTTCGGCGATACCGGCCTTGCGGACGTGCTGTGGCTGCTCGCCTGCGGCGTCGTCACCGCCGTTCCGCTGATGGTCTACGCCAACGGCGCCAAGCTGCTGCGCCTCTCCACCATCGGCATCATGCAGTATATCGCCCCGACGATGATCTTCCTCATCGCCGTCTTCGCCTTCGGCGAGCCCTTCGGCACGACGAAGCTCATCGCCTTCGCCTTCATCTGGGCCGCGCTCATCCTCTATTCCGGCTCCATGCTGCGCACGGCGCGGGCAAGGCGCCTGGCGGCGGCGGAACTCAGGCCGGCGGAATAGGACGGTCCGGGAAGGGGTTGTTCCGGGGAAATGCTCCGGATTCTTGTTTTACCGCACTATCCGACGCCGGAGCGATCTCGCTTCGGCTGGAGTTGCCCTAGAGCCGGGCGATGATGTCGGCTTCGCCCTCGCGGTCGACCTGGCCCGCCCAATGGCCGACGAGCGCGGCGACGATCTCTTCCGGCTCGTCGATGACCATCGGCTGGACGAGATGGGCCGTGTGGATGAAGCCTTCGTCGGCCATGTGGCGGATGAGTTTCAGCATCGGGTCCCAGAAGCCGCCGATATTGGCGAAGACCATCGGCTTGCGGTGACGGCCGAGCTGTGCCCAGGTCATCACCTCGACGATCTCCTCCAGCGTGCCGATGCCGCCCGGCAGCGCCACGAAGGCGTCGGCGCGCTCGAACATCTTGTGCTTGCGCTCGTGCATGTCGGGCGTGACGATGAGTTCGCTGAGCTGGCCGAGCGAATGGCGGGTGGCCTCCATATCCACGAGGAATTGGGGTATGATGCCGGTGACGCGGCCGCCATGCGAGAGCACGCCGCTGGCCACCGCCCCCATGATGCCTTTCGTGCCGCCGCCGTAGACGAGGCGGAGATGGTTTTCGGCCATCGCCTGGCCGAGGCGCCGCCCGGCGGCGACATAGGCGGTTTCGCGGCCCGGCTGGGAGCCGCAGTAAACGCAGACGGATCGAATCGGCAATGTTTGTTCGCTCATGGCGGGATTCAGCCACCCGGCCGGCAGCCCGTCAAGGATAATGACGAAAAAGCACGGGGCGGCGGCCCCGGAACGTGTGGGGAACCTTGTGCGGGCCATCGGGAATCGATAGCAATTTCAGGAGGGGACCCCCGGGAAACCGGGACAGAGAGAGAGTTGATGATGAAGAACAAGACCGGTCTGGTGGCCTTGATCGTGCTGGCGGCGGCAACGCTGCTCATGGTTTTCTTCGTGCTGCCCAACATGAACAAGGACAAGCCGGCGGAAACCCCGGTCGCGACCCTTACCGACACGACGGCGCAGGGCGGTGGCGAGACCACGACGGCCGGCGGCAAGCAGGCCCGTCCGACGACGGCGGCCGGCGAGGCGGCGACGGGCGAGGCGGCGACCGATACGCAGGCCGCCGCGGAAAGCGACAAACCTGCCGATGCAACGGCGGGCGCGGCGACGACAGCCACCGGGGAGGTTGCCAAGGCGGAGACGACGCCGGCCGATCCGGCCGCCGGCTGGGTCACGCCCGCCTTCGACCTCCTGCGCGTCGAGCCGGACGGTTCCACGGTGATCGCCGGCCGCGGCCAGCCGAACACCAAGCTGGAGATCAGGAACGGCGAGACCGTCGTTGCGACGGCCGATATCGGCCCCTCCGGCGATTTCGCCGCCGTCTTCGACCAGCCGCTTGCGGCCGGCGATTATCAGCTCACCCTGAACACGACGGACGACAAGGGCGCCTCCAAGACCTCGGAAGAGGTGGCGACCGTCTCCGTGCCGAAGGATACCGGCGGCGAACTGCTCGCCATGGTCTCGAAGCCCGGCGAGGCGAGCCGCCTGATCACGATGCCGGAGGCTGCGGAAAAGGCGGCCGGCGAGGCTGCCGCCGAGGCGGAAAAGACGATCGACCAGCCGGCCGGCGACACCGCCGCGGCCACGGACACCGGCGCTGCCACGACCGTTGCGGACGACAAGCCCGCCGCGAGCGAAACGACGGAGGCCGCCACCGAGACCGCCACGGCGACGGAGACCGCAAGCGACGCCGCCAGCGCGGCGACGGAAACGGCGGCCAGGCCCCAGGCGCGCGTTTCGGCCGTCGAGCTGGAAGGCGAGCGCATGTTCATCGCCGGCACCGCCCGGCCGGGCGCGCTGGTGCGCATCTATGCCGACGACAAGCTCGTCGGCGAGGCGAAGGCCGACGACGAGGGCCGCTACGTGGCCGACGGCACGATCGATCTTTCGGTCGGCCGCCACACCGTGCGCGCCGACGTGATGAGCCCCGACGGCGGCAAGGTCGAGTTCCGCGCCTCCGTTCCCTTCGACCGGCCCGAGGGCGAGCAGGTCGCCGTGGTCGCGCAGGAGAACGCCACGGGCGACACCAGCCCGGCGCTCGGCCTCATCGGCGGCGGCACCTTCGACAAGCTGCGCGCCGAGGCCGACAAGGCGCTGGCGCTGCTGAAGGGGCTCTATGCCGACGGCCGCACCCCGACCGTCGAGGAACTGGCGGCGGCCCGCTCGGCCACGGAGATTGCGCTGAAGTCGCTGTCGGAATTCAGGCCCGGCCCGGAAGAGGGCGAGGCCGCCCGCGCCATGGCCGCCAAGGCCTCGGCCGCCGCCGCCTCGGCGCTCGCCCGCCTCCAGGCGCTGCCGAAGGACAGCGCCGCCGTCGGCGAGGCCCTCGGCGCGATCGAGACCGCGGTCGCCGACGCGTTGGCGCCGGCCATCGAGACGGCGCAGGCCGTGGCGGGTAGCGCCTCGGCCGTGGCGGACAGCTCCATCGAGGCGCTGGCCGGCCAGGCGACCGCGCTCCGGCAGCAGTTCGTGGCGCTGTTCTCCGATGGCCGCAACGCGACGGCGGCGGAGATCCAGACCGCCCGCACCGCGCTCGAAGGCGCCCTCAAGGCCGTCACCGGCTTCACGCCGCCGGCCGGCGCGGCCGCAGACGTGGCGGCGGCGATCGAGAAGCTGAAGGGCTGGGCCTCGACCGCTCTCGACCGGCTTGCCGCGGTTCCGGCCGGTGCCGGCAAGGAGGCCTACCAGCAGGCGCTCGCGGCGCTCGAGGGCATGCCCTCGCTGACCGCGGCCGCCAATGCGGTGGCGAGCGGCGCGCAAGAGGAGGCCGGCACGCCGGTCGCCGAGGCCGCAAGCCCGGCGGAGGAAACGACGACGGCCGGCGAAACCGCAGCCGCGACAGGCAGCGAGAGCGGTGTTGCCGCCTCGGGCGAAGCGGCCGCGACGGGCGGCGGCGAAGCGGTGGCCGAGGAGCCGGAGACGGTCCAGCAGGCGCCGCTGCAGGAGAGCAAGACCTCGGTCATCATCCGCCGTGGCGACACGCTCTGGCAGATCTCCCGCCGCATCTACGGCAAGGGCGTGCGCTACACGACGATCTACCTCGCCAACGAGGACCAGATCACCGATCCGGACCGCATCATTCCCGGTCAGGTCTTCGGCGTGCCGGACAAGACGCTGGAAAGCGATGCGGAGGCGGAAGAACTGCACCGCAAGCACGTTCGCGGCGATTGACCCTACGGGTTCCGGCGGCTTTGCCGGAATTGCGCAAGGACAATTTCCGGCCGGCTGTTGCGAAGCGGCCGGCAAGGACCTATCTCCCCCATGCGGCGCCCCACCGGGCGCCGCATTTTCATTGGGTAGGTCCGGGACGAAACGAAGACGGGGACGCGACGGCGACCCGGCGGAGGCCAGCGTGGCAACGACGAAGAAGAAGACGGTTTCGGCCGACAGCAGCAATCTCCTCCAAACGCTGGTGAACCTCTGGCCCTATATGTGGCCTTCCGATCGGCCGGACCTGAAGATGCGCGTCGTCTGGGCCTCGGTCTTCCTGCTCGCCTCCAAGGTCGTGCTGCTGCTGGTGCCCTATTTCTTCAAATGGGCGACGGATGCGCTGAACGGCAAGGCGGATGCCGTCTCGCTGCTGCCGGCCTTCCTTCTCGGCGCCGTCATGCTGGTCTTCGCCTATAACGGCGCACGCATCCTGCAGGCCGGGCTCAACCAGTTGCGCGACGCGCTCTTTGCCAGCGTCGGGCAATATGCCGTGCGCCAGCTCGCCTACCGCACCTTCGTGCACCTGCACCGCCTGTCGCTGCGCTTCCACCTGGAGCGGCGCACCGGCGGGCTTTCGCGCGTCATCGAGCGCGGCACCAAGGGCATCGAGACGATCGTGCGCTTCACGATCCTCAACAGCGTGCCGACCTTCATCGAGTTCCTGCTCACCGCCGCCGTCTTCTGGTGGGGCTACGGGCTGCAATACCTGCTCGTGACCGCCGTCACCGTCTGGCTCTACATCTGGTTCACCGTGCGGGCGAGCGACTGGCGCATCTCGATCCGCCGGTCGATGAACGACAGCGACACCGAAGCCAATACGAAGGCGATCGACTCGCTGCTCAACTTCGAGACGGTGAAATATTTCGGCAACGAGGAGATGGAGGCCCGCCGCTTCGACCAGTCGATGGAGCGCTACGAGAAGGCGGCGACGCAGGTCTGGACGTCGCTCGGCTGGCTGAACTTCGGCCAGGCGCTGATCTTCGGCGTTGGCATGGCGGTCATGATGGGAATGTCGGCGCTTGCCGTGCAGCGCGGCGAGCAGACGGTCGGCGACTTCGTCTTCATCAACGCCATGCTTATCCAGCTTGCCATCCCGCTCAATTTCATCGGCTTCGTCTACCGCGAGATCCGCCAGGGCCTGACGGATATCGAGCAGATGTTCGACCTGCTCGAGGTGGAGGAGGAGGTCAAGGACAAGCCCGGCGCCGCCGACCTCGTCGTCGCCGATGGCGCGATCGCCTTCAAGGACGTGCACTTCGCCTACGATCCGGCCCGTCCGATCCTTAAGGGCGTCTCCTTCGACGTGCCGGCCGGCAAGACCGTCGCCGTGGTCGGCCCGTCCGGCGCGGGCAAATCGACGCTCTCGCGGCTGCTCTACCGCTTCTACGACGTGCAGCAGGGCGCGATCACCATCGACGGGCAGGATGTGCGCGACGTCAAGCAGAAGAGCCTGCGCGCGGTGATCGGCATGGTGCCGCAGGATACCGTGCTGTTCAACGACACGATCGCCTACAACATTCGCTACGGCCGGCCGGGCGCCAGCGACGCGGAGGTGACGGCCGCCGCCGAGGCGGCGCAGATCGGCCCTTTCATCCGCCATCTGCCGGAAGGCTTCCAGGCGATGGTGGGCGAGCGCGGGCTCAAACTCTCCGGCGGCGAGAAGCAGCGCGTCGCCATCGCCCGCACCATCCTGAAAAGTCCGCCGATCCTCATCCTCGACGAGGCGACCTCGGCGCTCGACACCCGCACGGAGCAGGAGATCCAGGCGGCGCTCGACGTCGTGTCGAAGAACCGCACCACGCTCGTCATCGCCCACCGCCTCTCCACCGTCATCGCGGCGGACGAGATCATCGTGCTGAAGGACGGCGGCATTGCCGAGCGCGGCACCCATGGCGAACTGATGCAGCGCGAGGACGGCCTCTACGCCTCCATGTGGAACCGCCAGCGCGAGGCCGTGCAGGCCGAGGAGCGGCTGAAGCAGGTGCGCGAGAGCGACGAGCTCGGCGTCATCGTGCGCGGCGTGCCGGCAGCGGAATAGGAATTCGGCAGTAGGCGATAGGCAGTAGGGAAGGACGGGCGCGGCTGCCCCGCTTCCCTTCCCCCGAATTCCTGCTGCCGAATGCCTGCTGCCTAAAACATTGCCCCCATCGCCATTTCACGCTAGGTCGATGGCGTGAAATCATCAGGAGATGTCGGAAGATGAGTTTGGTCGATACGATACGCAGCACCCTGGTGCCGATCCATCGGGAGGGCTGGAAGTTCGTGGCCGGCTTCTTCGTCGTCTCGCTGCTGCTCGGCCTGGCCTGGGAGCCGCTGATGTGGATCGGTTTCGTGCTGACGGCCTGGTGCGCCTATTTCTTCCGCGATCCCGAGCGCCTGACGCCGCAGGATGACGATCTTGTGATCAGCCCGGCCGATGGCCGCGTCTCGGCCGTCGCCATGGTGACGCCGCCGGCCGAACTGGAACTCGGCGACCAGCCGATGATGCGCATCTCGGTCTTCATGAACGTCTTCAACTGCCATGTGAACCGCGCGCCGATGCGCGGTCGCGTTGCGCGCGTCGCCTATCGCGCGGGAAAATTCCTCAATGCCGACCTCGACAAGGCGAGCCAGGAGAACGAGCGCAACGGCCTCGTCATCGAGAGCGCGCATGGGCCGATCGGCGTGGTGCAGATCGCCGGCCTCGTCGCCCGCCGCATCCTGTGCTGGACCAACATGAACGACAGCCTGGAGGCCGGCGAGCGGTTCGGCCTCATCCGCTTCGGCTCGCGCCTCGACGTCTTCCTGCCCGAGGGTGCGCAGCCGCGCGTCAGCGTCGGCCAGACGGCGATCGCCGGCGAGACGGTGCTGGCGGAATTCGGTTCGGCCAAGGGGCCGGTCATCAGCCGACGCGGCTGAGAAACGAGGGGTCGGGCGATAGGCACTAGCCAACAGGGTTCGAGAAACTATCTCCTAGTGCATACTGCCTGAAAACAGCGAAGCGAAAAGCGATGGATACACCCTTTCCGCCCTATGAGCCGAACGGACCGAACGACGAGGCGCGCGGCCCGCGCCTGCGGGAAATCCCGCTGCGCATCATCATCCCGAACCTCATCACGGTGCTCGCCATCTGCGCGGGCCTCACGGGCATCCGGCTCGCCTTCGAGAACCGCTACGAGCTTGCGGTCGGCATGGTGCTGCTCGCCGCCTTCCTCGACGGCATCGACGGGCGCATCGCGCGCCTCCTGAAGGCCACCTCGAAATTCGGCGGGCAGATGGATTCGCTGGCCGACATCGTCAATTTCGGCGTGGCGCCGGCGCTGGTGCTCTACGTCTTCATCCTCGACCAGGCGCGCTCCTTCGGCTGGATCGCGGCGTTGATCTACGCCATCGCCGCCGGCCTCCGGCTGGCGCGCTTCAACGTCATGGCCGAGCGCGAGACCAAGGCGAAGTGGCAATCGGAATATTTCGTCGGCGTGCCGGCGCCGGCCGGCGCCATGCTGGTCCTGCTGCCGATCTATCTCGGCTTTCTCGGCCTGGCGCCGAGCCCGCTCTTCGCCTATCTCGCCTCCGGCTACACCGTGCTGATCGGCTTCCTGCTGGTCAGCCGCCTGCCGGTCTGGTCCGGCAAATCGGAAAATCGCATCCGCCGTGATTTCGTGCTGCCGGCCATCCTGCTCGTCGTGCTCTATGTCGCCACCCTGATGAGCTTCACCTGGGAGACCATGGTGGTGACGGTCGTCGCCTATCTCGCGACCCTGCCGTTCGGCGCCCGCTCCTGGCAGCGCAAGTATGGCGGCTGGACGGCGCCCGTGACGCCCGGCGCCAGCGAGTTCCCCGAGGACTCCGACGGGCAATAGCCGCCGGCCATCCCGTTCCCGAGCCTTGCCAGGGCCCTGTCCGCACAGCGCGGGCAGGGCTTGATTTTTTGTTGCAGGTCGATTAACTAGCCATCAAATAGATAGCAAGCTAATTGTATTTGGACTATCGAGATGAGCACACCCGATCCGCGCGAGCGTATCCTCGACGACCTGTCCCGCGTGCAGCGCAAGATGCGCGCCCTGTTCGATGCCCGCGTGAAGGAGCGGGGGCTGACGCTGCCGCGCGCCCGCGCGCTCCTGATCCTCGGCCGCGGCGTCAATCTCAACCAGCGGGAACTCGCCGACGAGCTCGACATCGAGACGCCGACGCTCGTGCGGCTGCTCGACGGCATGGAGAAGCAGGGCTTCATCGAGCGCCAGTCGGTGGAGGGCGATCGCCGCGCCAAGCAGATTGCCATGACGCCGCACGGCGCCAGGGTCGCCGAGGAGGTGCTGGACCTTGCCCGCTCGCTGCGCGCCGACGTCCTGAAGAGCATCACGGTGGGTGACATGTCGACCACCGTCAAGGTCTTCGCCGCCATGTCCGACAATATCGCCAAGAGCTGTCGGGAGAGCGTCGAGGCATGAGCAGCGTTCCCGCTTCCGGCGGGCGCGAAGGGGAGGGCGAACCGCCGCGGTCCGGGGCGGTGGCGCCGGCCGGCGACCTGCCGGCCGCTCCGCCCCCACCCCCGCCGCCGATGGCCCCGCCGCGCGCCGCCGCCTACATGGCCGCGTCCACCCTGCTTGCCATGACGCAGGGTTTTGGCCTGAACCTCGTCGCCGCCAACATCCCGCAGCTCCAGGGTCCTTTCGGCGCCACCGCCGCGGAGGCGACCTGGCTGGTGGCCGCCTACATGGCGCCGAACGCCTCGCTCTCGCTGGCGCTCATCAAGATCCGCAACCAGTACGGCCTGCGCCCCTTCGCCGAACTCGGCATCGCCGTCTTCCTCCTCGTGTCGGTGGCGCATATCTTCATCACGGACCTGCAATCGGCCCTCGTGCTGCGCTTCTTCGCAGGCATCGCGGCCGCGCCGCTGTCCTCGCTCGGCTTCCTCTACATGCTGGAGGCCTTCAGCCCGGCGCGAAAGCTGACGATCGGCATCTCGCTGGCGCTGACCAATATCGGCCTTGCCGCCCCGCTTACCCGGCTGGTCTCGCCCGCGCTCATCGATCTCGGCGGCGTCCGGGCGCTGCTGCATTTCGAGCTGGCGCTCGCCATGCTCTCCTTCGCGGCGATCTACCTCCTGCCGCTGGCGCCGCCGCCACGGGTGAAGATCATCGAGAAGCTCGATATCGTCAGCTATCTCCTCATCGCCGTCGGTTTCGGCTCGGGCGCCGCCGTGCTCGTGCTCGGCCGGCAGTATTGGTGGCTGGAGGCGCCCTGGATCGGCGAGCTGCTCGTCGTCATGGTGGGCACGCTCACCGTCGCCGCCATCATCGAGCTCAACCGGGAGAAGCCGCTGATCGACCTGCGCTGGCTGTTCAGCCGGGAGGTACTGCATTTTGCCGCCGTGCTGGTGCTGTTCCGGTTGATGCTGGCCGAGCAGACCGCCGTCGCCGGCAATTTCTTCCAGATCACCGGCCTGCAGAACGACCAGCTCGCCGGGCTCTACGGCCGGGTCGCGCTCGCCACCGTGGCGGGCGGCCTCGTCTGCGCGGCCATCCTCAAGCCCGGCCGCGAGCCGTGGCTCCATATGGCGGCGCTGCTCCTGATCGGCGTCGGCGCCTTCCTCGACAGCCGGGCGACGAACCTGACACGGCCGGAGCAGATGTATCTCAGCCAGGCGATGATCGCGGCGGGCGGCAGCCTGTTCCTGCCGCCGGCCATCGCCTCCGGCTTCACGCTGGCGCTGCGCAAGGGGCCGCAATACATCCTCAGCTTCATCGTCGTCTTCCTGGTGACGCAGAGCCTCGGCGGGCTTGCCGGATCGGCGCTGTTCGGCTCCTTCATCACGCTGCGCGAGAAATTCCACTCGAACATCCTCACCGAGGCGATGACGCTGGCCGATCCGCTGGTGGCCGGCCGCGTGGCGCAGCTTTCCGCCGCCTATGGCCGCACGATCACCGACACGGCCGTGCTGAAGGCGGAGGGCGTCGCGCTGCTCAGCCAGCAGGTGACGCGGGAGGCCAATGTGCTCGCCCACAACGACGCCTTCCTCGTCATCGCGCTGCTCGCCGTCGCCGCGGCTGCGGCGCTCGCCATCCACATGCTCTACATCCGTATCAGAGAGGCCGGCGCCCGCAAGGACGGGCCGGCGGCCGTTGAAGGTTGACCGAAATGAAGACTTACATCCGCAACACCGCCACCGCGCTCGCCCTCGGCATCACGGGCATCGGCGCCGTGCTCTACGCCTGGCAGCTGCCGCCGTTTGCCAGCGACGTCCAGACGACGGACAACGCCTATGTGCGCGGCTACGTGACGCTGATCAGCCCGCAGCTCGCCGGCTATGTCACCGAGGTGTCCGTCAAGGACTACGAGACGGTCAAGGCCGGCACGGTACTCGCGCGGCTCGACGACCGCATCTTCCGCCAGAAGGTCGAGCAGGCCAAGGCCACGCTGGCCAGCCAGAAGGCGGCGCTCGCCAATTCCGAGCAGCAGGAGAACGCCGCGAAGGCCCGCATCGGTGCCAGCGAGGCTGCGCTCGACAGCGCCACCTATGCCAAGCGCCGGGCGGAGGAGAACTGGAACCGCATCGAGGAGCTGTCGGACAAGGGCATCGCCACCCAGAGCGACCGCGAGCAGAGCCGCACGACGCTCGACCAGGCCGAGGCCGCGATTGCGCAGGCGCAGGCCAATCTCGAAGTCTCCCGCCAGGACCTGCAGACGATCATCGTCGGCCGCGATTCCCTGCGCGCGGCGGTGGCGGGAGCGGAAGCCTCCGTGGAGCTCGCCAGGATCGATCTTTCCAACACCGTCATCACCGCCCCGCGCGACGGCGCGGTGGGCGAGGTGGGCGTCAAGCTCGGCCAGTATGTCGCCGCCGGCACACAGCTCATGGCCGTCGTGCCGCACGACACCTGGGTGATCGCCAATTTCAAGGAGACGCAGCTTGCCTATATCAAGCCCGGCCAGAAGGTCGAGGTCAGTGTCGATGCGCTGAAGCACGCGGTGCTGACCGGCCATGTCGAGCGCTTCTCGCCCGCTGCCGGCTCGGAGTTCAGCGTGATCAAGCCCGACAACGCCACCGGCAACTTCACCAAGATCGCCCAGCGCGTGCCGGTGCGCATCGCCATCGACGAGGGGCAGGACATGGCGAAGCATCTTGCGCCGGGGCTTTCGGTGGTGGTGAAGACGGTGGTGGGGGAGTAGGGGCGCCGCTGTTTGCGGGTGTGAGGTGGATCCTCGGGGCAAGCCCGAGGATGACGGTGGAGAGGAAGCGGCCAAACAACGTCAACGACTTACCCGAAAACCTCCACCCCACCCTCCGTCATCCTCGGGCTTGACCCGAGGATCCACGCGGCACGCGCAACGTGACCGCTTCACTCCGGCAGGCGATAATCCAGCAGCCGCCCCTGGCGCATGTCGAAGAGCTTGCCCGTCTCCGCAAAATCCGGCGCCACCAGCGACAGGACGACCTTGGCGACCTCCGAGGGGTGCTGCAGCGTCGAGGGATCCTCGCCGGGGATCGCCTGGGCGCGCATGGCGGTGCGGGTGGCGCCGGGATCGAGCGAGGTGATGCGCAGCGCCGTGCGCTGCGTCTCGCCGGCCCAGGTGCGCGCCAGCGCCTCCACGGCGGCCTTGGAAGCCGAGTAGGGGCCCCAGAAGGGCTTGCACTTGTGCGCGGCGCTGGAAGAAAGGAGGACGGCGCGGCCGGCATCCGACTTCAGGAGCAGCGGCTCAAGCGAGCGGATGAGGCGCCAGGTGGCGGTGACGTTGATCGTCATCACCTTGTCGAACACCTTCGCCTCGATATGGCCGATCGGCGAGATCGTGCCGAGCACGCCGGCGTTCGCCACGAGGATGTCGAGCTTGCCCCAGCGCTCGAAGATGGAGCCGCCGAGCTTGTCGATCGCCGCCATGTCGGCAAGGTCGAAGGGCACCAGCGTCGCCGAGCCGCCGAGCGCCTTGATCGCATCGTCCAGTTCCTCCAGGCCGCCGACCGTGCGGGCGCAGGCGATGACATGCGCGCCGGCCTTTGCGAGTTCGAGGGCGGTGAAATAGCCGATGCCGCGCGACGCGCCGGTGACCAGCGCGAGGCGGCCTTTCAGGTCGATGCTCATAATGTCTTCAATTATCCGTTGCTTGCCAGAACCGAGACCTTCCGTCCCATCGTCTCGCCTTCCTTGTCAAGGAGGCGCGTCGGATAGTCGCCGGTGAAGTAGTGGTCCGTGAACTGCGGGCGGGCCGGGTTGCGGTCCTCGCCGCCGACGGCGCGGTAGAGCCCGTCGATGGAGAGGAACTCCAGCGAATCCGCGCCGATATACTTCGCCATCGCCCGGACGTCGTTGTACTGGTTGGCGAGCAGCTTGTCCCGGTCCGGCGTGTCGATGCCGTAGAAGTCGGGGTAGAAGATCATCGGGCTGGCGACGCGGATATGCACTTCCTTCGCACCCGCATCGCGGATCATCTGCACGATCTTCAGCGAGGTCGTGCCGCGCACGATGGAGTCGTCGACGAGGATCACCCGCTTGCCCTCGATCATCGCGCGGTTGGCCGAATGCTTCAACTTGACGCCGAAAGCGCGGATCTGCTGCGTCGGCTCGATGAAGGTGCGGCCGACATAGTGGTTGCGGATGATGCCGTATTCGAACGGGATGCCGCTCTCTTGTGCATAGCCGAGGGCTGCGGGCGTGCCGCCATCGGGAACGGGGACAACCACATCGCCCTCGACCGGGTGCTCCTTGGCGAGGTTCATGCCCATGTTCTTGCGCGCGACATAGACCGAGCGGCCGCCGACGACGGAATCGGGGCGGGCGAAATAGACATATTCGAAGAGGCAGAGCCGTTCGGGCTGCGCGTTGCCGGATTTCTTCGATTCGATGACAATCGAGCCGTCCGGCTGGATCTCGCAGACGATGATCTCGCCGTTCTCGACGTCGCGGATATATTTCGCACCGATGATGTCGAGCGCGCAGGTCTCCGAGCAGAAGATCGGCTTGCCGTCGAGTTCGCCCATGACGAGCGGGCGGATGCCCGTGGGGTCGCGTGCGGCGATCAGCTTGGTGCGGGTGATGCCGAGCATCGAGTAGCCGCCTTCCATCTGGCGGATCGCGTCGATGAAGCGGTCGGTCGTGGAGGTGTAGCGCGAGCGGGCGATGAGGTGGAGCACCACTTCGGTGTCCGAGGTCGACTGACAGATGGCGCCGCCGGCGATGATCTGCCGGCGCAGCGTCAGGCCGTTGGTGAAGTTGCCGTTATGGGCGACGGCGATGCCGCCGACTTCCAGTTCCGCAAAGAGCGGCTGCACGTTGCGCAGGGCCACTTCCCCGGTCGTGGAATAGCGCGTATGGCCGATCGCCATGTTGCCCGGCAGCTTCGCCAGCGTCACCGGGTTGGTATAGTGGTCGCCGACGAGGCCCATGTGCTTTTCCGTATGGAACTGCTTGCCATCGAAGGAGACGATGCCGGCGGCCTCCTGGCCGCGGTGCTGGAGCGCGTGCAGGCCGAGCGCCGTCAGCGTGGCGGCATCCGGATGGCCGAGGATGCCGAAGACGCCGCACTCTTCGTGAAGCGTGTCGCCGTCGAGATCGTCTTCGTGGCGGCCGGGAAACAGGAAGTCGCTCATTGCTGCAAGCCTTTGCTCGGGACCTGGAGCATTTCCAGCAGAAGCGGTATCGCATCGGCGTTGGATAATGCGGTTAAAACAAAAACCTTGAGCATTTCCGGTGAGCCGGAAATGCTCCAAGTGGTTGCGCGGGGTCTTTCGTCGCCCATATGGGTATTGCCGAAAGCATTTGCCACCGAGGCCCGGAAGCGTCAGTGGCGATTGTCTATATTACCAGAAAACCAGAAAGCCCGCCTTCGTCATTTCGCGCGAGCGGCGGGCTCTCCTTGTCTCATCATCCGTTCGTGGCGGGCGTCTCTTCGGCGGGCGCCTGGTTCGTGCCGCCGGTGGCGCCGTCCGGGTCCTCCGTGGCGCCTTCGCCCTCGGCCGGCTTGCCGCGCAGGCGGTCGAGGATCGTCGCGTCGGCATCCTCCGGCAGCAGCGCCACAAGGCGCGAGCCGAGGTTGTCGAGCAGCGGCTTGGACTTTGCCGTGGTGACCCAGGAGGGCTGCTGCTGCGGGGCGACCAGCCAGTTGAAGAACAGCATGGCGACGACGACGAGCAGGATGCCGCGGGCCGCGCCGAACAGGAAACCGAGCGTGCGGTCCAGCGCGCCGATGCGGCTGTCGATGATGAAATCGGCAATGCGCATGGTGATGAAGGAGATCACGATGAGCGCGACGAGGAAGACGGCGGCGGCGGAGCCGACGATCGCGACCGTGTCGCTCGTCGTATAGTCCTTCGCATAGGGCAGGAGGACCGGATAGAGGAAATAGGCGGCGGCCGCGGCACCCACCCAGCTTGCGACGGAGAGCACTTCGCGCGAAAAGCCGCGCACCATCGCCAGTACGGCGGAGAACAGCGCGACGCCGATGACGATACCGTCGAGAATTGTGATGGGCATATTCGTCCTACTCCAAACCCGAAATGTCGCCGGGCTCCGCCTCGTTCAAGCGGGGGCACCTTAGCGGAAGGCGTCTTCGCCGTCTCAGTTCGGCACGCCGGCGCGGGCTGTTTCCCACAGGCCTTTGCCGTCAAACGTCCTCGTCGTCCCGCTTCAGCGCCCCTTTCGATCCGGCAATGCGCGCCACCAGATCCGGCAGACTGTCGATCTCGCTCCAGCGGCCGCCGGCGCCCTTGGGCAGATCGGCGGAACCGGCGGGCAGGACGGCCTGCGAAAAACCCAGTTTTTCCGCCTCCTTGAGGCGCTGGGCGGTGTGCGCCACCGGGCGAATGGCGCCCGACAGGCTGACTTCGCCGAAATAGACGCAATCGGCGGGAAGGGCAAGACCGGCAAGCGAGGAAACCAGCGCCGAGGCGACCGCAAGGTCCGCCGCGGGCTCCGAGATGCGATAGCCGCCCGCGACATTGAGGTAGACGTCGTGCTGACCGAGGCGCACGCCGCAATGGGCCTCCAGCACCGCGAGGATCATCGACAGCCGCGCCGAATCCCAGCCGACGACGGCGCGGCGCGGCGTGCCGAGCGAGGTGGGGGCGACGAGCGCCTGCACCTCGACCAGCACCGGCCGCGTGCCCTCCATGCCGGCGAAGACGGCGGCGCCCGGCGATTTCGCATTGCGCTCGCCGAGGAAGAGTTCGGATGGGTTGGAGACCTCGCGAAGGCCCTTGTCGGACATTTCGAAGACGCCGATCTCGTCGGTCGGGCCGAAGCGGTTCTTCACCGTGCGCAGGATGCGATAGTGGTGGCCGCGATCGCCCTCGAAATAGAGTACGGCGTCGACCATGTGCTCAACGACGCGGGGGCCGGCGATCTGGCCTTCCTTGGTGACATGGCCGACGAGCACCATGGCGGCGCCCGTCTGCTTGGCGAAGCGGATCATCGCCTGCACGCCGGTGCGCACCTGCGTCACCGTGCCGGGCGCGGCCTCGGCGGTGTCGCTCCAGAGCGTCTGGATCGAATCGATGATGACGAGGTCCGGCCGCTTGCCTTCGCCGACGGTGGCGAGAATGTCCTCGACATTGGTCTCGGCGGCGAGCAGCACGTCGGTCTCGGCGGCCTGCAGGCGCTGGGCGCGCAGCCGCACCTGCGCCACCGCCTCTTCGCCCGAGACGTAAATGATGCGGTGGCCGCGGCGGGAGAGGGCGGCGGCGGCTTGCATCAGGAGCGTCGACTTGCCGATACCGGGATCGCCGCCGATGAGCACTGCCGAGCCGCGCACGAAGCCGCCGCCGGTTGCCCGGTCAAGTTCGCCGATGCCGGTGTGGATGCGTGGCGCCTCCTCGATCTCGCCCGAAAGCGCGGTCAGCGCGACCGGGCGGCCCTTCTTCGGCACCTTGCCGGGGCCGGAGCCGATGCCGCCCATCGGGTCTTCCTCGACGACGGTGTTCCACTCGCCACAGCCCTCGCATTTCCCGACCCAGCGGGAATGCGCGGTGCCGCAGTTCTGGCAGACGAATTGAGTGCGGGCTTTCGCCATAAAATCTCGCTTTCCGGAATCGCTCCGGAAGTCCCTAGCACAAAAGGGGAACGTGTCCTATTTTTTCGCGGCCTCGTAGCGTCGCTCATAGCGGTTGCCGAGGCTGGTCAGGAGCTCGTAGTCGATGGTGCCGCCGGCGCGGGCGACATCCTCGATGGGCATGGTGCGACCGAAGAGCTCGATGAAGTCGCCGGCCCTGACGCTGCCTTCCGGCAGGTCCGTCACGTCGAAATGGGTGAGGTCCATGGTGACGCGGCCGATGAGCGGCACCGTGCGGCCGTGCAGCACGCCGCTTGCGCCCGGGATGTGCGCCGCGCGCAGCGGCACGCCGGAGCCGGAAAGCGCCCGCATGTAGCCGTCCGCATAGCCGACGGCGGCGACCGCGATGCGGCTGTCGCGGGCAAGGACGGCGGAGGCGCCGTAGCTGACGCTCTCGCCGGCCTTCGCCTCGCGCACCTGCAGGATGCGCGCCTCGGCGGTGACGACGGGTTTCATCGGGTTGGGCACGTCGTTGACGGCCGCCCCGCCGTAGAGCGAAATGCCGGGGCGGGTGAGGGTGAAGTGATAGTCCTCGCCGAGGAAGATGCCGGCCGAGTTGGCGAGCGTCGCGTCGATGCCGTCGAAGGCGTCGACGACGGTGCGGAAGCGCTGGAGCTGCTGGCGGTTGAGCGGGTGCTTCGGGGCGTCGGCGCAGGCGAGGTGGCTGAGCAGCATGATCGGCGAGAAGCTTGCCGGCCGTGCCACGTCGCCGGCCAGCGCCAGCGCATCCTCGACGCGCAGGCCGAGCCGGCTCATGCCCGTGTCGACATGCAGCACGCAGGGATGGTCGCTCCCGTCGGAGACTGCGGCCATGAAGACGGCGAGCTGCTCTTCCGAGGCGATGACGGGCACGAGATCGAATTCGAAGAACAGCCGCTCGGAGCCGGCCCACATGCCCGACAGGACATAGATGCGGGCATCCGGCAGCGTGGCCCGCAGCGCCGCGCCCTCCGCCGGGGTGGCGACGAAGAAATCGCGCGCGCCCGCCAGGTGAAAAGTCCGTGCCGCCGGCTCCAGCCCGATGCCGTAGGCGTCGGCCTTCAGCACCGCGGCCGTGCGGGCGGCACCCGAGCGCCGCGCCATGGCCCGCCAGTTGTCGGCCAGCGCCGAAAGATCGACGGTCAGGCGGGCATGGTCCTCGCCGGCGACGGGCAGGGTGGCGCGGGGAGGCGTGTGGTGCGTGCTCATGGCTCCTGAAATACAGCCTGTGGACCATGGCGGCAATACGGCCGCCCGGCGCATTGCCGCCGGGAGGGGCGGCCTCTATGGTGCGACCGCGAAACCGGGGAGGCACATGCGGCTGCGGACACGAAAGACCTTGTGGGCGGCAGCGCTCGCCGCGGCCTCCTGGGGGCCGGCGGCCGCGCAAGATGCGCCGGGGGACGCCGCGCTGCGCGAGGCCCATGCGGTCCTGCTCGGCCTTGCCCAGGGCGGCGCCGAGCCGGTGCACGAGGCCGGTGCGGACATCTACTATTCGATCGTCGACAATCCCGACGCGCCGCGGCTGGTGACGCGGCTGGAGGTTTCGGCTGCGCCCTGCCGCGCCCGCACCACCTCCGCCCTGCAGTTTCCCGGGCAATGGGCGACATTGACGCTCGGCCTCGTCGATCTCGGCCGCATCGCTTCCGTTGCGGCCTATGCCTCGGCCGACGACATGATCGCGGAGATCAATCCCGTCCCGCTCGATTCGCCCGATGCCGAGCAGGTCGTGCTGACGGGCGCGGGGCTCTACTGCACAAGCCGCCTGTCGCTCTCCGGCAGGAAGGACGCCTCGGACGAGACCTGTTCGGACAGGCTCGACCTGTCGATGACGGACGAGGAGCAGAAGGCGCGCGGCCGGCGCGCGCTCGCCATCGTGGCGGATTTCTGCAAGGCGCCGGCCTTCGGGAGGAAGTGAGGGGAGGTATCGGCGGACGCCCCTCATCCGGCCTGCCGGCCACCTTCTCCCCGTAAACGGGGCGAAGGGGATATGCCGAAACGGTTTCCCCAGCCAAGACCTGCTTGCGGGGCACGTCCCCTCTCTCCGCCTGCGGGGAGAGGGTGAGGGTGGGGGTGAGGGGCAAGCCCCGCCCGTCAGTGCTCGTACTGGGTGAAGGACGGGTCGGCGAGGTCGGTGAAGCGGGTGTATTCCGACTGGAAGGCGAGTTTTACCGTGCCGGTCGGTCCGTGGCGCTGCTTGGCGATGATGACGTCGGCCGTGCCCTTCACGGCCTCGAACTTCATCTTCCATTCCTCGTATTTCGGGTCGAACTCGTCGCGCGGCTCGAGGTTCTTCACGTAATATTCCTCGCGGAACACGAAGAGCACCACGTCGGCGTCCTGCTCGATCGAGCCCGATTCGCGAAGGTCGGAGAGCTGCGGGCGCTTGTCCTCGCGGCTTTCCACCTGGCGGGAGAGCTGGGAGAGCGCGATGATCGGCACGTTCAGCTCCTTGCCGAGCGCCTTGAGGCCCGTGGTGATCTGGGTGATCTCCTGCACGCGGTTGTCGCTCGATTTGCCCGAGCCGGTCATGAGCTGGATGTAGTCCACCACGAGGCAGTCGAGGCCGCGCTGGCGCTTGAGACGACGCGCGCGGGCGGAAAGCTGGGCGATCGAGATGCCGCCGGTCTGGTCGATATAAAGCGGCACCTTCTGCATCATCTGGGAGCAGGCGACGAGCTTTTCGAAATCGGCCTCGGAAATGTCGCCGCGGCGGATCTTCGACGAGGAGACTTCCGTCTGCTCGGAGATGATGCGGGTGGCGAGCTGCTCGGAGGACATTTCGAGCGAGTAGAAGCCCACGACGCCGCCGTTCTTCGCCTTGAAGGAGCCGTCCGCCTGCACTTCCGGCTCGTAGGTGGCGGCGATGTTGTAGGCGATGTTGGTGGCAAGCGAGGTCTTGCCCATGCCGGGGCGTCCGGCGAGGACGATCAGGTCCGAACGCTGCAGGCCGCCCATGCGGGCATCGAGCGAATGGATGCCGGTGGAAATGCCCGACAGCGAGCCGTCGCGCTCGAAGGCGGCGCCGGCCATGTCGATCGCCAGCGCCACAGCGTCGTTGAACGACTGGAAGCCGCCGTCGTAGCGGCCGGTCTCGGCCAGTTCGAAGAGCCGCCGTTCGGCGTCCTCGATCTGGCTCTGCGGCGGCATGTCGAGCGGCGCGTCATAGGCGATGTTGACCATGTCCTCGCCGATATTGATCAGCGAGCGGCGTAGCGCCAGGTCGTAGATGGCGCGGCCGTAGTCTTCCGCGTTGATGATCGTCACCGCCTCGGCGGCAAGGCGCGCCAGATATTGCGGGATCGTGAGGTCGCCGACCTTGCCGTCCGAGGGCAGGTGGGTCTTCAGCGTGATCGTCGTGGCGATCTTGCCCATGCGGATCGTGTCGCCGGCAAGCTCGTAGATCTTGCGGTGCAGCGGCTCGTTGAAGTGCATCGGCTTGAGGAAGTCCGAGACACGGTAATAGGCGTCGTTGTTGACGAGGATCGCGCCGAGCAGGGCCTGTTCCGCCTCGATATTGTTCGGGGCCTCACGGTGGTGCAGCTCGGTCGTGTCGCGACCGGCCTGGCTGAGCTTGCGCGCGGCGTCGTTCATCGTCCCGAATCTCCCGTAGCCGTTTCATGAAGCCCGGTGGTTTCGGACCTTTCCGCCCATGGGTCAAGCGGTTCCGCCGCTGCCTTCGTTTTAGGCCCGGTGTTAGACTTTTCCACAGGCGCCCGGGACACGGCAGGCCCGGATCGCGCCGGGCCTGCCTGCTTTCGGTTGACAGTACCTGCGAATCTCAGAGCGAGGCCTCCTGCGGGAACTGCCGCGCGCCGCGGCGCTCGCCCTTCGGGTTGTCCTCATGCGCCTTGAGGCAGTCCTCCCCGCGCCCGATATAGTCGCGCGTCAGCGGCACGGCCCGCTGGTCGTGCGCCATCTGGAGCTGGAAGACGACGAGGTTCTGCCAGCGGAAGGCGCTTTCGGAGGCGGCGAGGTAGAATTCCCAGATCCGGCAGAATTTTTCGTCGTAGAGCGCCCTGGCCTCGTCGCGCCGGGCCATGAAGCGCTCGCGCCAGTGGCGCAGCGTCTCGGCATAGTGCAGCCGCAGGATTTCGACATCCGTCACGGCAAGGCCGCTCTTTTCCACCGCCTGCATCACCTCGGAAAGGGCCGGGATGTAGCCGCCCGGAAAAATGTACTTCTCGATGAACGGGTTGTTGGCCGAAGGCTGGTCGGTGCGGCCGATCGTGTGCAGCAGCATCACGCCGTCCTGTTTCAGCAGCGATGCGCTCTTCTTGAAGAAGGTCAGGTAGTTCGGCCGGCCGACATGCTCGAACATGCCGACGGAGACGATCCGGTCGAACGGTCCCTCGACGTTGCGATAGTCCTGCAACAGGAACTTGACCTCCTCCGTCAGGCCGGCCTCGACCGCCCGCTTTTCCGAGAGCGCGTGCTGCTCGTCGGAGAGGGTGACGCCCGTCACCCGGGCGCCGAGCTGGCGGGCGAGGTAGAGCGCCATGCCGCCCCAGCCGCTGCCGATGTCGAGCACGCTCTGGCCCGGCCTCATGATGTTGAGCTTGGCCGCGATATGCCGCTTCTTGGCAAGCTGCGCCTCGTCGAGCGTCTGGTCCGGTCGTTCGAAATAGGCGCAGGAATATTGCCGGTCCCGGTCGAGGAAGAGATCGTAGAGGGCGCCCGTCAGGTCGTAGTGGTGCTGGACGTTCCGGCGGGCGCGCACGACGCTGTTCTTCTCGCGCGCCCAGCGGAAGAGATAGCGCACCCGCTCGAGCAGATGGTTCCAGCGGCTGTCGTAATACTTGAAGTCCGGGTTGCCGGTGAAGACGGTCTTGAGCAGGCCGTATATGTCGCCCTCGACGATGTCGATGTCTCCGGTGCCGTAGTGATGGCCGAGATAGTAGGCGGGGTCGATGGCGAGCCCCCAGACGGCCTTCTTCGTGTTGAGGCGCATGTGGACGGGATTGCCGGTGCCGTCGCCGAAGGTCTGGCTGGTTCCGTCGGGATAGGTGATCTTGAGGTTCCCGGTCTCGACGAGGCGGGAAACCAGTGTCTGCACAATGAATTTCATTCGCTAAACTCCGTCACGCTTAAAAATCTGGCGGAAACGGGTCTGGTCGGAAACCGGCCTTGCAAGCGGCCCAACCGCCAATCCAGTCTAACGGAATATAAATATTGATGTGAAAGGCGCGATTTCAAGCCGTGCTTTCTGGCCCTTCAAACGAAACGGGCCGGCAAGAGCCGGCCCGTTCTGCAGCATCCGTCGAAGGGCGGATGTTATGCGTCGTCTTCTTCGATGCCGTCGGCTTCCGGGTCGAAGAAGTCGGCAGCCGTCAGGGCGTCTTCGTCGACGCCGTAGATGGCGTCGGCCGACGTCAGGCTTTCGCCCTTCGACTGGCGCTCGGCTTCTTCAGCGGAACGGGCGACGTTGACTTCGACCGAGATCTCGACTTCGGCATGCAGGTGCAGGACGACCTTGTGCAGGCCGATCGCCTTGATCGGGGTGTTGAGCTCGACCTGGTTGCGGCCGACGTTGAAGCCGTCGGCAGCCAGCGCCTCGATGACGTCGCGGGCAGCGACCGAGCCGTAGAGCTGGCCGGTTTCGCCGGCGGAGCGGACGATGACGAAGGACTTGCCGTCGAGCTTTTCGGCAACCGCCTGGGCTTCCGACTTGCGCTCGAGGTTGCGGGCTTCGAGCGTCGCGCGCTCGGATTCGAAGCGCTTCTTGTTGGCTTCGTTGGCGCGCAGCGCCTTGCCGAGCGGCAGCAGGTAGTTACGGGCAAAGCCGTCGCGAACCTTTACGGTTTCGCCCATCTGGCCGAGCTTGGCGATGCGTTCGAGGAGAATGACGTCCATTTTAGAGTTCCTTTCTGAATGTCAGCTGTTCTGGTTTTTCTTCTCTCCGGGGCCGGCGGGCGTCAGCGCGATGGTGCGCCGCGTGTCCGTCAGGCCCAGGACGAGGATGGCGAAGATCGGTATGGTGAAGAGCAGTACCGAGATATAGGCGAACCACAGGGCGAAGAGCCGCCACGGCTTGCCGCGCGTCCTGAAATGCAGGCTCGCGAAGCCGGCAAGCACGAAACCGGCCCCGAAGGTGCCGCAGACGAGCGCGCCGATGATCGCCGGCGCGCCGCCCGTGAAGGCGAGGACGAGGCCGGCGAGGAAGAAGAAGATCGCATTGCGGTGCATGCGCAGCGTCGAGGGCATGTCTTCGCGCGGGCGAAGGCCGCGGCCGGACAGGCGCACGATGAAGGTCGCGACATAATAGGCCGCAAACAGCAGGAAGACCCAGAGCGCGCCCTGCACGAGCGGCAGGGCGAGCGCGAAGATGGACTTCAACTGCGCGACGGCGGCCGCGTCGGGATCGTAGAGCGGCTCCTGCGCCTTCAGCGTCTGGATGACGATATCGACGAGCTGGCTCGCCATGGCGCTGTCGTAGCCGACGATGGCGCCGACGGCGATCATGCCGAGCGTCACCATAACGGCGAGGTGCGCGAGGATATTGGATAGCGGATACCAGGCGAGCGCGTTATCCGGGCCGCCGAGTTCGGAGGCGGGACGCGCCAGGTTGGCGAGGTTGGACAGCCAGCCGGCCGGGATCAGCGTGATGATGACGATGAGGAGCGCGAAGTGCGAGGAGACCAGCATGGAGGCGGTCGCCCCGCCGGCGACGACGGCGATCAGCGCGCTGGCATTGCCCCAGCCGAGGCCGGCGATGAGGATGGGAAGGGCGGACGCGGCGTAAAGCACGATTGCCAGCGTCGACTGCGCATTCGCGCTCAGCGACAGCAGAGCGGCGGTCACACCGGCAATCAGGCCGGTCGCAATCGAGGTTGGCGTCAGGGTCTTCACGGTTTCGCTGTCCTGTCCGGTCAGACAGTTAGAGGAGTTTCCCGACAGATTGATTCAGGACCGTCTCCCCAACATGGGATTTGACCTCTTTCAAGGTCGGCGGCTCCGATCCGCGCCCAACGCGGAAGGGAAAGGGGAAGGCGGCAGGGCCGTCTTCCCCGGAGTCATGCTTTGCGGCCCGACGTCGAGTCAGGCCGCAGAGTCAGATCATTACGCTACGACGTAGGGCAGCAGGCCGAGGAAGCGGGCGCGCTTGATCGCCTTGGCGAGTTCGCGCTGCTTCTTCTGGGAAACGGCCGTGATGCGGGACGGAACGATCTTGCCGCGCTCGGAAATGTAGCGCGACAGGAGACGGACGTCCTTGTAGTCGATCTTCGGAGCGTTCGCGCCCGAGAAGGGGCAGGTCTTGCGGCGGCGGTGGAACGGACGGCGTGCCGGAGCGGAAGAAACATCAGCCATAGTCAAAATCTCCTTCTGCTTCGATTACGCGCGGTCTTCGCGGGCCGGACGGTCGCCACGCGGCGGGCGGTCGCCGAAGTCGCGGCGCGGGCGGTCGCCGAAATCGCGGCGCGGGCCGCGGTCGTCGCCGTCACGACGCGGACGGTCGTCGCGGTCGCGCTTCTGCATCATGGCAGACGGGCCTTCCTCGTGGGCTTCCACGGCGATGGTCATGTAACGAAGAACGTCTTCGTTGATGCGCATCTGGCGTTCCATCTCGTGGATGGCGGCGGCCGGAGCGTCGATGTCCATCAGCGCGTAATGCGCCTTGCGGTTCTTCTTGATGCGGTAGGTGAGGGACTTGAGGCCCCAGTTCTCAACCCGGCCGACCTTGCCGCCGAGCGATTCGATCACACCCTTGTACTGTTCGACGAGAGCGTCGACCTGCTGGGCGGACACGTCCTGGCGGGCCAGGAATACATGTTCGTAAAGAGCCATGTGGCTTTGCCTTTCTTGCGTTTACACCCGAAACCGGCGCCAAGCCTCAACGACAGTTCTCAAGGGCTTCAAGAAGCCAAGCCAAGAAAAGCGTTAATCCAGACGGTCGAGAGCGGAGACACGGGAGGCCGGAGCCCTTGGCCCCAACGGCGATTTTCGACGATCGCCGGCCCTCCGTTCAGCCACCAGCCGATTGACCGGGTGTGTTGAACAGCGCGCCTTATACGGATTTTTCGGCCGAAAGCAAGGCCCGGCCGGCAAAAGCCCTGCCCCGTTTCGCGACAGGGGCGGAACCAAAAGGGCAAAGCCGCGTTGTTCACCCCGATCCAACCAGATGGAGTGACAGACATGCAAGATCCGAACCTTGTCAATCGTCCCCCGGAAGATCGCACGACGCGTCCGGTGGATGACCGCGGACCGACGGTCGTCAATCAGAGCGGCGGCAGCGGCACGGGCGGCTGGGCCGTCGCCGTGATCCTCGCCGTGCTCGTCGCAGTGGGCATCTTCTATTTCGTCGGCAGCGGAACGCCGGGTGACGGTGTCGACCCGAACGCCAACACGTCGGCCATCGGCACGACGGACACGGCGCCGGCCGGCGGCACGGCCACGGATGGCCAGGCGGGCGGCGCCACGGGCACCCAGCCGCTGGAAAGCCAGCCGGACGGCGGCGGTGCCGAGGGTGGTGCGACCACCACAAACCCGTAACGTCACCCGCATGGGGCAAACGAAAAACCCGCCGGAAACGGCGGGTTTTTTGATCTCTGGTCCAGCCTGCCGGGTGGATCCTCGGCTCAAGGCCGAGGATGACGGAGAGGAGGTGGAGTTTCCGAGGCATCGGACGGTGCGGCATGCGGCACCGCTTTTTTGCGGTCCTCTTTCCTCTCTTCTTTCGTCATCCTCGGTCTTGAGCCGAGGATCCACCCGGCACTCCCGTGCTTTACGGGGCAGGCGCTCGCCTCACATCGGCGCGGGATAAAGCCGGTGGATGCGGCGGATGCCGTTCAGGACGTCGGGCGAAAGCGTGACGTCGGCCGCGCCGATATCCGTCTTCAACTGCTCCATCGTCGTCGCGCCGATGATGACGGAGGCCATGAAGGGTCGCGTCAGGCAGAAGGCCAGCGCCATCTGGCCTGGATCGAGCCCGTGTTCCCCGGCAAGCTCCACATAGGCGCGCACCGCCGGCTCCTGCAGCGGCTGGTAGCGGCCGCCGAGATCGCCGTTCTTCGTCAGGCGGGAGCCTTCCGGCCGGGCGCCGTCGAGATATTTTCCGGTGAGAAGCCCGGCGGCGAGCGGCGAATAGGCAAGCAGCCCGACATCCTCATGATGCGAGACTTCCGCAAGGTCGAGATCGTAGGCCCTGTAGAGCAGGTTGTATTCGTTCTGGATCGAGGCGACGCGCGGCAGGCCCTTTTCCTCGGCGCGCCTGAGGAACTGCATCGTGCCCCAGGCCGTCTCGTTGGAAAGGCCGAGCGCCCGCACCTTGCCGGCCTTCACGAGGTCATCGACGGTATCGAGCACGTCCGCCAGTTCGGCGGCGACCTTTTCGCGATCCTGCTTCGACGGGTCGTAGCTCCAGGAATTGCGGAAGTGGTAATGCCCGCGGTTCGGCCAGTGCAGCTGGTAGAGGTCGACATAGTCGGTCTTCAGGCGCTGGAGGCTGCCGTCGATCGCCGAAAGGATGCCGGCGCGGCTCATCGGCGCCCCGTCGCGGATATAGGGGCGGCCGGGGCCGGCGACCTTGGTGGCGAGGACGACCTTGTCGCGGTTGCCGCGCGCGGCCATCCAGGTGCCGATGAAGCGTTCGGTGTCGCCGTAGGTTTCGGCGGAAAGCGGGGTCGTCGGATAGAGTTCGGCAGTATCGATAAAGTTCACGCCCCGGGCGAACGCGTAGTCGAGCTGGTCGTGCGCGTCCTTCTCGCTGTTCTGCGAGCCCCAGGTCATCGTGCCGAGGCAGATTTCCGACACGCTGATGCCGGTCCGGCCAAGCGGATTGTATTTCATGGGAGGAGAAATCCTGTTGTGGGAACGGCGCGAATGTAGGCGGCTGCCCGCGAAGCGCAAGATGCAAAGCGGCTTTTCCCTGTGCGAAGGCCTTGGAAATGCCGGCTTCGGGGTGCCGGAAGCCTGCCGCACGCCTTGACTCGCCGGGCCGGAATGTGAATGGAAAAGAAAACATGAGACGGGAGAGACCCCTATGAGCGTAGCATTCACCTTCCCCGGCCAGGGCAGCCAGGCCGTCGGCATGGGCAAGGATCTCGCGGAAGCCTTCCCGGAGGCGCGCGCCGTTTTCGCGGAAGTCGACGAGGCCCTCGGCCAGAAGCTTTCCACCATCATGTTCGACGGGCCGGAGGAGACATTGACGCTGACGGCGAACGCCCAGCCGGCGCTGATGGCCGTTTCGATCGCCGTCATGCGCGTGCTCGAGGCGCGCGGCCTGTCGCTGAAGGACCAGGTCTCCTACGTCGCCGGCCATTCGCTCGGCGAATATTCGGCGCTCTGTGCCGCCGGAACCTTCACGCTGGCCGATACCGCGCGCCTCCTGCGCATCCGCGGCAACGCCATGCAGTCCGCCGTGCCGGTGGGCGAGGGCGCCATGGCGGCGATCATCGGCCTGGAGCAGGCGGATGTCGAGGCCGTCTGCAAGGAGGCCTCCAGCGGCGGAAGCTGCCAGATCGCCAACGACAATGGCGGCGGCCAGCTCGTCATCTCCGGCTCCAAGCCGGCCGTCGAGGTCGCAGCGAGGCTCGCAACGGAGAAGGGCGCCAAGCGCGCGCTGATGCTCAGCGTCTCCGCTCCCTTCCATTCCGCCCTGATGGGCCCGGCCGCCGACGCCATGCGCGAGGCGCTGGCGGGCGTTGCCGCGAAGGCCCCGGTCGTGCCGGTCGTCGCCAATGTCCGCGCCGCTCCCGTCAGCGATCCGCAGGAGATCGTCCGCCTGCTCGTCGAGCAGGTCACCGGCCAGGTGCGCTGGCGCGAGACGGTCGAATGGTTCGCGGCAAACAACGTCACCACGCTTTATGAAATCGGCTCCGGCAAGGTCCTGACCGGCCTTGGCCGCCGCATCGACAAGTCCGTCACCGGCATCGCCATCAACACGCCCGCCGATATCGACAGCGCGCTTGCGGCGTTGATCGGTTGAGGAATTAGGCAATAGGCAGTAGGCAGTAGGGAAGAAAGTCGACTACGGCAGTCCGTCATAAATCTACTGCCTAATCCCTACTGGCTAAATCCTGTCTCCATTCGCTTCAACGAAAGAGGACACCAAACCCATGTTTGATCTTTCCGGCCGCAAGGCTCTCGTTACCGGCGCGTCCGGCGGCATCGGCGAGGAGATCGCCCGCATCCTCCATGCCCAGGGCGCCATCGTCGGCCTGCACGGCACGCGCGTCGAGAAGCTGGAAACGCTGGCCAACGAGCTTGGCGAGCGCGTCCACCTCTTCCCGGCAAACCTCTCCGACCGCGCCGAAGTCAAGGCGCTCGGCGAGAAGGCCGAGGCCGATCTCGGCGGCGTCGACATCCTCGTCAACAATGCCGGCATCACCAAGGACGGCCTGTTCGTGCGCATGAGCGACGACGACTGGGATGCGGTGCTGGAAGTCAACCTCACGGCCGTCTTCCGCCTGACGCGCGAACTCACCCATCCCATGATGCGCCGCCGTTACGGCCGCATCATCAACATCACCTCCGTCGTCGGCGTTACCGGCAATCCCGGCCAGGCGAACTATTGCGCCTCCAAGGCCGGCATGATCGGCTTCAGCAAGTCGCTGGCCCAGGAGATCGCGACGCGCAACGTCACGGTCAACTGCGTGGCCCCCGGCTTCATCGAAAGCGCCATGACGGGCAAGCTGAACGACAAGCAGAAGGAAGCGATCATGGGGGCCATTCCCATGAAGCGCATGGGCACCGGCGCGGAAGTCGCCTCCGCCGTCGCCTATCTCGCTTCGTCGGAAGCCGCCTACATGACGGGTCAGACGCTGCATGTGAACGGCGGCATGGCGATGATCTGACGAAGGCCGAGTGCCCGGCCCAAGTGTCCGGCGTTGCAGCATGAATAGCATGTTGACCGCTGGCGCGCCGGGCATTTTCGCACTTTGCGGCAGACTTAAACCGTGTTAATCGGGCCATGACTGTCAGCAGTCGACCGGTTAATGCCCGAGTGATCCGGCGGTACGGAACCGTATCGCCGATGCCGCATTGCCAGTTGAATGGCCCGGTTGAAGGGATTGCCGGATGTGTTCTTGAGGCACATCGGGCGTGTTGAGTGTCCGGTGCCGTGACAGGCGCCGATCAAAAACAAAGGTCGAGGAATCCGACATGAGCGATATCGCAGAACGCGTAAAGAAAATTGTCATTGATCATCTGGGCGTTGACGCCGAAAAGGTCAGCGAAGGCGCAAGCTTCATCGATGATCTTGGCGCGGACTCGCTCGACACCGTCGAACTGGTCATGGCGTTCGAAGAAGAATTCGGCGTCGAGATCCCGGACGATGCCGCCGACTCGATCCTGACGGTCGGCGACGCCGTCAAGTTCATCGAGAAGGCCCAGGCCTGATCTGACTTCCGGCGGACCGCCTCCGGGCGGTCCGTCCACGGCCCTTCCGGGCCGCACCTCCTCTTGGGGCACTGGACATAGAATACATAAGGGTGGATCACGGACGATGAGGCGTGTCGTTATCACGGGTACCGGCATGGTATCCCCGCTTGGCTGTGGCACCGAAGTTACCTGGAGCCGGCTTCTCGAAAGCCGCAGCGGCGCTGCCAGGGTAACCGCCTTCGAGGTCGAGGACCTTCCCGCAAAGATCGCCTGCTCGATCCCGCTCGGCGACGGCACCGACGGCACCTACAATGCCGACCAGTGGATGGAGCCGAAGGAACAGCGCAAGGTCGACCCCTTCATCGTCTACGCCGTCGCGGCCGCCGACATGGCGCTGGCCGATGCCGGCTGGCACCCGAAGACGAACGAGGACCAGATCGCGACCGGTGTGCTCATCGGCTCCGGCATAGGCGGCCTCGACGGTATCGTTGAGGCGGGCTACACGCTGCGCGACAAGGGCCCGCGCCGTGTCTCGCCCTTCTTCATCCCCGGCCGCCTGATCAACCTTGCCTCCGGCCAGGTCTCCATCAAGCACAAGCTGCGCGGCCCGAACCATTCCGTCGTCACCGCCTGCTCCACCGGCGCGCACGCCATCGGCGATGCCAGCCGCCTGATCGCGCTGGGCGACGCCGACGTCATGGTGGCGGGCGGCGCCGAATCGCCGATCTGCCGCATCGCGCTCGCCGGCTTTGCCGCCTGCAAGGCGCTCTCCACCGACCGCAACGACGACCCGACCGCCGCCTCGCGCCCCTATGACCGCGATCGCGACGGCTTCGTCATGGGCGAGGGCGCCGGCGTCGTCGTCCTGGAAGAACTGGAGCACGCCAAGGCGCGCGGCGCGAAGATCTATGCCGAAGTCGTCGGCTATGGCCTTTCGGGCGATGCCTATCACATCACCGCCCCGTCGGAAGACGGCGACGGCGCCTATCGCTGCATGCAGATGGCGCTGAAGCGCGCCGGCATTCCGGCGAGCGAACTCGACTACATCAACGCGCATGGTACCTCCACCATGGCCGACACGATCGAGCTCGGCGCGGTGGAGCGCCTCGTCGGCGATGCCGCGTCCCGCGTCTCCATGTCGTCCACCAAGTCGGCGATCGGCCACCTGCTCGGCGCGGCCGGCGCGGTCGAGGCGATCTTCACGGCGCTGGCGATCCGCGACAACATCGCCCCGCCGACGCTGAACCTCGACAACCCCGATGTCGAGACGGCGATCGACCTGGTGCCGCACAAGGCGCGCAAGCGCGAGATCAACGTGGCGCTGTCCAATTCGTTCGGCTTCGGCGGAACGAACGCATCGCTGGTTCTCAAGCGTTACGCCTGAACCGGGGCTCATGCCCCGGCACGCCACACACCCGAATGCGCAGGGCAGGTTCATCCTGCTTTTGCCGTATTGCTCTGCTGGAAGACAGTCGAGCAATGCCCGAACATGAGGACAGTCCGTGAGCGACACGAACGAACCCGGCGAGACGCAGTTTGGCCGCGGCGAGGCCTCTGGCCAGTCGCGCATCATCCCCAAGTCCGCCAACGAGGCCCTTCGGCCGGAACAGGTGCCGCAGCCGCCGAGCCGGCGGCGTTCGCGCAAGGCGCGCAGCCAGATCGTCATCTTCCTCAATTTCGTCATGACCGTGGTCGTCTTCGCCACGATCGTCGGCATCGGCATCTTCTACTACGGCGTGAAGAGCTATGAGCAACAGGGCCCGCTGACGGCCAACACGAACTTCATCGTGCGCGGCGGCGCCGGCACGAACGAGATCGCGGCCAGCCTCGAGCGCAACAACATCATCACCGACAGCCGCGTCTTCCGCATCCTCTCGCGCATCTATCTCGACGGCGAGACGCTGAAGGCCGGCGAATACGAGATCAAGGCCGGCGCGACGATGCGCGAGATCGTCGAATTGCTGAAGTCGGGCAAGTCGATCCTCTATAGCGTCTCCGTGCCGGAAGGGTTGACGGTCAAGCAGGTCTTCAGGCGCCTGTCCGACGATCCGGTGCTGGAAGGCGACCTGCCGGCCGACTTGCCGGCGGAGGGCTCGCTGATGCCCGACACCTACAAGTTCTCGCGCGGCACCAAGCGCGCCGACATCCTCCAGCAGATGCTGGCGGCGCAGAAGACCCTCGTCGACCAGATCTGGGAACGCCGCGACGACAACCTGCCGATCGCAAGCCGCGAGGAATTCGTCACGCTCGCCTCGATCGTCGAGAAGGAGACGGGCCGGGCCGACGAGCGGCCGCGCGTCGCATCGGTCTTCCTCAACCGCCTGGACAAGGGCATGCGCCTGCAATCCGACCCGACGATCATTTACGGGATCTTCGGCGGCGACGGCAAGCCGGCCGACCGTCCGATCTTCCAGTCGGACCTCGAGAAGCAGACGCCGTTCAACACCTATATCATCAAGGGCCTGCCGCCGACGCCGATCGCCAATCCGGGCCGCGCGGCCCTGGAAGCGGTCGCCAACCCGTCGCGCACGCCGGATCTCTACTTCGTCGCCGACGGCACGGGCGGCCACGTCTTCGCCGAGACGCTGGACGAGCACAACCAGAATGTCCGCCGCTGGCGCAAGCTGGAGGCGGAGAAGGCGGCCGAGGCCGCGAAGGAGGCGGAAGCCGCCGGCTCACAGTAAAGCGCCCGTCCTTCCCGACAAAAGGCCCCGGCATCGCCGGGGTCTTGTCGTTTCGGGGCATACTTTCCCGCTCATCCCCACCTTTGGTGTGGATCGCGCGCCGTTCCCGGCGCTCCCCCGTTTCCAACCCCGTGAAACTGCTCCACTTTGGGAGATGGTTTTTCGCGCCTGCCGCGCGTTTCGGCTGCCCCGCCTTCCGGCTCGACCTGCCGTCGCCGGGAGCCACTGGAGGATGACATGACATTGCAATCGATGACCGGCTTTGCGCGGGTCGAGGGAACCAGCGGACGCACGCGCTGGGCGTGGGAACTGCGCTCGGTCAACGGCAAGGGCCTCGACATCCGCCTGCGCCTGCCGCCCGGCTTCGAGGCGCTGGAGGCCGATGTGCGGCCTCTTGCGGGCGAAACGCTTGCGCGCGGCAATCTCCAGATCGGGCTTTCCGTCAGCATCAGCGAGGCGCAGGTGGAAGCGGTGGTGAACCAGGGGGCGCTTGCCGCCGTGCTGGCGCTGCGCACGCAACTGGCCGGCACGATCGACCCGGCGCCCCTGAAGCTCGATACGTTGCTGTCCATGCGCGGCGTCGTCGATTTCCGCGAGGCGGACGAGAGCGAGGCCGAGCGCACGGCGCGGGACGCCGATATCCGCGAGGGGCTGGCCGAGGCGATCCGCCGCCTGGCCGAGATGCGGCGCCGGGAAGGCGCGGCGCTTGCCGGCGTGCTGCTCGGCCAGGTCGCCCGCATCGAGGCGTTGACGGCGGCCGTCGAGGCCGATCCGTCGCGCAGTGTTTCTGCCATTGCCGAGCGGCTTTCCGCCCAGGTCGCCCTTCTCATGCAGGGAACGACGGCGCTCGACCGCGACCGCCTGCACCAGGAAGCGGCGCTGCTTGCCACCAAGGCGGACCTGCGCGAGGAGATCGACCGGCTGAAGGGGCATGTCGCCGCGGCGCGCGAGCTCATCGCCGCGGGCGGGCCGATCGGCCGCAAGCTCGATTTTCTCGCACAGGAATTTAACCGGGAATCGAATACGATCTGTTCCAAGTCGAACGCCGCTGCTGTAACGGCTGCAGGTATCGAATTGAAGGTCGTCATCGACCAGTTCAGGGAACAGGTCCAGAATCTGGAGTAGGCCATGGCCGAGCCGTCGAAGCATATCCAAATCGAACGCCGCGGGCTCATGCTCGTCATTTCCTCGCCGTCGGGCGCCGGCAAGTCGACCATCGCCCGCAACCTCCTGGAGGCCGATCCCGGCCTCAGCCTGTCGGTCAGCGTCACCACGCGCCAGCGCCGGGCGAGCGAGATCGCCGGCCGGCACTACCACTTCATCAACCACAAGGAATTCGAGCGGCTGCGCGACAGCGACGCCCTGCTCGAATGGGCGGAGGTGCACGGCAATTTCTACGGCACGCCGCGCGAGCCGGTGGAGGAGGCGATGTCCGCCGGCCGCGACATGCTGTTCGACATCGACTGGCAGGGCGCTCAGCAATTGCAGGAGAAGATGCCGGCCGACGTCGTCTCCATCTTCATCCTGCCGCCCTCGATGACCGAGCTGCAATCGCGCCTGCATCGTAGGGCCGAGGACACGGAGGAGGTCATCCAGACCCGTCTTGCCAATTCCTGCGCCGAGATCGAGCATTGGCGGGAATACGACTACGTCATCCTCAACGACGACCTCTCCGTCGCCTTCGACGCCGTGCAGAGCATCGTCAAGGCCGAACGCCTGCGCCGCGACCGGCGGCACGGGCTGTTCGAGTTCGTGACGAAGCTGGTGACGGAAAAGCCGGTTCTTTAGGCGACGTTGCCCCTCACCCTAACCCTCTCACCGCAAGCGGGGAGAGGGGACTTGCCCCACGAACAATCATTGCTTGGGGAAACCAGCGCGGCAAATCTCCTTCGCCCCGCTTGCGGGGAGAAGGTGGCCGGCAGGCCGGATGAGGGGCTGTTCCTAACCCTAAAGCGCGTTCGCCAGCCGCACGAACTCTTCCACGCTCAACGTCTCCGCCCGCCGCTGCGGATCGATCTCCGCGCGTGCCAGGAGCGCTTCGCCGCCGAGCGACTTGACGCTCTGGCGCAGCATCTTGCGGCGCTGGCCGAAGGCGGCCTGGGTGACGCGCTCCAGGCTGGAGACGTCGCAGGGCAGGGGGTTGGGAACCGGCTCCAGATGCACGACGGAGGACGTGACCTTCGGCGGCGGGGTGAAGGCCTGGGGCGGCACGTCGAAGGCCATGCGGGCATGGGTGCGCCAGCCGCAGAGCACGCCGAGCCGGCCATAGTGGTCGTCGTTCTCCTCCGCCACGATGCGCAGGCCCACCTCGCGCTGGAACATCAGCGTCAGCGTCTCCCAGAAGGGCGGCCAGGCCTTCGGCAGCAGCCAGTTGACGAGGAGCTGCGTGCCGACATTGTAAGGGAGGTTCGCGATGATCCGCACCGGCTCGCCGGGCGCCAGCGCCTCGAAATCCGTCTTCAGCGCGTCCCCTTCGATGACCGTCAGGCGGCCCGGATAGTGATCCGAAATCTCCGTCAGCGCCGGCAGGCAGCGCGCGTCGCGCTCGATGGCGATCACCCTTTTCGCGCCGAGCGCCAGGATGGCGCGCGTCAGGCCGCCCGGGCCGGGGCCGACCTCGATGACCGTGTGGTCCTCGATCGGGCCGGCGGTGCGGGCGATCTTCTGCGTGAGGTTGAGGTCGAGCAGGAAATTCTGGCCGAGCGCCTTCTTCGCGTCCAGCCCGTGGCGCTGGATGACGTCGCGGAGCGGCGGCAGCCCGTCGAGTGCGGCCATCAGCCGGTCTCCTTTGCGGCCCGTTCGTGCCGGGCGAGGTCATGGGCAAGGCGGAGGGCCGCCAGCAGGCTGTCCGGCTTGGCGACGCCCTTGCCGGCCAGCGAGAAGGCCGTGCCGTGATCCGGCGAGGTGCGGATGAAGGGCAGGCCCAGTGTGGCATTGACGCTGTCGTCGAAGCCGAGCGCCTTGGCGGGGATCAGCGCCTGGTCGTGATACATGCAGAGCGCCACGTCGTAGGTGGCGCGGGCGGCGTCATGGAACATCGTATCGGCCGGCAACGGGCCGACGGCGTCGATGCCGGCCGCCTTCAGCCGCTCCACGGCGGGGCGCACGATGGCGTCGTCCTCGAGGCCCAGCGCGCCGCCTTCGCCGGCATGCGGGTTGAGCCCGGCAAGGGCAAGGCGCGGGCGGGCGATGCCGAAGCGCTGCCGCAGGTCCCGCTCGGTGATGGTCGCCGTCTCCACGATCAGCGCCTCCGTCAGCGCCTCCGGCACGTCCTTCAGCGGAATGTGGATGGTGACGGGCACGCTACGCAGCTTCGGCCCGGCCAGCAGCATGACGGGCAGCGCCTGCCGGCCCGTCGCCTTCGCTGCGAGATCGGCGAGGAATTCCGTGTGGCCGGGAAAGCCGAAGCCGGCATCGTAGAGCACGGCCTTGGCGATCGGGTTCGTCACCACGGCGGCGGTGCGGCCGGCGAGCGTCAGGGCGACGGCGGCCTCGATCGCGCCGGTGATGGCGGCGGCGTTGCGGGAATCGGGCACGCCTGCCACGGCCGGCACGGCGCAATCGGAGGCAAGCACCGGTAGCGCGTCCGGGAAGAGGGCCGTCGCCGTCTCCGGCTCGGCCGCCGCGACCGTGACATCGAGCCCGAGGGCGGCGGCGCGTTCGCGCAACACCGCGGCATCGCCGATGAAGAGGAAGGGCGGCAGGGAAAGCGCCTTGCGGGCCGACCAGAGGGCGAGCGTGATATCCGGCCCGATCCCCGCCGGATCGCCCATGGTGAGCGCCAGCGGAGGGAAACTTGTCGTCGTCATGGGACCCTGCCGTCAGCGGGTTGGGGGAAGCGCCGCGCGGGCCGCGGCTGCGGCGTCAGCGTTCGGTGATCGTCGCCTTCTTGCGCAGTTCGGCGATGTACTTCTGGCTGTTCTCGTCGTTCTCGTTGCCCTTGGCCTTGCTGAGGTCCTCGGCGCGGAAGACCATTTCGGCCGCCACGTCGTCATTGACCTCGCGCTTCTTGCAGATGGCGAGATATTCGACGCCGCGCTCGGTGACGCGCGTGCCCGTCGTCATGCCGTTCGCCTTCTCGACGAGCGGCTTCCAGTCCTCCGGCATTTCCGGCGCCAGCACGCGGCCGAGGTCGCGGATCGAGACGTCGAGCATGGTCGCGGCGAAGACCTTGGCCTGCTCGCAGCCGGGGAATTTCGAGCGCGAGGCTTCCGCCTCCTGCCTGCGCTTGCCGAGAATGGCGTTGCGGCGCTTCTCCGGCACGACGAAGATGACCTGCTTGAGGAAATATTCGGTGGTGACCGGCTTCTTGCCGCCGTTCTCCTGCATGCGCTGGACCAGCGTCTTGCTGTCCTTGGCGGCGCCGTAGCGGGCGTTGACGACGCGCGGCCAGCTCATCTGGATGGCGATATACTGTTTGAAATGATCCGAGCCGACGCCGGCGCGGCTGAGGATCTCGCCGAGCTGTTGCACCGACATCTTGTTGGAGGCGGCAAAGCGCGCATAGGCGGCATCCACCTCGGAGGTGCTGACGGACATCTTGAGGCGCAGGATCTCGGTGCGCTTCAGCACCTCGTCGATCATCTGCTCGCGGGCCTTGGCGCGCACGTTCCCGCCGGCGCGCTGCAGGCGGAGGAAGGCGGCGCGGCGCTCGATCTCGCCGGAGGTGACCGGCGTGTTGTTGACGACGGCCACGATACCGCTCGCGGCCTCGACCGTGCCGGCCGGAACCGCGATCGTCGCCGCGGCGGCAAGCGCCACGCCCATCATCATGGAGCGAACCAGAGAGTGTCTGCCCGTCATGCCAGTCCCTTTCCCAAACCCATTTTCCGCGCGCGCCGGTATCGTTCGTGCGGGAAGGCCGTCCACGCAGGAGGCCTTCACCGGCGGGCGTTTCTCCCGGATGTGCATAATACATGCGGCCAAACGATGACAAGAGCGCGGCGGCGCTTACTCGAAGCCGGTCAGCGTCGTGTCGCCGACATTGATGTCGCCGAGCGTACGGAACATCAGCCGCGCGCCGATCGACCAGTCGTTCGCCGTCGTGCCGGATTTGTCGCGCGTCTGCTCGTAGACGATCGAGAAGACCGTGTCGCGATCGTCATAGGAGAAGCCGATGCCGTTGCGCGACAGGCTCTGGCGCTTGATGTCGTAGGTCAGCGACCCGAACACCGACCAGTAGTCCTCGAACTTGAAGGCCGCGGCGCTCTGGATTTCGCTGGAATCCTCCGCCAGGCCATAGGCCGGCTGCGCGGCGATGCGCGTATAGGTGATCTCCGTCTCGAAGCGGGCGCCGTCGAAGCGCACCGAGGTGTCGGCGCGGCGCATCGAGAAGTCGTCCTTGTCGAGCCGGGCGCTGTGGGCGATCGACAGGCCGTTCGGCAGGTCGATGCCTGCCATGCCGACATAATCGGACGAATCCGTTTCCAGGCCCGAATTGGCGCCGGCATTGACGAGGTCGGGCGTCGCGAAGGAATTCACGCCGCCGAGATGGAAGGACTGGCCGATGATCGAGCGCAGGCGCAGGCCGTTGTCGAAGGTGCCTGTGTAGCGCAGGCCGAGATTGGCGCGCGAGCCGCCCTCGATCCGGTCGAAGCCCGAGAACTTGTCGCGCTCGAAGAGGTTGGTGGCGTCGAAGACGAAGCTCTGTGCATCCTCGTTCGGCAGGCCGCCGGCATGGTCCTCGTCCGGGCGCAGGTAGATCTGCGCGATCGGCTCGAAGAGATGCGTGCTGTAGTCGGTCGTCGCGAGGATCGGGTAGCGCGCCTCGAGGCCGGCCGTCAGCATCGTGCGGGTCGCGCTGTTGTCGTCGACATAGTTGCCGGCATAGCCGGCGCCGGGATCGTTCATGTCGAGGCGATGAATATCGCCGCGCGCCGCCAGCAGCGGGGTCAGCACGAGGCCGCCCGGCACGACGAACTGGCGTCGCCATTCGACTTCGCTGGTCAGCCGCGTCGTGCCGCCGGCAAGGCCGCGGAACCGGTCGTTGCCGCGCACGCTGTAGGCGTCGTGCAGGTCGCGCTCGACATTGGTGATGTTCGTGGTGATCGACAGTTCACCGCCCAGCACCGGCTGCGGCACGATATATTCGTGGTCGAGCGTCTGGGCGATCGCCTGCTTGCGCTCCAGCTTGTCCTGCGGGTCCGCGTCCTGCACGTCGAAATAGAAGGAGCGCAGGTCGAGGACGTTCCGGTCGCCGAGGCCCGTCAGGTAGACCTGGTTGACGTGGATGCGGTCTTCCAGGCCGTCAAGGTCGTAGGTGCGCGAGAAGTTGTTGTCGGTCTGCGCCATGACATCCCAGCCGAAGGACCAGCGGGGATTGATCTTGAAGCGGCCCTCGGAGGCGACCATGCCGCGGAAGTCGTCGCGCCGGTCGCTCGTGCCGGCAGTGAAGACGCTCGGGTTCCACTGGTCGATGCCGGCGGCGCGCAGCGTGATCTGGCCGTTGTGGAAGCGCTTGCGGAATTCACCCTCGACGAGGAAGCCCTGGCGGGTCAGCACGGTCGGCGAGACCGTCGCGTCCATGTCCGGGGCGATCGCGAAATAATAGGGCGTCGTGATGCCGAGGCCGAGCTTCTGCTCGTAGCTGAACTGCGGGAAGAGGAAGCCGCTCTTGCGCTTGACCGTATGGTCGGGCACTTCCAGCACCGGAATATAGGCGATCGGCCTGCCGAACATCTCGAAGCGCGCGCGCTCCATGCGGATGGTCTTGGTGCGGCCGTTCTGCACGATGCGCTCGGCCTTGACCTGCCAGAGCGAGCGGTGCGTGGGATTGGTGGCACAGGGCGTGCAGGCGGTATAGACGGCGTGGTTGAGGATCATCTCCTCGCCGTTGACGCGCTCGCCGCTGGTCGCCGCCAGCTTGGTGAGGTCCGTGGTCTCGATGCGCAGCGCGTTGACGAAACCGTTGGCGAAATCGTCCGACAGGTCCATCTCGTCGCCATAGACGCGATTGCCGGTCGGCTCGATGAGTTCGATATTGCCGTGCGCCGTCAGCCGGCCGGTCTTCTGGTTGTATTCGACCTGACGGGCGACGAGCTTGTAGCCGCCATAGTTGATCTGCACCGCGCCGCGGGCGATCACCTTCTCGGTATCATTGTTGTAGACGAGTTCGTTGGCCGCCAGCAGCAGCTTGGCGTCGTCGGGGATCTTCGGTTCCATCGACTGGATGTCGGGCGCCTGCGCCCGGGCGGGAAGCGCTGCGGCGGACACGATGGCGCCCATGGCCGCACCTGCAAGCAGGGCGGCTTTCAACCACCTGTTCGTTTTGCGGTCGCCTGCCGCCACTCTAGCCATCCTCCTGATGGAGAAGAATCGTCGCGCCCAACGACATTGCGACGACCACTGGGAGCCAGGCCGCAACGAACGGAGGAACAACACCGCTGCTTCCGAATGCTTTCACAAGCACGGTGACGACATAAAGCATGAAGCCTGAAAGGATTCCACCCAGAATCACCGCACGCGATTGATTAAACCGGCTAAATTTCAATGATACACAGGCTGCGATCAGCGTCATGGCCACGAGCAGCAGCGGCAGCGACAGCATGGAATGGAACTGCGTTTCCATCGCATCCGTCGGGAACCCGAAGGACTTTGCCGCCTCGATCTTGCGCCCGAGGCTCAAAAACGGAATGGATTCAGGCTTTTCGAGGCTTTCCTGGACGAATTCCCGTTTCAGGTTGGTACGAAGCTGTACCTCATCGAGACGAACCGGCAATTCGCCGTTGCGCGTCTCGTGCACGTTCTTAAGAAGCCAGTAACCATCTTCCAAGGTCGCCGAATCGGCATCCTGCCGCAGCACGATGCGGCCGTCGGGGTCGAAGTGGATGACGGTGACGTTCGCAAGGCGCGTGCCGCCGTCGAGAACGGCCTTGGCGCCGATGATCGCCTGGTCGTCACCGTAGATCTGGCGCAGCCACGGCACGGCGGTTTCCGCGCGCGCGGCATTGCTGGCGCCCCAGCCCGATTCCAGCTCCGCCGCCTTCTTCGAGCCCCAGGCGGCGATGGGGTTGATGGCGAGCACAGCCATGACGCCGAACAGGAAGGCGCCGATGATGAAGGGGCGCAGGAACTGCCAGACCGAAATGCCCGCCGCGCGCGTGACGACCAGCTCGTAGCGCCGGTTGAGCGAGATCAGCGCCGCCATGCCGGCAAAGAGCGCCACGAAAGGCACGGTCTGCATCAGGATCATCGGGATGCGCAGCGCCGTCACCAGCAGGCCGCTCGTCAGCGTATAGCCCGGCAGCACGCCGACGCGGTTCGACATCTCGCTGAAATCGATGATGAAGATCAGCGAGAAAATGCCGGCGAGGAACCAGACCGTCGTGATGATGTAACGGCGGAAGAAATAGAATCCGAGCGTGGGGATCATGGCGTGCCGCCTCCGCCGCTGGAGGCCGGGCCTGCCCGCGAAAGGCGCGCCAGCAGCCGGTCGCGCAGGTCCGTCAGCCGTTCGCCCAGCGTCACCGGAATGTCGAGGCTCTTGTTGCGCCCGAGATAGCGGATCGCCAGCGCCGCGGTGACGACCGGGATGATGTACATGATCGGAATGTAATAGCCGGAATCGTCCGCATTGTTCGACGCGTAGAAGCTCGCCCAGCGCACGAAGAGAGCGGTCAGCAGCGCCGTGATCATCGGATGCACGCGCGCCTCGCGATGCGAGCGGGCATCGCCGCTGACGACGAGCGCGATGAGGCCGAAGACCGCCGGGAAGAGCCATTCTGTGAAGCGGCGGTGGATTTCCGCGGTGAAGGCGCCGGGATTCTTCTTGTATTGCGGATCGTCGGTGTCCGGATCGAGGAGATAGAAGAGGTCGCGGTCCTTCGCCCGGATGTTGGACTTGCCGGCGGCCTGGGTGAGGTCGGCGAGGTCGAAGGCATAGGAATCGAACTTGATGATCGAGACGTTGCCGTCGGGCAGCTTGCGATGCACCTCGCCGTCCTTCATGACGAGCGCCGAGCTGTTCTCGTCCACTGCGCCCTCGCGGGCATAGTAGACGAGCTCGAAGCGCGGGTCGCGCGTATCGGCGACGAAGAGGCCGCCGAGCACGCCGCCGTTGCGCCGCTCCGCCACCTGCACATAGAGGCCGTCGGTGATCTTGCGGAAGGTGTTCTCCTGCACGACGGCCGAGAGCATGTCGGCATGGGCCGTCGCGATCATCTTGCGCACGGCGGTGCGCGAATAGGGCTCGACGAAATTGTCGACGGCGAAGGAGACGAAGCTCATCGCCACGGCGAGGATCATCACCGGGCGGATGATCGTCATGCGCGAGGCGCCGGCCGAGTTCAGCACCGTCAGCTCCGAATCGGAGTTCATGACGGTCAGCGTCTGCGACACGCCGATGACCAGCGCGAAGGGCAGGATGATCGGGATGACCGAGGGCAGGACGAGCGAGGCGAGCTTCAGGAAGGCGAAGATCGACTGGCCGCTGTCGGTGACGAGGTTGATGCTGCCGAGGGCCTGCGTGACCCAGACGATGCCGAGCAGGGGCACGAGCGTGGCGACGAACATGAGCGACGCCCGCCGCAGGATATAGCGCTCGATCAGTTTCATCGTTTCGTCCGCGTTTGCGACAGGCGGCTCCGGCCCTGGGCGGGGGCGCCCGCCGGAACAGCCATGGGCATATAAGCTTTCTTCAGGCTGACGCCATAGGCAGGAACCTGCATCTGCATGGAAAATTTATGGCGAACAAGCATGCCCAACCATCTGTAAACAAGCCGTCGCATCTTGCCAAGCGCCGCAAAAGCGACAAGGAATTGATGAGATTGGCGGCCTCCCGGGCGGGATGACAGGCCTGCCGGCACTACATTCGGAGTAAGTCATGGCTTCCAGGTTCGACATCGGTTTCACAAAGACGGCGCGCGCTTCGGGCGGCCTGGCGATTCTCCTGCAGATCGCCGGCGAGAATGCGGCCGGCCTCGGCGAGGTCGATCCGGAAGGCGTCGTCGCGCGGGCGGCGGGCGTCGCGAAATTCACCGGAAAGGCGCTGAAGACGCTCGACATCCTGGCGCCGCACGGCGCGCCGGTCGACCGCATCCTCGTGCTCGGCCTCGGCGAGGCGGAAAAACTGGCGGCCCATGACTGGCTGAAGGCCGGCGGCGCCGCGGCGGGCAGGATCGGCCGGGCGGAGAAGGCGACGATCTATCTCGATGCGCCGGGCGCCGACGTGACGGCAAAGAACGCCGCCGATTTCGCCCTCGGCATGCAACTCGGCGCCTACAGCTTCGACACCTACAAGACGAAGAAGGGCGAGGACGACGAGGCGAAGGCCCCGAAGGCCGTGAAGGTGACGATCGTCACCGCCGCCGCCAGTGCCGCCAAGAAGGCGAACGAGGTGTCCGAGGCGGTCGCCGAAGGCGTGATTCTCGCCCGCAACCTCGTCAACGAGCCGGCCAACGTGCTCGGCCCGGTCGAATTCGCCGACAAGGCCAAGGCGCTCGAAAAGCTCGGCGTCGAGGTGGAAATTCTCACCGAGCGCGAGATGAAGAAGCTCGGCATGGCCGCGCTGCTCGGCGTCGCGCAGGGCTCCGTGCGCCCGCCGCGCCTTGCGGTCATGCACTGGAAGGGCGGCAAGGAGAAGGACCGGCCGATCGCCTTCATCGGCAAGGGCGTCGTCTTCGATACGGGCGGCATCTCCATCAAGCCGGCCGCCGGCATGGAGGACATGAAGGGCGACATGGGCGGCGCCGCAGCGGTCATCGGCCTCATGCACACGCTCGCCGCCCGCAAGGCCAAGGCCAATGTCGTCGGTATCCTCGGTCTTGTGGAAAACATGCCCGACGGCAACGCCCAGCGCCCCGGCGATATCGTCAGGTCGATGTCCGGCCAGACGATCGAGGTGATCAACACGGACGCGGAAGGCCGCCTCGTGCTGTGCGATGCGCTCTGGTACTGCAACGAGACGTTCAAGCCGCAGTTCATGGTGAACCTCGCGACGCTGACGGGCGCGATCATGGTGGCGCTCGGCAGCCATCATGCGGGCCTCTTCTCCAACGACGACACGCTCGCCGCGCGCCTCACCGCCGCAGGCCTGTCGACCAACGAGCGGCTGTGGCGCATGCCGCTCGGCCGCGAATACGACAAGATGATCGACAGCAAGTTCGCCGACATGAAGAACACCGGCGGCCGCTATGCCGGCTCGATCACCGCCGCGCAGTTCCTGCACCGCTTCGTCAAGGACACGCCCTGGGCGCATCTCGACATCGCCGGCACGGCCATGGGCTCGCCGACGGACGAGATCAACCAGTCCTGGGGCTCGGGCTTCGGCGTGCGCCTGCTGGATGAGCTGGTGCGCGCGAATTACGAAGGGTGAGGAGAGGGTGAGCGAAGTCCTCTTCTACCACCTGACCGAATCGAAGCTCGAGGATGCGCTGCCGCCGCTCCTCGACAAGAGCCTCGAGCGCGGCTGGCGCGTCGTCGTGCAGACCGGCGACGCGGAACGGCGCGATGCGCTCGACACGCATCTGTGGACCTTCCGCGAGGAGAGCTTCCTGCCGCACGGCACCGACGAGCAGGCCTTTCCCGCCGACCAGCCGGTGCTTTTGACGACCGCCGCCGACAATGCCAACGGCGCGACGGTGCGCTTCCTCGTCGCCGGCGCCGAACCGCCGGCGCTCGACGCCTATGCGCGCGTCATCTTCATGTTCGACGGTTACGACCAGGCCGAGGTGGAGACTGCGCGCGCACACTGGAAGCGCCTGAAAGGCGAGGGGCATCAGCTCACCTACTGGCAGCAGAACAGCGACGGCCGCTGGATGAAGAAGGCGTGAAGGCGCCGCGCCGGCCTTGCGTCCGGCCCATCATGGGTATATACCCGGGATTATGTCCAGGGATATCTGCCACTGCATCGTCCTGCGCAAGGCCTCGCGAAAGGTCTCGTCCTACTATGACGAGGCGCTGGCGCCGCTCGGCGTGAACATCGCCCAGTTCAGCCTGCTGCGAAACATCGACCGCATGGCGCCCGTCTCGCTGACCGACCTTGGCGCGCGCGTCGAGCTCGACCGCTCGACGGTCGGCCGCAATGCCAAGGTGCTGGAGCGCATGGGGCTGATCGCCATCAAGCCCGGCAAGGACCAGCGCGAGGCCGTGCTGACCATCGCCGGGCCCGGCCGTGCGGTGCTGCGGGAAGGAGCCCCGCTTTGGGACGGCGTGCAGGATGCCATCGAGGCCCGGCTCGGGCCGGACGGCGCCCGGCAATTGCGGGACCTGCTCGCGGCGCTGTGATTTTTTGACGATAATAGGGGTATCTACCCGCAAATTCGGCCGCACGACGGCAATGAGGAAAGGCACTGAACCATGATCTCGACAGGCGTCGCCCGCTGGATGGCCGGGCGCAATCTTCACTACGGCTGGGTGGTCGCCGCCACCACCTTCCTCACCATGCTGGCGACGGCCGGCGCGATGGGCTCGGCCGGCGTCATGATCCAGCCGCTGCATGAGGAATTCGGCTGGGACATCGCCGATATCTCGACCGCCATGGCGGTGCGGCTGGTGCTGTTCGGCCTGCTCGGCCCGTTCGCCGCCGCCTTCATGAACCATTTCGGCATCCGTCAGGTGGTCGCAACGGCGCTGGCGCTGATCATGGGCGGTATCGTCGCCTCCTTCTTCATGACCGAGGTCTGGCAACTCCTCGTGCTCTGGGGCCTCGTCATCGGCGTCGGCACCGGCATGACGGCGCTGGTGCTCGGCGCCACCGTCGCCGCACGCTGGTTCTCCAGGCGCCGCGGCCTCGTCGTCGGCCTGATGACGGCAAGCAGCGCGACCGGCCAGCTCGTCTTCCTGCCGCTGCTCGCCGCGCTGACGGAAGCCTATGGCTGGCGCGCGGCCCTGACGCTCGCCGTCGCCGTCATCGCCGCGGCCATGGTGCTCGTCCTTCTCCTGATGCGCGATCATCCCGCCGATCTCGGCCTGCCCGCCTATGGCGAGACGGCGGTCGTCCGTCCGCCGAAGCAGGATCACAATCTTCGCGCCACGCTGCTTGCACCGCTCGTCACGCTGAAGAGCGTCTCCGGCAACGCGGTCTTCTGGGTGCTGTTCGGCACGTTCTTCGTCTGCGGCCTGTCCACCAACGGCCTCATCCAGACGCACTGGATCTCGATCTGCGGCGATTTCGGCATGGCGGCGGTCACGGCGGCCGGTACGCTCGCCGTCATCGGCGTCTTCGATTTCTTCGGCACCGTCTTTGCCGGCTGGCTGTCCGACCGCTACGACAACCGCTTCCTGCTCTTCTGGTTCTACGGCCTGCGCGGCCTGTCGCTGCTCTACCTGTCCTTTTCCGGCTTCAGCGTGGTGGAGCTTTCGGTCTTCGCCGTCTTCTACGGCCTCGACTGGGTCGCGACCGTGCCGCCGACCGTCAAGCTCGCCGCGGAGAATTTCGGCCGCGAAAAGGCCGGCCTCGTCTTCGGCTGGGTTTTTGCCGGCCACCAGCTCGGCGCCGCGACGGCGGCCTTCGGCGCAGGTTATCTCAAGAGCGATTACGACACCTACATGCCCGCGCTGCAGATCGCCGGCCTGATGTGCATCCTCGCCGCGCTCTCTGTGCTGCTGGTAAAGCGCCCGGGACCGGCCGGGCTTGCCGCGCAGGCCGGTTGATGGCTAAAAAGCCCGCCGAACCTCTCCTCCGTCATGGTCGGGCTCGACCCGACCATCCACGCTTCGGGCAAGCCGGTGGATCCTCGGCTCAAGGCCGAGGATGACGACAGTGGGCGGCGCGATGTTCGTCATCGAACCAGGGCCCGCCGATTGGCGGGCCTTTGTCATGCTCAATCGTGAAACGCCTCGACGAACTTGCGCCGGCCGAGCATGAAGGCATCGGCGACATGGCGCAGCGGTGCGAGGTCAACGTCGGATTTTCCGGCCTTCACCAGTTCGGCGAAGCGCTTGTAGAGCATCGGATATTCCTGCTCCGGCTCCTCGTGCACCAGCTTGCCGTCGAGGGAGAGCTTCGCGCCGCCCTCCGACAGGACCATCGCGCCGGCCTCGGTCTCGGCAACGATGTCCCAGCTCTGCTTGCCTGTCTGCCGCCAGTCGAATTTGGCGGCAAGATCGAGGCCCTTCGCATCGGTGAAGGTCATCGCGGCGGCGATCGGCGCGTCGCGGTTTTCCGGGAATTCCAGCGTGGCCGCGGTGATGAAGACCGGGCGCGGCAGGATGTGGGTGACGATGGAGAGCGCGTTGATGCCCGGATCGAAGACGCCGAGGCCGCCCGCCTGCCAGATCCATTCCTGGTTCGGATGCCAGTGGCGCACGTCCTCTTTCCAGATTACCCGCATGGAGCGGATCGTCGTGCCGGCGAGGAAGGTCTTTGCGGCTTCCACGGCCGGCGCGTAACGCGAATGCCAGCTGGCAAAGAGCGTCAGCCCCTTCGACGCGGCGAGCGCCTCGAGGTCGGCGACTTCCGACAGCGTCGCGCCCGGCGGCTTTTCCAGGAAGACGTGCTTGCCGGCCGACAGCGCCTTTTCGGCCGCCTCGTAGCGGTATTGCGGCGGCATGCAGAGCGAAACGGCCTCGATCGCGGGCACCGCGGCCAGCATCTCGTCGATGGACTTGAAATTGTCGATACCGTCGACCGTGCCGTGACGGCTCGCCGCGGCGATCAGCCTGTAGTCGGCATTCTTCGCGACGGCCGGAAGATGCTGGTCGCGCACGATCTTGCCGACGCCGACGATTGCGAGATTGATCGGGGACATGGCTCCACCCTCATTTGTATGATGATTTGGCGCTGTTGTAGCAGAACCGCGGATAGGGGCAAGGGTGCCCGTGCGTGCAGATTTGCCTATCGTTTGTGCAATGCGGCCGAAGCCCTCTTCGCCTTTCGTCTAATGCAGGCCCTCAGGCCGGGAAAACCGGGCCACGGACTTGAAACGGGTCTTGAAATCGGCACTCTGGCTGTGCTTGGCACCAAAGCAATAACACACCAAGCGGGGAGGAGTTCTCATGAAAGCGCTGCTGGCCTTCAGCCGGCTCATCGACGTTGTCACGGAAAATATCGGGAAGGCCGTCGGCTGGCTCATCCTGGTCGCCGTGCTCGTCAGTGCCGGAAATGCCGTCGTCCGAAAAGCCTTCAACACATCGTCCAATGCCTGGCTCGAGGCGCAATGGTATCTCTTCGGCGGTGCCTTCATGCTCGCCGCCGCCTATACGCTGGCGCAGAACGAGCACATCCGCATCGACGTGGTCTACGGCAAGTTCTCGCGCCGGGTGCAGCACTGGATCGACCTCCTCGGCCACTGCCTCTTCCTGATGCCCTTCGTGCTGCTGATGGTCTATTTCCTCGTGCCCTACGTCCTGATGTCCTTCCGCTCGGGCGAGGGGTCCTCCAGCGCCGGTGGCCTCATCGTCTGGCCGGCCAAGGCCGTGCTGCTCGCCGGCTTCGTGCTGCTCGCCTTCCAGGGCGTTTCCGAGATCATCAAGAAGATCGCCATCATGCGCGGCGACATGGAGGATCCGACGCCCTACGTGCCGTCGCATGCCCCGCTCGAATCGGCCATGGCAGAGGAGAAGGGCGCATGATCGAGTTCATCGCGGAAAACCTCGCGCCGATCATGTTCATGTCGTTGATCGTGTTCCTGCTGCTGGGCTATCCGGTGGCGTTCTCGCTGGCGGCGAACGGCCTGCTCTTCTTCATCATCGGCGTGGAACTTGCGCCGCTGTCCGATTCGATCAATCTCTCCTGGCCGCTGCTGAACGCGATGCCGGAACGGCTCTGGGGGGTGATGTCGAACGACACCCTGCTCGCCATCCCCTTCTTCACCTTCATGGGGATCGTGCTGGAAAAATCCGGCATGGCCGAGGACCTGCTCGACACGATCGGCCAGCTTTTCGGGCCGATCCGCGGCGGCCTTGCCTATGCGGTCATCTTTGTCGGGGCGCTGCTTGCGGCCACCACCGGCGTCGTCGCCGCCTCGGTCATCGCCATGGGCCTCATCTCCCTGCCGATCATGCTGCGCTACGGCTATGACCGGTCGATCGCCTCGGGCGTCATCGCGGCCTCCGGCACTCTGGCGCAGATCATCCCGCCGTCGCTCGTCCTCATCGTGCTCGCCGACCAACTCGGCCGCTCCGTCGGCGACATGTATGCCGGCGCGCTCATCCCGGGCCTGGTGCTGACCGGGCTCTACATGGGCTACATCCTGCTGATGACCTTCCTCAAGCGCGACGCCATGCCGGCGCTGCCGCTGGAGGCGCGTTCGCTCGGCGCGGGCGTCACGTCGCTTGCCATCGCGCTGGCGGTCGCGGCGGGCTTCGCCTATGCCGCGCATATCTACCTCTACCCGACCCAGGGCGAGAACGCCGACATCCTCGGCGCCACCGTCGGCGTCATCTTCATCTATATCGTGGCGGTGGCCGACAAGGCGCTGAACACCAACATGATGTCGCGGCTTGCCCAGCAGGTCATCATCGTGCTGATCCCGCCGCTGGCGCTGATCTTCCTCGTGCTCGGCACGATCTTCCTCGGCATCGCCACGCCGACGGAAGGCGGCGCCATGGGTGCGGTCGGGGCGCTTGCCATGGCGGCGGCCAAGGGTCGGCTGAGCATGGAGGTCGTCCGTTCCGCGCTGACGGCCACCACGCGGCTTTCGGCCTTCGTGCTGTTCATCCTCATCGGCGCCCGCGTCTTCTCGCTCACCTTCTACGGCGTGAACGGGCATCTGTGGGTCGAGCACCTGCTGGTCTCGATGCCAGGCGGCGAGACGGGCTTCCTGATCGCGGTGAACCTGCTGGTCTTCTTCCTGGCGTTCTTCCTCGATTTCTTCGAGCTTGCCTTCATCATCGTGCCGCTGCTGGCGCCGGCGGCCGACAAGCTCGGCATCGACCTCATCTGGTTCGGCGTGCTGCTCGGCATCAACATGCAGACGAGCTTCATGCACCCGCCCTTCGGCTTCGCGCTGTTCTACCTGCGCTCGGTCGCTGCCCGTGTCCCCTATCTCGACAAGGTGACCGGCAAGGTGACCCAGCCGGTGACGACGGCGCAGATCTATTGGGGCGCCGTGCCCTTCGTCGGCATCCAGATCGTCATGGTGGCGCTCACCATCCTCTTCCCGGGCATGGTCATGCACTACAAGGGCGAGGGGACCGGCGTGGATCCGGCCACCATCAAGATCGAGGTGCCCGGCTTCGGCGGCGGCCTGACGCTGCCCGATAACGGCGGCGGCCTCGGTCTGCCGGGCGGCCTGCAGCTCCCCGCCGGCAACCCGCTGGACGGCAGCGGCGGCGAAAAGCCCGCCGAGGGTGGCGAAGAGAAGCCCGCGACGGACCTTTCGGCGCCTCCGTCGTTCAACTGACGGGTAAAGGAATGAACCACGAAGGGCCGGCGAAAGCCGGCCCTTTCTCGTTGGGGAATACCTCCCACCTCTCCACCGTCATCCTCGGGCTTGACCCGAGGATCCACCCCCACGGAACGGCTTTGCTTGTGGCGTGGATCCTCGGGTCAAGCCCGAGGATGACGGTGGGAGGTATGAGGAAGAGGGAGCCAAAGCGAAAGCCAAGGCGAAGGAGCGGTGAAGGCAGAGACGGTGGAGGTGAAGGCGGAGGCAGGGTGCCGAGCCGGGCATCCGTGCTGCCAAGCAAAAACCCCGGGGCGTTGCCGCCCCGGGGTTTTCCGTTTCCGTCCATGCCGGTGCTTACAGCTTGTTGCTGCGCTGCTGGATCATCATGAACGTGTCGTAGTTGTATTCGGCGATCTGGGCGTTGAGGTAGTACTCGCCGCGGAAGGCCTTGATCGAGTCCCAGATCTTCTTGAAGGTCGGGTTCGAGGCTTCCATCTCGGCATAGACCTCGTTGGAGGCGTCGAAGCAGGCCGACAGGATTTCCTGGCTGAACGGGCTGAGCTTCGCGCCGGCGGCGACGAGGCGCTTGATGGCCGAAGGGTTCAGGTAGTCGTATTTCTGCAGCATGTTCGCGTCGGTCGCCTGGCAGGCCGTGCGCAGCAGCGACTGGTAGGCCTTCGGCAGGCCGTCATAGGCCGCCTTGTTGAACATGGCGTGCACCGTCGGGCCACCTTCCCACCAGCCCGGATAGTAGTAGTAGGGCGCGACCTTGTAGAAGCCGAGCTTCTCGTCGTCATAGGGGCCGACCCATTCGGCCGCATCGATCGTGCCCTTTTCGAGCGAGGGATAGATGTCGCCGCCGGCGATCTGCTGCGGCACGACGCCGAGCCTCTCGACGACCTTGCCGGCAAAGCCGCCGATGCGCATCTTCAGGCCCTTCATGTCGGCGACGGTCTTGATCTCCTTGCGGAACCAGCCGCCCATCTGCACGCCGGTATTGCCGCCGGGGAAGCCGACGAGGCCCTGGGTGGCGAGGAATTCGTTGAACAGGTCGATGCCGCCGCCATGGTACTGCCAGGCGTTCATGCCGCGCGCGTTGAGCGCGAAGGGCACGGCCGCGCCGAGCGCCCAGACCGGGTCCTTGCCCCAATAATAATAGGAAACGGTATGCGCGGCCTCGACCGTGCCGGCCGAGGCGGCATCGGCAGCCTGCAGGCCGGGCACGATTTCACCGGCGGCGAAAACCTGGATCTGGAAATTGCCGTCCGTTGCTTCGGAGACGTATTTCGACAGCACTTCGGCGCCGCCATAGATCGTGTCGAGGGACTTTGGGAACGAGGAGGCGAGGCGCCAGTTGATCTTCGGATTGGTCTGCGCGATGGCCGGGGCCGCGAGTACCGTGGCGGCCGCACCGCCCACGCCGGCGACACCGGCTTTCTTCATGAATGAACGACGATCCATAATGTTCCTCCCAATGGCGAGCGGTGCTTTTCCCGCTCCTTGTCATCGCCGGAAACCTAACCATGTCGGCAAGGGGGTTTCAAGCCGGGGCGGAAAAGAAGGCGAAAGTGCCTTCTACAACTTTCGTCTTAGCCGGCGATTTTCCGCTATCTGCCTGTTTTTTGGCCTTTTCCGGTGTTTCGCCGCACGGTTGACAGCGCGTGGCGCGGTTGAAAGATTGGGCTTGAAGCGACAGGGGGCGGAAGGCGACGGCATGGATATCGAGATTCGCAGGGCCTATCGCGACGAACTGGTCGACATCCTCGACTTCGCGGCGGCGGAAGGGTGGAATCCCGGCCTCGGCGATGCCGCGCCGTTCTGGGCGGCCGACCCCGAGGCCTATCTCGTGGCGGAGGCGGACAGGCGCCTCGTGGGCGCGATCTCGCTGGTGCGCTACGATGCGCACTACGCGTTCCTCGGCTTCTACATCGTGCATCCGCAGGCGCGCGGGCAGGGCGTGGGCCTGCGCCTGTGGAATGCGGCGATGGAGCTTGCCGGGGGGCGCCTCGTCGGCCTCGACGGGGTCGTCACCCAGCAGGAGAACTACCGCCGCTCCGGCTTCGCCTTCGCCCATGCCAACATCCGCCATGGCGGCCGGGTGCAGAGCCCGATGCCGGGCGACCGGCGGCTGACGCCGGTCTCGCCCGTCCACATGCCGCTGATCGTCGACTACGATGCGCGCTTTGCTCCGGCGCGCCGCGAGGCGTTCCTGCGCGAATGGCTGAAGGAGCAGGAGACACGCCAGAGCATCGCGCTGCTGCACGGCGCCGGCATTTCCGGCTACGGCACGATCCGCGCCTGCCGGGAGGGTTTCAAGATCGGCCCGCTGTTCTCCGACACCGATGTGGGGGCGGAACTGATCTTCCGCGCGCTGGTCGCGAGCGTCGGGGGCGGAGAAGTCTTTCTCGACATTCCCGCGCCGAATGCCGAGGCGAAGGCGCTCTGCGTGCGCCACGGCCTCTCGCCGGTCTTCGAGACGGCGCGCATGTATCGCGGCGCGGCGCCGGACCTGCCGCTCGGCCATATCTACGGGATCACGACGTTCGAGCTCGGCTGAGCGGCGTTACCCGGCCATCGCTTCCTCGTACTGCGCCGAAAGCTCCAGCCACTGTTCCTCGGCGTCGTTCAGCTTGCCGGCCGCCATGGCGCGCAGCTTGGCCTTTTCCGCGGCCTTGGCCGGGCTCTTGTCGTAGAGCGCGGGATCTGCAAGCTCCACGTCAAGAAGCTGAATCTGCTTCTGCAGCTTCGCCGTCAGGGACTCGATTTCATTGATCTTTTTCTTCAAGGGGGCGAGCTGGGCGCGCCGGTCGGCATTCGCCTTGCGCAGGTCCGCCTTGCTGGCCTCGCCGCCGCCTGCGGCGGATTTTTCCCTGTCTTCCTTCTTGCCGGACTGGACGATGAGGCTGCGATATTCCTCCATGTCGCCGTCGAAGGTCTTCACCGTGCCGTTGTTGACCAGCCAGAGCCGGTCGACGGTCGCCTCGATGAGGTGGCGGTCGTGCGAGATGAGGATGACGGCGCCTTCGTAGTCGTTCAGCGCCTCGATCAGCGCGCGGCGGCTGTCGATGTCGAGATGGTTGGTCGGCTCGTCGAGAATGAGCAGGTTCGGCGCGTCGAAGGCCGCAAGGCCCATCAAGAGGCGCGCCTTCTCGCCGCCGGAAAGGTCCTTTGCCGCCGTTGCCATCTTCTCCGTCGCCAGCCCCATCTGGGCAACGCGGGCGCGGACTTTCGCCTCCGGCGCCTCGGGCATCAGCCGGCGCACATGCTCGACCGGCGACTGCTCGGGGATTAGGTCGTCGAGCTGGTGCTGGGCGAAGAAGCCGATCTTGAGGCCGGGGGCGCGCTTCACCGCGCCCGATTCGGCCTCCAGCCGACCGGAGATGAACTTGGCGAAGGTCGACTTGCCGTTGCCGTTCGAGCCGAGTAGGGCGATGCGGTCGTCATTGTCGATGCGAAGGTTGATCTGTTTCAGGATCGGCTTGCCCGGCACGTAGCCGACCGCGCCGCCCTCGATCGCGACGATGGGCGAGGCGGGCTGCTTTTCCGGCTCGGGGAAGGTGATCGGCTGGACATGGGTCTCGACGACGGCGGCGACCGTGCCCATGCGCTCCAGCGCCTTGACGCGGCTCTGCGCCTGCTTGGCCTTGGTTGCCTTGGCCTTGAAGCGGTCGATGAAGCTCTGCAGATGTTTTCGCGCGGCTTCGTTCTTCGCTTTGGCCTTCATCTGCAATTCGTCGGCTTCCGCCTTCTGGCGCTCGAACTGGTCGTAGGAGCCGCGATAGAAGGTCAGCTTCTGCTGGTCGAGATGCACGATGGCGTTGACGGCGGTGTTGAGCAGGTCCCGGTCGTGGCTGATGACGATGACGGTGTGCGGATAGCGCCGCACATAGTCCTCCAGCCAGAGCGTGCCTTCGAGGTCGAGATAGTTGGTCGGCTCGTCGAGCAGCAAGAGGTCCGGCTCGGAGAACAGCACCGCCGCCAGCGCCACGCGCATGCGCCAGCCGCCGGAAAAGCTCTTCGCCGGGCGCTGCTGCGCCTCGTGGTCGAAGCCGAGGCCGGCAAGGATGCTCGCCGCGCGGGCCTCCGCCGAATGGGCGCCGATATCGCCGAGGCGCGTCTGGATCTCGGCGATGCGGTGCGGATCGGTCGCCGTCTCCGCTTCCTTCAGGAGGCTGGCGCGCTCCTTGTCGGCGGCCAGCACGATCTCGATCAGCGGATCGTCCGTGCCCGGCGCTTCCTGCGCCACCTGGCCGATGCGCGCGTTCTTCGGCAGCGAGATGCTGCCGGCCTCGGCGGCGAGCTGGCCGGTAATGACGCGGAACAGCGTGGACTTGCCGGTGCCGTTGCGGCCGACGAGACCCACCTTCACCCCGCTCGGCAGCGAAAGGGAGGCGTTATCGATGAGGAGACGCCCGGCAACGCGGGCGGTGAGGCCGGAAATCGTGATCATGCCGGGTCTATAGAGCAATTCCCGCGAAAGTGCGAAGCGGTTTTGCGCCTGGAACCACGCCAAAAGAGAAGACGGTGCGCGTCAGGCCGCCGCGCCGCCGCGATAGCCCCGGCCGGCCCGGTCGGCGACCTCGGCCGAATAGATGCGCAGCGCGATGCCGGTTTCGCCGGCATAGGCGAGCGCCTGCCCGGCCTGGTCGTAGAGCATGGCCGGCGTCGTGGCCGCATCGCTCATCGAGACGCCGGCCGTCAGCGTCAGGAAACCGGCGGGCAGTTCGCGCTCCATGAAGGGGAAGGGCTTTTCCGCAACGCGCGCGGCGATGCGGCGGGCGATCGTCACCGCGATCTCGCGGGTGACGTCGGACAGCAGCAGGCAGAAGACGTCCGGCCCGGTGCGCGCGACGAAGTCGCCCTTCTTGACCGAGCGGCGGAAGATCGCGGCGAGTCGTTTCAGCGTCTTTTCCGCCGCGCCCGCCGGGTGGGTCTCGGCAAATTCCCTGAGCTGCTCGACACGGAACATCAGGAGGGCCGCGGTCTCGCCCGTCGCCTCTCCCTGGAAGAAGGCCTTCAGCAGGCCGAGCAGCGCGGCATGATTGCCAAGGCCGGTCACGGGATCGTGGGTCAGCGCCTCGCGGCTGACGGAAAGGCCCGAGCGCAGGCCGTCGAGATGGGCCTGCAGGTCTTCCAGCCGCGCGGTGGACGCACGGTCGGCGCCGAGGATATCGCGCAGGATCGACAGGAGCCGGCCGGCATCGCTGGAAAAATCGGAAATGCCGAGCACCGGGTCCTGGCGCATGCGGACGGCGATCTCCTCCAGTTCCTGCAGGGCGACCGCACGGTCGCGCCGGCTGGCTTCCCCCGCCGCCGCGATTTCGCCGAGCACCCGCACCGCTTCGCCCGCCGCCTGGCCGGCTGCCAGCGCATTATGGCTGGGCAGGGCGTGGCGCAGCGCGATCGAATCGAGCGACGCCTGATCCGGTGCCTTGCCGAGCGCCGCGATCTCGCGTGCCACGCCGGCATTGCCGTTTAGCGCCTCGAACAGGAGTTCGTAATTGCGCGGCAGGCCGGTTATGCCGAGATTGGCCATCACATGCGCGATGCGCGCCGTGATGGGCGGCACGGCGGGCTGCGTGTTCGGGGCGGTGCTGTCCTTGCTGCTCATGTGACGCCGTCGGAGTGGCGCGCAGGCGGGTGGCCGGCGCTGGAGGTATCGATCGGCGTAACTATCGGATCGCGCGGTTAATTTTGCGTGTGCCGATAAAGGATTCAGGCCAGAGTTGATCAACCGCAAGACTGGCGCGATGCGGTGCGGCGGCATCCGGGGTTGCCGCCGCACGCAGGCGTGGTCCGGACCCTCATGCCGTCCGGCGGGTGAGCGGGATTACCCGCATCACCTGCCCGAACACGGTGGTGCGGGCCGGCTGCGCGGCGCGGGGCGCGCGATTTTGCTGGAGATCGCGCAGGGCTGCCGCATAACCCTCCGCGCGCGCTTCCTGCAGCGCCACGTCCAGGGTCTTCTCGATCACCGGATAGCATTCCTCCGGCAGGTAGGCGTTCGGAGCGTCGGTGCCGTAGACCCGTGCCATCTTGCAAAGCGTACTGCCGAGCAGGGCTGCCCACTCTTCGGTCGTTCTTGCCATTGTTCTTCCCTCTTTCAGGAGAGGCCCGTGCCGTCCCGCACCGGCCTCAATGGCAGCGACTATCCCATTACCGATTGCCCATGCCTGTCACTTGGGTGACAGGGCGGAGCAGCCCCCTTGATCGATGCCGAGCACTCCCATACCGGGCGACTGTATCACTACTATTGCAGGAGCAGGAAGAGGCACTCACCCTAAAATTTATAGGAATTCCGATCCCTCCGTGCGCGCGAAATAGATCAGATCGAGCGTGATGCTCGGCCCGCCGACCATCGTCAGCATGGCATGGCACTGGCCGCGATGGTGGGTCTGGTGGTTGAACATATGGGTGAGGGCAGGGCCGAGCGGGTGGGTGATGACAGCGGGATTGGTGAGCGGGCTATAGGTGATATCGGCGGCGATCGTCTCTTCCGACAGCGAATCGACATAGGCGGCCAGCCGCGCGTCTTCCGCCTGCCGGGCCGCCAGCAGGCCGGGAAAATCCTCGTGAAGGATCGCGTCGAGGCGCGTCGGGGCATCGCCGGCGCCGGTGAAGCGCTTCAGCCAGATGCGGTCGGCGGTGAGCAGATGGTTCAGCGTGCGGTGCAGCGAGCCGAAGAAGGCGCCGAGATCCCGGCGGAAGGCCTCGTCGTCGAGCTTGCCGACCTCGGCATAGAGGGCGCGGTTGGCCCAGGCATTGTAGGCGGCGTACAGGCGGTAATGGTCGCGCATCGTGGTCTCCGTGATCTGCCGGGACTATAGCCGAGGCGCGCATCGGCGGCATGAATGCCATTCATGAAATTATCTGATTTGCGCACGGCGCCGTCCTGCGGTCCAATGGCGGCAAACCGAACGACGAGGCCTTCATGACCAGACTGCTCTATGCCCTTTCCGGCGCCGACCGCACCCGCCAGTTCTCGCCCCATGTGTGGAAGACCGTTATGTCGCTCGCCCACAAGGGCCTTTCCTACGAGACGGTGCCGGTCGGTTTCACCGAGATCCCGGCCATCGAGGACGGCAGCACGGCGACCGTGCCGCTGCTGCGCGACGGCGACCGGCTGGTGCGCGACAGTTTCGACATCGCGCTCTATCTCGACGAGGCCTATCCCGACCGGCCGTCGCTGTTCGGCGGGGAGGGCGGCAGGGCGATGGCCCGCTTCATCGAAAGCTGGTCGCAATCGGCCCTGCACATGGCCGTCACCCGCATTGCCATCCTCGATATCCATAACCTGCTGGAGCCGACCGACCAGACTTATTTCCGACGCAGCCGCGAGGAGCGCCTCGGCGCCTCGCTGGAGGATATCGCGGCGGCCGGCAAGGCGGAGATCGAGGGCTTTTCCAAAAGGCTCCAGCCGTTGCGCAACATGCTGAAGGTCCAGCCCTTCATCGGCGGCGAAGGCCCGCTCTTTGCGGACTACATCGTCTTCGGCGCGCTGCAATGGCTGCGCACGACGGCGGGCACGAAGGTGCTGGAGGAGGGCGATGCGGTCGCGGGCTGGTTCGCCCGCTGCCTCGACCTGCACGGCGGCGTCGGCCATCGTGTGACGGCGGCGTGAAACTTTGCCGCCGGCGGCGCCAATCGCGGCGCCCCTCTTGTTTTGCTGGGCGCGGGCGGCTATGGAACCGGCCACTTTCACCGGAAAACCAAGGGAAACGGGAAAATGGCGATTGAACGCACCTTTTCGATGATCAAGCCGGACGCGACGAAGCGCAACCTGACCGGCGCGATCACCAAGATGCTCGAAGACGCGGGCCTGCGCGTCGTTGCTTCCAAGCGCGTCTGGATGAGCAAGCGCGAAGCCGAAGGCTTCTACGCCGTTCACAAGGAGCGTCCGTTCTTCGGCGAGCTCGTCGAAGGCATGACCTCCGGCCCGACGATCGTCCAGGTCCTGGAAGGCGAGAACGCCATTCTGAAGAACCGCGAAATCATGGGCGCCACCAACCCGGCCAACGCCGACGAGGGCACGATCCGCAAGACGCACGCCCTGTCGATCGGCGAGAACTCGGTTCACGGCTCGGACGCTCCGGAAACGGCTGCCCAGGAAATCAAGTACTGGTTCTCCGACACCGAAATCGTCGGCTGAATCGGTTTGTCCGGCTGCGGCCGGAAGCCTATGACAAGATTTGGGAACCGGGGCCGAAAGGCTCCGGTTTTTCATTGCGGATCAGGGGACTAAATACTTCCTACAAGGAATTTAAGCTTCTGATTGAAATATGCAAAGCTTCTTGAGGAGTTCCTTTCAGGAGAAATTAGTTTTCCCATTTCCCTTGAGCCATGCATCGGTTGATATTTTCCTTGGCTGGGGCTGCGTAGTTCTTGCTTGGCATTGTTCAATTCGTCTGGGTCTCGAAATTTTCGTTTCATCCTGTCAGATGCTAACGCAGGCATATCGTAAGCCTGAGAAACCGCCGCGAGGTCGCCCAGAAACCAACTTTCCAATTCATGGCAAACAACGCACACCAATGTTTGAGGGTGGCCGGTATTCTGGCATATGCGGAGAAGCGTTTTTTTGATTTCAGCACAATCTCCGCTGTCTTGGTCGCGCACAACGACAAACCTTGGCCTCGGTGGTAGCCATGCTTTCAGCTTCCCGGCGAGGCGTCGATCTAGGTCCTGCTTGCCTTCAAAGACAACAAATATTGGGTTGATTTCAGAAAAATTCTTTTCGACAAAGCCGATCAGGAACTCTCGAGCGGAAGGTTCCTCAAGGAAGAACGCGACATCAACCATAGGGGTCAACACCCTTGAAAAAACCTTCCTTCCAGAGATAGCCCATTTGATCTCCAGCTTTCATGAATTCAACGAGTTGCGGGTCTTGGTTGGCTCTCTCAATTGTGGTGTAGCCATTCTTTTTGGCTAGCCAGAAGACCTCATCGATGCTGGTTGCATTCAGAAAGTCAGGTGAATGCGTCGATACGAACACTTGTCCGCCCTTGTAAGCGTAGCTCCTGAATTCTTCCGCCAACTCCCATAGAAGCTTCGGGTAAAGTTGATTTTCTGGCTCTTCAACACATAGCAAAGGATGTGGGTCAGGATCATAAAGAAGGACGAGGTAAGCGAACATCTTTATCGTACCATCTGAGACGTGGCGCGCCAGAAACGGATCCTCGAAGGCTCCGTCCTGAAATCTAAGAAGAACCCTTCCTTCTTCTGTCGTCTTTGCGTCAACCTTACTGATCCCTGGTACGCGCCGAGATAGTTTTTTTAGAATTTCCTCAAATATTTTGGGGTGTCGCTCGTGGAGGTATTCGGTCACAAGGGACAAGTTCTCACCTGACGACGATAAGTGCTCGGCATAGCCGGCAAGTTGCTCCGGTCGAGCGGAGTTGATGTGGAAGTCTGAAACGTGCCACCTTTCTATTAGATTGGCCAGAGCAACGGCCGCTGGAAAGCGTTCAAACTGGGCAAGGCCCTTGATTGCAAGAATATCAGGCGACCGCAGTCGTTGTTGTTCACGATCTAGGTCAGCTACATCCTGCACGTTGTCCAGTTCATTCGTCACGGCATAGCCTTCGCCAAGGCGAAAATCCAAAAAATGCCACGGCTGCCCGCTTTGCCCACGCCGATATTTTAGTATTTCTCGCGTTACAACCGATCGTCCATTTCGCTCTCCAATGGAAACAAAATAAGTGACGAGAGGTGATTTTTCATCAACGCGGAATTTAACTTCGATTTCTATATCGCCTGTCGAGTTTCTGCTGCGGACTTCTCGAAATCCTCTGCTGCCTCCCAGTTTTACCAAAGCACTGTGGACATTTCCTGAAAGCGCTTCCTTTAAAAAACCAAAAACGGAAAAAAGTGTCGATTTTCCCGTACCATTCGCTCCAACAATGACGCAAAAGCTAGGGATATCTCGCATTCGAACATCGCGGAAAGCCTTGAAGTTTTTGATTTCGATTGACTCAATCTTCATTGGTAAGGCCTCTCTCGTAAGAGGCTGTTTTGCCATGGTCAATTCGGCTTGACAACCTTTGAACGGGCAGGTCTCAGATCGGGCAGGTCGCCGTTTCGAAATGCGCGGGTGCCTTGCCGTCCTTGAACACTTCCGGGTTCCTGTCATAGCCGGGGCCGACGATGAGGGCCTTGGCCGGCAGGATGCTCTGGTCAGCACTGGAGGTGACCTGCGTTTCCAGGCTTTGCAGCACGGCGCCGTCGGGCCCGACCACCCGGATCGACACCTTGTAGGGAACGCCCTTCTTCACGCAGGAAATATCCGGGCTCTCCAGCGCGACGCGGGTGAGGTTGGCAAACAGTCTGCGCTCCAGCATCAGCGGCGCGCCGCCCGCCGGGTTCTCGAACTCGGCCCGCACCACGGAGCCTTCCGGCACGGGTTCGGTGCGGTCGAGCGTGACCATGTAGGTGGCATAGGCGAGGCGGTAGTTGAAGACGAACATCTTGCCCGTCAGCTTGAGCGGATCGGCTCCCGTCTCGCGCTGGCAGGCGGCAAGGACAAGCAGGAGCGGCAGCAGGACCGGCCAGGATCGTCTCATGGTGCGTTCTCCTCGCGGTTGCGGCGGTAGTGGCGGCTGGCCTTCGCCCGGTTGCCGCAGACGGCCATGTCGCACCAGGCGCGCGAGCGGTTGCGGCTGCGGTCGAGGAAGAGCCAGTGGCAGTTCGGGCAGATCTTCAATCGTTCCGGCTCCGGATGCGCCAGCAGCAAAAGCGCGGAGCGCGCCGTCGCGGTGTCGAGCGCCCGTGGCCGGGTGCCGGAGTGGCGCAGCGTCGCGGCGATCGCCTCCAGCAGGTCGGCAAGCAGCGCCGGCGTCCCATGCCCCAGCACCTCGGCGCGGAAATGCTGGTCGATCGCCTCGCGCAGCGAAACGAGCCCGGCGCGCGCCTCCCCGGTGACCCTTTCGAGCGGGCCGAAGAGCGCGCGTTCCGCCCCGTGCCGGTCCGCCCCGGCGGAAAAGGCGTCCATGGTGGCGGGGTCGGCGAAACGATCGATCCGCCGCCCGGGATCGCCGCGCAGCACGACGGAATTAGCGACGTCGAGGGCGAGCGCGCCGCCGGAGAAACGATGCGGGGTCCAGGAGAAGGTCATGCGATATTCTAACTGGTAAAACTGTTTTTGCCAGTTATAATTTGCGCGCTCCTCCAGAACGGCCGGCCGCCGCTTTCCGGGAAGCCGATGTGACGAAGCGGAAGAGCCCGGAGCCGGCATGGCCTATTTCCTCCAGCAGATCGCCAATGCCGCGCCCGTCGCCGCGCTCTATGCGGCGCTCGCCTTCGGCTATTCGATCGCCTTTGCCGTGACGCGCCGGGCGGATATCGGCTATGGCGCGCTCTTCGCCTTCGCCGCGCAGATGTTTGTGCTGTTCTCCGGCTACGGCTGGGACCGCCTCTGGCTGGTTCTGCCCGCCGCCCTCGGCTTCGGCGCGGCCGTCGCGCTGCTCTACGGCGTCGGGGCCGGGCTCGTCGTCGGGCGCCATGTCATGCGCCCGCTCGCCTTTTCCTCGGACAATACGGTGGTGGTCGCCGCGCTCGGCGTCGTGCTGGTGCTGATGGAGACGGCGCGGCTCGCCTCCGACACGCGAAGCCTGTGGCTGCCGCCCTTCCTCAACGCGCCGGTCGTCCTTTGGAGCGATCGCGCCTTTCCGGTCGCGCTGACGGTCCTGCAACTGGCGAACACCCTTGCCATGGCGGCCATCGTCCTTGCCGGCCACGTCTTCCTCGCCCGCTCCGCCTGGGGCCGGCGCTGGCGGGCGGTCTCCGAGGACCGGCAGGCGGCGGAGCTTTGCGGCGTCGATGCGGCGGGCGTCTATCTCTCGGCCTATGCGCTCGCGGCCCTGATCGCCAGCCTCACCGGCATCCTCGCCGTCTCCTACTACGGCAATATGGATTTCGGCGGCGGCCTCACCTTCGGGGTGAAGGTTCTGTTCATCGCCGCCATCGGCGGGGCCGGCACGCCGCTCCTCTCGGCCCTCGGCGGCGCGCCATGGGCCTCGCCGAAACGCTGTGGAGCGCCTATGGCGATTTCCTGTGGCGGGACCTGGTGATCTTTTCGGGGCTGGTGCTGCTGCTGGTGATTTTCCGGCGGGAGCGGCCGGTACCGTAGAAGACGTACAATGTCGCGTGGATCCTCGGGTCGAGCCCGAGGATGACGTCAGAAGGAAGGGCATACGGACCAGTCACGCTGCCTTTTGCCGCACCGTTTGACGGTTAGGCAACCTCTTCTCCTCTCCGTCATCCTCGGGCTCGACCCGAGGATCCACGCGATATGGCAACCATGGCCGGCAGTTCCGCTAGGACCACGCCTCCCGCGCCCGGTCGTCGCTTTCCTTGGCATCCACCCAGCCGCCCTCGCTGCCGTCGGCGAAGTGCTCCTTCTTCCAGAAGGGGGCGGAGGTCTTCAGGAAATCCATGACGAAGGAGGCGCCGTCGAAGGCGGCGTGGCGGTGCGGGGCGAGCGCGACGACGAGCACGATGTTCTCGCCCGGTGCGATCCTGCCGACCCGGTGGATGGCGGCGATGCCGAGAAGCGAAAAGCGCTCCACCGCCTCCCGGCAGATGCGGCCGATCTCGGCCTCGGCCATGCCGGGGTAATGTTCGAGTTCCAGCGCGGAAAGTTTCCCGCCTTCGTCGCGGCAGAGGCCGGTGAAGGTGACGACGGCGCCGGCATCGCGCCGGCCGGCGGCAAGGCGGGCGGCCTCCGCGGCCGCATCGAAATCGTCCGTCTGGACGCGCACGACGACCGGGGCGCCGGCCACCGCTCAGCCCCCCGTCATCGGTGGGAAGAGGGCGATCTCGCGTGCGCCGATTATGGGCTCGTCGTGCTCGACATGCTCCTGGTCGATCGCGATGCGGATGACCTTCTCATGCTCCAGCGCGTGGGCATAGTCCTCGCCGAGTGTCTTGAGATAGGCGAGGAGGTCGCCGCCGGTCGTCACGGAGGCGGGCAAATCGATCTCTTCCTCGCCCTTGCCGATCCGTTCGCGCACCCAGGCGAAATAGACGAGCCTCGTCATCTTACTCGTCCACGATGTGCTTCAGGCCGACACGGAAATAGTCGTAGCCGGTATACATGGTGATGAGCGCGGCGGCCCAGAGCAGGGTGATGCCGATCTCGGTCGTATAGGGCAGCACCTTGTCGCCGGCGGGGCCGGCCAGAAGGAAGGCGATGGCGAACATCTGGATCGCCGTCTTCCACTTGGCGATGCGCGTGACGGGCACGGAGACCTTGAGGTCGGCGAGATATTCACGCAGGCCCGACACGAGGATCTCGCGGCACAGGATGATGATCGCGGCCCAGATCGTCCAGCCGGCGATGGTGCCGTCCGCGGCCATCAGCAGCAGTACGGAGGCGACCAGCAGCTTGTCGGCGATCGGATCCAGCATGCGGCCGATATTCGACGTCTGGTTCCAGATACGGGCGAGATAGCCGTCGAGATAGTCGGTGATCGATGCGACGACGAACAGCCAGAAGGCCGCCCAGCGCGCGAAGTCCGACGATTCCAGCCGCCCCTCGACGAAGAAGCAGAGAACGATCAGGGGTACGGCCACGATGCGGGCGTAGGTGAGGAGGTTCGGGATGCTGTATGCGCGGGAGGCCATGGATTCTTCGATCTCGACAGGTTTGCGGCTAGATGAGGTCTTTGTGACGGTGCCGTCAACCTTTGTTTCCGGCAATTCTTGGCGATTTTACGGAGCGCGGGGGAATGTCGCGGCCGTTTGCGGCATTCCGCCGCCGGCTACCCCGCCGCATCGTCGTGGAAATGGTTGTAGACGATGCGCGCGACGCTTTCGGAAATGCCGGCGACCGCCATCAGGTCGGCCATCGCCGCGCGGGAGACGGCCTTGGCGGTGCCGAAATGCTGCAGCAGGGCGCGCTTGCGCGTCGGGCCGACGCCGGCGATCTCGTCGAGCGGGTTCTTCACCATCTCCTTCTTGCGCCGCGCCCGGTGCGAGCCGATGGCGAAGCGGTGCGCCTCGTCGCGCAGGCGCTGCACGAAGTAGAGCACGGGGTCGCGCGGCGGCAGGGAGAAATCCGCAAGGCCCTTCATGAAGAAGCGCTCGCGCCCGGCCTCGCGGTCGGCGCCCTTGGCGACGCCGATGGCGATGACCTGGTCGGTGATGCCGAGTTCCTCCAGGATGGCGCGCACCGCCGTCATCTGGCCCTGGCCGCCGTCGATGAGGATGACGTCGGGCCAGGCGGGGAAGGGCAGGTCGGCTGCGTCCGCGCCCGGCTCGGCGCTGCGGTCCGGCAGGCCCTCTTCCTTGATGAGGCGCGAGAAGCGCCTTGTCATCACTTCCTTCATCATGCCGAAGTCGTCGCCGGGCGTGATCTCGGTCGATTTGATGTTGAACTTGCGGTACTGCCCCTTCACGAAGCCTTCCGGCCCCGCCACCACCATGCCGCCGACGGCATTGGTGCCCATGATGTGCGAATTGTCGTAGATCTCGATGCGGCGCGGCACGTAAGGCAGCTTGAAGGTCGCGGCAAAGCCTTCCAGCAGGCGCGATTGCGATGCGGTCTCCGCCAGCTTGCGGCCATGCGCCTCGCGGGCGTTGGCCACGACATGGTCGACGAGGTCCTTCTTCTCGCCGCGCTGCGGCACGGAGATGGCGACCTTGTAGTTCGAGCGCTCGGAGAGCGCCTGGCTGAGCAGGTCCATCTCCTCGACGGCCTCCGAGAGCAGGATCTGCCGCGGACAGGGCTTGTCGTCATAGAACTGGGCGAGAAAGGCGTTCAGCACCTCGCTGCCGGAAAGCTGCGGGTCGGCCTTGGGGAAATAGGCGCGGTTGCCCCAGTTCTGCCCGGTGCGGAAGAAGAAAACCTGGATGCAGGAGACGCCGCCCTCGTGGTGGATGGCGAAGATGTCGGCCTCTTCCACGCCGGCCGGGTTGATGCCCTGGTGGCTCTGGACGTGGCTGAGCGCGGCCAGCCGGTCGCGATAGACGGCGGCGCGCTCGAAATCGAGGTCTTCCGCCGCGTCGTTCATGGCGGCGGCCATGTGCGCCTTCACCTTCTGGCTTTTGCCGGAAAGGAAATCCTTCGCCTCCTGCACCAGGTCCGCATAGTCGGCATCGCGGATCTCATGGGTGCAGGGGGCGGAACAGCGCTTGATCTGGTAGAGCAGGCACGGCCGGGTGCGCGTTTCGAAGACGCTGTCCGTGCAGGTGCGCAGGAGGAAGGCGCGCTGCAGCGAGTTGATCGTGCGGCCCACCGCGCCGGCCGAGGCGAAGGGGCCGAAATAGTCGCCCTTGCGGCTGCGCGCGCCGCGATGCTTGAAGATCGCCGGCGCGCGCGTGTCGCCCGTCACGAGGATATAGGGGAAGGACTTGTCGTCGCGCAAAAGCACGTTGAAGCGCGGGCGCAGGCGCTTGATGAGGTTCGCCTCGAGCAGCAGCGCCTCGGTCTCGGTGCGCGTGGTGACGAACTCCATGTTCGCCGTCTGGCGGATCATCTGCGCGATGCGGTTGGAATGGCCGCGGCCCTGCGCATAGTTCGTCACGCGCTTCTTGAGGCTGCGCGCCTTGCCGACATAGAGCACGTCGCCCACCGCATTGAACATGCGGTAGACGCCCGGACTGTTCGGCAGGCGCTTGACGAAGAGCTGGATCAGTTCGGCCCCGACAAGGCCCTCGGGCGCGCCGCCGCCTTCGTTCCAGTCTATGCCGGGCGTGACGGCAGCGGTCGCCGCGGGGGCTTCCTGCAGCTCGTCCTCGTCGTCCGTTTCGTTCTCGTCATAGAGGATGCCGCCATCCTCCACCTTCCGGCCGTTCATTCCGTTATTCCCCCGACATCGGGTGTTTCCCAGGCGAGATGCTGCCCGCCGTCGAGCGCTATCATTTGCCCCGTAATGGAGGGCGTGTCGAACAAAAAGCGAACCGTGCGGCCAAATTCCGCAAGGCCGGGGCCGCGGCGCAGGATCAGCCCGTCCACCTGCGCCCGGAAAGCGGCGTCGTCCTGCCGCTCGTTGGGCAGCGACGGGCCGGGGCCGATGGCGTTGACGCGCACGCGCGGCGCAAAGCTCTGCGCCATGGTGCGGGTCGCCATCCACAGCGCCGATTTGGAAAGCGTGTAGGAATAGTAGCGCGGCGTCGGGTTCCAGACGCGCTGGTCGATGATGTTGACGATCGAGCCTGCGATGCCTTCGGGAAGCTGGCGCACGAAATCGCGCGCCAGGATCGATGGCGCCTTCACATGCACGGCGAAATGCCGGTCCCACAGCGCGTCGTCGAAGGCCTCCACCGTGTCGGGCTTGAAGAGCGAGGCGTTGTTGACGAGGAGGTCGATAGGCCCGAGCGCGTCCGCCGCCGCGTCGATCAGCCGGCCCGTCGCAGCACCGTCCGAAAGGTCGCATCGCAGGGCGACGGCCCGTCCGCCGCCGGCATTGAAGGCGCGGGCCATCGCCGCGGCGTCTTCCAGGGACGTGTTGGCGTGGATGGCGACGGAAAAACCGTTCGCGATGAGGTCTTCCACGATGGCCTTGCCGATGCGTTTCGCGCCGCCCGTCACGAGGGCCGTCCTGAGGGGCTTGTTCACGAAAATCCGTCCTGCCGATTCATTTGTTTAACCGGCCCAAGATATAGACATCCCGGCGCAGGCTTAAACTCCCCCTGACAATTGGTTGCGGAAAAATTAACCGGAAAAGCATGTTCAAAGTAATTTGAAGTATATTTTACCGATTTTAACATTTGTTGATTTTATGGTTAACAAATCCCCTGGTGCGCAAAAGTCACATCCCATTTGTGCCGCCCCGTTGCCACAATCATTTCACATTTTGGCTCTTTCAATTCCTCAATCTTTATTCAATTTCCGCTCAACCGGGCGGGACTGAATTGGAAATGACGATGCCCGATCGCCTCCCAAAGCGGGCGTCGTTCAGTAAAGGAGAATATCATGCGTACACTTATCGCCACCCTCGTCGCTTCGACCGTTTCCCTGGTCGCTTTCCAGGCCGCTCACGCTGCTGACGCCATCGACGAAATTCCGCAGGCTCCGGCCGCCGAATATTCCGAGCCGGTCGCCAGCGGCAACTGGGCCGGCGCCTATGCCGGTGGTACGGCAAGCTGGCAGCGCGGCGACTTCAACCATCAGGGCGATGCCAAGGCGAACGGCCTCGGCGGCGGCGTCTACGGCGGCTACAACATGCAGAACGGCCAGCTCGTCTACGGCGGCGAAGCGGACCTGAACTATTCGGGCGTCGATGCCGAGCGCAACGGCCTGAAGGGCAAGCAGGGCGTCAACGGCTCGATCCGTGGCCGCGTCGGCGTCGACATGAACCCGGTCCTCGTCTACGGCACGGCCGGCATCGCCGGCACCAATGTCGAGATGAAGAACGGTGCCGGCAAGGACGACCGCAACATGGTCGGCTGGACCGCCGGTGCCGGTGCCGAAGCCTTCGTGACCAACAACGTCACGGCGCGTATCGAATACCGCTACAGCGACTACCAGAAGAAGAGCTTCAACCTCGGCGGCACCAAGGTGAAGTCCGGCTTCGAAGACCACAGCGTCCGCGTCGGTCTCGGCGTGAAGTTCTAAGCCGAACGGCTTTGGATAATGCGGAAAGGCCGGGCGGAAGCCCGGCCTTTTCTGCGTCTTGAAGACCCCAACCACCCCCGACGTCATCCTCGACCTTGAGCCGAGGATCCACCGGCGTGGGCGGAGCGTGGATGGTCGGGTCAAGCCCGACCATGACGGTGGGGAGGAAAGGCGGACCTCCTTGAAGTCGAGGCGGTGCGGCAGGCGTCGGCCTTCCTGCTCGTCTCAATCCCTGAACTGCGCGTAGTCCGGGAAAACTGCCTCGAAACGCGAAAGGAAGCGCTTCAGCTTCGGCCGGCCGCGCTGCCATTTGCCGGCAAAGCGCAATTCGATGTAGCGCAGCATGGCGGCGAGCGCGAAATGGCCGGCATTCGGCTTCTTGCCGAGCCGCGGCATGTTGGCCTCGAGATGGTCGAGCGCGCGCTCGACCTTCTGCCACTGCCGGTCGATCCAGGGCTGGTGGACCTTTTCCTCCGGCCGCAGGCGGCGCTCGTAGACGATGGCGAGCAGGCTGTCGCAGATGCCGTCGGCCGTCGCCTCCAGCACGTCCACCTCCGTGCGCTTTGCCGCATTGCGCGGATAGAGCGCGCCCTTCGTCTGGCGGTCGATATAGTTCATGATTGCGCGGCTGTCGAAGACGGCAAGGCCGTCGTCCGTCAGGAGCGTCGGGATCTTGCCGAGCGGGTTGGCGGCCAGGAGTTCCGCCGGGTCGGCATTGGTGTCGGTGGCCACCGACTGCGCGGCAAGGCCGGCGAAATGCGCGGCCATGCGCACCTTGGTGGAATAGGGCGAGGCACTCGAATAGAAGATCTTCATCAGCGGCATCCTGTTCTAGCGAATGGGTGGTTGGTCGATGGATTTGGCCCGGCAGCCGGCACGGTCGACGGCAGGGCAGATGCGGAAGGAAAGGTCGGCCGTCATGCAGATGCGGACTTCCTCCAGCCGTCCGCCCTCGCAGGTGACGGCGATGCCCTTGCGGTCGAGGCCGGGATTGGCGGCGATGAAGGCCGCCTCCACCGCATCGGGAGAAAGCCGGCTGCCGCCGCGCTGCGGCGTGAGGGCGGCGGGAATGTCGACACGCTCGAAGGCAGCGCGGGTGACGGCGAAATAGTCCTTCTGGCCGAGACCCGAGCAGGAGCCGTGCTTGCGCCACTGATGGCCGATCAGGCCCATCGACGGGATGATGTCGAGCACGGTGCGGCCGAGGCTCTCCGGCACGCGGTCCGGCTGGCGCGTCGGGCAGAATTCGGGATAGCCGTGCTCGTTCTGCGGCCACAGCCCGTGCACGATGAAGCCGTTGTCTTCGCCGCGCCGGCATTGCTGCGTCCGGCCGCCGGCATCGTTGCCGGCGCACCAGGTCGGCGACCAGGAGAGCGACAGGACGTAGAAATCGAACCCCTTGCCGAGCGGCACCGCCGCGCGCCGTTCCGGCGCCTTGCGGCTTGTCTCCGTCTTCGGCTTGTCGGCCGGCTTCTCCTCGCTGCAGCCGGCAAGCAGCGCCACGCCGGCGAGCAGCAGGAAGAGGGGGCGGGCGAGGGGAATGCGGGACGGCAGGCTCATGGGCGGGCGGCAGGAAATGGCGTCATCGAGGTTTTCCGGTTCGGCGCGCGATTGTTGCCGCCGGGCGGCAAAGGTCAAGAGGCCTTCGCTTCCCCCGCGATCCAGAAGGCGCGAGCCGAGGCGAAGCGGTCCTGCGCCAGCCGCTCCTTGAGGAAGGGCAGGAGGACGTCGAGTTCCTGCTTCAGCGTATAGGGCGGATTGACGACGATGAGGCCGGAGCCCGTCAGCCCCGTCGTCTCCCGGTCGCTCCTCACGGTAAGCTCGGCGCAAAGCATCTTTGGAATGCCCGCCTCCTTCAGCGCCTTGTGGAAAGCGGCGATGGGCGCGTTCTTCTTTAGCGGATACCACAGGCAGTAGACCCCGCCGGGAAAGCGGCGCACGGCCTTTTGCAGTCCGTCGACCAGCCGCTCGTACTCGCCCTCGATCTCGAAGGGCGGATCGACCAGCACGATGCCACGCTTCTCCTTCGGCGGCAGGTGCGCTCCGAGCGACAGCCAGCCGTCGAGCCTTGTGATGCGACTCTGGAAGTCGCCGTCGAACAGGCGGTGCAGCGTCTCGTAGTCGTCGGGGTGCAGTTCCATGGCGGAAAGCCGGTCCTGCGGGCGGAACAGCAGGCGCGCCAGCTTCGGCGAGCCTGGGTACCAGGTCAGCCCGCCTTGCGGATTGAGTTCGTGAACGGCCTTCAGGTAGGGCGCGAGGATGTCGGCCACCGCCGGCGGCATGTCGCCGTCGAGGAGCCGGCCGATGCCGTCACGCCATTCGCCGGTCTTCTGGGCTTCCTCACTGGAGAGGTCGTAGAGCCCGATGCCCGCATGGGTGTCGAGCACGCGAAAGGCCTTGTCCTTGCCCTGCATGTAAAGGACGAGGCGGGCGAGCACGGCATGCTTCAGCATATCCGCGAAATTGCCGGCATGGTAGATGTGGCGGTAGTTCATTTCAGGCCCCGGCGACGCCCACGATCATCCGCGCTGATGCGACGATGAATTGTTGCAATGGTAGAATGATTTGCCTTTTGGCACTTCGTGCTCTGCAATATAGAAAAGCCATGAACGTTGCGACCCCCCATATCGGAAAACCGCGCATCGGCCATTCGGCCTGTCCGCACGACTGTCCCTCCACCTGCGCCCTCGATGTCGAGATCGGCGCGGACGGGCGCATCGGCCGCGTCAAGGGCAGCGCGGACAACAGCTACACGGCCGGCGTCATCTGCGCCAAGGTCGCCCGCTATGCCGACCGCCTCTATCATCCCGACAGGCTGATGAAGCCGCTGGTGCGCAAGGGCGACAAGGGCAGCGGCGAATGGGCCGACATCTCCTGGGAGGCCGCGCTCGACGCCATCGCCGAAAGCTTCGTCAGGGCCGAGCAGGCGCATGGTAGCGAGGCGGTCTGGCCCTATTTCTATGCCGGCACGATGGGCCTCGTGCAGCGCGATTCCATCGAGCGCCTGCGCCACGCGAAGCGCTATTCCGGCTTCTTCGATTCCATCTGCACCAATCCGGCCTGGACCGGCTTTTCCATGGGCGCCGGCACGCTGCGCGGGCCCGATCCGCGCGAGATGGCGAAGTCGGATTGCGTGGTGATCTGGGGCACCAACGCGGTCTCCACGCAGGTCAACGTGATGACCCATGCGGTCAAGGCCCGCAAGGAGCGCGGGGCGAAGATCGTCGTCGTCGATATCTACGACAACCCGACGATGAAGCAGGCCGACCTTGCGCTGAAGCTGCGGCCGGGCACCGACGCGGCGCTCGCCTGCGCCGTCATGCACGTCGCCTTCCGCGACGGCTATGCCGACCGCGCGTACATGGAAAAATACGCCGACGACCCGGCCGGCCTCGAGGCGCATCTTGCGAGCCGCACACCCGAATGGGCGGCCGGTATCACCGGCCTTACGGTCGAGGAGATCGAGACCTTCGCCGCCCTCGTCGGGCGCACCAGGAAGAGCTTCTTCCGCCTCGGCTACGGCTTTACCCGCAGCCGCAACGGCGCGGTCTCCATGCATGCGGCGCTCTCCATCGCCACCGTGCTCGGCTCCTGGCAATATGAGGGCGGCGGGGCGTTCCACAGCAATTCCGCCATCTTCCACCTGCGCAGGGGCGAGGTGATGGGCCTGAAGCTCGTCGATCCCGATATCCGCACGCTCGACCAGTCGCAGATCGGCCGCATCCTCACGGGTGACGCCGTTGCGCTGCGCGGGCGCGGCCCGGTCACCGCCATGCTCATCCAGAACACCAATCCGGTCAATGTCGCGCCCGAGCAGCGCCTGGTGAAGCAGGGGTTCCTGCGCGACGACCTGTTCGTCGCCGTGCACGAGCATTTCATGACCGATACGGCGAAACTCGCCGATATCGTGCTGCCGGCCACCATGTTCGTCGAGCATGACGATATCTATCGCGGCGGCGGCCACCAGCACATCCTGCTCGGCCCCAAGCTCGTCGAGCCGCCCGCGACGGTGCGCAGCAACCTCTTCGTCATCGAGGAACTGGCAAGGCGCCTCGGCGTCGGCGGCATGCCGGGCTTCGGGCTCTCCGCGCAGGAGCACATCACCCGCATGCTGCCCTATTACGACCTCGATTTCGACGGCCTGAAGGAGGAGAAGTGGATCGACTGCCAGCCGGATTTCGAGACCGCGCATTTTTTCCGGGGTTTTGGCTTTCCCGACGGGAAATTCCGCTTCCGGCCGGACTGGACGAACACGCCGGCCCCCAACAAGCCGCCCAAGGTGCTCGGCGCCTTCGGCCCGCATGAGGACCTGCCGGCCTTCCCGGACTATGTTCCGGTCATCGAGACGGTCGACGCCGAACACCCGTTCCGCCTCGCGACATCGCCCGCCCGCACCTTCCTCAACTCCACCTTCACGGAGACGAAGGGCTCGCGCGAGCGCGAAGGCCGGCCGGAGGTGATGATCCATCCGGAGGATGCGGCCGCGAACGGCATTGCGGAGGGCGAGATCGTGCAACTCGGCAATCCCCGCGGCGAGATCCGCCTGCACGCGAAGGTCACCGACGGCGTGAAGCCGGGCGTCCTGATCGCCGAGGGCATCTGGCCGAATTCCGCCCATCTCGACGGCGAGGGCATCAATGTCCTGACCGGTGCCGACCCGGTCGCGCCCTATGGCGGCGCCGCCTTCCACGACAACCGCGTCTGGCTGCGCAAGGTCTGAGGGGTCCCATGATGCTTGATTCTGCCGCCCCCATCCGCATCGTCGACCAGCAGACGGTCTGGAAGCGGTTCATCCACCTTCGTACCGTCGTGGTCGAGCAGAGGCGGACGGACGGACGGGTCGAGCGGCTCGATCGCGAGGTCCACGACCACGGCGCGGCGGCCTGCGTGCTGCTGGTCGATCCCGCCCGCCAGTCGCTCGTTCTCGTGCGCCAGTTCCGCCCCGGCGCCTTCTTCGGCGGCCATCCGGACGGCTTCCTGACGGAGGTGCCGGCAGGCCTGCTCGACGACGACGCGCCCGAGGTGGCCGTCGCCCGCGAGGCGATGGAGGAGACCGGCTATGCCGTGCGTGACGTCAGCCACCTCTTCGACCTCTATTCCAGCCCCGGCACGCTGACCGAGCGTGTCGGCTGCTTCGTCGCCCGCATCGACGCGAGGGTCCGCGACGGCAAGGGCGGCGGCGTGGACGGGGAGGGCGAGGATATCGAGATCGTCGAAATGCTGATCGACGACGCCTACGGCCTCATCGCGACGGGCGGCATCCAGGACGCCAAGACGATCGTTATGCTGCAATGGCTGATGCTGCACCGGGCGGAGTTTTACTGAGTCGCGGGTAATTCCCGCCGCCATCGCGACATTCCGATACCCCCCTCTGCCCTGCCGGGCATCTCCCCCACAAGGGGGGAGATCGATTTGGGGCGATGCTGTGCCACGATTCAATCTCCCTCCTTGTGGGGGAGATGCCCGGCAGGGCAGAGGGGGGTGTCACACCACGGTGTTGACGCCGCCACAGCCGTTCTTGCGCAGGCTCCGGCCCCCCAAGCCTTGACAAACAGCCCCGGCCATGCGCTTTTCCGCGCGATTTTTCTTGGTCGCTGCGCCGGGTTCTTCCCGCGCGGCCTATCAGCATTTCAGGATACCACGATGCACCGTTACCGCAGCCACACCTGCGCCGCCCTCCGCAAGTCCGACGTCGGCGGCACCGTCCGTCTTTCCGGCTGGGTCCATCGCGTTCGCGATCACGGCGGCGTGCTCTTCATCGACCTGCGCGACCATTACGGCATCACCCAGGTTGTCGCCGACCCCGATTCGCCGGCCTTCAAGAAGGCCGAGACCGTGCGCGGCGAATGGGTGATCCGCATCGACGGCCTCGTCAAGGCGCGCACCGAGGACACGGTCAACAAGGCCATGCCGACCGGCGAGATCGAGCTTTACGCGCAGGAGATCGAAGTGCTCTCGGCCGCCAGGGAACTGCCGCTGCCGGTCTTCGGCGAGCCGGAATATCCGGAAGACGTGCGCCTGAAGTACCGCTTCATCGACCTGCGCCGCGAGACGCTGCACAAGAACATCGTCAAGCGCACGCAGATCATCTCCGCCATGCGCAAGGGCATGGGCGAGGCGGGTTTCGCTGAATACACGACGCCGATCCTCACCGCCTCCTCGCCGGAAGGCGCGCGCGACTTCCTCGTGCCGAGCCGCATCCATGAAGGACAGTTCTTCGCCCTGCCGCAGGCCCCGCAGCAGTACAAGCAGCTGCTGATGGTCGCCGGCTTCGACCGCTACTTCCAGATCGCCCCGTGCTTCCGCGACGAGGACCCGCGCGCCGACCGCCTGCCGGGTGAATTCTACCAGCTCGACGTCGAGATGAGCTTCGTCACCCAGGAAGACGTCTGGGAGACCATGGAACCGATGATGACGGCCGTCTTCGAGGAGTTCGCCGAGGGCAAGCCTGTCACCAAGCAGTGGCCGCGCATCCCCTATGACGAGGCGATCCGCAAATACGGCTCCGACAAGCCGGACCTCAGAAACCCCATCGTCATGCAGGCCGTCACTGATCACTTCGCGGGCTCGGGCTTCAAGGTCTTCGCGAACATGATCGCCTCCAACCCGAAGGTCCAGGTCTGGGCGATCCCGGCCAAGACCGGCGGCTCGCGCGCCTTCTGCGACCGCATGAACGCCTGGGCGCAGTCGACCGGCCAGCCCGGCCTCGGCTACATCTTCTGGCGCAAGGAGGGCGACAAGCTCGAAGGCGCAGGTCCCCTTGCCAAGAACATTGGTGAGGAGCGCACGGAAGCCATCCGCACGCAGCTCGGCCTCGACGACGGCGACGCCTGCTTCTTCGTCGCCGGCGATCCGGCCAAGTTCTACAAGTTCGCCGGCGAAGCCCGCACCCGCGCCGGCGAGGAACTGAACCTCGTCGACCGCGACCGCTTCGAAATGTGCTGGATCGTCGATTTCCCGTTCTACGAATGGAACGAGGACGAGAAGAAGGTCGACTTCGCACACAACCCCTTCTCCATGCCGCAGGGCGGCCTGGAGGCCTTCGACAGCAAGGATCCGCTGGAACTCAAGGCCTACCAGTACGACGCGGTCTGCAACGGCTTCGAGATCGCCTCGGGCTCGATCCGTAACCAGTCGCCCGAACTGATGGTCAAGGCATTCGAGAAGGTCGGCCTTACGCGGGACGACGTGGAAGAGCGCTTCGGCGGCCTCTACCGCGCCTTCCAGTACGGCGCCCCGCCGCATGGTGGCTGCGCTTTCGGCGTCGACCGCGTGGTCATGCTGCTCGTCGGCGCGAAGAATCTCCGCGAGATCTCGCTGTTCCCGATGAACCAGCAGGCGCAGGACCTCCTGATGAACGCCCCGTCGCCGGCCACCCCGACGCAGCTTCGGGAACTCGCGCTGCGCGTCGTGCCGTCGCAGAAGAAGGACTGAGCCAGAACGGCTGTATCCCGCGAAAGGGCCGGTGGAGACACCGGCCCTTTCCATTTGCACGGACGCCACAATGCCGCGAATTCGCCGCCAGTCGATCCCAATTCCGCGCGCAATCAGTCGAAATGCACCCCTAGCGTGAAGGTGCGCCCGAAAGAGGCGATTCACGACTGGAGGGACTTTTCATGACAACCACCGAAGCGGACGATCCCGTCCCCGCATCCCCGCGCCATCCGAATGTCGAGCCGCGCCCCCTTGCCACGTTCCTGCGCTCGCCCGGCGTCAAGTTCATCATGATCGGCATCATTTCCGTGGTGCTGCTGGTGCCGCTGCTCCTGGTCTGGGGCCTGACGGAGGAGCGCGCGCAGCGCGCGGCCGACGTCTCGCGGCGCATCGCCCATGGCTGGGGCGGCGACCAGGCGATCAACGGCCCGTATCTCGCCGTGCCCTTCGAGGTCGAGCGCAGCCGCATGATGGATACGCGCACCGTCGTCGAGCGGGTTACCGAATGGGTGCTCGTCATGCCGGAAACGCTCGACGTGACGGCCGACCTGACGGCCGAGGAGCGCAGGCTCTCCATTTACACGCTGCCGGTCTACAACGGCGCACTGACGCTGAAGGGGCGCTTTGCCGGCAACATCCTGCAGGACCTCGCGCAGTTCGACGGCACGCCGCAACTCGACCGGGCGTTCCTCGTGCTCAACATCAACGACATCACCGGCATCCGCTCCGATGCCGGCGTGACGATCGACAACGGCGCCGCACGGCCTTTCGATCCCGGCATGCGGCAGATCTCCGCGATGGCGAGCACGGGAACGGACGGCTATGCCTCGCCACAGACGAGTGCCGGCGTGCACCGGATGATCGAACGTCCGCTCGTCGAGAACGGCTTTGCCTTCGAGATCGCCCTGTCGCTCAACGGCTCGCGCAGCTTCGCCGTCGCGCCCGCCGGGCAGACGACGAGCTTTTCCGCCAGGGCGAACTGGCCGCATCCGGGTTTCGAGGGCCTCTTCCTGCCGGAGGAGAAGACGATCACCGCGACGGATTTTTCGGCCAGGTGGACGATCCCCTATCTCGCCCGCGGCATCGACCGCGTCGCCACGGGCCCGACCCTGCCGCTATCGGGCAGCATGATGTCGATCAATCTCGTGGAGCCGGTGCAGTTCTACCAGGTGGTCTCGCGCACGCTGAAATATTCGATCGGCTTCATCTCGCTCGTCTTCCTCGCCGTCTTCGTCGTGGAGCTGAAGGGCGGGCGCATGGTGCACTGGATCCAGTATGTGCTGACGGGCCTTGCGCTCATCGTCTTCTACGTGCTGCTCCTGGCGCTCGCCGAGCATACCGGCTTCACCATCGCCTATGCGGCGGCCTCGCTTGCCACGACGCTCCTCATTGCCGCCTATCTCGGCAGCGCGACGGGCAGCCGTGGGAACGGCCTGTCGCTCGGCGCTGTGCTGCTCTCGGCCTATGGCGTCATGTACCTGGTGCTGCGCGAGGACGAATATGCGCTGCTCGCCGGCGCGCTGATCTCCTTCGTCACCATCGCCGCGACCATGTATGCGACGCGGCGCGTCGAATGGTCGGCGCCGGCGCCGCAGGCACTCCCGGCGCGTTGAGCAAGCCTTCGAAAGCAAAAGGCCCGGGGCGGTTGCCCCGGGCCTTTCCATGCGTGCGATGGGCCGCGTGGCGGCTTACATCTCGTCGTTGGCCGTGACGGTGACGCCGAGAACCTGCGGGATGGTCTGCGGCGCGCCCATGGCGGCGCCCATGATCATCGGGAAGGGCACCGGCTCCTTCGGCTCGGCGCTGATCGTGATGCTCTTGGGGTCGTCGAGATAGGCGTTGGCGGCCTCCGCGATCTGGTTCTGCAGGTCCGGCATGTTGAGCTGGGCGAGCATGATCGGGATCAGGCCTTTCAGCGACTGGGCCATCTGGTCGCCCGAAACGCCCTGTTCGCTGCCGGCATAGTCGAGCAGCTTCTTGGTGATCGAGGCGTCCTCGAAGGAGATGGCGGCGCTGTTGAAGGTCAGCTGCTGGACGAGGCCCATCATGGACATGCCCATGGCGGCGTTCGCCTCTTCCTTGTTCGGGTTGGCTTCGGCGGCCTTGATCGCCTCCTGCATGCCCTTCAGGAAGTCGAGCGTGTAGCCGGAGAACTCCAGCGAGAGGCTGAGGCTGCCGACATCCTTGAAATCGAAGGTGTATTCGTCGACGGCGAGCTTGCCGCTGGCCAGCTCCCAGCTGCCGGACATGGTGACCTTGCCGTCGAGCGAGCTCATGCCGAGCTTGGCGAGTGCGTCCTTGGCCTTGGGATCCTCGACGCTGGTCAGGTCGGCCTTGAGGTCCGACAGGGTGGCGTCGAATTCGAGGCCGGCATCGCCGTCCATGCGCGTGATGTTCGCCTCCATGCCGGACATGGAGAAGACTTCCTTGCCCTTGGAAGTGACGGAGACGGGACCGGCGGTGGCCGATTCGTACATCAGCAGCGAGTCCAGCGTGCCGGAAACGACCTTGCCGGGAATGGTGACGCCGTTGATGGCGATATCCTTGGCCGAAACCGTGGCATCCGCTTCGGTGGCGTTGATGTCCTGGAACGACACGGTCTCCACGGTGTAGCCGCCTTCGCCGTCTTCCTCGACGCCGTCCATGGTGATGGTGCCGAGCTTGAGCGGAGCCTCTGCGCCGGTGGCCTTCAGCTCGGCATTTTCCAGCGTCACGGTGGAGCCGTCGGCGGCGACGTTCGACGAGCTGATCGTCACGCCGCTCGTGGCATAGGTGGCGTTCAGCTTGGCGAGCAGATCCGCGCCGTCGAGCGCGAAGGCGGGGCTCGCCAGGGTGGCGAGCGCGGCGCCGGCGAGCAGGGAGCGGAAATGGGAGGTGCGCATCATGTGAGGCTCTCTTTCTGGATTTTTGGACGGCTGCCTTGCCGTTACCGCTGCTATACGTGCGGCGCGGCGACTATATTCGGGCCGCCATAACTTTCCACGGAAATCTCGCCGGCGGGCCGGATTTCCCGCGCGGTTTTCGGAACGCTATCCACAGGCAGGTCGCCCGGTTTCCTTGCCGCGAATCGGCAGGAACGCTAGTCAAGTCCCATGGGACAGAACACTTTGCCGCCCGATGGCGGAGACGACAACATCGTGCCGGTCGACCTCAAGGCGGCGCTGGAAGAGCGCTACCTCGCCTATGCGCTGTCGACCATCACGCAGCGCGCGCTGCCGGATGTGCGCGACGGCCTGAAGCCGGTGCACCGCCGCATCATCCACGCGATGAGCGAAATGGGCCTCAGGTCCAATTCCTCCTTCAAGAAATGTGCGCGTATCGTTGGCGACGTCATCGGTAAGTTCCACCCGCATGGCGACCAGTCGGTCTACGATGCGCTGGTGCGCCTGGCGCAGGACTTCTCGCAGCGCTATCCGATCGTCGACGGGCAGGGGAACTTCGGCAATATCGACGGCGACAACGCCGCCGCCTACCGATACACCGAAGCGCGCATGACCGAGGTCGCCACGCTGCTGCTCGAAGGCATCGGCGAGGATGCCGTCGATTTCCGCCCGACCTACAACGAGGAGGACGAGGAGCCGGTCGTCCTGCCCGGCGCCTTCCCGAACCTGCTCGCCAACGGTTCCTCCGGCATCGCCGTCGGCATGGCGACGTCCATTCCCTCGCATAACGTGCATGAACTGTGCGACGCCGCGCTCCACCTCATCCGCCATCCCGAGGCGGATGTCGAGAAGCTCACCGAATTCGTGCTCGGCCCGGATCTTCCGACCGGCGGCATCATCATCGACGGCCGCGAGAGCATCATCGAGGCCTACAGGACGGGCCGCGGCGGCTTTCGCGTGCGCTCGAAATGGGAGACGGAGGATCTCGGCCGCGGCGGCTACCAGATCGTCGTCACCGAGATCCCCTACCAGGTGCAGAAGTCGCGGCTGATCGAGAAGATCGCCGAACTGCTCATCGCCCGCAAGCTGCCGCTGCTGGAGGATATCCGGGACGAATCGGCGGAAGACGTGCGCATCGTGCTGGTGCCGAAGAGCCGCACCGTCGACCCGACGATCCTGATGGAATCGCTGTTCAAGCTTTCGGAGCTGGAAAACCGCATTCCGCTCAACATGAACGTGCTGTCGATGGGGCGCGTGCCGAAGGTCATGGGCCTGAAGGACGTGCTCGTCGAATGGCTCGCCCACCGGCGCGAGGTGCTGCAGCGCCGCTCGCGGCACCGGCTCGCTGCCATCGACCGGCGCCTGGAAATCCTCGGCGGCTACCTCGTTGCCTATCTCAACCTCGACGAGGTGATCCGCATCATCCGCGAGGAGGACGAGCCGAAGGTCTCCCTGATGGAGACCTTCTCGCTCACCGACGTGCAGGCCGAGGCGATCCTCAACATGCGCCTGCGCTCGCTGCGCAAGCTCGAGGAGTTCGAGATCCGCACCGAATTCGACAACCTGTCGAAGGAGAAGGCGGAGATAGAGGCGCTGCTGGCGTCCGATGAAAAGCAGTGGCAGACCGTCGCCTGGGAGATCGGCGAGGTTCGCAAGAAATTCGCCAAGGCCACCGAGATCGGCCGCCGCCGCACCCAGTTCGCCAGCGCGCCCGAGGCCGATGTCGAGGCTATCCAGCAGGCGATGATCGAGAAGGAGCCGGTCACCGTCGTTATCTCGGAAAAGGGCTGGATCCGCGCGCTGAAGGGCCATATCGCCGATACGTCGGGCCTCCAGTTCAAGGAGGGCGACGCGCTGAAGGTGGCCTTCCCGGCGCAGACGACCGACAAGGTGCTGATCATGACGACGGGCGGCAAGGTCTATACGCTCGGCGCCGACAAGCTGCCGGGCGGGCGCGGCCATGGCGAGCCCCTGCGCATCATGGTCGACATGGAGAACGACCAGGACGTGCTGACCGCCTTCGTGCATGACGCCTCGCGCAAGGTCATCGTCGCCTCGCAGGCCGGCAACGGCTTCATCGTTTCGGAAACCGAGATGGTCGCCAATACCCGCAAGGGCAAGCAGGTGATGAATGTCGGCATGCCCGACGAGGCGAAGCTGGTGGTGCCGGTGCGCGGCGACCACGTCGCCGTCGTCGGCGAGAACCGCAAGATGCTGGTCTTCCCGCTGGCGCAACTGCCGGAAATGTCGCGCGGCAAGGGCGTGCGCCTGCAGCGCTACAAGGACGGCGGCGTCTCGGACCTGCGCTGCTTCGCCATCGCCGACGGCCTCACCTGGGACGACAGCGCCGGCCGCAATTTCGTGCGCAGCAAGGACGAGCTTGCCGAGTGGCTGGCCGACCGCGCCGGCGCCGGTCGCACCGTTCCGAAGGGTTTCCCGCGCAGCGGCAAGTTCAGCGGCTGATCAGCCGGGATAGGGGATGCTGAGGTCGCGCAGGAAGCGGGTCGCACCCTCCTCGTCGATCTCGCCGGCGGCGACGGCGAGGACGAAGGTATAGAGTGTCGCGTCGTCAGTCGCTATCTCGAAGCCGTTGTCCATCAGGAAGACCGCGGCAGCGACGATGGCGATACGCTTGTTGCCGTCGACAAACGCATGGTTCTTCGCCAGCCCATAGAGATAGGCGGCGGCGAGTTCGAATATATCCTCGCAGCCGTAATATGCCTTGTTGATAGGGCGGGCCAAAGCCGACTCGAACGCATTTTCGTCCCGCAATCCTGCCGCACCGCCGAACCGCTGGATCTGAACGGCATGCAATCGCTCGACCAGAGGACGATCGAGGAAGACGACGGTCATTCTGCAAGCTTCTTGAGCGCGACCTTGTAGCGGTCCATGAACTTCTCGGCGTGGTCGAGTTGACGCTCGAAATCGCCATCTACCGCACTGAGAACAAGCTTGCTGCCCTCGCTCGTCATGGTGATCTCGTCGCCAGCCTTGACGCCCATGCGGTCGAGGACTTCCTTGGGAATGATGATGCCTTCGGAATTACCGATCTTGCGGATAGTTACGTTCATGGTGGCGACCCTTTGTTATAACCAAGTTATAACATCGTGCATCTCGAACTTCAACTCACCCCGCAAACGGAAACTGCGCCGCCGCATCGTCTGTCCGGGCGGCGCGGGCTTTTGCGCGCATCTGCCAGAGCGAATGGGCCAAGAGCGCGAGGATGAGGATGGAGCCGCCGGCAAGGGTCTGGCGGCTGGGCGTCTCGGAGAAGACGATCCAGACCCAGATGGGGGCGAGCACCGTTTCCACGAGGTAGAACATGCCGACTTCCGGGGCGGAGAGATAGCGCGGGCCGGTCGCCAGGCACCAGAAGGCAAGGGGAAGGAGCACGAGGCCGTTGAACAGGATATAGGCCGGCTCGGCGATCGAAAGGCCGCCGGGCGGCAGCAGGAACAGGGCGACGACGCCGGAAAGCGCGGCCGCGACGAGCGGCACGAAGCCCATGTCTGCGCCGCTCCTGCGGCTCAGCGTCAGGGCGATCGCCAGCAGCAGCGCCGAACAGGCGGCCATCGCGTCGCCGAAGAGGTTTCCGCTCGAAAGCCCGTCATGCACGATCAGGAGGACGCCCGCGACCATGGCGGCCATGGTGAGGAGTGTGGCGTTGGCGGGGCGCTCGCCGAGGAAGATCCAGGAGAGGACGGCGGCGAACATCGAGGTGAAGGCGAGGATGAAGACGACATTGGCTGTCGTCGTGTTGAACACCGCCAGCATGAAAGTCAGCCCGTTGACGGCGTAGCACAGGCCGACCAGGAGGCCGATGCGCCCCGGAACAAGCACCGTCCGGCGGCGCAGGACGACATTCAGGCAGGCCCAGAGCGCGATGGCCACCGCGAACACCGAGATGTTGCGCACGGCGACCATCGACCAGACGTCCCCGTCGGCCGAGCGGATCAGCGGGATGTCGAAGGAGAGGGCGAGGCCGCCGATTGCGGTGATGAGAAGACCCTTGCGGTGAAGGGCGGGATCGCTTGTCGAGGGCACGGCAGGACCGAATCTGGGGTTACGGGGCGTTGGTCTCGTCGTTATAGCGTTCCCAGCCGCGCGGCATCAGGTGCTCCTGCGGCAGAAACTTTGTCTTGTAGTCCATTTTGCGCGATCCCTTGACCCAATAGCCGAGATAAACATGCGGCAGGCCGAGCGCCTTCGCGCGGCGGATGTGGTCGAGGATCATGAACGTGCCGAGGGAGCGCTCCGCCGCCTCCGGATTGTAGAAGGAATAGACCATGGACAGGCCGTCGCCCATGCGGTCGGTCAGCGCCACCGCGAGCAACTCGCCTTGCGGGCGCTCCTTGAGCCCCGAGCCTTCCTCGCGCAGGCGGTATTCGATGATCTTCGTGTGGACATGGGTGTCCTCCACCATCATCGCATAGTCGAGCACCGACATGTCCGACATGCCGCCCTTCTGGTGGCGGGCGTCGAGATAGTGGCGGAAGAGGGAATATTGCTCGCTGGAGGGTTCGGCCGGGTATTCATGCGAGATGAGATCGGCATTCGCCGCCAGCACCTTGCGCATGGAGCGGCGCGGTTCGAACTCGTTGACGAGGATGCGCACGGAGATGCAGGCGCGGCAGGTCTCGCAGGCCGGGCGATAGGCGATGTTCTGCGAGCGGCGGAAGCCGCCCTGCGTCAGGAGATCGTTCAGTTCCGGCGCGCGCTCGCCCACCAGATGGGTAAACACCTTCCTCTCCATCTCCTGCGGCAGATAGGGACAGGCCGCGGGCGCGGTGAGATAGAATTGCGGAGAGGATGTTGCCTGCGTATTCATCGGTCGTGCGGCGACTCCGTCGCTGTGTGACGCTTCTATGCCAATACCATGGCCTAGTTCGAGAAAAGGTCAACTGCCGCATGACCCTTCAAACCGCAATCGGTCCGTTCCCTCAGTAGCGGTCGCGGCGAACCATCACCGTGCCGAGCAGGAGGTCGTGCAGCAGGCGGCCGCGATCGGTGAAGAGGCCGACGAGCACGATGAACGGCGTCAGCAGCGCATTGCCGATCCAGAACAGCACCAGATGCACGATCGCCGTCAGGAAATCGACCGGCCGCCCGTCGACGCGGGCAAGGGCGAGACCCATGACGTTCATGCCGGCGCTCGCCTGGCTCGGACCGCCCATCGTCAGGCCGAAATAGAGCATGGCGACGATGGCGAACAGCGCCGGATAGAGGAAGAAGCCGAGGCCGAGCGTCAGGATGCCGAGGAAGAAGACCACGACGGCAGCCGGGATCCAGAGCAGGGCGACGATGGCATAGTCGATCAGAAACGCAAAGATCCGGCGCGACAGCACGCCGCGATAGGCCTGCCAGTCCGTCGTCGGAACCCGCGTTTCGTTGAAATCAGCGCTCATCTGCCTGTCTCCCGGATGGAACATGGCTTTCATATGGGAAGGTTTCCGCAGGAAAACAACGGGTGCGGGCGCGGCTTGCTGATATGGCGCTTGCCCCTCACCCTAGCCCTCTCCCCGCAAGCGGGGAGAGGGGACGCGGCCCACGAACGGATATTGGTTGGGGAAAAGAGTGCGGCATATCCCTTCGCCCCGCTTGCGGGGAGAAGGTGCCGGCAGGCGGATGAGGGGCAGATCCGGACCTCAGCCCTTGCGAGCGAGATGCCGCGCCACGTCCATCGCGAAATAGGTCAGGATGCCGTCGCACCCGGCGCGCTTGAACGCCAGCAGGGTCTCCAGCATGACGCGTTCGCCGTCGATCCAGCCGTTCGCCGCGGCGGCCTTGATCTGGCTGTATTCGCCGGAGACCTGGTAGGCGAAGACCGGCAGGCCGAAGGCCTCTTTCATGCGCCAGCAGATGTCGAGATAGGGAAGGCCCGGCTTGACCATCAGCATGTCGGCGGCTTCCTCCACGTCGAGCGCCGCATCGCGGATCGCCTCGGTGCCGTTGGCCGGGTCGATGTAGTAGGTCTTCTTGTCGCCCTTCAGGAGGCCGCCGGTGCCGATGGCGTCGCGGTAGGGGCCGTAGAAGGCGGAGGCGAACTTCGTGGCGTAGGACATGATGCCGACATTCTGGTGGCCGGCCGCGTCGAGCGCCTGGCGGATCGCGCCGATGCGCCCGTCCATCATTTCCGACGGGGCGATGATGTCGGAGCCGGCATCGGCCTGGATGACGGCGGCGCGCGCCACAAGCTCGACCGTCTCGTCATTGGCGATGACGTCGCCGCGCAGCACGCCGTCATGGCCGTGGCTGGTGAAGGGATCGAGCGCGACGTCGGTGATGACGCCGATATTGGGCACGGCCTTCTTGATGGCGCGCGTCGCCTCGTTGATGAGGTTGTTGGCCGCAAGGCTGTTCGAGCCGGTCTCGTCGCGAAGATGCATCTCGATGTTCGGGAAGGTGGCGATGGCGGGAATGCCGAGATCGGCGGCTTCCTTCGCGGCCTCCACCAATCTGTCGACGCTCATGCGGTTGACGCCGGGCATGGCGGCGACGGGATCGACGACATTTTCGCCCGGTACCACGAAGACCGGCCAGATGAGGTCGTCGACCGTCAGGCGGCTCTCCTGCACGAGCCGGCGCGTCCAGTCGGCTTTCCGGTTGCGCCGCATGCGGCGGTGGCCGGTGATCTCGTCGACGATGTTCCTGCTGCCGGTCATGATGCCATTTCCTTGCCTGGGCCCGTTTTCCGCTTCCTTATCACGCCGCCGGCGTCAATCAAATCGCCGGCGGCGCGGGGGCCTGCGGCATATGGCCGTGCATGATCGCGGTTACGGGCTTTATGCCGGCCGGCCTTGCCCTTACTGTCCGCGCCATGGTTGCTGATTCTGCCAAGGGCCCGAGGCCAAGCCTGACCGAAACGCTGTTCGCGCTGTTCCTGCGGCTGGTGGCGGTGAGTTCGCTGTGGTTCGCGCTGCAATACTGGGCGATGCTGACGGGCTTCTCCTTCGGCGGGCAGGGGCGTTTCGACCTGTTGCCGCCAGCCTGGAAGGCGGCCTATACGGCGCTTGCCGTGCTGTTCCCCGTCGCCGCCGTCGGCCTCTGGCTCCTCGTCTCCTGGGGACCGGTGATCTGGCTGATCGCGGCCGCCACCGAGATCGCCATGCACGAGGTCTATCCCTCGACCTTCGGCGTCAACCGGCTCCTGGTCGTCACCCACGGCGCCATCGCCCTTCTCTTCGTTCTTTTCCGCATCGCGCTCTTCGTCCAGCGCCGCCGGCAGGCCCGCACGGTAAGAACTGATTCACCCTGAGACAGGGTCGCCTTTCGGTAAGGCGCTGTTAAGGCTGCGGTTTAAGTAGAATTTTAGATGCATTCGCTAGGTTCTCACTCAAGGCGGGAAAACAAACCACACCGCCAAACAAAACAGTGAGGCAGTAACCATGAACACCAAGATGAAGCCGCAGCAGGCCCCCGCCGTCGATCCGCAGGAAGACGCGATCCGCAATCTCTACCTGGAATCCCTCCACCTCGTCGAGCGCCTGCACCGTCGTCTGCTCGACGTCATCAAGGACGAGTTCGACCGCGCCGGTCGTTCCGACGTCAACGCCGTCCAGGCGCTGCTCCTCTTCAACATCGGCAATTCGGAACTGACGGCCGGCGAACTGCGCTCGCGCGGCTACTATCTCGGCTCGAACGTCTCCTACAACGTCAAGAAGCTGGTCGACCTCGGCTTCATCAACCACCAGCGCTCGCGCATCGACCGCCGCTCCGTCCGCATCAGCCTGACGGAAAGCGGCCAGGAAGTCGCCGAGACCGTGGCGAAGCTCTACGAGCGCCATATCGGCTCGATCCAGAAGGTCGGCGGCATCGGCGAGGGCGAGTTCAACCAGATGAACAAGCTGCTCCAGCGCCTCGATCGCTTCTGGAACGACTCGATCCTCTACCGCCTGTAATCGGCGTTTCCTCTCGACCTCCTCCCCAAAAGCCGGCCGCGTTCCCTGCGCGTCCGGCTTTTCACGTTTTCGTGCGGGCGCTCGGGATGGCCTGCACCTCCCCGGGACACGAATTGGCCATATTGCTGTGACACCCGGACGCTGGGCTTAGGTATGCGCGGTCGGCAGGGCCGGTTTGCGTTTGTTAACCCTGTTCGTGATAGCTGCATGGGGTATGGACCCTTGAAGGTCGCCGTGCCGTGCGCACCGCGTCGCCCCGGGCGTCGCTCAGGAGATGGTAGGATAAATGTCTCGCAAAACCGGATTTGATGTGTTCTCGCGCCGCGCCTTCCTGCGCTCCGCCGCAAGCCTCGGCGCCGCCGCCGTGGCCGGCCCTGCGCTCGCCCAGACAGCGCTCGACGACATCCTCAATGCTCCGCGCCGCGGCAACTGGGACGACCAGTTCGACGCAGCGGCATCGCGTACCGCCACCGCCGTTGTCTCCAACAACCCGATCTTCGGCTCGGGCACCACGGGCTATCTCCAGCAGGCGATCGTCGATTACCAGAACATCGTGTCGAACGGCGGCTGGCCGACGGTCAACACGCAGCAGAAGATGGAGATGGGCGTTTCCGACCCGGCCGTGGCACAGTTGCGCCAGCGCCTGATCATCTCCGGTGACCTGTCGCGTTCCGCCGGCACGAGCGGCGCCTTCGATTCCTATGTGGACGGCGCGGTAAAACGCTTCCAGGCGCGCCACGGCCTGCCGGCCGACGGCGCCGTCGGCGAATACACGCTGAAGGCCCTGAACGTCCCGGCCGTCACCCGCCTCGGCCAGCTCCAGACCAATCTCGTGCGCTTGCAGGCCATGTCCGGCGACCTCGGCCGCCGCTACGTCATGGTCAACATCCCGGCCGCCTATATCGAGGCCGTCGAGAACGGCCGCGTCGCCTCGCGCCACACCGCCATCGTCGGCAAGATCGACCGCCAGTCGCCGGTGCTGAATTCCAAGATCTACGAGGTCATCCTCAATCCCTACTGGACCGCGCCGCGCTCGATCATCCAGAAGGATATCATGCCGCTGATGCGCAAGGATCCGACCTACCTTTCGCGCAACGCGATCCGCCTCTTCGACGGTTCGGGCAACGAGGTCTCGCCCGAGACGGTCGACTGGAACGCCGAGAAGGCGCCGAACCTGATGTTCCGCCAGGACCCGGGCAAGATCAACGCCATGTCCTCGACGAAGATCAACTTCCACAACGAGCACCAGGTCTACATGCACGACACGCCCCAGCAGGGCCTGTTCAACAAGCTGATGCGCTTCGAATCCTCCGGCTGCGTGCGCGTGCAGAACGTGCGCGACCTGTCGGTCTGGCTGCTCAAGGACACGCCCGGCTGGTCGCGTTCGCAGATGGAATCGACCATCAAGACTGGCGTCAACACGCCGATCAAGCTGGCCGAGGAAGTGCCGGTCTTCTTTACCTACATCACTGCCTGGTCGGCCAAGGACCGCGTCGTGCAGTTCCGCGACGATATCTACCAGAAGGACGGCGCCACCGAGCTTGCCCTCCAGACCAACTACAACCAGGAAGGCGGCCAGGCCGTCGACAGCGACCTGTTGCCGCAATAAGGCACAATCCGTCCGACGTTTTTTAAGGGTCTCGCTTTCTGCCGGAAGCGGGGCCTTTTTGCTGACAAGCCTCGCTCCAATCGAGACGTCATCCTCGGGCTTGCCCCGAGGGTCCACGCGGCACCCGCGGCTGTGGATGGTCGGCTCGAAGGCCGACCATGACGGAGGAGAGGTTTCCGGAACTGGTTGGCAGTCTGGCGGGGCGCGGGCATTCCTGTCGCTTTTATCGCATAAGCCGCATTGAAATGGCGCAAACCGTGGAGCGGATATTGCCCTTGCCATGCGAGGACGTTAAACACCGTGCCACTTGATCCTAAGGAGCCTCGAGGATGAGCAATTCTTCCGCTACCGACGTTTTCTTCACGCGTTCCCTTGCCGATACCGATCCGGAAATTTTCGGCTCGATCCAGAAGGAACTCGGTCGCCAGCGCCATGAAATCGAACTGATCGCCTCTGAAAACATCGTCTCGCGCGCCGTGCTCGAAGCCCAGGGCTCGATCATGACGAACAAGTATGCCGAGGGCTATCCGGGCAAGCGCTACTATGGCGGCTGCCAGTTCGTCGACATCGCGGAAGAGCTCGCCATCGAGCGCGCCAAGAAACTGTTCGGCGTCAATTTCGCCAACGTCCAGCCGAATTCCGGCTCGCAGATGAACCAGGCCGTGTTCCTCGCGCTGCTGCAGCCGGGCGACACCTTCATGGGCCTCGACCTCAATTCGGGCGGCCACCTGACGCACGGCTCGCCGGTCAACATGTCCGGCAAGTGGTTCAACGTCGTGTCCTACGGCGTGCGCGAGGAGGACCACCTGCTCGACATGGACGACGTCGCCGAGAAGGCCCGCGCCCACAAGCCGAAGCTGATCATCGCCGGCGGCACCGCCTATTCCCGCATCTGGGACTGGAAGCGTTTTCGCGAGATCGCCGATGAAGTCGGCGCCTACCTGATGGTCGACATGGCCCACATCGCCGGTCTCGTCGCCGGCGGCCAGCACCCGTCGCCGTTCCCGCATTGCCACGTCGCCACCACCACCACGCACAAGTCGCTGCGCGGCCCGCGCGGCGGCATCGTGCTGACGAACGAGGAAGACATCGCCAAGAAGATCAACTCGGCCGTCTTCCCGGGTCTTCAGGGCGGCCCGCTGATGCACATCATCGCCGCCAAGGCCGTCGCCTTCGGTGAGGCGCTGCAGCCGGAGTTCAAGGACTACGCCGCGCAGATCGTCAAGAACGCCAAGGCGCTCGCCGAGACGCTGAAGGCCGGCGGCCTCGATATCGTTTCGGGCGGCACGGACAACCACCTGATGCTGGTGGACCTGCGCAAGAAGAACGCCACCGGCAAGCGCGCGGAAGCAGCCCTCGGCCGCGCCTACGTCACCTGCAACAAGAACGGCATCCCGTTCGACCCCGAAAAGCCCTTCGTCACCTCGGGCGTCCGCCTCGGCACCCCGGCCGGCACGACCCGCGGCTTCAAGGAAGCCGAGTTCAAGGAAATCGGCAACCTGATCGTCGAAGTCCTCGACGGCCTGAAGGTCGCCAATTCGGACGAGGGCAATGCGGCGGTCGAAGCGGCCGTTCGGGAAAAGGTCGTCAAGCTGACGGACCGCTTCCCGATGTACACCTATATGTAAGGAGCCCAGATGCGCTGCCCCTATTGCGGTTCGGAAGATTCGCAGGTGAAGGATTCCCGTCCGGCAGAGGACGGAGCCGCCATTCGCCGCCGGCGCATCTGCCCGGATTGCGGCGGTCGTTTCACGACCTTCGAACGGGTGCAGTTGCGGGAACTGATGGTCGCCAAGAAGACGGGCCGCAAGGCCCCCTTCGACCGCGACAAGCTGCTTCGCTCCTTCGAGATCGCGCTTCGCAAGCGGCCCGTCGACCGGGACCGCATCGAACGCGCGGTCTCGGGCATCGTCCGCCGGCTCGAAAGCTCCGGCGAGACGGAAATCTCCTCCGAGGAGATCGGCCTCCAGGTGCTGGAGGCCTTGAAGGCGCTCGATGACGTCGGCTTCGTGCGCTACGCCTCGGTCTACCGCGACTTCTCCCATGTCGACGATTTCGAGAAGATCCTTGCCGAGGTCGCCGCCAAGATCGCCCGCGATCCGGGCGCCGACGGTTGAGAATGTCGGGCGCGGCGACAGACGACGCACGCTTCATGGCAGCGGCCATCCGCCTCTGCCGCCGCCATCTCGGCCTGACGGCCACCAACCCCTCCGTCGCCTGCCTCATCGTCAAGGACGGCGTGGTCCTCGCCGCCGCCGTGACCGCGCGCGGCGGCCGGCCGCATGCCGAAACGCAGGCGCTGGCGGACGCCGGTGAAGCCGCCCGCGGCGCGACGGCCTATGTGACGCTCGAACCCTGCTCGCATCACGGCAAGACGCCGCCCTGCGCCGATGCGCTGATCGCCGCGGGCGTTGCGCGCGTCGTCGTCTCGGTGACGGACCCGGACGCGCGCGTGGCGGGCAGGGGGCTTTCGATGCTGCGCGATGCCGGCATCGTGGTCGAGACGGGCGTGCTGGAGGCGGAGGGGCGGCAGGCGCTCGCCGCCTATCTCACCCGCCAGACGAAGAAGCGGCCCCATGTGACTCTCAAACTTGCCGTTTCCGCCGACGGCATGCTCGGCCGGCTCGGCACGGGGCAGGTGGCCATCACCGGCCCGGTCTCGCGCGGCCAGGTGCATGTGCTGCGCGCCGAGACGGATGCGATCCTCGTCGGCATCGGCACGGCGCTCGCCGACGATCCGGACCTGACCTGCCGCCTGCCGGGGCTCGAAGCCCGCTCGCCGGTGCGCATCGTCCTCGACCCGCGGCTCGAACTGCCGCCGGCCTCGAAACTGGCGCGGACGGCGAAGGACGTGCCGGTCATCGTGGTGACGTCGAAGGGTGTGGAGTTACCCCCCTCTGGCCTGCCGGCCATCTCCCCCTCAAGGGGGGAGAACGAGGAGGCAGTGTCTCCGCCTTCATCAAGCGTCGGTGCGGCAGGTATTGCAGGCGGTGATGCATGGGGATCAGGCTCTCATCCGATCTCCCCCCTTGAGGGGGAGATGGCCGGCAGGCCAGAGGGGGGTATCCCGGACGCCACACCCGATAGCCAAATCACCCGCGCCGCCGCCCTCGAAGCCGCCGGTGTCGAGATCCTGACTTGCGATCCGCGCCGGCTCGATGACCTGCTGGTGGCGCTGGCGACGCGCGGCATTTCCTCGCTGCTTGTCGAGGGCGGCGCGCGCACGGCGCGCTCCTTCCTCGACGCCGGCCTTGTCGACCGTATCCTGCTGTTCGCGGGCGCCGGCACCATTGGCAAAGACGGGATCGAATCCCCATCTGTGCCGGGGCGCGTGCCGGATGGCTTTTCGCTCCGGAACACGGCGCACTACGGCGCGGACAGTTTGCACGAATACGAAAGAGACGAGTGATGTTTACCGGCATTGTCACGGATATCGGAACGGTCGAGACGGTCGAGCCCATGAACGAGGGGGTACGCCTGCGCGTGCGCACGGCCTACGACCCCGCCACCATCGACATGGGCGCGTCGATTGCCCATTCGGGCACCTGCCTCACGGTCACGGCGCTGCCGGAGGAGGGGGCGAACGGCCGCTGGTTCGAGGTCGAGGCCTGGGAGGAGGCGCTGCGCCTGACGACGATCGCGACCTGGACGCCGGGCACCCGCATCAATCTCGAGCGCTCCCTGAAGATCGGCGACGAACTCGGCGGCCATATCGTCTCCGGCCATGTCGACGGCAAGGCGGAGATCCTCTCCGTCGAGGCGGAGGGCGACGCGACGCGCTTCCGCATCCGCGCGCCGCAGGGCCTGGAGCGCTTCGTCGCGCCAAAGGGCTCCGTCGCGCTCGACGGCACCTCACTCACCGTCAACGCCGTGGACGGCGCCGTCTTCGACGTGCTCCTCATCCGCCACACGCTGGAGGTCACCACCTGGGGCGAGCGCAAGGCGGGCGACTTCGTCAATTTCGAGGTCGACACCATGGCGCGCTATGCGGCGCGGCTCGCGGAATTCCCGGCACCGAAGGCGTGACGGCGGCGTGACACGCGCAAAATTCCGTCACGGATCGGCACAGCCGCGCGTGACGGCCCGTCTTTGAGGTAACGATATCGATACTTCTTGGTCTCTAGTGTGCGCGCATCGGATCGCTGGAGACCGTTGTCACATGGCGCCTGACTACCCAACCCTTCTGCTGGCGATCGGGCTGGCGGGCTTCTGCCTGTCGGCCACGCTGTTCGCCTCGTGGATGTCCGCCCGTGTCGAACGCTTCCTGCTCTGCTGGTCCATCGGCATCGGCTGCATCGTGCCGGCCGTGGCCGTCTATGGCCTCTATATCGACCGGGCGAGCGTCGCGGTGGGGTGCCTGGCCTTCCTGCTGCAGTTCCTCGGCTTTTCCTTCATCTACGGCGCGGCCTACCGGTTCCGCACCGGCAGGCGCGCACGCCGGCGCGTCGCGACCGTCTTCACGGCCTGCCTTGCCGTCGCGCTTCCGCCGCTCGTGGCCGGCTACGACGGTATCGCCTTCATCGCGCTCAACCTGCTCATCGCCGGCTGCCTTGCCGCCACGGCCCTCGAATACTGGCGCGGCCGTGCGGAGGCACCGCTGCCGCTGACCGGCATCGTCATCCTCTACCTGCTGACCGCCACCTCCTTCCTGCTGTGCGCCGGCGTGCTCCTCCATGACGGCCGGTGGGTGATGGGCCATGCACCGGACAACTGGGCGGAAAACCTCAACCTGGTCGCCGCGATCATGGGCATCACCGGTATCGGCGCCATGTCGCTCGCGCTCAACCAGTGGCGCATCGCCGGCAGCCATCGGCACGCTGCCATGACCGATGCATTGACCGGCCTGTTCAACCGCCGCGCCCTCTTCGACCGCTACGGGGCGCTTCCGGTCGAGGAACACCGGGCGGCGATCGCCTTCGACCTCGACAATTTCAAGGCGATCAACGACCGGCACGGCCATGCGGCGGGCGACGCCGTGCTGATGGTCTTCGCCGAGGTCCTGCGCGATACCTGCGGGGCGGCCGCCTGCCTTGCCCGCCTCGGCGGCGAGGAATTCGTCGTCGTCCTGGAGCGCACCCCGCCGGACCGGGCCCAACGCATCGCCGAGCGCGTCCGCGAGGAATTCGCCGCCAAGCTCATCCCGATAGGCAGCCGGTCGATCACCTGCACCGTCAGTGCCGGTATCGCCTTTACCGGCGAAAACGGCACGAGCTTCGATTCCCTCCTCAGCAATGCCGACAACGCGCTCTACACCTCCAAGCGCAACGGCCGGAACCGCGTGTCGCTCGCCGCCTGATCGGGTCTCAGGCGCCGGGCTCGCCCTCCCAGTAGTCGACGTCCTCGCCCGCGCGGCCGATGGTGCGGAATTCCGTCCGTCCGCCTACGGCAAGGCGCGTCTTGGCGAGGAATTTTCCGGAATCCGGATATTCGCAGATCTCCGTCGCCGCCATGGACGAGATGGACAGGTATTTCAGCGGCACGGTGCCGGTGTTGACGATCTGGTGTGCCGTCTCCGGCCCGCCGGCCGGCGCGCCCAGCACGTCGCCCGGGCCGACGAGATACCGCTCGCTGCCGTAGCGGTAGGTGCCGTGGCCCTCCAGGACGACGAAGAGTTCGTCCTCGACATGGTGGCTGTGGAAGGGGCAGCCGGACTTTCCGGGGGGCACCTCGCCATAGCCGATGCCGAGGTCCTTCAAACCGAGGCGGGCGCCGAACGACGCGTCGCGAGATTCGTAGAGCGTGCCCTGCGCCCAGTGCTCCAGCGCGAGCCTGGCGAGATTGACGATCGGCGGTTTCTGCGCGTCCATGCCTGCTCCTCTGCGGCTCTTGACATATTGTTCGCTTTTTGTTCCATTGTGTCAATGCCGTTCGTGCGACGCGGCTGCTGCCGGGGCGCCGAAATCGCCGCATGGGTTGGAAAATGCTTGCCAAGCTTCGCCCGTCGTGGTTTGACCGCCGCCTCTGCCCGCTGATGCGTGGCCTGCCTCCAATGTTCAGGTGATTTATGGCCAACACCGATAATCCCCATCTTCTCATCGTCGAGGCGCGCTTCTACGACGACATGGCCGACGCGATGCTCGACGGCGCAAAGCACGCGCTCGATGTCGCCGGTGCGACCTACGACGTCGTGACCGTCATGGGTGCGCTGGAAATCCCCGCGGCCATCTCCATGGCCCTCGACGGCATGGAAAATGCCGGCACCTGGTATGACGGCTTCGTCGCGCTCGGCATGGTCATCCGCGGCGAGACCTACCATTTCGACATCGTCGCCAACGAATCGAGCCGCGCCCTGATGGACCTGTCCGTCAGCGAGGGCCTGGCCATCGGCAACGGCATCCTGACCGTCGAGAACGACGCGCAGGCCTGGGCGCGCGCCCGTCGCTTGGAAGGCGACAAGGGCGGCTTTGCGGCCCGCGCGGCGCTCACCATGATCGATCTGAAGAAGAAACTGGGCGGCGAACAGTGACGACGGACAGGGACCAGCAGCCGGTGAAGCCGGCCAACCAGCGCGGCGCGGCGCGTCTTGCCGCCGTGCAGGCGCTCTACCAGATGGATATCGGCGGCAGCGGCGTGTTGGAAGTCGTCGCCGAATACGAGGCGCATCGTCTCGGCCAGGAGGTCGACGGCGATACCTACCTCAAGGCGGATGCCTCCTGGTTCCGTTCCATCGTTTCGGGCGTGGTGCGCGACCAGCGCCTGCTCGACCCGATGATCGGCGCCGCCCTGCAGGACGACTGGGCGCTGTCCAGGCTCGATTCCACCGTGCGCGCCATCCTGCGCGCCGGGACCTTCGAGCTGAAGGAGCGCAGGGACGTGCCGGTTGCGGTGATCGTCACGGAATATGTCGAGATCGCCAAGGCGTTCTTCGAGGACGAGGAGCCGAAGCTGGTGAACGCGGTGCTCGACCGCATCGCCAAGCAGCTTCGGCCGGATACACGCAAGTAAGACGGTAGGTGGCATGAGCACGGGAACGGTCGAAGGTCTTGAACGGGAACTTTCGGCCGCGCGCCGTAACGTGTTCCTCCTGATGATCGCGCAGGCGCTGCTTGCCTCGGCCGGGCCGATCGTCTTTTCCGTCGGCGGCCTTGCCGGCTACAACCTGCTTGGCGCGGACAAGTCGCTCGCCACCGCGCCGCTGACCGGTTTCAATGTCGGCGTGGCGCTGGGCGCCGTGCTCGTCGCCATTGCGGCGCGCATGCTCGGCCGCACCTACGGCTTCATCGTCGGGGCGCTGATCGGCGCGGGCGGCGGGCTCATCGCCGCCATCGCGCTGTTCCGCGGCGATTTCTGGCTCTTCGCCCTCGGCTTCGTGCTCGTCGGCATTTCCAGCGGTTTCGCCCAGAAGATCCGTTTCGCGGCGGCCGATGCCTCGCCGTCCTTCTACAAGCCGCGCGCCATTTCCTGGATTCTCGCCGGCGGCGTCATCTCCGCCGTGCTCGGGCCCCAGGTCGTCATCCTCACCAAGGACCTGTTCGAGCCGGTGCTGTTTGCCGGCGCCTTCGTGGCGCTGGCGCCGCTCTGCCTTGCCGCGATCGGCTTCTTCCTGTTCCTGCGCCTGCCGGACCACAAGGCGGCGGCCGTGGCGACGGGCGAGGCGGCGCGGCCGCTCGGCGAGATCGTGCTGACCCAGCGCTTCCTCACCGGCATGGTCTGCGGCATCTCCTCCTATGCGCTGATGACCTTCATGATGACCGGCGCCCCGCTCGCCATGGTCATCGGCTGCGGCTTCTCGCCGGAGCTGGCGACGCTCGGCATCCAGTGGCATGTGCTGGCCATGTTCGCGCCGAGCTTCTTCACCGGCATGCTGATCCAGCGCTTCGGCACGGAGAAGGTGGTCGCCGCGGGCCTCCTCATCCTCATGGCCTGCGCGGTGGTCGCCCATGCCGGCATCGCGCTGTGGAATTTCTGGGGCGCGCTGATCCTGCTCGGCATCGGCTGGAACTTCGGCTTCATCGGCGCCACCGCCATCGTCGCCTCCAGCTACAAGCCGCACGAGGCCGACAAGGTGCAGGGCTTCCACGACATCATCCTGTTCGGCACGGTGGCGCTCGCCTCCTTCTCGTCGGGCAAGGTGTTCAATGCCTATGGCTGGCAGACGATCAACCTGATGTTCTGGCCGATCACCGGGGTGAGCCTCGTTCTCGTTCTTCTCCTGCTTTTGCGCAGCCGCCGCCAGGCCGCCTGAGCCCGGCCGTCGACCGACGCCGAAAAATCCAGCGCAGCGCACCGCTTGCCGCAGTGCGGCGGCTTGACGCAACCGATTCGCAAACGCACTCTGGCCTCGCGCCGGCCCCCGTCTTGTGAGGAGGCAAACGGGAGCGGACGCATATCGGCTGCGGGGAGAGGACCCCGCCGCCTCCAAGGAGGACAGAGCGAAATGACCATATTGTTGGGCGTTATCGCATGCGGGTTGCTTTCGGTGGTCTATGCCATCTGGGCGACACGGTCGGTGCTTGCCGCCGATCAGGGGAATGCCCGCATGCAGGAAATTGCAGGCTATATCCGGGAAGGGGCGCAGGCCTATCTCACCCGGCAGTACAAGACCATTGCCATTGTCGGGGTCGTCGTCTTCGTCGGCACCTGGCTGCTGCTTTCCGCCACGGCCGCCATCGGGTTCCTGATCGGCGCCGTTCTCTCGGGTGTCGCCGGTTTCATCGGCATGCATGTGTCCGTCCGCGCCAATGTGCGCACGGCGCAGGCCGCATCCGTCAGCCTGTCCTCCGGTCTCGACATCGCCTTCAAGTCGGGCGCGATCACCGGCATGCTCGTCGCCGGCCTCGCGCTGCTCGGCGTGTCGATCTACTATTGGGTCCTCACCGGCCTGCTCGGTCAGGAGCCGGCCTCGCGTGAGGTCATCGACGCACTCGTCGCGCTCGGTTTCGGCGCCTCGCTGATCTCCATCTTCGCCCGTCTCGGCGGCGGCATCTTCACCAAGGGTGCGGATGTCGGCGGCGACCTCGTCGGCAAGGTGGAAGCCGGGATTCCCGAAGACGACCCGCGCAACCCGGCCACCATCGCCGACAATGTCGGCGACAATGTCGGCGATTGCGCCGGCATGGCCGCCGACCTCTTCGAGACCTATGCGGTGACCGTCGTCGCCACCATGGTTCTCGCCGCGATCTTCTTTGCCGGCACGCCGGTTCTGTCCAGCGTGATGATCTATCCGCTGGCGATCTGCGGCGCCTGCATCATCACCTCGATCGTCGGCGCCTTCTTCGTCAAGCTCGGCACCAACGGCTCCATCATGGGCGCGCTCTACAAGGGCCTCATCGTGACGGGCCTCCTGTCGATCGTCGGCCTCGGCGCCGCCACCTCGCTCACCGTCGGCTGGGGCACCATCGGCACGGTCGCGGGCATGGAGATCACGGGCACGAACCTCTTCATCTGCGGCCTTCTCGGCCTCGTGGTGACGGCGCTCATCGTGGTCATCACGGAGTATTATACGGGCACCAACAAGCGCCCGGTGAACTCCATCGCCCAGGCCTCCGTCACCGGCCACGGCACCAACGTCATCCAGGGCCTCGCGGTCTCGCTGGAATCGACCGCGCTGCCGGCCATCGTCATCGTCGGCGGCATCATCGCGACCTACCAGCTCGCCGGCCTGTTCGGCACCGGCATCGCCGTCACCGCCATGCTTGGCATCGCCGGCATGATCGTGGCGCTCGACGCCTTCGGCCCGGTCACCGACAATGCCGGCGGCATTGCCGAGATGTCGCACCTGCCGCCGGAAGTGCGCAAGTCGACGGACGCGCTCGACGCCGTCGGCAACACGACGAAGGCCGTCACCAAGGGCTACGCGATCGGCTCCGCCGGCCTCGGCGCCCTGGTGCTCTTCGCCGCCTATTCGAACGACCTTGCCTATTTCGCGGCAAACGGGGACAAGTATCCCTATTTCGCCGGCATCGGCACGATCTCCTTCGACCTTTCCAACCCCTATGTCGTGGCCGGCCTGATCTTCGGCGGCCTCATCCCCTACCTCTTCGGCGGCATCGCCATGACGGCCGTCGGCCGCGCGGCGGGCTCCATCGTCGAGGAGGTGCGCCGGCAGTTCCGCGAGAAGCCGGGCATCATGGCGAGCACCGAACGGCCGGACTACGGGCGCGCGGTGGACATCCTCACCAGGGCGGCCATCCGCGAGATGGTCGTGCCCTCGCTGCTGCCGGTGCTGGCGCCGCTCGTCGTCTATTTCGGCGTGCTGCTCATCTCCGGCTCCAAGGCCTCGGCCTTCGCGGCGCTCGGCGCCTCGCTGCTCGGCGTTATCGTCAACGGCCTCTTCGTGGCGATCTCCATGACCTCCGGCGGCGGCGCCTGGGACAATGCCAAGAAGAGCTTCGAGGACGGCTTCGTCGACAAGGACGGCAACCGCCACCTGAAGGGATCGGAAGCCCACAAGGCCTCCGTCACCGGCGATACCGTGGGCGATCCCTACAAGGATACGGCAGGCCCGGCGGTCAACCCGGCGATCAAGATCACCAATATCGTGGCGCTCCTGCTGCTGGCCGTTCTCGCCTGACCGGCAGCGCCGGTCCGCGACCAAAAAGAAACCGCGGGGAGCGATCCCCGCGGTTTCGTGTTTTCCGGGAAGGGCGAAGGCGCCTTATTTCGGGCCGCTGCCGCCGAAGATGTTCTGGATCGCCGCGCCCGGCGCACCGCCGGTGCCGCGCAGGAGCTGGCCGAGGAAGGTGAGCTCGACGCCGCCGGTCGGCGTGACGCGCGAGATCATGTCGAAGACGCGGCCGTCCTTCAGCGTGTAATGCGCGAGGCGCTCGACGACGCCTTCCTTGTCGAAATAGATGGCGAGCACGCTCTGCTCGACGACCTTCGGCTTCATGAAGGCGACGGGGCGCTTGCGGGTCTGCGAGACGTAGTAGAAGACCTCGTTGTCGAACGTCGCGGTCGCGGACGGCGAGCCGAGCGAGAGCAGAACCTGCTCGCGAGAGGAGCCGACCGGCGCCAGCGCCAGCGTTTCCTGGTCGACGACGTAACCCTGGTGCAGCACTTCGCCGGGACCCTGGCAGCCTGCGAGAACGGACGAGGAAAGCGCGATGGCAATGGCGGCGTTACGCAACAGCTTCATGTTCAGAGCATCTCTCTTCAACAACATCCCCGGGACTGTGATGGCCGCGCAGCCATTGCAATTCATGCCTGCTTCGGTAAACCAGCTTCGAGCGTCATGCAACATGACTTGCGACGGCTCCATGGTTTGAATCGGGCAAAACTAGGCTTTATGATGATTTTCGGCCTGTTCGGCAAAAAAAACGGCAACCGGCGCATCGTCGAAAAGCAGTACGCGACGTTGACGAAGGCGGCGCGCCATCCCTATCTCTATGAAGTGCTTGATGTTCCCGACACGGTGATGGGCCGTTTCGAGATGCTCTCGGCCATGCTGATCCTCTACTTCCGGCGCACGCGCGCAAGCGGCACGTCCGGCCAGGAGATCGCCCAGGAGATCGTCGACGCCTTCTTCGAGGACGTCGATCATTCGATTCGCGAGCTCGGCGTCGGCGATGTCGGGGTGCCCAAGCGCATGAAGAAGTTCGCCGGCATGTTCTACGGCCGGCTGGAATCCTATGCCGCCGCGCTCGATACCGGCGACCGGGACGGCCTTGCCGCCGCGCTCCGGCGCAACATTCATCCGGAGAGCGGGGAGGGCGCGCCGTCGATGGCCGGCCTCGCCGACTATCTCTTTACGGCCGAAAAGGCGATGATGGCCGTCGATGAGGACGAGATCCGGGTCGGAGCGCTCACCGTCGTGGAGCCGGACCGGCAAGGACACGCCGCCTGAGGGCGGCCCAAAGGAAAGAGAATGAACACAGACGACGACACGCCCTTCTCCTACCCGGTCAAGGTGGGGCACATTTCCGCCAACCCGGTCGAGGTGACGATCCGCGCCGATGCCGAGGAGTGCGCTGGCCTCGCCAGGCTCTGGTCCGTGCTGGAGGTGAAGGCGCTTTCCGCCACCTTCCAGCTCCAGCGCTGGAAACGCGACGGCGTGCGCCTCAAGGGCCGCGTCGCGGCGGATATCGTGCAGGCCTGCGTCGTCACGCTCGATCCCGTCGAGGCGCATATCGACGAGCCGGTCGAGGTGGTCTTCGTGCCCGAAGGCTCCAAGCTGGCGCGGCTTCCGGTGGCAAGCGAGACCGGCGAAATGCTGCTCGATCCCGACGGGCCGGATGCGCCGGAGATCTTCACGGGCGACACGGTCGATGCCGGGGTGGTGGCGGCCGAACATGTCGCCCTCGCCATCGATCCCTATCCGCGCAAGTCCGGCGTGGACTTTTCCGGCCACATCGAGAGCACCGGCAAGGACGACAGAAAACCGTCGCCTTTCGCGGTTCTGAAGGACTGGAAAAAAGACTGAACGTCTCCTGCGGCGCCCGATAATTCAGTTGTGCCCCCGGCGAAAAGCGGTATTTTGACCGGATTCCGTCGCGGCAGCCCTCTGTCCCTGGAAAACAAGAATTAAGGCAAGACACGCGTGGTCAGAATTTCCGTCGATGTCATGGGTGGCGATTTCGGCCCCAAGGTCGCTATCCCGGGCGCAGCCAAGGCTCTCGAGCGCCATCCCGACATTCGTTTCGTGCTCTTCGGCAATGCCGCCGAATGCGAGCCGCTTCTGGCGCAGCATCCCAAGCTGAAGGCCGCCAGCACCTTCCACCACTGCGATATCGCCGTCGCCATGGACGAGAAGCCGAGCCAGGCGCTGCGCCGCGGCCGCGGCAAGTCCTCCATGTGGCTGGCGATCGATGCCGTCGCCAAGAACGAGGCCGACGTCGCCGTTTCCGCCGGCAATACCGGCGCGCTGATGGCCATGTCGAAATTCTGCCTGCGCATGATGGCCAATATCGAGCGCCCGGCGATCGCCGGCATCTGGCCGACGCTCAAGGGCGAGAGCATCGTGCTCGATATCGGCGCGACGATCGGCGCGGATGCGAACCAGCTCTTCGATTTCGCGCTGATGGGCGGCGCCATGGCGCGGGCCCTCTTCGGGATCGACAAGCCGACGCTGGGCCTGCTCAATGTCGGCGTCGAGGAGATCAAGGGCCAGGAAGAGGTGAAGGCCGCCGGCCAGCTCATCCGCGAGGCCAATTTCGACACGATTGACTATTACGGCTTCGTGGAGGGCGACGATATCGGTCGCGGCACGGTGGACGTGGTGGTCACGGAAGGTTTTGCCGGCAACATTGCGCTGAAGGCGGCCGAGGGCACGGCGCGGCAGATCGCCGAGTACCTGCGCGCCGCCATGTCGCGTACCTGGATGGCCAAGCTCGGCTATATCCTCGCCAAGAGCGCCTTCGACCGGGTGCGCGAGAAGATGGATCCGCGCAAGGTCAACGGCGGCGTGTTCCTCGGCCTCAACGGCATTGTCATCAAGAGCCATGGCGGCACGGACGCCGAGGGTTTTGCCGCGGCCGTCGACGTCGGCTACGACATGGCCAGCAACGGCCTGAAGGACAAGATCGAGAGAGATTTGCAGAAGTATCATGCCGGCCGCCCCGTCGAAGGTGCCGCCCAGGGCATGAGCGACGAGGTATAGAATGATTCGTTCAGTGGTCCGCGGTTTCGGAGCGGCGCTTCCGAAGCGGGTACTTACCAATGCCGAGCTGGAAAGCATGGTCGACACGTCCGACGACTGGATCGTGCAGCGTACCGGCATCCGCCAGCGCTACATCGCCGGCGAGGGCGAGACGACCGCATCGCTCGGCGAGGGCGCCGCGCGCGCCGCGCTCGACAAGGCGGGCCTGACGCCCGCCGACATCGACGTCATCATCGTCGCCACCTCGACGCCGGACAACACCTTCCCGGCCACTGCCGTCAACATCCAGAACCGCCTCGGCATGCACCACGGCTTCGCCTTCGACGTGCAGGCCGTCTGTTCCGGCTTCGTCTACGCGGTGACGACCGCCGACGCCTATATCCGCGGCGGCCTTGCAAAACGCGTGCTGGTCATCGGCGCGGAAACCTTCTCGCGCATCCTCGACTGGACCGACCGCACGACCTGCGTGCTCTTCGGCGACGGCGCCGGCGCCATCGTGCTGGAGGCCGCGGAAGGGGCGGGCACCAACCAGGACCGCGGCGTGCTGACGACGCAGCTGCGCTCCGACGGTGCGCACCGCGAAAAGCTCTTCGTCGACGGAGGCCCTTCCACCACGGGCACGGTCGGTCATCTGCGCATGGAGGGCCGCGAGGTCTTCAAGCATGCGGTCGGCATGATCACCGACGTGATCGTCTCGGCCTTCGATGCCACGGGCTTTGCCGCCGGGGACGTCGACTGGCTGGTGCCGCACCAGGCGAACAAGCGCATCATCGACGGTTCGGCCAAGAAGCTCGGCATCCCCCTCGAAAAGGTCGTCGTCACTGTCGACCTGCACGGCAACACATCTGCCGCCTCGATCCCGCTGGCGCTGGCCGCGGCGGCCGGCGACGGGCGAATCAAGGAGGGCGACCTCGTGCTGCTGGAGGCGATGGGCGGCGGCTTCACCTGGGGCGCGGTGCTGCTGCGCTGGTAGTCGCTTCCCTCCGGAAGACGGGCAACGGGCAGGCTCCGGCCGCCCCTTCGCCGGGGTGGAGCGCCGGTCGGGCGCCCTATCCCGCGTCCGGGCGCAGGGCCGCTTGACCCGGGGGGGCAAGGACAATACTCTTCCGCCACTTAACCATAGGCTTTCAATGGGAAATCGGTGAGGAACGATGAGCGGCAAGACGGTGACACGCGCAGATTTGGCCGAATCGGTTTTCCGGAAGGTCGGCCTTTCCAGGACTGAATCCGCAGAGCTTGTCGAAACCGTGATCGACGAGATCTGCAATGCCATCGTGCGCGGCGAGAGCGTGAAGCTCTCCTCCTTCGCCACCTTCCAGGTGCGCGACAAGAACGAGCGCATCGGCCGCAACCCGAAGACCGGCGAGGAAGTGCCGATCTCGCCGCGCCGGGTGATGACCTTCAAGGCGTCGAACGTGCTCAAGCAGCGGGTGCTGAAGGCACATCTCTCGCGCAAGGCGAAACAGAAGCCGGCTTCGCCGGCTTCCTGAGCGATTTTCTGCTCCTTGCCGGCGGTTCGGCAATTTGAAACTTGAATATCGTCCGGCAACCCGCTGAAATGAATACGATTCGGCAGGGCCTTCCGTTGCCGTGCCATGGGTTTTCACCGAGGGTAGAATGGACAAGAGTCCGGACGCGTTCCGCACCATCAGCGAGGTTGCCGACGATCTCGACCTGCCGCAGCATGTGCTGCGCTTCTGGGAGACGCGCTTCACGCAGATCAAGCCGATGAAGCGCGGCGGCGGGCGCCGCTACTATCGCCCGGAAGACGTGGACCTCTTGAAGGGTATCCGCCATCTCCTCTACGACCACGGCTATACGATCAAGGGCGTGCAGAAGCTCCTGAAGGTCAACGGCAACCGCTTCGTCGCGGCCATCGCTAGCGGCGACCTCGCCACCGTCGAGGCGCTGGCCGCGGCGAGCCACGAGGAGCCGCCGCCGCCCAAGGCCGGCAGCGACGAGGACCAGATCGTCGGCCGCGCCAAGGCGCCGGCCAGCCGCCGCTTCTTCTCCTTCGTCGGCGGTGGCGACGAGACGCCCGAGATTTCCATCGGCAAGACCAGCGTCGGCAAGGAAGACCGCGCGCTCCTGCAGGAAGCGCTCTACGATCTCCTGGAATGCAAGCGCCTGCTCGACCAGGTGCGCTGACGGAAGAAAAGGCCCCGCACGGTGGCGGGGCAAACAAGCGTCACGCTTGGCTCTTTGTGACGCGGGGGAGTGCTCGCAAATGACAAGCGAGCGGGATCACATTACGACTTTCGTCTAAGGCCCGGGAAGGTCTGATTCGGGATTTCCGGTACGCTTGTGCAAAAAATTGCGCTTTTCGTCGCTGAGGTCGGCGGGGCAGGGTGGGGATGGCGACGCCCGCGCGAGACGCGCGCGCCTGTCCGGCACGGATCGGAAACCCGTGGCGTTTTTCGTGGAAGTTTCTGGCGGTTTCGTCCCTGCCGCCTATTTTTGGGCTTGCATCCAAGTGCCCGAGACTATAGGGGTTTCGGCGGTCCGGAATGTAGCGCAGCCCGGTAGCGCACTTGACTGGGGGTCAAGGGGTCGTGGGTTCGAATCCCGCCATTCCGACCATTTAAATCAAAGACTTAAGCACCGGTAAGTCTTCTGGCTACAAAAATTGTAGCCATATTATAGCCAATTGCGGAGTATAAGGCTCTGCGCAAGTGGGTTTGCCTACCACTTCTCCGAATTGCACAGATTGAGAATGCCGGGCCGCATGAGGCGAACCCGATACCCCGCTGTACCTCGGTTCTTCTAGCGCCCCCTCGTCGGCCTCGTGCTAGGCGAAGTGCGGGATCAACCCCTCTCGCTTGAGAAAGTTGCGTAGTCCAGACTGTGGGTTAATTGTTGGGAAGTCATAAGACTTCAGAGCGCTCACCAAACGCTTATCCTTCTTTACCTGATCGCCCTGCACATAGTTGCCCTTGATTTGCGGCTGAAATCGCTGCTTAAGTTCTGCTTCGCATATTTTCAAAGCTGAGAATTCGACGTCGTATGTGGCAATAATTCTGAGCAAAACGTCCGTGAAGCCGATAGCTCCGCGTAGTGAGACATTCACGTTGTCACCAACAGATGACACTACGGAGATTTGCGGTATTTCCTTGGTTCCTAATTTCGAGGCAATCGAGGAAAAGTTATTATAACTGTCTACCGTACGTTGATTTGCCTTTCCACCATTGTGAGCAAGAGCGTTACGCACCTCCTTAAAATAGCGATAGCATATCAGAAGATAATCAATATTTGAGCCCACATTTCTTCTTGCGACTGCTGGGTCATAGATAAAAGCATTTGCCAGATCGACCGCCGTACCGCCCATTTTCAAGATCGCTTTTGTGCGACTTTTCTCTTTTGGATTCGTCGCATTGGGGAATTGCAGATTTTCTGCAAAATCACGCTGCCCATTTTTGTTCAGACCAGTCAGTTTTGCTAACCCAGCAGTGAAATCTTCGAATACCGCAATAGAATTTACTAAAACGATGTTTGCAAATTGTTCGCGCTGACTATCCCAAGTTGAGTCCACAGTTGCTCGTTTGATTGAGCCTGCATTAATGCCCGACCCGAGCGCAAACCTTGCCGCTAGGTCTTCTGTTGAAGACGTTGGCACGTTGCTGAGAAAACCTTGAACCTGCCACCTCAAATTCCACATCGCGATTGCAGTCGGCTGAATGAAGTCGAAAAGCTGTGTTATCTGCGTATGCGCATCTCTGGATGCTCTAAATACATACCTTCCGGAGTCTGCCATTTTACCACCCTTGCTTTTTTATCGCTTAACTACTCGCGCAGAGCGGTTAATTTTCATTTATTAAACTAGTACGTCTGCTTTCTTACTCTGCGAATCCGGTTGAATTTCAAGCTGTTGCGTCGAGCCGAAACACTTGTGAAGCGATGGAAAAGCGCTGTCATGGCTGGGCCAGATGACTCACGGTTTCCGCTTCCCATAGGCCGAATTGCGTATTTGATCGGCAGGCCCGAACCGATCTTAGAATTTTTCAACCAGCAAGTCATAGTAGGACGGGACGTAGGCTCGCACTTCGCGCCGTTTGAAGTCGGGACGTTGGGGTGTCCAAAAGCTTTGGGTTTGACCGTCTCGGCGGCGATATAGCTCGCTGCGGAGTCCACCGGCGATTTTAATGGCGGCGCGTTCTGTGGATGCGCGGTAGGCTGCGGTCTGGGCGATCATGCTGCGTGTTATGCCTTGTTAAAGTGGGGCTGGCGGGCTCTGTCTCGGTCATGTGGTCGCCTGCGCTGGTTGATCGATCCTTTCTTTGGACGTCGTGGGCGGGCAGTAAGCCGCAACGCGGCGCCCTATTGGGCAACACGCTAATTAGGTCTAGCGATGTAGGGTTCATTGTTCCCCAGGAGGGCGGCGTTGTGCGCCCCAGCAAGAAACGGGTCGAAAGCGAGGATCGCACCGAGTGTTTCGGCGTGATGCTCACGAGGTCCGCACCGCCGGGCTTCGGACTTTGATTGTGAGCGTCACGAACACCCCACCTTCTCTTGTTTCGCTTGAGGCTTGAGAATCTGCACTTTGATTTGGAAGGGCAGATTTGATGGACGACGTGAACGATAGTGCCATGCTCAGAGCCAGGCTTGAAGCCAGGCACCAGGAG